>Ga0207890_1000021_pt1 | contig 216190 bp, 189 predicted proteins | sample LinPmetageLP48_FD_184059 | JGI IMG/M metagenome (GOLD analysis project Ga0207890, IMG submission 184059) | Marine viral communities from the Pacific Ocean - LP-48 (SPAdes) | ecosystem: Environmental > Aquatic > Marine > Oceanic | place: Pacific Ocean | collected 2011-06-13 | reverse complement strand
CAGAACGCCATTAGAAACTTTATTAGATGGAAAATTGATCTGGGCTGAGAAAAATTTAGCTCAAATCTAGACTGACAGTCACCGATTAAAAAACGGGTAACTGTCAGATCAAGTCTGAGCTAGTACACAGTATGGCACCTGCTTGTTTTAAGAAGAATAAAAAGTCTATCAACTCTTTAAAAAGTATACATACTAAGATGTGTGCTCTGGTTATTTACTTCAAATCTTGATTGTTTCTTTTCATTATTGCTTTCCACCCTATTATAAGAATTACAAGTTGAAAAAATAATGCTGTATAGAAAAAAACTCTCACTGCAGCTTGAAGATCATGATTAAAGTACGATGCGATAGCTACCAGTAATGCTAATGGTAAATATATAGCTTCTTGACGTAATACGAATTTAAACTTCTCTCTACTTGTCATTTTCAACCTCAATTTGCCATTTAAAGCCCTTTAATGAATACTAACACCGATTTTCCCTTGCTCTTTGCACCTAAATACAAATGAGAAATATTACTTTTATATTTTATTTACTGTGTTTATAAATTGCAAGATATTAGAACAACCGCCACTACTGCGGTACTTGTGAGCTTTCTTTGATTGTTCAATGAGGCCTCCATTTGGACTTGTTTTTCATTAATGCGTACCATGTTTACCACTTTGCTTTGAAATAACTTAATGGCGGTTACAATTTTAGAGTTTTTAGACCGTGAGCCTAAACAGCCGTCTCCCAAATCATAATGATTAGATTAATCTCATTACTGACATAGAAGCATCCTTTCTTTAGTGTTATTTTTTCTAAGCACAACGTGTTAGTACTAAATTAACACCCACAATTTAAAGTGGGTATTTTGAATTGCTTAATTGAAGGCAGAATTATTTAATTTAAAAATTAAGACTATTAAATTTCTTATGGAGTTGCTTCTCCAATGTATTTAAAAAACAAATTCCGTAATCCGGTTCGTCTAAGTCTTCAATTAGATTTAGAGGTAGATTTTGCTCATACTCAGAAAAGCAGCACGCTAAGCCAACCGCTATAGATGCAACACTGTCGGTATCTCCGCAAAGGGCAACACTGCTGCGTAATAAATCTTTTAAGTTGTTATGTTTTAATAGGCAACTAAAAACGGCACTAACCGTATCGTAAGCCAAAATAGAAACTTCTTTATTCCAATCAAAATTCCAGTCTGCGTAACCTTCGCTTTGTAAAAATGCTTTAAGCTCTGATAGTTTACCGTGTTTATTAATTGCAAAATGACTTGCTAAAGCAATTGCGCAGCTTGATTTAATAGCAACCGCTGTATCGTGTGTTACTTTTGCTTGCATAGTGGCTAACTCAATAACCTGCTCTTTATTTTTTAAAAAGCCAATTGGTACAGATCTCATTGCAGCACCATTTCTATCGCTATTTGGCTTTATTTTTAAAAGTAGTTCACTACCCGTTCTAACACTGCACAGCAATGCATAAAATCCTTTTGAATAGCCTTTTCGCTTATCTCTTTTAAAACAATCAACAAATTTATCTGCGATAAGTTCTCTACTGAATTTATCATCGCTTAATAATAATTCAGAAATCGCAATGGTCATTTGCGTATCGTCAGTGTATTTGGCTATAAAACCATAAAGATCATGAGTGCTATAAACAGATAAATTATTGTGAGCTTTTACCTTTTCGATTGACGAAAACTCGAAGCCCGCTCCATATGCATCTGCAATCGCTATTTCCTTTAACATTTAAATTCGCCCTATTTACGTGTACATGTAATATTTTTTATCGCAAGTGGGATAGTTTGTTGTGTGTTATTTTTGTTGTGTGTTATTTCTGTTGTTTTTATATTGATGTATACCCATTATTAAATTTTAAGTAAGTGCCAATACTTTTACATTACCAGCTCTAAATCACAACCTATTCACATAAAATTGATTAACTAATATGCTGGTAAACAATTCACTTTCATGGAACTAAGGTTTTAGGTAAAACACTCAACTTGTGTAGCTACTTAATACTGTATAAATACAAAGCACCCAGGTAATAAAAAATAGTGTATCTGAGCCCCAGCTACAAAAATTCGACTAAGCCGTTTCGATTCCTCGACAAACTTGATCTACTTTCTTTAACAAATAAGGGTTTCGATGCTTTCCATACATGCTAGCCACACATTCCATAGCTAATGCTTGTTCAATACCCGCAGAGGTAATATAAAGAAAAAATTAAACAAGACACCCACTCTAATTTAGCAAGCAAAGCTGCCAAACTTCAAAATTAAGATGGGAGTCAAGCTTATTTTTTATTATAGAAAGTATTATATTTCTTTGGCTGGCTCACAAAGCAGCGCCCTTTAGATATTGTTCTCGCTTTATCAAACCACACTTTTGCAAGAGCTAACTCACCCTGCTCAAAATATATGGTTCCCTTTAAGAGTATAGGACCATCATAATAGCCATCTAGATGGTCTGAGTTCAAAGGTTCATTCACTATCTTATGAGACTTTTCATAGAAACCTAACTCTTTATAAAAATCACAAATATCACTAACCAAACTAATAGTAACATCCCAATCATATTTAGGAACCAGCAATAAATACTATGACTTTTCAGCAATACTTTGAGCTTTATTTAATTTATTCTCATCAAGCTTTTTAAATACTTCAATAAATAACTCATTAATCTCATCATGTAATTCTGACTGTAAAATTTTCATATAAAACCTATTTTGAAGCGGGGTTTATAACCTTCTTTTAATTTGGCTCCTGCGGAGCGATTTAAACTGTAATGGTCTAAACTATAGTTATCTGTACCACTTCAGTAAGATGTAAATGCACAACTTATAATCTTAGTTAGTAACTTACTAAAATCATATCTACTTTTGATGTAACTCATTTGACATAGCAACAATATCAGCCATTACCCGTTTTTCACCTAAGTCAGCTAAAAAGTTTAGATGCTCAATAACCTTTACCTTTTTAAGATTTTCTAGTTTGTTTGTGCCACCTAAGGCCAATGCAGGTACAAACGCATACATTTCATCAAATTCTAAGGGTCCTAGCTTTTTGCAGGCTCTTTCAAACAATAACTTCTCATTGACGTCTTTTTCATCTAAATAATTCTTACTCATAGTAGCAAAAAATAAATCAACTGTTATTTCCTCCCCTCGCTCTTTTAACTTCTCTGAGTAATCGGTTGGGAAAATCATTCCAAAATTTGAATTAATATTAATGCTCTGCCCAGATGTGTTACCCCAAACAATTAAATCCCCAAACGCGCTTCGCCCAATAACATAATAACTGTCAATACCTTGCTCTTCCCGTTTAGCAAATTCAGTTCCTCGCAACCACGTTTGCAAAATGTCATGGTACTCACTAGGATTAACTAGCCAAAAAATGCCATCTCCCCACCCACAGAAACCATATTCTTTCCAGTATTCTATTAAACGCTCTGGCAGTCTACCTTTTATAAAATCAAGTGTTTCTTGATCTGGTAGCCTTGAATTAATAGCTGGACCAAACCCTTTATAATTATAAAAGTTATTGAAAAATTTATTCATTTATTTGCACCTATGTAAATTTACATTCATCATTTCATCTGGCCCCTCTTTTAGCTTGAGCGTCCATAGCTTCGACTCGGCTCAACGACTCTTTATCTCCAATATCGTTAACCCCTTTATTTTTCAATTGAGAACCAATTGATTAGTTCATCTTCACTAAAATGCTTATGAACTACATGGTTGTCATCATTAAGCGCATCTGTTGCATAGTTTGATATATATTCATCTTGTTTAGACGGAAAAGCTTTTCTAGCTACCTCAACTTCATCCACTGTACGTTTGTGATATTTAGTTGGTTTTGAATAAGGGTTGAGCTTAACACGCTCGCTGTTGATAACATGCTGTTCAGCAAATTGCGCAGTACTAATAACCAAAGGACTCACATCACCTGACTACTCACTCTATTGAGTTTAATTAAGCCATTTCTTTCATCAAAACGGTTACATCATATTAAAATTAGGGCGGGTGCCTAGTTTATTTTTTGAATAAACCTTATCTTCCTCTGTAAATGCAATATAGTTTCTCTGATAAAGATAAAATAATTCCATTATTTCAATTACTAAATCTCAAAAACTATAAATCTACCTCAATTATATTTTCTATATTTGTGGTCGATTCTAAAAATAACTTCCATTCGACAAGGGCGTTTTTCAGCTGTTGCGTAGTTAAAATTTGAAAGTAGCTATCATCAAGTAAAGAATAAATTTGTGCGTTCTCAATTGTAAATTCAGCTCCCCACCTTTCGCGATCCCAGTCAAAAGAGGCACATTCAATAGTTAAAACAGAATTTATTCTTTTTATACCTTCCTCAACCCAAGGAATAGTATCATTGTATGATAATCCACCATCGTCCATTAGGAGACTAGATAGGATACTTTTATCATCGTTATTCTCTGTGATTGAAGAGCAAACTGGATAAATAGAATCAACATCTCTTTTCCAAGAAAAACTTATTTTCATAATTAAACCTTAATATAATGAATAAACAGTAGTTTTTGGTTCAAACCTGCCTTTTACTTTAGTTTCACTGGGCGTCGTTCCTGTAGTGGCTGTAATAATTTTTAATAACTCTGATTTATTCATCGACTACTTTCCATTTTCATTGTACGAAATCTATATATTGTCATGGTATTACAAATCTTTAGAGAGCTAAATTTTAAATAAGTGAGTTCTTTTACAGAGACTATTCCTTCCATGTTTTTAATTGGTCGTTACTAAATAAAAATACCAAGGCACTGCTAAGCAAACTCCCCCTAAAATTCCTTGTCGACTCAAGCGTCCAAATACAGAGCAATGAGCACCAACGTATAGTGCAAGAAAAACCATAAAAGCCGCTAAAAATAATACCCAAAATTGATCTATAAATAGAACGGGTAACAACACACATAATGTTACTAATGTTGATTCCAGTACCCACTTTACTGACGAAACTTTATCAGTTTGGTGCTTCATGGTTAGCCACAACATAAAAATGTAAAGGCCATGACAAACAATAATTAAAAACAGCAGCTTCATAAGAAAACCTCAATAGTCGATATTATAGCCGAAACCAACTTCCCGATCGCATCTCAGATTGATCTCTTCCGGATGTTATGTTCATAGCATTTGATATCGCTCCATTCGCTCGTCCATGATCTTTCTCTGTCAGAAACAACTCAACTTCTGTCTTAGGGGCGTGAAGAATAATATCTAAATAATGACGCTGTTCAGATTCCGTTAACCATGTGTCTTTTAATTGAAAAGGGCGGTGAAACGCAGCTTGAAGAAAGGCAGCCCTTTCTTCGTCTTTCTCGATTACCGCATAATCTTTTTCGAGTAACGAGATCGTAATACTAAAATCAATAACCCCACTCGATACACATAAATCGAGTGAAAAATCATTATCATTAGACTGGAGCACCATCCGTAAATTATGGAATACTATTTTTGTCATCAGAGTTCCCCTAAATGAATCACGCTACTAAGTTTTAAGGTGTACTAGCTCAGTACTTGATCTGACAGTTACCCATTTTCCGCGAATCACCATTACGATTTTTCTCTTTTAATTAAGGTAATTAGTTTATTTTTTTGATGGTTCTTGGAGTAAGGCAACAATTAAAAGGCCGCCCTCATAGTTAGTGTTATCACCGCCCTAGCTGCCCTTTTTGGCACAGCGGTGTTTATTATCCCTTGATGTTTGATCTTTGTTCGCTGATTTACGAGTCTACCCTTACACCTTATTATCTGCTTTCATTAACGTCTCAGCATTTGCTAGAACTATAGTATTTTAGCCCAATACTTAGGGTAACTTTCAGGTAAACCATCCCATGTTTCTATTGCTAAAATTTCATCCGAGTTAGGATACTTATCTTTATCTGGATCTAATGAATTTAAATAAGCAAAGTCTTCGTCGTATTTAAAATCAATTGTAAAATCACCTTCTGAAGTTATTTCAACACGAGCTTTGTTCCAAGGGACATCATTTTCATTTTTTTGCATAAGGTGATAAAGCGCACAGAAAGCTTTTCCACATTTTGCATTTTTAGCAGCTCCATTTATAATATCTGTATCAAAATTGAATTTTTTGTTATTTAAAATGTATTCCTGATTAGATTGAATTGCTCCATCAGGATTTAATAATAAAACTTCAAACCAAGCCTTTTCCCATTGTTCAGGTAGAGCATCAAACATTGCTTGTCCTATATGATTGTATATACCGTCAATTGTATCGAACATTCCATATCCTTAATTAGTAATAGACTGGCTTTATAGATATAAATACCATCCAATTGGCTAGCTACTTATGCTGGTCTTTTAGTTATAAAGTTATAATTTAATCATTTCTAATTTATGTGTAATTTGAGATTGATAAAATTCATTTCCATTTCGTTGATCAAAAGCCTGAGCTACTTCCAATGCTTTATTATAAAAATGATCAAACAGTGTTTGAGGTTTGTACCTTTCATTTTCATCATATAGTTCAAAGCTTTTAGGCATTGTTAAGAGTATTGATGTTTTACCATTGTTTAGTATTGATTTTAACAACATAGAAATACCTAAGTAATATTGGTAATGCCCTCGTTGATTTATGTTTTTAGAAAGCCAATCATAATGATTTTGTATTCTGTCTGTACCGGTTTCAATTAAATTATGAATAGCACAATACTGTATTTGTAAGCCGACCTGATGTAAAAAATTGGGGTTGTCACGAATAAGTTGATAGCCAGAAGTAAGTAGCATTTGCCCTAAATCATCTTTACCCAGTTGGCTTGCAGTAATAAGTAATTCTGGCAAGGTTAAATGAGGTACTTCAGCACAACTTTGGTTACCTTGAATTAAAGGTAATGCGGTATTTAATGCCTCAGAATACCTATTCAACGCGGTAAGAAGTACTACCATAAAATGGACTTCACAAGCTGCACAATCAGCAAAACGGTCATTTTCTAAACCTTGGCTAATTTGCAGTTGCTCAAGGCTCTTATCTAGTTCACCCATGCTTAAGTAAAGTTGGGCTTGCATATAATGTACTGGCCTCAAGCTGAAACCTGCTTGTGCGTAATGCTGCTTCATATTATCTATTAACTGCTCTAACTTAGCCCGGCTTATAGAATGAAAACCAATAGCACAATCTATTACATATTTATATTTCCACAGCATATTAGTTAGTGGGAATTGATCAGGGTATTTTTCGCACTGGGTAATACACCACCCAAAATTAACGAGTGCTTTTTCTGGTTGCCCCGCAAATGCGGCGTCTTCAATTAAACTAACTCGGCTTCTATATTTTAAATTAATATCATTACTTTGATCGGCTAATAAAATAGCTTGTTCCCCAAGCTTTATTTTTATTGGGTCACCGTCTTTTAAACGGCTTGCTTGAAGTATTAAATCGTTAACTGTGCTCATTTTTCTTCCTTAAATAATGACTTAGTGCTGGGTTTTGTTATTGTCTTGAAAATCTAAACTCGTTGTCATCATAGATATTAAACCTGTGTTTAAAATATCCATTTCATTTTTATTAAGAGGAAAATGTCCCATTAAAAGTGATTGCACATAAATTATTTTTAGACATTGTTGAAGTTGAGATAGATCTTGGCAATGAATTAGTGAAGTAATTAATTTATGGTTTGCATTTAAGCACAATTCAGAAAACACATAGCTTTCCATTGGCTTTGTTACTGTATCAATAATGTCAGACCATAGTTCGTCACTTTCTACTTGGTTTATTTTTGCACTCTTTATGAAATATTGCTTTTCACAACTAATATAAAGCGCGGGGACTTGCTCTGGTTCAAATTGCTTAACACTAATATTTGGGCAAAGATCACTCATTAAAGTATTTGCTTTGTTTATAAACTCAGTTAATAACGCAGGGTTGATATCAGTATCACTTAGTTGTCCAACTAAACTTTGTGGGTCAAGTACTTCAATATGCGTTTTACTGAGATGCGCATATAAATTTAATATTTCAGTGCAATATGCATAACCGCCGTTTATTAAGCATTCTTGTTTTGCACTCGATATTTGAGCAAATTGACGAAAACTATCAACATTTTCAACGTAGGTTATGTGCTCATATTTTTCGATATAATTACCTAAGGTCATACTGCCTAAGTTTGTTTCGAATTTAAGAAATGGTGTTATTTTTAAACAAAAATAATTATTATCTAAAACAAGTGATTTTAGTGCCATTTGATGACAACTTACAAAGTGTTCAAATTTATCAGGGGCATTTTCAGCCATATTTACAAGGTAAGTTATTAGCTGTTCACCAAGCTCCTGCTTGGCTTCAAGTAATGTAGCATCTTCGTATAATGCCTCACGAGAAGCGGTAGGTCTTAAATCGTCGGCATTAATGATAGTACGAACAAAAAAAGCCCAGTCCGGCAAAATATTTTGAGCGCTTTTCGTTAACCGCATTCCTTTTAAGTAAATTAAGTGCTGCTGTTGATGCTCTGTGGTGGCATGCGAAATAATGTAACCCAAACCTTTTACTTTACCTGCTTTCGTTTTTAAGGTTATGGTGTCAAAAAAAGGACCTCTAAAGTATTTTTCGCCTATTAATATTGCCCTATCTAAAAACTCGTTGTTAGATAGGCTTTCCCATAGCCACGGTGGTTTTGTTGCGTTTATTCTAAAGTTAGTTTTTGAAGGCGTATTTAAGGTGATCGGGTAGGGTAAATAACTAGCGTAGTATTGCATCCAATGAGTGAGTGAGCTGTGAGTAAAATAATCCTCACCTTCAGTTTTTGCCGTTAATAAAACACGGGTGCCTACTTCCATTTGCTGGTCAATTTCAACTACTTTATAGGTACCATCAGGGCTCCCTATCCACTGTAGTACTTTATCTTTTTGCTTAATACTGCGAGTTTGTAAACAAATTGTGTTTGAGACCATAAAACAAGCTAACAAGCCAATACCAAACCGGCCAATATAGTCATGCTGCTGTTTATCTAATAATTCTTTTTTTGATGATTCACCAATAACCGCTAAAAATTGATGTATTTCTGGCTCAGTCAACCCAATTCCATTATCTTCAATAATAAGCTGTGAATGAGTTTGAATTGAATTTTTAGGAATTAAAGTTACGCTAATATTGCCTACCAGCTCGCTTTCTGAGTCACTATAATTATGCCTGGCAGAAATAGCATCGGTGCTATTTTGTAATAGCTCACGAATAAAAACATGTGGCCCACTGTATAAGTGCTTAGATAATATATCGATGATCCCTGATAGGTTAACTAAAAACCTTTGCTCAATCTTTTTACTCGAGTCTGTCATATTCATCCTTAAATGTTAGTTCCGCTCTGATTTTTACCATAAAGTGTGTCTAAAATTAAGCAGTTATTATAATAATCTTTACTTCAAGACAAGCCCTCACCTTTTAAATTAACTATTTAATTTAATATAGTGAGCGTTTTTATAAAAATTTATTAAAGAGACCATTAATGGTTATCGTTATGTTTATGTTTATTAAAATAATGTAGGGGAAAAGCAGCGAGGCTAATAATTTTCTTCAGGAAAAGACTATTATTACTAATGAATAGATTCTATAAATTAACGCTTTTAAGGCTTAAAGTAGCACTTTAAGCCTTTCAATTAGGGACTAAGTTTTATTTATTTAATTTCTATTTGTCCAATTGAAACAGAGCCAGTTTGCCAAGTAGTGCGGCACTTCATAGTAAGAATAGCATCACTTTCAAAATTATTATTTAGGTCTACTGAATATGAAACAAATTGCTTCGAATTATTAGATTGATTTGATATATCTATCCAATCAAATCCTTTTCCAGTGCCATACCTGAACCATTTACTCTGACCACCATCGCTAACCTTGCGCATACGAGAGATAAAACAACCACCATTAGAGCTATTCAATCCTTCAGTAATACCATTAATGACAAGTTCAAAATTACCAATAGACTCATTTAATGGAACACTGCAGTTAAAGTAACGATCTGAACGAGAAAACTGAGGATCGAAAAGAAAGTAACCGTTTTCGGTTGAACCAACTTTTTCTAAAGCCTTGGTTTTTAGAGCTTGAATGTCACCTACAGAGGCTATTAGGTTATTTACCGCCTGTGTTTTATAAATTACATCTTCAGAGCAATGTGACGCACCATCAAAAACAGCAGCATTTGATTGAAGTGGTATTGAGCCTAATGTAATTGCTAATGCAATATATTTACTTTTTAGCATAATTATATCCTTTTACATTTAAACGTCCCTAATAGAGGTAATTGCACCGTAAAAGATTACAAAAACAATAATAAATTAAATCTATAAGTTGATTACAGAAAGCAAAAAATCATAAAAATACAGCCCTTCTTCTTCATGTTCATCAAAAATATCTTTACCTGCAAGCATATAAGCTTTTAACAGTGAATTTTTACTACTATCTTTATCCCCAAGTTGGTAATAACATTGCCCTATTCTAAAGTGGATAAATGCATTTTCATTTGCTTCAGGATAATTTAAGGCGTCCAATAAAGAGTCTAAAGACTTTTCATATTCATCAATCATGTAAAAACTATCACCAATCGAAACTTTGAGCCATAGTAGTTCATTCCAATCTTCATCAGGGTCAATGATTAAATCAAGCGCTTTTTGCCAAATGGCTATAGCGCCTAAAAAATCGTCTTCATCGAACAAGTCATTACCTTGTTCGCAATACCGCTCTATTTGATCATGAATATCCATTATTTATACTCACTATAGAAAGTTTTATACTTCTTCGGCTGACTAACAAAACAGCGCCCTTTAGATATTGTATTCGCTTTATCAAACCATACTTTTGCTAACTCTAACTCACCTTGCTCAAAATATACTGCTCCCCTTAAGAATATAGGTCAATCTTGATACGGCTTTAAATTTCCAAATTCAAAAAGTTCATCCAAAATCGCATGAGCTTTTTTATGAAGCTCTAACTCCTTATACATTTCACAAATTCCAGAAACAAAGCTGAGAGTTACGTCCCAGTCAAATTTAGGCTCAGGTAATAACTCCCATGCTTTTTCTGCTTGTTCTTTAGCCGTATTAAAATCTTTTTTTTCTAATGCTTCATAGGCCAATATATAGAGTGCATCGATTTTATCTCTCAAATTTACAGGTAAGTTTTTCATATCTATCTTATAATTATTTGCGTTTTAGATTTTCTCCACACCCAAGGCGGTATTATCATAATATTGAACTAAAGCCATCAATTTAAAGTGTGTGAGGATGTATATTATTTTAAGTAAGGAGACTTAAACTAAAAGTGTTTATACACTTCTACATTTTTGCAAATTCAATATCACACTTAAAAAACATTAAACAGTAATTAGAATTTTAGGTTTACTCTTCGATTAATACTACGATAGATTTATTCTGCTCTGCGGCGTCTCTAAACGTAACAAAGTAGCGGTCGCGAACTATTTCATAAGCTTGCGGGTCGAGCTCACCAGCCCTATGCTCAACATCATCTACCAGACCTTTATTTTCACTATTATCTATATCAACTTCAAAATACTTTTTTAGCAAAGGAAATAGGTCTTGCACCATCTCACTTGAAAAAAAGCCAAAATAACCACTTATGTTAGCATCCGGCCCAATTAATTGATGAGGGAAATAGTTAAATGTACAAACTGGCAACAACCCTTGGCCACCTACTACGGCATCAAGTAACTCAATGGCCGGTATAAAACCACGCATATTGAGCTCTATAGATTGCCATCTAGTAGCTTCATCTTGGGTTATATCTAACAACCCTTGATATTTTTGCTCATCGCTTAAATTCAGTGTTGTGGGATAAACATCTTCATCAACAATAAAAAGATTAATTACACTACTCATCATTACCTCTTAAAATTAGTGGTGATAGATTTAATCATTAATTAAATATAACGGTAAATAAAGTGAATCAGTTTTACACTGCCAACCATGCATATCTTTACCCAATTTAGCCATACTAAGCCCATTTAATGACATGACCGCATTTCCATCTTCTTTGAAGTCACCGTATTTGCACTCATCAGCGTGCCACGCAATTACTTTGTCAATGCTTGATTGCCATAACAAATCATCGCCAATAGTAAGACCTTTAATGGCCTCAATAAGAGGAACAATGCATTGTTGTACATCTTTATCTTTAGTTGATTTAGCCTCATTAAGTGCATTTTCAATTTCTTCTTCCGGCGGTACTTTACCTGTGCCTATTTTTATTAGTAAGTGATCATATAAAAAAATAGCTTTTTTAGTCACGCTGCTGGTTGTAAAGTCATCAGCATGAGCTCGTAACTTGCTTATTATTGAGTCATCACCGAACAACAAAGCGACATTTAACTCTCCTTGAATAGTCCACTCATTGTTGTGTCCTTTTAGTTCTGAGTCAAAACCTGTTAAATAAGCAAACGGCGCTGCTTTTTTTAAGTAAAGTTTTGCCTCGGTGTAATTTTCTAAAACGTAATGAGCATAAGCTAGATCTTGATATTTATAAGAAAGGATCCGTGCTGCATTCACTTTTACTTCATAATCTACTGTTGAATCTTTTATATGTTTAAGTCTAATATCTATCGTAATAGGTGCTTTTTTAAAAAGTTTTTCAAATTTAAAATCATAATTATTAAGTTTTAACATTTTCATTCCTTGAACTTAAATATAAAACGTCTTTATTGGTCTATTAAAAATAACGGTAAATAAAGTGAATCAGTTGTGCACTGCCAGCCATGCATATCTTTACCCAATTTAGCCATACTAAGCGCATTCAATGACATAACCGCATTTCCATCTTCTTTGAAATCACCGTATTTACATTCATCAGTGTGCCACGCAATTACCTCGTCAATGCTTGATTGCCATAACAAATCATCGCCAATAGTAAGACCTTTAATGGCCTCAATAAGAGGAACAATGCATTGTTGTACATCTTTATCTTTAGTTAATTTAGCCTCAGTAAGCGCATTTTCAATTTCTTCTTCCGGCAGTACTTTACCTGTGCCAATTTTAATTAATAGATGATCATATAAAAAGGTAGCTTTCTTAGTCACGCTGCTGGTTGTAAAACCATCTACATGTACACGTAATTTGCTTATTATTGATTCATCTCCAAACACCAAAGCAACATTTAACTCACCTTGAATTGTCCACTCATTGTTATGTCCTTTTAGTTCTGAATCAAAGCCTGTTAAATAAGAAAATGGCGCTGCTTTTTTTAAATAACACTTAGCTTCTTCATAATCTTCTAAAACGTAGTGTGCATATGCCAACTCTTGGTACTCTTCAGAAAGTATTTGTGCTGCTTCTTCTTTATTTTCTTGAGAAGCTAACGGATCGTTAATATCAGCAAGCCTAACCTCAATTACCATAGGTGAATCTTCAAAAAGTTCTTCAAATTCGAAATCATAATTATTAAGTTTTAACATTCTTTTTTTCCTTTGGAAGAGGTTGAAGTTTACCGCCAGTAATGTTGCCGTCAACCTCGACAGCTTCAATAACAAGTTTGGTTACTTTTAGCTCTTCGTTTTCAATAGCATCTAAAATATCTTCGCCCAATTGATTCTTTTCTTTGTATTTTTCAGAGTTCTCCGTCGACTCTAAGCTTTTTTTAACCCAAAGGTCTGTCATCTGCTCGCCTTTTTTTGCACCAGTTAACAATTTCGCACCAGGGCCTTTAGCTTCAACAACAAAGTACTCTATAACTTTGCCATTTTCATCTCGCTTAGCCCATATCTGATCGACTCATGGAACCGGGCCAAAGCCCATTTCCATTTTTGCTGGAGGAGAAGCGTCTGAAAACTCTTTTTCCATATACATGGAAGCACCAAGTTCACCTTTAGTCTCTAAAGCTATAGCTTTAAAAAAACACCTTATCTCCGTGCTTATAAGGTGGCCGAATTTTCTAATTTATTAATTAGCGTATAAATACCTAAACTTTCAGTTTTTACTACTAGAGTATTTGTTGTATTAACATGCTAAAACTGTCGTATTCAAAATTGGTATTATGCCTACTTACGTCCATAGTTTTAGACACAATCAGCTGATTTACGAAGTCGTTCTTGTGCATATAGATATAGAATAGAGGTTGTACTGATGTAAAAGAGCCGTTGTTCTGCGTTAATCAATTAAATATGCGGGATTCTGAAGAAAGGTTTTTCTATTGTATATGGCGTAGCTGTATTCAAGCGTTTATGCGGATTGTTAACTTATCAAGCGTACAAAACATGATACGCTCTGTTAATAAAGCAAATGAAGCGCTTAACCACTATTTTGAACTACTGGGTTATGCGCTTCATAAAATGGACGAGTAATGCCTATATTTGGTGATTATTTATCGTCACTAATACGACTTGCTACTGCGCTGCTTTGATCTTTATATTTTGCATCTTTACGAATATTGTATGGGTTTTCACATGGTCCCGATAACATTTCAAAGCTCATAGCACCAATTTTCATCAGTGGGCGTAGTGCCAGTGGTAATTTACCTGAGTTGTAAAACTCTAAAACAATATTGCCGCTCCAGCCTGGGTCTATTCGATGCGCGGTTACATGCACCATTAAACCCAAACGCGCAAGCGATGAGCGTCCATCTAACCAACCTACTATATCTGCTGGTAGAGTTACTTTTTCATGGGTAATAGCTAGTGCAAGTTCACCTGGGTGTAAAAAGAATGCTTCACCTTCATCAAGCACTATTTCTTCACTCATGATCGATTCCATGGCCTTATTTAACTGATCTTTTGGACCACTTAAATCGACGTATGCCGCGTTATGCGCATTAAACGTTCTAAATTTATTACCCAAGCGTAAATCGGCCGTTACACCTGAAATCATCTCGCTCGTTGGTGCAGGCTCAATAACTATGCGGCCATCGCTTAAGTATTCTTTAATATGTGTGTCTGAAAGTCTCATTATTTATTAATCTTCCGTAATCACAATTTCAATTGAATTGTGATGCTGTTGATAATAAAGCGTGCTGGCTATTAACCTTGCTGCTGCGCTGTATGTTTTGCTTATTGCGGCATCGTTATCGCTTGCAATAAGTTTACCTTGCTCAGAATACTCGCGTATATCTATTGCAAGTGGAATATGGCTAAGTACAGGCACGCCGTGCTTATGCGCCAGTTTTTGTGCACCGTCTTTACCAAAAACGTGGTTAGCTTCACCACAGTGAGTGCAAATGTAGTGGCTCATATTTTCTATTAAGCCAAGCACCGGTACGTTTACTTTATTAAACATAGCAATGCCTTTTTGCGCATCGGCTAGCGCTAAATCTTGCGGTGTAGTGACAATAACAGTGCCGCTAGCGGGTACTTTTTGGCTCATTGTAAGCTGAATATCACCGGTGCCCGGTGGCATATCAACAATTAAGTAGTCAAGCTCGCCCCAATCGGTTTCGTTAAGTAACTGGCTCAGCGCGCCTGACGCCATTGGCCCGCGCCATACCGTGGCATCATCGCTTGGAACTAAAAAGCCAATTGACTGCGCTTTAATGCCATTGGCATCAAAAGGCTGTAGCTGTTTGTTATCTTTAGTGACGGGCTCTGCGCCCACTAATCCTAAAAGCATTGGGATAGATGGGCCATAAATGTCAGCATCTAAAATACCCACCTTTGCGCCTTCATTTTTAAGCGCGCCTGCCAAGTTAACAGCAGTAGTCGACTTACCTACTCCACCTTTGCCTGAGGCAATAAGTACAATATGTTTAATCGCTTTAAACTTAGCCGCCTCTTTAATGATAACCTTGGCGCTAATTGTTACAGGCACATTTAAGCTTTCACTTACGTGTTGCTCAACTAAAGGCATTTCTGATTGCCCAGCAAATGGCAGAGTTAATTTGATTTGTAGTGATTTATCGTCATTTTGAGTAATAGTATCAATGAAGCTTTCATCAATACCGACGGCAAAAGCAGCACTACGATATGCCGCTAAGGCAGTTATAATCGGTTGTTTTTGCACCGATTTAGAAGAGAATAGTTTCGACAGTCCAAACATAGCAATTAAATAGCGTTTCTTTGATGAAAAGTGCCACGGAATTATGTAACATTCAGGGCATTAACACCAGTCAATTAATAAAAATCCATAAGCTGTGCGCACTCTAAGCAGATAGCTTGTAGATAAATTAATGATAATTGCCGTTTGTATAATAAAAACGGCGTTTTATCCTCAATTCGGAATGATTATGACGCAGCGAAAGATCCTGATTACCAGCGCATTACCTTATGCAAATGGCCCTACTCACCTAGGTCATTTATTGGAATATATTCAAACTGATATTTGGTCACGTTTTCAAAAACTACAAGGCCACGAAGCTTATTATGTTTGCGCAGACGATGCCCACGGCACGCCAATTATGCTTAATGCGCAAAAGCAAGGGATCACGCCTGAAGAAATGGTAAAACAAGTGAGCATAGAGCGCCAACGCGACTTTGCTGACTTTAATATCAAATTTGATAACTACCACAGCACCCACAGCCAAGAAAACAAAGAATTAAGCGAACTTATTTATAACCGCCTAAACGATGCCGGTCATATTAAAAAGCACACTATTTCGCAATTATTCGATCCAGAAAAAGGTATTTTCTTACCAGACCGCTTTGTAACAGGTACTTGCCCAACGTGTAAGTCTGAAAACCAAAACGGCGATAGCTGTGATTCGTGTGGTGCTACATACAGCCCTACCGAACTTATTAACCCGCGTTCTGTAATGTCAGGTGCTGAGCCTGTACTTAAAGATTCTGAGCATTACTTTTTTGACCTGCCAGCATTTGAAGGCATGCTAAAAGAGTGGTTACACTCGGGAACTATTCAACAAGAAATGGCTAACAAGCTAGACGAATGGTTTACCGATGGCTTGCAACAATGGGATATTAGCCGTGACGCACCTTACTTTGGTTTTGAAATCCCAAATGCACCAGGCAAATATTTTTACGTTTGGTTAGATGCACCTATTGGTTACATGGCGAGTTTTAAAAACCTATGTGACGAAAAAGGCCTCGACTTTGATGCATTTTGGGCTGAAGGTTCAGACGCAGAGCTTTATCACTTTATTGGTAAAGACATTATCTACTTCCACAGCTTATTTTGGCCAGCAATGCTAGAAGGCGCTAATTTTAGAAAGCCAACTAACGTATTCGCTCATGGTTTTGTAACTGTAAATGGCGAAAAAATGTCTAAATCGAAGGGTACGTTTATTAAAGCGCGTACTTATTTAGATAACTTAAACCCAGAATACTTACGTTACTACTACGCAGCAAAATTAAGCAGCGGTATTGTTGATCTTGATTTAAACCTAGAAGACTTTGCACAGCGAGTAAATTCAGACCTAGTAGGTAAAGTAGTCAACATAGCAAGCCGTTGTGCTGGCTTTATTACTAAAAAGTTTGATGGCAAGCTAAGCAGCACTATAATGCAACCAGAGCTGTTAGCTGAATTTCAAGCTGCTGCACCTAGCATTACAACACACTATGAGAACCGCGATTACAGCCGCGCAATTCGCGAAATAATGGCGCTTGCCGACAAAGCAAACCAATTTATTGATGGCGCAGCACCTTGGGTATTAATTAAAGACGAAACTAAGCAAAAAGAAGCACACGAAGTGTGTTCTCTTGGTCTTAACTTGTTCCGCGTTTTAATTACTTACTTAAAACCCGTGCTACCAGGAATGGCTGATAACGTACAAGCGTTTTTAAATGACGACCTTGCATGGGACGGCGTTCAAAATGCACTCGTAAGCCACCCTATCAATAAATTTAAACCGTTAATGCAACGTGTTGAAATGGATAAAGTGAACAAAATGGTTGAAGAATCTAAAGAAAGCTTAGCACCAAAAGTAACAATTGACCCTAACAGCCCACTTGCAAAAGAGCCAATTAGCGACGAGATTGAGTTCGATGATTTTGCAAAAGTAGACCTACGCGTAGCTAAAATTGCTAAAGCAGAGCACGTAGAAGGCGCAGATAAACTACTTAAGCTAACACTTGATTTAGGCGGCGAAACTCGCCAAGTGTTTGCGGGTATTAAATCAGCTTACGCACCTGAGGATATCGAAGGCAAGCTAACCGTTATGGTTGCTAACCTTAAGCCTCGTAAAATGCGCTTTGGTATGTCTGAAGGCATGGTATTAGCAGCAGGCCCTGGCGGAAAAGAAATTTATATTCTTAACCCAGATGACGGCTCAGAGCCTGGTATGCGCGTAATGTAATATTACTCATACAATAAAAAAACCGCTGCTATGTCAGCGGTTTTTTTATGGGCTAAAGTAATGTTTAGTCGTATATTAAATACCGAACAAGAGCGTAGTGTTCTTACCAAGCTTGTAAAAAAATATATAAGTAAACTGCCTAAATAGGCAGTTATATTTTAACTCTAAAATTAATTATCTTATTTAATTGAGCTTTTTCAATACGCGGTCTTTTCTTGGTAGATAATAGTTATCGTAATCAAGTGAGACTATAACGCGCTCTGCTTTTCCTAATAACTCGTTACGCGGAATTAAACCTATTACACGCGAGTCAGCGCTATTGTCGCGGTTATCGCCCATTGCTAAATAATAATCATCAGGAATTGTAATTGCATCAAAGCCCGATAAACGTGAAGGAATATTTGCCACTCTTATCGAATGCGCTAACCCGTTTAAATCTTCGATTTTATCAAGCGAGTCTATGTTGCTTTGCTGATCTGCATAATTAAGTTTTTTACCATTAATAATGAGTTCATTATTTTCAAGCGCAACGGTGTCTCCTGGCACACCAATTACACGTTTAATTAAACGGTTATCGGCAGCTTGTGAGTCAAAAACAATAATATCACCGGTTTGTGGGTCCGCTAGTTTAAGTAGTTTTATATGCGTAAATGGGACGCGAATATCGTAGGCCATTTTATCGGTAAGTATTCTGTCACCTTCTTGAATTGTTGGTTTCATTGAGCCTGTTGGCACTTCGTACCAATCGGCTACAGCGCTTCTAAATACGCTCATCAGTGCAATAAATACGATAAGAGAGCGGTTATTTTTCCAAAACTTATAAACTAATTTCATGCCTATTCCCTTCAATTGAACAAGTCTTTAATTAAGTAACTGTTTATATGACTTTGCTAATTAGCTGCAGTTCAATCAATGATGTAACAAAACATGTTGGCTACTAATTTTAATTGATCGATTAAATTTAGAGCGTCGTAACATTTAACGAAACCAACGGGTATTAACTTAAAGGAAAAATAAAATGTTTAAGAAAATTACTACTGCATTATTGTTTACAACTGCAAGCCTTGGATTTACTACAATGGCTTATGCTGATCATCATGGTATGAAAAAAGACGTTGTTGAAGTAGCCGTTGAAAATGGTTCGTTCACTACTCTTGTTGCTGCTGTTAAAGCCGCAGGTTTAGTTGAAACACTGCAAGGTAAAGGACCCTTTACTATTTTTGCACCAACAGATGCTGCATTTTCTAAATTACCTGAAGGCACGGTTGAAATGCTACTCAAGCCTGAAAACAAAGATAAGCTAACGGCGGTATTAACTTATCACGTAGTGTCTGGAAAAGTGATGGCAGCCGATGTAATGAAGGTAGATAGTGCGAAAACACTACAAGGCCAATCAGTTATGGTTAAAGCCGACAGCATGGGCGTAATGATAAATGACGCTAAAGTTGTAAAAGCTGATGTAAAAGCAAGCAACGGCGTAATTCATGTTATCGACACAGTACTACTTCCAAAAGAGTAGTCATAAAAGAATAAGCCAACTAAAAAAGCATAAGTAGATACTTATGCTTTTTTATTTATTTTTGTTTCATGACATAACAAATTATTGATTTAGTTTTTCTTTCGCTTCTTTTACTTTTTCAAAATCTAAACCAAGTTCGTCAGTCGCTTCTTTAATAAGATGCGGTTGAGTCATCACAACTGCCATTAATTGTTGTAGTTTTTCTGGCGGAATACCAAGCTCTTGAACAAGCGCCATTGCCATCATTGGGTTTTGAGTAAACGCTTCAAACAATGCTTTTACTTTTTCGTCGCTTACATTGTGCTCTTTAAGTATTGCTAGTATTGGATTCATTATTAAACCTTAAGTGTTTTTTATAGAGCTTAGTATATGGGCTAAACCCTAAAATTAAAGAGTTACTCTACAAGTAAAACCACTTTTCCTGCGTTTTCATTACGCTCTAAAATAGCATGGGCTTCGTTTGCGTCGCTCCAAGGCAATGTTTTATACAGGTTAAAGTCGTACTTTTTAGTGGCAATATCATTGTAAAAACGCGCTACAAAGTCGTCGCGCACCTGGCGTTTAAACTCAATACTACGATTTCTAAGCGTTGAGGCATGAAACGAAATACGCTTTTGTAAAAGCTCGGCAAAATCAACCTCTGCAAAACGTCCATCTAAAAATGCAAGCATCACAATTTGGCAATCCATGGCTGCAATAGCGGCATTTTTATTTAAGTAACTACCCGAAACAGGATCTACAATTGCATTTGCTGTTAACTCATTTGCTTTCATATATTCTACAAAGTCGGTGGTTTTGTAGTTAATTGCATGATCGGCGCCGAGCTCTTTTGCGTGTTGGCATTTGTCATCCGTACCGGCAGTAATAACTACGGTAGCACCTGCGCTTTTAGCCATTTGAATTGCTGCACCGCCCACGCCACTAGCACCTGCATGAATAAGCGCTGTTTGCCCTTTTTGTAATTTACCAAGTTCAAATAACGCGCCAAATGCCGTTAAATACACTTCGCTTATTGCGGCGCCCTCAGCCATTGTTACATCATCGGGTAATTCCATAAGCTGTTTTGCATCAACTGCTACATATTCGCTATAAGCACCACCTGAGCACAACGTAAAAATACGCTTGTTTAGCCAGCTTTTATCTACATCTTTTCCAAGCTCAGTAACTGTACCCGCACATTCTAAACCTAAAATTGGACTATCTCCCGCAGGAGCCGGGTATTTACCTTGGCGCTGCATACTGTCTGCACGGTTTACACCTATTGCTGCAACTTTAACAAGTACTTCATGGCTCTTTAAAACCGGCTTCTCGGTTTCACTAAATGCAAGATTACCATCTTCATGAGAAATATATTTCATTGTTGCTCCAAGCTTAAAAACTGTAATAACATATAGATGGGGATGAACACAGATTCAAACAACCTCAAAAGCGCCAACTTTGTTTATAAGGATAAACATCGGGTAGATAACCATTATGTACTTGTTGCTGACAACTCTGCCAAAACGTCGCTAAAAACAAGTTACTGTGCTCATTATTAAAATAGTTAAACGCAATATCGTTGGCACTAAAAAACACCTTAAATTGGCTCGGAAATATATCGTTTTCAGCTATATCAAAATACGAGTTACTACTTAGCTCTTCGAGTGCATTTTGGGTTTGTGGAACGTCTCTAAAGTTGCAATCGGTTAGTGGGCAAATTTCGTCAAAGTCGTAAAACACCACTCGCCCCCAACGCGTTACGCCAAAGTTTTTCATTAGCATGTCGCCCGGAAATATATTAGCGCCCGCTAACTCTTTAATTGCTTTACCGTAGTCATGCATCACGCTCTCTAAGGTTTTGTTATCGCATTGGTTAATATATAAATTAAGCGGGGTCATTTTACGCTCAACATAAACGTGCTTTAAAATGAGTGCCTTGCCAGATATAACTATGCTGCTGCCAATTTGGCTTTTCATCTGCTCAAGCAGCTCGTCGCTAAAACGGCTTAAATCAAACGCTAAATATCTAAATTCGTGCGTATCTACCAAACGACCAACCCTATCGGCTTGTTTTACAAAGTTATACTTGTCTATCACTTGTGCTTTGGTAGCTGTTTTTGGCGCACTAAATTTGTCTTTAATTACTTTATAAACGTAATCTAGCCCTTCAATAGTAAATACCAGCATTACCATGCCCGGCGTACCTGGCGCTTTAACATACTTGAAGTTGGCTGGGCTATTTTTAGTCGTATCAACCTTGTGCCGATAAAACTCAGTTTTGGCGTGCTTTATAAAACCAATGGCGTTAAATAACTCAAAGCGTTGTTTGTGTGGCATTAACACACTTAAGTAATCTACATAACGAGCGGGTTTATCGGTATCAACCATAAAATAGGTGCGTGCAAAACCAAATAATAAACTTAATTGATCGGCGCCCATCATTACAGCATCAAGCTTTAGTCCCTCATCGGTATTTAAAATAGCGATAGCAAAAGGCATATTGTCGCCATTTTTAGCAATGCAGCGCCCAATTAAATAACAGGCTTTGTTTCTAAAAAATAATGAGTTGGCGTATTCAATATACCCATCGTTTAAATTTATAAGTTCGTACACCTGTTTGCATTGCTGCTTAGCGCCTTGCATTAACGTACTTTGTAATGTGGCTACATCGCGTTCTAAATTACTAAATGGCACTCTAAATACTTGATTAGTGATAAGCGTTTTAACGGCGTTATTAAACCCATTATGTAGCGATACCCTGCTCACTAAGCTTTCATAAGAGCGCGGCTCACTACGGTACTTTGCTTTTAATACAAACAAATGCACAGTACGAATTTTTTTATCGTCCCAAATTGCGCCAAACGTTGAGTTAAAAAAGGTATGCGCAATAGGTTTATTTTCGTGATTTTCTACCATATCGCCGTAAATATTTTTAGCTAACTGCCACGTTTGCGGGCAAGTAAGTTCAGCATAAGCAATAACTCTCACGGCTTCACTCACGTTTTTTACTTCGCGCTCATACACTTGTAAACGTTCACGCATAGCACTTTGCACACTATGGTACTGTCGTTGCTCAAAACGGCTTTGTGCACCCAGTGTAATATTTAAAAATTGCGAAAACATCACCTCAAATCCAGCAAAAACAGATCGTGCAAGCTTACTGGCAATAACGTTTTGCAGCGTATTATTAGATTGATGTGTTAGCCTAGTTTGCATAAATACAGCACTTATATTGATGCCAGTTATGGCGGTTATTTTTTATTAATTGTTTACACCTTAGCAAGTAGGCTTTAATTTAGATAATTAATACAGCATATAATTTAAATTGATCATATGAATATAAGAAACGTCGACCTCAACTTGTTAGTTTACTTAAATGTACTCATCGATGAAAAAAGTGTTTCAAAAGCTGCGAATAAACTTGCTCTTACGCAACCGGCTATGAGTAACGCATTAAAACGTTTGCGCGATTTATTTGACGACCCACTGCTGGTGCGTGCTGCAGGCTCTATGACGCCAACGGCAAAGGCACTTGCGTTAAAACCTGAAGTCGAGGCCCTATTAAAAATGGCCGAAGCTATTACGCAGCCAAGTGAGCAATTTAACCCTACAACGGCTGAAGTTACGTTTAGAATAATGGCAAACGACTACATAGAGTCGACCTTAATAGCCCCTTTTATAACTGCGCAGCTTAGTAAAAATCCCGGTATTAATTTTGATGTATTAAGTCCAAGCGACGTAAACCTGCAAGACATGGAAAAAGGCACTATAGATTTAGCAATAAATCGCTTTAATGGTTTGCCACGCTCGTTTCATCAAGCCAGTGTATGGCGAGATAACTACTGTTGTTTAACGCATCCTAAAAATACATTTTTACAACAATCAGGGTTAGACGACTACTTAAAAAAAGAGCATATTTGGGTAAATCGTGCCGGCTGGGGGCCGGAGGCCGCTGTTACTAATAAATCAGGAAAGCAAAAATTAGGCTGGGTAGATGAAGCGCTTTGGCAACTAGAACAAACCCGTAAAATACGAGTTTTTACTCGCCACTATATGGTTGCAAGCCTGCTTTGCCAATCAGAGCAACTTATTGCCACCCTACCGCGCAGGCAAGCTAAGTTATTAACCTCTCATACTGATTTAGTAATCAGCCCTGTACCATTTCAAATAGTGCCTATTGAGGTAAAAATGATATGGAGCCCACTGCTGCACCATGCACCGGCGCACCAATGGTTAAGGCGTGAGTTATTAGCGTTTGCTAAAACGATTGCAGATAGATAAATTATTATTTTCATCACATCAAACACTAGGTATTTTACTATCGCGCATACTTCCAAGCTTCACTTTCATTAGAAGAATATAATGATAAACAAACTTAATAATAAGAATAACGATATTGCAAATATAATTTTTGCTGTCTTTCAAAAGTCCTACGCTATAGAGGCTAAACTGATCGGCGCGCATAACTTTCCTCCTTTAGCGCGTAATTTTAAAGGTATAAAAAAATCAGAAACAACCTTTTATGGCTACAGCGAAAATGAATGTTTAGCAGCCGTTATAGAAGTAGATACAAACAACGAGTATTTAGATATTTGTAGTTTAACCGTTGATCCTAGTCATTTTAAAAAAGGTATCGCAAGTAGGCTAATAAGTTATGTTTTAGCAATGGATGATTTTTCTCATGCAATAGTGGAGACTGCGGTTGCTAATACTCCTGCAATAAATTTATATAAAAAGCATGGCTTCGTGGAATTTAAAAGATGGACTCCTTCACATGGTATTGAAAAGCTGGCTATGTCGATCATAATTTAAATCAGTATTTCAAAATAGGTAATTTACAAATGGATAGTGCATCAATAATTGCGTGGAGTGTTTTGTTTGGCGGCATAGGTATTGGCTACCTTACTTACGGGCGAAGAAAAAAAGCCGTAGTACCACTTTGTATTGGTTTGTCGCTATTGGTATTTCCGTATTTTATGAGCAGTGTTAGCATGCTGTTGATTGTAGGCGCTATTTTAGTGGCTATTCCCTACTTTATTAAAATTTAACATTACTACTGTTATTGCAATTATTATGGCTAAATAAAATACACTAGAAAATAAAAAAGCGCCGTGGTATTCAACTTTGGGAAAATACCATGGCGCTTTTGGAAATCGTCGATATAGGAGTCTACCTACAGTGTATGATTAGCAAGCTTAGTACCAACTTCATAAAACAATTAAAATTCAACAAAAACAATAAACTAAGCATCCACCTTAACTCATCAACTAACCCCCTTGTTCTAGTTTTGTGCACGTTTTTACCGCTCTGCACCAAATTAATTAGTATAATTTAGGTATGTTTTCTATTTTTTTATTTAGTTTTAGAACTTACTATTGATGAAATCAATGTCAGTTATTGAAAACAACAATTTCATTAATAATATACTTAGCGCTAGAGTGAAGTTAAGCCAACAAACTAAGAGTAATAATTATGACAACATCAAGCTTCACACAACAAGACGGGTTATTTATTGATGCTAACTTACATCAGTTTATTGAAGAGCAGTTATGCGCAAAAACTAACACCACTGAAACTTACCAAGCATTAGCTACTTTAGTTGATGAGTTTGGTTGTAAATGCCGTAAAACAAAGCACCAACCAAATGATGTATTAGAAGTGGATACATTGCTAAACGCATACCAACTTAAAAACCACCCACTTTGCCATGTTGATGCACAAACGACAGAAGCCGTTTTAGACGAATATTGCTGCCAGGTTCCTGCAATTATTGTTGTTGCGTTAATGGATACGCTTAGTGGTACGCAGTGCGATGAACCTCAAGCACATGAGATTTACCATCGTGCAGCGCAGTTAACCAACCGCCCTTGCATGCACAGAGTAAAAACTGCCTCAGCAGCTTAATAATGAATGTGTTTAAAAGTGCTCGATAACCTTCTTTGCAAAGCCAGTACAAGTTAAGGTTGTCGAGTTATGAATACTTGAGTTATCGCTCTGCTCTTGCGCTAAATCAAAGGTTACTTCACCACTTTTAAATGTTTGCTCTAACGCATTTTCTATCAGTAATGCGGCCTCGTCCCATCCCATAAATTTAAGCATTAATACCGCACTTAAAATACTACTGCTGGGGTTTGCTTTATTTTGCCCTGCTATACGTTCAAACGTGCCGTGTGTAGGCTCAAAAAATGCGACATCGTTATTTAAATTTGCAGCAGGCATTATGCCAACACCGCCAACTTGTGCGCTCAGCATATCCGCTAAAAAGTCACCATTTTGATTAGTCGTCACCACTACATCAAATTGCTCTGGGTGCATTAAACATTGCTGCAGCATGTTGTCGGCTATAACTTCTTTAATAATTAGAGGTGCTTGATTTACTCGCTCTATTTGCAGCCAACGCCCATTTTCATGTGCAGTGGCATTAAATTCGCTTTGTGCAAGTGCATACCCCCAACGCTTAAATGCCCCATCGGTAAATTTAAGTACATTGCCTTTATGCACTAGCGTTAATGATTCACTATCGTTTTTAAGTGCATAGTTAATGGCAAAGCGCATTAGTCGCTCAGAGCCTTCTTTAGATATATTTTTAATACCAATACCGCATTCTTGTGAAAACCTTAAGCGGGTTACGCCCATTTCCTCACATAAAAAATCGAGCATTTTTTCGCTTTCTACACTCCCTGCTTGCCACTCAATACCTGAGTACACGTCTTCGCTGCTATCACGAAGCACTGTTATGTTTGTTAAAAAAGGATTTTTTAAAGGAGAAGGAAGTGCACTAAAGCCTTTTATAGTGCGCATATTTACAAACAAATCCATTTCTTGCCTGAGTGCAACATTAAGCGATCTAAAGCCACCACCCAGTGGTGTGGTTAACGGCCCTTTTATGGCAATTTTGCAGGCACGTACCGCGTTAATTGTTTCTTGCGGGAACCAGTCACCGTCATAAAGCTTTGCGGCCTGCTCGCCATTATAAACTTGCATCCAATGAATTTTCCGTGCACTTTTATAACAATGCTCAATTGCACTATCAACAACGTGGCGCATCACCGGCATAACATCCTGCCCCACGCCATCGCCATCAATAAAAGCAATGATAGGTTCTAACGGTATTTGCCAATGTCCTTGTGTATCAATAGTGATATTTTGGCCGTGCTCAGGAACTTGAATATGCTGATACGTCATGGCTAAAACCTTACTTAAAATTACGATTAATTGATTAAACCATGCTTAGCTAGAGGTGTCTGTATTTGTACTTTTATAGTTACTATCATTTTAAAAAATAAAGAATTAGGCGTGATTATTTATCCATTTAGTTGGTCTTGTATGTTAACCCTGGCGTACCAGTTATTAAATTACAGTGGAGCATTTTAATGAAATTCTTTTTTGTACTGCTACTATCAATCAGCTCTTTTAACGTATTAGCCGCTGAAGTAGTCATACATAACCTTAGCTCGCTCTCAAGTAATGCTCAAAACACAGTGTCTACATGGGTTAATCAAAGTGTTGAAAAAACACAAAATACACTGGGGCCTTTAAAGCAAACCACTTTGCCTATTTATTTAAAACCGCAATACTTTTCTTTTGAGCCTGTACCTTGGGCTACAGTTAAGCGCAATAACCCCGATGGGATTGAACTACATATAGATCGCTACGCCAGTTTAAATGCATTCACTAAAGATTGGACGCTATACCATGAACTTTCGCATTTATATTTGCCGCTACTTCCCTACTCCGGTTTTTGGCTAAGCGAGGGTTTTGCCAGTTATATGCAAAACGTAATAATGCGTGACAGCGGTATAATCACCCAGCCACAGTTTGTACAACGTTTAAATGCAGGATTTGATCGTGCCCGCCTGCAAACCAAAACTAAAACACAGCCACTCAATAAGCTCTCTGCCGATATGTGGAAACAACGCGCCCAGCAACGTGTTTATTGGACGGGTGCGGCTTTTTTTGCACAGGCCGACCTTAAGCTACAAAAACAAGGTTTATCTGTCGCGGGTATAATAAAACAGTATCAAACATGCTGTAGACCCGCTCGTTCTAGTGCTAAAACCTTTATAAAAGAGTTAGATAAGTTATCCGGCAGCAGCATTTTTACAACGCTGTATGCAAAATATAATACCCGTACTGATTTTCCTGATATTAATAAAAAGCAGCTAAACACGCTTTAACGGCTGCTCTGTTTTATATAGCTACTATATTCAACCAGCCCTTGCGCATTAAAATTGGTTGAGTACTCGTTCATAAAACCATGCAAAAAATTGGTTTTATAGCATTTAACACCCGCTTTGGTGCTTAAAGCTTTAATAACTTCATCAACATTAAAGTGACTCTCACTTTCTGGGAATATGAATTCACAGGGTACATTTGCATCTAACGCTAAATAATTACGGATTTGCGACGGATAAAAGCCAATTAACTTTTTAAGGTGTGTATTGCCTGTTAATAACTGTGCCCGCCATGCTGCACTTGCCCCTGCGCTAAACGCAATACACGTGGTCGGCACTTTTAAACTCTCAAAGCATTCTAGAAGTTTGTCCGTGTATTTGTCATGGCCACACTGCTGTATAAAATTATTATAACTATCTTGTTCACTTTCAATAGCTTGAATCTTGTTATTGTATGGGTCAACACTCACTAAATTTGAACTAATTGCCTGTGATAACTTACTTAAAGCAGGGGTTAAACCATAAATATCACTCACTATTAGGTAATTCATACTTATCCTTTGGTAACTAAAAATGGGCTTTGTAAGCAGTTGATAAGATTTATTATAAATATTTTTATAAAAATAGCTTGCACACAATTTATATATAAGTTACTTTCCCTCTCTGGTTTAAAGAAACCGCCGCGGTTAACCATTTACCCTGATCCAGTAAGCCCCGCAAAACGTATATTTGAAAGCTAAGTTATTGTACGGCGAGAACCCCTTGAATAATACCGAGATGATTTTTTACTATCATCGCAAAAGTGTCATAAAGATCGTCAACACTGTAATGAAGCTAAACACAACATCGTTAATTTATTGACTGCAATTTGCTATACAAATATAGCGCAGAATAAATAACAAGAATAAAGTGAGTTTTATTATGTCTTATAAATATAACGGGTCTATGATCCAAATAGCACATCCAGTGCAATCAATTTCAGTAAACAAACATCGTGTAATCTTCAGTGATACACAAGGTTTAAAAAATGCATTATTTCAAAAAGCGAGTGATGCACGCCAGTTTGTTAAGTGGCTAAAAGCTAACTAAGCAACATATAACTTTAATTGCCATTCTATTATTGCAATTATTGATAAGATATTATGCCAGCCTCGTTGCTGGCATTTTACTTTTTAGCCCTTTATTGGTTACAATAGTTTTACAATAATAATTACTGGTAGCTGTTGTAATGCTCCGTATATTTTTAACTTTCTTACTTTTTTTCTGCCTGAGCTCAATAAGCAATGCTAGAACCATAAACTGGCTAGCGCACGATTTTGCACCCTATTATATTTTAAATGGTCAATATCAACACCAAGGCCGTGACGAAAGCATAATTTCTTTACTTGAAAAACAACTTCCTAATATTACCTTTAACCGCATGCTTATCCCCTCAGGTAAAGTAATTCAAGAGCTGTCTAATACTTCCAATAATGTTTGTGCGTTATCGCTTTATAAAAATGATTACAGAAAAGAGCATATTTATTTCACAGACGAAAGCTCAACAACGGGCCTCTCGCCTTCAATAGCAATGCATAAAAAGCTCGCCAAAGCGCTAAATATAGCGGAATCAAAAGAAGTATCACTACTCAATTTAATACAAGATAAAAAACTAACTCTTGGAGTTTCTATGAGCCGCTCTTACGGCCAAGAGATAGATACTTTAATAAACAGTACACCCAACATTGATTTAGTAATTAGACCCACACGCGATAGCCTAGCGAGCCTTACATATATGCTTAACCTAAAACGAATTGATATTTTGTTGGGTTACCCAAGCGAGCATTACTATTTAGCTAAATCAATGCACTTTGAAGAAAACTTAACGCAGCGTCCATTAACCGAATCTCCAGCGCTCAGTTATGGCTTTATTGGTTGTACTAAAAACGAGCAAGGCGCAAAAGACATCGCTATTCTTAATGAGCAGCTTAAAGTTATTAAAAAAACGCAGGCTTATAACGATTTACTTATGCGCTGGTTGCCTGAGGATTTAAGGCCTCTATTAAAATCGCGCATTAATAGCGCAAAATAAGCAAATTCAAAGTCGCTTAATTTGAGTTTCTGTTAAGCAAAAAAACGCCACAGTAAGTGGCGTTTTTATATTCAATAACTGTATTACTTACGAACGCCTTCTATTGATAAAATAATATCAACATGAGTAGATGCAGGCCCTAAGTTGTAATCAATACCGTAGTCGGTAAGTTTAAGGCTGGTTTCGCCTTCAAAACCTACGCGGTATCCACCCCACGGATCTTTACCTTCGCCCACTTTATCTATTTCAAAGGTAATAGTTTTAGTTACGCCATGCAGCGTAAATTCGCCGGTTACGTCGGCCTCTTCACCATCTTCATCAAATTTAATGCTGGTGCTTTTAAATGTCGCTTTTGGGTATTTATCCACATTTAAAAAATCTTTACCGTGTAAGTGCTTATCGCGCTCTGCATGGTTAGAATCAAGGCTTATGGTGTCAATATTTACCATAATTTTTGATGCATCAGGGTTTTTAGCATCATAACTAAATGAGCCGTCAAAAGTATTAAAACGACCATATAACCAGCTGTAACCTAAGTGTTTAATTTTAAAGTTAACAGATGCGTGCCCGCCTTTTGTATCAATTACATAATCAGCTGCATTAGCGGCTGTTGCCGATAACATCATTGCAGCCGAAACGGCTGTGCTTACTAATAATTTTTTCATTTTAATCATCCTATAATGGTTTGATCATTCTGATTAAGGTTTTATCTTTATCGATAAAGTGATGTTTTAACGCCCCTTGTGCATGCAATACTGCAAACCCGATTAATGTGCACGCGCCATAATAATGTACTTTTCCTGCAATATCGGCTTGGTCATCAAATGCAAAATCAAGTGCTGATACGTTAAATAAGGTAAACACTTCTATTGGACGCCCGTCTGCAGTTGATATTAAATACCCTGAAACAGCTATAACGGCCAAAATAATATACATAGCAATATGCGCAGTATGTGCTAATTGGTTCATGCCTTTACTTTCACCTAATGGTTTAGGTTGTGTAGATAAAGCACGCCATAAAATTCTAAATAAAAATACGGCCACAAGCGTAATACCAATACTTTTATGTAAATCGAGCGAGCCTTTATACCAGCTATCGTAATAAGTAAGCTCAACCATATATAAACCTAAACCAAACAGGCCAAAAATAGTCAGCGCCATGAGCCAATGTAAAATAATGGCGACAAGTCCGTAAGATGAAGGTGTATTTTTAAACATGTGTAAAGTCCTATAATGCTATGACGTTACAATATAGTGCATAGCCGTAAATGAAAATAACATTTACAAACACTTTACGTGCGTATACGCACAGAACTTTGATAATTAAAGACAGTTTTTAGAAGTTGAGGATTAAACAGATAAGTTTATAGGGTGGATCGCTCGCTCAAGCTGACATAAATTAAGCTCTCTGGGCTTACTTGCAAACAGGTAACAAGTCCTTCTTTAATGAGCTCTAGCATGGCTATAAAACTAACCACAACACCACTACGCCCTTCATCAGGCGTAAAAAGCGCATTAAATACCACTGCTGAATTTGCTTTCGATAGCTGTTGTAATATTTGGCTCATTCTCTCTCGGGTTGAGAGTACTTCAGCAGTAATTTGATGATGTTCAAACGTTTTTGCTCGCGCCATAACATCACTCAACGCCAGCATTAAGTCTTTAAGTTCAATATCAGGGAGGTTTTGACTTATGTCTTCATTTATTGGCATAGCGGCATGCGCTATAAAAATATCACGACCAACACGGGGAATATCGTCGAGGTTTTCGGCGGCTTGTTTAAACAGCTCATACTCTTGCAGGCGTTTAATAAGCTCAGCGCGAGGATCTTCTTCCTCTTCAAGTTCTTCGTGAACAGGGAGTAATAAACGCGACTTAATTTGTGCAAGTAACGCAGCCATTACTAAATATTCACCGGCAAGTTCGAGTTGAAACTCGGTCATCATTTCAACGTAACTTACATACTGCTCTGTAATACTAAAAATAGAAAGATCGAGCACATCAAGCTTATGCTTTTTAATTAAATAAAGCAGTAAATCGAGCGGGCCTTCAAAGGTTTCTAATATTATTTCGAGCGCATCGGGCGGAATATATAAGTCTTCTGGTTTATCTACAACCGCTTTACCATGCAAAAAAGCCAGTGGCAGCTTTTGCTGCACTGGCTTTTCACTACTTTTTGTATCAGCAGTACTTTCGCTCACTTGTTATTACTCAAACGGGCTTGTATCACCACAGCCAACACGCAATATTTTAACTTCATCTTCCGACAAGTCGATTACTGTGGTTGCTTGCTCGGCTAAATGGCCACCGTGAATAATTAAATCAACGTGCTTATCTAATCGCTCTAATATTTCATCCGGATCTGATTCAGTAAACTGCTGCCCGGGTAAAATTAAAGAACACGACATTAATGGCTCGCCAAGTTCGGCAAGTAACGCACAAGCAATTGGGTGTTCAATTACACGCATGCCAATGGTTTTTTTCTTGTCGTTTAATAAACGCTTAGGGACTTCTTTTGTGCCTTTAAAAATAAAGGTATAAGGCCCTGGCGTATTATTTTTAATTAATCTAAATAGCTGGTTATCTACACGTGCATAAGTAGATAGCTCCGATAAATCACGGCAAACTAGCGTAAAATTATCGTTTTTTTCAATACCACGAATACGCTCTATGCGCTCTTTGGCTTGCTTATTACCAATGTTACAGCCAATGGCATAGCCCGAATCTGTTGGGTAAACAACAACGCCGCCTTGTTTAATAATATCAACGGCTTGACTAATCAGTCTTGGTTGCGGGTTATCAGGATGAATATGGAATAATTGACTCATGTTAATGCCCCTTCTTGTCCTTCCCAAACTTGCCAAACACCTTGGCAGTCTTTCGGTAAGTATAAATTTTTGCCAAGCTCTAAATAGCTTGTCGGAAAATGAAAATCAGACCCTTGCGAGCAAAGTAGTTCGTACTCACGGCTGAGTTCACCTAAAAATTGACGTTCGCTTGGCGCCTGTTGAGGTTGTGCAACTTCCATTGCGTCTCCTCCTACACTTTTAAATTCTACTAATAATTTGCGTAGCCACTTGTTTGACATTTGATAGCTACTTGGGTGCGCAAGTACAGCAACACCACCAGCGGCATGTATTGCCTCTACAGCGGTTTGCATGGTGCACCAGCAACTAGGTACATAGCCTGTTTTGCCGCGCCCTAAGTACTTTTTAAAAACACCCGGGAAATTTTTAGCTACACCGCGCTCAATAAGAGCGCGTGCAAAATGTGCGCGCGTAATTTGCGCGTCTTTTGCCAGCTCTTTAGCTTGCTCGTAAATGCCATCAAAGCCATTTTTTGCAAGGCGTCCGCCAATTTCTAGTGCACGCTCTTCTCGCTTTTGCTGCTGAGCCGTTAATAAAGAAGTAAGGTCAATATTATTAATATCAATATTTAAACCTACAATATGAATTTCGAAGCTTTCCCATTTGGTAGACACTTCGGTACCCGTTATTAATGAAAGCGGTAAGTTTTCTGCTTCAATAAATTGCTGAGCAGGCTTAATAGCCGCCACAGTGTCATGATCGGTAATAGCAAACACATCAATATTTTTATCAACAGCGCGATGCAATAATTCTTCAACCGTCAAACGCCCGTCTGAATGTGTAGTATGGCTATGTAAATCGTATTTTATCAAAAGAAAACTGCTTAAAATTAAGGGTTACTGGTGTTTATGTAAGTATAACAACTTTTTTGACTAAATTGTTTTAAATAAACACTTGACACAAAAGCATAAGATACGTTTTACTGTAGCCACTTTCAGACACATTAAGAATTAACAATAATGATCAATTCAAACTTAAACACTATTTGGTGGTGGCACTCGTAATTTTCGGGTGATGAATTGTCGTGTCTAGCAAAAATTCAAAACCCGCAACTATGCGGGTTTTTTTATAACTAAATTTTACGAAACATTTACGTTAAAAATATTTAATAAATTTTGAGGCAGAAAAACATGAATAACGGTCTTACTCTTACACATCGTTGGTGGTGGCGCCTGATATAGCGGGACGGTAATGATCTGTTTGTAATTTAGATATCGTTATTCAAACCCCGCATTGCAAAAGCACTGCGGGGTTTAATTTTTTGAGGGAATGAGGTTTGATTTTTAGTCATATAACTACCACACCAGGCGAAGTAACAAGCATTACGCAAGTACGCGACTATATTAGTAGCCCTCTTGCATTATACGCGGCACTTGATAAGCCTAACTCACTACTGCTTGAATCGGCTGAGATTGATTCTAAAGACAGTGTAAAAAGTTTAATTTTAGTTGATAGCGCCCTGCGCATTGTATGTAAGGGTAAAACGGTAACTGTTAGCGCACAATCTAATAACGGCAAGCAATTATTAAGCTACTTACAAGCAAATGTTAAGAGCTGTGATTCACAATTAAACGACACAACGCTTACACTTAACTACCAAGACACCAGCAGCGATATAGACGAAGCAAGTAAGCTTGTTGCCGATAACGCCTTCAGCGCTCTTCGTACCTGTATTAACAGCATACAAAGCACTACCGAAAATCCGTTTTCGGTATTTTTAGGCGGTGTGTTTGCCTACGACATGGTGGCAAACTTTGAGCAGTTAAGTGATGTACCAGATGGCGAAAATACCTGCCCAGATTACGTATTTTACTTAGCCGAAACCTTAGTTGTTATTGATCATCAAAAGCAAACAACTGAGCTCATTGGTAATGTATTTAACGGCCCAGACGTACACGCTAACTGTTTTGAAGTAGGTAAAGAGCTTGAGCGCTTAAATACGCTGTGCGATAACGCAGCAGAATTTAGCGCGGATATGCAAAGTGGCGAATGTGAAGTAAGCGTTGATATAAGCGACGAAACGTATTGCGAGCAAGTTGTTAAGCTTAAAAAGAACATTGTAGATGGTGATATTTTTCAGGTAGTGCCGTCACGTACATTTTCACTACCTTGCCCTGATTCTTTACATGCGTATAGTCAACTTAAAAAGCAAAACCCAAGCCCTTACATGTTTTATATGCGCGATGAAGACTTTGCATTATTTGGCGCGTCTCCTGAGTCGGCCCTTAAGTACGACGTAAGTAATCAGCAAGTAGAAGTTTACCCAATTGCTGGTACTCGAGCGCGCGGCAAATTTGCTAACGGGCAAATAAACCCAGACCTAGACAGCCGTATTGAGCTGGAACTAAGAAACGATCAAAAAGAGCGCGCCGAGCATTTAATGCTTGTTGATTTAGCGCGTAACGACGTCGCCCGCATTAGTGTTGCAGGTACTCGTTTTGCCAAAGAGTTATTAAAAGTAGACCGCTATTCACAGGTAATGCATTTAGTTTCACGCGTTGTTGGCACATTAAAACCAGAACTTGATGCACTGCACGCTTACCAAGCGTGTATGAACATGGGCACCCTTGTTGGTGCACCAAAAGTACGTGCTGCTGAGCTTGTACGTCAAACAGAAGGGAAGCGCCGTGGCAGTTATGGCGGCGCTGTAGGTTACTTAACCGGTGATGGCGCAATGGATAGTTGTATTGTTATTCGCTCTGCTTTTGTTAAAAATAACATAGCCTACGTGCAAGCAGGTGCAGGTGTAGTGTTTGACTCAGATCCTATTTCAGAAGCAAACGAAACTCGCGCTAAAGCACAAGCGGTTATCACCGCCATAAAATCTACCTATAAGGCGGTATAAAATGAGTAAAACGAATCCTATTAAAATCTATTTTTTAGATAACTTTGACTCATTTACATATAACTTAGTTGATGAGCTTACGATGCTTGGCTGCGAACTGGTTGTTTATAGAAACAACATTAGCGCTGAGGTTATTTTTAATAAAATGCGCCAAGAGCAAGGCCAAGTGCTATTAGTACTTTCGCCTGGACCTGGCACACCAAGCGATGCAGGCTGCTTAATGGAGCTTATTGAGCTCTCTAAAGGCCACTTCCCAATGCTAGGCATTTGTTTAGGCCAACAAGCATTAACACAAAGTTACGGTGGAGTAATCGGTCACGCGGGTGAAACCGTACATGGTAAGTCTTCAATTATTAATTTAGGCGAACATCCTGTATTTGATGGTATGGGCAATACAATGCCTGTAGCACGTTACCATTCGTTAATGGCAACAAAAGTGCCTGATAATATAAAGGTTATTGCCCAGTACGAAGATATCCCTATGGCTATTTATCATCATGATGACAATGCATTGGGTTATCAATTTCATCCAGAATCAATACTGACGCCAAACGGCGCAATGCTACTTCAGCAAAGTGTCGCTTACTTAACACGCGCTAAATAAAAGAGGACATTATGAGTACACAACCAGAACAACCCATAAATGTTCAACACGCTATTGAACAACTGATTACAGGGCAATCATTAAGCTACGCAGACGCCAAAGCACTGTTTGATGAAATAATGCAAGGTAACATGAGCGAGATTGAGCTAACCGCCCTACTAATAAGCCTTAAAATTAAAGGCGAAGTAAGCGATGAAATAGCAGGTGCTGCAGCCTCAATGCGCGAAAACGCAGTTGCTTTTACTACCAGCAGTACACAACTTGCTGATAGCTGTGGCACTGGCGGCGATGGCTCAAACACAATTAATATAAGCACAACAGCAGCCATAGTTGCCGCTGCTACCGGCATTAACATGGTAAAACATGGTAATCGCAGTGTATCGAGTAATTCAGGCTCTGCCGACTTACTAAAAGCGTTGGGCATTAATATAGATATGAGCCCAGAGCAGGCAGCAAAATGCCTTGAGCAAACCAATTTTACCTTTTTATTTGCACCGCACTATCACAGTGGCGTACGCCATGCGATGGGCGTGCGTACAGCGCTTAAAACACGCACTATTTTTAATATTTTAGGCCCGCTTGCTAACCCAGCAGCACCTGATGTGCAATTGTTAGGTGTGTATAACGAAGCGTTATGTATGCCAATGGCACAAACACTTAAAACCCTTGGCACAAAGCGCGCTATGATTGTTCACGGCTCGGGCACTGACGAAATAGCTCTACACGGCTCAACAACGGTAGTTGAGCTAAATAATGGCGAGCTTACACAGTACACACTAAACCCAAGCGACTTTGACCTTGCAAACTATTCACTTGAACAACTCGCTGGTGAAGGCCCACAATACAACGCAAATGCTAGCCTTGCCATCTTACAAGGCAAAGGCACAGACGCACACAATGCTGCCATTGTGGTTAACGTAGCTGCCCTTTTATACCTAACAGGTAAAGCAGAAACGTTAAAAGAAGGGGCAAAGCAAGTACAAACATTATTAAGTTCAGGGCAAGCCATGAACACACTAAATGCAATTATTGAGGTAAGTAATGGCTAATGTATTAGACAAAATTGTTGCTGATAAAAAATTAGAACTAATTGAGCGTAAATCCGCACGCCCGCTTGAAAGCTTTAAGCACCTTGCAGTGCCTACAAGCCGTAGCTTTTACAAAGCATTAGCCGCCCCAGGCACACAGTTTATTTTAGAATGTAAAAAAGCATCGCCTTCAAAAGGGCTAATTAGAGAGCCATTTGATTTAACCGAAATCACATCGGTTTATAAAAAATACGCTACCTGCATGAGCGTGTTAACTGATGCTAAATATTTTCAAGGCAGTTTTGATTACCTCGAATTTGTGCGCAGCCAAGTAGAACAACCGCTTATCTGTAAAGACTTTTTTATAGATGAGTACCAAGTATATATGGCGCGTATTTACGGCGGTGACGCTATATTACTGATGCTTTCAGTACTCGGTGACGAAAGCTATAAGGCACTGCACGCAGTTGCCGATTCTCTGAATATGTCGGTACTCACCGAAGTAAGTAATGAAGAAGAAGTACACCGTGCACTTGCGCTTGATGCACAAATTATTGGTATTAATAACCGTGATTTACGCGATTTAAGCACCGATTTAGCCACTACCGAAAAACTACGCAAACTGATTCCGGCTGATAAAGTGGTTATTTCGGAATCGGGTATTTACACCCATCAAGACGTAAAACGTTTAGCCCCATTATGCGATGGTTTTTTAATTGGCAGCTCACTTATGGGCGAGCGTGATTTAGAGCAAGCATGTCGCCGTGTTATTTTAGGTGACAATAAAGTATGTGGTTTAACGCGTAGCCAAGATGCACAAGCGGCATATCAAAACGGTGCTATTTACGGTGGTTTAATTTTTCATCCTAAATCGCCACGCTATGTTGATTTAGATTGTGCAAAAGAGCTTAGCCAAAGTGCCCCGCTTAATTTTGTGGGTGTGTTTGTAGATGCCCCAATTGATCAAGTTGCTCAATACGCAGGTGTGCTAAAATTGGCGGCAGTTCAATTACATGGTCAAGAAAGTGACGATTACATTGCTCAGTTGCGTACACAGTTGCCTACCGGCTGCGAGATTTGGAAAGCCCAAGCAATAAAAGATGCATTGCCAACGCCTGTAAATGGCGTTGACCGACACCTTTACGATACACACAGCGATACACAAGCTGGCGGTACAGGTAAAGCATTTGATTGGTCGGTGCTTCATGATGCAACCACACCGTTTATGCTCGCTGGAGGCTTAAATCCAGACAACATTAAAGATGCGCTTTTTAAAGGTGCCTTAGGCCTTGATTTAAACTCAGGCGTTGAAGAATCTGCGGGTAAAAAGTGCCCTAACAAATTACATAATGCTTTTACAAGCATCAGAAATTATTGAGGTTAAAATGCAAAATCCAGCTTATTTTGGCGAGTTTGGCGGTATGTTTGTACCCGAGTTACTTGTCCCTGCGCTTAAGCAGTTAGAAAACGAATTTAACAAAGCACAAAAAGATCCTGAGTTTCAGGCTGAGCTAAGTAAATTATTAAACGAGTATGCGGGTCGTCCTACCCCACTTACTTTAACGCGCAATTTAGTTAAAAACCCAAAAGTAAAACTGTATCTAAAGCGTGAAGACTTATTACACGGCGGCGCACATAAAACCAACCAAGTACTTGGCCAAGCGTTACTTACTAAGCGCATGGGTAAAAAACAAGTGATTGCTGAAACAGGTGCCGGTCAACACGGCGTTGCAACAGCGCTTGCATGTGCATTACTGGGTTTAAAATGTCGAATTTATATGGGCGCAAAAGACGTTGAACGTCAGCAACCAAACGTATTTAGAATGAAGCTAATGGGCGCAGAGGTTATTCCGGTAACAGCGGGTTCTGGCACATTAAAAGATGCAGTAAATGAAGCCCTGCGTGACTGGTCAGCAAATTATCAAGACGCGCACTACCTACTAGGTACAGCTGCGGGTCCTCACCCATTTCCAACAATTGTTCGTGAGTATCAAAAAGTTATTGGTGAAGAAGCTAAACAACAAGTACTTAAAGCCGAAGGTCGTTTACCTGACGCTGTTATTGCCTGTGTTGGTGGTGGTTCAAACGCAATTGGTATGTTCACCGACTTTATTGACGAGCCAGGGGTTAAATTAATTGGTGTTGAGCCTGCTGGTAAAGGGCTTGATACAAATGAGCACGGTGCAACAATTTGTAAGGGCACTAAAGGTATATTACACGGTACTTACACGTACATTATGCAAAATGACGATGGCCAAATTGAAGAATCTTACTCTGTATCAGCGGGTCTTGATTACCCTGCGGTTGGTCCTCAGCACGCATTTTTACACGAAACCGGTCGAGCGCAATACGTGGGTATCACTGATACAGAAGCGCTTGATGCGTTTCAATCACTTGCTAAAAACGAAGGAATCATTCCGGCGCTTGAATCAAGCCATGCGCTTGCTTATGCACTTAAGTATGCAGAAGAGCAAACCGAGGAAAGTGTTATAGTGATTAATTTGAGTGGTCGTGGCGATAAAGATTTAGCACACGTTCACAATGTACTATCTGAAAGAGGTCAGCTATGAGCCAAGTAAAAACGGATCGTTACGGCAAAATGTTTGCAGCGCTTAACGAGAAAAAACAAGGTGCGTTTGTACCATTTGTAACAATTGGCGACCCAGGTAAAGAGCAAAGTGTTGCGATTATTAAAAGCCTAATTGACGGCGGCGCTGATGCACTTGAGCTTGGTATTCCGTTTTCTGATCCGATTGCGGATGGTCCTGTAATTCAAAAAGCTAATATTCGCGCACTTGATGTGCACATTAACACGCAAGATTGCTTTGATGTTATTAAAGAGATACGCGAGTATAACGCCGATATTCCAATTGGATTATTGCTTTACTCAAACCTTGTTTTTAAGCGCGGCATAGAAGCATTTTATAACGATGCAAAAGCGGTAGGTGTAGACTCTATTTTAGTGGCTGACGTGCCTCTGCATGAATCTAAAATATTTAGAAAGTCAGCAATGGATAACGGTGTAGACCCAATTTTTATAGCAACACCTAATGCGGATGATGACACACTTCGCCAATGCGCCTCTTACGGTCGTGGTTATACGTATTTACTATCGCGCGCTGGTGTTACCGGTACCGATACTAAAGCACAAATGCCAGCGGGTAATATTGTTACTAAATTAAAAGAATACCATGCAGCCCCTGCTCTTTTAGGGTTTGGTATTTCAACACCAGATGATGTAAAAGCGGCACTTAATGCAGGCGCAGCAGGTGCTATTTCAGGCTCTGCTGTAGTTAAAATTATTGAAGCTAACCTTAACGATTTAGACGCAATGACAACGCAGTTAAAAGCATTTGTTAGTGAAATGAAAGCGGCAACCGCATTATAAAAAGTGTAAATTTAGGCATTAAAAAAGGGCATTTAAAATGCCCTTTTTTGTTTTTAAAAAGCAAATTAGTGAGCTTGGTGTTTACCCTCTAAAATCTCTTCAATAAATTTAGCATTAAATGCTTCTAAATCAGCTGGGCTTCGGCTTGTTACTAAACCTTGGTCTACACATACTTCTTGATCGACCCAATTAGCACCTGCATTAATTAAATCGCTTTTAATACTAGGAAAAGAAGTAATGGTACGGTCGCGCAATTTATTAATTTCAGCTAACAACCACGGTGCGTGGCAAATAGCAGCAACGGGTTTGTTTTTTTCTGCACCAAAAAATCCATCAATAAATGCTTTAGCATCTTTATCTTGGCGTAAACTATCTGGATTAAATAAACCACCAGGAAGCATAAGCGCGTCGTAATCAGCAGGATCCGCGTTTGTAACTAGTTTATCTACTGTTACTTTATCGCCCCACTTGTCTTCATCCCAGCCAGTAATTTGGCCTTCTTTAATTGATACTATTTCGATGTTTGCACCAGCATCAAGTAATGCGCTGCGTGGAGATAAAAGCTCACTTTGCTCAAATCCATCAGTGGCTAAAATTGCGATTTTTTTGCCTTGTAAACGTGTGCTTGTTTGTAATGTACTCATTGAGATCTCCTTATTTTCTTAAAAGGTATATTTAAAATACACAATTAAAAAAGCACGATGCGTGCCGATAACAAGCAATTGAAAATAAAGGAGTTAATTTAAGTAGGATTTATAATGCCATGTAAATCATTTAGAAGGGATGAAAAAACTACATAGATCAGACATAGCTTTGCTACTTGGTGATTTAAATACAGAAGCTTCGCTTCTCGCGTGAGCAAGCTCAACGCCTACAACTAACGCTCGGCATTATGTTTATTTTGTAGACGCACAACTTGTTGGCGTGATGGGCAAAGCCCATAATTTTATGTTTAATAACTCCACGTAAAACTCAGTCAACGACCAAGCTAAGTAATGCTATTTAAAGCAGATCTTTTAACGCCTTAGCAGGTTTAAAAACCGCTTTATTTGCGCCTTCTATTTCAATTGCAGCCCCTGTTTGTGGGTTACGCCCAGTACGCGCTGGGTAATAACTTAGCGCAAAGGTACCAAAGCCATTAATTTGAACTTGATCGCCCTCAGAAAGCGATTTAGTAATGACTTTTTGCAAGCTTGAAAGTGCCGCTTGAGAATCTTTTTTTGTTAATTCACTTTTTTGTGAAATGGCAGCAACGAGTTCTGCTTTATTCATTTTAGGCTCCTAAATACACGCCAAATCAGTGTTGGTTAAGCGTGGGAATATGATGATATAAAAAATACCAAACCAAATTGGTAATAAAGCCACGCAGGCTAAGGGTTACAGGGCAACAAGTCAACCTTGTAGTTGCTAAGCTTTATGTGGTAAAAAGCCTTTGACTCTTTTTTGTATAATTTAGGTAGTATATGCACGCATTAATTGAATACATTCCACTCATACTGTTTTTTGCAGTGTTTAAACTCGTCGATATTTATTGGGCTACCGGTTTATTAATGGCCACTACGCTTATTCAAGTTGCTTATAGCTACTTTAAACATGGAAATGTGCCTACTCGTCATTGGATATTTTTTGGCATTGCTGCCGTGTTCGGTACGTTAACGCTGGTACTTCATGATGAGCAATACATTAAATGGAAAGCAACACTCATATATGCAGGTTTAAGTTTAACGTTACTTGTTAGCCGTTATGTACTTAATAAAAATCTCGTTAAAAAAGCGCTTAGCTCAATCCTCGAAAACGCTAATGATACAAAGCAAGCCATTGTTGTCCCAGAACCATTATGGGATAAGCTTAATTTAATGTGGGTTGTAATTACTTCTGGCATCGCAGCACTAAACATTTATATTGCATATAATTTTTCGCTCGACTTTTGGGTTAACTTTAAAGTATTTGGTTTAATGGGTATTACCTTTGTAAGTATTTTTGCCACCATTATTGCCTTGTACAAATACCTCCCTGATGAAGAAGAACCTGCAAAGTAAGCCCCTCGTCATAAAAGTGTCGTCTTAGCTTGTTAGCTTATTAAAAAAAGCAAGTTGAGACGACCTTGAACGCTAATCAATACCGCTGGTTTGAATTTACCCTCATTTTTATATTGCTGCCCTTGTTGGGTTTTGGATTACGCGAGCATTTAGCTAATTGGCTTATCCCTGCGCTTATTATACTTATGAGTGTGTGTTGTATGTTGCTACTAGGCGATCCCCATTTTAAACGGTTTAGACTCACAAGCCTTGGGCAATTTTCTGCTGTTAAAAGGCGTGTGTTTAGCTTCTTTTTTTTAGGTGCGCTGTTCTCAGGCATGTTTTACGGGATTATTCATCAGGGAAACTGGTTTACCCTTCCCCGTAACTCGTTTAATGATTGGCTTTTACTGTTGGTGCTGTATCCAATACTGTCGGTTATTCCTCAAGAATTAATATTCCGAACGTATTTTTTTCATCGTTATAAACGCATCATGCCAAAAAAAGCAGTGCGTATTGTAGTCAGTGCGAGTGTATTTGCGCTCGCGCATATTGTGTATGCAAATTGGATTGCAGTAGCCTTAGCCTTTTTGGGCGGTTTACTGTTTGCGTATACCTACGCACAAAGCCGCTCAACGGTCGTGTGTGTTATTGAACACAGCTTATGGGGGCTATGGATGTTTACACTCGGGATTGGCAGCTACCTCGATTCAGGCGCATTTAACTAATATAACAAACATTAAAAAATCCGATATCAGAAACTAATATCGGATTTTGAATAGCTATAAAAACACTTCACTCATCGCAAAAAGCGCTGAGCTGTAAGGCATATGCTGAGTTTTTAATTATTTAATCTAATGGTTAAAATAACGACTCAAACTCACCATTTGGAAATAAAACACCAGGAATACCACGTACTGCAGTAACATCAGCTATTTTAGTATCACCAAAATATAAACCGCCACTGTAATTACGGCCCTTTTGCTTTACATCTAACCAACGTCCATTTTCGCCTTTCGCTATTAGATTAATGTTGCCACTAACATCACGAATACGTAAATCTAACGCGCGATTTTGTATGCTAACAAATATATCTGTAGAGGTAAGTTCAGATAGGTTTTCCACATCGCCTACGTATGCAAATTTAAAATCGCTTGCACCACTAAACGGAAAATCTAATTCAAAAGTAAACGCTAAATCGTCATTATCTTCACCAACAAAAGGCGAAGCCTCTACTGCTGTGATATGAAATGCAGTGTTTTGAATGTCGCTTACGTAATCACCATTAAAATCAAAAGTAGATAACGTGGTTGACTCCTCACCTAGTGAATTAACAAAACGGTTTAAGTTTACTGATAAATCACCTTCGAGTTTACCCGCTGCTTTATTGATAATTACGTTGGTGGTTACCTGTGTAATACCCGTATCGGCTTCTGGGTTTAATTCACTTTGAGCATCTATGCCATCAAACTCAATCAGCAACTCACTTACATCCACACTTAATACCGTAGCACCATTTGTGACCGTTGCGCTCATTACACCTTCGATTTTATTACCTAATACACCACTTACTCTGAAAGTTGGAATTGATAAATCAATGGTTATAGGTAACTCATCATATGTGCCAGTAATAGCCCAAGTATAAGGTGATTGGTTGTAATCAATATCTAAATCACGAAGCTTATATTGCCCTGATGGTGTAGAGCCATCAGCTAGTGGTGAATAATTTGTGATAACTTCGTTTAAAGCATTACTAAGTGCATCAAGGGTTCTTTGTGTATCTTCATCAAACGCACCTTCAAGCTCAGTAAATTTTGCGTCTAATTCATCTGAATAGCTTTTTTCTTGAAGTCTTGCAACACCAATTATATCTCGCGTATCAACAAGTAACTCTCTTGAGTCTAAGCTTTGCACTTCTGCTGAGCGAGCCTGCCAATTTGCAAATGTAGTTACACTTGCAATCGTTTGCTTAACTTGACCAGCTACATTTTTCAGCAAAGCATTACCTTGGTCGCTAAATAAGTTGTCTGTAACATACTGCGCTGCTAAGTCGCTGTAATCTTGCCAAGCTTGCTGGTCAGTCTCCAAATTAGTAAATGTATTAAAAGCACTTTCAACACTAAACGAACTATCAGCAACACCAGCTAAAATTGCCGCGTAGGTGAAGGCATTTGTTACCATTTCTGCTTCAACACTTGCATTTAAATTACTGTGCGTTAAATGATAAAAAGGCGTGGCTGACAAACTCGCCTGTGTAGCACTAAAGCCTTCTTCTGTAATTGCTTTGCTCAATGGTGATAAATAAACCTTATTTACACCCGGTGCACTAAATGCATCCGCTTTGTAATTAAGAGTAACGGCTGTCAATTCTTGGTAATCGATTAACCGGTTTGCGTTTAAGTCATTTACATCACCACGCACAGTTCTGCCACACCCTGTAAATCGCGGACAAGGTAGAGTGGTATCGCTTGGTATAAACTCAAAACTATTAAAAGTAAGTGGAGTTACACTTACACTCGCAGTATTGATATTTTCGACTTCAATAGATTCTTGCACCACCCCATCGCTATCTAAAACATTAAGCGTGCCCTGTGGTGATTGCCAATTAGATACATAAAAACTCACAGAAGAAGATGTAGCAATTTCACTCACTGCAACAGATTCTGAACTGTCACTGTCTGATGAAGAACCACAACCTGCCAATGCAATAGCGATCCCTAAAGGTATAATTTGTTTTAACATCTTCATTCCTTAAAACTTAATGTTCACGTACCAATTCACATTCGCATAATAGGCTTTATCTAAATCTAGGCTATCAGTTTGTAAATTAAGACCAAAATATTCGTTTTCTATACCAACTAAAAATGCTTCGCTTTTTGTTTCGTAGCCTGCTTGTACTCGCCAATGATCCCAAAAGTGAATACGGCCTTTTAATTGGCTAAACGTGTCTTTATCGTAACGTTTTAAAGTTAACTGAGTCGAAAACCGATCGTTTATTCTGTAATCGGCAAATGCTTGTAGTCGCATTTCCATTTCGAAATCATGAGATACCGTATTTCCAAATGCAGATGTTTTTAATGAAACTGTTGGCTGAGTAATAATATCGCCGTTATCATCTTCGCTAAATGGAATTTCAGTAGTTTGACCCTTTACAGAGCCACTGTCTTCGTACTGAGTTTTATAGAGCAAATCTTTTACGCTAAAACCAACTTTAAGCTCGTCATTTACTTGCCAATCGGCAAAAATATCTAGGCTATAGCCTAGCCCTTCAGGCTTTTGTGAAGGTGTAAATTCTTTAAATAAAATATCTTTTGAAAAGTTGTAATCGACAGTTACAGCACCTTCAACTTCATCACTAAAAATTTCACCATTTACTGTCGCATCTTGATAGTGTGAGCTGGCAAAAACAGAAAGCTTAGGTGTTATTGTTAATGCATTTTTATCTAAAAATTTAAAGTCATAAGATACGAATACACCATTAGACGTTGCTTGTTTAGCATCGAGGTAATAAGTATAAAATCTATCTTCAAACTCTAAATCATTCTTTTCGGTATGAGTATATTTAGCTGTATCAGGATCAAAGTTAAGAACATAGTCATAACGACTTTGTAAACCCACTTTAAAATTACCGTAGCCAACACCTACTTCAAATATATTATAGGTAAATGCACTGTCACCCGATTTTAATGGTGCATCAAAATCATCTACAAAGGCTTGTACTGGTTGTGCTTCAGTATAAATTTCTGCGTCAAAATGAGTAAATATTTGAATTTGGTTATCTGCGGAAGCAAGAGGAGAAATAAAAGCTGTTGAAAATCCTAACAAGAGAATTTTTTTTTTCATAATTTAATCGCTTTCTATAAAAAAAGGGAAAAGCGCTGCTTTCCCCTTTTATAGTTTAAATATTACTTAGATGAATCAATTAAATCAACATCAGTGTAAGGCACTACATCACCATCTATGTAAGTGATAGATACACCGTTAGTAACTTTAGAAGCAGTACCAAATGACATCATTTCGCCATTGTACATAGCTTTAACATCACCAGTGTAACCTGTAGATTCCATACCAGTTAGAGATAATGTGTAACCCATTGCTGCGTCACCTTTAACCATAACTTCTAATGTACTTTCATCTTCATCACCACTACTGTCAACCATACCCATTACTTTAAAGTCTAAGTCGCCAGACATACCTTCAAGTGTAATGGTTGAAGAATCTGATTCTTCAGTTGCAGTAATGTTTAGCATACCAGTGAAACCAGAATCACCGTCCATAATTTCAACGTGGTTCCAAGCTTCAGTGTTAACGATTTCAGCGTCATCAACTGTGTCAGCATTTACTGCACCATCAAATGTGAATATTAAACATGAATCAATTTGCGTAGGATCAATAATCGTACCGTCAGCAAACAGTTCACACTCTTCTAGAGCTGCAGTACGGCTTTCACCCGTAACAAGTGACACAGTTGCGTCATTTTCACCCATTAATGTAGCGCCCCAAGCAACAACTAATTGCTCGCCTTGGTAAGAAGCTGAAGCACTGATCATTTCACCGGTAGTTTCGTTCTCTAATTCTAACACTAACGCATCTAAGTCGTAGTTGTATGACCAATCAGGTTGACGAGTAGAAGTACCTTCACCTGAGTTACCCATTTCAGCTAATTCATCAATTACGTCAGCAAGAACATCTGCTGCATCGATAACCGCTTGACCGCCAGTGTTAGTAAGCACAGTCATAGTCGATAATGACTCTGATGTAGCTTTAACAGAAGTTAGTACTTCAAGTTTAGCAACCGCCGCTTCAGCAACAAGTTGTAGGTTATAAGCTGTTACAAATTGCTCGCTAGCTAGTTCACCTTGAGCTACAGCAGCTGTTTGCATAGCTGTAAGCGCATCAATCATTGCTTGTGCGCCTTCGCCTTCAAGGTCTAGGTAAGCATTAGCAGCAACAAGTGCTTGCTCAATAGCAATTTCAAGTGCATCAACAGCAGCAGCAAAATCAGACGCAGCAGTAACAGCAGTCATAGCAAGCTCAAGAGCTTCAGTTGCGTTTGCGGCTGTATCTACCATTGCACCTTCTGCGTTAGCAAGTGCGCTTGTAGAAGCTGCTTCAGCTGTGTCTGCTGCTGATTTTTTCTCATCAGCAACGTCTGCAGTGTTTTCAGCAACTAGTTTTGCAGCAGCAAGAGCAATATCAAACGTTTCAATCGCTGCTTCTGCTTCCGCTACTAGTGCAGCTAATGCAGCGTCGTATGCAACTGTGTCAGTTACAGCATCAAATGCATCTGTTTGTAAAGACGTTGCAGAATCAAGGATCTGTTGGTAATCAGAGCTTTGAGTAACTAGCGCTTTTGCAGCAGTTACATAACCTTGTGATTTAACAAAAATAGAATCCGCTTTAACTGTTAAATCAGCTGTAGCAGCTTCATTTTTCAGTAATGTTACAGCGCTTACAAATGCAGCTGCGTTATCAGCTGTAAGAGCATCGCCACCCATTGCTTGAACATCAGCAAGTGAACTTTGAGCTGTTTCAATATCCATTTCTAATGCAGTAAGTGCAGTCTGTGAAGCTGTAACTTCTACTGTTAAAGCAGCTGCTAGAGCTGTATAAAAATCATCTCCAACTGTACACTCTGCACCAGTACAACCAATTACTTCTAGTGCTTTTTTAACTTTTACTGCAGCGGCTGCAAGGCCGGCATCAGTTGCTGCACCATTTTTAACAGCTTTGTCTTTAGCTGCTTTTGCTTTTTTAGCAATACCTACTGAATTAGCGGCAAAGGCATCAATTTGTGCTTGTGTTGCATTAGGGTTGTTAGCAGAGAATGCCGCTTTTAAAGCGTTTTCAATTGCAGTTTCATCACCCGTTGCTACAGCAACAAAAATGTTTGCAGTATTTGTAATTGCTGTTTGTAACATTGTAGCTATTGCAGCAATGCCAGCGTCAGTATTACCTTTAAACTGGCCTGATTTAATACTAGCTTTAATGCTGCTCATTACATCACCAATTGAAGGTAAACCTTGAATTGAAGAAGAAAGCTGTGCAATTGCTAAAATACCGTCAGTAAGTTCTTCTTCGCCATCAACATTACTTAAATCTACAGCGCCGCCGTTAGATAAATCGCCAATAATAGCAGAAAGTAAAAGTGCTGCGTCTTGACCCATCACTTGTACAACAGTGTTTAAGCTAGCTGTAGCAATAGCGTCTTCATCTACACTTGAACCTGAGTCAAGAAGAAGACCCGCCACTAACGATGTTAAAAAAGTAACATTAGCTTTATAAGAACCTATAACATTATCGTCGCCAGCTGCACCGCTCGCTCCAGATGTATCTGCTTCAACAGCTGGAATAAACTTAACAACTGAAAGCTCTAGGTCAGTTTTGTACCATTCGCCAAACTCAATATCAGTATCGCCATCATTTTCGTCGTCAACTTCTGGCGCTTCATCGTAAGTGCCACAACCTACGTAAGCATCACAACGTAAAAAGCTATCATCGCCTTCTTCAGACGTTTTAACAGTAATGTAAACAGGTCCAGTAAAATCATCATCTAGGTAGATGCTGTAACGACCGTTTTCATCAGTTAGCACTTCAGGGTTAGCGGCAATTTTACTTGCTTCTACCGCTGCATCTGCAGCATCTTGTGATAGTGCTTCTTCAGAAAAAGACTCAGCCTCTGCTGAAGCAGCTGAGCGAAATGCAACAGGAACGCTTTGACCAGATGCATCTAAAGTCATTACAGTTACTACTGCACTTTTCATTGAACCTTTAACTGCTTTACCTGTTACTTCAATGTTAAATTGTGCATCGCCCGTTGCAGTGAAAGATTCTACAGGTGTAACAGGAATATTTCTGTCGTTATCAGAACCACATGCTGTTAAGCCTAATGTAAGTGCAACTGAAGCTGCAATAGGTGTAAATTTGATCGTACGCTTTACCATTTATTTCTCCTTGATAGCCTGGAATGAGTATCAGAAATTAGTTTAGTTGATAGTGATTTATGTAAGCTTTTATATTCAAAAAGCATCAAAAAAGTACACAATCATAACTTTTGTTACTAGAACATTAAAAATACCATTAAGCTATATAGTTATGCTACATATTTATACGTTTTATAGAAGTATTTATCTTTATTCTATGAGCTACTTCTTTATCAGCATCTCTATTATTCAATAACCTATAGACACTCATAAAGAACCAGCACATATTGATACAATATATTCACTTTATTAAATGAATATTACATACAATCTAGTTTGTTAATTATATTCTTCAAGTAAATGCGGTGGATGAGAGCTAAAAAAGACGATAATTCGAAAAATTAATGAAAAAGGATTATTTATAACGAGTGTGAGTAGGTTTTACTTTAGCTAAGCAAACGTTTATAAAATTTGTTTGCTTAACTAAAATAAATGTTTAGTTGCGCTTAACTTCACCAGTGATTAGTAAGTGACTCTTACAACCCCTTCCATTAATACACGTGCACTTCGGCTCATACTTGCTTTGGTAACTAGCCAGTTGCCAGCATTATTTTTAGCCTCAGCACCTACTTTTAGCGTGCCCGACGGGTGACCAAAGTTAACTTCACTCAATGCACCGCCACCAGCGGCTATATTTACGAGTGTGCCTTCAATTGCTGCGGCAGTGCCAATAGCTACAGCGGCTGTGCCCATCATGGCGTGGTGCAGTTTACCCATCGACATTGCGCGCACGAGTAAGTTAATGTTGGCAGCCTCAATAAATTTACCGCTAGATGCAGTGTAATCTAAAGGCGCTGCAACAAACGCAACCTTTGGCGTATGTTGGCGAGCTTGCGCTTCATTAATATCAGTGATTAAGCCCATTTTAACGGCGCCATAAGCGCGAATGGTTTCAAGCTTTTCAAGCGCTGCAACATCGTTATTTATATCGTCTTGCAGCTCTGTGCCGGTATAACCAATATCAGCGGCGTTAATAAATACAGTAGGAATTCCTGCATTTATCATTGTTGCTTTTAAAATGCCAACACCTGGAACCTCTAAGTCATCAACTACGTTACCTGTTGGGAATAACGCGCCATCGCCATCAGCGGGGTCCATAAATTCAAGTTTTACTTCAGCTGCTGCAAATGTAACGCCATCGAGCTCAAAGTCACCGGTTTCTTGCACTTCGCCATTTGTCATAGGGACATGCACTAATATGCTTTTTTTAATATTAGCCTGCCACACGCGTACAATAGCAACACCGTTATTAGGTACTCGGTTTTTATCGACCAAACCATTACTAATGGCAAAAGCCCCCACTGCTGACGTTAAGTTACCGCAGTTACCGCTCCAATCCACAAAAGGTTTATCTATAGCCACTTGACCAAACAAGTAATCAACATCGTGGTCGGCTTGCTCACTTTTACTTAGGATTACGGTTTTACTAGTGCTTGATGTAGCGCCGCCCATTCCATCCGTTTGTTTGCCGTACGGATCGGGGCTGCCTATAACACGCAGTAATAAATTATCGCGCGCCTCGCCTGCTACTTGAGCAGGCTTTGGCAAATCAGTTAAATTAAAAAACACACCTTTACTGGTGCCGCCACGCATATAGGTTGCAGGCACTTTAATTTGCGGTTTAAACATAGTGTTTGCCCTTATGCAGATTGCGTTGCTTCTAAAAAGTCTTGAGCAAAGCGTTGTAACACACCACCAGCTGCGTAAATAGAAAGCTCTTCTTGGGTATCTATACGGCACTTCATAGGCACAGTAAGCACTTCACCATCTTTACGGGTAATACTTAAATTAACGGTGGCGCCTGGTTTTACATCGCCCGTTACATCGTACGTTTCACTGCCATCCAGCTTTAGGGTTTTACGCGTTGTGCCTGCTTTAAACTCAAGCGGTAAAACACCCATACCAATTAGGTTAGTACGGTGAATACGCTCAAAACCTTCAGCTGCTATTACTTCAACGCCTGCAAGTCTTACGCCTTTTGCAGCCCAATCGCGCGACGAACCTTGCCCGTAATCGGCACCGGCTACAATAATAAGCGGTTGTTTACGCTCCATGTAGGCTTCGATTGCTTCCCACATACGGGTATTAGTGCCTTGTGGTTCTAGGCGTGTGTACGAACCTTGCTTAACGTCGCCGTTTTCGTCTAACACCATTTCGTTTAGCAGCTTTGGGTTTGCAAATGTTGCGCGCTGCGCTGTTAAATGATCGCCCCGGTGCGTTGCGTACGAGTTATAGTCTTCCTCAGGGACGTTCATTTTGGTCAGGTATTCGCCAGCAGCACTACTTGCCATAATTGCATTTGATGGCGATAAATGATCCGTTGTAATGTTATCGCCAAGTACTGCAAGCGCGCGCATACCGGTCATAGTGCGCTCACCCGCAAGTGCACCTTCCCAATAAGGAGGGCGACGAATGTACGTACTTTCTGGGCGCCAGTCGTAAAGTGGGTCGTTATCTTCACCGTAATCTACGGTTAAATTAAACATAGGCTCGTATACTTTTCTAAATTGCTCTGGCTTAACGCTTTGCTTAATTACTGCATCAATCTCTTCATCTGATGGCCATAAATCTTTAAGCGTAATATCGTTGCCTTGTTGATCTTGCCCAAGTATCCCTTTTTCAATATCAAAGCGAATAGTACCTGCAATAGCGTACGCAACAACTAAAGGAGGTGACGCTAAAAATGCTTGCTTAGCATAAGGATGAATGCGTCCATCAAAGTTACGATTACCTGAAAGTACAGCCGTTGCGTATAAATCACGTTCAATTACTTCTTTTTGAATCACAGGGTCAAGCGCCCCGCTCATACCGTTACACGTTGTACACGCAAAACCAACAATGCCAAAGCCAAGTTGCTCAAGCTCTGTTAGTAGGTTTGCATCTTCAAGGTATGATTGCACCGCTTTTGAACCTGGTGCTAATGAAGTTTTAACCCAAGGTTTGCGCATTAAACCCTTAGCATTTGCGTTACGGGCAAGTAGTGCAGCGGCAATTACATTGCGTGGATTACTCGTATTAGTACAGCTAGTAATCGCGGCAATAATACATGCGCCGTCTGGCATTAAGCCTTCTTCATTTTCAACAACGCCCGAAATACCTTCTTTAGCTAAATCGCTTGTCGATACACGGCGGTGCGGATTAGATGGACCTGCAATATTGCGCCCCACGCTTGATAAATCAAACTTAAGTACACGCTCATATTTTGCGGTTTTTAAGCTATCGCTCCAAAGGCCTGCTGTTTTTGCGTAGTTTTCTACAAGGGCAATTTGTTCTTCTTCGCGACCTGTTAAACGCAAGTAATCTATTGTTTTATCATCGATATAAAACATGGCTGCAGTTGCGCCAAATTCAGGCGTCATGTTCGAAATGGTTGCTCTGTCGCCAAGTGTAAGCGCGTCTGCACCTTCACCGTAAAACTCTAAATAAGTAGAAACAACACGTTGCTCACGTAAGAACTCAGTAATAGCGAGTACAATATCAGTTGCGGTAATACCTGGTTGGCGCTTGCCTGTTAGCTCAACACCCACAATATCAGGTAAGCGAATATAAGAAGCGCGGCCCAGCATTACGCTTTCAGCTTCAAGCCCGCCTACACCCACAGCAATAACGCCAAGCGCATCAACATGTGGCGTGTGGCTGTCGGTACCAACTAAGGTATCTGGGAATGCAATGCCATCTCGGTTTTGAATAACCGGCGACATTTTTTCAAGATTAATTTGATGCATAATGCCGTTACCCGGTGGAATAACGTCAATATTTTTAAAGGCAGTTTTTGTCCAATTGATAAAGTGAAAACGGTCATCATTTCGTCTGTCTTCAATGGCGCGGTTTTTTTCAAATGCGTCAGGATCAAAACCGGCATGCTCCACCGCTAATGAATGATCCACTATTAACTGCGTGGGTACTACCGGATTCACTTTAGCCGGATCGCCGCCTTTGGCTGCAATTGCATCACGTAAACCTGCTAAATCAACAAGCGCTGTTTGGCCTAAAATATCGTGGCACACTACCCGCGCCGGATACCACGGAAAATCCAAGTCTTGCTTTCGCTCAATTAGCTGGTTAAGTGCATCGGTTAACATAGCAGGGTCGCATCGGCGTACTAGGTTTTCGGCAAATACACGCGATGTATAAGGTAGTGTGGCGTATGCACCTGGCTTAATTGCATCTACGGCTTCTTGCGTATCGTAATAGTCGACGTTTGAGCCAGGTAAAGGTTTACGGTATTGGGTGTTATAAATTATGGTCATGGTAAGGATTCGCTAATTTGGTGACGGTGTTTGCTCACAGCTAGCGTGTTTAATAAAAAGTTTGAGAAAAACTACTCGCTAATGGCTATGTGCAATAAAAAAGTGAGCACATGCGTGCTCACCCATTTTTTTAACGTGACTCTATTGGTGTGTAACTGCGTGCGTCAGGCCCTGTGTAATCGGCACTTGGGCGAATAATACGGTTGTTAGCGCGCTGCTCTTTTACATGTGCTGTCCAGCCCGTAACACGGCTCATTACAAATATTGGCGTAAATAATTTAGTTGGAATATCCATAAAGTGATAAGCAGACGCATGGAAAAAATCGGCATTACAAAACAGTTTTTTCTCGCGCCACATAATTTCTTCACAACGAACAGACACAGGGTAAAGCACGGTATCGCCTACTTCACCAGCTAGTTTTTCAGACCACTTTTTAATAATTACATTACGCGGATCAGACTCGCGATAAATAGCATGACCAAAGCCCATTATTTTGTCTTTACGTTCAAGCATGCCCATAATTTCTTTCTCAGCATGTTCAGCGCTTGTAAAGCCTTGAATCATATCCATTGCCGCTTCGTTAGCACCACCATGTAATGGACCACGCAGCGTACCAATCGCACCCGTTACGCAAGAGTGAATATCAGAAAGCGTTGATGCACACACACGCCCTGTAAAGGTGGAGGCGTTAAACTCGTGCTCTGCGTACAAAATTAGTGATACATTCATTACCTGTGCAAACAATTCACTAGGTGCTTTGTCGTGTAATAAATTTAAAAAATGTGCGCCAACTGAGTCGTCATCAGTTTGCGTTTCAATGCGTACGCCATCGTGTGTAAAGCGGTACCAGTAACAAATAATACTTGGGAACACAGCAACCATACGGTCGATTGCATCATTGGCTTGGCTAAAATCAAGCTCCATTTCAAGGTTACCCAACATTGAGCAGCCCGTGCGCATTACATCCATTGGATGCGCGTCTTTAGGAATATTTTCAAGCACAGTTTTAAGTGCATCTGGTAAGCCGCGTAAGCTTTTAAGTTTAGCTTTATATTCTGCCAATTCGTTTGTTGTAGGTAACTCACCGCGTGAAAGTAAAAAAGACACTTCTTCAAACTGCGCTTTTTCGGCAAGTTCACTAATATCGTAACCACAATACGTTAAACCAGAACCACTTTGACCAACAGTACACAATGCTGTTTGACCAGCTACTTGTCCGCGTAAACCCGCACCGCCTAATGCTTTATCTACCATGATTTTCTCCTATCTTAAATTTGTGTGTGTGATTTTTATTTTAATAATAATTATTTGTCAGATTTTGATGAAAAAAGTGTGTCGAGTGTGTTCTCGTACGTGTGGTAATCTAAAAAGTCGTAAAGTTCAGAGCGCGTTTGCATATTTTCGATTTGGCTTTGTTGTGAGCCTTCATTTAAAATTGCTGAGTACACGTTTAATGCCGCTTTGTTCATGGCTCTAAATGCACTGAGTGGGTAAAGCACCATTTCAACACCTACATCGCTTAACTGCTCTTTAGTGTAAATTGGTGTTTGGCCAAACTCAGTAATGTTTGCCAAAATTGGAACGTTAATCGCTTTAGCAAATGCTTGGTAATCAGCAAGGTCGTGTACGGCTTCTGCAAAAATAGCGTCAGCACCCGCTTCAACACAGGCAGCTGCACGGTCTATCGCGGCGTTTAAACCTTCTTTTTGAAATGCATCGGTACGAGCCATAATATAAAAATCGCTATCGGTTTTTGCATCAACCGCCGCTTTAATGCGATCAACCATTTCACCTTGGCTTACAATTTCTTTATTAGGGCGATGACCACAACGCTTTTGCGCTACTTGGTCTTCTATATGAAAACCCGCTGCCCCCGCTTTAGTCATTTCTTTTACTGTGCGTGCAATGTTAAACGCCCCACCCCAACCGGTATCAGCATCAACAAGTAGTGGTAAATCGCTAGCACCGGTAATACGGCGAATATCTTCAAGCACGTTATCAAGGCTCGTCATACCTAAATCAGGCATACCAAACGAGGCGTTTGCAACACCGGCACCTGAGAGGTAAATAGCTTGGTGACCCATTTTTTCAGCCATCATCGCTGTGTAGGCGTTAATAGTACCTACCACTTGTAACGGGCGGTTATTGGCAATAGCGTGTTTAAATTTTAATCCTGCTGACATTACTTTCTCCTCACTTTGAACGGTTGCTACGTGGAGTAACTTATAGTTTTAATCTGTAATTGTGACTGCTTAACTGCTCTGCTTAACTTTTAGCCGTTAATAAATCAAATTTGGTTTGAATATTTGCTTGCGATGCACTGATATGGCGCTTCATGAGCATTTCGGCCAGCTCGCCATCGTGGTTTTCAATGGCGTTAATAATCGCTAAATGCTCATCAAACGCTTTTGATACACGCGGCCCCACCATGCCCATTTGTACACGGTACATGCGTATTAATTGATAGAGCTCATTACACAATAAATGAATTAAATGCGCGTTTTTACTGCCTTGAATAATACGGTAATGAAAATCTAAATCGCCGGCTTCTTGGTAATAAGATTCGCCCTCTTTAACACGCTGTGTTTGTAGGTGCTGATTAAGTAATTGCTTTAAGCCTTTTACTTCTTCGGGTTCCATATTGTCGGCAGCAAGCCTACATGCCAAGCCTTCAAGCGAACTACGAACTTGATAAACTTCAATCAAACGCTCAGCGGTAAGGGCAACTACTCGGCAACCTACGTTAGCTTTACGCTCAACAAGGTAGCAACTTTCGAGGCGGTTTAATGCCTCTCTAAGCGTTGCACGGCTTACACCATAACGTTTGGCAAGCTCAGGCTCTGATATTTTACTGCCTTGAACTATACTGCCTTCAACAATCTCACGGCGCATATCTACAAATACTTGATCTGATGCGGTAGTTATAGGCGCTTCGTTTAAAAATGTGTGTGTCATAAGTTATTTTTTAGATTGTCGACAATTAATGTGGTTACTATGGGCTTATTAAAAAATCATGTCAACCCTTAAACCTATCAAAACGACTAAAAAACACACCCATTGTCGACACTATTAACCTAAAGTCGCATAAAAATGGGTTTAAAATGGACTAAAACAGTGAAGTGTCGACAGCGTAATAAATCAGATGTTACGCTTTTTAGCGCTGAAAACACCTCGCATAAATGCTATTATCGCGCTTTATTTTTATAGTATGAGCTAACGCGTGAACGCCAACACTTTTATCCCTGAGCACTTTATTGATGACGTAAAAACCTATTTACCAACGCATCTAAACTTAGATGACTTTTTAAATGCGTGTCGCAAGCCGCTCAGAAAATCTATCCGCGTTAATACATTAAAAATTGGCATTGAAGAATTTGTAAAACGTGCAACTGAAAAAAATTGGCTGCTAACCCCCATCCCTTGGTGCAGTGAAGGCTTTTGGTTAGAGCGCCCAAGCGATGAAGAGCAAAACCTAGCCCTTGGTAATACCGACTTACATCTAAGCGGTGCTATGTACGTGCAAGAGGCAAGTTCAATGCTGCCCCCTATGGCATTAAAGCAAAGCATTGAACTCGCTGACTCTCAAAATAACACCGTGCTTGATATGGCATCAGCACCAGGCTCTAAAACATCGCAACTTGCAGCACTTATGGATAACCAAGGCGTGCTTGTTGCAAACGAGCTTTCGTCATCTCGCTTAAAGGTACTTAGCGCAACACTCAAACGTATGGGCGTTGGTAACTGTGCGCTTTCACACTTTGATGGCGTTATATTTGGCAACTACATGTTTGAATGCTTTGATAGCATATTGCTAGACGCGCCCTGCTCTGGCGAAGGCACAGTACGTAAAGACGCCGACGCACTAAAAAATTGGTCAATAGAATCAAACATACAAATAGCCCAAGTACAAAAAGACTTAATTAAAAGCGCGTTTTACGCATTAAAGCCAGGTGGCACATTAGTGTATTCAACCTGCACACTTACCCCACTCGAAAACCAACAAGTGTGCGATTATTTACTCAGTGAATTTGGCGACTGTATAGAGCCACAATCACTAAGTGATTTATTTGAAGGTGCAAGCAAAGCCACCACAAGTGAAGGCTATTTGCACGTATGGCCGCAAACATACGACAGCGAAGGCTTTTTTATTGCTAAATTTAAAAAGCATGTAAGTTGTAACAACCCAAATCAAACAGTTAAAAAAGGTGCATTCCCGTTTAACGAGTTTGATAAAAAGCAAAGTGCCGCGTTTATGCAATCACTTAAAAAGCATTTTGGGTTAACTAACCTGCCTGGCAGCCTAATGCAGCGCGATAAAGAACTATGGCTATTTCCTGAGGGGTTTGAAGCCGTGCAAAATAAAATTAAGTACGCACGCTTAGGTATTCAAATTGGCATTATTCATAAAAATGGCGTAAGGCTAACCCATGAGTTTGCAACCGTATTTGGCAATGATTGTAAAACTAATATATTTGCTTTAAATAACGAGCAAGCAAATGATTATTTTCAAGGTAAAGATATACGCTTAACTGAAGTAACTCAAACAATTGGTGAAGTAGTATTAACACTGTGTGGCTGCCCTATTGGGCTGGGTAAGTGGCAAAAAAATAAGATCAAAAATTCTCTACCACGAGATCTCGTGCAGAATACACAATTAATAAGCTGGGGTTAAACTAAAGTACAAATTACACATAATTAATCTAATCCTTTGTTATCAAATATAACCAAGGGGCAAAATTAGTTATGCTTTATTTAGTAGTTTTACTACACTTTAAAGTACTTTCTTCTTCTCCCTAATGAACCAAGAAAGTGTTTTAGTTAACGCTAGGCTCAATTTAGAGTCAATTTACAGCCCAGAGGTTTTTAACCTCTGGGCAATTTTTTACGCCGTATAATAACAATTCAGCTTTTACCAATAACAAGAGTATTCACAAAGAGGCTATGAGACGCTGCGCTTTTAGAGAAGTGATAAATCAGTTAGTTGAATAGATCACTTGGTGTCTACTCATTTACTCCTCATTCACTTTTCTTTGTGCAATTGTTTTTTCAGATTTAACTTTAACGTGAACCTGCTTCACGATTACAAGTAAACACAAAACTCTTGTAGAGATAAAGTACGAGCTGCTTGCTGCTGTTTAATACAACGCTTTTACCAATAAGACAATTATTCACAAAGAGGTTATGAGACGCTGCGCTTTTAGAGAAGTGATAAATCAATTCGTGAATAGCTTACTTGGTGTCTACTCATTTACTCCTCATTCACTTCTCTTTGTGCAATTGTTTTTTCAGATTTAACTTTAACGTGAACCTGCTTCACGATTACAAGTAAACACAAAACTCTTGTAGAGATAAAGTACGAGCTGCTTGCTGCTGTTTAATACAACGCTTTTACCAATAAGACAATTATTCACAAAGAGGTTATGAGGCGCTGCGCTTTTAGAGAAGTTATAAATCAGTTCGTTAAATAGCTTACTTGATGTCTTCTCATTTACTCCTCATTCTCTTCTCTTTGTGCAATTGTTCTTTTAAGAAGAAGTGATCTAAGGGCTAATGTCTTCTCTGTGTAGCGCGCAGCGCCTCGGTGTTCTCGATGGTCGTATTTTTTATAAGTAATAAAAAGCTGCGCTTCTAACGTGAGCAAGCTCACCATCTACAAAATCAACTCAAACTTAAGCATATAAACCCGTAGGCGTGAAGCTTGCTCACGCAAAATTGTTTAAAACAAACTGCTTTCAAAAATTAAAGCGCCAGCAAGCAAGGCGCCTACAATACATCAACACCGTACATTGCTAAGTGATTATGTCACCACCGAGAAGTAAAGGAGAAGCCAAGGAGAAGTAATTTAATGGCTATTGTCTTCTCTGTGTAGCGCCAGCGACTCGGTGTTCTCGGTGGTAATATTTTATTTATAAGTAACAAGAAGCTACGCTTCTAACATAAGCAAGCTCAACGTCTACAAAACCAACTCAAACTTATGCATATAAACCCTGTAGGCGTGAAGCTTGCTCACGCAAGTTATTAAAAAATAGTTAAATATTCACAAAGAGGTTAAGAGACGCTTCGCTTTAGAGAAGTGATTAAAACAATAAACTTATAAAATACAGTATTGGTTATGTCTTCTCATTTACTCCTCATTTTCTTCTCTTTGTGCAAATGATCTTTCAATAAGAAGCCGTGCTTCTAACGTGAGCAAACTCAACGTCTACAAGTAAATAAAAGCAATTTAACTTTACTCTCGGTGGTGGGATTCAATAACTGACATCTGATATCTGAAACCTAATATCTTTCCCTAACAAAACCTAGTTACACTGTTTTTTAAACATCCAACTGGTTCTGACTGGCTCAAAATAAGCGCCAAATTTAAGCGACAAACATAAAATAGGTAAAGCATCTACCTGCTTAGCAATGTCGAACGCGCGTGAAAACTTATGGCCATGCTTAGCTGCCAGCTTAAGCTCGTTAACATATAACGCCTTATATTTTGGAGGAAGTTGTTGCCAGTTCATTAACGCTATTTCAATCACACCTAAATGAACATCTATTTTATACGGGCCAACGCGTTTAGCGTGTTCAATATACTCAAACACACGATCGGTTGGCCCTTCTTGGTAACTCACTACCTTAGCCAGCGCAATCCAGGTTTCGGCCCAAGTTTGCCTATATTTAACCGACTCAAGCAGCCTAGCCTCAGCCTGTTTTAACACACGTAAATTATGCGCTATTGCATCATCTGTATTTGTTGGGTTTAATTGCAGCAACTTAACATGCGCAAAAACCTCATGGTAATGAGGGTGTGTAGGGTCAAGCTCACTCGCAAGGCTAATAGCGCTTTGTGCAAGCTCAATATTTACCGTGTTATCAGCTTGGCTGTTTAGCCCCTGCAGCGTATTTTTAGCATTAAAAAACCACGCATTAGCGCGCATACTATTAATACTGCTTACACATAAACCCATAGTAATTAGCGCAAGTACAATTACCTGCACCATTTTAATCGCTTTGTTTGGCTTGGCCGCAGTATCACTCATTATCCGCACCATTAAACGCATCGTTAAATAAACTTTGTGTTAAACGCAGTGGGTTAGTATAAAACAAAGCCTGTGCTTGCTCGGCGCCTATTAAATCGCTAACAATGCTTTTTGCCCTACTTAAAATAGGCGGCCTACGCTTAACCGAATGAGCATCACTTGCAACGTAAGTCACTAACCCATTTTTAAGCATATCAAGGCTAATAGCTTGCGCCTGTTCGCCCCACTCGCCCTCAATGCTCGAAGCCGTTAACTGAAATTCACAACCCAATTGCTTTAAGCGCTCAATATAAAAAGGCTTAGCTTGTATATCGCGGTTACGCTCTGGGTGCGGAATAATAGTTTTAATATTTTGCTTAGCCAGCCAACTAATAAACTTGTCAAACCCTTGCGGCACATGGGAATGCGGCAACTCAAGCAACACATAATTAGCGCCATTTACATTGCCAATAAACGGCAGCTTTTTGCTCATAACTAAAGTCATTAGCTCTACATCTAGCCTAACCTCTGCGGCTACTGCTAGCTGTATATTAATATTTGCATCACTGGCAGCGTGTTTTAAATAAGCTAGGTCGTCGTAAATGTGCGAAGCCGCATTATCAAAGCGGCCTAAATGAATATGCGGGGTAGCTACCATATGGGTTATACCATCGGCTTGCGCCATGGTTAAAAGCGCTAAAGACTCGGTTAAGTCTTTAGCGCCATCGTCAAGCCCAGGTAATATGTGGGAATGTATATCTATCATAATAACCGTTAATTACGACTGTTCAGATTTTTGAGTGTAATCGTAATAGTCGTAGTAGCCATAATTATGTTCTTCTTTCGACTTGGTTATATCAACCTGGTTAACAACCACCCCAGCAATATGTGCCTTAGACTCAAACAAACGCTCAATACCCGCTTTAATAGGCTTAATACGTGTTAAATCAGCTTTAACAACATAAATAACCGAATCGGTATTTTGAGCTATTACTAATGCGTCACTCACCGCTTGGGTAGGCGGTGTATCAATAATGATATGGTCGTAAGTCTCTTTTAAACTTACCAACAACTCATTAAACTGATTGCTCGAAAGCAGCTCTAACGGGTTACCCGGTATTTGCCCACTTGGCATAATAGTCACACCCGACTGCTCGTCAATATGAATACATTCGCTTAATTGCTCAGTACCCACAATTAGGTTACTTAAACCAGGGTGAAATACCGGTATATCAAATCGTTTAGCAATACTGGGTTTACGTAAATCGCCATCAATTAATAATACTTTACCCATTTGCGCAAGCGACATTGCTAAATTGGTCGACGTAGTTGTTTTACCTTCACCCGGCGAGCTAGAGGTAACCGCAATAACTTTGTGCTCACGGTCTAGCTGGGTTAACAGCAAGCTGGTACGAAACGTACGTACCGACTCAGCAAAGCGCCTGTAGTTGTCGTCAAGGTAAGCATGTATCGGAAACACACTATTTTTTGGCAATTTAACATGCGGTAACAAACCCAACATACGTTGCGCTAGTTTATTTTCAACATCGTTTTTGTTTTTAATGGTATCGTTAAGTGCTTCAAACACAAAGCTCATTACCACTGCAAAACCAAAACTTGCCACAAACGCCAAAACCACAATAAGTTTTTTATTAGGTTTGCTTGGATCTTTAGGTGCATATGCGCGGTCGGTAAAGCGCGCCGCGGCCGAGCTAAAGTCGCTTGTTACTTCGGTTTCGCGAGAGCGCGATAAAAACGTATTAAATATATTACGGTTAGTTTCAACTTCGCGTTTAAGCTGGTTGTAGGCGGTTTCTTTACGGGTTATCTCTTGATATTCGGCGCGTATTTTAATTAAGTCGGCCTCAAGCGCACTAACTGTACGGGTAATACGGTTAAGCTCTTTTTCTATGCCGGTAATAAGGCCTTTAATTTGCTTATTTAAGTTACTTTTAACCGTTGCCAGCTCAGCCTTTGCCGATATTATTTTAGGGTGCTTAGGGCCGTAAACTTCGCTAAGTTCACTTACTTTACGCTCTACTAAAATAACTTCGCGTTTTACATCTTGCACCACTTTGTGCGATGTAATTTCGGGCATGCTGCCTAATAACTCTAAATTATTATTACCGTATTCGCTAATAACACGGTTAATACTTTGCAGGTTGTTTTTTTCGGTACGGGCAGTCACTAATTGCTGCGATGTTTGCTCAAGCTCTTGGGTCACCAAACCCGCAATACCTTCTATATCTACCAGCTTTTGTGCTTCACGGTAGGCTTGTAGCTTTTGCTCTGAGGTATCCAGCTGTATACGCAATGCCGATAAACGCGTGTTTAACCAGCTAGACGCTTGCTGAGTAATGCCCATTTTAGCGCGCATTTGGCTTTCTATGTACACTTCGCCCACGGTATTAGCCACTAAAGCGGCAAGCTTTGGGTCGCTCGACTCAAAACTTACATTTACCAATTGGGTTTTACGTACAGGCGAAACCGTTAACCTACTTTTAAACGCAGCAAGCAAACTAAGCATTTGCAAGTCTTGTTGTTCTTGCTCAGTAAGCTTTTGTTGCTCAGCTTTATTAAAAAAAGGAAATAACCCTTTAACATAAGCTTTAACCTCACCAGAAAATGAAGGCTTAGCTATAAAATCGGCATGGGCTTTTAAATCAAGCTTAGTAATTACCTCGCGGGCAATACTGTCCGACTTAATAACCTCAAACTGGGTCAAATAATATTCTTTTTTGTTAGAGTCTAAGCCATAAATTTCTTCAAAACTTACCGCTTTGGCTTGCTCAGCCTCAATAAGTAACGTGGCCATTGCAACATATTTAGGTACTAAAGTAAGCACAACCATTATTGTTAATAATGTGGCCACTATAGCAAAACTTAAAATACGCCATTTAGCACGTTTAATTACATTAACGTAAGCACTTAAATCGATTATTATTTCGTTATTATTGTTGATACTGTTTATTTGGTTCATTTACTGCTGCCCTAACAATTGCTTAAAACAAGCGCTGTTCTATTTTTATGGTATCGCCTGCCGCAATTTGGCTATTTAAGTCACCTTTTTGTTGCTGCTGCTTAGTTTGCTCTTTAAATATATATATTTTATCAAGCGATGCGCGCTCGGTTAAACCACCGGCCAATGCCACGGCTTGGTTTACTGTCATCGCGGGTTGGTAAGGGTATGCGCCAGGGCTTTTAACCTCACCATGTATATAAAATGGGCGGTACTCAATAACTTGTGCATACACATTAGGGTTTACTAGGTAGTCAGGCTTTAGCCCTTGGGTAATTAAGTTTTCAACTTGCGTTGTGCTTAAACCAGCCAGTTTAATTTTGCCTAAAAATGGGTAACTAACTTCTCCGCTGTTACCTAAAAGTGCAGTTACCTCTAGGTCGGGCTGGCCAAATACTTTTATTTCAACCTTATCGCCCGCGCCTAAAACGTAATCTTGCGCAGCATGCGCAAAATTCCCCATTACTAAATTTATAAATAAACCAGTAATAAAAATACCAAATTTCATTAATTAGCCTTTAATGCAAATGTAAAGTTAATACCTATAACCATGCGGTCAAACTTTAGTGCGTCTTGCGTTGAGTCTTTATCAATAAAGTCAACATAAGTCGAAACCATACCAAAACTTTTTGTGGTGTAGCTTACCGCAAAGTTAGCATTACTGGTTTTGTCTTTACGGCCAATTTCGCCGGTGTATTTTTCATCGGTGTATGACAGGCCAGCACTTGTACTTAATTGCTCGTTCCAATCGTGTGTCCAGGTTGCGCGGTATACACTTTCACGAATGTAATCGCCTTCAACTAGCGGGTCTTTTGCGGCGCGGCTAGTGTTAAAGTCAACAAACGAGTAACTAAGTGGTTGCCAAGTAACGCCCGCTTCCCAACTAAGTCCGCTAAAATTTTCACGCTGCTCGGCAGCAAAATCCTTTTTTTGGTAACCTAATTTTACCGAGCCCGATGTAAGCGCAGTTGCATCCCACTCCATACCAAATAGTACTTTTACGTCGTCTGAGTCACGGTTAATGCCGCCCGCATCAATCACATCGTAACGATAGTTTTCTTGTTTTAGCTCTAAAAAGGTGCGCGTAGCCGCTTGGGTATTGTAGTAACCAACAATACCAATGGTGGTTCTGTCGTAATCACGAAACTGCGATATAGCTCTAAAGTTTTGGTATTTTTTATTAAAAACCCCACCCATTAAAGCTACTTGCGCTTTTGAGCTTTCGGCGCCAAATTCGTAGCGGCCATTTAAGGTTTGTTGTTGGTATTCAACCAGTTCGTTTACAGCATCGCCTAGGCCTTCGGTTAAACCGCTACCACGTGGCTCAAATAACCAATCGGCAGTGGCGTTAAAATCAAGCCTATGCTTACTAGTAAATTCGTTATGGGTTGCAGCACTTAAATTAACTTGGGTAAAGTTATCGGCGCTGTCTTTATTGTGTATGCTAGTGCTGGTTGCAACGTTAAAGTTATAGTAGTTAACGCCGTCTTCTATTAGTGCATCAACATTTGGCGCTATAGTCCAAATTAAACGCGACTCTTCATCGGTTGGGGTACTAAAAAAGTTATCGTTACTGCTTATGCCCGTGGTTAACGTAGGCGTAATTTGCGCGCCATCTTTGGTCATAACACTGCCTGGGGTTAGCTCAGCCAAAGCAGGCGAAGCCGCTGTTATACCAGCTACTAAGAGTAAACCTTTAACGGGGTTAGTAAGCGTTTGCATTTTTAAATCCCTTAAATATTGTTAAAAAAATAATTTTTATATCAAACCATAACGACCAGTGCTTTATGTAGTGTAAATCGTATTCTACACGTTTGGTCATTTTGTTTAAGGTGTCGGTTTCGCCCCGCCACCCATTAATTTGTGCCCAACCTGTAATACCTGGCTTTGCTTTATGCCTAACCATATAAAAGTCGACCTTTTTACGGTATTCCTCGTTATGGGCTACTGCATGCGGGCGTGGCCCTACAATCGACATATCGCCTTTTAAAACATTTATAAACTGGGGTAGTTCGTCTAAGCTAGTGCGGCGTAAAAAGCCACCAAGTGGTGTTACACGTGCATCATTTTTAGTGGCTTGCGTAACAATATGGCTATTTTCGGTCACACTCATAGAGCGAAACTTCCATACTTTAATTTTTTTACCATCAAGCCCGTAACGGTCTTGCTTAAATATAACAGGCCCTTTTGACGTTATTTTTACAGCGGCAGCAATAACCACTAAAAGCGGCGAAATAAGTAATAAAATAAGGCTGGCTACTATTATGTCTTCGGTGCGTTTAATAAATTCGTGCGCACCTATAAATGGCGACTCAAACACACTTAATGTGTCTACCTCGCCAACATGTTCTATGCGCGCATGTATAAGGTTCGAGAGCAAAAAGTCGGGGATTATATGTACATCTACCGTGGTATCGCCCAACTGTTTTAAAATATCGGCAATGCGCTTTTCGGCCTTTAATGGCAGTGCAATATATAGTATGTCAATCTCGCCGGCTTTAGCGGCATCAACAGCTGTTTGTATACTACCTTCAACACTTTCAATAGCCAGCTTATCGCTTAGGCGCTCTGGCTTGCGGTCATCAAAAAAGCCTTTAAATTTAAAGCCTAGCTCGTCGTTGTTATCTATCTCGGTAAATAAGTACGCGCCACTTTCGGTAGCCCCTACTATGGCTACATTACGTAAGTTCATACCTAATTTACGGCGGTTACGCTTGTATAAAAACACCGTTAAGCGCCATGCATATAAAAACAGCGTGCTACATAAAAACCAAACGCCTAAACCAATACGCGAATAGGTTTCGGTAAATTTAAACATAAACGAAATTACAAACAGGCATAAAAACGCAATAGTTAACGAGCCCCATGCACACAAAACCATACTTCTAAACTTACCCGCTCGCCACGAACGATAAGCCGAAAACAATTCGGCGCAATACATGTAAGCCACAGCAACAAAAAGTACCGCAACTAAGTAAGCAGTATTAAAGGTAAATGAATAAATAAGGGATGAAAGCTGAAACGCTAAAAACAGACAAAGTAAATCAAACAATCGATAAAAATTGGCATCAGAAGAGCCCGAAGGCTTAAACGTCCTTGAAGTAACCACACTAAAGTCCCTCTAGTTTTGTATAAATTTGTAAACATTAAGCTATCGTTAATATAAAGCATTAGTCAGTTATATTCAATAAAAATAAGCCAAAACACCTAGTCATAATGTACCAAGGATACTACTTATCATTTTTTATTAACTTAGTTAACATATCAAACTAACCCACCCGTAGGTGGGCTTTATAGTATTTGACATTTTAACCTATTTCTGCAGATAACTGCACTATCCCATAGATAAATAAATACGAAGATGTAATGCTTTTAAGCTTTTGTATGTTGCTTTACAAAAGACCCTGAGATGATTGTTTACTGAAAATAATAGGCCACGATTAACAACAAAAACCTACCGCAAGGCGATTATTGAAACACATATTTACACAACCCTTATTAAGATTTAACTAATTAAGTCTATACAAATTATAAACCAGGAGATTGACTAATATTTACAACAAAAACATTTAAGAGTGCATATAATTAAACATGCCCCCCGACATAACCCTATAATTAACAAAGCATAATTATAACCTCCTTGTGATTTCTATGCATTGATTTCACTATTCTAATCAAACTTACCAATTACTTTACCCTTATAAATAAAGATGAGGTAATCTATGATTGGAAATAGCGGTGTTGCTTTAACAAACTTAGCTATTTTCTTTTTAAACTTATATACTGGGTTTACAGGTAATGCTGAAAACAAATCATTAAAGTGAGCGGTTAGAGCGTAAAAAACTTTATTATTTATATAAGTTGTCTCCCCTTTTGGCAATGATAAAAACTTTTCTATATTATAATGAGATGCATATGGGTTAACTTCCTCCAGAGCTATATCACTCTCTGAATTACCAACAGCCCCCCAATTCCCTAACCTTTGTTCAATATAAAACAAAGAATAAGGATTATAACCAAAATTTCCAATTTCAACTTTATACTTATTTAACCATTTCCTAGCCATCGCATTTGCAAATTTTGAGTTAGTATAATGATATTTATGACAAAGATAATTTTCTGAAGCTGGTATAACACCATTCCCATAAACAGACCTTCCGAACTCACCAACACCGCATATATTAATATAATTTTTTAGATGCTCGGAATAATAGTGAGCTACTGCAAGCCTTTCATTTTTAGCAAAAAAAGTATTTTTAAAATACACCTTTTTAAAAGCTGAAGGAACAGCATCCTCAGAACCGATATCATGAACATGGTATTTGACACCTGCAATATCACAAAGTTGCTTACCTATAACAATGTCAACGTCATTACTTTTCATTTCAGGAAGTTTATCTATAAAGTAGTAACAATCTTGCTCTAATGACAATGAAACAGCTAGCGCCAGTCGACTATCATTACCCGACGTAACTGCTACAGATAACGGAGCTAGATTCTGAAAAGCTTGTAGGGTATCTTTTAGATTATCAGCTATTTCAATTAAGCTGTTACCCAAGTTAGTTTCATTCTTGGGCGATGTAGGCCAATACCTGTAAACACTGAAATCAGGCAAGTTTAAAGCTTGATTTGGTAAAAGTTTTTGAAGGTTTTCATAAATTGTATCTTCACCAATCCAACCATCACCATTAGCCCTATATGGCATTGTGTTAATATAGAAGCTTTTTGCATCTAAATTTACTGCTCGATCGTTAATTAAGTGCTCGTAGAGACGAATATCAGTACAAATAACTTTATTTATTTTATCAAAATGTATTTGCGCAAGTGAAACGGCATCGCTCCTAATCACTATTTTTTCTTCTATTATTACAATAACTAAAAATCTACCGCATGATTTATAAAGAGCATTATTAATTTCATCTATATTTGCACAGTCACCTAAAACCATTTTTGCAAAATTATTTGGTGCTATATCTTTATAGTCAGGATGAACAAAGCATCCTATAATATGAACCTCAAGGTTATTATTTTTTACAGTTGAATAATAATTTTTTTCCTGTACTGCTAAAGACCAATTATTTAGGCTTATCACCTTAAAATTTGGCAAATGATTAACACTCAAATTCTCATGAACTAAATAAAATTGACGCTCAAACATATTATTCCTCGATACTAAAATAGTTTATTTTAAAAATCACTTACAACCAATGGGCTTTTTTTATTATGTCTATTGGTTTAGAGCCAAAAGATGGAACTTTTGAATCTAGTATCAAACATGTCTCATGCAAAGTTGCTAAAGCTCCAGGTAATTTGTGAAGAGAATAACCTTCAAGCGGAATCTCATTAAAAAATGCTACCAAATCTTGCTGTAACTCTGCCATTCGAACTTTGACCCTGTCATCATTAGAATATTGCGCCTGTTCTAATGAAGTACGTATTAACTGCACATAGTCAAAATCTAAACAATAAGGAGCCTTCTCAAAAAATGGTTTTTTTTCCATATGTGCTATACTAATATCTAGTAAACTTTTTACTGCAATATATGGTCGTTCTATAACGTAATTAATCCAATGAATATGCACCAGCCCACCAATATCACCATGATCTGGATTATGCCTTAAACGGTAAAGCAATCTAAACACCTGTTGCAATGTTTCACTTTTGTAAGCTTTCATTAAGCCGGTTTTTTCTTGAAGGAGGTGCCTATCGCAAGCGCCCAATACTTTTTTCACAAGCTCAATATCGACTTGATGCTTACTACCATGCTTTGCAAAAGCCAGCAAAATAGACGGTATACCACCAATCCAGTGACTTACTCGCCACGTATGATGAGTCCATTTATTTGGCCATTTGGGTAAATATGTTTTCATATCAATCAACAAATTTAAGTCAAGTTGCATTCCTGAAAGTACTCTACCTCTGACATCAAAACCAGCATCTGCAAGTAAATTTAATGAGCCCAATAAATATGCAGATAAATGTGGTAATAAATGATTATTAACACCGATACGACCAGTAATAGGTGATTGACTAATTACCTCAGCATACTTATCAACAGCAGAATTACAAAGCCAATCAACATCGCCTAAAAGAGTTCTTATATAGATGTAATCAGCATGATCTTGTAAGTCACCAACATCAAAAACTCCAGAATTACCCGTTTTCCAAAATAATTTTATTTCTTTAGCGTTGTGATCTAGGTAGCTCTCAATTGTACTTTTCACTTTTTATCCTTTAGTTTAAAATTCAAGGCTATGGTTTAAAACCAAACTTTGCTAGTACATCCGACATTTTTCTATATGCACCTTTGCTTAACATTACTTGTAATAAAATAACTAAAGCCATTTTAGGCCTATAACAACCGCGAATCAGGGATTTAGAGTATAAATATAAGCCTTTTCCCTTTTTACCATGCTGAGCAAAAGCTCTGGCAATTGGCCACCCCAATTCAGCCCAATAAGCTTTATTAGTTATGAGAGGTCTTACTCGATTCAACCATTCCAGTCGCTGTTGAGGATTACTTTTACTCGACAAACGATTTAAACTCCATTGATCATCCCAAATAGCACCAGGGTTTGGTAACATCTTTAACAAGCCACCATTATGTTGAAGTTTTATAGCAATATCGTAATCTTGTCCTGTACTTATCTGTTCATCATACAAACTTTTCAACGCAAGCTTTCTCGGCACAACTAAAGTACTAGTTTGGACAAACCCACGGTCTCTCATAAGGTATTCTGATATATGTTCACCTTCTCGTATAGAACGATGTGGCTTTATAAACTCAACACCGTCACCTCTATCTACAATTACTTGAGTATAAACACAGACATTATCACTTTTCTTCAATTCAATCAGTGCATTGGATAAATGATGCGGTAAAAAAGTATCATCAGAATCCAGAAAAGCAATATATTTACCCAGAGCATTATTTATACCTGTATTTCTCGCCTTAGCGCCCCCCCCATTACTTTGATAAATATATCTTATTCTACTATCGCTAATACTTTGTATAACCTCCTTGGTATTATCGCTAGAACCGTCATCAACAATTATAACTTCAAAATCTTGCTCTTTTTGTTTCAGTACTGAATTAACGCATGACTCAATTGAAGAAGCACGGTTAAAAGCTGGTATTACAATTGAAAACAACATTACTTACTCGCCTTTTTTTTGAATTTCAAACAATAAGTTAGTAAAAAGAAATACCAACCCGGACTATAATAAACGGTAAAGGAACTTTCTAAAAAATTATGTAGAATTAAGAAGAATAAAATTGAAAGACATAGAAACTTTTCATTACTTGAAAAATCGCCAACACCTGCAAGGTTTTTTAAAACTTTAAATAATACAAAAGTAAACAACAACAAACCGACTATCCCTACAGATAACCAGATATCTAAATACCCATTATGTCCATGCGAGATACTAGCTACCCATGAGGTAGTATTAAAGCCAAAATTGGTAATTGCTGAATACTCTCCCGCAGACCAAACAGCCCCATACCCTAAACCTAAAATATAATTACCAGAAATAGCCTCAAGTAATACCTGCCAGATAGCAGAACGGCCAGTAAACAGCTCGGGGTTATCTATTAAGAAGTAATTTAAATAATTAAAACTAAATATAAATAATAATGGAGTTACCAATGTGAGTAAAAACATGAAAGAACAGAAATACTTAATAAGGAGCCCCTTAGATAGCCACCAAGTAAAAAACACAACTGGTAAAAATAGCGCAATAGAAGTTTTTGATTTAGTAAGGAGCAGAAAGAATAGTGTTAATAAAAACAGTAAAAGCCAAAACCTTTTGCTCTCTTCAAAGTATTGATATAAAAAAATAAACCCGGAGATGGATGCAATAATTGCGGCGTTATTTTTATGTGAAAACAAACCCCGCCATGCACCATTTAAATCTGTATCAAAAACCTCACCGCGGTGAACAGCACCACTAAAAACAAGCGAACAAACAATAGAGAGTACAATAAAAACGCTCAAAATCTGAGCGTTAATTTTAATAAACCGCCTAAAACCAACGATGGAGCACAAGACTATAGGTATGAAACAAACTATTAAAAAAAATATAGCTCTTCTAATTGTGATTTCGGGCTCATCAGACCAAAATGATGAAAGTAAAAACCAAAAGGCTAACAAAACCAATGAACTGTTTTGAAGTAAAAAATTAAATTTAGGTAGTTTTGAGAAGCTAAGCATCATTATTGTGAACAAAAACAAACCCAAAAATATAATTTGTCGTAACCTATTACCACCGCCTGTATCTGTCACATCACGCCCATAGTTTACTTCAGGGAAAGGACTGAAGCCTACTAAATGTACGTATAAGAAAATTGCAGCCGCCCAGTAAATATAAATTTCAGAACGCTTAAGTTTTATGGTTAGATACATGTGTACTATTTATACTCTTCAAATTTATGATTATTTAAACCTTGCAATTTACCAATTTGACGGCTCAGTTTTAATTTAAATTTAAACTTCTTAGATTTATTTGCGTAACAAAATGGAATCGGAATAATGTAAAGTAATAAACCCAAAAGAGATGTTACTAAAATTTTTAAACTTAGTAACAGACTCGAAGAATGATATCTGAGTATTCTAGTATCGTTACAACCTATACGGTGAGCTCGCTCTATTGCCCACCTTTCACTAACTCGTTCTGGACCATAGTACTCAAAACTTTTTGCCTCAGGGGTATAATAAAACTTTACTCCCTTATTTTTTAAGCGAATAAAAAACTCTTTATCTTCACCACCTGTTAAACCAAACTTTTCATCAAAATATAACTCATCTTTGCCATTATAAATTGATTTGTGTAAAAGTATGTTGCCTGCAGCCTGTATAAACGATATGTAACCTTCGCCATGAATAGTCCTGAAATATAATTTTGATTCTTTTGTCCACTCTGGTGGTGCGCTTTTAAATTCTGGGTATATGGCACCACCAACGACTTGTGCACCACTTTTTAAATGTGCTTTGATAAGTTCACTAATCCATTTTTCATCTACAACCTCATCATCATCAATCATAGCAATTACATCAGCATTTAATATCTGAAATGCTTCATGCATAAGCGCATTTCTCACATGAGATATCCCCCTTTCAATCACAGGTATAGCTTTTATAGCTAGCGGATAACTATCTTTAATTGCTTTTACTACTTGATGGCCTACTCCATCCTTTCCTTCATTATCAGCGACGATAATTTCAAACTCAAAATCACATATTTGTTGTGAGAGCGATTTTAAAAGGCGTGATAACCCTCTGTATCTTTTATATGTGGGAACACCTATAACTACTTTTAGTTTAGTCATGAGTCTTTATCTCTTTAGAATATATGTAGATAAGTAAAATTAAGGCAAGTATATCACCAATAAAAACACCCAATAGTGAAGTAGACTGGTTAAAGTTTAAAACGAAAAAATAAACTAAAGGTAGAGTTACTAAACATGACTTTAGGGTTATGGAACTTAGTATTTTGAATTTATCATAAGCTTGAAGTACTACACTAATTGGAATTTTCAAGGCTCTTGCGAATGTTATAAAAGCCAAAAGAAAAGCTGCTATTTGTACAAGATGAAAACTCGATGAGTCTTTCCAATACAAATTACCAAAAAAGCTCAAGACTATAACTACAAAAATTAAATTAATTGACCAGGTAAAAATATTCAAGTAAAAAAAACGGCTTAAGGATTTTTTAGCGTCCTCTTGCTTATTATTAATTAATTGTCTTAACCGTGGTCTTTCAATTTGCGTTAGACTACCATAAACGACATTTACTGGCCGAAACAGAAGCATAGCAGCTGCAATTGGGGCAAATGCTTTAGGCCCAAGTAAAAACGTAACTAAATATGAATGTGCGTTAGCTGTTCCTTCTGTAGATAAAACACCTAGTAAAGCATATTTTCCTTGTTGCTTATAACCTTTATAAAATTCAGTTAAATTTGAACTTAATACCTTATGAAATTGCTGTTTTAAATACTCTTTACCTAATAGTGGTGTAGAAACCATAGCAACTGCAGCTGTTAGAGCACCAAAACTAGCCAGACTTACCTTCTCAGCCATATATAAGCTTAAAGCTCCAAATAATGAGAGCAAACTATAAGCTATATCAGAAAGCACAACATTACGATGTTGGTGGCTGTTGTTACAATACGATCGGCCAAACCAGCGTAGGGTCGTTGCAAATGCACTTAATGCATACACGGCGGATACACCTGCTTTTTCAGAATAAACATAAGCAACTAATCCTTGTAAAAAAGCAAAACTTATACAAATAATTAAATTTGCTAACATAAAGCTTTGTACTTTATTAATTTTTACATTTGAATTTTCGTTTAAAACTATGAGCAATGGTGAGCCCAATACAGCGTTTGAAACGCCATTAGCTAGAGCTTGAGTAACCAATAAAAAAGCAAACAGTCCATACTCTGCTAGAGTAGCTCGCTGCATCAAACAAAGAGCCAACACCAAGCTAGAAAGCGCCATACCAGCTGAGCCACCAATAGCAGCTAAAGCTCTTTTAATTGGTAGCTTGCTAGTCATTATGTATCGCTTTTTTCTTAAATAAGCCATGTTTTAAGACACAATATATCGCATGAGGATTTGTAAGAAGGTATCTTAAAAATAATTTCTTAGGACTATGTAGCATTCTAAAAAGCCATTCAAATCCTATTTTTTGCATCCAACTTGGTGCCCTAGGGTATTCTCCAGTTATGAAGTTATAACACCCGCCACAAGAAATTATCACAGGTACTTTTAATTTATCTTTATTGCGAATACAGAATAGTTGCTCCTTTGGTTTACCTAATCCAACCCATAAAACATCTGGTTTTGTCTCATTAATTAGCGTACAAATTCTATCCTCATCATCTATTGAAAAATATCCATCATGCTTACCAACAACTTCGAAATTATTATATTTTTCCTGCATAATAATTGCTGATTTACTGACAGTTTCTTTTTTACCTCCCAACAAAAAATGGCGTAGGTTTTTATCATAATATTGAGGAAGATCATGAATCATATCTGTAGTAGCAGTACGTTCTTCAATAGGTTTATCAGAAAATAAACGAGATAAAGAAACAACACTTTGCCCATCAGCATGAATTAAATCTGCTTTATCCATCTGCTTTTTAGCTTCTGGATCGGTATTGTATATTGATATTGCATGGCCGTTATTACTAAAAATTATAAATGGTATTTTCTCATTCGGGTTAATTATCCACTTTTCGCAGATATTACCAATATAGTTGGCTAAATTAACTCGGCCCATAGTGGCAGTTTGAATCCCACCCACATTCGTTACTTCAAAAGTCATTTAATTACCTTTTATACCATTGCACAAAATTATTAATCCCAGTTTGCAGATCAGTATTAGGTTTAAAGCCTATTTCGCTTTCTAAACCACTCACATCTGCAAATGTTCTTACTACATCACCATCTTGCATTGGCAAATATTGTTTAACCGCCTTTTTATCTAGGGCATTTTCGATACAATTTATAAACTGTTCTAATTCAACTGGTTGGTTATTACCAATATTATAAAGTTTATAAAATGGTGAGCCCACTTTCTGGGTATGCTGTTTTGATGATGGTATTACATTTTGAATTCGAATAATGCCTTCAACAATATCGTCAATATAAGTAAAGTCACGTTGCATCTTGCCGTTATTAAACACTTTTATTGGTCTATCGTTTGCTATGGCATCTGTAAATAAAAACGGTGCCATGTCAGGTCTACCCCATGGGCCATAAACAGTAAAAAAGCGGAGGCCTGTGGTTGGCAATGAATATAAATGGCTGTAAGTATGCGCCATTAATTCGTTTGATTTTTTAGTCGCTGCATAAAGCGATACAGGATTGTCTACCCTATCTTCTTCTGAAAACGGTATTTTAGTATTTGCACCGTAAACAGAACTAGATGATGCATAAACTAGGTGCTTAACTTTGTTGTGTCGGCAACCTTCTAAAATTGTAGCCATACCAACCATATTAGAATCAATATAAGCCATTGGGTTTTCAATTGAATACCGCACACCAGCCTGCGCTGCTAAATGTATTACGCGGTCAAACTGCTCGCTTTTAAATAAAGTAGCAATGCCTTCACGATTAGCTAAATCCATTTTTACAAAACGGAAGGTAGTTAAATGCTTAATGCGCTCAAGCCTAGCCAGTTTTAGTGCAGGGTCGTAATAATCGTTTAAGTTATCAATCCCTACAACTTCATGCCCATCGTTACACAAGCGTTCTGCAACAAAGTTACCAATAAAACCAGCTGCACCGGTTACTAAATATTTCATTTTTTATTCCTTGGTACAAATTATAAATAGCTATGCCTAACTAATTTATCTGTAATTTATTATGCTAATAAATTTTTAACTTGCTCAGAAAACTCTTCACCCATATGACTAGACTGCATTGCGTATTCAACATTTGCCAGCATATAGCCTAATTTTGAGCCGCAATCGTGCGATTTACCTTTTAGGTGGTAAGCTTCGAGCGTTTCGAGGTGGCGTAGTTGTAATAGTGCATCGGTAAGTTGTATTTCGCCGCCGGCACCCGGTGGGGTGTATTCAAGCAAATCCCAAATAGTGGGCGATACAACATAGCGGCCTGTTATGGCTAGGTTGCTTGGGGCTTCGTCGTTATTTGGTTTTTCGACCATATTTTTAATGGTGGCGTTTTCGCCTGCGCTTATGTTTTTACCGGCAAGATCTACCACACCGTATTGGTGTACTTGCGCTTGCGGTACGGGCTCTACCATTACTTGGTTATGGCCTGTTTGGTCAAACCGGTCGATCATTTGGCTTAAGTTATCGGTTTTTGGGTTTGACTTGTATTTGTCGATTATTACGTCGGGTAGCATTACAGCAAAGGGGTTATTGCCCACTATGGGTTTTGCAGCAAGTACTGCGTGGCCTAGGCCTAAAGGGGCCGATTGGCGAACCGAAATTACCGTTACGTCTTTTGGTACTATTGAGCGAACCTCGTCTAGTAGGCTGCGCTTTACGCGTGCCTCTAATGTGGCTTCTAGCTCAAAGCTGGTGTCAAAATGGTTTTCGATCGAATTTTTAGAAGCGTGCGTAACCAATACTATTTCTTTTATGCCTGCGGCTACGGCTTCGTTAACTACGTATTGAATTAAAGGTTTGTCCACCAGGGGGAGCATTTCTTTTGGTATTGCTTTGGTGGCTGGCAACATACGCGTACCTAAACCTGCAACTGGGAGTACCGCTTTTAATACTTTCACTTTAATTCCTTTTATTTTCTATGTTTTTTGTACATGCTACTACTAAAAACAAAATGGTGTTGCTTAAATAGTGAAAATAAAGTTTTCCACTATAGTTATACTATTAAAATATAAACTAAATAACTTTTTAATTTTCAATCATTGGCTTAATAATTTTGCCAACATATTCAGAACCGAAGTCATTTAAATGACCAGAATCCAAATATAATGGGTATTCGTTAAATGTAATGCAACCATTATCAGTACACATCTCTTTACTTAAATTAATTAATTTTATGTTAGGGTAATTTTCAACATCTTTAAGAAAATGAAGAATTTCCGAGTAGTATTGGGAAAACTCATTTCTTTGAAATGAACAGTTATTATCAATAAAATTTGAGTGTGATATTAAACCATAATGCTTTCTCAACAAACATTGTCCAATATTCTTACCATTATTTGGAGGAGGACTAACAACAAATATACGCTTACCTGTTGAGTTGAGCCTTGATAATGTTTGTGTAAACGAGATTAAATAAGTTTCAAAATCATTATTAAGAATTGTAGTACCATCAAAATAGTCATACTTAAACCACTGTTCAAATGCAGAAGATAGAATTACTGTTTTAATCTGCGGGTTATTTTCTATCTCGTAAATAACATCATTATTGAACTTGAAACATGCTTTTGCCCAGTTTAAATCATAACTTTTAAAATTTGGGAAAGTTGATAAATATGCATTTGGAGAACATGCACTTTTTGTTGCTTGTATTAAATCATTTTTCTTAGACAAACCTTTAACTAAATGCATTGCATATGAGTCTCCCCATACTATTATTTCAGGATTTTCACTATTCTTACATTCATCAAATACTTGAAAATCTGTATTGTAATTACAAAGCTTATGAAGGCCGATACTTGGCTGAGATTGAGTTCTTTCAGCTTTGGTGAAGCCCCCAAGCTTTGGATACTGTGAAATTATCAAACCCAATATGGCCAAACCAGTTAGAATCAAAGCGGAATATACTAATGTTGTTTTTATAGATTTATCCGATTTCCTTCTGAAAGGCTTTTCAACATATTGATAAGATAATAAAGATAAAAGAAAAGTTAGGAACATTGACAAAGCAATTAATTCATTAGTTAAAGACTCTAACGTCATTAATTTTGCGAAAGCAAAAATTGGTTGATGCCATAAATACAAGCTATAGGAAATTAGACCTATAAAAACTAACATCTTATTAGAGAGTATTTTACCAACTATATTATTTTCGTTCGCGAATAAGATTATTGTTGCCGTTGAAAGGACCGGCAATATAGTAAACCAACCAGGGAAGGCATATTCGTAAGAATATGTTGAATAGGAAACTAAGAGCAAAAGTATAGCCAAAGAACTTAACCACCCTTTAAGGCTTTCATTTATAGCTGACAAGGCACTTTTGGTTATTAGAACAGAGCAAATTGAACCAGCAAGAAGCTCCCATGCTCTAGTGTGGATTAGATAAAAGTTTACTGATTGATTTGAAGTTAAGAACATAGTTATTAGCGAAATGGAAAAAATTACTGCTAGGGTGACAAGTATATATTTCTTAAATTTCGTTAAAAAAAGTAAAACAAATGGGAAAAATAAATAAAATTGCTCTTCAACAGCTAAACTCCACATGTGTAACATCGGGTTTAACTCTGCACTAGAGTTAAAGTAGTCAAGCTTAAGAAAGAAAAAAATGTTAGCCATGAATGTTGACACTGCAACAATGCTATAGCCCAACATTTTCATTGATGCTGGGACTAAAAAGAAAAACGATAAGAAACTGCTAAAAACAATCATAGCCACCATTGCTGGTAAAATTCTTCTAGCACGTCTTTCGTAGAAAGATAATAAAGAGAAACTCCCTAGAGACATTTCTTTCAATAATATAGTTGTAATTAAATAACCCGATATTACGAAAAAAACATCAACGCCTGCAAAACCACCTGGTAAAAGTTTCAACCCTGAATGATGAAGTAATACAGGTAAAATTGCCAAAGCCCTTAAACCATCAATTTCAGCTCTGTATTTCATATTATTTATCCATTTAAAACCAAGCTATTAAAATATATGACTTAACAAATATTTATTTAACTTAAGAAATTATCCCTAGTTAGAGTAGATTGTTAGTTACTTATTTTTTTAATGAAATAAATGAGGAAAGAAAAGTGGAGCTTGCTTTGGCGGCTGACAACATGCGCGTGCCTAAACCTGCAACTGGGAGTACAGCTTTTAATACTTTCACTTTAATTCCTTTTTTTATTTTGTTTTATTTTTTAATAATCACAAAAAGGCAAAGCAAAAGCTTAAATCCTTTTAACGTACGCCACATACCGTGTGAGGTTATTATTATACACAACACAATAATGTACTCAACTATAAAAACATCCTTTAATACTGTTTTTTTGTTAATTTTTTGTTGCACCAAAATAACCACAAACGCCCTATTTTAGTGCTTTGTAGCACTTTTTACTTATCTACCTTTTTTGTTGTAATAATACTATACTTAGCCGTGCTGTTTATTAGGGATTTTTAACTAAAGGAACGTATGTGCGCTTAGGTGTTTGCATTTTAATTATTATGTCGTTTTTTGTGTATGCGCAAGATGCACTTATGCATTTGCGTAACAGCGATATACTTGCCCGTGCACAACAGCAATACGGCGCTGCTGGCTACACACGCATAAAAAACTGGCTTAGCTTTATTGATAGCAGCCAAGGTAAAAGCGAGTGGCAAAAAATACACCTAGTTAACGATTTTTTTAATAAACACATACAATACAAAAACGACGATGAGTTGTGGCAACAAACAGATTACTGGGCAACCCCACTTGAAAGCTTAGGCGTAGGTATGGGCGACTGCGAAGACTACGTAATAGCCAAATACTTTACATTAATAGCACTGGGCATACCCGAGCATAAAATACGCTTTATGTATGTGCGCCAAAAAACAGTAAACCAGCCACACATGGTATTAATTTATATTGAAGAGCCCAACCAAATACCCCTTGTGTTAGGAAATTTTAATACTAAACTTTTACCCGCTAATAAGCGCCCCGATTTAAAACCTATATACAGCTTTAACGGCCAAGGTTTATGGCTTGCAAAAGCAAAAGGGTTAGGTAATAAAGTTAAAAATAGCCGTGGTGTGTCGGCCTGGAACACCATGCTACAACGAATAGAACACGGTGAGCTTGCGCCCATCGCACGTAACAATAAAGGAACTACTAGTTATGTCGCCAATTTTTAAACACGGCTTAAGCTTAAAAACACAAGTTTATGGCCTTATAATTTTAATATCGGTTATTTCGTTTTTTGTACGCGTAGCAACCGACGTACAAACAACCCGCCAATACTTACAAACCCAAATGGGTAGCCACGCGCAAGACACGGCAACAAGCTTAGGGCTTTCTATATCGCCTTACCTCGAAGAAGACAGCCTAATGATTGCCCAAACCATGGCTACCGCTATTTTTGACTCTGGTTATTACAAACAAATAAAATTTACTAACGCCGATAATAAAATAGTTTTTGACCTAACAAGCCCAAAACGCGTTGAGTCTGTACCTAATTGGTTTATTGCAGCAGTAAAACTTAAAGCCCCTACTATGCAATCAGAATTAAACAATGGCTGGATTATGGCTGGTGTGCTTAAAGTAACAAGCCATGTAGGGCAATCGTATTTAACGCTTTGGGAGCATACTAAGCGTAGCTTTTATGGGTCTTTTTTATTATTAATTGCGTCGCTGGGTATTGCTTATTTAATTTTACGCGCGGTATTTAAACCTTTAAAAGCGGTAGAAAACCAAGCACACCTTGTAACCCGTAAACGCTTCACTTTAAATGATGAAATACCTGTTGCACGCGAGCTACGCACAGTAACTAAAGCCATTAACAATATGGTAATGAATCTACAAAGCACGTTTGACTCGCTCACTAAACAAACACAAGCCCTTACTGAAGAAGTATATATTGACTCACTTACTGGTTTGGGCAACAGGCGTTCGTTCGAGAATCACTTTAACTCAGTGATTGACACAATAACCACAGACACCCCAATTACCGCAATGATGATTACTCTGCCCTCGCTTGCTAACATTAACCAAACGGTTAGCTACCAAGATGGTGACGAGCATGTGCACGATGTAAGTATTACTTTGCAACATATAATAGGCGATTTAACAAACTCTAAAATATTTAGGCTTAATGGCAGTACCTTTATTGCTTTAGCCCCATTTGATACGCAATTTTTAAACAGAACCCGCCTCGATATTAACGATGCATTTAGTAAACAAAAAAACAGCTTACACGTTAACGGGTTTGCTAACTTAGCATTAGTGAGTGTTGAAAAGGGTTCGTCTATCGGGAGCGTGCTTTCGTCCCTAGATACAGGCTGTACCATTGGCGATGCAATTGTTAATAAAGCAGATAAAGACACTTTATTTAGTGTTAAAGAGTGGCGTTTACTTATTCAATCTATTATTGATTCGGGTGAAGTTAGTTTTTCGGTGCAGCCAGTTAAGCGCGCTAATTCGCAAAATAAGCAATGCTACTTTGAAGTGTTTGCTCACTTTATTCATGAAGGTGAAAAAGTAAATAACGGCCATTTGTTTGCTATGGCCGAAAAGCTTAATTTAACTGAAGAGCTAGACAAAAAAATAATTCGTAACTTTGTAAATATTAAAGAACAATACCCAAATGACACATTTGCGTTAAATGTAAGTAAGGCTTCGCTATATTCAACCGACTTTATTGAGTGGCTTACGCTTTATGCGCATACTAAGCCAGTTATTAAAACTAACTTGCTTTTTGAGCTGCATGAAATTAGCTTACTTTATAATGTACATGTTGCATCTCTGCATATTGATGCAATAAAAGATATTGGTATTAATGTATGTGTAGAGCATTTTGGTACTAGCTTAACTTCATTTAGGTATTTACAAGGCCTAGACATTGAATACGTAAAAATTGATGGAAGTTATATTCAAGATTTACTCGATAACACCCAAAGCCAATTTTTTATTCAAACTGTTAATAATATTTGCCATGGTTTTGGTATTAAAGTTTTAGCTTGTTTAATAGAAAAACCTGAGACTTTAAAAGTACTTGAAAGTTTAGGCTGCGATGGGGTGCAGGGTAATTTAATAATGCCTCCCACTAAAATACTTAAAACTAATGATAACGGCGTAAATAAAGAGTTTACTTTTTGCACCGATACGCTAAAATTTTGTAATTAATACTCAACCAAGGGACGAGAAATGAAAAAACTTATTTTGGCTGGCTTAGTTTTAGGCGTTGCAGTTATAGCTTTACCTGTAAACGCACAAACAGACGGAACAAATAGCCTAGTAAATGTTTTAAATAACGCATCAGCAGATGCTACGCCAGAGCAATTAGAGGCTGATTTACTAGCCGCTATTGCAAGTGTTTGTAGCGATTGTACTGCAGAAGAAGTTGATACAATGATAAACGATGTTATAGCTGCTGTAGGTGCTGATAGCCCATTAATAGCCGATGTATTATCTGCAATGAGTGCTGCTGGTATTGATAGTGACACTGTAACATTAGCTGCAGTTAGTGCTGGTGTTGATGCAACAGTTGCTTCTGAAGCTACTGCTGCGGGCCCTAATGTACCAGGACAAAATGCTGCTCCTAACGCTAATGCAAACCCAAACGCACGATCTCGTGTACCTGCATTCGTAAGCTTACCTGCTCCTCCAGGTGCTGGCGGTACAGGTGGAGATGACGGTATATCTGAAGTGGTAAATTAATTGCTTATGCAATATTATAAAAACGCAGCCAATTGGCTGCGTTTTTATTTTTAAATACTTTTAATAGGGATATTAGTGAACCGTTTACTCTTTTTTTTACTATGCAGCATTTTATTTTTACTGCCGCTTCCTTTAGGTAGTTATCGGCCTTGGGCTATTTTGGCTATGGGGCTATTAATATGTGTTACTTTTTTAACGCATTTAATTAATAGTGCTGTGAATGAAAAACAACCGCTATACCCTCCTTTGTATTCTTGGCCCGTTTTTGCAACTCTAGGTATTGCTGTAACAATATGCGCCGTACAAATGTTTACCGTAAGTGTTGACCCATATCAAACAAAACAAATGCTTATAAAAACTAACTTTATGATTATGTTTTGTTGGCTTGTATTTATTTATAGTAATAGTGCACAGCGTATTAAAAAATTAGTATATACGGTTATTTTCGCGGGGGTATTTCAGGCTTTATACGCAAGTTATTTAAACTTATCGCCCGATGCAATAAGCCCTATTTTTAGTTATAAACACACCGACCGCGCTATTGGTACTTTTACCTACTCTAACTTTTTAGCTAACTATTTAGCTTTGTGTTTGTGTTTAGGTATTGGGGTATTGGTTAGTGAATTAAAACGCTCTAGCGGTAAAAATAAGCAAACGCTTAAACAAACTTTACGGGCTTGGGCGGAAATACTTTTAAGCTCTAAGATTGTGTTACGTATTTCGTTAATTATTATTATTGTGGCGCTTATTTTAACGCGCAGCCGTATGGGTAACTCGGCCTTTTTTATTGCGTTAATGGTGGTAAGCTTTTTGGCGCTGTTTGTTTATAATAATAAACCTAAGGCGTTTAAGTTATTAATAGTGAGCTTTTTTATTATTGATTTAATTATTATTGGCGCTATTTTTGATGTTGAAAAAGTTAAGCAGCGTATTAGCGAAACCAGTATTGCGTCTGAAACCCGCGATGAGGTGGTACGCGATTCTATTCCGCTTATTTTAGATAAGCCTTTATTGGGTTCGGGCGGCGGTACGTTTTATACGGCGTTTCCTGCATATCAGTCTGAGCCTTATTCAGGTTACTACGATAATGCCCATAACGATTATGTACAGTTTGCAGTAGAGCTGGGTATACCCACTACAGCCGCACTGGGCTCACTTATACTTTATTGTTTATGGTTATGTATAGCGACTATGCGAAAGCGTAAAACAGCGCTGTTTCAGGGCGTTGCTTTTGGCTGTGCCATTGCAATTATAGATATGTTGCTGCATTCGTTGGTAGATTACTCTTTACAAGCTGGTGCAAACTCAATGTTGTTTATGACTATTTTATGCTTGGCAATATTAAGTAGTAAATTACCTGCGTCTAAACGAAGCCGAAAAGAGCATGGTTAAATACAAAGCCAAGTAATTACCTAATATAGAGTGGTTAGAAGCTGCGCTTCTCACGCGAGCAAGTTCAGCGTCTACAGCCAAGGTTAAATTTACGGTTAACTTATTAGCGTGACAAGCAAAGCCTTTAATAAGTAATTTATGCACTAAGAGGTTAAGAGGCGCTGCGCTTTTAAAGAAGGAAATAAACACCGAAACTGTATTCTGATTGGTATTGTGTTTTCTCATTTACTTCTCTTTCATTTCTCTTTGTGCAAATAGATCTTTAGCTGGTTTTTACTGTAACAGCAGCGCATGTAATTAGTGATTTTTCACTAAGAGGTTAAGAGGCGCTACGCTTTTAGAGGAAGTAATAAAACCGAAACTATATCCTGATTGGCATTCTGTCTTCTCATTTACTCCTCTTTCGCTTCTCTTTGTGCAAATAGATCTTTAGCTGGTTTTTATAAATAAATTGAATAATTTTAAGTATTGCTTTGTAACAGCAGCGCCTGTAATTAGTGATTTTTTCACTAAGAGGTTAAGAGGCGCTGCGCTTTTAGAGAAGAAAATAAAACCGAAAACATATCCTGAATAGCATTATGTTTTCTCATTTACTCCTCTTTCGCTTCTCTGTGTGCAAATAGTTCTTTAATTGATTTTATTAGTAAATAGCTCAACAAACGAGTGACAACTTAATAGATTGCTTCATATAGCCTACAAGTATTCAATTTTGTTATTTTATTTGTACTACACTTAAGTCTTATTTTAGAACTCTTTCTTAGTTGATTAAATGCTTGTATATTAAGCAAAAGGATACCTATGGATACTGATACATTAACAAAAACAGTAATAGGTCGCGCTATAGAAGTACACAGGAATTTAGGCCCAGGGTTATTAGAATCGAGTTACGAAACTTGCTTAATATATGAATTAAGTAAAATTGGCTTACCTGCTAAAAGCCAAGTTGAGCTGCCGATATTTTATAAAGATCAATATATAAATACAGGTTACCGGTTAGATATTTTATTGCCCAATAAATTAATAATTGAACTAAAGGCGGTTGATAAGCTTCTTCCAATTCACTCTGCACAATTAATAACTTATATGAAACTTGCAGAAATAAGTACTGGTTTACTAATAAACTTCAATGTTCTAAAGCTAGTCGATGGTATAAAGCGCTTTAATTCATAAAAATTATTCACTTAGGTTTTAAGTCGTTATCCAAAGGGCTATAAGTAACTGTACATTAAATTTTTAAGTGATTTATTCACAAAGAGGTTATGAGGCGCTGCGCTTTTAGAGAAGAAAATAAACACCAAACGCAGTTTTTATTAGTATTATGTCTTCTCATTTACTCCTCTTTCGCTTCTCTTTGTGCAAATAGATCTTTAGCTGGTTTTTATAAATAAATTGAATAATTTTAAGCATTGCTTTGTAACAGCAGCGCCTGTAATTAGTGATTTTTTCACTAAGAGGTTAAGAGGCGCTACGCTTTAGTGGAAGTAATAAAACCAAAAATATACCCTGAATGGCATTCTGCTTTCTCATTTACTCCTCTTTCGCTTCTCTTTGTGCAAATAGATCTTTAATTGATTTATTGGTGAATAGACTAAATAATTTAAGCGTGGCTTTCGTAACAACCGTACCCGTTATAAGTGATTTTTTCACAAAGAGGTTAAGAGGCGCTACGCTTTTAGAGACAGTAATAAAGCAGAAACTATATTCTGATTGGTATTATGTCTTCTCATTTACTCCTCTTTCGCTTCTCTTTGTGCAAATAGATCTTTAGCTGGTTTTTACTGTAACAGCAGCGCATGTAATTAGTGATTTTCGCTAAGAGGTTAAGAGGCGCTGCGCTTTTAGAGGAAGTAATAAAACCAAAAATATACCCTGAATGGCATTCTGTCTTCTCATTTACTCCTCTTTTGTTTCTCTTTGTGAAAATAGATCTTTAATTTATTCAACAATTGATTAAAAATTACTGCTCTTCTAAATCAAACTCAGTTAAATGGCCATCGCCGTGTATTAACTGGTAGCGGGCTAAATTCCCTTGCTCTAGTGTTATTAAACTAATAGCGGAGTCGCTTACTAAGTATTTTTGCCCTTCACCTATGGTTTGGTGTTTATCTACTTCCATGTGCCAGCGTTTGGTAAAAAAGTTTAAGGGGCTTTTGGGGCCGTATAGAATTGAATCTAGTTTATCGAGTATGTTTATTAATTTACGCGGAAATTCGTTTTTAATACCGCTGGCGGTAAGTTGCCAAATTCGATTGGGATGATCGCCAAAACGCTTTTGCACCGAAAAGCAAAATGAGTAATGTACGTCTCCCGATAAAATAAGCGTTTCGTTTGGGGTGTCGGTTCGTCTAAAAGTATCGAGTAGCTTTTTGGCTGAGCCTTCGTGCGCCATCCAGTTTTCTACGTCAACCATGAGCGGTTGGCCACATATGTTAAACATGGCCTGTATGGCTTCTATTGATTTAACACCAAATACGGGGGCTGGCGATACAATAATAACTTGGTCGTGGCTTAATAGGCTTTCTTCAAGCTCTGTTAGGCGCTCCCAATCAAGTAGGCCTGAAGGCTCATTAAAGTTTTGCTCATTTCGCCAACGGTGCGTACGTGTATCTAGCACCACTACTTTTGGGGTTGTTGTTAACTCATAATGCCAAAAACTAAAATCGTTTAGTAGTTTATCAAATGCTTTAAACTGCCATAAATTATTAGCAGTACGGCTTTGCTTAAAAGGTGTTAGTAGCTCGCCTGTTTTATTTAGTGCATCGTTCCCCATTCCTTGAAAAAGCCAATAACTAATTAAGCCGTTATTGATGATCCGTTTACTACTTGGGTTTTCATTTATAGCTTGCTCCCACCCAGCGGTGAGATTCCAATCATCGGTTACATCGTGATCGTCAAACATCATTAATGTAGATACGTTGGCAAACAATCGCTCTACTTCACTTAAGCCTTTTGCATAATCAATCAATGCTGTTTTTTCAGCGTTAAAAATAGTTTTGTCTTGCTCGCTTTGACCTAAATACGTTGTGTTTTGTATATCAACGCATTGCCAAGCAGCAGCACTAAAATTTAATAAATACAGTGCAATGTATTCTTCAAAATGAATAAGGTGATTGTAGGCTTTTACGCTTGAAAAATGAGGTTCGTCTTTTTTTAGCCAGTAACCAACACCTAACTTTGAGCGTTTTTGCCAAGGCGTTTTTGGTAAAAACAAATGGCGATTATAAAGTTGCTCATTTATATCATCCGGTAGCTCAATGGCAAGTGGTTGCTCTTTATAGATACCTAACGCTTTAATTAACTGATGAATAGCTAATAACATGGGGCCTGCTACGTCATCGGCGTAAACCTGGTCACCGCTCAGTAATAACAATTGTGCGCCTTGAGTATTATTACCACGCTGAGTATTTTGCCAGTGACTTGCAGACACTAAGCTGTCTTTTGCTGGGTGATGTGCATTACGGCACGAGCCATGCAAAATATCACTGAGTTTATTAGGAATTACAAATGCAGGCGTTGTTTGATTGCTATAGCACCAAGGCGATAAATCGATTGCTGTGTCGTCAATTACAAGCTCATAGCTTAATAAGCTATCTAGAGGGAGTTTGTTGTCTATTGGCTTTATAATAACGAAATGCAGGTATAAATGTTTCCCTAAAGAAACAGTGTGTTGATCGCTATAACACTCAACATTTAATAAGTTTATTTGGCAATTTGCAGGTTTGGAGGTAGCAAACTGAATGCAGACTCCAGTTTGCTCTGCACGGCGCACCATTGGCCCCATTAGTAAAATAGGAAGGTTTGCCATGTGAGTAATCATGTATTTAGCCTTTAGCTGCTAATTTAAATAAAGAATAAAAGTTTTCGGTAGTCGCTTTAGCAAGTTCATTAAAGCTAATGCCTTTAAGTTCGCTAATGTAATAAGCTACATCTTCTACGTATGCTGGCTGATTAGTTTGCCCACGATACGGTACCGGTGCTAAATAAGGCGAGTCGGTTTCTATTAGTAATCTATCTAGCGGTATTTGCTTTACTACTTCTTTTAGCTCAATAGCATTTTTAAAGGTAACAATACCCGAAATAGATATATAAAAGCCCATGTCTATAGCTTTTTTTGCCATATCCCAGTCTTCGGTAAAGCAATGTAATACGCCACCGCAGTTTTCGGCCTTGTGCTCACGCATTAAATTAATGGTATCGCTGCGGGCATCACGAGTATGAATAATTAACGGTTTTTGTAATTCGTTAGCCACTTCAATATGCCCAACAAAGCTTGCTTGCTGCACTGCGTGGGTATCTTTAGAATAGTAGTAATCAAGACCCGTTTCACCAATAGCTACGACTTTTTCGTGTGAGGCTAGGTCGATTAGTTGCTGTTTATTAAGGGCGTCTTTTTGATCAAGTGGATGTACACCACATGAGGCTGAAACATCGTCGTAATGCTTAATTTTATCAAGCATGCTTGGAAACTGATCAAGCGTTACGCTTACACATAAAAAGTGCTCTATTTGCTTTGCACGCGCTTTATCAAGAACTTGGTCAAGGTTTAAGTCTAGTTTATCAAAATCAAGACGGTCTAAATGGCAATGAGAATCTACAATCACTATAAGGCCTGTATTATGTTCAGGGTTTAAATTTGTTCGTTTAATTTATTATGTTAGTAATTAAAAGAACCCAATATAGGGCGGCGTTAATCTCAATGAAAAACCGACCCTATAACTACATGGTATATGTTTGATCGCCTGAGTTTAACATAGTCCCAAGCAGCTTTTCGATTTTAGCGTTTAGGTTTGTTTTATCATCTAAAAAACTAATACCAATACCTGGAGGATTAGAGCTTTGTGCACCTTGTGGCGTGATCCACGACACTTTACCTGTCACTACGTCATCTTCTAAAGCATCGGGCAAAGTAACTCTAAGCGCTAATGAATGCCCTGCTTCGTAACGCATATTAGTGCGTACAAATAAGCCACCTTTTTTTAAGTAAGGCATATAACAACGGTATAACTCGTCTAAATCGTCTATGTCTACTAGTAGTTCTTGCATGATTAATCCTTTTAAGAATTTCGCAATGTGTATGCTAATCGCGATACAGCAAGCGGTAAATTAAGGCCAAGTACTTGTGTGTTATTTTGTAAAAACTCGCCTAATGCACTTTGCGCACTTTGATAAGCGTCAAAACTCATACCTTGCAGTAATTGCTGCTTTAGTTGCACGCTTAAAAACAAAGTAAATATACGAACAAGTTCAGGCTGTTTATTTATTATATCGACTAACGCTTTGAAATTATGGCTTTGTTTAAACTCAGTTGCAAACTTATACAGTGTATCAATATTTTTTAGCTGGTCTTGCTGTTGCCAATGCTTTACTTGCAGCGGTTGGTTATAAAAAAGTGCTAACCAACTATAGTTAGGGATATCTAATGTCTCTAGCCATTGCTGAGCAAGTGCAGTATTAGTTATTTTTACGTCGCTTTTAGCGCATCGACTTAAAATAGTTGCAGGGAGCTGTTCTGGTTGGCTTGTGGTTAATATTAAAAAGCGGCTATTAGTTGGCTCTTCAAGTGTTTTTAATAATGCGTTAGCTGCTGCTGTGGTCATTTTTTCGCAATTTTCGATTATCGCGACTTTATTGCCATTTTGCGCTGCTGAGTGATTCATAAAATCACTAATGCCGCGTATATCATCTACGCCAATACTTTGCCCATCAACTTGCGTTAAACGCTTGTCGGGATGAGTACCCGCAAGAGTAAGTAAGCAGCTTTTACAGTGTCCGCAAGGTTTTAGCATACTGTTTTGCGCAGCTACCTGCTTAGCTATATTTTGGCATAACAAAGCATTACCAAGCTCATCACTTAACTCAAACTTACCTACTCCAACAGGCCCACAAAATAATTGCGCATGATGAAAACGCTCTGCACGATAACTTTGCGCTAAACGTGCTTGGGTATCATGTAGCCACGGCAATGGCATATTATTTTAGGCCTTCAAAAAATGAATGCAGTACATTGGTTATATCGCGATGTACTTTATCAATACTTTGGTTTGCATCAACGGTTTTAATTGTATTGTCGTCATTAGCAAGTTCAACATAACGCATACGTGTACGCTGAAAAAACTCAATGGCTTCTTGTTCAATACGGTCAAGCTCACCACGCCCTTTTGCACGTTCAAGGCCTATTACTGGGTCAATATCAAGGTAAATAGTTAAATCTGGCTTTAAGCCTTTTAACACCATTGACGAAAGTGAAGCTAATGTATTTGAACTAATACCACGGCCCCCACCTTGATACGCCTGAGACGATAAATCATGACGATCGGCAAGTACCCATTGGCCTTTATCAAGCGCTGGGGTAATAACATTGTGCATTAACTGCGAACGGGCTGCGTACATAATAAGCAACTCGGTTTCAAAGGCAATTTCTTCTTCGTGCTCTGCTTTTACAAGCGTACGAAGCGATTCAGCCAGTGGCGTGCCGCCAGGCTCGCGGACGTTAATGAAGTCTATTTTTTGTTTGTTCAAAAAATCTTGGCATAGCGAAATAGCGGTTGATTTACCCGCGCCTTCTAGCCCTTCTATTACTATAAATTTTGGTTTCATAAACTATTAATTCTTTTTATTTAATATATACGTTTTAACTGCTGCGTTATGCTGTTTTAACGTGGTTGAAAATTGGTGGCTACCATCGCCTTTTGATACAAAGTAAACATATTCACTTTGCGGCGGATTAACTGCAGCTAAAATAGCGGCTTTTGATGGCATTGCAATCGGTGTTGGCGGTAAACCATTAATACGATACGTATTGTAAGGCGTATAATCGCGCAAATCTTTACGTTTAATATCACCATCAAAGTCAGCGCCTAATCCGTATATTACGGTTGGATCGGTTTGCAGGCGCATATTAGTGTTTAATCGATTAACAAACGCTGATGCAATTAACGGACGCTCGCTGGCAAGGCCTGTTTCTTTTTCAATAATTGAAGCCATTATTAGTGCTTCGTATGCTGTTTTATAGGGTAGATTAGCAGCGCGCTGCTGCCAAGCATCATCTAATGTTTGCTGCATTTTTTGTGTTGCACGTTTTAATACACTGCTTGCAGTATCGTTATTATGATAATGGTAAGTGTCGGGGAATAACCAGCCTTCTAAGTGCGTGTCATTACCCAGTATTTGAGTACTTAGTTCGTCAGGTTTTAAATCGTTTTGTAAATTATCAGCTTTTTTAATAGCACTTAGTACTTGACGTAAGTTTTGACCTTCAATTATGGTAAAACTAAAACTAATTTGCTGACCTTGGTTAATTTTTTTTACGTTATTGATAACGCTATCGGCTGTTAGCTCGTAAAGCCCCGCTTTTAAGTCGGTAAGCGTGGGATCTAATTTGGCAATTACCTGATAACGCCAACAACTTTCTACCCAGTTATTAGCTTGCCATTGTTGGCATAACTTATTAAAGCCAGTGCCATGCTTAACTTCAAACTGTGTGCTTTGTGCTACCTTTAACGGGCTATTTATTGTTGCTTGTAATTGCTGATAACCAACAGCAGTGGTTATAACAGCTAAAAAAAGTACCGATAAAATAACTTTTAACACTCAGCCTCCTTGGCTAATAATTTAGTTAGTAATGCGTGGCTTTCGTCTGTATTAAATACCTGTTGCTCAATACGTTTTATAGGTACTGCTCCCATTAAGCTATTACACACAAATACGGCGTCTGCTTGGGTTAAGTCTTCTACTTTCACGCGTTTAAATTCAACAGGCAATTTATCACATAACGATTGCAGATAAACGCCCTTAATTCCGCACTCATCAAGCAATGGCGTAAACACACACTTATTTTTAATCGCAAAAATATTAGCAGCTGAAGCTTCAATTACATTGTTATTGTAGTCAAGCACTAACACATCGTCGCAGTCTTGCGTTTGCATTGCTTTTTTAACTAGTACTTGCTCAAGCCGGTTTAGTGTTTTAAGGCCCGCTAAATAAGGCTGTGCTGCTAATTTAATTGGGCTTATTTCGAGATTTACACCCTTTTTAACAAGCGCATCGTAATTACTAGTGTAATCTAATATGCTCAATAAAATAGTAATATTACACTCACTTGGCAGCCCATAGCCACGTCCGCCTTCGCCTCGCGTTACAAGTATTTTAAGCACCTTGAGTGATGCAGCTTTTATATGCAAAGCAATTTGATTTTCAAGGCTATTAAAATCTAGCTCAGGAAAACCTAGGCGCTGTGCGCATTCAATTAAACGCGCTTTATGATGAGCCCAATACTGTACTTGCCCATTAACAACTTTAGCCGTTGTAAAAAAGCCGTCACCGTAATTTAAGCCTCTGTCACGTGTGCTTAAAGTGCTGTTTTGATCTACTGCTATTATTGTTTGCATTTTATTTGGCATATAAAAAAAGCCCAGTTAAACAACTGAGCTCTTATAATTTGATTCGTTGTTAAAAAAGATTATACCTTTTTAAATAGCAACGAGCCATTAGTACCACCAAAACCGAACGAGTTACACAGTGCAAAGTCTAACTTTGCATCACGTGCAGTGTGAGCAATATAATCTAAGTCACACCCTTCGTCTGGGTTATCAAGGTTGATAGTTGGCGACACTTTTTGATCTGTCAGTGATAAAATCGAAATAATCGATTCAACCGAGCCTGCAGCACCTAACAAGTGACCCATCATCGATTTAGACGAGCCTACCATTACATCTTTAGCTGCATTACCAAAAATAGACTTAACAGCGGCAGTTTCTGCTTTATCGCCTGCATTTGTGGATGTACCGTGTGCGTTAATGTAACCAATTTGCTCAGCGTTTACTTGCGCATCATTTAGTGCGTTTTGCATTGCAAGGGCAGCACCCGCTCCATCTTCTGGTGGTGATGTCATGTGGTACGCATCGCCGCTCATACCAAAGCCTACAAGCTCAGCATAAATTTTAGCGCCACGTGCTTTAGCATGTTCGTACTCTTCAACTACAACAACACCTGCACCGTCAGAAAGCACAAAGCCATCGCGGTCTTTATCCCAAGGGCGAGAAGCCGCTTGTGGATCGTCATTGCGGGTTGAAAGTGCACGTGCAGCATTAAAGCCACCCATACCAATAGGCGTACAGGCTTTTTCTGCACCGCCAGCAACCATTGCATCTGCATCACCGTAGGCAATCATGCGCGCGGCATGGCCAATATTATGCAAACCAGTAGTACAGGCTGTTACAATTGAAATATTTGGACCACGAAGTCCATGCATCATTGATAAGTGACCTGAGATCATATTAATAATGGTAGACGGCACATAAAATGGCGATAACTTGCGCGGACCACTATTTAATAGCTTAATGTGATTTTCTTCGATAAGCGTTAAGCCACCAATACCAGAGCCCACAGCTACACCTATACGTGTTGCGTTTTGCTCAGTAATTTCAAGGCCTGAATCTTTAAAGGCTTGAACACCCGCTGCAATGCCGTACTGAATAAACAAGTCCATTTTTTTAGTATCTTTCGCTGACATATATGCTGTTGCATCAAAGTCATTTATTAAACCAGCGAATTTAGTACCAAATTTTGATGTATCAAAGTGGGTTATTGTTTGAATGCCACTTTTGCCATCTAATAAGCCTTGCCAGGTTGATTGAACATCATTACCTAGCGGCGTCAACATTCCTAAGCCAGTTACGACGACTCGACGTTTAGCCACGGTTTGCCTCCAATAAGGGATATTTTACAAGGGGATGATCATACCCAAGCTACCTCAAAGTGCTAGTCCCAAAATAGATTAAAAACGCATAACACAATCAAAATTAATTTTTAGCTAAAATTGAGCATTGAGGCTTAAGTTTTGAATCACGAACTTTGAGGTGGTTTGGATATAAAAAATTAAAGGCAGCGGATGCTGCCTTTAACGTGCGATTAATTACTCAGCGTGTGCTGTTACGTAATCGATAGCAGTTTGTACTGTAGTGATCTTCTCAGCTTCTTCATCTGGGATCTCAGTATCAAACTCTTCTTCAAGAGCCATTACTAGTTCAACAGTATCAAGAGAATCTGCACCTAAGTCATCTACGAAAGAAGATTCATTTTTAACTTCTTCTTCTTTAACACCTAGTTGTTCAATGATAATTTTCTTTACGCGTTCTTGGATATCGCTCATTCTTCTTTCCTTTATTAAAAACGCCGATGCGTTATTTTCAGATTGCCGCGTAGTTTACGCGGCATAATTCTCTGATTCAATGATTTGACCATAAATAATTGTCTGGTCAAACCTCTGAGTGTGTATTTTGTCTTTTATCGCTTATTTTCGCAGCGATTTCAAGTATGTTTAAAGCAAGTTCACAAATAATTCAATGTTTTTGAGGTAACTTACTTAACTTTATTAGGTAACAATGTGGGTACAATGGTTATTAAACCATGTACATCGCGCCATTTACATGCAAAGTTTCACCTGATACATACGCAGCCGCGTCAGATGCTAAATAACATACTGCAGCTGCAATTTCGTCTGGTTGGCCTAAACGCCCTGCTGGAACATTTGCAAGTGTTGCTGCTTTTTGCTCGTCAGTTAAGTCATCAGTCATATCAGTTTGAATAAAACCAGGTGCTACTACGTTTACTGTAATACCACGTGATGCCACTTCGCGTGCAAGTGACTTAGAAAAACCAATTACGCCTGCTTTAGCCGCTGCATAGTTAGCTTGCCCTGCATTACCCATAGTGCCCACTACTGAGCCAATATTGATAATACGACCTTTCTTTTTCTTCATCATTGGACGAAGTACTGCTTTAGATAAACGGAAAATCGAGCTTAAGTTAGTGTCGATTATATCGTCCCACTCAGTCTCTTTCATACGCATTAATAGGTTGTCACGTGTGATACCTGCGTTATTAACAAGTACGTCAATATCGCCAAAATCAGCTTTTATTGCAGCAAGTGTTGCTTCAATAGATGCAGGATCCGTTACGTTTAATGCATAACCTTTACCATTGTCACCTAAGTACTCGCTGATTTTAGCAGCGCCTGACTCGCTTGTAGCAGTGCCTGCAACTTTTGCACCTTGCGCAACTAATGTTGTTGCAATTGCTTTACCAATACCACGGCTAGCGCCAGTAATTAGGACAATTTTGCCCTCTAAAGAAAATAAATTAGACATTTTATATACTCTTATTTAGCTGCAGCGATTGAAGCGGCATCGTTTACTGAGCCACAAACCATTGCTTTATCAATTCGTTTCGCAAGCCCTGTTAATACTTTACCAGGACCAAATTCGTAGCTTTGCGTTACATCTTGTGCAACCAAGGCTTGTACTGTTTCTGTCCAGCGAACTGGGCTGTATAGTTGACGTACTAGTGCATCTTTAATTGCATCAGCGGTCGATTCAGCTTTTACATCAACATTATTAATTACATCACACTTAGGTGTATTAAATGTTAAAGCGGCTAAGTCTACCGCTAGCTTATCAGCTGCTGGCTTCATTAGTTCACAATGTGAAGGTACGCTAACCGAAAGTGGTAATGCGCGTTTAGCACCAGCATCTTTACATGCTTGTGATGCTCTATCTACTGCCGCTTTATGCCCTGCAATAACAACTTGACCAGGAGAATTGTAGTTAACTGGAGATACAACCTCACCTTGCGCTGAGGCAGCACATGCCGCTTTTATTTCTTCATCGCCTAAGCCAATAATCGCAGCCATTGAACCTACGCCTGCAGGTACAGCTTCTTGCATGTATAAACCACGGTTTTCAACAAGCTTAACAGCTTCGCTCAAGCTTAGTACGTCGCTACATACTAGTGCTGAATATTCACCTAAGCTGTGACCGGCCATAACAACGCCTGCATCTGGGTTTGCTGCAAGCCAATCACGGTAAATAGCAACACTTGCAGTTAATAATGCAGGTTGTGTACGATGAGTTTGATTTAATTTTTCTTCTGGGCCATTAAGAACTAGCTCTGCTAAGTCGTAACCCAGTGCATCTGATGCTTCTGCAAATGTTGCTTTAACAATGTCAGAACTCTCTAGTAGCTCTTGTAACATACCAACGCTTTGCGAGCCTTGACCTGGGAATAGAAGTGCAATTTTTTGTGCCATACTTTGCTCTTTTTAATTAAACAAATAAATAATGAAATACACGGCACATCAATTATTGATTAACCGCCGTGTCTTTAGAATGTGTTTTTCGAAAATAGCGGCTATTTTATCAGGAAGTTGACGTTCAACCTCTTTTACCGCTTCATCAATTGCTGCTTGAAATGCTTTAGCTGACGCATTTCCATGACTTTTAACGACAATACCGCGCAATCCTACCAGAGAAGCACCGTTATACTGGTCGGGGTTCACCCTTTTATAGAGTTTTTTTATTATTGGACGCAATATAAACGCCATACATTTATATAAAAGGTGCTTTTCGAGCGCAGCCGTAAACTTATTCATAATAAGCTTGGCAATGCCTTCGCATGTTTTAAGCGCCACGTTACCCACAAACCCTTCGCATACAATAACATCAGCCTTACCAGAAAAAATATCACTTCCTTCGCTGTAACCAATGTAATTAATGTGTGGGCTTTGCTGCATTAATTGTGCAGCCTGTTTAATATCATCGTGGCCTTTAATGTCCTCAGCGCCAATATTTAATAAGCTAACGCGAGGGTTATCGCAGCCAAGTGCTTGGCCAGCAACTACAGAGCCCATAATGCCAAACTGATACAGCATTTGCGCATCACAATGCACATTAGCACCTAAGTCGAGTAAATATACTGGGTTTTGGCTTTCTGTAGGAACAGATGAAATGAGTGCGGCACGTTTAACACCTGGCAGCATTTTTAATACGTAGTGAGCCATAAAAAATAAAGCGCCGGTATTACCTGAGCTAACACACGCTTGTGCTTCGCCCGATTTAACTAAATCAAGGGCAACACGCATAGATGAATCTTTTTTCGAACGTACAGCAATTGCAGGTTCGCAGGCGTTAGTGACTATTTCACTACAGTGACGAATTATGAGTCTTGGATGAGATAAAGAATCGAGGGATTCGAGTTCTTTAGATATAACGTCTTCATTGCCACATAAAATGAGACTTAAATTGGCATGAGCGTTTACCGCATGAACGGCAGCAGGAATAGATGAACGGGGGCCGTAATCGCCCCCCATCATATCTAACGCTATGGTTAGATCTTTCAGCATATAAGTAATCTCTTATTTAGAAATTACTTGAACGCCTTTGTAGTAACCATCTGCAGTCACATGGTGACGACGATGAGTCTCACCAGATGTTTGATCTACAGTTAAAGTTGGACCACTGATCGCATCGTGTGAACGGCGCATGCCGCGTCTTGCACGAGACTTTTTGCTTTTTTGTACAGCCATAGTCTTCTCCTAAGAATCTTTCTTAAGTTGTTTCAAAATATCAAATGGATTAGGTTTATCATCTTCCGCCTTTAATACACCAAAGCTGGCAGGCTTTGCTGAATAACTGCATGAAGCTTCGTTGTGGGTAGCCACTAATGGAATTGCTAAAATTAGTTCGTCTTCAATTAAATCAAAAACGTTAACTTCACCATTTTCATCAAGTGCTACTTCGTCGTAGTCTTCAGGAAAAATATCTAACTCTGTATCTTCACCTACTGGTGAATATGCAAAGTCTTGAACCAAATCCAACCCTAAATCACCATTACAACGTTGACAAATGACAGTAACATGTGTGGACAAATTGCCTCTAATCACAGCGAAACCTTGATCATCGTTTTTGCAATGTATTTTTACCGCTATTTCACCTACTTCTTCCTGCACAACTTTCTCTAAACGAGTAAGTTTTTCAAGCGGTACAATTCCGTCATACGATAAACGGTGCTGCGCTGCTTTGCCTGGATGAAGAGTGATGGGAATTTTCACCTTTTGCATAGGGGCTGCATCATATAGATAGTTAGTTTGTTAGTCAAAGTAAAAAACCATTTTTACTTGGTTTTTAACGTGTTTTACTCTCGGATCTGATTTATCCTAACTCAATCTGAATTATCGTAGGAAAACAGTCCATGAAGCTTCCACTCATTTTAGCGTCAAGCTCGCCTTTTAGGCAGTCTTTATTACAAAAATTTAATTTACCCTTTGATACGTTTTCACCAGACGTTGACGAATCAGCACTTGAATGCGAAACACCTACTGAACTGGTTAAGCGTTTAAGTGAGTTAAAAGCCTCAGCAGCTAATAAACACTTTAAAAAAGGGTTAGCAATTGGATCAGACCAAGTCGCTGTGTTTAACAATCAAATTTTAGGTAAACCGCACAATAAACAAAATGCTCTAAAACAACTAAATTTATTTAGCGGTAATACTGTAACATTTTTAACTGGGCTTTGTGTTTACGATATTGTAACTGGAACAAAAAAAACCTGCGTAGAACCTTTTAATGTGACGTTTAAAACACTCAGTGATGCACAAATTAGTGCTTATTGCGATGCAGAGCAGCCTTATAATTGTGCTGGCAGCTTTAAAAGTGAAGGGTTGGGTATCTGTTTATTTGAAAAACTAAGCGGAGACGATCCTAATAGCTTAATTGGATTACCATTAATTAAACTCAGCCAATTACTGGCTGAGTTTGGTATTGATGTACTTACTGCTCAAAACAAGTTCTAGTTAGATAAATTAACCAAGCAAAACCTGTTGCAATTGCAGATAATTATCTACCGTTGCAACAGGGCTAAGCTCATTTAGCTGCCGTGCGTTATGTACACCCATTGTTACGCCGATTCTATCCATGCCTGCAGCTTTTGCCATTGTCATGTCTATTTGGGTATCACCAATCATTACAGCTTCTTGAGCGCTTATTCCAAGCTCTTCAAGTAATTGATACAGCATATCTGGAGAGGGCTTTGATTGCGCTTCGTCGCTAGTACGCGTTGCACTAAAAAAGTGGCGCAATTTACTTTGCTCAAGTAAACGATCTAACCCATCTCGACCTTTACCTGTTGCAACCGCTAAAACAATGCCTTGCTTTTTTAAAGCAGTTAAAACGCTGACAACATTATCAAATACAGGAGTTGGCGTGGTATCAACACTATATTGGTGTTTATACCCCTTAATTAGCGCTTGATGCTGCGCGACATTATCGGGAAATAAAACATCAATTGCTTTTTCAAGTGACATACCAATGATATTTTTAATTGCTAAATCACTTGGCGCCACTAAATTAAGTGACTCAGCACTACTACGAATACAGTTAACTATTTTAGTTACTGAATCCATAACGGTGCCATCCCAATCAAAAATGACAAGCTTATATTTTTTAATCGGCGTCACTGTAATCACTGTTTTGCGTCTCGTAATTTTAGTAATGTATTTTTAAGCGTTTTATCAAGGGGCGCTTCAATACGCATCGTTGTTTCGTTTTTAGGATGATAAAAACTTAAATCGTGTGCATGTAAGAATAAGCGGTTTAACCCAACTTTACGCATAGATTCATCAAACCCCTGGTCACCGTATTTATCATCGCACGCGATAGGATGACCTTTACATTGCGTATGAACACGAATTTGGTGCGTACGTCCTGTAACAGGTGATGCTTGTACAAGTGAGCAATCGTTAAAACGTTCAAGTACTTTAAAACGCGTATGCGAAGGCTTGCCCTCTGTGTTATCTACACGTACTACGCGTTCACCCGATTTAAGTGTATTTTTACGCAGCCCTTCGGTCACGTTTTTAGTTTTAGAGTCCCACTGCCCTTCTACAAGTGCCCAGTAATTTTTTTCCATGGTTTTTTCACGAAGTTGTTCATGCAATGCTGTTAACACCGAACGGCGCTTTGCAATAAGTAAACAACCCGATGTATCACGGTCAAGCCTATGAACTAGCTCAAGACTACGTTCCTCTGGGCGAAGCGCGCGCAATGCTTCAATTAAACCATAACTTAAACCACTGCCACCATGAACAGCCATACCTGAAGGTTTATTTATAACAATAAGGTATTTATCTTCAAATAAAATATCGTCTTCTAGACGAGTTACTTTGTCTAGTTTTGATGGTACAAACTCTTCACGCTCAGCAACTCTGATAGGTGCAATACGCAGTACATCGTCAAGCTGTAGTTTATATACAGGCTTAATACGCTTTTTATTAACGCGTACCTCACCTTTGCGCAAAAGTTTATAAATAGCGCTTTTAGGCACCCCTTTTAAATGGGTAATAAGAAAGTTATCAATACGCTGACCTAAATGGTCTTCATTGATCGTGACATAAGTTACTTGTAAGTCGTTTTTTTCTGACATTGCCTAATCACTAATTTAAGTAAAATAATTTAGTTGCTAACACTGTAATAATAGTGGGATAATCAGCAGCGCAAATATTTAGTATTTGCAAATAACAACGGTGCTTTTTAACACATTAAAACATTCGTGATGCACATTCTGGGTAGCCGATCATACAGATCCGAGTTAAGTTTTCCAAAGCTTTTATGCCTCCTCAGTTAACACGTGCGATCAATTAACGGCAATGCGCGTAATATATTGCTGGTTAAGTTTGAACATGAAGCGATTTTTAATGTGCTAGAGAAAGCAATGAACAGATAATTTGTCTGATAGTGACGACGTAAAAAACGTCGTTCAGCACTAGCTCAATTATTGTAGTACCGTATAGCAGCTTATTTAGAATTAAAAAAATCTAATAAATAAGCGTTCATTAACATCGGTAGCGATTTTTGCTCTTAAAACGGATATTAGCGATACATCAGTATGTATTGCTCACCAACTTAATGAGCCCTACGCGCCTAATATGAATGATATTTAGTAAGATTAATATGACAGGCCGACTTCTGGGTAAAACTTGTAAACGTAGCTGAAAAGCCGACAGTTTTAGCACCATTAAGAATTTAATAGCGGTAATAATCGCTATTGTTTGCCAGCATTTAAAATACTGCATACGAAATACAGAGCCGTTCCGTTAAAGACCCAGTCGTGAGGCTGCACATTCTAAAAATAGGGACAACTGAACAGGCGAGAAAAACATCGTCATGTCAGCGACATAAATAAGTAGAGTAACAATATGAAACGTATGCTAATCAATGCAACGCAGCAAGAAGAAATGCGCGTAGCACTGGTTGATGGCCAGCGCCTTTATGATTTAGATATCGAAAGCCCAGGTCACGAACAGAAAAAAGCCAATATTTATAAAGGCAAAATCACTCGCATTGAACCATCTCTTGAAGCAGCATTTGTTGATTACGGTGCTGACCGCCATGGTTTCCTTCCTTTAAAAGAAATTGCACGTACTTACTTCCCTGCAGGTTACACTTTTCATGGTCGCCCTAACATTCGCGACGTAATAAAAGAAGGTCAAGAAGTAATAGTACAAGTTGATAAAGAAGAACGCGGCCAAAAAGGCGCAGCGTTAACTACTTTTATCAGCGTTGCTGGTAGCTATTTAGTTCTTATGCCTAATAACCCTCGTGCTGGCGGTATTTCTCGTCGTATTGAAGGTGATGAGCGTACTGAACTTAAAGAAGCTTTAGGCCGTTTAGAACTACCTAAAGGCATGGGCTTAATTGTTCGTACAGCCGGTGTTGGTAAATCATTTGAAGAACTTAACTACGATTTAAAAGCACTATTAGTACACTGGGATGCAATTAAACAAGCAGCCGATAGCGCTAAAGCACCGTTTTTGATTCACCAAGAAAGCAACGTGATTTTCCGCGCAATACGTGATTATTTACGTCGTGACATTGGCGAAATTTTAATTGATAAACCACGTGTTTTTGAAGAAGCTAAAGCGCACATTGAGCGTTTTCGTCCTGACTTTATGAGCCGTGTTAAGCTTTATCAAGGTGACACGCCTTTATTTACTCATTACCAAATTGAAAGCCAAATTGAGTCTGCATTCCAGCGTGAAGTACGTCTTCCTTCTGGTGGTTCAATTGTAATTGACCCTACTGAAGCACTAACGTCTATCGATATCAACTCGTCTAAGGCAACTAAAGGCGGCGATATTGAAGAGACAGCACTTAATACAAACTTAGAAGCGGCCGATGAAATTGCACGTCAATTACGTCTTCGTGACCTAGGTGGTTTAATTGTAATCGACTTTATCGATATGACTCCTCCACGCCATCAACGTGAAGTAGAGAATCGTTTAAAAGATGCAGCGCGCCCAGACCGTGCTCGCGTTCAAATTGGTAAAATCTCACGCTTTGGTTTACTTGAAATGTCGCGCCAGCGTTTGCGTCCTTCATTAGGTGAAGCAAGCCAAGGCCCATGTCCACGTTGTAGTGGCCAAGGTACTATCCGTTCAAACGAATCAATAGCACTTTCAATTCTTCGCTTAATTGAAGAAGAAGCAATTAAAGACAATACAGCACAAGTAAATGCACAAGTGCCTGTTGCTGTTGCCGCTTATTTATTAAATGAGCAACGTCGTAGTGTTCATCGCATTGAAAAACATCATAAATGTGACGTAGTGATTATTCCAAATCAACATATGGAAACACCACATTATGAAGTTATGCGCTTACGTAAAGACGAAACACTTGAAACTGTAAGCTATGGACAAGTTGTTGCGCCGGAGCCTGAAGTATTTGAGATGTCAAAATCTCCTAGTGCACCAGTACGTGAAGAGCCAATGCTAAAAGGCGTAGTTATGCCTTCTACTCCAGCTCCACAAGCAGCTCCGGCTAAAGCAGTAGAGCCTGCAGCGCCAGTACAAACTAAAACTGAAGGTGGCTTACTAGCTGCTATTGGTAATTGGTTTAAGTCGTTATTTGCAAGTGAATCTGAAGAAGAGAAAAAAGAAGCTGTAGAAAAAGAGCAGCAAGAAACGCGCAATAATGCGCGTCGTGGTAACGATAACCGTCGTCGTAATAACAATCAACGTCGTCGTAATAATAACCCACGCACTAACAAGCCGCGCAATGAGCGTCCAGCCGCTGAAGAGGAAGCTAAAACTGACTCAGCAGCAAGCACCGAGACTCAAGAGAGAAACGAGAACCGCAACAAGCGCCGTCGTAACCCTAACTCTCGTAAGCGCCCAGAGCATAAAAACCAAGAAAAAGATCAAGTTAAAACTGAAGCCCCTGCAAAGGCGGAAGTAGAAACTGATTCTAAGCCAGCACAAGCTGCAGAGCCTAAAGAACAGAAGCCTAAAGTTCGCCGTCAACGTCGTAACATACGTAAAAAAGTACGTCTGCAAGATGAAAAAGCTGAGCAAGCTAACTCAACAGAGCAAGCACCTGAGCAAACGGCTGTAACTGAAACTCCACAAGTTCAAGAGCAAGCTCCTGCTGTAGAAAAGCAAAAGCAAACTCCGGCAGAAAAAACAGCTCACATTAAAGAAGAGAAAGTTGATGTTGTTGATTCTAACGATGAAACAGTAGCTACTGAAGACGAACAAGAGCAAACACGTACACGTTCGCGTCGTTCTCCTCGCCATCTTCGTGCATCTGGTCAACGTCGTCGTCGCCCTGAAGGTGAAGCAGAACTTAAATCTGATGAAGCTCCTGCATTTATTCCAGTTGCTGATCAAGCTGCTGCAGAATACGAAGCAGAACTTAAAGCTAAATCAGAAGAAACACCGGTAGATGCGTCGCAACAAGTTGAACAAGCCGTTGCGGTTGAAGACTTAGCAAAAGTTGAAGCTGTAGAAGAGCCACTAAAAGCTAAAGAACCGGCTAAAGCTGAAACGCCAGTAGCCACTGAAGAGCCAGCTAAAGTTGAAACACCAGTAGCAACTGAAGAGCCTGCTAAAGCTGAAACACCAGTAGCAACTGAAGAGCCTGCTAAAGTTGAAACGCCAGTAGCAACTGAAGAGCCAGCTAAAGCTGAAACACCAGTAGCCACTGAAGAGCCAGCTAAAGTTGAAACACCAGCAGCAACTGAAGAGCCTGCTAAAGTTGAAACACCAGTAGCAACTGAAGAGCCAGCTAAAGTTGAAACACCAGCAGCAACTGATGAGCCAGCTAAAGTTGAAACGCCAGTAGCAACTGAAGAGCCAACTAAAGTTGAAACGCCAGTAGCCACTGAAGAGCCTGCTAAAGTTGAAGCAAAAGTGAAAACTGAAAAATCAGCACCGCATGTTAAAACAGCGGTTACTCAAGGGTCAGCAAGTGCGCCAATGGCACAACCTACTCCTGTAGCTGATAGCGAAGTGAAACATACGTCTGTAGCAATGGCTCACGATAAACGTGAACTAGTTCCAGACAGTGGTTTACGTGCAGGTTCAATCAAACCTGCTGGTCGTGCAAGTTCTGCAATGACTAAAACAATGAGTGTTGATTAATAACTAACATTCATTTAAAAGCCCCGCTATTTAATAAATAGCGGGGCTTTTTTGTGTTTATTGTCGAACAAAGCTTAGATTACGAGATTTAAGTATTATTTAAATGTATCAACTATATCTATATAATATGAACCGCTAGGCACTCATCGGTTCGATTTCTAGCTTACTTATAACTTCCCAAAGATTTTCTTTCTTTCTGAATACATAACGATATACATCATGAGGGTTAGAATATTGCCCCTTTGCTTTTTCAGCAAAACGCCATAAGGTTATTTGTGTATCGCCATTTTCCATTTTTTTAGTTTCAATAATGCGGTGCCTTGTTAATACCATAGATGAACGATTCATCTCTTCTTTCAAAAATTCGTATAAAAAATGATATAAGCTAAAATCTTTATCTTCATCAATTCGTTTAAGCACGATCTGGTGTTTTCTGACACTCTGGTCTAATTCGATCAGGATCTCATTTTTTTCTCTTCTTACAATTGAAAAAACCAGCTCATGCTTCATTAAGAAGCTAATCTTATTTTCTTCAATTATTCGCCAATGACCATCTGAGATGATCCCATCACTAAAATACTTAGTAACTGTGCCATCATTCTCTAAGCAATAGTATGTATTGTAATCACCAATCCAATTACCGCTCATTTCATGTTGAATATGTAAATATTCATCGGCTGTTGCAATAGGTTTTATTTCTTTATGCTGTTTACAGCTATCAAGCCAATCAAAAATATTATTCGATAATCTCTGGCAATCTCCACCATCATGCCACCATAACCAAACTGAAAAAGCATCTTCTGGATCTATAAATAATAGATCACCATCCTGTTGAGAAATAACGATAACATCATCCAGTCTTTTTAATAAAAACACATCTTTGCCACAAGTCGTGGTTATATAATCTTGCGATAAAACCTCCAATAACATATTTTTAATTGGAACCATCGCATGAGGATCATTTAGTGATAGTTTAAATTTTTTATCCGTGCATTTAGGATCTTCAATCGTGAATTTACTAAATGCATTTATTAACTCACTAATCTCTTTAGGAAGTAATATATTATTTATTTCCATAATAATTTCCCTATATTAAAATAAACACTTTAAAAAAGTAATTTTTTATAATAGTTATACTTACATTTAGGTTTGTAATGTTCAACTGCCATCTGACCCTATTATTAATCTAAATTGAAACTTTAGATTCATTGTTTATAAACAATTCAAATAATGAATTAGTTGGAAGTGGTATATTCAAAAGAAGTGAACTATCAATACAATCACTTTCAATATCAAAAAGGTATATTCTCTGTTAATAGTCTCTTCAAATATTAAATTTGTTCTTTCTGATAATCTAAAAAATAGATTTCCTGGATCAACTAAAAGCTAATCACTTTCACAAACGATTCTTTTTAAACGTAGGATAACTTTGAGTTAAAATTATGCTCCTTATAATTTAATTATAATCAATTTCAAAAATATTCATCCTGATAACAAAATTCAAAAAAGCGCAGTTTTAATTACTGCGCTTTTATAGCTTTCAAACTCATTTCAACGTGTCGCATATTTAAAATGCTTTACGACTCGCTTTCACTTTCCATAAAACGTTGTAACTGATCTTTTAAGTTTGGTGGAATACCTTTAATTACAAGCGTGTCCGTTGCCTCGTTGTAAGTTACGCGCTCACCTAAGTGTTTACGTTCAAAGCTTACACTCACACCACCACCAAGACCTGAGAACTTAACCATGCTGGTTACGGTTTTCTTATCAACAGGGAAAGTTTCTTCTAAGTCATAGCTTTGTTCTTTACAAAAACTATCAAACGGGCTGTCATCGCCTTTTGTAAGCGTTGCAGATAGCTCGCTTACGCTGGCATCTTCACCAGTTGTCACACAATCATTACAGTAGTCAAAAACTTGTTTACGTAAATCGTCTTTTTCTGATTTATCAAATTGTTGCTCAGATAAATAATCCTCTACTGCGCTAAGCATTACTTGGCTTTGCTGTTTTGAATCAATACCCTCCTCACAACCTAAAAAGTCTAAGAAAAAGTCGGCAACTTTACGTCCAGCTCGCCCTTTGATAAATGAAATATAACGGTTGTCGTCAGCTTGTGTATCCCATGCTGTTAAATCGATACGAGCAGCAAGTTGCATGCGTGATATGTCTAAATGACGAGAAGCGGCTAAATCAAGCTCTGAGGTCATAGAATAATGCTCTTTGATGTTAATCATCGCAATTAGCATGTAATCAGTTGCAACGTACTGGTAATGACAAAATACTAAATAGCCTGTTTCACTAAATGCATACTTATCAAGCTCTTCTTTTAAAACCGTTGAGGCTTGCTCGGTCATATGCCAAAAGCCTAACTCATCGTTACGGTAACTTTGCATTGCAGATGCTACAACACTGTTTTTGTCACCACTGAAAGCACAATAACCTTTACCAGGTTTACCATTGTATGCATGATGTAATTGTTCGATAAAAACGGCTACTTTATCGTTAATTACCATCTCATCATTTCGAAGGTGAATTTGCGTATCGTCGTCTTTTTTGTCTACATAGTGAACGACTAATTTTTTAACGTCTGTTGTCATCTTTGTTTTTCACGCCTCTAGTGTTAAAATACGAGAATATAACTATTTTATTGAACCAACTAATGCCAATCTTATCAAAATACTCTAATGAAGAAGTAGAACAAATCGTCGATCAGCTTATTGATGTGCTAACTAAACACAATGCGCCGGTTGATTTAAGTCTTATGTGTTTAGGAAATTCTATCACGCATATCTTAAAAGAGCATGTACCAACAGGGAAAAGACAAGCTGTAACCGAGAACTTTGCAAAAGCGCTCGCGCAGTCGGTTAAATAAAATTTATGAATTTATCGCAGCACAATCAATTTTCATCAAAAGCGAGTCAGCTGCTAAGTTGGGGGCATTGGTTTACCTTTGCCAATATCGGCTTAGCCCTACTTATTAGCTTAAGCTATTTATTTGCAGACTCGCCACCTACAAGCTTTTTAGGCATTACTTATATGCTAGTTACTTGGCTAAGCCACACTAGTTTTATAGCCTTTTTAGCGTTTGTGCTGACGGTATTTCCGCTTAGTTTAATATTCCCCTACCCACGACACATTCGTGGCATGGCCGCTGTTATAGCCACTGTAGGCGCATCATTGCTTACTCTTGATGCTTATGTGTATGTTAATTTAGGTTATCACCTAAGTATATCTGCCTTACCTGAAATAATTTCATTGTTGTGGCATCGTTTAACAAGCTCTCCTGCTTTAACAACCATTTTAGCCAGTGGTATTGTTGTTGTTATTTTAGGCTTTCAGCTACTTGTTAGTAATTACACATGGCACCACCTTGAGCGTTTAAAGCAATATAAATTTGCACGTTACGCAATTTCTTTTTTAATCGTGTGTTTTTCGCTTAGCCACAGTATTCATATTTGGGCTGACGCCAATTTAAACTTTGACGTAACAAAACAAGATAATGTTTTGCCACTTTCATACCCTACTACTGCTAAAAGCTTGTTAGCTAAAAATGATCTGCTAGATATAGAAAGCTACGAGCAAGCACACAATGTAAAAATTAATAACCAAAATATTAGTTATCAAATGCCAAGCCCGCTTGAAAAATGCGAGGACTACACACAAGCTAATGTAGATATATTTGTATTTGAAACTCAACAACAACTCGAAAAATTTGTTGCCGAGAATAAAAACATGCATAAAACAGAGCAGTTTTTACAGCCAACAAATCATGACGATACGCTATTTAGCTTAGTTTATGGTTTACCCGCTTTTTATAAAGCAGCAATTTTAACCGAGCAAACACTCCCTGTTTGGCAAAGTCAGCGCCGTAGCATTGAAGTAACTGGCATTGAAGAACTAAGCTTTATTAATGATCAAGCACATAGCTCTAGTGCTATTCGAGTAATTAAAGCGAGTGATACCCCTACTGTTCGAGATGATGAAACACAGGTTTTTGCTTTTAGTCTTGCCAATAATAAGCAAGAAGTAGTAACCACCTCAACTTTATACAGCTCTGACAAACGTATTTCTAAAGTAGATGGGCTAATTCAACCTAGCGATTTAATTGCAACAAGCGTTGGGCAATATTTAAATTGCAAAGCTATTGCCAAGCAAACAATGCTAGGCGTTAATCTATACAAGAAAAAAGACGATATGGGCGTGAACTACTCTCAGGGTGTTGTTATAGCCTATAAAAAAGATAGGATTACCTTAATAGATTCAGATGGTAACTTTAAAAACATCTCTGCCGCTGAAGGTTTTTCTATTGAACAAGGTTTAGATATCCCATTTTTAGTACAGAGTATTAAAAAGCTCAAAACCTTTACCCAATAACAGTTATCCTAACCTAGCTTGATATACCACCAAGCTAGGTTATAGTTTTATATTATTGTTAGATATAAAAACCAAGGATGACATGTATGTTTAAAACTTCTCGTTATATTCTCCATTCTAGCTTTTTACTTATCAGTTTTTTTAGCTTCAGCGATACCACTTACTACAAATGTGTAACAGAAAAAGGCACTGTCTTTTCTCAACTGCCCTGTGACGACGAAGCAACGACTTATAAAGTTAACACAACGGGTAATCAGTATTCTGGTCCTAAGGTTGACTACACTAAACAACTAAACGAACTTGAGCGTGAAAGGCTTCTATCTGGCTTACAGGCAGAACTTCGCAGTAATAACCATAAACTAACAATACTTGATCGTAATAAGCAGCGTGCTGAATACAAACAACAAGAGCGGTTAAATCATATCTTAGCCATTGATGATAAAAAGCGTATTACTAAAGACATTACTAAAAAACTAAAAATAATTAATAAAACATATAAGAAAAACGTATCGGCTGTGACTAAACAAATTAAAATTCTCGAAAAAAAGATAGCTCAATTCCAATAAGTTACTCTTAGTTAGTAAGTAACATTTATCTTGGTTTTAAACTTAAAATAACATACCCTTAACACAATAGAGTATAAACTCTAGGGACTTTTAAGGAGTGCAAATGCAACCTCGCCATATTGCTGAATTAATTTTAACGGGTTTTAAAAGGCACTATCAGTTATTTCAAAAAACAACAGCCAAAGCCCCTCTTGCCTTCGCAAAAAAAGATTGGCAAGCAATAAATGATATCAGCCGTTTGCGTATCAGCTATTATGATGATCGTGTTAACGAAACCACCCAAGCGCTAAAAAAAGAAACCCCAACCGAACAACTCGATGAAAGCCTATGGCTTGAAGTTAAAAAGGTATATCAGCATTTTTTATGTTTTCACCCCCAAGCAGAGCTCGCAGAAACTTTTTATAACTCTGTATTTTGCCGGCTGTACCATAGGCGCTATTTTCATAATGACTTTATATTTGTAGAAGCAACCTTAAAAGATGCTCCTTCAGTGCCTGTAGAAGCAGAATATAGAACATACTTTCCTGTAGTTGATGGCCTCAAACCAACAATAAAACGCATTATTAGTCATTTTGATTTTAAGGCCCCATTTGTAAATTTAGAGCGTGATATTCGCCTCCTTGTTAAAGCTTTTTATAAACAAGCCCCCGATACACATCACCAACCTTGGCAAATGCGCTTTGATATTTTACACACACCTTTTTATCGTAATAAAGCAGCCTATATTGTTGGTCGTGTTGTTTCAAAAAGTGGGGTTCAGCCCTTTATAATCGCTGTATTACACGATGAAGATAACGGATTATATTTAGATGCACTTTTAACTAAGTCATCTCAAATGCGTGTTATTTTTGGCTTTGCCCGCGCCTACTTTATGGTAGAGACTCACGCACCTTCAGCACTTGTTCGGTTTTTAAATCAACTTATGCCAAACAAAACACTTGCTGAGCTCTATAATGCAGTGGGTTTTCATAAACAGGGGAAAACTGAGTTTTACCGAGAGTTTTTAAATCACTTATCTCACTCTGGTGATGAGTTTACAATTGCACCGGGGACTCCCGGTATGGTGATGATGGTATTTACCCTCCCCTCATTTGGCTATGTTTTTAAAGTAATAAAAGACAAATTTGGTGAGAGTAAACCCTTTGGCCGTGATACCGTATTAAAGCGCTATCAACTAGTAAAAAACCATGATCGCGTTGGCAGAATGGCCGATACCATAGAGTATTCTAACGTCGTATTTCCTTTAGCGCGTTTTGATAGTAATTTACTTGCGCAATTACATAAAACAATTGGCCCATCAATGGTAATTGAGGGCGATTGGTTGATTATCAAGCATTTGTATATTGAACGGCGCATGACACCTCTTAACTTGTTTTTAGAAAATGCTGATGAAGAAAGTGTCGCCGACGCGATTGAAGAATATGGGCAAGCCCTAAAAGAAATGATTGCTGTTAATATATTCCCTGGTGATATGCTCTTAAAAAACTTTGGTGTAAGCAAGCACAAACGTATTATTTTTTACGATTACGATGAAGTTCAATATCTAACCGATATGAACTTTAGAGCATTACCAAAAGCAAAGAGCTATGACGACTATTTAATGGATGTACAAAGTTACTCTGTTGCACCACAGGATGTATTTCCTGAGCAACTTTGTACATTTGTAATGCCAAACCCTATGTATAAAAAGTTTTTACTCAGTACTCATCCAGAGCTTATAGATGTTAGCTTTTGGAAGCAGGCACAACAAAATATAAAAAATGGTCAGGTAAGTCATATTTACCCATACCCGACAGCACAGCGCTTTATTCACCACTGGTAAGCGCTAAAGGACACACACAATGAATATAAGTAAAATAGATTTAAATTTACTCGTTTACCTCGATACATTGCTTCGAGAATGCAACGTAACACGCGCTGCTAATCAATTGAGTATAACGCAACCTGCAATGAGTAATGGCCTTAAACGTCTTCGTAACTTATTTAACGACCCTATTTTAGTTCGTACCAGCGATGGTATGGTGCCTACCGAGCGTGCTTTGGAGTTACAACCCGTTATTCGTGGCATATTAATGACGCTTGAAGAAACTCTAGCACCTAATCGAGAATTTGAGGCAAGCCAAAGTAAGCGTGTGTTTAGAATAATGGCCAGTGATTACGCTGCAAGTACATTAGCACCAAAGCTTTTAAGTAAATTGCACGAAGAAGCCCCCGATACTACTTTAGATATACTCACACCAAGTGATGTCACCTTTCATGATGTAGAAAACGGTAAAGTAGATATGGCAATCAACCGTTTTGAAAACTTACCTCAGTCTTTTCATCATAAACGTATTTGGAAAGATAGTTTTTGCTGCTTAGTAAAAGCCGATAATCCTATAATTGAAAACTTTAGTCTCGACAGCTATTTAAAAGCGCGCCATATATGGGTAAGCAAAACAGGTTTTGGTGTAGGTGTAGGCATGGACCCTAAAGATGTGCAAAAACTTGGCTGGGTTGACGAAGCACTTGCTCACTTTGGTAAGCATCGTAATATTGCCACTTTTACGCGTAACTACCATGTGGCTATTCATTTAGCTAAAGAGAAAAATTTGATTGCGACCCTTCCTTCAAAAGCCGCGAACATATATTTGGATGATCCGGGGCTTAAAATTTTAGAGCCACCATTTCCAATTCCTCCTTTTGAGCTTGATATGATTTGGAGCCCACTGTTGCATCGCGATGCGAGTCACATTTGGTTACGTCAAAAAGTAGCTGAAGTAGCTGAAGAGCTAAAATAACTTTATTACACAATATAATGTAAAAATTGCTAGGTTAATTTTATGCCTGTTAACTTAGCACCCTGCTGAAAAAAATTAATCCAATAAAATCAAATGACTACATAACCATTAAAACGTGGAACATACATTGCTTTTATTAAATTGAACTATACATTCATTTAATTAAAGAGGTCATTATGAACACCCATCAAGGATCAGAAGTAAATCATATTACTGACATCATTCAAGTTATGAACAGCGGCATCGATTTTTATCAAAAAGCACAGGAAAAAGTTGAAGACCCTGCTATTGGTGCACTTTTTCAGCGTATGATAGATGCCCGAAAAGTGAGTATTGAGCGCTTGCAGCCATATGCAATTAATGAAAAAGGCGAACGCGAAGATGGCTCATCTTTCGCAGTTGAAGCACGACGTGCGTACACAGCCCTATTGACTACTTTCACCTCACACAACGATAGCACGTATGTAAAAGAGCTTGAAGAAGTAGAAGATAAAACCCTTGAAGAAATTAAAGCAGCAATGGATAAACCGCAACCAGCTGACTGCGAAGCTGCACTGGCTAAAACATTATTAACAATGCAAAGCTGCCATGCAGAAATGAGCCGTATGCAAAAGCATTAAGCTTACATAGCGCATAACTAGAACCCAGCCTCGAGCTGGGTTTTTTATTGCCTCTAATACCAATCTGCATAGTTTTTAAAGCAATTTAACGAATTGAATTACACTATAACGATGCTAAATAGATCCCATATTTAAGCAGATCGGTATAAACACCACCTTATTTCACCACATTTTAAATACATAATTAGTACAAATATTTAATTTTATTAGAATGTTTATTTAACCACGCTTTATTTTTGCTGTGCTAATTTTGTTAATAGGTACCTAGAACCTTGCTGTGGCGCCACAGCATTTAACTAAAAATAAGGTCCAATATGAAAAAACTAACCAAACTACAAAATAATGCTGATGTAGATATGACCCCGATGTTAGACATAGTGTTCATATTACTAATTTTCTTTATTGTAACTACATCTTTTGTAAAACCTGTGGCTATTGAATTAAACCGACCACTCGACAGCCCTCAAATAGATAAGCCTGTTAAAAATGCTTTATTTAAAATTGATGAAAGTAACGGAGTATATTTTTCTGGGAGGTCAATTGATTTAGAGCAAGTTGCGACTAATTTAGCTATGTTCGCGGCTGAATATGAAATAAGTTCGGTACTTATAACCGCAGACGAAAACAGTACACATAATACTTTAATGAATGTAATGAATAATATTAAGCAATACGATGATTATCCAATAAGTTTGATTTCTAAATAAAATCAGCCCAAGCTAAAACCAAAAAAAGGGCCTTACGGCCCTTTGAGTTAAATAACAAAAGGGAGGTTAGTAATTAAAAACGGTATTCTGCACCTACGTAGTAGTAAGCACCGTTAAAACCAAACGGAGCCGAACGACGTGAGTAGTCAAACACACCTGAGCTGCTAATTACGGTATTACCATTAGCATCTACAATAGTACCTGAGCGAGAGTTACCTATTTCATTTTTATCTGGGTAAACATCGAACAAGTTATTTGCACCAATATTTACTGATAAGTCTTCAGTAACGAAGTAGTTAACTTTAACGTCAGTTAAAATTTCTGCGCCATACGTTTGACGACCACCATCTTCTACTGTGTATTCACCAAAACGATTAAGTGAGAGGTTAACAGTCCAATCATCACGTTGATAAAGCGCACTTAAGTTAATACGGTCCTCTGGTTGCCACTCTTCTATAATAGAGATGTCTTCAGCTGAGAATATATCTTCTACTTTTACTGTCTCAAGGCTTGAGCCAGCAGGAGAGAACAACGATACAACATCTGTTTTGGTAAAGTTAGCTGCAAGTGTAAAATCAAGTGTGCCGCCTAAACCTTCAGTGTTCCACGTTGCTACAAAATCAACACCACGTGTTTCTGTATCAGCACCATTTAAGAAAAACTGCCCTACGCCAGCACCTGCACTATTTAGTGCTGCATCAAGGCTTGTAGATAACCCTTTACCTAAGCGATCACTAATTACAATACGGTCGTCAATATCAATCGAGTAATAATCAACGGTTACATTAATATTATCGGTAACGTTATACACAATACCTAAACTACGGTTTTGTGATTTTTCTTCTTTAAGTTTTGGAATACCTAAACTTTGCGCAAGTGTTGAATCATTTCTAAATGTACCAACTTCTTCTGCAACTAAATTACCATTAGTATCAACAACAAATTGTGTGCTTACGTTATTAAAGTAAAGCTGCTGCATTGAAGGCGCTCTAAATCCTGAGCTTAATGCACCACGTAATGAAATATCGTCGGTAATAGACCAGTTACCAGCAAGTTTAAAGTTTACTGTATCGCCAAAACCTTTGTAGTTATCATAGCGAAGTGCACCAGATAAAATCACATCTTCAATTACATAAGCTTCTGCATCTACGTAAAATGAAATTACATCACGTGACTCATCCACTGAAGACGCAGGTGATGAACCACCAAAACCTTGTGAACCACCCGATGCATCTTCAGAGCCAACACCGCCACTTAAACCGCTGTAAATACTTACACCATTTAATGTGTCGTAATCGCGGTACGCATATTCATTACCTTCTAAAATACGGTATTCATCAGTACGTATTTCAGCACCCATTGCTAACGAATAATCATCAAAGTTTTGCGTAAAATCAATATTGATTGTTTGCAGTGATAATTCCATGCCGTAAGCGTACGCTTCACGTGGAATAGTTGTACGAATATCAGCTGCACTTAAGCCTTGGTCATAACGTAAAAAGTTAGCGTATGAGGCATTGATAGTGTCACTTGTAGTGTAATCAATGCTGTTCTCACCATAGGTGTAAGATAAATCAAGGCTTGCATCGTTATCAAATTCAGTTTTATAACCAAAGTTGTACGAGATATCGTCGATAGTTGTGTTGATTTTTGGTAAGAAACCTAGCGGAATCGTTGCATCGTTATCTTGTAGTACTGGGTTACCGCCTGCATTTGCATTATGACGGAAAAATGCAGCCGACTCATTTTCGCGTGTTGAGTAAGTAATAAAGCCGTAAAGCTCGCCATCACCTAACTCGTAACCGGTATTAATTGTTAAACCAAACTGCTGAGAATCAGCATCACCAATTCTAAAGGTATCACGATCGGCTGTCAGCTCACGCGGATCGCCAGCAAGTAAAGTGCCGTCACTTAGTTCTGTACAACCATAAAACTGACAAGAGCCATGTAAACCGGCACGGTTAGTCGGTGCACGGTCACGGTAATTGATAGTTGTATTTAAATAACCGTCATCACCTAGCGCAAAGCCTTTATTAAAATCAAGGTTAATGGTTTCGCCATCGCCTTCAGAATATTGACCGTAGTTAATAGCCGCTTTACCACCTTCGCTACCATCTTTGAGCACAATATTAATAACACCTGCAATTGCATCAGAACCATACTGAGCAGCAGCGCCATCACGTAATACTTCAATGCGTTTAATTGCAGAGGCTGGAATTGCATTCATGTCAGTACCTGCGGTACCACGCCCAACAGAGCCATTAATATGAATAATACTTGCTTGATGACGACGTTTGCCGTTAATTAACACCAATGTTTGATCAGGGCCCAAACCGCGAAGTGTCGCAGGTCTTAAAGCATCAGTACCATCACTAATTGCAGAGCTTGAAAAGTTAAATGAAGGGGCGATAGACTGTAGCATACGACCAACTTCTGTTTGGCCTGTATTTTCAAGCGCTTCTGCACTTAGGATATCTACTGGAACGGGTAAATCTTCAACTGAACGTCCTGCTACACGGCTACCGACAATAGCAATTTTTTCAATTTTTTCTTGAGCGACTTCTTCTGCTGCGTTTACACCTTGCGAATTTACTGCAAGTAAAGCTGGTAATACTGCTGCACTGACCGCTGAAAGCTTCATCATGTTGTTATCATTCCTGTTGATTTGTTTGAGTTTTATACTCAGTAAACCATTTTGATCAACAACCGCATCGAGCTCAGTCCCACCTAATAATGCCTCTAGGGCATCTAGCTGAGTGTAAAATCCATAAACTGAATTTGCGTCATACTGCTTTGCCAACTCATAAGAAAACACCACGGTTTGCTCTGTTTGTTTAGCATATTCAATTAAGGCTTTGTCTGCTCGCTGCGCTTTTATATCAAATTGCACCATTTGCCCAGTGGTTTGTGTTGCTGCTTGTACACTTAAACTAAAAATAGCCGGTGCAAGCACACTAAATCCACTCAATAAATGCGTTTGGTTACTGCGCAACTTATATAAACAGCTGACAAACAAAAATCCTCTATGGGTTTGTTTCTTTTTTTTAATGTTTTTTTTACGTTCAATCTTTATTGATGCAACTTTATCTAACATTAGTTTGATTTGCATAACGTCTACTTATGATTCTGTATGGTGTTTTAGCGTTACTACATGCTCACCTAAACGCTCATGATCAATCGAAAAGTTAGTTTGTAAACTTTCTAGTAAACCTTCGACGTCACCGGCTTTAAATACTCCAGCCACTTTAATACTGGCAAGCTCAGCTGATGAAAGCTCAAAACGTGTGGCTGTATAGCGGCTTACTTCATTTAAAGCATCGCTTAGCTCTTCTCCATTAAAAATAAGCATCCCGTTTTGCCATGCCAAATCGCGTTGTACGTCGTTCATTGAAAGCTGCGTAATTGGCTTTGTAACACTTTGCTCAATAACTGCTTTTTCGCCTGAGGTAACAATATTGGCATTAATTTGACGAATTTTTTTCGTGCTATTATCTGCAAGTTGATAATCTTTAAAGTCATTTGCATCAACCGCTACACTTGGATCGGTGATCATCACTTTGCCTTCAGTAACCACCAGCTCTAAATCTGATGATGTATTGCGTTGTACATTAAATACCGTGCCTAACGCGGTAAAACTTTTATCACCAGCCATAACACTAAACGGACGCGTGGCATCTTTTGCTACATTAAAGCGCCCTTCCCCACGACTAAGTAATAACTGCCTGCGGCCTTTACTATAAGCAACTTCTAGTAAGCTATTAGTATTAAGCTGCACTATGGTGCCGTCTGGCAATACATACGTTGCTTGCTCACCTACTTTTGTTTTGTAAATTTTAGTGTAATTAACTTTTGCAAGCTCTTGGTTGTAGCCATTTTCTAAGTTAATTAATAAGTAGCTGCATACCATTAACGCTGCAAACAAACTCGCTGCAATTGAGTAAGAAAACATCCACTTGTTTTTTGATGTTTTAGTATTGTTGCGCTGAGGAAATAAATGACTTAATTCGTTTAATACTGAAAGCTCATCCCAAAGCTGAGCAAGCTCGTATATAGAGTCTTGATGTGCGGTGCTTTGCATCATCCATAATTTAAATTGCTCTTTTTCATCATCAGTTAAACCACGATCAATCGCGCTTATCCAATCACATGACTTTTCTAAGATTAAATCTTTTGAATTAAATTGATGAACATTACTCATTCTGCGACCCTCTTAACTGATATAGGATGTGCCTGAGCTTTAGGGTTCGTTTGAGGGCTTTGCTCATGTTCACGCATGTATAACATGGTTTGTAACAATCCTTTGGCAATGTGTTTTTCAACAGTGCTTTGGCTTAACTGCATTTGGTCTGCTATCTCTTTTTGGCTCATACCGTAAACTTTTTTTAATATAAAGCATTTACGAATAGATGAGCTTAATTGCTCAGTAGCTCTACAAAAAAGTAAAAAACGCTCTTTAGATGTGTATTCGTCTTCGAGCTTCATTGATTTGAGTAATACGGGCAATTCGTTATCGTTTTCTAACGAATCATTAAATTTGTTGTCCCACTTAGCTATATGGTTAAGTGCTAGATGTTTTGCTGTTTTTAGCATATAACTGCGGGTAAACTGGATGTCTTGTTTTAAATCAGCTTCATAGCTTTTTACAAAAGTTTCTTGCACAATATCTTCTACATCGTCGGGTTGAACAATGCGCGATACAAAACGTTTGAGCTGTTTAGAAATATCAACAAATGTTGACGTAAACTTTACTTTTTTCGTCATCCTTAACATCCACCTGTTGTTATTTTTATTATTAGGGCGTGTTTGCCTTTCGTGGTTGAATTTGCAGCATAAATGCCAAACATGCGCTGCCCTTTGGGTTCAATCCACAAAGGTTAACACGCCCCAATAGATTACGAGTTTTTGATATAAAAACAAGCTCAAATGTTAATTCTGAGTTATTTAAATGCATAGGAAGATAAATGAGTAAACTTTTAGATTATATACGACTTAGTTTCTTTGCATTCGGTTTACTACTTGGGGTGCAAATTCCTGCATTTGTCAGTGACTTTGGCCAAGCATTATCAGCCCAATTAATTGAAGCTAGTAATGCCGTTGCGCCTTTTAAAAGCGACGCAGCTAAGTATTTTAACAACGATGTAAATAAGCTAATAAAACACTACCAAGATATTGATGATGAAATTGTCAATAAAGGGGCAAGTAATATCAGTACTCTTTACGAGCGACAACAAGATTTACAGATTGCCGTAGATAGGTTTGAGAAGTCTCCATATATATTTACTATCATCAGTGGCATGAGCGATATAAAGCAACAAGTATGGCAACGCTTTGAAGGTCAAATCATTTTGAAAAAAGACTCTATTATAGCCGCCATTGTTGCAGCCATAATTGTTGCCTTGCTTGCAGAGCTTACTGGTTATTTGTTTTTAACTGGAGTAAAACGCTCATTTAAACGCTTATTCGCAGCTCAAAAATAGTGATTTCATAAAATCATAAAATACATCGGTTTTGCGGGTTGTTAAACTATTTTGCGGACGTAAAAACCAAACCGGTGCATCATCTTGTGCCATTACCCCAGGCATAACTTCAACCAAAATACCGTTTTTAAGATCTTCATTAATCGCTATTTTTGATTTAATAGCAATACCATGACCTGCAATGGCAGCTTGTGTCATATTATCGGAGTTTGAAATAGTAAAACGAGTTTTAGCATTAAAGGTATGTATTTTTTTGTGTTCGTCAAAAAGCTTTAACTGGCGTTGCCATGGCAGACAAACCCAATAATGCTCACTCAATTGCGTTAAATTTTCAGGCATGCCGTACTTTTCTATATAGCTAGGAGCTGCACACAGTATGCGACTATTGTTTACGATTTTACGAGAAAGTAATCCTGAGTCATTTAATTTTCCCACCCTAATTGCAACATCTTGCGCGTCATCAACCACATTTACAAAATGATCCGTTATTAAAAAATCAAGCTTTAGTTCAGGGTAAGCTTGCTCAAACTCATTGAGTTTAGGCATTACGTATTTTGAAAAAACCCAAGGCGGCATGGTCACGCGTAGTAAACCACTCACCGATGAGCTGCGCGCGCCAATACTATGTTCAGCATCGTGTAGAGCTTCTATTATAGCCCCCACACGCGTATAAAATATTTCACCTGCGGGAGATAACCGTACTCGCCTGCTATCTCTAAAAACTAGTACTGTAGCAAGCTCACGCTCTAGTTTACTTAAGCGATGGCTCACCGTTGCAGGCGATAAACGCTGCTCGCGGGCAGCAGCAAGCACGCCCTTATTTTCAACTACAGCTATAAATGTTTCTAGGTCGCTTAAATTATACATAAAGATGCCATTGTGCACTTTTCAATGTTTAATATTTTCGAATGAAGCTTTCAGTATTGCAATGTTTATTTAAATATCTAAAACACTATAATTGCAAATAGTTTAATTATTGAGGTTCAATCATGAGTTTAAAAGCGCAAATAGATGCCTATAACGTACAAAAAGATGCCAAATTACCGGCTGACGTTTTGGCACTAATGAACACTACAAACGAAGAGCTAATTGCACAGCATATTAAAGACAATGCATTGCAAATTGGTCAAAAAGTAGAAAACTTTAGCTTAGCCAACCATAACGGCGAAAACATTGAGCTTGCAGATTTACTAAAAAAAGGGCCGGTAATTATTAGTTTTTACCGTGGTGGCTGGTGCCCATATTGTAATTTAGAACTAAAAGCACTTAACGACTATTTACCACAATTTAAAACTCAAAGTGCTCAGTTAATCGCAATATCACCACAACTACCTGATGAAACTCTCTCAACTGCACAAAAAAACGACCTTGAATTTGACGTGCTTTGCGATGTGAGCAATAAAGTAGCTGAGCAATTTGGTTTATTGTTTACACTTGATGAGCGTATTCAAGCGCTATACACACAATTTGGTATTGATTTTGAACACTACTACGGCGATAAAAGCTTTAAATTACCGCTACCGGCCACCTATGTGATAAACCAAGAAGGTGTTATTACATACGCATTTTTAAGCGAAGATTACACCCTACGCGCAGAACCTATTGATGTTATGACAGCACTTGAATCGGAGAATAATTAATGTCTATTTTAAAATCGTTAAAAACACTTACTCTTTCGCTACTTGTGGGCACAAGCCTTGTATCTGGTTATGCAGTCGCTGATGAAACAAAAGAACAAGCAAAACCTAAAGTGCTTATTTTTGATGTAAACGAAACCCTACTTGATTTAACGTCAATGCGTAGCTCTATTGGTAAAGCACTAGGCGGACGTGAAGATTTATTACCACTGTGGTTTTCGACTATGCTGCACCATTCATTAGTAGATACTGTAAGCGGTAGTTATCACGACTTTGGGCAAATCGGTGTGGCGTCACTTCTTATGGTTGCTCAAAACAACAACATTGATATTACAAGTGAACAAGCTAAAACAGCTATTGTTACGCCTCTTTTAACGCTTCCTCCCCACAGCGATGTTAAAGAAGGACTGGCAAAACTCAAAGCACAGGGCTATAAGTTAGTAAGCCTTACAAATTCTTCAAACAAAGGTGTAAAGGCACAGTTTGAAAGCGCTGGTTTAATGTCTTACTTTGATGCGCGTTACAGCATTGAAGATATTAAAATTTACAAACCAGACTTACGTGCGTATGAGTGGGTACTTAAAAAGCTAAACGTAGCACCAAATGAAGTAATGATGGTTGCAGCCCATGGCTGGGATGTTGCTGGTGCAAAAGAAGCAGGCTTACAAACCACTTTTATAGCACGCCCAGGTAAAGCACTTTACCCATTAGCTAAAAAACCAGATCACGTAGTGAAAGATTTACATGAATTAGCCGCTCTACTTAAATAAGTACACGCTGATGAATCAATACCCAAGCGGCCAATGTTAGGATGATATTGGCCGCTTTTTTGTAACTACCCTAAATATCTCTTAGTGTATTTATTATCATAATTAGTATGTTAAAAATTGAATGTAAACAAAGCATTTAGCCCACTACGCGTTATTTTATCTGCTAGCAATTTAGTACTCACAACGCTACTATTAAATAAATACGTGGTGGAGAACATAATGAATAGTGAAAGATTAGGTGAGTTTGAGCAGTACTTTCAAATTAATGAAAGTATAAGAGTAAATTTATTCCCCGTATCAAACGGACAAGTTCCTAAATCGCAGCTTGAGCTTGAAGACGACATTCCCCCACTATTTAGATTAGCAAATGAAGTAAGTGAGCTTGAGCAAAGCTCGTTACGCCCACTGCGTAACTTAGGCGATATAGCACAAGAGCTAGCTACTTTTTTACAAGCGCAGTCACGTAAAATAGATTTAATAATGAGCCATATTTTGGCCTCAGAACAAGCCCAAGATAACGCAATACAATGTGATAGCTACGGCGGTGGCGGTATTCGTTTTACATCACCTGAAGTACACTCAATTGGCCAAGCCTTTAGAACCAAACTGTTTTTGCACCACGAGGCCTCTGCGGTTTATTGTTACACCGAAGTTGTAGCAGTAGAAAAACAAGATAGCGAACACTACCAATACACTATGCTCTTTACCGCAATTAGAACTACTGACCAAGAACTTATTGTTAGAGCGAGTTTACATGCTCAAACCCGCCAACTTAAAAAACGTCAAGAACTTGATCAAAACCGAGGCGACCTAAACAGTGATAATTAGCTGACATCTTTATGTAAAATGCTAAACTAGCGCCATCTTAATTAGTATATAAAATTCATGAACTTTAGACTTTTACCAGAATGGGCCGAGCAAGACGCTGTTTTGCTTACATGGCCTCACAAAGACACCGATTGGGCCGACAACTTAGCGCGTGTAGAACCTGTATATATTGAACTTGCTAAACACATAACAACACAGCAACAGCTTGTTATTGTGGCGCATAACAGTGCCTTAAAAGTGCATATTACAGCATTACTAAATAGTGCTAACGTCTCTCTTAATCGTGTTCATTTTGTAGTAACGCCTACTAACGATACATGGGCGCGCGATCATGGTCCGCTTACTTGCGCCGCTATTGATTCAACAGAACAATTAAAAGTATATGATTTTACTTTTAATGGTTGGGGCAATAAGTTTGAAAGCGCATTAGACAATCAAATTAATCGCACTTTGGTAAAAGAGCTGAGTAGCATAAACAACCAATATCAAGCGCTCGATATGGTACTTGAAGGTGGCGGTATTGAAATAAACGAGCACGGTGTGTTGCTAACAACCAGCGAATGTTTGCTTAATAAAAACCGTAACCCTGATTTAAACCCAAATGATATTGAAGCACTTTTAAAAGAGCACTTAGGCGCGACGAGTTTTTTATGGGTTGAACATGGCTATTTAGCGGGCGATGACACCGACAGCCACATTGATACTTTAGTGCGTTTTGCTCCAAATAATACCCTTGTATATGTGCAGTGTGACGATAAAACTGATGAGCACTTTAGCGCACTTGGTGCGATGGAAAAACAACTAAAAACCTTTAAAACTGCCGATAACACCCCATATAACTTAATTGAGTTACCGTGGCCAAAAGCCGCTTATGACGATGAGCAAACACGCTTACCGGCTACCTACGCTAACTACTTAATTATTAATAATGCTGTGCTTGTGCCAACGTATAATGATGCCAATGATGAGCGTGCTCTTGCGCAAGTTCAAAAAGCATACCCACAACACACTATTATTGGCGTAAATTGCCAACCAATTATTGAACAATTTGGCAGCCTACACTGTATTACAATGCAATTACCTCGTGGATTTTTAGCTGGAGCAGCACAATGACAAGCCCTGCAAAATTAGCCGTTGCGTTAGTGCAACAAAGCAATAGCGATAACGCTCAGGACAATATGGCAAAATCAATAAGTGCCATTCGTGAAGCCGCTCAAAAAGGTGCAAAACTGGTTGTACTCCAAGAGCTACACCGAAGCCTCTATTTTTGCCAAACCGAAAATGTTGACGTATTTGATTTAGCCGAAACCATTCCAGGCCCTAGTAGCAACGCTTTAGGTGAGCTTGCTAAAGAGCTAAGCATTGTTATTGTCGCGTCTTTATTTGAAAAACGCGCTACGGGCCTTTATCACAATACTGCGGTTGTATTAGAGCAAGACGGCAGTATTGCAGGTAAATACCGCAAAATGCATATTCCTGATGATCCAGGTTTTTACGAAAAATTTTACTTTACCCCAGGTGATATCGGTTTTGAGCCTATTCAAACCTCGGTGGGTAAATTAGGCGTGCTAGTATGTTGGGATCAATGGTTTCCTGAAGCTGCACGTTTAATGGCAATGGCTGGCGCTGAGGTATTAATTTACCCAACCGCTATCGGTTGGGATCCTAACGACGACATTGCTGAGCAAACTCGTCAAAAAGATGCGTGGGTTATTAGCCAGCGTGCCCATGCTGTTGCCAATGGCGTGCCGGTAATTAGCTGTAACCGCGTTGGCCATGAAAGTGACCCTAGTGAGCAAAGCGATGGTATTTCGTTTTGGGGCAATTCATTTATTGCAGGCCCACAAGGTGAACTATTAGCAGAGGCTAATAATACTGATGAGCAAATTTTAGTAGTAGAAATTGATCAAAAACGCTCAGAAAACGTAAGACGTATTTGGCCTTTCTTACGTGATAGACGAATTGATCACTATAAAGACCTAACAAAAATATACCGAGACTAAGTAATCTTAACTCAAGATGGCTCTTACTTGCTAAGAGCCAACTATAAATGGAGTAATAAATGGCGTTTGAGCAATGGGCAGCCTTGCCTTGGGTAAAATCTCATAAAGATAAAATTCAATGGGGCCAGCTAAGCGGAAGTGGTTTAAGTATTGCTATTGCTGAAGGCGTTAAACAACAAGATAACTTAGTCTTAATTGTTACGCCGGATACACCAAGTGCACTGCGCCTTGAAACAGAATTAGAATATTTATTACCCGATAACCCAGTCATGGTATTTCCTGATTGGGAAACTCTGCCATACGATCATTTTTCTCCCCATCAAGATATTATTTCAGCCCGTTTGGCCACTTTAAACACCTTAAAAAAAGAACAACAAAGTGTGTTAATTGTGCCTGTATCTACTTTAATGTTGCGCACAGCCCCGGCCTCATTTATTTACGGTTCAACAATAAACTTTAAAGTGGGCGACAAGCTAGACACTCATAACTTTCGTGACAACTTAGAGCAAGCTGGTTATTTAAATGTTCAACAAGTAATGGAGCACGGCGAATACGCTATACGCGGCTCTATCGTTGACTTATATCCAATGGGTAGCCCACACCCATTTAGACTCGACTTTTTTGATGACGAACTCGATACCATTCGCTTATTTGATGTAGAAACACAGCGCTCTGATGAAAAAGTAGATAAAATTGAGCTACTTCCAGCGCATGAATTTCCTACTAACGACGCTGATATTGAACGTTTTAGAATAAGCTACCGTGAAAAATTTGGCGCAAGCTCGCAGCAAGACTCAGTATACATGCAAGTAAGCAAAGGTAACTGGCCTGCAGGTATTGAATACTACATGCCGTTGTTTTTTGAAAAGCTCGCGACTATTTTTGACTACCTGCCAGATACAACAACCGTTATGCAGCTGGGTGATTTAGAGCATGCGGCAGATAACTTTTGGCACGATGTAAATGTACGTTATGAAAACCGCAGAGTTGACCCACTTCGTCCATTACTAGAACCCAATGCGCTTTATCAGCCAATTGAAGAGCTGTTTTCTAATTTAGGCAATTTTGCACGTATTAGATTATCCCTTGCAAAGCTTGGTACTAAAGCAGGCAATAAAAACTTAAGCGTTAGCGAGCTGCCTGCTATTCGAATCGACCATAAACAGCATGAACCTTATGGCGCGTTTATAAATTATGTAGCAGAGCAAAAAAAGAAAAAAGGCCGCATATTACTCAGTGTTGAATCGGACGGTCGTCGCGAATCATTGCTGAGCATTTTAAAGCCAAGCGGTTTAAAATTTAAAGAATTTGAAACACTCGAACAATTTATAAAAAGTGCAAGTGATGTAGGCTTAATAGTAAGTCCGCTCGAGCAAAGTGTAGTACTTGGCACTAAACCAAGCCTTTCTATTATTACCGAGCAAGAACTGCTTGGCATAAAAGTATCTCAGCGCAGACGCCGCAAGCACAAGTACGAAGCCAGCCAAGATGCGCTAATTCGTAATTTAGCCGAGCTTAAAGAAGGCCAACCTGTTGTGCATCTCGATCATGGTGTTGGCCGTTACCAAGGTTTGCAAACAATTGATGCTGCAGGTGTAGTTACTGAATTTGTTACGATTACTTATGCAAGTGAAGCTAAATTGTACGTGCCAGTGTCTGCATTGCATATGCTTAGTCGTTACTCTGGTGGTGAAGAAGCCAGCGCCCCACTGCATAAGCTTGGCTCAGATGCATGGGAAAAAGCAAAAAAACGTGCGGCTGAAAAAGTTCGCGATGTCGCCGCTGAATTACTCGACATTTATGCTCAGCGCCAAGCAAAGCCTGGTAATAAATTTACTCTAGATGCCCCCGCATATCGTCAATTTAGCGATAGCTTTCCGTTTGAAGAAACTGACGATCAGCGTAACGCCATAGAAGCCGTATTAGGTGATATGCAATCAAAACAAGCCATGGATCGCTTAGTGTGTGGTGACGTAGGCTTTGGTAAAACAGAAGTGGCCATGCGCGCTGCTTTTGTAGCAGTTAACGATGATAAACAGGTAGCCATTTTAGTACCAACTACCCTGCTGGCTCAACAACACTATGAAAACTTTAAAGACCGTTTTGCTGATTTTCCTATTGAAGTAGGTGTGCTTTCGCGCTTTAACTCCACTAAAGAGCAAAAAGACACACTTGAAAAAATGGCCAACGGTAAGCTCGATATAGTTATTGGCACGCATAAACTTATTCAACAAGACATTAAATTTAACGATTTAGGCTTGCTCATTGTTGATGAAGAACATCGCTTTGGTGTTCGCCAAAAAGAGAAAATTAAAGCACTGCGCGCCGATGTAGACATACTCACACTGACTGCAACGCCAATACCTCGTACACTCAACATGGCCATGAGCGGCATGCGCGATTTATCGATAATCGCAACGCCACCGGCTAAACGTTTAGCGGTAAAAACCTTTGTACGCCAACGCGATGTAGAACTAATACGCGAAGCGGTACTGCGAGAAATTAAACGCGGTGGCCAAGTTTATTTTTTACATAACAACGTAGAAACTATCGAACGTGTTGCACAAGAAATTAGTGAATGGGTACCTGAAGCTAGTGTAACTACAGCCCACGGTCAAATGCGCGAGCAAGAGCTTGAGCAAATAATGACTGACTTTTATCATCAAAAATACAACGTACTGGTATGTACCACGATTATCGAAACTGGTATTGATGTGCCTACGGCTAATACCATTATCATGGACAGAGCAGACAAACTAGGGCTTGCGCAATTACACCAATTACGCGGACGAGTGGGTCGAAGCCACCATCAAGCGTATGCCTACTTACTAACAGGTGACCCTAAAGCCCTTTCTAAAGATGCGAGTAAACGCTTACAAGCAATTGAATCATTAGAGGATTTAGGTGCAGGTTTTGCCCTTGCTACACATGACTTAGAAATTCGTGGTGCGGGAGAGCTACTTGGCGATGATCAATCAGGCCAAATGCAAACCATCGGCTTTAGTTTATATATGGAGATGCTCGAACAAGCAGTAAATGCGCTGCGCGAAGGTAAAGAACCAACGCTTGAAAACCTACTTCAAAAACAAACCGAAGTAGATTTAAAGCTGGCTGCATTATTACCTGATGACTACATACACGATGTTAATGCACGCTTGGGTATGTATAAGCGCATTGCAAGTTGTGCTAACCTTGATGATATGGATGAACTTCAGGTGGAACTAATAGACCGCTTTGGTTTACTACCTGATGCTGCTAAAAACCTATTTAGCCTACAATTATTAAAAATGAAGGCTAGTAATTTAGGTATAACTAAAATTGAGGCAAATCCAAAAGGTGGTTACTTTGAGTTTAGCCAAGATACCAAGGTTAACCCTAGCTTCATCATTGGCTTGATACAAAGTGCGCCTAAGGTGTACAAAATGGATGGCGCAAATAAACTGCGCTTTGCAATTAGTGAGGCAAATGCCCGCGAACGCTTAAAAATGGTCACTGCAATGATTGCAGATTTCGAAAAAAAGGTTAGCCATTAATGTTGCTAAAAAAATCGCTTATTGTTTTATGCTGCTTATTTAGCAGCACTGCATTTGCAGAACGCTGGTTTGAGGTTGAGGTGCTTGTATTTAAACAGCGCCCTGCCCCGTATTTACAAGAAGACTTTAGCCTTAAGCACAAAGCTATTGAAGATAAAAATACGCTAGACTTACTGGCCCCTCTTTACACTGAACAAGCAATGCAGGCATGCATAGATGGCGATGAGCGTTTTCAAAAACGCACTTTTACTGATTCATTAGTTAATTCAAACCCGCAATCGGGTGTATGTGACAACAGTATTGACTACCTACAAAGCTACGATGAGCTACCTGTAACGCCTTTAGCGCCCGCGAAAGATGATATGCAGCAAACTTATTTATTAGCGCCGCAACAGCTGCAATTTAAAGCGCAGTATAGGCAACTAGACCGCAAAGGCTTAACACCTATTCTACATACTGGCTGGCGCTTTGAAGGTGCAAGCAAGACACGCGCCCCAAGCATGCATTTAATAGCGGGTAAGCATCTTAAAAATGAACCCAATGTAACACCTAGCTATTCAAACCCTGATTTTGTAAGTTTATTAAATTCACAACCGGCGCTATTTAACGACCCAGATCAACCAAAAGCAGAGTGGGAACTAGACGGTTTATTTAAAATACATTTACGACATTATTTATACATTACAGCTAATTTTGATATTAGCCAAAAGCTAGAAAACGGCGATATAGAGTCTGCCCGTTTCTCTCAGTTTAGACGTGTAATTAGTGGTGAAGTACATTACTTTGACCATCCACGAATGGGCATGATTGTCCAGATCAGAAAATTCAAACATTAATATTAAGTAGGATATAACAATGAAAAAACTCCTTATCATCGCAGCTACATTAAGCCTTGCGGCTTGTTCTAAGGTAAGTCTTGAAAATTATGAAAAAATTAAAGTAGGCATGGATAAGACTGAAGTTGAAACTATTTTAGGCAGTGCTGATAACTGTGTTGAAAAGACACTACATACTAACTGTGTATGGGGCGATGAAGCAAAAAATATCGAGATCACACTAGTATCAGACAAAGTAACTTTATATAGCAAACATGGCTTAGCTAATAAATAAACTGACCAAATATTTGGGGCTGATTGTATCAGCCCCTTTTAAAATTAATTAAACTCATTTTTTGGAGTAGATAAGCTCAATATTAACGATTTTACTGCGATTTAACGTTATTTTATAGCGTTGATAAAGTGTTTTATCTTCCTCAGTTAGCACAAGTACCATGTTTAATTGATAACGCCTTTCTACAGCCTGCTTAGAAATTTTATTACTGTCTAAATGATATAGCTTCCCTTCACCACGTTTTAAATAACGTGCAAATGGTGCAAGATTAAATTGTAGCGTGTGCTGTAGTGTATCGTAGCCGGGCAAAAATTCTTTCGCACTAACACGTGTCTCACTTGCAAAGTGTAACCACTGCGCAGCTTGTTTATTTTGTTGACGACGTTTTGAAAAAATAGATTTCACTTCTTTAGGTATTTTTTTAAAGCGCATGTATTCAAGCCAAATTAACTGACTCGCTACTTTGTCTTTGGTAATACTATTTTTAAAACTAAATCGCCACTTAGGTCGCCCTTGTACAATGGCTCGCCAAATCATACGTGTAATATCCTCTTTAAATATTTCACGTAGCCCGTAAATAACACCTAAAATTAAAATAAGTGTCGCGGTGACTTCAGTAAACGTTGAGCGAGCATTGAGTATTACAACCATCACAAATGCCATGATAACGGCTGTAACAGTGCCTTTAACTAATCGCTTAAGGTAGCTGTTAAGAAACCGCGTTTGACGCTGTAATATTACGCCGTGCTCAATCAAGCGTTGTAACAAGCGCATTTTATTTGTTATTCGATTTGCGTCTTGCATGGTTGTTTCAGAGTTGTAGCTTTTCTCTGCTCGATACGTATTTTCGCTTTTACAAAACTGCAGTAAATCGTTACGTTCTTTTGCATAATCGCTACTACGTGGGCCTTCATCTAAAAGCTTTAAAAAAGATTGCTCAACATGCCAACTTAAATAGTTATCAGCATTGGTAAAAAATGGCAGTAGTTTTTCGTCATCTGGTGTGTAGCGACGCAGCTTTTTTAAAAGCCCTTCGCTTTGCTCATATACCTCGTTAGCACGTTTATAAAAATCTTCTGCCTCATCAATTTTTAACGCGTCTTTTATATCGGCATCAAGGGCTAAACGTACTTGATAACAAAATAAATTAAGATTTTGCCGGTAATCTTGTTGCTCACCTTTGTTTTTACTAACAAAACGGCTTCGCACTAAAGGCAAGTGTATATTGTTAGCGTTATACGCTAAATGTGATTTAAAGTGGTTATTAAAGTAAGATTCTTCGGTAAGTGTTTGCGGATTAATCCCCATTTCATTAGGGATAGAAAAATACAGATCTATGCGCTGCTCAGAACGAGGAGTTAGCTCTGGTTCAATGACAAAAGATAAGTTTTCATCTTGTTTTAACAATCAGTTCTCCTTCTAAGATATCGTTTTAGTGTACTTGTCTCCTTTATTTTGTTCAATAAAAAAGGCTCAGTAAATACTGAGCCTTAATAAGATTAATGTGCTAGTTATAGTTTAATATTGATACCAGCAAATAAACGACGACCTAATGTATCATAAGTGTACGGGTCAGTATTCGAATCGTTGTTACCTGAGTAGTATGGTGGCTCTTTATCAAACATGTTATTAACGCCTGCAGAAACGGTTAACACATCATTGATCATGTAAGAAGCGCTGATATCGTGATATACGATAGACGGTGTTGTAGGAGCTAAACACGTGTCATCGCCGATACATGCAAAGCTATCCATTCCAGCAATATAACGAGCTTCATATGTAGCATCCCAGTTGTCGCCTTTAACATTTAAGTTAAAGTTAGATTTAATATCTGCATAACCGCCAGCACCACCAGTGATAAAGCCTGAGTAATCAACTACTGCACCGGTATCAACAACATACTCATCTAAATAAGTTGTATCTAAGCCTGTTTTCCAGCTTAAACCTAATGCTTCAAATGCATAAGTAAGGTTTAAATCAACACCAGATGTTTTCTCAGAACCAATGTTACGTAATTGGTTATTAAAAACAATACGGCCGTCAGCTTGGAATACTGCAGAAGTACTTGTACAAATTGCATTAGTGCTGCTATTTGCGTTACCAATACATTGATCAACCACATATTGATTGTTGTAAGTAGAAATAGCATTTTCAATTTCAATGTCGTAGTAATCTAGCGTCATTGAGAAACCATCAAACCACTCTGGCTCGTAAACAACACCCACTGTAAGCGTATCTGCTTCTTCTGGAGTTAAATTACTGTTACCACCAACGGTAACTTCAGCTTGGCTGTCTGCACCAGGGTAGCTAACTTGCTCGTATGATGGCGCGTTACCAGAATAAAGCTCATCAACTGTTGGGGCACGGAATGCTGTAGAACGAACACCACGCAGCATTAACTCGTCATTTACGCGCCAAGTTAAACCTAGTTTCCACGTTTCGTCTGAACCAAATGTACTATAATCAAATGCACGAACAGCTGCACTTAGCTCAACTGAATCAGCAAAAGGTGCATCAGCAAGTAATGGGATTGCAAATTCAACGTAAGCTTCATTTACATCAAAACCACCGCTAGTAGCATCAACGCGTGGATCGTTACCTAAACCCTGCGCTGCAATTGAATCTGGTGTGTACCATGCTTTTTCTTGGCGGCGCTCAACACCTGCTGCAAACGCAGCGTAGCCAGCTGGCATTTCAAACATTTCGCCTGAAAGTGATGCAGCTAAAATAAATAATTGGCTACCACCTGAGTTTTGCTCTGTGTAAATGTAGTCTTGAACATTAGATAACGCCCAATCAGCCTCATCTAATGGGTTAAATGTTCCCGCTGCAATTGCTGTATTTATTGCAGAAACATTATGAAGGTTACTTAGTTTATCTACTGAATCATTGCGACCAAAGTTAGCAGAAAAATCCCAAGAGTAATCACTTATTACACCCTCTGCACCAACAACAATACGGACTGTATCTACTGTTTGAGATAAACCACGAGCACCACTTTCTGTCATACGACGACGATAACTAATTTCATCACCGTAAGCATAGTTAGTTGGTGTTGTAACATAATTACCATCAGCATCTTCTACAAACGCACCATCAACAACCTGACGTTGATCATACGTTTGACTTAATAAGCTATTACCCATGCTTTCATTATAGTTAAAACCAAAGTTAATTGGTTGTGGAGCTAACTGTTGCTCTGACCAGCGTTTAGTGTAAGTAAACTCACTAAAAAGACTAGTATCATCGCTTAACTCATAAGTACCCATACCAGTAAGATTCAAACGTTCCATTGGCGTGTATAAGTAGCTTTGCTCTGCATAATTGTAAGCATCAGCTTCATCAGTGAAACGATGTAAACTACCACCACGGTTACTTAAACCGCTGTCGTTTGCTACACCTTGTTGCTCAACTTCGCCATCACTGTTAGTAATACCCGTAGTGTTTACGTTATAAATATGGCCGCCTTCACTAAATGATGAACCACCGCAGAAAAGGCCGTTTTCACCTTCGAATAAAGGACAATCTGAAAAGCCACGATCACCTTGGCTAGCTTCTCCACGATTAGTATATTGAGCACCAAAAACAATATTACCTTTATCGAATGAAGTACCCACTGTAAAGTCGATCGACGTTTCTGATGCATCATGCTTTGATGTCATTGCAGAATTAACGTTTAAATCTAAACCTTCAAAATCATTTTTTAGAATGATGTTCACAACACCAGCAACAGCATCCGTACCATAAACAGCAGATGCACCATCTTTAAGTACTTCTATCTGTTTAATCATAGATACCGGGATAGTGTTTAAATCAACTGTAGAAGCTGCACCAGTACCTGAGTTAATCATACGGCGGCCGTTTACAAGTACTAAAGTACGTTGTGAACCTAAACCACGAAGGTCGATTGATGCATTACCACCAGAGCCGTTATTTACGCCCGGATTAGTCATAGCGCCACCAGTAGCAGTCATTTGCTGAAGCACGCTATCAACTGACGTAGCACCTGAAGCTCTGATTTCATCTGCGCCAATAAGTGTAACTGGGCTAGCGGTTTCCATGTCAGAACGCTTAATGCGAGAACCCGTCACTTGAATTTTTTCGATTGACTTTACTGCTTCGTCAGCCGCTAAAGCTTGCACACTTGAGAACATTGGAAACGCTGCGATTACAGCTAAACCAAGAGTTGATTTTTTCATGAAAGAACCCTACTTGTTGGAAATTTACCTTTATTGGTAATGCTCACTTTTTATTAGAATAGTGAGTCAGGTGGGCAACTTAGGCGCTTTTAACTGAACGAAAACTTAACGGCAGCTCAATTTATATCAAGAAATAAAATGGAATAACCATAGCAGGTACATAGGTTACATTATGTTTCAGTGTTAATTAATAAATACACATTAAAAACAATGCCTTGAAAAAACAAGGAAACATTAGAAACACACCTGAAACCAAAGTGATTCACTTTGTAATCAAATGTAATTAACTGAGCTACGTACCAAAAACAGACAAATTAACAACTTAATCACAGCAAATTATTAAAACCGCAAAACTAAATGTTAATTAATAACCATATTTATGCATACTTGGTGCTTAAACAGTCTTATTTAGCCCCTTTGGAAGGTTTTTTGATTAGATTTTTTATTCAGTCGTAATTAAAGTTGAACTTTTAGAGAGCACTTATTCACTATTGAAGTTTTGTCAGTATTAAAACCTAAAAAGGTAATTTTATTGATCTTGTCACTCAAATAATCGTATGTATAAGAAAACGAACTCACATCAAAAATGTAAGCTGTATACAAGAGCTTGTAGTCGCGACTTTAATACGTTACGTAAAAAGAGTAATTGAGTGTTTGTATTACAGAGGTGGCATTATCTTTAACGGTTAGTTCTAAATTCCAAAGCATATTTTGCTCTGAACAAATACCAACCATAGTATTACTTTGCCAAAGATCATTATGTTTTTTAAATTTTTGGGGAATGTACCCCATGTACATAGTGATGCCTTTAAGCTTGGCATCTTCAATTGTAACGTTTGCAGGTAAGTCACTAAAGATAGTAAATGGGGTTTCGGGGGAAAGGGTTTTCTCGCTTAACCATACTTTAACATCATTTGAAAAAGTACAAGGCAAATTGGCTTCGCACTGGGCATTTTTAAGAAATTTTTCATCTGTATTTTTAGAAAAATCACACGCTGTTAATAAAAAAAACACCACAGTGAATAAACTTAACCTATATATAAGCATAACAATTTCGCACTAAAGAAAAGCAAATACTAATAATCGTGACTGTAAATAACAAGTGCGAGTGTTACTATTAGGCCAAATTAGGCACAAACTGTATCAAAAAATAAACAACAAGCTCACAAAGTTTGATTGATGTCATAATTTTATGTAATTGACCTATCTTTTTTAGGCCAAAAAATTTATCATTTCACCCGCAAAAAATAAGGGTTTCTCAAGTTTTTTTCTGAAGTTTTCATGTATTGAAAGTTTTAGGTAACACGCTTGAGAAAAATAGTAGGCCCCACTTTTAATAGTGGGTAATTCATTTCTAAACGCATTTATTGCAGCGGAAGCCAGAAAATGAGCCAAACAGTAGCATCACAAACTGAGTATAACTATAAGGTTGTACGCCAATTCGCTATTATGACAGTGATTTGGGGCATCGTTGGCATGAGTATTGGGGTTCTGATTGCTGCCCAATTAGCTTGGCCAGCACTTAACTTTGATACACCATGGTTAACTTACTCTCGACTACGTCCGTTACACACGAACGCAGTAATTTTCGCATTTGGTACTAGTGCACTGTTTGCGACGTCTTATTACGTCGTACAACGTACTTGTCAAACGCGTCTTTTCTCAGACAAACTCGCCGCCTTTTCATTTTGGGGCTGGCAGCTAGTTATTGTATTAGCAGTAATTACATTACCACTTGGTATTACTAGCTCAAAAGAATACGCAGAACTTGAATGGCCAATCGATATTTTAATCGCTGTGGTTTGGATTGTTTACGCTATTGTATTCTTTGGTACTTTAATCAAGCGTAAAGTGTCGCACATTTATGTTGCTAACTGGTTCTATGCTGGTTTTATTATTACTGTTGCAGTACTACACATTGTAAACAGCATGGCAGTGCCTGTGTCGTTAACTAAATCATACTCAATCTACGCAGGCGCAGTAGATGCTATGGTTCAGTGGTGGTACGGTCATAACGCTGTAGGTTTCCTATTAACTGCAGGTTTCTTGGGTATGATGTATTACTTTGTACCAAAACAAGCAGGTCGCCCAGTTTACTCATACCGTTTATCGGTAGTTCACTTTTGGGCATTAATTTCATTATATATTTGGGCTGGTCCTCACCACCTTCACTACACTGCGCTTCCTGATTGGACGCAAAGTTTAGGTATGGTTATGTCTATTATCCTATTCGTACCGTCTTGGGGTGGTATGATTAACGGTATTATGACCCTATCAGGCGCATGGCATAAACTACGTACTGATCCAGTACTACGCTTCTTAGTTGTTTCATTGTCTTTCTACGGTATGTCTACGTTCGAAGGCCCTATGATGGCAATTAAATCTGTAAATGCGTTATCTCACTACACAGATTGGACAATCGGCCACGTACACTCAGGTGCACTAGGTTGGGTTGCTATGATTTCAATTGGTGCTATTTACCACTTAATTCCTGCGTTATTTGCGCAAGGTCGTATGTATAGCGTTAAATTGGTTAACACCCACTTCTGGTTACACACTGTAGGTGTTGTTTTATACATTGTTGCAATGTGGATCTCTGGTGTAATGCAAGGTCTAATGTGGCGTGCGGTAAATGCCGACGGTACATTAATGTACAGCTTTGTGCAGTCTTTAGAAGCATCGCATCCTTTCTACATTATGCGTTTTGTAGGCGGTGTATTCATCGTAACAGGCATGTTAGTTATGGCTTATAACGTTTTCCGTACAATTTCAGCTGAGAAAGAATCTCTGAAGTTAGACGCGCAAGCACAATTAGCATAACGGAGTGAGATGATGAGCAATAAAAATTCACAAAACAAACATGAAATAGTAGAAAAGAACGTTGGCCTTATGGCTATTCTGACTGTTTTTGCTATCAGCTTTGGTGCATTAGTTGAAATTACTCCGCTAATGTTCCAAGACGACACAACTAAACCAGTAGAAGGCCTACGCCCTCTTAATGCTTTAGAAATGGAAGGCCGTGACATATATGTACGTGAAGGTTGTTATAACTGTCACTCACAAATGATCCGCCCTTTTCGTGATGAAGTTGAGCGTTACGGTCACTACTCTGTAGCAGGCGAATCAGTATGGGATCACCCTTTCCAATGGGGTTCTAAACGTACTGGTCCTGATCTTGCTCGCGTTGGTAAACGTTACTCGGACGACTGGCATTATGCTCACTTAGTTGACCCACGTGCGGTGGTTCCTGAGTCGAATATGCCAGGTTTTCCTTGGTTAGCAGAGGATAAGGTAGATACAAGCCTGACTCTGAAAAAACTACAAATTTTCCGTGATACTTTTGCTATTAATCCAGAAAACCCTAAACACCCGGGCCTAGGTTATGGCAGCGACGAAGAACTTAAAGCTGATGTTGAAAAAGTTAACGCTATGAATAACGGCGAAGGCGCAACAGAAATCCAAGCTCTAATCGCGTATTTACAGCAACTTGGTACCCACTTGAAGTAAATTATTATGGATTACGGAACATACAGAGGCATTTTGACTCTGGTAATTTTAGTATTGTTTATTGTGATTGTTGTATGGGCATACAGCAAGCGTAGCAAAAATCGTTTTGATAGCGCTGCTAATGCCATTTTCGAAGATGAAAAAAAACATAACAACACACTCTCTAACGAGGAAAAGGAGTCTGAAAAATGACTAGCTTTTGGAGTATTTGGGTTATTGTATTAACCCTTGCATGCTTATGCATCATCTTTGGCCTATTAGTTTGGAACTTAAAAAACTATGCTGGCGTAAAAGAAGGTGAAAGCTGTGGACATGAATTTGACGGCATTGAAGAGCTAAATAATCCACTACCAAAATGGTGGACTTACATGTTTTTCGCAACTTTTATTTGGTCAGTATATTATCTTGCAGCTTACCCAGGTTTAGGCAACTGGGAAGGTTTAGGTAAATGGACTAGCTCTAATCAAGGTATTACGTCTTTAGCTGAATCTAAAAAAGCAGTTGCAGATGCAAAAGCAGAAGGTCGCTTTGTTAAACTTGATAAAGAGTATGAAGCTGCAGAAGAACGCTTTGGTCCTATTTTTAATCGACTTGCACAAGTGCCGGTTTTAGATTTAGTTAATTCTAAGTTTGAAGGTGACGCAGCGCAGCAAGTTGCTCTTGAAAATGGTGACAAACATGAACAAACAGATGGTCAATTAGCCATCGAAATTGGTCAGCGTTTATTCTCACAAAACTGTGCGCAATGTCACGGCTCTGATGCACGTGGTGGAACAGGCTTCCCTAACCTAACTGATAAAGATTGGTTATATGGCGGTACACCAGACAAAATTAGAGAAACACTGCTTAATGGTCGTATAGCTGCAATGCCAGCTTGGGGCGATGCTCTTGGTGAGCAAGGCGTTAAAGAAATGACAGCACATGTGTTGAGCCTTTCTGGTCGTACTGTTAACCAAAAAGATGCAGCCGCAGGTAAAGCTAAGTTTGCTATGTGTGCTGCATGTCACGGTGCTGACGGTAAAGGGTCGGTTGCACATAACCTACCATTTGGCGCGCCTAACCTGACTGATAACATTTGGTTATACGGTGGTTCTCAACGTGCTGTTGAAGAAACGCTTAACCATGGCCGTGCTGGTGTAATGCCTGCTTGGAAAGACATTTTAGGTGAAGATAAAATTCACTTATTAACAGCCTACGTTTACAGTTTATCGCAAGATAAATAAGCACGCGGTTAACAAAATGTTTATAAATTAATTTATTTAATTCAATAGATTAATCCAGATCAAAAAAGCCTCCAGTCGGAGGCTTTTTTTTAGTCTTTTACGTATAATTCCTATAAAATAACGCTTCCTAAACTAATTTTAGAGACACTATGCAACCTACTCCGTGGTATAAAAATTTTTGGCCTTGGTTTTTAATCTTTTTTCCGTTAGTTGCCATTATTGGCTGTATTAGCTTATTTATTACGGCAATAGGTAACGGCCCAGATATGGTTGTTGACGACTACTACAAAAAAGGCAAAGCAATAAACTTAGAACTGACTAAGTTTGAAAAAGCAAAAGCACTTTACTTACATGGCGAATTAAATGTAACCAACGAGCGTGTAAGCTTTAAGTTTACAAAAGGTGACAGTAGCAACGTACATGTTTTAAAACTTTCGTTTTACCACCGTACTATTAAAGCGCATGACTTTGAGGCCACACTTACACCTAATGCCAATCAAGAATTTACTGCATTACTTGATAAGTATACGCCAGGTGCATATTCTGTATTTATTGAGCCAATTGATGGCAGCTGGAAACTAAAAGAAAACATTGTTCTACCGACGGCTGAAACCGTTTTAGTTACTCCTAACTATAAGTAATCATCACTATGTCTCACTCTTGCTTTCATTGCCTTGAAAGTGTGCCAAACGGATTTAGCGCAAACGTTATAATTGACGATATAGCCCAGCCAATGTGTTGCATTGGCTGCCAAGCAGTTGCGCAAAATATTGTTGAACAAGGTATGACTGATTATTATAAATACCGAACTGTTCGCGCAGGCAAGGTTGAGCAACTGGTACCTGAGCAACTCGCATTTATAAAAAGTTATGACAACGAAGACATTCAAGACGAATTTATAGCTACTAACGATAATATCTCAGAGGTATTGTTGAGTGTTGAAGGTATAACCTGCGCAGCGTGTGCATGGCTTATCGAAAAACAACTCTTAAACTTAAATACTGTAAAACGGGTTGATGTAAATACTTCCACCAACCGCGCGATGATCCAATGGGATAAAACCAGCACCCCATTGAGTGAAATTATTACTTCCTTAGCCAAAATTGGTTATAAAGCCTACCCATTTCAATCAGATATTGAAGCTCAACAAAAGCAACAAACTGCCAAAGCCTATATTCGCCGCTTAGGTGTTGCAGGCTTAATGACCATGCAAGTTATGATGTTTGCGTTTGCCATGTACTTTGGCATGTTTTCAGGTATGGACAGCAATTTTGAGCAGTATTTTAGATGGATCAGCTTAGTACTTGCCTCTCCGGTTATTTTATATAGCGCACTGCCCTTTTTAACCAACGCCATAAATGGCTTAAAAGCAAAACAGCTCAATATGGATTTACCCGTATCGCTGGCTATTTTTGGTGCGTTTGGCGCAAGTTGTTACGCCACATTTATGCAAGTCGGCGAAGTATATTTTGAATCTGTATGCATGTTTACCTTTTTACTTTTATTAGGTAAGTATCTTGAATTTAGAGCGCGTTTAAAAGCGAGCGAATTTACTGCTAACTTACAAAAATTATTGCCATTAACAGCCCGCACCATCAACGACAGTGGTGAAGAACTTATAATTGCAGCCAAAAAACTAAAACTTAATGACGTAGTACTCATTAAAGCGGGTGAAACAATCCCTGCCGACGGCGAGCTTATAAAGGGTAAAACTACGGTTGATGAATCAATGATGACGGGCGAACACCAACCCGTTACAAAATTTATCGGCCACAATGTCTACGCCGGTTGCGTTAACCACGACGGCGTTATTGAAATAAAAATTAATAAAATTGGCCAAAATACACTTTTAAATCAAATTATCCGCTTGCAACACAACGCATTAACTAAACGCCCTAAACTAGTTGAAATTACAGATAAAGTTGCGCAATGGTTTATAGCGTGTCTGCTTATATTTGCTTCACTTACAGCTATTGGCTGGTACCAAATTGACCCTGAACACGCATTTTGGATCACCATTTCGGTTTTAGTTGCTACCTGCCCATGTGCCCTGAGTTTAGCCATACCAACCGCACTTACATGCGCGGTTGCAACCTTGACCCGTAAAGGCGTATTAATAAAACAAGCGCATGTGCTCGAAACACTCTCACAAATTACGTTATTTGCGTTTGATAAAACAGGCACACTTACTCAAGGTAAATTTAGCCTAGATGAAGTAGATATACTCGATAAGCAATACACAAAAGCGCAAGTGCTAGATATGGCAGCTATGTTAGAGCGTTATTCTGAACACCCTATAGCCAGCGCATTTGATGAAATTACTCCTGCTCACCACAATATTAATAACGTTGAAGTGCATCCAGGTCTGGGAATTAGCGCACAAGATGCAACTAATCATTATGCAATTGGTAAAAGTGGTTGGTTTAATAGCAAAAAATCAAATGCACAAGCAAGCTTGTATATAAATAAGCAGGTTGTTGCACGTTTTTACTTTATTGATAAAGTAAAAAACGATGCTAAAAAGCTTATAGGCTCACTTCAATCGCAAAATTTAACGTGCCATATGTTAACCGGTGACGCATCAGATGCTGGGCAAAAAGTAGCTAAACAACTCAACCTTGAAAGTTTGCAATCTGGGTGTTCGCCACAAGAAAAACAAACAGCCGTTGAACAATGGGCGTCACAAAACGAAGTTGTAGCAATGGTCGGCGATGGCGTAAACGACAGCCCTGTATTTGCCAGCGCGCATTTATCCATTGCAATGGAAACCGGTGCTGACATATCAAAAAATAGCGCCGATGTAGTGCTCCTTAATAGCGATTTAGCTTCAATCGATCATTTACTCAATGTGGCAAAACAAACCAGACGAATTATTAAGCAAAACCTTGCGCTGTCTTTATTGTATAATGCGTCCATATTACCATTGGCAGCGCTGGGCTTAGTCGCTCCGTGGATGGCTGTTATTGGCATGTCTGCCAGTTCAATTATTGTGATTAGTAATTCACTAAGGCTATTAAAGTTATGAGCATAATTTACATTTTGATCCCCATTGCCATTTTGTTTGTCATTATTGCTATAGGCGTTTTCTTTTGGGCCGTAAAGAGTGAGCAGTTTTCTGATTTAAATAAGCAAGGTCATAGTATTTTGTTTGAAGATGACAAAGAGCAACATAACAAAAGTAATGATTGATCCTCTTTACACCAGCGCATTTTTAATGGGACTAATAGGTAGCGGTCACTGCATTGCCATGTGCGGCGGTATTGCAAGCTCATTACAACTGGCAAGTGATAAACGCAAAGCATTTACCTATTCATTTGCCTATAATACCGGGCGTGCACTGAGCTACATGGTAGCAGGTGCACTTGTTGCTGGTATTAGCAGCCAATTTGCTAGGCAAAACACATCTTTTTCTTTAGCACTTTCATTCATTGCAGCTATTTTTATGCTCCTAGTCGGCGTGTATATAATGCGCTTAGGCCCTACGTTGCAATGGTTAGAAAAAATTGGTAAAACCTTAGTGTGGCAACACATTGTTAAGCTAAATAAATACTTAATGCCTATTAACTCGCCTTTTAAAGCTCTAGGTTACGGTGCTTTGTGGGGATGGCTTCCATGTGGACTTGTTTACTCAGCACTTACATGGGCGATGACTAGCCCAAGTGCTCTAGACGGTGCTTTAGTGATGCTTTGTTTTGCTTTGGGTACTTTCCCCGCAATGATCACGTTAGGCGTTACCGCACAAAAACTAAATAGTATTATTAACCACCCGTGGACCCGAATTGTATTGGGCAGTGTTATAATCTGGTATGGTATCTACTTATTGATAATTGCAACTGACAAGCTGATACAATAACCTATTCGCAGTATTAACCTTTTATGGTTATTTTGCAGTCGTGTGTATAAAAATTTAAACGGATTAAATTATGGATTTCTCTCAAAGTCGCGCTAAAGGTAATTGTGCTATTAGCTGTAATAACTGCAGTATTAGTCAATTGTGCTTGCCATTTTCACTCAATGGCCAAGAAATGGATAAGCTAGACGAAATTATTGAGCGAAAAAAACCACTCCATAAAGGCGACTACTTATTTGAATCAGGCGCCCCTTTACAAGCTATTTATGCAGTACGTTCAGGTTCATTTAAATCGTACACATTATCAGAGCAAGGTGATGAGCAAATAACCGGATTTCATTTAGCGGGCGATTTGGTGGGCTTTGACGCGATAAGCAAAATGGCGCATCAGAGCTTTTCGCAAGCACTTGAAACGTCAATGGTGTGCGAAATTCCATTCGATACCCTTGATGAACTTGCTGGTAAATTACCAAAACTTCGCCAACAAATAATGCGTTTAATGAGCAGCGAAATCACATACGATCAAGAAATGCTGTTATTACTTAATAAAAAATCAGCAGAAGAACGCTTAGCTAGTTTTATTTATAACCTGTCAGAGCGTTTTGGCGAGCGTGGTTTTTCGCGTAAAGAATTTAGATTTACCATGACTCGTGGTGAAATAGGTAACTACTTAGGCCTTACCGTAGAAACTATTAGCCGCTTATTAAGCCGTTTTCAAAAAGCTGACTTAATTAAAGTAGAAGGTAAATTTATTACAATTTTAGATAATGATGCCTTAGCTAAAACGGCAGCAATCGTTAAGCCTCGCTAAATTAAATAGTTTGATTTAGAACAACAATTTATATGCTACCCCTTTAACTGTTTTATATTTGCGTTACACTAATTGTACACCCGTTAGGCAAATGGAGTAGCATATGAACACTATTAAACGCATTATTGCGGTTATTGACCCTACCAAAGACGATCAACACGGTTTATCACGTTCAATAGATTTGGCCAAAAAATCTGGCGCAAGTATTACCGCCTTTATGACGGTTTACGACTTCTCTTATGAAATGACAACGATGCTATCTGGCGATGAACGCGAAGCAATGCGTGATGCCGTACTAAAAGATCGCCAGCTATGGCTTAACGATTTGGTTTCACCTTACAAAGATATAAATATTGACACCCAAGTGGTTTGGCATAACCGTCCTTATGAAGCCATAATCGATACTGTAATTGATCAAAAGTACGATTTAGTAATTAAAGGCACACATCAACATGGTGCACTTAAATCCGTTATTTTCACCCCTACCGACTGGCATTTAGTACGAAAATGCCCTGCCCCGGTGTTGTTTGTTAAAGAAATGGCATGGCCAGAAAACGGTAATATTTTAGCTGCTGTGAATGCGGTTAGTGAAAACGAAGAACATGTAGCACTTAATAAACGGGTAATTAAAGACGCACAATTTTTATGTGAACTTGCCAACGCAAAACTTAATTTAGTTAATGCTTATCCTGCAACGCCCATAAATATAGCAATTGAAATTCCTGAGTTTAACCCTGGACTTTATAACGAATCAGTTAAAAAACACCACATTGAATCAACCAATGCACTTGCTGCTGAGTTTAATTTAAGCCAAGAGCAATGTTTTATTGAAGAAGGCCTACCAGAGGATGTAATCCCTGATGTAGCTAAGCGGTTAAATAGCGAATTAGTTGTTATTGGTACCGTTGGTCGTACAGGCTTAAGTGCCGCTTTAGTAGGTAATACAGCAGAGCATGTAATTGATAGCCTTGACTGCGATGTACTGGCACTCAAGCCCGATGGTTACGTAAGCCCGATGGCAAAGAAACTAGATTAATTAAAAATTTAGCAAGTAATAAACTGGATATTACTTGCTAAAAATACCGTGTTTAATTACATCCTAAACTCGCATATTCAGGTGGTTTGGGTATAATACGCCCCTTTATTTTTAGCAAATAACTTTGCTGTATTGTTTTACTAGGGGGCGTAATTGTCACACTCAGATCAAGCTAAAGCTCAATTTAACTTAAATAAGCTACAAAAGCGTTTACGTCGCCAAACTGGTCAAGCCGTTATGGACTTCAATATGATTGAAGAAGGTGACCGTATAATGGTGTGTTTATCAGGTGGCAAAGACAGCTACACAATGCTTGAAATGCTTCAACATTTAAAACGTGTAGCACCTATAAAGTTTGATCTCGTTGTTGTAAACCTAGATCAAAAACAACCAGGGTTTCCTGAGCACGTTTTACCCCAGTATCTTGATAAATTAAATGTAGAATACAAAATTGTAGAAGAAGATACCTACAGCATTGTTACTGACATTATTCCTGAAGGTAAAACAACCTGTTCACTTTGCTCACGACTGCGTCGTGGTATTTTATACCGCACAGCAAATGAGTTAGGCGCAACTAAAATAGCCCTTGGCCACCATCGTGACGACATGATTGAAACGTTGTTTTTAAATATGTTTTACGGTGGAAAACTAAAAAGTATGCCGGCTAAATTAATGAGTGATAACGGCGAGCATATGGTTATTCGCCCACTTGCATACTGCAAAGAAAGCGATATAAGCCAATACGCATTTGCACAAGGTTATCCAATTATTCCGTGTAACCTATGTGGTTCGCAAGAAAACCTACAGCGTAAACATACAAAAGCAATGCTCGCTAAATGGGATGCTGAGCACCCAGGCCGTATTGAGAGTATTTTTACAGCAATGCAAAACGTCGTGCCTTCACACTTAGCTGATGCTGATTTGTTTGATTTTAAAAACTTACAAACCGGTGAAGTCATTGATGGTGGCGATATAGCTCTTGATAAGCCAGACATTCCTAAAGTGCCTGTTACAAATGAGCTTGATGAACAAGAAGCGCCAAGTGTAGTTACTATAAATCTAAGCTAACATATCTAGGCTAACAAATTTAAGGGGGTTGAATTATGTACAACCCCCTTGAATTTACCAATTCAGCCTTACGTTGTCTTTTTAACTCTCAGCTAGTCCTTGTAAAAACTCTAAACTTAACTTTTCTTGTGCATTAGTCTGATACGGCAACTGCTGTAAACTGTCGTACGAGAAATCGTTTATATCAAAATGGCTTATTTCACTATTCCCAAAGCTGTTACGCTCACCTGGGCTTGGCGACATTCTTTCTATTACAAAGTCACTTAAGCGCATATCGGTAACGCCCTTAGGTAATACTGACCAATGAGCTTTTAAGTCTACGGTTTGGCTCCTTTGTGTTAAGCGTTCCTTAGATACCAAATGAGCAAGTGGTGTATCACCACTATATAAATTCGCCCTAACACGATACAAACCACTTTTTATCACCGTTAAATTAGCTGGCATAATCATGTTTTCATTTTGAGCATAAGCAATTTCAAAACCTGTCAAAGTAGCACTTGGCGGCATATATTGAATTTGCGCAACTACGGGTACTTTTTTGCCGTCAACATCGCCCTGCACATACACTTGCAAACTACGAGGGTAATCTTCATCTTCTTTAAATGTAATAATTGCCTCACCTTCACGCGCATTGCCCGTATGGGTATTAAATACTTCCTTTGTATCAGTATTTGCAAGTTCAACGACCACTTTACCAAGCCCTTGAGCGCTTACCTTTAATGTTATTTCTTCTGGATATACAAAACGATATTGTTTGAGGCTTACCGTTAAAGCATCGCCGCTTTCACCTATGGGGCTCGACACAGGATAAAATTGATTTGGCTTTAATCGATCTTCATCTAAAGGACTTAGAGGTTGGGAATAAGGAGGAAACTTAAGTGCACTTTCGTATTGCATCACCACTTGCTGCGCTGCTTTTGTTAGGTCTTCATTAAACGCAATTTGCTTTTTTGATTGTGTTTTTTTAGCTTTAGGCACATCTATAGGGATCACTTTTACAGGCGATAAGTCAGGTGCGTTCGCGCTGTGTTTAATCTGTGGTTTTATTGGCTCAGCAACTTTATGAGCATCATTTTTACCAGTCAACCATAGCGAGAATAAAATAGTGCTAATACTTAAAGCAACGACATAAAATTTTTTCATTTTTATATTTCAATCTTTTATAAGGCGTATAGTTTTTAACTACACGCCTTCTATGTTATGGAATCACATTATAAATAAGTGCTGATGCACTTAAATTATTTGAATCCTTAATATAACGATATTGTTTTTTCCAAAACCAACTACCTGTAGTTTTATCAAACGTATTAAACCCTACGTTATTACCTTCAACATTTACGTTATTCATAGCTATTGTGACATTACCTTTACGCTGCGCGTTATGTATTTCGTTATGGCTATAACTGTCACTCATCATCATTGGATAATGATTTGGCATAAAGCTACTAACAGCATCACCTTGCGATTTTAAATGGCCATCTGTATCAATACTGCTGCTACAACTTCCAAACGAGCCAGCCGAACTGGCACCACATGAAGAGTGCGATGCTACAACCGAATCATCATTACCTTTTAAAAATCCACCTGTTAAACCTAAATACGCATTACCATCTGCCACAAAGCGTAATCTAGGTGTACGTGCATCAGGAAATGGCGATATTTTACGGGCATTATTCACTTTTAAATCGTGTAATACACCAACAGCTTCGGTTACATCGCTCCCTAGCCACCATTTGAGTGCTGCATCGACCGCAAAGTTCCATGATGCGCCAGTTAAAGCACTAACTGCTACATCTGCAAGCTCACTTCCACCACCCGCGCCTGCTAAATCAAACGTCGCAACAATATTAAGCGGCTGTAAGCCTGCGTTTTCTAACCAGTTTTCTTGGTTATCAATAATATGGCGTGCAACTAAGTCGCCTGTTGAATGTGTTACAAATACACAGCCATCACTGCATAAATTAGAGCGTGAAATTTGCTTTAACTTTGGCCACACCCAATCGGTAGCAATTTTATCTTCAATTCGCTCATAAGCAGGCCAATCAATTCGCTCATCTGCACGATTACTCCAGTACGATTGCCAATATGTTTCACCGTCATTAATTACATCACTACCCGACTTATTGGTTATTTGCGAAGTTTGTAACCCGTGAATTAATATAATTTTGTAGTCTTTACTCGCAGCAGAAAAGCTCATTAGCATAGCAAGCCCAGCACCAATTAGGTGACTTGGTTTAATTAATGTGTGTGTGCGCTTAGTGTTGTTCATACAATTCCTTAATGTTGTGTGCGTAATATTTTATTATCATTTAAGGTATTCATACTAGGGCTTGTCAGCCTTGGCGTTCATCAGTATTAGGAACAAAGAACAAAAATGCAACAATTTATTATCATTTATAGGGGTGAAGAAACTTATTACTTGTTATTTAATGGGTTAATAAAGAATAGTTGTTAAATTTAAAATTATCAGGGGTGTTTCGAGAGTAATATTGAGGGGGGTTAGGTTGAGCGGGTACCGGTAAAGGTGCCCGCTTTAGAATAAGGACGTAACTAATCTAGCCGTTAGCTTTGAGTTCACTGGTAAATTGCCCAATCGCATTTACAACTTCTTGTGCGCCTTGCTGAATTTCCTGCATCACATCACCCGACTCTTTAGATAGTGCTAAACCTTGCTCTGCTTTTTCTTTACCTTTTTCTATTACAGCCACCGTATTTTGGGTTTGTGATTGGTTACGCTGTACTACTTCTACAATTTCTTCTGTTGCTTTTGATGTACGCGATGCAAGCAATCGAACCTCGTCTGCAACAACAGCAAAACCTCGACCTTGCTCGCCAGCCCTAGCCGCTTCAATTGCGGCATTTAATGCTAACAAATTGGTTTGCTCTGCAATACTACTAATACTTTGTACAATACTCGATATTTGTTGCGACTGCTGATCAAGCGCTGAAATTTCACTTGCCGCTTGCTCCATGTTAATAGCCAGCTCGGTCATTACTGCAACTGTATCTTGTATAACGCTCGCGCCTTGCTCTGCTTTTTTATCCGTTTGGGTTGAGGTGCTATAAGCAATTTCGGCAGCCTTAGATATCGCAATTTCTTGATTTACTTGCTCTGTAATAACTGTTGCAAACTTCATTACTTTATAAAGCTCATTCACGTCATTTGAGATTGGGTTATATGACGCTTCTAACCATACAACATTGCCGTATTTATCAACACGCTTAAAGCGCTCCGCTATAAACTGTCCTTCTCTTAATTTAGCCCAAAACTGTTGATACTCTTGGGAATTATACTCTGAAGCTTCACAAAATGTGCGATGGTGTTTTCCTATTAATTCACTTTCTTGATAACCCATTGCTGATAAAAACTGCTCATTTGCTTTTAAAACATGGCCTTCTAAATCAAATTCAATTACTGCCATAGAGCGATATATTGCTTTGATAGTGTCGCTTTGCTCGCGGGAAGCCGTAATTGTTTTTGTAAGCACACTCCCGAATATAGAAAAATAGAGCAACTGATCTTGCTCCCCTTTTACAGGATGTACTATTAAACGTAACCATTCAGCTTTACCATCACCGCGCGCAATTTGTAATGCACCGCCCCAATGTCCTTCTTTTTTTATAGCTTGCTGTAGGCTTTTAAATTCTGAAGATTGACGAGATGACTCAGTAATAAAATCATCAAAAGAGTTATTAGTAAGATCGTCTTCGTTGTAGCCTAAGTTTTCTAAAAACCTATCATTGGCGTGCGAAATTCGCCCATCATAGAGAATGTTCAGTACTAACATCTCTCGGTAAAGCCCTTCCCACACTTGTTGTAACGGATAGAGTTCTGCTTTTAAAGAGGCTATCTCATTTTGCTTATTTTTAGAAAAAAACATTAATATCCTTACTAGGGCGTGTTGACCTTTGTGGATTGAAATTTGTTCAATCTAGGGGCGATTAAATCACGGCGCGAGGTTTGTAACCTAGTGGGCTCGATAACTGCTCCTGCGTTATTCTAATGGCTTACATCCATGTAAGAATAAGTAAAAACCGAGCAAAGCTACCGCGTCCTGCTCACGCCCCTTACCTACATCCATGTAGGCAACAAAGAGTTAATCGTCCCTAGAAAGAACCCAAAGGGCAGCGTATGTTTGGTATTTATACTACGTTATCGCCTATTTATGGGGAATACCACACTATATAGGCTCTGCCTTGCCTAAAAACCAAACACACTGCCGCAAATTCACCCACCAAAGATCAACACGCCCGAATACATTCAATATAAAATTAACTTTAGTATAGAAGACATTTATAATAACGCGATAAATAACAAGCAGTTTGAAGCTAAATTATTAATAAAAAATTCAAATTAAGCTTAAAATTGTAACCTTTCATATAAACCAGATGCTCTTGATACGCTTTTATTCATTGCTAGTTGCAGTACTTTTTTGTCAGCCACCAGCTCAAACTTATTTTTAGCGCGGGTTATTCCCGTATACACTAATTGCCTGTTAATACCCATGCGCGCTTGTTTTAGCGGTGGCAGTACCATAGCGGTGTAACTAAACTCTGAACCTTGTGATTTATGAATTGTCATTACGTATACTTTATCGTGTGCAGGGAGTCGTGCTGGCGAAAATGCTCGTTGGCTACCTTGCTCGTCAATAAATATGGCTTTGAGCTGATTGCTTTCATCGGGCATTAAAATACCAATATCGCCGTTAAATAACTTAAGCTGGTAATCGTTTTGGCTCACCATAATGGGCATGCCTGTATAATGATGAGTATTAGGGCTAACTGTTATTAAACCTTGCTGTTGCAATACGCGCTCTATTCGCTGATTTAAGCTATGCACGCCGTAATCGCCCTCTCGTACCGCAGCTAAAAGCTGATAACTAGCAAAAGCAGCATGCACCTGTGCAACATCTGCACCTTGGGCAATTAAGTTAAGGTATTTTGCATAATGACTTGCTGCACTTTTAACAAGCTTTTCAATTGGTTTCGCTACAAAGTCGTAATCTAAAATTACATCGTTAAAACGCCCTTCGGTACTTTCTTGCTCAACGTAATTTAAAATACCGGTGTTATTTGTGTTTACCGCAAGTGCGAGTTGACCAATGCCGCTTTGTGCATCAAATCGATAACTGTGCTGTAAAAAGGCAACGCAATCTGCGAGTTTAAATTCACTCGTACTTTGCGCTTCGAGCTTAGGTTCATTATTAAAACATAAGCTATTTAGCTCATCACAACGTGCTTGCGAGTAGCGTGGCGTTTGCCCAAGTGTTAAACCTTGGCATAAATCGCTCATTACGCTGCCAGTATCTACCGAGGCCAGCTGATCTTTATCACCTAGGAGTATTAATCGCGCGTGCGCAGGCAGTGCTTCTATTAATTTAGCCATCAGCGATAAATCGACCATACTGGCTTCGTCAATAATCAGCACATCTAAATGCAGTGGATTGCTTTTGTTATGTCTGAATTTATTAGTAAACGGTTTTACGCCTAATAAGCGATGAATAGTTTGAGCGTTTTGCGGTATCAGCGTTTTTATATCATCAGGAATCGTTGTGAGCTTATTTTTAGCGCCTAAAATAGACTCACTTAAACGTGCAGCGGCTTTACCTGTAGGGGCCACCAGCTTAATGCTAAGCGGCGCGGTTTTATAAAGTGACTGCAAAATAGCCAACAACTTAGTCACTGTGGTAGTTTTACCGGTACCTGGACCACCCGTGATCACGCTAAAGCCTTTGGTGGCGGCAATCGCACATGCCACTTTTTGCCAATCAGTTTCAATTGCAGAATCTGCAGGAAAATAGGTATTTAAAAGTTCAGCCAATATTTCGTTGTTAATATTGAGCTTTCGCTCGCTCATACTTAGTAATCTATCTGCAAGTGTTTGCTCATAACCGGCAAGGCGCGCAAAATAAAGTCGCTCGTTAAATAGTTGCAGTGGTTTATTTTCGCCCACGCTTTCATGGTTTTGTAAATAACTGAGCGCTGTATGTACATTAAAGTCATCACTAAACGGGCTTAGCGTACTGGGTACATTGCCATCTAGTTTATTAAAGTCGCTTTTGCGCAAGTTAAAAGGATTGCTCCAGTCAACCTCATTTAAAGTTAGGCAGCTATGCTGACTTTGCTGCGATAAGCACAGTAATAAAATAATATAAAACAGCTCATTATGTGTTTGCTCAATGTCATTAGCACACAGTAATTCAGCGAGTTTAACATCAACCACACGTAGTCGATTTTGCGCTAATAAATATTCAAGTAACGGGACTTCGATAATCGTATTATTTAACACAATGTCCTCTAATGAGGCATCTTGTGCTACATTTTTTGAAGTAAGAGGCTCTACGGCTTCATTATTAAGTGTCTCGTCTATATCGTCAAACAAGCCAGGTTGCTCATTTAAATCGCTCATAGCATGGCTCCTTGGCTAAATAAGCCATCTAAAATAATCACTTGTTCTTCAGTTAGCTTTTTAAAGTACACGCCTTGCCCTGCGGGCATCCCACGTAAAAACGTGTAATACACGCCGCCTAAATGAGTTTCTATTGAGTAATCAGCTATACGTTGTTTTAATAAACGATGCAGCGCTACCGTGTAGATTAAATACTGTAAATGATACTGATGACTGCTCATCGCTTGCTCAAGCATGTCGCTCTCGTAATCAGCTGGCGTGCTACCTAAATAATTAGACTTATAATCTAAAATATAATATTTGCCTTGGTAGCAAAATATTAAATCGACAAAGCCTTTTAACAAGCCCTTTACGTGCGAAAATTCAAGCTTACTTTGCGTAAAGCCAAAATGTTTAACCAGCATTTCGTTTAGCTTTGGTGCACTTAAGCTCTCAAGAGGTAAATTAAATTCCATTTCGACTAGGCAGTCACCTGGTGTAAGCACACCCAATGAAAGAAGCCCGTTTTCTAAAGAGCTGTTATCTAGGGGACACGCAAGAACATCAAGTACCCACTTTTCAGCCACTTCTCGCCATTGCTCACCTATGTGGTATTTTTCAAGGCTGCGCTTAACTACCTCAGATAAGTTTTGCTCAGTATTAGTTGGATGAACTATTGGGCTAGTAAAATCTATTTGTTCAAATATTTCGTGTAAACAGCTACCAGGCTTTGCCCCTTTAGGAAAACTATAAGGTGATGGTATTTCGTCCTCTTGCACTGCAAACTCGTCTTTTTCGTGATCTTCATCACTTCGCCCTGGTGCTAATTGGTCGCTGTGCTTTTTAAAGCTCAATGCACTAAAGCTGGATGCTCGCCAGTTACGCTCAATATTTGCCGTTACTTTATTAACACTTAACGTTTGCTGCGCACTTTCACTGTTATTAAAACAAAGTGTTCCCTGCTCTAATAATGTTTGTGAGGTAAATTGCTGATAGCTCATCGCGCTGTTAGCGTCGCAAAACTCACTTAAATGCGTGCGCCATGTTTGGCTACTGGCAAGTTCAAGCCCTGCAAATAAAACATGCCCAAGTGCACTACTTTGCATAGCCAAGCGGCTACTTTGTCCTTGCCCTATATTATAAACACCAAGCGCACAAAAATGCACAGCGCGAGTAAGTGCTACATAAAGCAGGCGTAAATCTTCAGCTAGGCGTTCTTGTTCTGCTTTTTGAAGGGCATCTTCGTCTTTACTTAAATCGTAAACTAGCTTGCCATTATTATGATAAAGCGCTTCTTTTGTTTCGCGATAGCCACTGGCAAACGGCATAAATACCAGTGGATATTCAAGCCCTTTTGAGGCATGCATAGTGACAATTTTAACTAAGTTGGCGTCACTTTCTAGGCGTACTTGTACTGTTTCACCGTCTTGTTGGCTTACCTTTTGTGCAAACCATCGCAGTAAACGCAGCGTACCTTCAAGCTCTATTTGTTTTTGCTGAAGTATTTCGCCCAAGTGCCTAAAGTCCGTCAGCCAACGCTCAACGTTATATCCTAACCCTTGCCATTTAGCGCTAAGTTGGTTATGGCTCATTAAGCGCTCAAGCATTGCCATAGCGCCTTGCTTGTTCCAAATGTGGCTAAGTTGTGCAAAAAAGTTTAAGTAGTCTTGCCATTTATTTTCATCATCAGCGAGTGCATGTATTTCGTTATAACTTAAACAAAATAGCGGACCAGCTAAAACACCGCGCAGCAATGACTCATCATATTGTCCATGCAGCGCTGTTAAAAAGTTGAGTAGGTGATGGCTAAGCTCTTGGCTAAAAACGCTCTCGCGCGATAAATACACGCTGGAAATTTTGGCATCACCTAGCGCTTTTTTCATTATTTGCGCTTCAACACGGTCGCGCACTAATATACAAATATCGGCAGCGCTTACAGGGTTACTGCCAATACACGCATCCCCTTGTTTTGCTTTTTCAAGCAAGGTTACTATTTTATTAGCAAAGTAAGTGGCTAAATGCGCTTGCCCTACACCTTTGTTGGTTGGTTTGTTTTTTTCGTCTGCGGCTTCATCCACAAATACATTAAATTCGAATGCGGTCGCGGGTTTGCCATCAATTAAAAAAGAGTCATCCGCTTTTTTACCTTTAGCAGCTACTGCGTTAAACGGTATGGCGTCGTTATAAATAAAGCTATTAGCGTGTTTGCCAAATAAACTATTAACGCTATTTACTATATCGGTGCTTGAGCGAAAGTTAGTACCCAGCGTAAATTGCTGATCAGTCTGTACAGCTTCTTTTGCGCCAATATACGTAAAAATATCTGCGCCCCTAAAGCCATAAATAGCCTGTTTAGGGTCGCCTATCATGGCAAGCGTGGTATTTTGTTGCCCATAAATTTTACTAAAAATACCGTACTGAATCGGATCGGTATCTTGGAATTCATCAATCATGGCAACCGGAAATAACTGCGCAATTTTTTGCGCTAGTACGTCGCCTTGCTCGTTATTAAGCGCACTGTGTAAATTGGTAAGTAAGTCATCTGGGGTGATCACGCTTTGCTCTTGCTTACGCTTAACTATTGCACCTTTTACCCAGCGTGCTGCATGTTGTATAACTGCTATTTTGAGCCCTTGGTTTATGGTGTTGTTAAGGGCGGCAAGCTCGTCAAACTGACTCAGTAATGGATGCACAAATAATGGCTGATTTTTTTTATAATTGCCTGCATCGCTTAGGTTTTCTGTACTCCACACTTCAAACGAATACTTGCTAGTGCCAAATTCAAAAAACAAATCACCGCCTAAACAAAATGCCTCAAGCGCACCAAGGCTGCCTTTTCGTGCTGGCGTTTTAGACCCGCTTAAACCCGAGCCTTTAATAGCACCTATAAACTCTTGCTCTAACACCGCTTTTTTAAATGCAGGTACACGGGTTATGTACTCGTCACGGGCTTTCCATACATCGTCTAAATTTATTTGTGGTGTAATGTGCGCATTAGCTTTGTTTAAAATGCTCGCCACTTGAGCGAATAAAGCCTCGGGTGCGGCAAATACATCTAAAATAGCATCGGTGCGTTCTTTATTAAGTGGGTATACAAACGCACGCCAAAAATCTTTAATAGTTTCGAGTAATATGTCGCGCTCATCTAAAATAAATTCGAGATTAAACGCCACACCCGACTCAAACGCATGTTGTTTTAACATCCGCTGACAAAAGCCATGAATAGTAAAAATAGCGGCTTCGTCCATTGATTTAGCAGCTGCATCGAGTAAATCAAAGGCGCGGTGCTTATCATCAATTTTGGCAATTACGCCTTCAATGAGTTCGTCGTTTGGGTTTTGCCCAAGCAATGCGTCGCGTGCAGCAATAATTCGGCTGCGTACGCGGTCTTTAATTTCTTGAGTGGCAGCGTCGGTAAAGGTTACTACCAAAATTTGCTCAACACTGAGCGGCGTATTTAACTCACCTTCTATTTGCATACCTAGTAAGTAACGTAAATACAGCCCCGTAATGGTATAAGTTTTACCAGTACCCGCACTGGCTTCTATTAAGCTTTGACCAATGAGCGGCATAGTAAGAGGATTAAGCGCTTGCATGGTCACTCTCCTTTGCGTGTTCAAATAAAGGCGTGAGCAATTTATCACTCCATTTTATAAATTCTTCTTGGCAGTCGTTTAGCGATTGCACCGTTAAGCGAATATACGGATTTTCGCCCTCGCCTCGCCCTATGTATTGCGGGCTAAATTTGCTCATTGCTTTTGTTATATCGCCGCCGCTTTTAACGTATTCATAACCACTTACCGGAAAAAACGGCACAGGCTCCGCGCGCAGCGCTTTGTATAACTCAAACCAATCGGCTAATAGTGCGTCGGCATCAGCTTTATTAATTGGCGCAAAGGTAATTTGCTTATCGAGCCCAAGTAACAATGTTTCTACTTGTTGATCCATACTTTGCGCTGCGAGGTGATAAATAAAGCCTTTAATTAAATCTTTCGCTTTAATACTCGCACTGCGGTAAAACACTTGTTTTTGCAAATACACATGATTGAGCCAACCCTCTATTTTGGTGCCTTCAATAGTAAGTAAAACTTCTATCGGCTCACTTTTCCCGCCTTTAATGTGCTCTTTTACTTGCCCTGCAAGCGCGTCAACTCGGTGCTCCATACTCTCAAATATAAGGCTGCCTACATTGGCTTGAGGTAACTCACCTCGCTGCAGTATTTGCTCGGTACTTAGTGGTTGCTCGTTTATATTGGCTTTAAGTATTTCATCAAGGTAAAAGTAACGGCGCAGTGCATCTAGGCTAAAGGGTTCTTCGTCTTTTGCTACTTCATTAAATTGTGGCAGGCGTAAGCCTAGTGTTTGTTGATAAAAGCTCTCTTGTGCGCTGCACACACTTCTAATAAACACATCGAGATCTAGCTGATCTGGCACAGTCACATCAAGCGCAATAACCGGCTGTGGTTTAATTGACTCACTTGGCAGCCAAATTGGATTGTAACTGTGGTTGCTCAGCACAGTATTAGCTTGCTCATCGGCTAAATAGTAATGGCTATTAAAGGGCTGTAAATGCTGCTGATTAATTAGACATGCGGGCAGCGTTTTTTCACTCTTTTCGTTTAATACAAAACTACGCCCAATATATTCTAACAACTCACTTACAAGGGTTGATGGCATGCGCGGTTGGTTATCAAAACACGAGCGACCAATGTAACTCATGTATAAGTTGTCGCGGGCACTCAGTAGTGCTTCTAAAAATAAGTAGCGGTCATCTAATTTACGTGATCGGTCACCTTTTTGCTTTTTAGAATAAGGCACTAAGTCAAAACCAATGGGCTGTACGTTACGCGGGTAGTCGGCATCGTTTAAACCCAGCATACATACCACTTTAAATGGTACGGCGCGCATGGGCATAAGCGTACAAAAATTGACTTGCCCAACTAAAAACCGCTGCCCTACGCCTTTTTCTTGAATGCCTTGTTTAACTAAGTAACTAACAATACGCTGCGAAACCGCTTTACTGTAATCGCCGTTGTCGTGGTGTTTTTGTAACTCTTCGAGCACGTTTTGCAGTACTAATAAATCCCAGCTGTCGTCGCTTTCACTTTCGTATATAGCGTTTAATAGCTCGCTTAAAATATGTGCTTTATTAGTGAGCGTGTCATCCGGCGTTAGCAGCTCTTTAAAGCTTTGCAGTACATCAATAAAGTGCACGAGCTTGTTAAGTGTATCAAGCGCCATGCCTTCTACTTCATCAGCGCTGTAAATACCGTTAAACGGGCATTGTTCGTCGCGCATGGCAATACCAAGCAGTAAACGGTTGAGCCCATGTTGCCAGGTATTTAACTCGATAGCGGGTAAATCAAAGCTGCTTTTATGCGCTGCGTTTATACCCCATTTAACGCCTACACGTTCAAGCCAGTATTGAATTTGCTCGTATTCGTGCGCTTCAAGCCCAAATTTTTCGGCTATTTGCGTCACTTGTAATAAATCGAGAATATCCGACACACCAAAGCGCGAAAACGGTAAGTTAGCTAAACTCGCAAATGAGCTAAGTACGGGCTTTTCTTGCTCTATGGCTAAATCGGCCAATGCATAAGGAATAAAGCGGCTGCCTTGTGCCCCGCCAAATACGGCTTCAATGTAGGGGCTGTAAGTGCCTACATCGGGCATCATGACAATTATGTCTTTGGGAGTAAGCGTTGGGTTTTGATTAAATAAGTTAAGTAAGTAGTCGTGCAAACGCTCAACTTCTCTAAGCGGTGTATGGCAATCGCTGAGCGTAATGCTGGTGTCGGTTGCGCCGATTGGTAATTTACCTTCGTCGTTTATAAACCACTCTTTGTTATCGGTAAGAGACTCCCCCTTAAACGCAAGCTGATAAATCTCGCTTTGTACTTGCCCTAGTAACGTGTCGTCAAACACATCAATAAAACCATCAATCCAACGGGCATCTAACTGTACAAGTTGTTCAAAATAGTCGCGACCTAATTTACCCCACGACGATAACAACGGATTACCTATAAAGTAGTATTCTTCATCTGGATTGGTTTGTTTTTTTTGTTGCGCTTCCACCAGCGGCATTTTAGCGTATTTAGCGCTTATTTTAGCTGCTGTTTTTTCATCTATGATATCGCCCCAGTAGTGCTCACTTGGGTTAAAAAAGAATAATATAACCTCTGTTTTTTTACTCAGCGCTTCAAATACGTCTAGCTGGGAGCTGGCAATCGCCGATATACCAAATAAGCTAATGCGTTGTGGCAGTATGCTATTATCCATAGTCTCAAGGGCTGCAAGTAACTGCCATTGCATATTAGCGCGATGAAATTGGCTTTGCCCAAGCTCTTGGCTTAGTTTTACAATGCGTCGCCATAAATCAGGTTGCCATGGGGCAATGGCTACATCTACGTCATCAAGCTCATCTTTGCCGCTATCCCATGTGGCTATCCAGTGCGGTCGGTACATTAAATATTGGTCGTACACATCGGCTATTTTTTCACATAGCGCAAAGGTTTTTTGCCCGTCAATATCGCCCTCTAAATAGGTTTTTAGCGGCAAATAAAGCGGCTCATCAATACAGGTTGGTAAAATTGCAAACAGTTTCCAAGCAAGGTTGGGCTTATTAAATGCCGACTCTTTAGGAACATTTGGCAGTAATTGCTGATACAACTGCCAAATAAAGCTCGACGGCAGCGGAAAATCTACCTGCGCTGCGACCCCTAAGTTTTCGCTCAAACCTATTTTTAACCACTGCGACATACCCGGCGATTGCACTAGCACCACTTCTTTGTCGAACGGGCTTTGCAATGGGTTTATTTTTAACAGCTGGTGGAACTGCGCTTGCAGGGCTTCCATCCGGTTTGATTGAATAATATTTAGCATATAACACTGGCCTTGCTTGAGATAAAACCAGTGTAAGATATTTTCAATATTAGGGGTAGCTATTCACTGAATTTGGTTCTAATAAATCAATACGTTAGTCATTAAACAGTCAAAAAGCCCATCAGTGATGGGCTTTGCTTTAATTTAGTTACTAACCCTAAACTTTAACTTAAAAGTTAGCGGTAAATGTAACTGCTGCGGTGCGTGGCGCGCCAATGTAATAAGTAGCGCCGTTACCAGTACCACCTGCTAAGTAGCTTTTGTCAGTAACGTTATAAACAACAAACGATACGTCAATGGCTTTAAACGGACCTGTATCTACGTCAGTTGAATAACCTGCATTAAAATCAAGTACGGTGTAGCCGTCTACTTTATTACGCGTGCGAGTGTCTTCGTCTTGCCATGCACCTAAGCGCTCACCGGTGTATTTAGCCGATAAACCAACACGAAAGCCATCGCTAAAGTAATCGGTAGATACCACAAATAAATCCTCTGATGAATCTATTATGCTGTCGCCTTTTCTAAAGCTCGGTGCTACCTCATTACCACTTTCATCTCTTAATATTACACCCTGTGAATCGTATGCATTTGGATCATCCGACGAATACTCAGAACTGCTATTTGTATACGACGAGTACACGCTCCAGCTTGGTGTTAAAATATAGCTTGCTGCAAGCTCAAGCCCATTTGAGTCAATCCCCCCCACATTTACGTACGAGCCATTTGTACCAATGGTATAATCAATGCCGTCTGTGCCACTACCAGGGGCAATAAAGGTAATGCGGTTATCAAACTTAACACTGTAAGCCGTTGCTGTAAGGGTTAATCTGTCGGCTTGGTAACGTACACCAAAGTCGATGTTGTCGGCAGTTTCTGGCTCTATGTTTGTAAGTGTTGAGCTGTCTCGCTCAAGCACACCGTCTTTTATTGCTGAAAAATTCTCGCTGTAACTGGCAAATAATTCTGTGCTGTTATTTAGCTGATACAATACGCCACCGCTAAATAACACGTCTGAGTCGCTATCTACTTTATCTGATCTTTCGTTAGCAAAGTGGTCGTATTTTTGTAATTCAACTAAATATTGTTTTGCACCAATATTTAATGTTAAGTCACCAAAATTAATCGAGTCTTGTAGGTACCATTTGAATGTATCGGTATCAAAAGTGTTTTTGTATTGTGTCCAGTAAGGCGTGCTATCAAAGTGATGATAAATACGCGCGTCAATTACTTTGTGCCAATCACGCGATTCATCACGTTCGCTTTGCTCATACCAAAAGCCCGCTTCGATATCGTGATCACCAAATGTAGCTTGGTAATTTGCCGTTACACCTAAACGATCTTTGTTGTAATGCGTATGGCGGTAAGACATAACCGGCGTTGCTGTTGCATCGTAACACGCAGGATTTAAACCAGGACCCGACTCCCATGGCCAGCTCAAACTTTGCGTACAATCGGCATTGGGTGCAAGCGGGTTGCCTTCACTATCAGCAAAACCATAAGAGCCTGCATTAGTGCCACCCTCGGTTGTTGGGTCACCATTTTCATCAACAGGCGTTGTTAAATAAGGTGGGATCCAATCGCCGCGACCTGAATTTTTATGATAATAAGGGCTAACAGTTAATAATGAAGTTGGCGAAATCGCGTATTCAAATTTTAAATAGCCTAAGGTATTTTCACGAAGCGTTCCCCAACCTTCTGCAAACATTTGGTCAAAATGCGGAACTCCTGTCCAATTCCATGTTAGCTGATCCCAATCGGGTGTTTGTTCAAACTGCTCAAGGCTTACGCTGTTATAGTTTGTCTCGCTTACATCATCGTAAGATAAACGACCAGTGAGCGTTAAATCGTCAAAATTAGATACAAACTTAAGCTCAGCGTGTTGGTTGTCTTTGCCCCCATTACTGCCTGAACCAATCCAGCGGCTTGTATCTGTTTGCGAGTAACTTACGTACGCTTGTGTGTTATTAAAAACAGTGCCTGTTTCGTGTTTAATATAATAACGCGTGGCATCGTGACTGCCTGATGTATAAGCAAAGGTAGTGCCTTTTTCAAGGCTTGGGTCTTTACTTACAAAGTTAAATGTCCCGCCTAGTGCTTCAAGTGAAGCCGACTTAATATCAGACGTACCTTGACCTACTTCTACTGTTGCTAAATTTTCACTCTCCAAGTAACGGTTAGCTTTAGCACCACCGCCGTAATTAGAGCCACCATTGGGAATGCCATCAACGGTCATACCTAATTGTTGTTGGTTTCCATCAATACTAAAACCACGCATAGTGATTGTAGTAGACCAATCGTCGCCACCAAATGCATCACCTTCGTTTATGCTAATACCTGGTAAGTTATCAATAACCGATAATATGCTCGATACCGAACTTTGCTGCTCAAGCATTGCAGGCTCAATAACATTGTTAGCGTAGCTCGTTGGTTTAGCTACAACGGTTACTTCTTCTATGGTGTTGTCGTTAGCATAAGCAGATGTTGATACAGCCATGGCAATAGCCATGCTCAACAGCGATTTGTTTTTTAAAGCGTACATTGTTGTCCCGTTTAGTTTTAATTATGAAATATGAAAACGAGCACAGTATGAATTTTAAATATGACAACGAGGATGAACTTTATTTACATAAAGGTTAAACAAATATGGAAGATTTATGGCGGGAATATGTACAAAAAAAGACACCCAAAGGTTTAGCTTTGGGTGCCTTAATCACTAAATATAATATTTAGCTGTTACTTTAATTCAGCTAGCATTTCATCGCTGTATGGTACTAGTTCTTCACCGTTTGCAATTTTGCTAATGTAATCTGGGTTTGCGATAAGTGGGCGACCAATAGCGATTAAATCAAACTTAGCATCGTTAATTGCCTCTTTTGCTGACTCAAAAGTATAGCTGCCAACGCCTACTAATGTACCTTTGTAGCCTGCACGTAAAAATTCAGACGTTGTTTTACCTTCAAGCGAATCAAACGTTGTACTGTCGTCAAAAATACCGCCATGTAAATATGCTAAATCTCTCTTCTCAAGCTCTGGTAATAAGTAATCAAATACCGCTTTATCACGGTTATCTTCGCTCATATTAAAATAAGCACCCGGTGTAACACGTAAAGCAGTACGCTCATTACCTACAGCGGCGATAACTGCATCGGTTACTTCTAGTGCAAAACGCGACATATTTTCAGGCGTTTGACCGTATTCGTCGCTGCGTGTATTTGCAGCGTAATGTAAAAACTGGTCAATCAAATACCCGTTAGCACCGTGAATTTCTACTCCGTCAAAACCCGCTTCAATCGCATTTTCTGCCGCTTTTGCGTAATCAGCTACTAGGCCCTTAATGTCATCTATAGTCGCTGCTTTTGGTGTGATGTATGTAAGCTCACGCATACGAGGGACAGAGCCTTCAACGCCAATTGCCGATGGTGCCAGTACATCACCATCAAAAAAGTGAGGATGTGCAACACGGCCAACATGCCAAAGCTGTGCAAACATTTTGCCGCCATTAGCGTGCACTGCGTCTGTTACTTTTTTCCAACCTTGAATTTGCTCACTGGTAAATAAACCCGGTGTATTTGGGTAACCTTGCGCATCTGGACGAATAATAGTTGCTTCGCTAATAATTAAACCGGTTTCGGCACGGCGAGCATAATATTCAACCATATCTTGTGTTGGCACTAAGTTATCGTCAGCCATACAACGCGTTAATGGTGCCATAAGTACGCGGTTTTTAAGCTCAATCGTGTTATTTAGTTTAAACGGAGCAAGTAGATCAGTAGTCATTTTTCAATCCTTCATTAAGTATATGCTTACTACAATGTGGCCTTTTTACAAACATTCAAGCTTATTTTGAATGAACGCTCAAATTAGTTGTGACCTATACTGCTCAATATACAAATTAGATCTGCATTGCTGAAATTAAATATCAACTTTTCAACACTCTGTCATATAACTCGATATACTTGTGTGCATATAATTTAGATATAGTAATTAAGAGTGAGCTAATTATGACAACGCCAAATTTAAACGAAGAACAAGCAGTAATTTTAGGGCTTGGGGCAAAAAAACGCCTAGCCTATATGTTCGAAACCGTACAACAATTTAAACAAGTATGGATTTTAAACGACGATGATGGCTGCGTTATGCTTGCCAACGAAGATGACGACTGCGTACCAGTTTGGCCAACTCGTGAATTTGCAGAAGCATGGGCAACCGGCGAATGGGCTGGCTGCAGCGCTAAAGCAATCCCGCTTGCTGACTGGTTTAGTCGCTGGACACCAGGCCTTGAAGAAGATGACTTACTTATTGCTGCTTTCCCTACAGAGGAAGACGACGGCACGATATTGTTTTCAGACGAGTTTGAAAAACAATTAAAAGCACCAAAGAAAAAATATTAAGGTTCAAAGCCTAAATGCTCAGAGTTATTAATTTATAAACGCGGCACTTAATTTAGTGCCGCGTTTTTATTGGCAATTTCTAAAATCCAAATAAGCCTGCGTAATAGCATCTGGACTTTCTACTTGCGGATAATGCCCAAGCTCTACAAACTCTTGTACGCGCGCATTGGGAGTAAGCTTTTTATAATGCTCAATCATGTGCTTACCAGAGATGGGATCTTCTGCGCCTGCTATAAACGTAAGTGGTATATTGCTATTTATGATGGCACCAACCCAGCGTTCTCGGTTTTGCTGCCTCTGCTTTATATAACTAATGAGTTTAGGCATAACGGCTAAACCATCTTTATAAATTAGCAACTCCCAAAGCGTGTCTACCACTTGTTTTGAAGGCGGTGTACTTTTACTAAAAATAGTCACTAAATTATTGGCAAATTTTTGTTTATTCATTAATTTTGGCACTATCCAACCTAGCTTTGAAAGTAAAAGCTTTTGTATAAATAAGGGTTTGTGCACCTCAGGAAATAACCCACCATTTAAAAAACACACGCTGTTTATTTTAAAGTCACTTTGGCTAACCACTTGCCTTGCTAATAACTCTTGAGCCACTGTATCGCCATAGTCATGAGCTAAAATATGTACGTCATTAATATTTAACGTTTTTAAAAATTGGGTATATAAGTCGGCTTGTTCGGTAATTTTATAAGTAGCGTTTATTGGTTTATCTGACAAACCAAAACCTAGCATATCGAGCGTAATTACAAAATAATGTTCACTAAGCGTTTGCCACATACCTTCCCAATCCCAGCTAGCACTTGGAAAGCCATGTATTAAAAGCAGCGCAGGCTTAGTTATATCACCAGCTATTTTTGTAAATATTTGATGGCCAGAAATATGAGTGAATTGGCCCTGCGATTGCCACTGTTGAAGAGAAAACATATATTAGCTTTATTTTTATTATCTATTTGTTAGTTTTATCATAGTGGTAATTAATAAAGGAAATAAAACCAATGCATAAAATTTGCATTGGCTTATTAAAAGTCATGTTAAAATTTAATAGTGTAATCTACATAAACTCGATGGTCAGCTCTATCGCCTTTAACACCATCAACACTGCCTGATTTTTCGGTTGTATAATCTACAAATAACCAACGTAAGCTTAAGCCTTTTATTTTCTCAACTTTATAGCGAGTATCTACAGCCCAATATTTTTCGTCGGCTGTACCACCTAACTTACCCAATGCAGAGTTTTCAGCATCGCTGCCGTCTGTGTAGTAAAATTTAGTTGTTAAGCCAGGCGATACTGCTTTTAAATCAATGCCAAAACGTGCCTGCCACGTTGCCTCGTTTTGATTTGTTAAATCGGCACCAATCAATGAGCGAGTTGGAAATGGGTTTGTACCATGATCGCCACTAAAGTTATCTTCAATCCAAGCATCACTTACTTTAGTAAATGCCGCACCTACACTCCAAATATCTTTTTTCCAATCAGCATCTAAGTAATAGGCAAATCCATCGTTTTCACTTTTAGTTAAACCTGTTAATGCACCAGGTGCATCTTCATCATCTAAATCGCCGTCCTCTGCGCCTGTTACAAATAAATCACCATCATCTTGTGAGGTAAATATGCCAGTTGAAAGGGTTAACTTACTTTGCTCAAGTTTAATGTCGTAACTGATTTTTAATCCCATTTTACTTAGATAATTGTGGGAATTTAAATATTCAGCCTCTAATGTTATGTCGTCTTTTTTATGCGTAGCACCTACGCCCCAAATTACGCTAATGGCGCCAGGTGCCGATTGGTCGGTAGAAAAATCTTCCCATCTATCATCATGTCGACGGCTCCATTTATCGTATACGTAACCATATAATTTAGTGTTGCCAATTTTGTAATCGCCAAAAACGCCTCTAAAAGTATTAGGAATAGCACGGCTGCCTGAGCTTTTTAAAAGCATACTTTTAGTTTTTTGCCCACCTACTTTAACGTGACCATTTTTGCCCAATTTAAGATCTAAAAAATATTGACCAAATTTAGAAAAGCTATCGTCTACTCCACCACTCTCATTACCTGCTGGTAAAATATTACCTGCGGCTGAACCTGTAGAGTTAATATTCATTACGGTGTAAGTCGACACACCCACACTCAATAAATCATTTATATAACCCGATGTGTAATTGAGCTCTATACCTTGAGCAAAAGTTGAATCGTCACTTGCGTCGTTATCGTAGTCACGGTCGAAATAAATTGATCTAAGTTTTATATTAAATTCATCTTGTTCTGTCAGCCCATTAACAGCAGCATACGTAGGGATAGAAATACATGTTAATACTGCGCCTGTTGCCGCAAGTAATTTAGATACTCGGTGAGCCATAGTTATCTCCGTTACCTTGTTTTTGAAGTTTTTACTGTGCAGCACATAGGGATGTGTATGCTTTTTGACCTACACGGCAAACATGTCATAAGGTAATTACATTTCTTTCATGCTAATAAATATAGAACAATATAAATTTATAATGTTTTAATTTTTATATTATAAAATAGTAAGAGTTTGTTTTATTACGGATGAATTGTAAAAACTGGTAAAGTTCACCTCTTGCTCACTCGTATCTAAGTCGCTAATTTTATTTAAAAAAGTATCACAATATCAATTGAATTTTACTTGATTTAAACTTACCTAAGTAAAGTTATGAGCAGCTGATTTCTTCTAAAAATCAATAAGCACAAAAACCAGCACCTATTGCTACTACTTTTGTTGGTATCTATAAAGTGATGCAAAATTTATAAATTATTATATTTATATGCACTTTAATTTTATCTTGAGGCTTAAAATCAACTTTTTAGACTTCCCCTATTCTAAACCTCTATAAAATATATACATTCCAATTAATAACAAAGTTGTGTCTTGAATAATAGGTGCTATATTTATCACGTTATTAAAATAGAAACACACTTACTGTGGCTCATGAAAAAGGATTAATTAATGATTCAAGCACGACCGGTTAATAAAGGGTTATTAATCTCACTGCTTCCTCACGTCATTTTATTAGTTGCGGGCATTATACTTACCTACTTTGCTCATATTAAACACCAAGAAGCCATAAAAAATAAAATAAACAATGCGCTTGATAACCGCCTATCCTCGCTTTCTACAGGTATTAACAGTAGGCTCGATTTGTATCAATATGGGCTATTTGGTTTAAAGGGCTTTGTACATGGGATAGGTGCAAATAACTTAAACTATCAAGCCATAACTAACTACTCTGGGAGCCGTAACTACGCTAAAGAATTTCCTGGAGCTAATGGTATTGGCTATATAAAAAAAGTTGGCGTTGAGCAATTAAATAAATTTTTGAATGATGCAAAAAACGATAGACCCGATCAGACATTTAATTTGAATACACTCGTAGCGACTAGTGATGAGCATTTTATAATTCAATATATTTTTCCTGAGCAAAAAAACTTACAAGCAATTGGATTAGATATTGGATCTGAGAGCATGCGCAAACAGGCAGCACTGAATGCTGCCATAAATAATACAACCCAATTAACGGCGCCACTGACTTTAGTACAAGCGAATAAACTCTCGCAACAAGGCTTTTTAATATTAGTGCCAATATATAAAACCATTACTATTTCTGATAATAAAAAACAGCGCCTTAATGAGCTTCTAGGTTGGGCATATTCGCCGTTGTTAATTGATAAAATTTTAGACTCACTTTCACACCTTGACGAAAATCAACTAACGATAAGTGATATCAATAACAATACTGAGACTGATTTTTTTAGTTATGGCATAAAAAGCAAAACTAACGATTATCAATTAACTAAAATTATAAAATTAATGGGTAGAACGTGGAAAATTACCATTTATGCCTCAGACGCCTTTATTTATAACCTTCATCTCCCTAGTCGGTATCAAGCCATTGTTAATGGCTCTTTCGCCACTATTGGCTGTATGTTTGTAGTTTTTTTAATGCAATTGTTTATTTTTAGAAGAAACCAAAGAATTAAGAGAAAAACACTTCAGGCTAAAAAAAATAAACTCGCATTGCAGCAAGCAAATTTAAAACTAGAAAGCGAAGTTAAACAACGTACTCAAGAAATAGCCGATATGAACATGCTCCAACAAAGTATTTTAAACAGTGCTAGTTATTCAATTATTGCGACCGACACAAACGGCTTAATCACTCTATTTAATCCCGCCTCTGAAAAGTTATTAGGCTACAAAGCGCAAGATGTTATTGGCATTAAAAACCCTGGCATATTTCATTTAAAAGAAGAAATTATAAAAAAAGCTAAACTACTTAGTGCTGAATTAAATAAACCTGTACCCCCTGGTTTTGAAGTATTTATCCTAAAAGCAACAGCAACAGAGCCAGATATTAATCAATGGACATACATTTCTTCTACAGGCGAGAAAATACAAGTTAATTTAAGTGTCACTTCGTTGTTAAATAACGAAGGAGACACCGTTGGCTACTTAGGTATTGCTTACGATTTAACAGAACAAATTGACCACGAGCAAGCCCTTGGTCACTCAAAAGAACTTGCTGAGCAAGCATCGCAAGCAAAGTCTGAATTTTTAGCAAATATGAGCCACGAAATACGAACCCCGATGAACGGTATACTTGGCACATTACAACTATTACAAGAACAACCGCTTAATGAAAAATCAAAAGAGTATTTAAAAAAATCACTGTATTCAACTCGAGCTCTCACCACCATTATTAACGATATTCTTGATTTTTCTAAAATAGAGGCCGGCAAGCTTTCATTAGAGCATAAGCCTTTTGATTTTTTTGAACTTATTCATCACTTAGAGTCAGACTTAGGTGTGCAAGCAACAGATAAAAACATTTACCTTAAATTTGTGATTGATATTGAGCATAAGCATTGGGTGGGCGACCCAGTTAGACTCAGACAGGTATTTTTAAACTTAATATCTAACGCGATTAAGTTTACATCTCAAGGTGGCGTTACAGTAACGTTTAGGCTAACCGACGAAAAAAAAATATGTTGTTGTATATCAGACACCGGAATTGGAATTTCTGAGCAAGCAATTGATCGATTGTTTGAGCGCTTTGAACAAGCTGAGCAATCAACCACGCGTGAATATGGTGGTACGGGCCTCGGCTTACCCATCACTAAATCATTAATAGGCCTTATGAATGGCGAAATTAAAGTAACAAGCCAGTTAGGTTCAGGGAGTCAGTTTTATGTGTACTTACCATTAAAACAAGCGCAGGTGGATGACAGCACATTAACAACCAAAAATATTGAGTTTCCTGACCTATCTGGAAAAACTATTTTATTAGCTGAAGATAATAAAATAAATCAGCTTGTTGCAGCTGCGATGCTTGAACCAACTAAAGCCACCATTATTATTGCCAACAATGGTTTAGAAGCGATTTCATTATACGAGTTACACAAACCAGACATTATTTTTATGGACATTCAAATGCCAAAAATGGATGGTCTTCAGGCATGTAAAAAAATTAAGGCGCTTAATAGCGAACAAATTGTTATTGCATTAACTGCTAATGTTTTTACAGAACAAAAAGAAATATACAGGCAGTTATTTGATGGTTACGTTTCAAAACCAATCGAAAAACATGAACTTGTCGGCATGTTATCGACACTTTGCTTAGTAAATAATTAGTCATTCTGAGGGCATTAAAAAACCCAGTTATTGTTACCTTTCGATATTAATAACTGGGCTCTAAGAATAATGGTGGAGGGAGAGGGATTCGAACCCTCGTTAGGGATAAACCTAAACACACTTTCCAGGCGTGCGCCTTCAGCCACTCAGCCATCCCTCCACGGTGCTGCAATTGTGTAATGCAACAGCGCGCTATAGTATGAAATAGACCCTTAAGGTGCAAGGCATTTTTAAATTTGGGCCTTTAAATGCTTACTAATCAAGCAACACTTACCTATAGGCACAAAAAAACGGCTAAATCTAAGACTTAACCGTTTTTAATTTATACTTTAAAAGTTACTTAGCCATGCTCGCAGTAAACTCAAGCATGCGATTTAAGGATTTAAGAGCGCCTTCGCGTAAATCCATATCAACGAATACTTCTTTGCCTTTAGGACTTATGAGGGCTTCTTCAATCGCTTTTAAGCCATTCATTGCCATCCAAGGGCAATGTGCGCAACTTTTACATGAAGCGCCCTCACCTGCCGTAGGAGCCGCAAAAAACTCTTTATCTGGACATAGTTGCTGCATTTTATAAAAGATGCCGCGATCAGTTGCTACAATAAACTTTTTATTGTCCATTGTTTGCGCTGCTTTGATTAATTGGCTCGTAGATCCAACCGAATCGGCAAGAGCAACTATTTCTGCTGGTGACTCAGGATGAACTAAAACGCCTGCATCTGGGTGTAGCGCTTTCATGTCTTTAAGTGCTTTTGTTTTAAACTCGTCATGTACAATACATGCGCCATTCCACATAAGCATATCAGCACCGGTATTTTTTTGAATATAACTACCAAGGTGCTTATCTGGGCCCCAAATGATTTTTTCGCCTTGCTCATCGAGGTGCTCTACTATTTCAAGTGCACAGGATGAAGTTACAATCCAATCTGCACGTGCTTTAACAGCCGTAGAGGTGTTTGCATATACAACTACTTTACGATCAGGGTGCTCATCACAAAACGCAGAGAACTCGTCTATCGGGCAGCCAATATCTAACGAACATGTTGCTTCAAGCGTTGGCATAACAACCGTTTTATTTGGCGTTAAAATTTTGGCTGTTTCGCCCATAAATTTTACGCCCGCAACAATAATCATATCTGCATCGTGACGTGCGCCAAAACGCGCCATTTCTAGCGAGTCGGCAACGCAGCCGCCGGTTTCTTCAGCAAGTGCTTGAATTTCAGGATCGGTATAATAATGGGCAACAAGTACTGCATTTTTATCTTTTAGTAATTGTTTTATACGCGCTTTATATTCGCCTTGCTCGTCTTGTGTTAACGGTGCTGGCTTAGGGGGAAAAATATAACCTTCAGGCATAATAGTTTGAGCTAGACTCATGTTCTCGACCACTTATCTACAGTGCATTAATTAAGGCGAATTATACGAGAATATGAAAGCAAATAACAGCAAACTAGTAAGGCTGTTTATAAAAAATAAAGTGGGAAATTAAAAAAGAATATAAAGGAAAGTATTAGAGAGTGGTGGGTCATGATGGATTTGAACCATCGACCAATTGATTAAAAGTCAACTGCTCTACCAACTGAGCTAATGACCCGCTCTAATATAAATCTGCTTTGTAAAAAGCTGCGTAAATCCGCCGATTAAACTGTCATAGAATGGTGGGTTATGATGGATTTGAACCATCGACCAATTGATTAAAAGTCAACTGCTCTACCAACTGAGCTAATAACCCAATCTATGCGCTTATTCAATTATGAATGAAGCTTACGTATATCCGCCGATTGATGCCAAACACTATTCATAAGGAATAAAGAATGGTGGGTCATGATGGATTTGAACCATCGACCAATTGATTAAAAGTCAACTGCTCTACCAACTGAGCTAATGACCCGCTCTTATATAACTTTTCATAGAATGGTGGGTTATGATGGATTTGAACCATCGACCAATTGATTAAAAGTCAACTGCTCTACCAACTGAGCTAATAACCCGCTCTATGCACTTATTCAATTATGAATGAAGCTTACGTAAATCCGCCGATTGATTCCAAACCGTATTCACAAGGAATAAAGAATGGTGGGTCATGATGGATTTGAACCATCGACCAATTGATTAAAAGTCAACTGCTCTACCAACTGAGCTAATGACCCGCTCTATTGTTGCGTTTAAATGCAACTTACTACTTTGCGTAAATCCGCCGATTGGAACCAATTATTATTCACAAGGAATAAAGAATGGTGGGTTATGATGGATTTGAACCATCGACCAATTGATTAAAAGTCAACTGCTCTACCAACTGAGCTAATAACCCATTCCAGTTGCTAACTTATTACTAAGTTAAGCCTGCGTAAATCCGCCGATTGATGCCAAACCGTATTCACGAGGAATAAAGGATGGTGGGTCATGATGGATTTGAACCATCGACCAATTGATTAAAAGTCAACTGCTCTACCAACTGAGCTAATGACCCGCTCTGACGTTGCGTTTTATAACAACTTAGTATTGTACGTGAATCCGCCGATAAAAGACCATTCAAAGAATGGTGGGTTATGATGGATTTGAACCATCGACCAATTGATTAAAAGTCAACTGCTCTACCAACTGAGCTAATAACCCGCTCTTTTTGTCGCATTTCGAGTGGGGTAACCATTCGTTTGCTGCGGGCGCTTATAATACTTATTTATAAAATGAGTGCAACCGAAATTGTCTCTTTTTTTAAGTTTTTATGTCTAGATGCACAAAATTAAACCGTTTGTGCTCAAACTACATGCAAATCCAAGATTCTTCGAGAGTTCCCATGTAGTTTGCTCGCCTTAACTAGAAATTTAATCGCTGGTGAACTTTAGTTTCCCAAACGATCAGTTGCTAGTTTTGCAGCGGTAGTACTTGGGTATTGATTGATAAGATCGCTCAATATTTTTTGTGCTTGCGCCGCTGAACCTTGATCTTGTAAAAGTGTGCCTAACTTTAGCATTGCATCTGGGCGTTTATTAGAATTTGGAAATTCGTTAACAACCACTTTAAAATGCTCCACCGCTTTTACGCCATCATTTTTAATAGTAAGCAACTGCCCTAACCAATAATGCGCGTTAGACGCATATACAGAGTTTGGATAGGTAGTTAAAAACGTTTGAAATTCAGGAATCGCTTGATCATAACGTTTATCTTTCATTATTAACGCAACAGCACGCTCGTACGCTTCATTTTCAGATAAGTCACTGCTGTAGCTCTGTGCATCGTTTGGCTGCGCCTGATCGACTACTGGAGCTGCTGTTGGCTGTGTATAAGCCTGGCTCACGCGGTTTTCAATCTCTTGATACAACTCACGCTGACGCTGCAGTACTTTTTCAAGTTTGTAGCTTTGCTCTTCAGTTACACCGCGAATTTGACTTACTTCGTCTTGTAACAAGTTAAGTTGTTGCTGTAACTCTACTTGTAAAAAGTTACGCGACTGCATCATATTCTCAAGCGACGCTAATCGCTTCTCAATACTTGATTGTGAACTTGCAGCTTCTGAAACAGGAGCGGGAGCAGCCATTAACTGGGTGCTCCCGCTCAATATCATGGCTGCCAAAATAATTTTCGGCTTCATAATATCTCTTATCTTAGTAAACTAGTACCGCACGGCGGTTTTTAGCGAAAGCTGATTCAGTGCGAGATTTAACCATTGGCTTCTCTTCACCGTAGCTTACCACTGACATTTGGCTAGCTGAAACACCTAAGCTTAATAGGTATTTTTCAACTGCTTGGCCACGGTGCTCACCTAGTGCAATGTTGTACTCTGGAGTACCGCGCTCATCTGCGTGGCCTTCAATTAGTACTTTAACTGATGGGTTTTGAACTAAAAACTCAGCATGTGCACGAAGTAAATCAGCGTACTTACCTTCAACAGTCGCTTTATCAAAGTCAAAGTAAATTACTTGCTCTTGACGAAGTGCTTCGTACTTTTGACGAAGTTGCTCTTCTGCTTGTTGCTCAGGAGAGATTGTAGCTACTTCAACTGTATCAGTGTTAGTTGATTGCTCAACAACGCCTTGATTTGATTGGTTTGCAGCACCTTCATCAATATCAGAAGATGAGCTACAAGCTGCTAATGTCATTACTGGCACAGCAATTAGCAGGCCTTTAAGTATTTTGTTAAGTTGCATTGAGTAGATTCCTATTTTGAGTAAACCAGTAATATTACTGTAAGTATGGCGACCAAGCTGGCGCCTTTACTTGTCCGTCTAGCACAGGTAACCGTGCTTTAAAGCGGCCGTCCATCGATACTAGCGCAAGTACCTGTTTATTATTGTGGAGCGTGCTGTATATAATCATCGAACCATTTGGCGCTATGCTCGGTGATTCATCTAGGCGTGTTCTCGTTAATACTTGAAACGCACCTGTAGCCAGCTCTTTCTTAGCAAGATGGTACTGCCCGTTGGTACGGTTAACCATCACTAATTCTTTTCCATCTGGTGTTATAGAACCAGCAAGGTTCATATCACCATCAAAGGTGAGTCGTTGTGACCTACCTGTTTTTAAATTTAACTTATAAATCTGAGCATTACCACCCCTTTCAGATGTAAACACAATATCTTGGCCATTAGGGTGCCAAGATGGCTCAGTATCTATGCTACGATGATTTGTTAAGCGTGTTTCTTTACGTGTAGCAAGGTCAAGCATGTAAACTTCTGTCGCACCCGTCTTATCTTTAGAAAGCACTAATAATAGCTTTTTGCCATCTGGCGAAAACTGCGGTGCACCATTAATACCACGGTAGCTTGCTATTATTTCACGCTTACCTGTGTATATATCTTGAATGTAAATTTGGCTTTGACGGTTTTCAAACGTTACATACGCTAGTTTAGTACCATTTGGTGACCATGCTGGCGACATTAATGGTTCTTTTGAACGAAGTAATACCTGTTCGTTAAAACCATCGTAATCAGCAACGACTAGCTGATAAGGTTTAGGCTCGTTATCACGTACTATTACATATGCAATTTTAGTTAAAAACGCGCCCTTTTCACCCGTTAGCTTTTCATAAATAACATCACTAATGCGGTGTGAATAACGGCGAAAACCACTCTCGCCAATAACACTTTCACGCGCTTCTAAAATATGATCTTGGCTTTTAACTAACTTACCGTTACTCATCATTTGCGTATTGCCACCGGTAATTTGGCCGCGAATCACATCAACTAACTCATAACGAACTAAATAACGTCCATCAGTTTGTTGTTCAATCTCACCAACAAGAACAGCTTCAACACCTTTATTAACCCAAGACGCATAATCAATTTCGCCATCTTTACTTGGCTGTTGCGGCATTTGCGCCACATCAACAGGTTTAAACTTACCACTGCGCATTAAATCGGCAGCAATAACACCACTTAGCTTTTCAGGAATTGGACCAACACCTTGGTATTTAAAAGGTACAATGGCAATAGGCCTTGCACCATCTACACCTTCTGTTATTACAATTTCAAGCGCTGCATTAGCAACACCCGTAAACCCAAACAGTAAAACTAAACAGGCTATTTTTATTTTGTTGAACATATCATTCCTTTAAAATTCTGGCTTGATTGTTAAATTAATATTCTTAAGTTTTTCGAATACGTCTTTATCTTTAGATACCGGTAATGTGTCAGCCATGCGCACTGCTCTTAATGCAGCTTCACATACTAACTTGTCGCCACCTAATGATTTAACTTGCGTTACTAAACCATTAAAGCCCAAACGAATATTAACTCGGCACTGTTGGTTTTTCATTTTTTCATCAATCAGTAAGTTTTGCTGAATACGCGCCATAATTAATGCACGGTACTTATCAACTTCGCTCACCACTTGTTGCTGACGTATTTTACTACGGGCAGCCTGCTCTTTGGCAAGTTGCTCTTGTAACATTTGCTCTTGCATTGCTTGCTGGCGTTTACGTTCGGCCTCAGCAGCACGCTCTTTTGCTTCCTCTTCACGCTTTTTGCGCTCAGCTTCTGCTTTTTTAAGCGCTTCTTCTTCAGCTTTGCGTTTGTCAGCTGCTGCTTTTGCTGCGTTTTCAGCTTCTTGCTTTTGCTTTTCGGCTTGCTTAGCTTTAGCACGCTCTTTTTGCTCAATGGCACGTGCTTTTTTAGCTTCTGCCTCAGCTTGCGCTTTTTCTTTCTCTTTAGCTTTACGCTCTTGCTCTAACTTTTTAATATTACGTGCTTCTGATTCGCGTTGCTTGCGTGCATTGGCCGCTCTGCGTTCTAAATCACGGATACGTTTATCTTCAGCACTTTTTTTATCTTTTTCTTTCTTTTGAAGCTCAGCAATTTTTTGCTCAACTTGTTTTTGATCAACTGTAACGGCTGATACCGCTTTATCTGGCGTAGGTATAGCCGAATTAAGCGTTACTTCCATTACTTTAGGTGTTGGCGGATGAATATTTGCAGAAGCATACAAAAATCCACCAATCCCTAAATGAAGTACTATTGATTTTACTACTGAACTATTCATACAGCTACTTCCCCTCAAAGGATTCAGTCATTAATCCTACTGATGGTACGCCTGCATTTTTCAAAAAATCCATTAGTAATAATACTTCTTGATACGACACCTTACCCGAGCCTTTAATCATTACCGGCACGTCAGGGTTTTTCATTAGCTGTAATTTTATAACCGCAGCTACATCAAGTGCTTCCATAGGCTCTTCTGGATCTGTACCTACACTCACGTAATATTTACCTTGTGCGTCTATTGAGGCAATAATAGGCGGAGTATCTTTAGTATCAACTAAATCAGACTCTTCCATCTTAGGTAAATCAACTTTTACACCATGCGTAATAAGCGGTGCTGTAGCCATAAATATTATAAGTAGTACCAACATTACATCAATGTAAGGTACTACATTAATCTCTGCGACCGGACGGCGCTTTTTACGCTGATACATTCGCTTGTGCCTCTATTTGTGTAGCTGCTTGACGGTGTAAAATATTAGCAAACTCTTCCATAAAGTTAATATAGTGAGACTCAAGCTTTTCAACACTGTTTGAAAAACGGTTATAAGCAATAACAGCAGGGATCGCGGCAAATAAACCCATAGCAGTGGCAATAAGTGCCTCTGCAATACCAGGTGCTACCATTTGTAATGTAGCTTGCTTAACTTCACCTAGTGCAATAAAGGCATTCATTATGCCCCACACTGTACCAAACAAACCGATGTACGGACTTATAGAACCTACTGTTGCTAAAAACGATAGACTAGATTCCATTTTTTCAATTTCACGAGAAAGCGCAACACGCATAGAGCGGTGCGTTCCTTCCATAACAATACTCGCACTTTGAAATGTATTCTTTTTATGGCGAGCAAACTCTTTAAAGCCCGAAGTAAACAAAGCTTCAATGCCTTGAGACTGACCGCTGCGTGACGATATCTCGTTATATAATTTGCTTAAATCAATACCCGACCAAAACTTTTGCTCAAATTTCTTAGCATTTATTAGCGCATCCGATATTGCTTTTTTACGTTGAAATATAATTGTCCATGACATTACAGACATGGCAACTAGCCCTAACATTACTAATTGAACAAGCAAACTTGCTTCTAAAATTAGATCTAAAAAATTAAGCCCTGATCCCACGTTAAACTCCTAAATAATTTCAAAATACGGCAAATTGGTTAATTTGTGTAAATATGACCGCTTACACGGCCAAAAGTTGCATCTAGTGTATCTAGTCCATTTCAAGCTGACAACGGTATTGCTATGAATAGGCAACAAAAAACCTTAAAAAAACAGCTTTAGCTGGCATTTCCCTTTGCCTCAGTCTTTTATTTAAACTTTTAAACAAACTCGCTAACTATAAACATGCGTAAATATATACATGAAACGTCATAAAATGCGCCGTTTATTCAAAATAAGAGCATAAACACTCAAAACCTATAAGCCTCACCTGCACGTAATAGTAAAACTAATACCGAGCTATAACGAAATAAATTACTTAAGTTATAAATTTCATAAACTTATAAATTTAACGATTAATTAACGCACAAGATTCAAACAACAATAAAATTCACTAAATTAGTTTTTCTAATCTGAAAATACAAATTTTCTAGTTTGAACAAAAAAGTAAACTTACGTATTATTCTCTCATACCGAGCTAGCGCACTGAATGAGATAGTTTCATTAAGCCAAGTTCTTAGTAATAGGATATTTTATCGTATTACATTGTTTTACTCTTTCTGGATAAAACCAAATTTAGTAAAACGTAGTTCCCCTGGATTACTTCCTTCAACTTGTTGTTTGCCCGCATTTTTTGCGGGCTTTTTTTTGCCTGCAATTTAGTGCGCTACATATTTTATTATAAACTAATAATTGCCCTACCTAATTTACAATAAGTAATTCGCTTACTAGTTTGAATGGTACGCAGAATAGCTTCGCGAGTCTTAACGCCCTGTGAATTAACAGTTAACTATAAAGCGTATTTGTATTTTGAAATAACATTTGCAACAGAGTGTTGAGGTTTTGAGTATAATAATTTGAAACAAAGGGATACTGAGACAATTACCTGCTGCGCAATAAACCACAGCAAGTAAAGTATATAGGCTAGTCTTTTTTAGGAAGTAAACCAAAGTGATGATATGCACTGTCAGACACTATGCGCCCACGTGGTGTACGCTGAATAAATCCCTGCTGGATTAAAAATGGCTCTATTACATCTTCTATTGTTTCGCGCTCTTCACCAATAGCAGCCGCTACATTGTCGAGCCCTACTGGGCCGCCCATAAATTTTTCGATTATGGCGAGTAAATATTTGCGGTCCATATAATCAAAACCACTTTTATCTACATCAATCATATCAAGGGCTTGCTTAGCTACATCGGCGTTTACTGTGCCGTCAGATTTTACTTGAGTGTAATCGCGTACACGGCGCAATAAGCGGTTTGCAATACGTGGTGTGCCGCGCGAGCGCTGGGCAATTTCGGTAGCGCCATCGTCACACATTTCTAAACCAAGATAATGTGCTGAACGCCCTACTATGTGCGATAAATCTTCTACAGAATAAAACTCTAATCGCTGCACAATTCCAAAACGGTCACGCAGTGGCGATGTAAGTGAGCCTGCTCGTGTGGTTGCACCAATAAGTGTAAATGCAGGTAAGTCTAATTTAATAGAACGCGCAGCTGGGCCTTCACCAATCATTATATCAAGCTGGTAGTCTTCCATTGCGGGATAGAGTATTTCTTCAACTTGTGGGCTTAATCTGTGTATTTCATCAATAAACAGTACATCGCCTTCTTCTAAATTGGTAAGTAGTGCGGCTAAATCACCTGCTTTTTCAAGTACAGGGCCTGATGTTGTTTTAATACTTACGTGTAATTCATTGGCGACAATATTTGCAAGCGTGGTTTTACCAAGCCCAGGTGGGCCAAATATTAATAAATGATCGAGCGCTTCACCACGGGTTCGCGCAGCTTCAATAAAAATTTCCATTTGCTGCTTAACATGAGGCTGGCCTCTATAGTCGGCTAAAAGTTTTGGTCTTATTGCACGATCTATAGAATCTTCATTTGTTTTTTCAGTCGCATCAATTAAGCGATCCGCTTCAATCATGGGTTACTCACAACATAGATTTTAAAGATTCTCTAATAAGAACCTCAGTAGACATATCGGGTTTACTTATCGATTTTACTGCTTTTTGAGCTTGTGGCAATTTATAACCTAATGCAAGCAGTGCCGATACGGCATCATCCGCTGCATTATTAGCAATTGTCGCATCGCTCATTGGCTCTATTACTGCGCTGTCGCTAAATGGTGTAAATAAATCATTGCCCCAATCTTTTAGTCTGTCTTTCATTTCGAGTACTAAACGCTCGGCTGTTTTTTTACCTACACCGGGTAATTTAACAAGCGATGTTGAGTCTTCGTTATTTACACAACTTACAAATTGTTTTGCCGACATGCCCGATAAAATAGCTAAGCCAAGTTTTGGCCCTACGCCATTTGCTTTTAATAGCTCTCTAAACAAGGCACGTTCAACTTTATTATTAAAACCAAATAATAGTTGAGCATCTTCACGCACTACAAAGTGAGTGTAAACAATCGCATTTTCACCAATTTTTGGTAAATCGTAAAAACAGGTCATTGGCATTTGTACTTCGTAACCAACACCACTTACTTCGAGTAAGATTTCTGGTGGCTGTTTTTCGACTAAAATACCATTTAAGCGGCCTATCATAGTTATTTCCTTAAACGTCCTCTAACGGTTTTGCTTGCGCTACCCGCTAGTTTAATTAAATTTTGTTCTGAGTGGGCGTGGCAAATCGCAATAGCGAGTGCATCAGCTGCATCGGCTTGTGGCGTACCGGGTAGTTTTAAAATATTTTTTACCATGTGCTGCACTTGTGTTTTATCTGCGCCACCGTTGCCTACTACTGCTTGCTTAATTTGCCTAGCTGAATATTCAAATACGGGTAAGTCGGCCATTGCAGCGCCAACAATCGCGGCGCCTCTAGCTTGGCCTAGTTTTAAAGCAGAATCGGGGTTATGCGCCATAAATACTTTTTCAATGGCAAAGGTTTCTGGTGAAAACTGCTCAATAAGCTGTGTAATGCCTTGGTAAATCATTTTAAGTCTAACCTGAAAAGGATGATCGGCTAACTTAATACAGCCACTGCCTAAGTATGTAAATTTAGAACCTTGGTGGGCAACAACGCCATACCCGGTCAAACGTGAACCAGGATCGATCCCTAAAATAATGGCCAAACTTGCATTCTCATTATTGTTATTTTTAAATTACGCTAATAATGCCAGAGCACTGTATAAATTACCAGTACAAAGAAAAACAAAAATGCCCATGTGTTAGGTGGGCATTTAAAGGAGAATGTTAGTTTAAGCTTACCTTAGGGCACGTACTAATCCTTGAGTGTTTTGTTTAAGTGTTCGGGCAATCATTAAATAGCCTAAACCTGCTACAAATACACCGCCCGCTACCGGCCCAATAATCCATATATGTGGGTGTAGCTTACCGGCTAAATCAAACATTTGTTGCTGCACAATTAAAAGCGCTATATCACTAAAAAATGCAGCGACTAAACCGGCTAAACCACCGAGTAATAAAAACTCATACAGGGTCGCGTTTTTAATTAATCGGCTTTTAGCACCAAGTGTTCGCAGTATTACAATTTCTTGCATACGTTCACCCAAGCTAGCTTGCACTTGCGATATAAGTACAAGCGCGCCACACAGCACAACAATAGCCAGTACAAAGCCAATGGCGAGCGATACTTGCGAAATAGTTGTTTGTATTTGCTTAACAAAGTTATCAATGTCAATGGCTGTAATAGTTGGGTAAGTGCGCAGTAACTGGCTAAAGTCACGCTTTTGCTCTGGGTTTATGCGTACCGACGAAATATACGTTGCAGGAAAATCTGCAAGTACATCTGGGCTTAAAATAATAAAAAAGTTAGGTTTTAGCGTAGCCCAATTAACTTTACGGACACTGGTAATTTTAGCGTCGAACGACTGCGAACCAATTAAAAATGTAAGCGTGTCGCCTATTTCAACATCTAAACGCTCGAGCATCGACTCCTCTACTGAGGCTTCGGCTGTTGCATTTTCACCAAACCACGCACCTTGTGTTACTTCATTTTGGTCAGGCACATCTTTAAGCCATGTAAGGTTTAACTCACGGCCAATACCGGCACGTGCTTCTTCGTCTTTTTTCTCGTTGTCTTGCAGTGATACAGAACGCGCTACCAACTCGCCGTTTACCGCATTTACGCGCCCACGAATAGTTGGATAAAACTCCGATACCTGAATATCTTTTTGAGCTAAATATTCATTAATTGGCTCAAGCTCATTTTGCGTAATATTAACCAAAAACGCATTAGGCGCGTCGCTTGGAAGTTGCGACTGCCAATCAGATATCATGTCGTTTTTAAGCACCACTAAAAACAGCAGTAATTTAATCGCTAACGAAAAACTAATTAACTGTACCGCGTTCACATTTGCACGCTTTTGAATAGACGCAATTGCAAGCGACCAACTATTACCTGGCTTTAATCCTAGTTTTCGACCACCACCAAATATTAATTTAGATACTAAAAACAGCACACCAATTAGTGCAAGTGTTGATATAAACAAAATTAGCGTTATTTTTATGTTGTTACTAAATAACCACATTAATAAAAACACAGTTAGCGCACTCATACCTAAATGCACACGACTTACCGCCAACTTGTCGCCTAAGTTACGGCGCAGTACTCTAAGCGGTGGAATATCAAATAAATCAAATAACGGTTTGATAGAAAACATAACAGCACAAATTACGCCAGTGCTTATAGCCACCAGCCAAGGTTTAAAGCCACCTAAAGGCAGCTCTGTGCCCATACTTTTTGATAAGTAACTTGTTGCTATTTCTTGCAAACCATAACCAATTAACAGCCCAATACTTACCGCCATTGCACATACAAGCAATAAATGGAGCATGTATATTTTGCGGATTATTGAACGGCTACCGCCTAGCGTTTTCATCATCGCTACTGGGTCGTATTGGCGTTCACAATAACGTTTTGCTGAAACAGCTATAGCCACTGCAGCTAAAATAATGCCTAGTAAACCAGCAAGTAATAAAAAGCTCTCTGCGCGGTTTAAGCTGTTTGAAATGGGTGATTGGCGGTCTTTAACGCCATACCATTGTTGGTTTTCTTTCATTTGTGGTTTAAGCCACTCATAAAAACTATTTATGTCAGCCTCACTACCTGCATAAAGTTGGCGGTAATAAACACGACTACCCGGCTGCACAACTTCAGTTTTTGCCACATCGTCAATATTAATAAGCACACGACGGCTACTCGAAAATACATTAAATGGCGCGTCTGGCTCTTCTACAATAACTTTTGAAACATTAAATAATGCCGCGCCAAGCTCTACTTGCGCGCCTATATCAATATTTAAACTGTAAAATACCGATTCACTTAGCCACACATTACCCGGCGTTGGCCCGCTATTAGCAACTTTAGTTTCACCGGTTAGTGTATCTTTAACTTTTAACTGCCCTTTTAGCGGGTACGCATTAGATGCCGCTTTTACTGAGCTAAACTGCATTTCATCATCGGCAAACAACATAGTGTCGAAATACACCATTTGCGCCGTTTTTAAATTTTGGCTCTGTGCTTGAGTAATAAAAGCGGTGTCCAGAACATGGTCGCTTGCAAGTACACGGTCTGCTGCAATAAAAGCACTGCTTTTTTGCGCAATACTTTGCCCTATTCGCTCAGTAACCATCGACAGTGTAAGCACGGTTAACACAGCAAGAGCGATAGCTGCGCTTATAACCGTGAGCTCACCACGGCGAAATTCTCGCGAAAATAACTTAAGCGCTAACTTAACCCACATTAGCAACGTCCTCTACTTGGCTTTTTACCAGTAAACCCGCTTCTATTTGAATAATGTGCTCACATTTTTGTGCAAGCCCTTCATCGTGAGTCACCAAAATAAGCGTGGTGCCATGTTGCGTGTTTAAATCAAATAATAACGATTCAATCATTTTACCGTTTTTGCTGTCTAAATTAGCCGAAGGCTCATCAGCAAATAGTATTTTAGGTGTACCAATAAATGCTCGCGCAATAGCAACACGCTGCTGTTCACCGCCAGAGAGTTGCGACGGATAATGATCAATTCGATGGCTCAAGCCTACTTTTTCAAGCAAAGCAATTGCTTGCTCTTTTGCATCACTTTCACCAGCGAGCTCTGCTGGTAGCATAACGTTTTCTAGTGCCGTTAAGCTTTGTACTAACATAAACGATTGAAACACAAATCCAATTTTAGCCGCGCGCAGTGCAGCACGCTCTTCTTCATCTAAATTGTGTAATGGTTCACCATCTAAAAATATTTCACCGCTGCTTGCGGTATCCAGCCCTGCTAATAAACTGAGTAACGTAGATTTACCTGAGCCCGATGTGCCAACTATAGCAACAGACTCACCATGCTTGACATTAAAGCTGATGTCGCTGAGGATGGGCAGCTCACCTTCAAAGGTAGAGACTACTTTAGACAAACCATTAACCTGAATTATATTTAATTGAGAAAGCGCTGACATATGACTCATTCAATCCTTCGTTTAGTATTCATTTTATTTTTAGTTATCAAACCGCTGAGCGCAGCAGCCGACAACACGATTTTAATACTCGGTGACAGTTTAAGCGCAGCCTACGGACTTCAACAAGAAGAAGGCTGGGTAAAATTGTTACAAGATAAATACGATGACGAACAAGCCGACATTGAACTTATCAACGCCAGTATTAGTGGCGAAACATCTGGTGGAGCCCTACGCCGTTTAGATGCATTGCTTGAGCAATACGAACCCACTCATGTACTTATTGAGCTAGGTGCCAATGACGGTTTACGTGGTTTTCCAGTCAAAAAAATGCAAACTAACTTAACGTCTCTTATTCAAAAAAGCCAAGCAGCTAATGCAATGACCGCCTTAATGGAGATTTACATTCCCCCTAATTACGGTCCGCGTTACAGCAAAATGTTTACAGACACTTTCTCGCGCGTTAGCGAAGAAACAAATGCGCATTTAATGAACTTTTTTATGCTCGATGTTGCTGGTCAACCTGAGCTAATGCAAAACGATAGTTTACACCCTAACAAAAAAGCTCAGCCATTAATACGAGATGAGATGTATGACTCGATCAAAAAGTGGCTAAATAAAGACTAGCTAATTAATACACCGCAAGGGCGCCTTTTTAGGTCTCTTGCGTAATAAACACCCAAACAAACAATCGCTTATTGATTTTTAAAAAAATACACGTACTATTGCAAACAACGTCGGTATGTAGCGCAGCTTGGTAGCGCACTGTCATGGGGTGGCAGGGGTCGAGAGTTCGAATCTCTCCATACCGACCATTAATACCAATCCGCAATAATACTTAATCATTTTGCGGGGCTAAACGTGTCGCTACCTGTGTTAAAAAATTCTCATTTAGAACAACTAAATAGCGAATTTTTTGCCTAGCTATCAACACGTTTTTCCATCCTAAAAATAGATCACTTAATTAAGCGAATTGGTATAAACTCCCTCTATATCAATAAGTTAAACTTCTCTTCAAAATATAGCCAAAATCCATCTGTTTTGATTCTACAATTTATCCGTGGCACTATCTTATTTATCTAAGCGCACTTAATAAAACTGAGTTTAGCTGGCTAGTTTTGTGGTTTTTGAGGGGGTTGTATTTAAATGTTATTACCTTGAAGTGGCCTTTGTGGGATCTATATAAAGCCATTTAATTTCAATTTATTGAAATTAAAATAAAAAAGCGCTCTAAGCGCTTTTTTATTAAAGTACTAGTGCTTGCGCCCTACACCATTACGTACCATGTCTTGCCCTGTTTGGAATACATCTTCTGTAATACTGCGCGCTAAAAGTAATTTTTGATTATCGTCAAACACGGCTACAAAACGACTACCATCACTATTGTTTGTTGCCATACCAACGCCCGAAACACCTTTAAGGCCAAGACCGCCGTTTTCTACATTTAATAAAAAGCTTTCTAATTCGGCTAGACTAGAAATTACATCATTTTCTTTATTCATTTTAACACTCTTTTAGTAAGGCTTTTAAATCATTATGGTGGCTATTTTATAGAGAAGAGCCAAAAACTCAAACCCTTGGCTCAGGTTAGTCACTAAATCGACTTTATAGCTAACTCTAAATTGCTTAGCGCACAACCAAACTCTTTTGCATTGATGCGATGATACTGTGTGTCACTCGTCGCTGTAAGGCTAATTATAAACTCGTCTTGTTGGGCTACCGCACTTTGCTCTTGGCTTAAACACATAGCTTGAGTAAGTGAACGCAGTTTTGAATTTGTTAAAATTGAGCCAAAACGCTGCACTGGCAGTGGAGGTATTTTTATAGCGGGTAACGCTTCATCTATTGTGCGTGCACTTAAGATAAACGTGTTATTGGTAATTTCAATTACACTGCTTGTAGGCCAGTACGAATAGCTATAGCTCTTACTCTCAGGTTGGGCTTTACCTTGGTTAGCCAAATGCACTACACCACTTTTGCCTATTACGGTTATTAAGCTACCTTCTGCCGATTTAATAACAACTAAGGCTGTATTTTCATCAATACCAAAACCATGTCGAATCTCTGTTTTAGTATTTTTCACTTCGTTTTTATTTAGCGTTGCTGCAAGCCTAAATGTACGGTTTTGTTCGCTAAATTGAATATCTAGTACACCAAAGTTAAAACTGCCCAGCCCACCAGCATTAGTGTTATTTTCACTTTTACGAAGTGCCTCAAGGCTTGTCGTATTTGTAAGCATGCCCGTCACTTTACTTTGGATTGCTGCGCCCGCTCCTTCACCTACAATTACTGGGCGAGTTTGCAATGCTTGAGTCCACGGGTATGGGTTATTGTTTTGATCAAATAATACCTTATGAGTTAATGCTGCATTACCGCTATTAAACATCACACCGGTACTATTTTTAATAAGTGATACAAGTGCATTAGTGCCATTTTTACATAAAGCGTATTCGGCCTTTGTGCGATTGGGATAAATCACTTCACGGTTATACACATTCATTAATGTATTTCTAAGCGCTGGTAATTCATCGCACGAGTTACTCGTAATCGCTTTAGCAAGCGCTGGCGTTAGTGCTAACCATTGAGTGTTTATATTTGATTGTGCCAAAAGACTTTGCGCTACATCTGCCGACTCATAAGGGTCGCGGCTCGAAGCCGTAATAGCAAGCATGGTGGGTTTTGCGTTATTAACTTTTAAACTGCCCGACACAAATTGTAAAATACTATTAGTCGCAACCTCATTATTAAAATCGGTATTTACTTGCTCTTTTAAACGCTCACCGTTTTTATTAAGTAGCGGTACTTCTAGCATATCAAATACAAAGTTGTACTCTTGCTGAGTTAGACTTTCTAATTGCTGATTATTTATATCGCGCCACTGCCAGAGTAAATCAGTTTTTGATACGCTATTTGACGATTTACTTTGTATGGCTTTAAGTGTTTTTAATACAGCCGTTTTTGCCTCAACATTATTATTAGGCCAATGCTGCGCGATGTTTTTTATTTGAGAGCTGCTAAGTGTATATAAATTATGTGACTTACCATCAATAACAGCCTCTTTTTGGCAATTATTAAGCTTGGCGCTAGTACAGGTAGTAAGCTCTGACCCCACTAAAATTAAAGTTTGGCTTTGCTCTTGAGCCACTGCATTTATTGAAAATCCTGCACCGAACAATGCCACTACCATACCCAGTAACTTCGGCTGTTGATCACGTAAAAATGCACATATCATAATGTAAACTCTAATATAAATAATAAAACTAATGTGTTGTAGTTTAACAGCTAGCCACTTGCGCCTAAATATATTTTTATAAATGTTAAATAATTCAAGTCTCTGAAAAACGATAGGATTAAGCACTGCATTTAAATACATTGTTTAGTTTGCCCCTCTGTCTTTGTAAATATTATCTAAACAAATTTAAGCGGAGCATTTATTGACCAATTTCATTGTTTAAATTACGGTGGTGAATTATTTTATGTAACTGGGGTGAAATATGGACTTTTCTAATGAAGAGATAAATTTTTTTGCTGAGTTATTTAAGCCTAATACAAAGTCACATGCTCACAACAGTCACGTTTTAACGTTACAAAGTTCAGTACCAGCCAATATTGCTCACTTACTTAGTAGCGCTAATTTAACTCTGCTCGCAGAGGTTGCACACTATCAGTTATGGTTTCCGTTGGACTTAAAAATTGATAGCGCCGGAATAATCAAACCTATTTTAAACGCCCCCGAAGTAATAGACACACAAGGCACACTGCGCAGTTGGCGCTGGAGTGAGCTAAATATTAAAAGCCAAGGGTTTAAAATTGAATCAATATCAAACACGGGGATGTTTTTAAAACCCCTCCGAAAAGGTAACCATTTAAATAAATCGCAGCACATGGAATTTATTTTGCCTAACAAACAAAGTATTTCGATGGAAATAGAACCCGTAAGGCAAAGCACACAAGGTATAGCCGCTAAAATAACGCAAATCCATAGCGGTCAAGAGCAACTAAGAGCTTACCTATTTGAAGAACATAAACGTCAACATGCTAAATTATACGAGAATGGCCAATTAGTTGAGCAGCTAATTTAATAGGTGTTTACCCCGCTATACTTGCATTTAGTTGGCTTTATTTAACCCCCTCTCAATGTTAATCTGTACCCTTATTAATAAATCATAAGGATATGACAATGCCGGGTGCTTTTGCGCACATCACTGCCGTTAATATTGCAACGCAAACCAAGTCACTCGCTAAAATGGATATGCCTAAAAAAGCAAAGCTTATTTTAAGCCAACGCCAAGCATACCTTGAACTAGGCTGTGTAGCCCCCGATTATCCTTACTTAGCTGTAGCGCAGCCTAGTCAAAATGCGTGGGCCGACCTAATGCACTATGAGCACACAGGCGATTTACTTAAAGCAATGATTGAATACTGTAAAACACTTGAAGGTGAAGCATTTGAAAAGTGTTTTGCCTGGTTATGCGGTTATATGGCCCATGTTGCTGCAGATATAACAGTGCATCCGGTTGTTGAATTAAAAGTAGGCCCTTACGCGCAAAACCAAACGGCGCACCGTACCTGCGAAATGAATCAAGACACGTTTATTTGGCAACGTTTAAACTTAGGTGAGTTAGGTTATGCTGACCGCGTGCAACAAAATATTGGATCTTGTACTAACAAAGACGATAATTTTGATACCGATATTGCAAAAATTTGGCGACATGCTTTATTAACGGTTCACCCAAGCTACGCAGCACAACACGCTCCTAACTTTAATTCATGGCATAACGGTTTTCAGCTTGTAGTAAATAATGTTGAAGAAAGCTATCGATTATTTGCCTGTGCACGCCATGTTGCTGCTGATTTAGGCTTGTTTTATCCTCGCCCAAACGAAGTAGACCCCACTTTTATTGAACATCTAAAAACGCCGCACGAGCCTATGCATTACAACGATATTTTTGACTTTGCCGTTAGTAACATTCAGCACTACATAACCATTATTGCCAATGCCGTATTTTTAGATACTGATTACAGTGCAATTAAAAATTGGAACCTAGATACAGGCTACGATGAACACAACACGATGACGGTATGGAGCAAATAAAATGAAACACTTACTTTATATAAGCCTCATAGTATTACTTAGCGGTTGCTACACTCCTAAAAACAACAATCCAGAAGTGATGGCCGACTTAGCCTCACAATTAAAAGATATTGCTACAGCCGTTGATGGCACACTAAAATTTAGTGAAACATCCTATTCAACAACTGATGAGTTATTAAAAGCCGCTGTTAATAACGATTTAAGCAAACTTGCACCTTTTGGGGAATACACGCTTATTGTAAACGTACAAGATGATAACGCAGTGCTACTTTTATGTGATGCCAATACGGCTTTAATTGAAGATGCAGGCTGTACTGCTCAATCAGATATACAGCATTGGGGAGCAGGAGTTATTCATCAGTGCGAAATAACTATAAACGCCCAACAGCTCTGTAACTAGGTAATAAAATACCTGCTATACATTTAAAGTTGAGCCGTCATCTCTTTGGGGTTAAACACTAAGCCATGGCGGCTAACATGCTCTGCAAAATTTTCGGCTGACATTGGTTTCGCAAAGTAAAAGCCCTGAAATTCTTTACACCCCATTTGCGCCATTATTGCTACTTGCTCTTGGGTTTCTACTCCTTCGGCTACGCACTTAATATCAAGCTCTTCACACATAACGTGCACCGCTTTAACTAAACTTTTTTGACGCGTAGAACTTGTTACTTGGCTGATTAATGAGCGATCTAACTTAAGTTTGTTAATAGGGTAATCGGCAAGGCGTGCAATATTAGAATACCCCACTCCAAAATCATCAACCGAAATAGTAAAACCCCACGATTGCAGTGTTTGCATAAGCTTTAGCGAATGCGCTTGGTTTGCCTCAAGAGAGGTTTCAGTCAGTTCTAACTCTATTTGAGGTGGCTTTACGTTGAAGTCGGCAAGGTATTTAACCAGTTTTGACATAAAATCGGTTTGGCTAAAATCAATTAGAGATATATTTATTGCCACCGGCACAGTCGGTAAACCCGCCTTAGTCCAATTGGCAATTTGAGCGCAGACTTTTTGAATAATCAGATCGGTTAACCTACTGACCATTCTGTATTCTTCAGCAATAGGAATAAATACCACTGGCGACACATTACCTAGTATAGGACTGTTCCAACGCGCTAAAGCTTCAAGCCCTATACATTTACCCGTTGCATCTACTTTAGGTTGATAGTGTACCGACAAATCGCCCTGCTGAAGCGCTTCGTCTAATAACATCGAAATTTCGTATTTTTCGATAAAAGCTTGTGATTGCTTTTCGTTATAACCACTTAGAGGCATATTACAGTTTGCAACTTTAAGTGCTTCGCACGCATTACTAAGTACTGTTGTGCTGTTTTTTCCGTGATCAGGATACTTTGCAAAACCAAATAAAAATGATTGCTGACACTTAGTGCCAAACACATTATAAGTTTTATCTAATGTATTTTTTATTTGCATTAATAGCTTATCTTCAAGCTCGTTTTGCGAGTTTGCGCCAATTATAAAAGCAAGCTTTCCTACTCCTATATGGGCACACAACAACGGCCCATCTGCCATCGCCTTTAAACGCTTATACGCGTTAATAAGTAATGCTTGAGAGTCGGCTTTAGTGAGCTTTAAATTTAAGTATTCACTATTTGCACTTTGGGTAACAACGATAAAAAAACCTTTTTGGTATTTGCTTGTTAATCTGTTGCATTGCAGCTCAAACCATTCTCTATTGGGGAGTTTTGTTTGCGAGTCTCTAAAGCGTAAACGTTTATTTTCTTGTTCCATCATCGATAAGTTTTGTTTAATGAGCTGCTCTTGCGTGCAATCGTAAAAGTCGTATACACGGTAGTTTGTACTCATTGTTATTTGCTGGTAGCAGGCTTTAAAATAGCTTTTTTTGTACTTCACAATTTTATTTTGAGCATTAGGGGCGTCAAAAACTAAAGTAGGAAATAAATGAGAAAGGTTAACGCATTCTTCTTTTAATTCTTTTTTTAAACCAAACATATCAATAGCGTGTTGATTAAAATCAGTAATGACAAGGTTTTCGTCAACAATAATTTTGGCTTTATTTGATTCAGTGAATAGGCTTCGATAAAGCTCATTTTTGTCTTGAAGGTGAGTATTGGCACTTATCATTGTGTTGTTTAAACGCTTAGCAGCCACAATTGTGCGTGCTACAGCAAGGGGAATACAAATGTTAAAAAATAAAAATATAAGCCCTGTAATGTATAAGCTGGCATCGGGAAGTTGTTGAGCAATGCCGGTTAAGCCCGATACATCAACGTTATTGATGATCATATAAAACGGTACAATATTTAATATGCCATAAGCTAAGGCTGTTCTATGCCCAAGCAGCATAAGTGCGATTATTGGGCAGGAATACATATACATAGAGCCCACTTTTGCAAGCTCTAGGTCTGTTAAAAATAAGTTCATTGACACGCTAGCAGCTACAATGGCGATTAAAAGTGCATGAGCGCTAAAGTGATAAAAACGCTTACTTGCTATAAGTAAACCACATGCAGTAGCAAAAAAGCTGCTTGTTAGTACAATGATATAGATTAAGTTGAATTCAATAGCGCTTGTGTACGTGTGGCACGCCACTGCAAAACATAACACCATTACTAATGATAGAATAATGCGCAGTGCACTTATCCGCCAATTAGCAACCTGACCAGGGGCTGAATAATGATCATTTAATAAAAAGAATCTATTGAAAAAATGCATAATAAACAACAGTTAAAGCTCATTATTCTATTAGACATTGATAACTTGTTAAAATCAATCAAATGAATATAATTTCTATTTACATTGTTCTATAAAATAGACAAGTGTAAACCTGCTTATTAGCCGTTAAGCACTTATTTTTCGAGTGTTTTTACAGTTATCTTCTTTAAGAGCGAAACCACTGCAGCCTAAAAATTCACCGTGCTTAGATTTACGTTTACGCATTTCGCGACCACACTTTTCACAAATTGGATGCTGCGTTTTACAGTCTATATTCACACATTGAGAATATGTGCTTTTATCAACCGATGGGCTACTACAGCTTTTGCACACTCGCAATTTAGTTTTGCAAATTTGCGTATTAGTACAGCTATAATAGTCACCATACTGACCCGTTTTTGGCACAATTAACCCGTCGCTGCACGTATTACACTCTCTTTGCTTAAGTTGCGACTTGTTAAACAATGTTGAAGCGATTTGAATAGGATAATCGTCATTTACTAGTTCTTTTACAAACGCGGAGCATGCATAAGGGTCGGCAATTAAATACGCTTTATGTTTAGCGCGCGTGATACCTACATAAAGCAAACGCCTTTCCTCTGAGTGAGTGAATTCATCTTGCTTTGGTAATAACGACTCCACCAGCACATTATTTTGATTATCGCTAGGAAACCCTAATTTACCTTGTTCAAAACCAATAATAATACAGTAATCAGCTTCAAGCCCCTTAGCGCTATGCAATGTCCAAAAATAAAGAGGGTTTGTATGCTTTTTACCTTTTAAATGCTGCTGCACGCTATTTAACATGTACCTATATCGACTAAGTATGGCAATGCTCGCTGATGCATCGTTTTTTTGAATAGTGCTTATGCTCTGCTGTACTTTCATTTCTACCGATTTAGTGCCTTGGTATAAATCGTCTAACAAAATAACTTGTGGTGTAGTTACTTGTGTATGTGTGCTGATCTGCTTTTTATATTGCTCAGGGTTTTGCATTACAAAACGCCCTGCTACATCACTAATACTATTGTTATATCTAAATGTTTTTTGCAACATGGTAAGTGAGTGGCTGCCCACTAATTCATTAAAGCGTGTGGTAAGCGCTAAATTACCACCCGAGAACCGATAAATTGCTTGCCAATCATCACCGACCGCAGTAAAGCGTATTCCTTTGCCATATTTTAATATGGCATTTAAAAAGCCCATACGCGCACTTGATATATCTTGAAACTCATCAACTAAAATGTGGCTCCACGGAATATTAAAGTCTCCGCTTACTATCGCCTTTGTCGCTTGAATAATCATGTCGTCAAAATCAATGGCATTTTGCGTGCTTAGTTCATTTATATAGGCGTCATGAATTTGCACTAACAAGTTTGCATATTGTTGATAGTTTTTAATACCACTTTGCTTGATGCGCTGCGCTATTTGCTTATTACTTAGTTGCTCCACTCGAATAGCTTGTAAGCATTTTATGTACTTATCAATGCCTTGCTGTAACTGCCCTGAGTTATTTAAAGTATGAAATATTTCGTCGTTACTTATAGGTGTTAATTCAACATTATGCTGCTTTAATTGCTTTGCGAGAGTTTGCTCTAGCTTTCCTTCAACCCAGTTGTAATGAAAGGTTTCGAGTAAAGTGGTGCCATTTTTTTTATGTAACTTACGCTTAAATGCAATTTGCTCGTTATAGTGTTTTTTATCTATATCGGCACGAGTATTCCCTTGCCTATCAATGCCAAAGTGCTCTAAGTAAATATCGTATTGAGGTATATAAAAGTCTGGTTGGTATTGCCCACTTAGCTCTGCGCCTTGATTAAAGTGATAATTCACCTCATAACTGTGCGCCACGCAATTCAAATGTAGCCAGTTTGAAATAAGCACTTCCTGATAACTTTTTACTTTATGACCCGCAAGGCTACGGTATTCGTTATCGCGTACGTATCGCTCGTACTGTGCATTATCTTTAAAGCTAAATATATCAATCGGCTCATGGAGTAAATCTACAAATGCTTTTAAAAACTGTGGCTCGGTTTGTATTTTTTTACTTACCCACCCAGTTAACCAACTATTTAATTGAACTGGGTCGGTTGCAAATTTTGACAACTCGATTGGCTTTTTAGCACTTTGTAATAATTTAAGCCCAAGCGCATGAAACGTTAAAATAGTGGGTACTTTGGTATGCAAGTTTGCATGCGTGGCGCGTTTAATAAAGCGATCTTTAAGCTCCTTTGCTGCTGTTTTATTATAGGCCAGCACCAAAATTTGCTCAGGCTTGGCAATATCACACGCTATTAAATCTAACGATTTTGCGACCATCACAGATGTTTTACCTGTACCTGCTGCCGCTAATACTAGGTTTTTATCGTTATCGCGTATAACCGCTAAGCGCTGCTCTGTTGTTAAGGGATTTGACTCTACTTGATTAAAAAAGTCATTTTTAAGAGTTAGCTGTTTTTTTTCATATTTATGGCGCAGCTGTGCGATTGCATCGTGAGTATTGGGTGTGGAGCTCAGTATATTTAAAAATTTAATACTGCTTGGCGATAAGTGTTGTTGCCATGTGTTTATACTTTGAGCGTATTGTTTAGCAAGTAAAAACACCTCGTTATTAAGTATTTTCATGGAACTATCACGTAAAAACTCATCTAAAGCATAACGCTTTAGCAAAGCCTTGGCGTTATTTACTTTTTGCTCAAGCATGGCTGAAAATTGCGTGTTAAGGGCGGTATTTAAAGACTTAGCTTGTGCTTTGTTTAAAAAGCTAATTGATGCATTGCTACTATCGCACAAATTAATTTTGGCGCTAAATAAACGATTTTTAAGTATTGAGTAATTATCAAAGTCTTTAATTAAAAATGTCCGCGCGGGAGCACTTCTAAAGTGCACAACAAGATGCTCTTGCTCAAAAGTTACGTGTTTAATACGGGTAAAAAAACGGCCTAGCCAACTTGGAGTAGCATTATACTGCGCCATAATACTCAATATGAAGATATGCTTTGACTTGATTGTAACATACTCTTTTATATTACATTTAACGCTAAATAGTAGTCATTTATAAAGCAACCTCTTAGCAGGCTGACTTTTAAAACTTAATATTATCATTTTACTCACAAGCATTAACAATTTTAAACATTTACAGATAGCGTGTTGTGTAACAATGCACAAATACACTTAATATATTTACTAGGTATATCCGCAATTAAACAATTACTTATAGCTAATTCAGTGGTTAAAAGGAGCTAACATGCTTAAAAAGTGCATTACCACAACTGCTTTAATTTTATTATTATGCGCCTGTACAACAGAAACAGAGTCTAATTTAGTAAAAACAAAAGGAATTTGGGCAGGCTTTGAGCTGGTTTCTGACGGTAACCGCACGCGTGTTAACGCAGAGCTAAATGCGGGAGATGCTAATGGCTCAAACATTGTTTTAAGCGATAGCGACTCATTACAAGCTGTTGTTAATAACACTGCTATTGTACTTACAAAAGATACCGACATTTTAGACGTTGATTACCAAGCGTATATAAATGCCACTGACGATAACCAACAGTTTGATATAAAATTTAAACGAGACGATGGTATAAATGCGAATTCAGCTGTGGAACTACCTTTAAATTTTATTATTTTAACCCCGAGTAACAACCAAACTTTTAGTATTAATAGTCCCCTTACAGTTCAGTTAGATGGCACTGATCCCAATAGTACTAGTCAAGTAGAACTTAGCAGTATCTGCACTAACAATAATAATGAAACACTTTTACAATCAACGCTTTTTACGCTTAGTACTTCACGCCTTGAAATAGATTTGCAAAGCTTAGATATGTTTAGCAGCTCGCAAGTAGATCAAAGTAAAACGTGTAGTTTAACAGTTAGTGTAAAACGTGAACGACTCGGTAGTATTTCAGGTGAGCTCGCAAATCAAAGTTATATTAAAGCCCAGCAATCACGTGCTATTAAAAATATGACTTTAACGTTTTAATTTGCACGCTAATTTACTCAGCGTTAAGCTATGCCTTTATTAAGTAATTTTACCAATTGTAATTGCCCTCCTTATTTACAGGAGAACTAATTACAATTGATATAAAGGTTTATTATGACTAACAGCACATACCCTATTGGCACACCAGGCAAAAAATGGAATAACAACGATAAAGCCCAGTGGTTAGCACGCCAAAACATTAAACGCAGTTACCAAAACGAAGTCGTAACGCTAATTAATGACCTTGAAAGCACCTTAGATATAGAGCAATACGGCGAGCTTAATTACGCCGCTGGTACTTACCCATTATATATATTAAAAACGCCTAACTTTAATGCCAATAAACCAACTGTTTTAATCACCGGTGGTGTACATGGCTACGAAACCAGTGGCGTACATGGCGCACTTAGATTTGCTAAAACATCCGCTATGCAATATTGCGAACAGTTTAATATTATTGTTGCCCCCTGCATTAGCCCTTGGGGATATGAAACAATAAACCGCTGGAACCCAGACGCTATTGATCCTAATCGCTCATTTTACGAGGGCAGCCCAGCTCAAGAATCAGCCGCTATTATGGCGTTTGTAAAATCATTAGGTACTGACTTAATCGCTCATATTGATTTACACGAAACAACCGACAGCGATAACAGTGAATTTAGACCCGCACTTGCTGCCCGTGAAGGCACAACAAACACTAATTGGAACATACCTGATGGGTTTTATTTAGTGGCCGATACCAATAAGCCTGAGCCTGAATTTCAAAAAGTAATTATCGAAGATGTAGCAAAGGTCACGCACATTGCACCGAGTGATGAAAATAACCAGTTAATAGGCGTCCCTCAAGAGCAATTTGGCGTTATTAATTACGCAGCACGCGATTTAGGTTTGTGTATGGGCTTTACAGATGCACCCTATGTAACCACAACAGAGGTATACCCTGATAGTCCAACAGCCACAGATGAAGAATGTATTTTGGCGCAAGTAGCGGTTATTAAAAGCGCCCTTAACTATATTAAAGCACTTTAATAAGTTTGCAGCCGCTTGTACCCTCTTGGCTGCTAAACTAAATTTAGATAAAAAGCTAATTTAGGAGGTATTAATGGAATACAAAAATAAAAACGGACACGTTAATTTATCGCTTGAAAATAATATAGTTATTGCACAATTTAGCGGAAACCTAGAACTTGAGCTTTTAAGTAATTTTAAAACAGCGCTTTTTGAAACCATTCAATCATTTAAAGGCGAGAAATGGGGTTATATAAGTGACTCATCAAACGTTGTAGCAGCAACCCCACAGGCCGAGCAAGAAATGGTAGCCATAAGCCACTGCATGCAGCAGAATAACTGTTTAATTAGCGCGTTTGTGCTTACATCACCTATTGCTATAAGCCAAATGCAACGAATAATGCAAAACGCCAAAAGAGACGTTTCTTTCAAAGATTGTCTTTTTGATAGTCTAGAATCGGCAAAGCATTTTATTTTAAATGAATTAAACAATGACTTGAGCTAGGTAAAGCTCAAGTCGTTGTTTATATAGAGCTTATTACTGGACTAATTTTTATAAAATTGGCTGTCTTTGGTTATAGTAATGCTGGCATCTTCTTGCGCTGTTACTACAAATTGTAACTTACTCACTTTGTGCGCAATATTGTAACCATCGGCTGTTACAGTAACGGGGACTCTTTTCATTGCACCTGGCTGTATAAGTGTAGAACTTGGACTTGAGAGTGTTGCTTCTGGCAAGCCCTCTATGGCAACACTGTAATGCAGTGCTTGCTGCGTTTTATTAATAATAGTAAGTGTATAAGGGTTTTCTACCAGGCCCTCGTAGTTCACTCTATAAAGCGCGTTCCTATCGCGTAGTACTGAGGCTTCTATTGGTGTGCGTTGCAGCATCCATGCAAACATAGAAATTATTAACAAAGCCGTTAATGCGCCGTAACCTATTAGTTTTAATCTAAATGGATTGGTTTTTTTGCCTTCCATTTGTTTTTCACTGGCGTATTTAATTAAGCCTTTTTGATAACCAAATTTCTCCATGGTATCGTCGCAAGCATCAATACATAAGCCACAGTTTATACATTCATATTGTAAGCCATTTCGAATGTCTATTCCTGCAGGGCATACCTCTACACACAAGTTACAGTCTACACAGTCACCTAAGTTAAGCTCTTTTGGATCAGCTTTGCGTTTACGTGGCCCTCGGCTTTCACCGCGCGTGCTATCATAGGTTACAAGCAACGTATCTTTATCAAACATAACAGCCTGAAAACGAGAATACGGGCAAGCAATCGTGCACATTTTTTCGCGTAAAAACCCTGCATTACCGTAAGTGCAAAAAGCGAATAAAAACACCCAAAAGCTCGTAATACCTGACCATTCAAATGTAAGCATTTCCATATACAAACTTTTTGCTGGAATAAAATACGCCATAAACGAGGTGGCGGTTAAAACTGAAATAATAATCCACGCACTGTGCTTAGTTATTTTTTTGCGCCAAGTACTTAGCGTCCACTGAGATTTATCTAATTTAATTCGCTGATTTCGCGTGCCTTCTATGCGCTGCTCTACCCACGAAAACATGAGCATCCATATTGTTTGCGGGCACGTGTATCCACACCAAACCCGACCAAGCCAGTTAGTTACAAAAAATAACGCAAAAGCCCCCACCATAAATAGCAGTGCTAAAATCATAAAATCTTGAGGAAGGAGGGTTAAACCAAAAATAGTAAAGGTTTGCGTTGCCACATCAAGCAGCACAGCTTGTTGACCGTTATATTGGATCCACGGTATTGCAATAAAAGTTAGCATTAGCAGCCAACCTAAATTACGGCGTATGCGCTGAAAAAATCCTTTTTGCTCGCGGATATAAATTGGCCCTTCTGTGTTATAGGGCTTAATAATCATGTCTTCTTCTTTAATATCAAACTTCATAGTACTTGCTTCATAATGACGGGTATTACGCAAGCATTTGCAACTTTCAGACCAAGCTGAAACTTTAATTACTTCATTGATATTAAAGAAATTATTTCAAAAAATAAAAAGCAACCTCGCGATATAAAGCGTACTTCGCGATATATCACGAATTTTTAGCGATCCCTAACTTTCGCATTTTTGAGCGTAGTGTACTCTCAGGTAAGCCCAATTTAACTGCCGCTCCTTTATCACCTGATATTTGCCAGTGCGATAACGCGAGAACAGAGGTTATATGCTGCTTTTGCGCTTCATCGAGCGTAAGTGAAGGATTAATAACAACTTCACCACCCGCTTGCAAAGGCTGACTTAGCTGAAGTACCGCTTGATTAGATAAAATAGCTTCGCGTTCAAGTACATTTTGCAGCTCTCTAATATTGCCTGGCCAATCGTAAGCCTGCAGCTGCGTAATTGCTTTTTTACTTAGCCCTTTTAAGTTTTTCCCGAGCCGTTTATTTAGCTGCGCAATCAAATTAGCGCATAAATAAGGAATATCTTCTTTTCGATCTTTAAGGGCGGGTACTTTTATAGGAAATACATTGAGCCGATAATACAAATCAATTCTAAACGTGCCTTTTTGTACCATTTCCCACAAGTCGCGATTAGTCGCTGCAATTACTCTAATGTTTACTTTTAGTGTGTTGCTGCCACCCACGCGTTCAAACTCTTGTTCTTGCAGGACTCTCAGTAATTTACTTTGCGCCTCAAGTGGAAGCTCTGCTATCTCATCTAAAAACAAGGTGCCTTTATCAGCAAGTTCAAAGCGCCCTTTACGGCGGTCATTGGCACCTGTAAACGCGCCCTTTTCATGACCAAACAATTCCGATTCTAGCAAGCTTGGGGTAAATGCGGCGCAATTTACTTTTATAAAAGCTTGTTCGCTACGCTTGCTTAGTCGATACAAATTACGGGCTACTAATTCTTTACCCGTGCCATTTTCGCCAAGTATAAGCACTGTGCTGTCGGTTTCACTTACCAGTTTTATTTGATCTAACATGGTTTGAAATATATGGCTTTGTCCAACTAGCCCTGAGTCTTGCCAGTCTTCGTTGAGCTCTGCAATTAAGTAGTTGTTTTCATCTTTTAGCTGCTCACTTAAGTGCTTTACTTGAGTAAGTGCCTCTTGCAGTGCATTTTGTGTTTGCTGTTGCAGTGATATATCGCGAAATACCGCTACAGCACCAATTAACTTATCATTTTGATAAACCGGTGTTGAAGTGTATTGAACTGCAAATGAGCTACCGTCTTTACGCCAAAAAACTTCATTTTTAACTTCACGACGCTTTCCGTCAAACATGGTGCAGTAAATTTGGCATTCATCTGCGGGATAAGGTGTGCCATCAGCATGAGTATGGTGATGATATTGGTGTATTTTTTTACCTAATAGTTCCTCAGCGCACCAACCTGTCATGCGCTCAGCGGCAGGATTAACAAACACCGCATTACCCGATAGGTCAAAACCGTATATGCCCTCACCTACTGCGTTTAGCAATAATTTAGGATCGTTTAAAAATTGTTTTATCATAAATACACCTCGCGAAATATCGCGAGCATTATGGCAATTTTATACACTAAGTGCACTCATTACTTAAAGTGCACTTACGCGTAAGTTAAAAAGCTATAAATAATGCTTAAATAACGTTTTTACATCTATTTTTGCACCTAGCCTTGCGGCTATTAAATAAAGTCCTGCAAGTTTTCGGTGAATAAATAACGCATCAACGGGCGGTGTATGCCATTGCTGAGATTGCGCACTAAGGGCAAGCCCTGCATTTTTAATTTTGAGCGCGAGTTCACTATTTTTAAAATCAAATTCCCCTTCTGCTCTCAGTGGCTCGCACGCCATTAAGAATAAATCAATGACGTTGTTTTTATACTCATCAACTAAGTCATTTTTAAAATAACCAATGTGTGAAGCCGCTTTAAGTACACCTTCTCGGTTGTTTTCACTACCCGCTTCAAATAAGGCTAAGTACGCTAAGCTAAGCTCGGTTGATATTTCTCGCGTTGCACCAAAATCAAATAAAACAATTTTTTGTGTATCAAGCTGATAATGAAAGTTGGCAAAGTTAGGGTCGGTTTGAATTAATTTAAATTCAAACATTTCTTTAAAAAACAAATCAATCAGTTGCTCTGCAACAAAGCTTTTTTGACTATCAGGTAGCTTTGTAATGCTCTCAATGGGCTCTGCTTTTATATATTCCATAGTAAGTACTTGTTGTGTGCTGTGCTCTGGATATACGTTGGGTACTTTAAAGTGGGGATTACTTGCTAGTGCATGTTTATAACGTATTAAATAATCAGCCTCACGTTTATAATCAGCCTCGGCTAATAGCTGCGCTTTAGCCTCACCAATAAGTGGTTTAATATTAAGATCTTTTGGCAATAATCGAGAAATCGTTAATAACGAAATAACGTTATCGACATCACTTACTACACTTTTTGCAATACCAGGATATTGAATTTTAACAGCAAGCTGATCGCCATTTTCTTTATAAGCCAAATGAACTTGTCCTATAGAAGCCGCTGCAAAAGGCCTTAGCTCAATGTGAGAAAAACGCGCTAGCCACTCATCCCCCCATTGCTCTTTTAACACTTCAATAAGCTGCTTATGAGGCATTGGGTTCGCGTCTGAGCGAAGTAAAGCAAGTAACTGAGCTAATTCAGGACTAAGTAGATCACCGGCATCCATTGAGAGCAATTGCCCGAGTTTCATTGCTGCACCACGTAAATGTGATAGCTGTGTGGCTAGTTTTTCAATGTTTTTAGGTTGTAGTAGTAAGCTTTTATTATCCCAACCTTTACCTGTTAGCGCGCTCTTAGCACCATCAACTAACATGTTGGTAGCAACACCTGTGGCAAGTGAGCCTAATTTTGCAAATCGAGAAAGCCGAGAAGTGGGGACAGTACGAGGAGCCGCCATAATATTAAAACCTAATTAGCCTGAAAGTCAGGCTAATCAATACGTATATTGTAAGTAGGTCGATCTACTTATAGACGAGGTACTAGCTTAATTGCACCTTCAACCACCTTCATATCAAGTGGAAGTTTACTAAGTAGCATCATTTTAGGGTCATCCATGTTTAATGTATAAACTGGGTTAACCGCTAAAAAAGCATTAATAACATCCATTGCTTGGCTATCAAGCGCACCTAAATTACCTTTAAAACCACCGGCATCTACACTCGAATCAAGTAATTTAATATTACGTAAAAACACTGCTTTTTTCTCACTGTCGTAAAATGGGCTACCTTCAATTTGCAGCTTTAAACGCACAGGGTATTTAAGTGCGAATGCATTAATTTCAGCGCTCGAATCGGCACCAAGCACAACAACATCGCGGTTATCAGGTCCAATGTTGACACTTAAGTCGTTTACATCAAACTGAACGGGTAAACCCATTAAGCTTACTTTTTCACTTAACTTTGGTAATTGCTTGCCCAGTACAGATTCAACCTCTGAGTTAGTAAATGAATATACTGATATGCCTTGCGTGGTATTACAGGCAGTTAAAAATAACGCTGCAATAATAACTAAAATTCTCATGAGAACCCTTTTGTTTATGAATTAGTGATACATAAAAAAGCCGCTATTAAAGCGGCTTAGTAAAATAGTAACCAGCACATATTATGCTGGTTTTATTAAGCTGCAAGTGTCGCTTTAAGTCGCGTTAGTGTGTCAGGTTCAACTGAACCGTCACTGAGCGCTAATAACTGTTTTAAATAATAGTTTAAATCAGCATGATCGCCACGATGTTTGTCATCTAGCATGGCTACTTGTTCTGCCATTCTAAGTGACTTATCGGTTGAACTTACGTTCGCTAGTATTTCCATGCGAGTAATAAGTTGCTCTTTACTTAATGTTGTTTTAAGCGGTGCTTGATACTGACTTGGTAACGCTTCATTGTTTTCAAGTGCAGTAATTAATGCATCTAAATTAGCTTGCTCAGATTTACTTGTAAGCAATGCAAGTTTATCTTCAATAGCAGCTAGTAGCTTAGTAACCTTTGGCGCTAACGATCTAAATTGCGTGTACCCTTTCACTTTTGTTTCTAGGTCGTGCAACTGTGCTCTTTGATTAACATCACTAAGTGCTGCTTCAAGTTCAGCAAGTTCTGCAATTGCTTGTTTATCTGACTCGTTTTGCTCGAGTTTTTGCTGCTCAAACTCACTACTACGCTTAGTAAATGTTTCATCGTTATACTGACGAAACTTTTGCCATAACGCATTTTCAGCTTTTAAACCAGCAAAGCCAATGGTTTGCCATTGCTGCTGCATTTGCTTCAACTCTTGGCAGGCAGCGGCTAAATCATCGCTTTGTGATAATTGCTGCGCTTTTTCTACTAACTCATTTTTAAGTGCTGCATTACTTTTATGAAATGCGTTTAATAAAGCCAGTACTTGTTGTTGCTCATTTTTATAACGATCGTTTAGTGTACGGTATGTTTTAGGGTCAACTTTACCCACACTGCGCCACGCTTTATTTAAACGATTGTATTGGCTTTCATATTGTTTCCAATCAAAATCATCCTCAGCAGTTGGCTGTAAATGGAGCGCATGCATGTCGTTAATAATACTTTCACGCTGTGCTTTTGATGCTTCACGTTGCACTTCTTGCTCTGCGAAGTAACTACGGCAAGGCGCAAATAACAGCTCGATTTGTTCATCAAACTGCACGCCTTGTTGCTTTTCTTCATCTGTATCTAAACGACCTAACTCATTCCAGCGTTTACGTAGCGCTTTTACTTGCTCTGCGCGTTGTTGTGGGTCTGTACACTCTTCGCTTACTAATGCACTTACTTCTTCTAATAAAGCTTTACGCTTTGGTGCTGCAGCGTATTTTTGCCAATCTTTCGCATCTGCAAGTTGCGCTTCAAGGTCTGCTTTTATGTTCACAAGTGGCTGCTGATATTGCTCAGTAAGTGTATTAAATAACTCTTCAAAGCCTTTAAATACGCCAAAAGCAACATTAAAACGACCTTCTTCAATTAGGCGCTTAACATCACGCGCTTTGCGCTTTGCTTGGCTTTGGTTTTTTTCAAGTGGCTTAACTAGCTCATTCATTGGTGCTAAAAATTGCTTTTTATGCCCATTTAACTGTGTTTTAAAGGTACTTTGCAGTGCGCCATCTAATATATTCAAATGATTACGCGCTGCTTTAAAGCCATTATTAAATTCAGTTAGAGTTGCATCGTATTGTGCTAAATCCTCTGCTGGCTTAATTTCGCATAATGCTGCAAAAGCGAGTTTGTACTCTTTAATAGCCGTTGTTAGCTCGGGTAACTTAGCAACTTGAGTAAATAGTTTTTCTAACTTGCTTACAGCGAGTTTTGATTGTGCATTATTAGCAAGTTCTGTTTCGCTAATAGCTTGCTTAGCTTGCGCTACTTTTGCATCAAGCCAATCTTGTTGAATTTGCTCTGGAGTTTCAAGACCAAGCTGTAAGGCATTTTCAATTTCTTCGCCTAAAGCTTCAAGTGTTGCAAGTGCTAATAATTGACGCTGTTGTTGCGCTAATTGCTGCTGCTCTTTGTCATGTACCGCTTTTATCTGTTCAATGTGTGCATCTAACTTAGTGGTAATCGAAGTGTATTTTTCATCAAGAAGCTTTACACGTTCATCACTTAACCATTTAAGCTCAAGTGCTTGCCACTGGGCCATTAATTCGCCGGCTTGTGAATTTACAACACCAAAATCTGTTTTTTCACGTAAAGCATTTAACTTAGCTAAAATAACACGTGTTGAACTTTCAACCTGAAGTGGCATTTCAATTGCTAAACGCTCATTTTCAATATGCGTTTCAAGAGCTGTTTTTGCATCACCTTTTGCATGTTTTACTAATGGCTTAATTAGTTGATGGGTAATAACAAGTTCAACTAACTGAGTTTGTAGCTCTTCGCTACCTTCTTTAAATGCTTTTTCTACTAATTTTGGATTTGCTAAACGTTTTAATAATTTAACGCGTACTTGCAGTTCTTTTTCTGCAAATGCTAACTTTTCGAGTGTTTTAACAGGTGCAAAACGCTCTATGTATTCACTTTTGATTTGCGCTGTTAGTGTACTTTCGCTATTTAAAACAGCATTAGATATTTGCAGCTCTGCTATATCTTTTAATGCTTGATCTTGTTTATACGCTTTCCACCATAGCGGCAAATTGTTTACCTTTTGCAGCGCTTTACGGCGAATTTCAGCTGAGCTATCTTCAAGTGCTAACGTGTTTAATATGGTTGCATCACGTTCAATGTCTAATTTTTCGATAGCATCAAGACGTACTTGTTGCTTTGGGTGTTTCCACTTAGGTGTAAAAAGGTGCTTAAAGATCATGTTCACTAAACCTAGCTATTTCGTTGTCTGATTTGAATTCTTTTTGTAGTTGAGCTTTTGTCTTTTGGATCATTTCACCATTAGCACCAATCGTAAATTGCTCGTTTGATTGAGCCACCTTTGCTTGATACAACATAACCAACTGCACTGTTTGTTGCTTTTGTTCATCTGATAAAACGGTACCGTCTGGCCACTTGCCAGTAGAAGCACCGTATTGTAAGCGTTCGAATAATTCGGGAGTAATATTTTGTACAAGATTGTCGATGTTCATGTCATTTTTTCTTTTTTAGAGTCACTAAAATAATACGATTTATAAGGTACCAGATACAGCCTATGCCTATTGCGGCAGTGTAAGCATACCACTGAAGTGTTTCTTCTTGCGGTTGTAAAAAGTACAAGCAGAAAAAACCACCTAAAAATAAGATAAGCGCCAAAAAGGAGTGATTTATAAACATCTGCTTTTTTTTAATTCGCTGTTCGCGCTGAAGTTGTAAAACTTGCTCGTCGTTTAGCTCTGCAATGTTGCTTTCGCAATGCGGACATTGCTTATGTTTATCTGAAATTGATTTTGCACATTTTGGGCAACGAATAATCGCCATACTTCTCTCCATACTACGCATAAAAAAAGCGCCTTTCGGCGCCTTTATTGTACTTGTTTTATTTCTCGTTGTCTTTTTTGAATTCAAACCAACAACTGATTTAGGGGCTATAATTTTCTAAGTTGCCCACTAAGTTTAATTACTCAGCGTCTTTTGACTGTTTCTCTAGACGCTTTTCCCAAAACGAGGCGTTTTTAATCCCTAATTTAACTGGATCAAATGTGATTTTTCCGCCTTTTTTCTTCTGATCCTCATAATCGCTCAAACATAACAAAGCTGGCTTAGCTACAAAGAAAATAGCTAAAATACCCAATATGTTAATCCAAGCCATTAAGCCAACGCCAATATCTCCAATAGTCCAGATATAACCTGAATTATTAACCATACCGTATGCAACCATGAACATAATCACAAATTTCACAAGGACAAGCGGGATATTGCCTTTAAAGTAACGATTTAAGTAAGCAATATTTGTCTCTGCAATGAAGTAATAAGCAAGTATTGTGGTAAAGGCAAAGAAGAATAATGCAATACCGACAAATGCTTGTCCAAAGCTGCCAAATACACTAAATAAAGCCATTTGAGTAAAGGCTGCTGAGCCTACTTCAGTCGCTGCATCGACATTTTGTACAATAAACTGTCCTGCTGGTAAATCACCCACAACATTATATTGCTGCGTTATTAAAATCATTAATGCTGTTGCAGTACACACAAAAATGGTATCAACATAAACCGAAAAAGCTTGTACTAAACCCTGTTGAGCTGGGTGATCAACCTCTGCAGCAGCTGCAGCATGAGGCCCACTACCTTGGCCAGCTTCATTAGAATATATACCACGCTTTACGCCCCAACCAATAGCGGCACCAAAACCAGCCTGTGCAGTAAATGCATCACTAATAATTAAATAGAATATATCAGCTACTTTATCTAAATTTAAAAATACCACGATTAATGCCAGTACTATGTAACCCAGTGCCATAAATGGCACTACTACTTGCGTAAAGTTTGCAATACGCTTTATACCGCCAAAAATAATAAACGCTAAAACAATAAGAATGATTGCTAAAGCGACTAACTTAAAGCTACCTACGTCACCAAAGCTAGTAGTAACCATGTTGCCACTGCCAAATACTTGGGTAAACGCATTACCTACTGCATTTGCTTGTACACCGGGTAGAAAAACACCACAGGCAATAATCGCCGATACAGCAAATAAAACAGCTAGCCACTTTTGCCCTAAACAACGGTCAAAATAGTACGCTGGGCCACCACGGTATTGCCCATCTTCTTCTGTTTTATAAATTTGGCCTAAAGTAGACTCTGCGTATGCAGTGCTTGCACCTAAAAATGCAACAACCCACATCCAAAAAATTGCGCCTGGGCCACCAAAGCCGATAGCGGCAGCAACGCCAGCGATATTACCAACGCCTACTCGTCCAGACAACGATACTGCAAGGGCTTGAAAAGATGAGATACCTTTATCAGACGTGTTAGGACTAAATAATAACTTACACATTTCTTTAAAATGTCTAACTTGAGCAAATCGAGTTAATACTGAATAAAACAAGCCTGCGCCTAGGCATAAATAGATGAGTGCATTACTCCAAACAACATCATTAACAGCACTTACAAAAGCTTCCATGGATATCCTCTATAGTTATATTTATTATTTTTAATTACGAGACTCTGCTTTAGCTACTACTCTACATAAGCTTTACGAAATAAGGTTTTACCTCTCCCGTCCCGACTCATGATTTAATTAATCTTAACTTAAGTAACCTAACTTTGTTAACACTTAATTTTCAAAATATATAATTACACACTTGGCGAAAGGCATTACATCTGTAGTATTTAAATGAAAGTAGATTGATTTGTACCGATACGGTGATGATACGCAGCGAAGAAGCGTTGAAAACGTTTTAAGAATAAAGCTGCTATATGATTATTATTTTTTATACAAAGGGTTTTATTAAAAGCAAAAAGGGTATCAAAACTATTGATACCCTTTTAGATAAACGTTTTATCTTAAATCATCAACAACATTAACAATAGCCGCTAATGTATCTTGACCAAATTGATACGAACGACGATCTGACCAGCCGTAGTCTGGATCAGGTAAATCGTTGTTGTCTTTAAATGGCATTTCAATTGTGTACGTTAAGGCTTTAAATTCTTCAGCAGTAGCTGATGAACCTACCGTAAGGTTAGCTTGACCTGGCTCATCTTTTGGATAGCCATGCTCATCTTGAAATTCTGGTGTAATAGTTAAAAGCGCAGCTTTAAAGCTATCTTCTAAGCCTTTTAAGCGTTCATCGTAACTTGGAATACCTTCACTGCCTGCCACAAAGTTATATGGGATAGCTTCATCGCCGTGTATGTCTAGGTGCATATCTAAGCCAGCTTCGCGCATTTTATTAAGCACTAAGTAAACCTCAGGGCTATTTTCCATGCTTGGTGTTTGCCATTCACGGTTTAAGTTAACACCTTTAGCGTTAGTACGAAGATGTCCGCGTGCGCTGCCGTCTGGATTCATATTTGGCACAACGTAAAACACTGCTTTTGATAGAAGCGCAGCTGCATGTGGGTCTTCGTCATCAAGAAGTTTGTGCAGTAGACCTTCAACATACCACTGCGCCATTGTTTCACCTGGGTGTTGACGTGCTGTGATCCAAATGGTTTTCTTGTCTTCACTTGGCTCACCAATTTTAAGCACACTCATATCGCGGCCATCGAGTGTTTCACCAAGCGTTATTAATTGGCAAGCGCCTTGGCTTTGTGCCCAAGATAATAAATCTAAATGGCGGTCGTAACTGTATGGTGCAAAGTAAGCAAAATATACACTGCCGCACTCTGGTTCAATTTCAAAGCTTAATGTGCCATTTTCATAGCTTGATGCTACACGAAACCATGTTTGGCGGTCATATGATGCAACGGCTTGATACCCTTCCCAACCATCTGGGTAAGCTGATTTATCAAGCTCATTAATATTTAACTTATGCAATTGGTAAGGTGTTGTTTCAAGACGAAAGTGAAACCACTGATAAAATTCAGACTGGTGATCTTTATTAATTTCTAATTGAATATTTAAAGGATCGGTGGCTTCAATAACTTTGATATTACCACTGTCGAAATTGCTGCTGATTTTCATGAAAAAACCTTTAGGTTGAATAAGTTTATCTGCTTATTAATTCACAGAACTGACATTATTTTATAAATAGTAAAACGAATGTGCACTTTCTTAATTAAAGCCTATCACAAGGCATACGCTTTAAAAATAATACACGACCAAAAAAGCCAGCAACATGCTGGCTTTTAAGTCACTGCAAATAAATTAGCGAGGTAAGCTTGGGAATGACACTTCGGCCATATCGCGCATACAACGAACTACTTGGCAGCTGTAACCAAACTCATTGTCGTACCATACATATAAAACAATACGGTTATCTTCAACAATTGTTGCTTGTGAATCAACAACACCTGCGTAACGGCTACCTACTAAATCGGTAGATACAATTTCCGTTGATGCAGTGTAATCAATTTGATCACGTAAGTCTGAATGAAGTGCTGTATCGCGTAAAAATGCGTTTAGCTCTTCAACTGATGTGCTTGTTGCTAAGTTAAGATTTAAAATAGCTAGCGACACATTAGGTGTAGGTACGCGGATTGCGTTACCTGTTAACTTGCCTTCAAGCTCTGGTAATGCTTTTGAAACCGCTTTTGCAGCACCTGTTTCAGTAATTACCATATTAAGTGCTGCGGCACGGCCACGGCGCTCTGCTTTGTGGTAGTTATCAATAAGGTTTTGATCGTTCGTGTACGAGTGTACAGTTTCAACATGGCCATTATTGATACCAAACTTATCGTTTAATGCTTTAAGCGTTGGTGTAATTGCATTGGTTGTACAGCTTGCTGCACAAACAATTTTATCTTCAGGTAAAATATCTTTGTTATTAACACCATATACGATGTTTTTGATATTGCCTTTTGCAGGAGCTGTTAATAATACTTTTGCAGCGCCCTTACACTCTAGGTGCTGGCCAAGGCCCGCTTCGTCTTTCCAAATACCTGTGTTATCAACAATTAATGCATTGTCGATACCGTATTGAGTGTAATCAATTTCGCTAGGAGAGTTAGCGTAAATAACTTGAATGTAGCTACCGTTAGCTTTAATTGCATTGCGTTCTTTATCAATCGTGATTGAGCCATTAAATGGACCGTGAATTGAATCACGACGCAGTAAGCTTGCACGCTTTTCAAGATCCCCATCTTTACCACCACGCACAACAATAGCGCGCAAACGTAAATCTGAATATGGACCTGATTTTTCAATTAATAAGCGCGCTAATAAACGACCGATACGACCAAAACCATACAATACTACATCGCGTGGCTCTTTCGCTGGTGAGTCTGTTATTTCTGCAAGTTCATCTTTTACAAACTCTTCTACTGAACGACCTTTTGCGGCTTCAGTGAACAAATAACTATATGCAAGCTTACCAATATCAATACGTGCTGAGTTTAATTCCATTTTGCTGATAGCTTCTAAAAATGGGAAGCTTTCGCGCAAACGTAATTTAGTGCCTTCAAACTGAGCAACGGTTTTGTGAGATTTGATAATATCGATAGTACTGGCATTTACGAGAGGACGGCCATATACAGCGATTTCGATACCACGATTACGGTAAAGCTTACCAATAATTGGTTGCATGCTTTCTGCGTAATCTTGGCGCTCTTGCCAACTATTTGTGTATTCTAACTCGTGAGATGAGGTCATTTTATTTACCTAAGTTTATCATTTTGAACGGATAGCCTTTAAAAATGCACTATATTTTGAGAGTAATGCACTTCAGGCAGGGCTATTCTAATTTAAACTGAAGTTATTCTCTACTGTTAGGCGTTAAATGATTGCGTTAGAATAACAAAGTAAATATTCATTTGGGGTTAAGGAATGCTTAAAAAAGCAAGTGTACTATTGGGTTTGCTAACATTGGCAGGGTGTGAAGAGCCGTTAACACTCGCACAAGTGTGCAAAGAAACACCTGGCTTTTGTAGCGACTTAAACAAAGACAGTCACTGCAAGGATGAGCGTTCTGATGTAATTATCAAACGCTACATAGAATACAAAGATCCTACTGATGAAAATAAATACCAATTACTCAAGGACTTTGAATCTTATAACCAATGCATAACTTTGGCCGCTAAAATTGAACATATTAAGTTAAAAGCTAAAAAAACGTCACGTATTGATGGTCAATTAACGAGTATTAAAGAAATGACTCGGTTATATCAAGATACCCAAAATACAAACCACCCAGGTTTGCTCTACTACCAATGGTCACGAAATAACAACCAAAGTGCGTTGACTAAATTATTGGCTATAGAAAATGATAAAAGTGTAACGCAAAGTGCCGAAATGCAATTTTTTTTAGCATCGTACTATATTAAATTTGATGATGAAAAAACCATTGATTTACTTTATAAAACTCTAGAGCTCAATAAAAAAGACAACATACCGAATCCGGAAGTGTATACATCACTTATTAGTCTTTTTTATAAACATGATAAGTTTAAGCACGCATATATATTTTCTAAAGTAGCGCAAATGTCGGGGATTGAAAATATTGATGTATTTGAAATTGAGCAGAAATTAGTCGCAAATGGTAAAAGCTTAGATAGCCTAGATGTACTTGCAGAGCAAACATTTCAGCAAATAATGGCAGGTGATTTTGTATCTCCTCGAGAGTTTTAATTTATAATCGCAAAAATAACCTAATACTAATCTGCTTATGTATGGGGTCTGTTTAACGTTAAGAAAATTACGCTAGAACTAGGCAAAAATTTTTGTATCTAGTTGTTCTAGATAAAAATATTTTAACGACGTTATAGTGCTATTTAATTCGTTAAATTGATCAAAGATTTATGCAGGTTGGTATAATTTAATAACTAGGTTATTCAGGCAAATAAAAAGGCAGCTTACGCTGCCTTTTTTTATTTTGCTTTGCTTGTGCCCACTTCTACGCGGGTTTTAAGCTTTTGACCTGGTCGAAAAGTCACCACGCGACGTGCCGAAATAGGAATATCTTCGCCTGTTTTCGGGTTGCGGCCTGGTCTTTCTTTTTTGTCTCGAAGATCAAAGTTACCAAATCCAGAGAGCTTAACCTGCTCGCCTTTTTCTAGCGCTGAGCGGATTTCTTCAAAAAACGCTTCAACTAAATCTTTGGCATCTTTTTTATTGATCCCGAGCTTTTCAAATAGGTGTTCAGCTATGTCGGCTTTAGTAAGCGCCATATCTAGTCCCTCAACGATGCATTAAACTGTTCGGCCAATTCGGCCACCACGTTATCAACTACTAGATTGATATCTTTCTCTTCGAGTGTTCTATCAACCGCTTGCAGTGTTAGAGCAATCGCCAAACTCTTATAATTTGGCTCAATACCTTTGCCCTTATACACATCGAATAAGTTTAGGTCAACCAATTGATTTCCGCCAACTTTTTCGATCACGCTTAAAATGTCGCCAGATTTAACGCTGTCTGCCACTAAAATCGCGATGTCGCGGCGATTTGAAGGGAATTTAGACACTCCTTCGGCTTGCGGTAAATTTCTTTTTTCTATTGCTGACATTTCAATTTCAAAAACAAAAGTTGCGTTGTTGATATCTAACGACTTTTGAGCTTGAGGATGTAAAGCACCAAAAAAACCAACCTTTTTACCATCAACATATATTACTGCTGATTGACCAGGGTGAAGTCCATCTGACTGCTCGGCTTTAATTTCAAAGCGAGTAATGTCATTGGTAATTGCAAGTAAGGCTTCAACATCACCTTTTAAATCGTAAAAATCAACATTACGTTTTTCTTCAACCCAATGCTCGCCATTTACAAGGCCTGTTATAACACCGCCAATAACCGGTACTTGGTAAACACCGTTTTCTGCACTTTCGTCGCTTATAAATTTAAGACCATGTTCGAATAAACGAATACGAGGCTGTTGGCGATTTTGGTTATACGCTACAGACGCTAATAAACCCGGCATTAAACTTACACGCATCGCTGACATTTCAATTGAAATAGGATGCGGTAATACCATTGCTTTACACTCAGGGTGTAAAATAGCTTGTGCTTTAGGGTCTACAAAGCTGTATGTAATTGCTTCTTGGTAACCACGAGTCACTAACGTATTGCGGAACTTGCTAAGCGCAATAGTTGCTTCGTTATGTGTCGTCATTTTAAGTTTTGCAGTTGGTGCAACATTAGGAATGCTGTTGTAACCGTAAACACGTGCTACTTCTTCAATTAAATCTTCTTCGATGCGAATATCAAAACGGTAGCTTGGTACGTCCGCACTCCAGCTTTCATTTTCTACTTTAACATCAAGACCTAAACGCGTAAGAATGTCTGTTACTTTAGCATCTTCAATATGATGCCCAATAACACGGTCTAAACGTGCACGACGAAGACGTACTTCAGTCACTTTTGGTAGTTTATCAGCCGCAACAGCTTCAACGACTGGACCTGCTTGACCACCCACAATTTCAAGAAGAAGTGCTGTTGCACGTTCCATTGCATCGTGTTGTAGAGCAAAATCAACACCGCGTTCATAACGGTGTGAAGCATCAGTGTGTAAACCGTAGCTACGTGCTTGTCCTGCAATTGCTACAGGATTAAAAAATGCGCTTTCAAGTAATATATCAGATGTTTTATCTGTAACACCTGATTGCTCCCCACCAAAAATACCCGCAATTGCAAGTGCTTTATTATGATCGGCTATCACAAGTGTTGTGTCGTTTAATTTAGCGGTATTACCGTCTAATAAAACAAGTTCTTCGCCTGCGTTTGCACTACGAATTTTAATACCACCTTCAATCGCATTTAAATCAAACGCGTGCATTGGGTGACCAAGTTCAAGTAAAACATAGTTAGTAACATCAACTACTGGGTCGATTGAACGTACGCCACTACGACGTAATTTTTCAACCATCCAAAGTGGTGTTTCAGCATCAAGCTTAATGCCTTTTATCACACGGCCAAGGTAACGAGGACATGCATCTTCGTTAACTAGCTCAATTGATACTTTGTCATCAATTGTCGGCGTAACCGCTGGGATATCTAATACATTTACGTCAATGCTATTTAAAACACCTACTTCACGAGCAAGGCCTTTAATACCTAAACAATCACCACGATTTGGTGTTAAGTCAACATCTATAATATTGTCATCAAGACCTAGGTAGTCACGTAAATCAGTACCTACTGGTGCATCGCTTGGCAATTCCATAATGCCGTCGCCTTCTTCGCTAATACCTAGCTCAACAAAAGCACATAGCATTCCGTTTGAAGGTTGGCCGCGTAGTTTGGCTTTTTTAATTTTAAAGTCACCAGGAAGTACAGCGCCCACAGTTGCAACAGCAACTTTAATACCTAAACGACAATTTGGTGCACCACACACAATATCAAGTAGCTCATCGCCACCTACGTTAATTTTGGTAACACGAAGTTTATCTGCATCAGGGTGTTGACCACATTCAACAACTTCACCAACAACTACGCCATTAAATTTGGCAGCAGCAGGCTCAACACCATCAACTTCTAGACCAGCCATTGAAAGCTGTTCCGAAAGAGCTTGCGTATCAATAGCAGGATTGACCCACTCTCTTAACCACTTTTCACTAAATTTCATTTTATTGTTTCACTCTTAACGGAACTGGTTCAGGAATTTTAAGTCATTTTCGAAAAATGCACGCAAATCGTTTACGCCATAGCGCAACATAGTTAAACGCTCTACACCCATGCCAAAGGCAAAGCCGGTGTATTTTTCTGGGTCAATGCCCACAGACTTAAGTACATTTGGATGTACCATGCCGCAGCCTAGTACTTCTAACCACTTACCGTCTTTACCCATAACATCTACTTCAGCCGAAGGTTCTGTAAACGGGAAGAATGAAGGACGGAAACGAATTTCCATATCTTCTTCAAAGAAGTTACGTAAAAAATCATGCAAAATACCTTTTAACTCAGTAAAGCTAACATCGGTATCAACCATTAAACCTTCAACCTGGTGGAACATTGGTGTATGTGTTTGGTCGTAATCGTTACGGTATACACGTCCAGGTGAAATAATCCGCAGTGGTGGCTGCTCAGTTTCCATAGTACGAATTTGCACGCCACTAGTTTGTGTGCGTAGTACTAATTTAGGATTGAAATAAAAGGTATCATGATCAGCACGTGCTGGATGGTGCTCAGGGATATTTAGCGCATCAAAGTTATGAAAATCGTCTTCGATTTCTGGACCAGATTTAACTTCAAAACCTAACTCACCAAAAAAGCTTTCTATACGCTCAATAGTACGCGTAACAGGGTGTAAACCGCCGGTAGGCATAACACGCCCTGGTAGAGTTACATCTATAGTTTCAGCAGCTAGCTTTTCTTCAAGTGCTTTACTTGCAAGCAATTCACGCTTTTCGTTAATAGCAGCTTGTACATCCTGTTTGGCTTGGTTTATAACTTGTCCTGCTTCTTTACGTTCTTCAGGTGCTATTTTACCTAACGTTTTAAGTAAGCTAGTGATTTCGCCTTTTTTACCAAGGTAATTAACCCTGATATCTTCTAACTGCGCTATTTCACTGGCACTGGCTACCGCCTCAAGTGCTTGCGCTAATATGTTTTCTAAGTTCATTCGATACCTGATCTTTCACAGAAGGTGATTGCTTAAGAGCGTGTTGGCCTTTCAAGATTGCTTTTCAACTGTGTGGTTGGCTATTAAATAAGGTTAAGCATTGGGCTGTAGTTTCCTACATAAGTCATGCAATAACCCTAAATAAAGACCAAACGCATGTTGTTCGAAGTGTTTATCTTGTGGCTACTCTCTTTGTTGTTCGGGTATTGCATATAAAAACTATGCTAATGTCCTCACGACGCGATTAAAGCACCCTTAAGTTAAACAAATTCCAATCAGGAAAGGTAAACACGCTCTGATAATAGCTTATGATAACTGAAAGCAGGGTCTAGATTCTAGACCTACTACAGCTTTAACGTTGATTTTATAAAAGGAATAGTTAATTTTCGCTGTGCAGCCATAGATGCATGATCTAATTTGTCGAGTACATCTAATAAAGCTCGCATATCACGGCTTAAACGGGTTAATAAAAAGCGTGCACACTCATCACTTAATTCAAGGCCGCGCATGTGAGCGCGCTTAACAAGTGCTTGTGCTTTATCGTCATCACTCATAGAACGAATTTGAAAGGTTGTTCCCCACGTTAAACGAGACTCTAAATCAGGCAGAGATATATTGAGCATGCTAGGAAGTAAATCAGCAGTTACTACTAACATTTTGCCGGGTTCGTTAAACCGGTTAAAAAAGTTAAATAGTGCTTTTTCCCACGCATCATTCCCTGCAACTAAATGCACGTCATCAATACATAGAACATCAAGCGCTTCTAAACCGTCTAATACCATAGGTCCAAAGTCAATTACTTCGCGCATAGACAGTAGCATATTAGATAAGCCACGCTCTTGTGCTTTTATGCAGGTTGCATATAAAAGATGAGACTTGCCCGAATCACCTAAACCACATAGGTATGTATACTGAAACGTTTTTGCTAATTTGGAAAAGCTATCTTTTAGGTGATTAACCTCCAAAGAGTCTTCTCCCCCAAAATACGATGCAAATGTTTCGTCATCCGGTAAAGTAACCGGTAGTGCCATTTGCATCGGCTCAGACATTAGCATTATGGTGTTACCCATTGATACTCTAAGCTATTTTTATCAACAACATGATAAAATGCGCGTGGATCCTCATAATCTTTAAATGAAGAGTCTAGCCCTAACCCTTTTTTAAGATCACTCAAGTTACCAGTATGGTTTAGTTTAAATTCAACAAATTCCGGTGTTTTACGAACAATTTTGACTTGCGTAACAACACTCAGGCTCAATAATCTTCGTTTCGCTAATTCTATATCAACAAAACTTTGTGTACCCTTTAGCGTGAGCGTAGCAGTTGCTTGTTCATAATAAGCATTTGGATCAATTGCATACTCGCTTGCAAGGCCTCGCGCTAAGGTGTCAATCATCTGGCTCACTATTTGCTGTTTATCACCCGTTAATCGATTTGAATCAAATTGATCATCATTAGTAAAACGCCAATCTAAAATCCAATTTTCGCTATCTGCTTCTTTATACATTCTAGCTGTAATACTTCGCTCAGCGCTGTAGCGTCTAGAGGCCTCTTCTACTGGTTCTGAAAAGTTACCCCACACCTCAGGAATACCTACTAGACGTCGATCTTGTAAATCAAGTAATGGAACAACGACAGGTAAACCACGACGCCCTGCTTTGTCATAAATTAACTGCTCTAACTGTGGGTAACTTTCTTGTGTTACCAATTCTCTGCGCCAATTGTCTTCAATACCTAACCATATTGCGACTAATGGACGTTGTACTCCCCATAAAGGTAAGTTTAACTCTTTGATTAGCGCGTTGATCTTTCGAGCTTCAAATTTAACAACGAGTTTCAATTGTCCATTTGCTCTCTCGTCATATTCAAACTTAAGCATATAATCAGAAATATCTTTAGTACGTTGCTGTGCTAATTTATTTTGATCTGCAGTTTCATCACCGCTTACTTTCACTAAAACATTAAGCAAAGCTTTACGGCTCGCAGCTAATCGAGTATCTCGTGTTTTGTCATCCACTTTTAAAATATCTTGATATAGATCAGTTACTTCAACTGCCGACACAGAAAAACAAAATAAAATGGATATGGCGCTAATTAATAATCTATACACAGGCTGTTAGTTCTTGGTTTTAAACTGATTTGATCCTAAATCAAAGACAGTAACAAAGCAAAATTAAATTTGTTATCTAAGGAAATGAAAGTAGTTAGCTTTTATAAAAAATAAAAAAACTAAATTAACGTCAGAAGTCGCTAAGCTCACCCGATCTACGTGATGGGTGTTGCTGTGAGTGGATGTTAATTGCGTGCATTTCACTTTTCTGCAGACGTAAAAAAGCCCGACTATTTCTAGTCGGGCTTTCTACAATGTGAGGTCGGTGCGCTACGCAGTAGGATGTCGTAGTGCCCACAGCGGTAGAGAGCCACAGTGAAATGCTACACTCTCTTTGTGTCGCGATATGATTGTGTGTTAATTGCGCACATTTCACTTTTCTGCAGACGTAAAAAAGCCCGACTATTTCTAGTCGGGCTCTCTACAATTTGAAGCCTGGTAATGTCCTACTTTCACATAGCAAATGCTACACTATCATCGGCGCTGTTTCGTTTCACTACTGAGTTCGGCATGGAGTCAGGTGGGTCCAAAACGCTATTGTCACCAAGCAAATTAGGGCGTTAATTCGTATCGCTACGCATTAACTGAATTTGGAAAATATCTGATAATATTTTTTAAGTCTTTCT
>Ga0207890_1000019_pt1 | contig 224198 bp, 189 predicted proteins | sample LinPmetageLP48_FD_184059 | JGI IMG/M metagenome (GOLD analysis project Ga0207890, IMG submission 184059) | Marine viral communities from the Pacific Ocean - LP-48 (SPAdes) | ecosystem: Environmental > Aquatic > Marine > Oceanic | place: Pacific Ocean | collected 2011-06-13 | reverse complement strand
TTTTGTCAACACTTAAATTTAAACTTTCTAAAAAGATTCAATCTAAGTTTTACTTAACACCCTGAGTTGTTCGTGCCTCGCTATGCGTTGCTGTTTCCCGTCTCAGTGGGGTCGCATTATAGGGAGAACAGATTTTTACGCAAGCGTTTTATTGACAAAACTTTAAATAAAGCACTGTTCGCTGAGAATTTGAGCTAAACGCATTAAAAACACAACATAACTAGCACTTTATTAACATTTAACGCCTATTAAAGTGTTTGTTATGGCCTGCGCTATCAAAAAATACTGTCTACAGACCAGCTATTAAGTCAATTATCTAAAAGCTATAGTTAAAGCCCGCGTAAAAACGACGACCTGAGTAGCTAGTATTGAGTAATCGCGCATCGGTGTCATTTCCTAAACGCGTTACTGATTCAGATTTAGTTAAATTAATAACCGCTGCGGTAAGGCTAAGCCCGTCGTATAAATTTACAGATGCATTTACATCGATTTGTTCGTAAGGGTCTTGGTATACATTTAATCCGCTATTTAAACCGAGTACTGTTTCGCCGCGCTTATTATAAGAAGCACGTACATTAAAATAACCTCCTTCATAATAAACAGAGGTGTTGTACTGATACTTTGCACTACCTATTAAAGCCGACTGACTAAATTCTTCACCATTAATTGTTACATCTGCTTTATTGGTTTTGTTATAAGTGTAATTTGCGTAAAAGCCAAAACCACTATCAAAGGCATGCTGAATAAATACTTCCGCGCCTTTTGATACTGCATCGGTGCCATTACCTACAGTGCTGTAAGGGGCTATATTAATAGTCCCTGCATCCACTATATTATTTTTACCAGCAAAGTTTTGCTCTACGTCGATCACCAGTGGCACGACAAAGTTATCTACTTTTTTATGAAAAAGCGCCAATCCAACAGCAGAACCTTCGCCGTAATAATACTCAATAGATAAATCGGCTTGAATTGATTCAAATGGCTTCAAGTTTTTATTACCGCCACTGCCGCTAAAACCTAGCTGTTCATTAAATGCAGCTCTATCATCTGCCCATTCATCTGATACAAATGTAATACGCTGCTGCGCACCTAAATCACTATAGTCAGGACGAGATATTACTTTAGCTATTGCCCCACGAATAACTAAATCGTCGGTTGCATCCCACGCTATATTAAAGCTTGGCAAAACTTGAGTGTCTTTGTTTTGCTGAATGACTAATTGATAGTCTTCTACAAAACGAGCGTCACCTGTTACTGGCTCACCTGTTTCATCATTTGTGTGATCTAATTGGTAGGTATATAAGTCAGTAGATGAAGTAAGTGTTTTTGTTTGCACAACACGCACACCCAAATTACCTCTGACTTCACTAAATTCAAAATCACCTTGTATATAAAAAGCCGATATTTTTTCTTCTATTTCGTAAACAAAGTTATCTTCAATACGTGTATAAGGTACATAACTAGCAGTGACCATATCGCGGTATTTATTCCAGTCGATACTTGGCATTTGGTTTATATCAAAACCACCTGCAATATTATTCTCACTAGTAAATACATTTTGAGCTAATGGCATTCCACCATTCCACTGGTAGCTATCAAAACGGGTAATACCTTGCTCACTTGCTTCCCCTGCAGCAATATCAAAATTTGGATCTAAAAAGAAGGTGTTGCCGGTTTCACGGTGAAGAGTTGAATTGCGGTATTTAGCACCGGTTTTAATTGTTTTTAAAAAGCCCCAATCAACATAAAATTCCACATCAGCTTGGTAGTAATCTTCTTCTAGCTCACTGCGTACAAAGCTTGAGTTTGAAGAGCCCGCATCACGACCGCCTCCAACTCCATTTTGTAAATTAACTAATGTATTAGGGTCGATATTAAGTGACACATTATTTTGATTGAGTGACCAGCCAGCCGTTTGAGCTGCGTTTTGAATAGTGGCTGCGTTTTCGCCCGCGTTAGAACTTTTATACGCCGCTTCCCAGCTTTCTTCTGGGCCGCCCTCTGATTGTGTATTACCAATTACAAAGCGCGCTTTAAAATTATCACCTTCATAGGTTAAATTAAAATCAAAGGTATCGGAGGTAGATTCCTCGCGTACGTAGCTGCCACGCATCCACGGAAATTGCATATCATTTTCGACACCACTTGCCATTGCATCGTATTGCATAGCAGTAACAATAGTGCCCGACTCATCAAGATTTACATCCGTCAAAAAATCAGGATTTAAAGACCACTCTGGTATATCAATCACAGATTCTGTTCTGTCTTGCCCAAGTGTAAAACCAAAATAATTAAAGCCAAGCTCTAAACGATTTGTTGGTCGCCACTGTGAACTAAATTGAATCCCTTCGCGCTCACGTTTTTCGTTAAGAACAGAACCTCGAACAACTTGCGGAAACCAAACGCCATCGTAACTGTTGCCGTTTGCATCATTAATAGTATCCCAACCGTTATTGTTATCAACTGTATTACCATGTGTATCTGTTGCTTGCCCAGTGCCAGTATAGCGCCATACATTAGCATTAGTACCGCCCGAAAGCGTTCTGTTTGTCCGTTCCTGATAGGTATAGCCAACTAATACACCAAAGTTTTCGTTGTCGTTTTTCCATGAATATAAACCCGTAAACTGCGGTTCGTACTCTTTTGTAACATCAGCGTAAGTACTCTCGATATTAAAGACACCCGAGTTTGCATCCATATTTAAAGGTTTTCGGCTGTGCATTAATACAGTGCCACCAACCCCACCTTCATCAAAGCGTGCCTCTGGCGATTTATAAACCTCGACGCTTTCAATCATTGAAGACGGTAACAAAGCATAATCAAACGAACGCGAAGGCTCCCCCGGAGAAGATGCTATAAAATTACCATTAAGCTGTGTAAAGGTAAGTTCTGACGATAAACCACGAATACTGACAGATGAACCTTCCCCGCCATCACGCTCAATTACCACACCGGGTACACGCTGAAGTGAGTCTGCAACGTTTTTATCAGGGAACTTTCCAATGTCTTCCGCGGTAATGGCATCAACTACTGAGCCAGACATTCGTTTTACATCTAAGTTTTCGGCCATACTTGAACGGATACCACGTACTTCTATTACTTCCATATCTTTTGCGTGCTGCGAGTTTTCTTGCGCTGCAACAGCACACGTAGAACCCAAAGCAGAAAAAATTGATACATAAAGTGACGACTTACAAAACGTTGAAAAAGGGAAAGGGTATATGCTTGCTACTATCATGTGAGAGGCTGTTCCATTTAAATCTGCTTATATAAAACCTAAAGCGAGAAGTTAGTCCTTTTACGTAAATTATTTACGAAATGGCAAAAAATTGTTCCCAATTCTACACAGCCAAACTTAACCGTTTGTTAATCATCAATATTAAAACTAAATAAACGTTTCATATAACTGTATTAATACCTATTGAATGAAACTTAAAATCCAACCCACACATCAAAACCACTCTTAATTAACAAGCTAAGAGAGGCTTTGTTGAATTTAATAGCTTAATAAAATAATTACGGTGCATAAATCATCATAAAGTGTATACAAAAATACGAAGGGGATAATTAGATGTGGTAGTCAGCAGTTTATACTTTAAAAAGCAAAACTGCCGGATGATATTTGAAAGAAGTAACAATTGCTAAATAGCGCTTGGTTAATCAAGCGTAGCAATAACCTCTGAAAGCTCTAAGAGTGTAGGCTTTCCACCATAATAATTTGTATCTATATGATAACTATTACCAACCCAAAAAGGCGCTTTAGTTGAGTTATGTCCATGTATTGAAAAGTCGACTCCATGACTTTTAACTACCTTATTTTGTTTAACTACTTCGCGATCCCACAATAAAGATTGCACGATTAGCGATTTATCATCAGGGTAATTCTCCCAATCCCACGATTGTGCAAATGTATGAGACAACCCTATTATATAACCACGATACTCAAGTACTATTGAAAGCGGTTTAGTTAGTAACTCATCGCACATGACACTGAGCTTTTCACTTGATACCGACTTGTGCCAATTACCACCATTATCAGTCCATAAATTAAAAGCCGCTTTATCATTACTTAATAATGATTCCAACATTAAATGCTCATGATTACCTAATATCATACATGCCCTAATGGCTTGTAAGTATGTAAATAAGTCATATGTTTTATCCCCGCGATCAACAAAATCGCCAAGGCAAAACAAAGTATCTCTTTCAGGGTCAAAATTTACGTTATTAAGTGCGTTTTTTAAGGCTGGTAAATCACCATCAAGATCGCCAATTACAAATACTCGGCAATCATCATTAATAAATATGGTTTGTTTTGAAGATACAGCCTGAATAGCGTTAATACCTATATCCAAAATAGACTCCTATAGAATGCAATCTAAAACTTAGATTAATACTTGAGTTTATAAAGCTTTAAGGTAACACAATATAGTTGATAATTAATGAAGGTAATATAATTTGATTGAAACTAAAAATGCATGACAGCGGACTTTAGCTACAAGCTAAATAAGTAATGTAGGTAGTGTTTTTAGCCAATAGTAAAAGCGGCTTAGCAAGATACCTGACCAGCTATTTTCCAGTTAACCGCACAAATTTTTCTGCTAGTTCGTCCAAGGTTTCACGCTTATTCGGATCAGGCTTTATGCAGTCAATAGGGCAAACACTTACGCAAGTAGGTTTATCATAATGCCCTACACACTCAGTACATTTACTAGCATCTATTTGGTATATTTTAGCGCCCATATAAATAGCCTCATTAGGGCATTCTGGGTCACACATATCGCAGTTAATGCATTTGCTATTTATGAGTAGAGCCACTTTTTAGCCTTTCCAATTAAAGTTCATATAAAACAAAAAATGAAAAAATAGAACATTTACTGATTTATTTTAAATAATATGATTAACAGCGTTAAATTATGCATTTTATTAACTTTTTCTTTGTTGATCTTTATCAATAAAAACCTCGGTCTTCTCTACTTTTAATCTCTAGTGAAATTTTAAAGTGCCGCTGTTAATATTGTCTACCTCCTAAATAATAAAGTAGTTCTAATGGCAGCTAGTTATTCTCTTGATGATTTACGTTACTTTTGCACCATAGTAAAACTAGGTAGCTTTAAAAAAGCATCCATAAACCTTGGTATGTCACTATCAACTTTAAGCCGTAGAATACGTTTATTAGAGCAAGCTCTGCAATTAACGTTACTAAATCGAGATGCTCATCGGGTAACACTTACGCATACTGGCGAATTATATTACGACCGCTACCGCAAGTTATTTGACGAAGTAGAGTGTATTGAGCAAGCTCTTTGTGATGAGAAAGACCAACCTAAAGGGAAAATTAGGATCTCTGCACCCATTTACATGGGTAAACACTTTTTAAGTGCTATTTTTTGTGAATTTTTACTGCAATATCCCGATATTCAATTAGATTTACGCTTTTCCAATAACCTTATTGATATTGAAAAAGAAGGAATTGATATAGCGTTTAGAGTGAGAAACCCAGCCATCGATAATTGGGTTATTAGAGAACTTAAGCTTACTCATAACCTGCTGTGTGCTCACCAAAATTATGCTCATCCTCCCATCACTCATCCGGAGCAATTAGAAGAACACCCAAAAATTACGTGCGTTGGGCTAGTTCCGTGGCAGTTAAAAAAACCAGCAAACGAGTGAAGAGTACAGTTTTAATCCAAACACGCATGTCCGGTTAGAAGTTGATGAAATTCAAATGATGAAACAAGCCGTTGAGTCTGGTGTAGGCATTAGCTACATTCCTGATTATATAGCATTGCCTCTTATTGAAGCCACAAAACTTAAACGTATTCTTCCTGACTGGAAAAGTAACGGGCAGCCATTTTCTATACTTTATCGCGACAGAAAACAAGTACTTTATCGGGTACGACTATTAATAGAGCATACATTGCAACACTTCAACGAAAAGCAGCAATGTATGCTTTTAAAGAGAAAGCTTTAAACGTTCAAAAACTAAGCCTAAGTACAATTACACCTAAAAATGCTGTTGCTAATCCTATCACTTCTTGGCGAGTAAACGACTCTTTTAAAACGATGCGTGAGTAGAGTAAAATAATTAAAATGTTCATCCCTGAAATTGCCGAAACGAGCCCTGTATTACCAATTGCAAAAGCCGATATTATTGCCACCATACCTGCCACGTTTGTTAATCCAATCAGTAACCCGCACGAAAATGTTTTACTCGCAGACCAATACCCTTGAGAAGTGCCTTGCTCTGCTAGCATTTTTTTACGCTTTACTAACCAACTAACAGCAAAAAGAAAACTACCAAAACCAAACATAGACGTTAGCGTTGCAAACGTATCGGCCTCAAGAAGTGTTGATTGCTTACCCATTAAATCATTAAATGCAAAGGCAAGTGCAGCGAGTAATCCCCATTGCGCACCTTGTAGGTTGTTCAACGAAATATCGCTTGAATAACGAATGATATAAAGGCCCCCAAAAATAATGAAAAAGCCAATTAATTGAATTGTTGTTAAGGTCTCCTGCCACAATAAAAAAGCAAATAAAAGGACAAACAAAGGCGTTAATCCCGATAAAATACTAATTAAAGACGCTTTACCAACCGAAAACCCCTTATGCAACAAACCATTAGCAGCAAAAGAGCCAAAACCTAACGCTAGCCCAACCGTAATGTCTGCCCAGCCATACCATGTGTGCTCAAATACCACAGTACCTAGCGCACTAATAACAAACCCTACAAAAAATACACCGAATAATAATAAGTTACGGTTAATCTTTTTCTGCGACGTCCATTGATAAAACACTCCTCGAGCACCAAAAAAAACGGTTGCGAGTAATGCAAAAATTATCCACATACAAAAATGATTCCTTTAAAAAGTAATGGGGTAACAGTGAGGAGCGATTTAACAACACGTGTTAAGTACGAATATCCATTATATTCGCTTTTAAAATTTTATAAATAAGCATTAATGATAAGATAAATTCCATAAATGGTATCTAAAAAAAAAGCAGATGAAGATATAACTGCTCAGCGTCACTCTATTTAATAAAATAGCTTTGAGCAGTTATTAGAGTGGATCCTAACTGACCTCTTTGAATGGATTACGGGTATCTTGGTGCGCATCTAAATTACGCATTAATATTGCACACTCTAAATTAATACCCTCATCTAGCGGAATTTTTACAATATGCCCAGAGCCTTTCGCATCGCTAATACTTTTGCCTCTTTTGTTTTCCATATATTCAAGCGTAAAAGTAATGTTACCTTGTGGTGTCATAAGCTCTAAAGAGTGACCAATACAAAATTTATTTTTAACGTCTATTTCAACTAATCCATTTTCGCAGCGCCCAAGTACTTCACCCACAAATTGCTGCTTAGTTGATACAGAGTCACCGTATTCATAGTTTTGATAATCTTGGTGGGCATGGCGTTTTAAAAAGCCTTCGGTATAACCACGATGCGCCAAGTTCTCTAATGTTTTAAATAAGCTAGTATCAAATGGTTTACCCGAAGCCGCATCGTCTATTGCTTTACGATAAACTTGTGCAGTGCGCGCCACATAATAAAATGACTTAGTACGCCCTTCTATTTTTAAACTATGTACACCCATTTTTGTTAACTGCTCTACGTGTTGCACAGCGCGTAAATCTTTGGAATTCATAATATACGTGCCGTGTTCATCCTCAAACGCAGGCATATACTCACCAGGGCGACCTTGTTCCTCTAGAATAAATACATCGTTGCTTGGCGCGCCTTCACCCAGTGTAGGAATCACTTGTTTGGGGTCAATTTTATGTACCATTTCGCCAGTTTCGTTCTCAACACCAGGTTTTACATCGTAATCCCAGCGACATGCATTAGTACACGTGCCTTGATTTGGATCGCGCTTATTTATGTAACCAGAGAGCAAACAACGCCCCGAATACGCCATACACAGTGCGCCATGTACAAATACTTCAAGTTCGGTGTCTGGGCAAAGTGTGCGTATTTCGATTATTTCTTCGAGCGACAGCTCTCTTGATAAAATAACCCGTTCGATCCCCTGCTTTGCCCAAAATTGTACACTCGCGTAATTGACCGCATTTGCCTGTACTGATAAGTGAATGGGCATCGAAGGCCATTTTTCACGAACAAGCATAATTAAACCAGGGTCTGACATAATCAGCGCATCGGGCTGCATCGCAATAACTGGCTCTATATCACGTAAATACGATTTAACTTTAGCGTTATGCGGCGCAATATTAGACACCACATAAAACTTTTTATTTTGCGCATGCGCCTCACTAATGCCTATTTGCAGGGTCTCTAGGTCAAACTCATTATTACGCACACGCAAACTATAACGAGGCTGCCCCGCATAAACCGCATCTGCGCCATAAGCAAACGCGTAGCGCATGTTTTTTAAACTGCCTGCGGGGCATAATAATTCAGGAATAAAAGGCATTGAAGAAATAACGGGTAACATGTGCGCTCCATACATCGAACTGGGTTTAAACCAGTTGCATGAGTTTTACCAATTTGATTGAAAAATTAAGCATTAATCCAGTGAAATTGGTGTTATTGAAAAATACATAAACACAAGCGCAGCAGTATAAATATGGCTAATAATTTAAATTTGATCGAGATCATAAAACAGCAATCAAACTGGTTTTTAATAAAATTAGGATTTTTCACTTAAAACGCGTATAATTCGCGCCCGTTAATATTCACACTTTTACTTAAAATTATTGGAGCATAAAGATGGCTTTAGAGCGTACTTTCTCAATCGTAAAACCTGATGCAGTTGCTAAAAACCACATTGGCGCTATCTACAACCGTTTCGAAACTGCTGGCCTTAAAATCGTTGCAGCTAAAATGGTTCACCTTTCACAAGAGAAAGCTGAAGGTTTCTACGCAGAACATAGCGAACGTCCTTTCTTTGGCGCTTTAGTATCTTTCATGACATCTGGTCCAGTAATGGTTACAGTTCTTGAAGGCGAAAACGCTGTTCTTAAAAACCGTGAAATCATGGGTGCTACTAACCCTGCTGAAGCACTAGCTGGCACTTTACGTGCAGACTACGCTGATAGCATCGACGAAAACGCTGTTCACGGTTCTGATGCTGTTGAATCTGCTGCTCGCGAAATCGCGTACTTCTTCGCTGACGAAGAGCTTTGTTCACGTACTCGTTAATTCGAATTCGTTAACAAAATGAAAAGGGCTTTCGGGCCCTTTTTTAGTCATTACGCAAAGTATCCATAAGTGCATTTTTTGATATTTTACTTAATGATTAAAGTGAGTGAATTGTGTACAATTCGTCCTCGTAAATTTTTATCTCCACCGTCACCGATTGAGGTTGTTTCATGACCGAGCAAAAAAAGATTAACTTATTAGATTTAAACCGAGATGCAATGCGCGAGCTATTTGCATCGTTCGGTGAAAAGCCGTTTCGTAGTGACCAGGTGATGAAATGGATTTATCATTTTGGCGTAGATAACTTCGACGAAATGACTAACGTAAATAAAAAGCTTAAAGAAAAGCTTAAAGCTGAGTGCGAAATTGTAGCGCCAGAAATTACAGTTCGCCAACAAGCAAGCGACGGCACTATTAAGTACGCGCTTATTCTTGAAGGCGGCCAAGAAGTAGAAGCTGTTTGGATCCCTGAAAAAGAGCGCGCTACGTTATGTGTATCATCACAAGTTGGTTGTGCGCTTGAATGTACTTTTTGTTCTACTGCTCAACAAGGCTTTAACCGTAACTTAAAAGTATCTGAAATTATTGGCCAAGTTTGGCGTGTAGCTAAAGATATAGGCCTTGATGGTCATAGCGAAAAGCGCCCAGTGACTAATGTTGTAATGATGGGTATGGGCGAGCCTTTACTTAATCTTAAAAACGTAGTGCCAGCAATGGAACTAATGATGGACGATTGGGGCTTTGGTTTATCTAAGCGCCGCGTAACATTAAGTACTTCAGGCGTTGTACCTGCTCTTGATTTACTAAAAGAAAAAATTGACGTAGCTCTGGCTATATCTCTTCACGCACCCGATAACGCACTGCGTGATATTTTAGTGCCTGTTAATAAAAAGTACCCTATTGAAGAGTTTTTAGCCGCGTGTCGTCGTTATATCGACGGTTCAAAAGCTAATAAAGACGTAACTGTTGAATACGTTATGCTTAATGGCATTAACGACAGCACTGACCAAGCGCATGCATTAGTACAAACGTTAAAAGGCACACCGTCTAAGGTAAACCTTATTCCGTTTAACCCGTTCCCGGGTAACGAGTACACACGCTCAAGTAATAGCCGTATCGACCGTTTTTCAAAAGTACTACAAGCTGCAGGTGTAACCTGTATTGTGCGCCGTACTCGCGGTGATGATATTGACGCCGCTTGCGGTCAGTTAGTCGGTGACGTAGTTGACCGTACTAAACGCTTAGCTAAAAAGAAAATCCGTGACGATAACGCGATTGCCGTTAATATCCACCAAGCATAATCTGTAACAGCCTTATATGAATAAGCCATATAAGGCTGTTAAGTTGTTTATTTTTAAATAAATGATGCAAGAGTAAAGCTTTTAGGTAAGATAGGCGACATGGACTAAAAATAAAGAGATAAGGTAATGCGATCTATACTTGCTATAACACTATCAACACTTGCCCTAAGTGGCTGTGTGAGCGAAAGTAGTTATAACGGCAGTAATAAACCCGTCGTCGAAAATAAAGTTAATAATACTGGCGCAGCACGAACACGAATTGCTTTAGCCCTACAGTATTTAAAAACGGGTAATAATTCTCAAGCCAAATACAATTTAGAACGTGCAGCAGCATTTGCTCCTGACTTACCTGAAGTACATTACTCTCTTGCTTATTACTACCAACAAGTGGGCGAAAATCCGCTAGCAGATAAAGCCTACCAAAAAGCACTTGAAATCAAGCCAGACGATCCTAACACCCTCAATAACTACGGTGTGTTTTTATGTGGTATTGATGAATACGATCGTGCAACTGATCAATTTTTAAAAGCTATTGAAGTACCAAGTTATATTCGTGTTGCCGAAAGCTACGAAAATTTAGCCTTGTGTGCTATTGAATTTGATGACTTTGAAAATGCAGAAAGCTACTTTCAACAGGCACTTAATCACAGCTCTCAGCGTACATCTACATTAATTAGCTTAGCCGCACTGTATTACGCTAAAAGTGACTTGTACAAAGCCAGTGAACTTTTAAAACGCTATGAAAGTACGGGTCGAGTATCTTCTCGCGCATTAATGCTTAGCTATCTTGTAAAAAACCGAATGGGCAGAATTGAAGAAGCTGAAAAAATTTCAAACACTATTTTGCAAACTTACTCTACCAGCAACGAAGCCTATGCGTTAAAAGAGAAAAGAACACGTTTTAATGAGTTTGAAATACTGCGAGAAAAATACCGTAAAGCGCAGTTAAAAGAACTAAAAAATGACGCAAGCGGCGCGCACGTTAGTTCAAAACCAAAAATAAAAGTTATTAGAAAGAAACGTTCGCCAGAGGACGGTTCAACAAGCTTGGTAACAAACAACGAGCAAAAAACAGATAAAAAGCTCGCAACAGCAAATAACCAAGATGTAAATCCAGTTATAGCAAGAGAAAAGCAAGCTCAAGCATTGCCAAATACGCTCATTACGCAAGCCGACGAAGCAACCGTAATAGCAAAACAAGTAACGACCCAAAGAGAAGAAGCTCCTAAAGTCGTCGCGCCAAGTAATCCTACCGATACATCGGCTGTTATGCTTGCACTTACTACTGAGCACGACTCTGCAGATTCTATAGTAGTAGCGCCTGAAAAAGCGCAACCCGTTTTAGAACCTCAAAAAGAAGTTATAGCGACAAAACAACCGGCTAAAGCCGATGACGAGGTAACAATAATATCGTTTGGCGCACCTAAAACAGGCCAGTTTAATTCGCAGCAAACTAGTAACTACAGTAATTCTGCACCTGCAGTTACGAATCAAAAAAACAGTAGTGACGTGGTATTCTACGAAGCGACTAAAAATACAACCGTTTTTGAAAACAGCAACTATCAAAATAATGCTGATATTGAATTTAAAAGCTACGAAGCAGTGCAAAAAACTGAGCTTCCAATGCTTAATCCTAAAGTATCGCCTTTACGCGTGCCATTTCATGTAATTGCTGTTGGCGAAAACCTATTTAGCATTTCGGTGCGATACAATGTTAAACTACAAAAACTCCTGCAATGGAATGGTTTAAAAGAGTCGGATCGGGTAATGAATGGAAGTAAAATATACCTAAACGATCCTAATATTTATTACGAAATTAAAGCTGGTGATTCCCTTTACGATATAGCTACCCAGCGGCATGTATTAATTGATGAATTAATGCGATGGAATAAATTAAGTCCTGATATAGCATTAAAACCAGGGCACAGACTTTTACTAGTGGATCCAGACTCATACACATTATGAATGAAGAAAATACGCAAACACAGAGCGAACAGCCGACTGTAGGCCAAATACTAAAAAATCATAGAGAGCAAGCAAACGTTAGCATCGCAACTATCGCTGCACCGTTAAAGCTATCTGAACTTCAAATTAAACGCCTTGAAAATGATGAATTTGCGTTACTAGGCCCTATCACTTTTGTTAAAGGCTATATAAAAAATTATTGCCGTGAATTAAAAGTCGATAGCGCACCTATATTAGCAATGATGCCGGCCCCACCAGAGCCGACCAAGCCCGCTAATATGCAAAGCTTTTCGCGCCGAACAGAAAAAGAAGCAAGCGACAGCCGTTTAATGTTTTTTAGTTATTTAATTTTAGCGATTGTTATTGGCTCATCTGCTTTATGGTTTTGGCAAAACGCCACCCCCATTGAAGAGCAAACCAGTAAAATAAACGTTGCCAACTCAATAATGAGTGAACGACAAGCAGCTCAACCCAGTATTTTACAGCAACAGCAACAAGCTGAAATTAACGACGAATCACTATTAGAATCAAAAGATTCGCTTGAAACGTCAACAAGCTCAGAAGCCGTTACAGAAACGGCTCCTATTACATCTAACAACGAAAGCCAAGAAGATGCTAGCAGTACAATTGTTATGAACTTTAACGGCGAAAGTTGGGTTGAAATTTACGATGGCGAAGGCGAAAAAATAGCATTCGGCGTTAAAAAAGCAGGCTACATTATGACCGTAAGCGGAACGCCTCCTTTTTCAGTTGTGCTTGGTAAGCATGACGCTGTAGACATTACTTTAAACGGCGAACCTGTAGATGTTTCTGCATTTCCTAAAAACCGTTTAGCCAAATTTACATTACCACTAGCAGAGTAGTCGCTATGTTTTCAGAATCCCCAATTAAACGCAGAAAATCCACCCGTATCAATGTAGGTAACGTCCCTATTGGTGACGGCGCCCCTATTGCGGTGCAATCAATGACCAACACCGACACCATGGATGTTGATGCAACCGTTGCACAAATTCAGGCAATACAAGATGCAGGTGCCGACATAGTGCGTGTATCAGTACCGACTATGGACGCAGCTGAAGCGTTTAAAAGTATTAAAGAACAAGTGACTATTCCGCTAGTAGCCGATATTCACTTTGATTACCGTATAGCCTTAAAAGTGGCAAAGTACGGCGTAGATTGTCTGCGCATAAACCCAGGTAATATAGGTAGCGAAGAGCGTATAAGAGCTGTGGTCGATTCGGCTCGCGAGCATAACATTCCTATTCGTATTGGTGTAAATGGCGGCTCACTTGAGCGCGACTTACAAGAAAAATACGGCGAGCCTACACCTGAAGCCTTATTAGAATCAGCAATGCGCCATGTAGATATATTACGCCGCCTTGATTTTGACCAATTTAAAATATCGGTAAAAGCATCAGACGTATTTTTAGCGGTAGGCGCCTATCGCTTACTCGCTAAAGAAATAGACCAACCACTGCATTTAGGTATTACCGAAGCGGGCGGCATGCGATCTGGCTCGGTTAAATCAGCCATAGGTTTAGGTATGCTACTTGCCGAAGGTATTGGCGATACACTGCGAGTGTCGCTTGCAGCTGACCCTGTTCAAGAAATTAAAGTAGGTTTTGATATTTTAAAATCGCTGCGCATACGTTCGCGCGGTATTAACTTTATTGCCTGCCCTAGCTGTTCTCGTCAAGAATTTGATGTAGTAAGCACCATGAACCAGCTAGAAGAGCGCCTTGAAGATATTATTGAGCCTGTATCGGTTTCGGTAATTGGCTGTGTTGTAAACGGCCCAGGTGAAGCACTCGTGAGTGATATAGGCCTTGCCGGTGCAAACCGTCGCTCAGGTTTATACATTAATGGTGAGCGCCAAAAAGCGCGTATTGACAACAACAACATTGTTGACCAGCTCGAAGGCTACGTGCGCGACTTTATTGCTCAAAAAGAGCAGCAAACACCTATCGATATTAAAATAGTCGAATAAATACCGTATAAAGCGCCAAACCACGCTGTTTGGCGTTTACCTTTATGGCCAAAACGCTATAATAACAGGTCAATTTTTAGCATTCTTGTTGTGTAAGCATTTTTCATTACACATAAACAGCATTTAGGATTTATCAGTGGCAAAACAAATTCAGGCAGTTCGCGGTATGAACGATTGTCTGCCGGGCGATACACAAGTTTGGCAGAAAGTAGAAAGCATTTTACGCGAGACAGTAGCATCGTTCGGTTATCAAGAAATTCGTTTTCCTATTGTAGAATCAACCGACTTATTTAAACGCTCTATTGGTGAAGTTACCGATATAGTAGAAAAAGAAATGTACACCTTTGCCGATCGCAATGGCGACTTATTAACACTTCGCCCAGAAGGCACCGCAGTATGCGTACGTGCTGGCAACCAAAATGGCTTACTATATAACCAAGAACAACGCCTTTGGTACATGGGTCCAATGTTTCGTCACGAACGACCGCAAAAAGGTCGTTACCGTCAGTTTCACCAATTTGGTTTAGAAACATTTGGTATTGCCACAGCCGATATAGACGCAGAAGTTATTTTATTAACAGCGCAACTATGGGAAGCCTTTGGCATTACTGACCACGTTCGTTTAGAGCTAAATTCTTTAGGGTCTAACGAAGCGCGTGCAGATTACCGTGATGCGTTAGTAGCCTACCTTGAGCAACATATTGACGTGCTTGATGAAGACTCAAAACGTCGTATGTATTCAAACCCATTACGCGTACTTGATAGCAAAAACCCAGACGTACAAGCAATTTTAACTGATGCGCCTAAACTATCTGAAAACTTAGACCCTGAATCAAAAGAACATTTTGAAAATTTATGTGAACGTTTAGACGCTGCTGGCGTCTCATATACGGTTAATGAAAAGTTAGTACGTGGTTTAGACTACTACAACCGCACCGTATTTGAATGGGTAACCGACAGCTTAGGCGCACAAGGCACTGTATGTGCTGGTGGTCGTTACGACGGCTTAGTTGAACAACTTGGCGGCAAAGCAACGCCAGCAGTTGGTTTTGCAATGGGTCTAGAGCGCTTAGTGTTATTACTACAAGCGCTTGAGTGTGTAGGTGACATTCGTCGTAATGCTGATGTATATTTAGCAGCAATGGGCGACAAAGCAAGCATTCAAGCTCCTGCAATTGCAGCGCAACTACGTAAAGACGTACCAGGTTTACGCGTTATGGTGCATGCGGGCGGCGGCAACTTTAAAAAACAATTAAAACGTGCTGATAAAAGCGATGCACTTGTTGCAGTGATTATTGGTGAAGATGAATTAGAAAAAGGCGTTGTGACCATCAAGTATTTGCGCGAGCGTAAAGAACAAGTCACATTAGAATTAGAACAAGCTAAAGCGCTATTAGCTGAGCTTATTAACGGCTAAGCGAACATTAGAGGTAAGAATGGATATTTATTCAACAGAAGAACAACAAGCAGAAGCCATTAAACGCTTTTTCCGTGAAAACGGCATTTCACTTGCACTAGGCATACTTGTTGGCCTTGGTGGCTTATATGGCTGGAAAGCATATAACCAAAATCAGATTACTACCGCTGAAAAAGCATCAGATTCATATACAGCGCTTGTTGAAAGTGATGATGTATTATCTTCAGCTGATGCGTTTATTAGCGAAAATAAAGATACAAACTACGCAACACTTGCTGCATTTGTTGCTGCAAAAGACGCTGTAGAGGCAAAAAAATTAGACGTAGCAAGCGAAAAGTTAAGCTGGATAGTGTCTAATACTGAAAATACAGAATTAAAAGCAATTGCGATTACACGTTTAGCGCGAATTCAAATTGCACAAACTAACTATGACGATGCATTAACTACATTAAATGCACCATTACCTGAAGCATTCAACGCAAACGTTGCCGAGCTTAAAGGCGACATTTACACACAGCAAGGTAACAAAGATCAAGCACGTACTGCATACCAAGCAGCAATAGATGCGGGTGGATTAACAAGTAACCCACTATTACAAATTAAGTTAGATGACCTAGCAGTAACTAGCCCAGCGGCATAAGGTTTTAGGCATGAAAAAATTTACAACAGCAGCCCTTGCCCTATGTATGGCAACACTGATGGGTTGTTCATCAAGTGATGATGAAGATGAACTAGTACTTCCTGAAATTGTAAACCAATTTGAAACTGACGTTGTTTGGCAAGAATCTGTAGGTGATGGCGTAGAGCATTACTTTTCTCGTTTAACACCAGCTGTTTACAAAGATACTGTATATGTTGCTAGCCGCGAAGGCCAAGTAGAAGCGCTTTCGCTTACTAACGGCGATACCAAGTGGGAAACCGATGTACGCCAAGATTTATCGTTTTGGCCATGGGCTGACAACGGTAATGCAAAATTATCAGGTGGTATTTTGCAAGCCTATGGTAAAATTTATATAGGTTCTGAACACGGCTTTATTATTGCCCTAGATCGCGAAACCGGTGAAGAAGTTTGGCGTAAGAATGTACCAGGCGAATCACTGTCTAAACCGACAGCAGGCGATGGCTTAATATTTGTAAATTTAGGCTCTGGTAAATTGTTAGCCCTTCACCCAGATACGGGCGAAGAGCGTTGGAGTTTTGAACAAGAAGTTCCACCACTAACATTACGCGGACAAAGCTCGCCAACTGTTGCTAACGGTGGTGTATTAGTAGGCCTTGAAACAGGCAAGCTAAGCGTTTTAATTTCAGACAGTGGTTACTCAGCATGGAGCGCAGAAATTGCGGTTGCTAAAGGCGCATCAGAATTTGAACGCCTAGTTGACGTAGACACTCAACCACTTATTAGCGGTCCATACGCTTACGCTATAGCTTACAACGGCAACTTGGCTGCTGTAGATATTCGCTCTGGCAACGTAGTGTGGAAACGTGAGTACAGCAGCTACCGCGAAATTGCGATGGATGCACAAACAATTTATTTAGTAGATAGCGATGGTGTTATTTACGCATTAGATAAAAATTCAGGTATTGAACGTTGGAGCCAACCCGCTCTACGTGGTTGGTACCTAACAGGCCCTGCAGTTGCAGGTAGCCACTTAGCTTTAGGCGACCAAGAAGGTAACCTACATTGGCTAAATAAAGAAACTGGCGAGCTAGTATCTCGAGAAGACTTTGACAGCTCAGGCTTTTTTGTTGAGCCAGTTGTTGCCGACGATAAGCTAATTTTATACACCCGTGATGGTGAAGTTAGTATGGTAAAAATACCAAACTAACTGACTGCTATTAGTATAACCTGCTAATAGTTAATTGTTTTTTGTAAGGCTTCGCACTGCGAAGCCTTTTGTTGTTTTTTAAAGAGGTAGTTTATGCTTCCCGTGATCGCTCTAGTTGGGCGACCCAATGTGGGCAAGTCCACATTATTTAACCGTTTAACACGTACTCGTGATGCACTCGTAGCCGATTTTCCAGGTTTAACACGAGATAGAAAATATGGCCAAGCTAGTTACGATGGCTATGAATTTATCGTGGTAGACACGGGCGGTATTGATGGCTCAGAAGAAGGCATCGAAATCGAAATGGCAGATCAATCTCTGCTAGCCATTGAAGAAGCCGACATTGTTCTGTTTTTAGTAGATGCTCGTGTAGGTATGACCGTAGCTGACCAAGCCATTGCTAATCACTTACGTAAACAAGAGAAAAAGTGCTTTGTTGTTGCCAATAAAACCGACGGCATTGATGCAGATTCAAACTGCGCTGAATTTTACCAATTATCATTAGGTGAAATACATCACATTGCAGCTGCACATGGCCGTGGTATTACCCTATTACTTGAACAAACACTTCAGCCGCTTATTGCTGAACTAGCTGCTCAAGATGAAGAAGTAACAGGTGATGACGAAGAACTAATCGACCTTTACGAAGAAGGCGAAGGTGATGATACCGATCATCAAGCGTTTGCAGACAAACCTGTAAAGCTTGCTATTATTGGTCGCCCTAACGTTGGTAAGTCAACACTTACAAACCGTATATTGGGTGAAGATCGTGTAATTGTATATGATATGCCAGGTACAACGCGCGATTCTATTTATATTCCAATGACGCGTAACGACAAAGAGTATGTCTTAATTGACACAGCCGGTGTTCGTAAGCGTAAAAAAGTAAGTGACGTAGTTGAAAAGTTCTCAGTAATTAAAACACTACAAGCAATCGAAGATTGTAACGTGGTTTTACTTGTTGTGGATGCGCGCGATGGTATTTCTGATCAAGACTTAAGCTTATTAGGTTTTGCGCTTAACTCAGGTCGTTCGCTGGTTATTGCCGTTAATAAATGGGATGGCCTTGACGACTACGTTAAAGATCGTATTAAAACAGAGCTTGATCGCCGTTTAGGCTTTATTGACTTTGCACGCTTACACTTTATATCTGCACTTCACGGTACAGGTGTTGGTCATTTATTTGAATCGGTTGATGAAGCGTACGAGTCAGCAACTAAGCGTATTAGCACCGCGATGCTTCGCCGTATTATGGACATGGCTCAAGCCGATCACCAGCCGCCACTTGTTCGTGGTCGTCGTGTTAAGCTTAAATATGCGCATGCCGGTGGTTATAACCCGCCACGTATTGTAATTCATGGTAACCAAGTTCACGATTTACCAGATAGCTACAAACGCTACCTGATGAACTACTACCGTAAAGCACTGAAAATTATGGGCACCCCAATCAAAATTGAATTTAGAGAAGGTGATAACCCATTTGCAGGGCGTACTAATAAAGTAACGCTTTCGCAAAAACGTAAAATACGTGCATTTGCTAAAGAAAACCGTAATAAATAAACTGCATAAGCGTTAATTTATTACAAAAAAACGGCGTACTTTTTAGTACGCCGTTTTTTATTACTGAAAATTAAGTAATGCTAATTGCACCAGCCGTTCAACTGTCGTGTCTTGAACATTTTTAGGCGCTTTGGGGTAATACTTTGATTTTGGCGGCTTAATAGTTATAAACCCATGATTGGTTGCCATTTCGTGGGCTAACAGCTTTCGCTCTCGGGGGGTTAAATGGTTTTCGTGTATTTTTGCCAGCTCGCCGCTATCAAGCCATATGCCTGCACAACCTGGGCATTCGTCTATTTCAACCACTTTGAGTGGCGAAAAATACCGGCGCATCATCACAATACTTGGGCATTTAGGGCAATTTACTCGCGATGAGACTTCGCCCTCACCTTCGGTATAATTACTCAAATACTTAAGTAAAACCTGACCATGCTTTAACTGTGGCGAGCTAAACTTAAAAATTTGGCTGTTATCAAAAAATACGCCGCCTTGCGCTGACGTAAAAACAGTAATCCCGCCAACAAGTAAAGGTTCAAGTGGCGTATTACTACGAGGACAATACATTTAAAATTCCTTTTTATTTATTTTCTTTTACTCAAGTGCTTTATGAATAAGCCCAACAAGCGGGCCGGGCAATGTAATATTACCTGCAAGTACAAACTCATGCGCTTCATCTGACATTTTTTGCCATGTACGGCGAATAATCCCAATCCATTTTTCTTCATTGTAATCTGGTTTTGCATTGGCAAATCCAAGCATATAATGCTCAATAAATACAAGGCTTGCTACATCTTCTACTAATTGGCTGTCTGGGTTACGTTTAATATTTTTTTTAGCGACCGCATCGTACACTCGGTTTTGCTCAGCTTCACCGTAACCAGCTTGCTTCATGAGCGCAACCACGCTGCTAGCATGAAATATATAAAGTGCACTGCGCCACTGATGATAGCCCTGTTTGTTCATTTCAAAATCACTACGTGGCGACTTCCAACGCTGAATATGCTGTGCACGCACTGCAATTTGCATGAGTTCATCGGCATCTGGTTTAAAACGAGTTAACATTTCGCTCATGCGCAAGGCGTATAAACTTTCTTTAGGAAAGCTTTGTCCATTGTGCTGCTCAGTATTAGGGTCTTGGTTGTTTGCTTCATCAATTAAGGTAATTACTTTATTAAACATGACGATCATTTTTTATAATAAGTTTTAGTCATTCTAAACGCTGATAAAACAATAAACTAGTACGCCAATCAGTTACGCAGTGAAATTTGTTCAATCAAAAAGTAAAACCAAGAGTTACAAGTTATAAAAGTAAGCGCATTGATTAAGTTAACTTGGTACTATATTGAGCACAAATTAAAATAAAAAAGCGCGATAAATAATAACTAACTCGCCAATAACGGATGACTATGTTTAAAAAAAGTATTCTAGCTATATGCTTAGCGGTTGCATCGCTACCAAGCTTAGCCGACACTAACACTGATTTAAAAACCATTATTGATAACCACTGGCAAAACGCCAAAGCTGAAAAAATATTTTTTCGTACCGACCCAGACGGCTGGAAGCCAAACGGTACATTGCCAAATTGGAGCGAGCAAGCCATTGCAAAGCGCCAAGCTTATAACAACAGCGTGCTAAAAAGCTTAGCCAGCATTGACCCAAAAACGCTCAACAACGAGCAGCTAATGAACTACCGCTTATTTAAATATGAGCGAGAAACCGAGCAGCAAAGCTACCTTTATCAAGATAAGTATTTTCCGGTTAATTTTTTAAGTGGCTGGCATACTTATTTTGCCGAAGCACCGGCTAACATGGCATTTTTAACACCCGACGATTACAACGCATTTTTAATCAGCCTTGCCGACTACCCTCGATTTAATCAGCAAAATATTGATTTAATGAAAGAAGGTATAAAAACAGGCTTTACTCATTACTGCAAAACCTTTGAAAATTACAGCCAAAGCATTAGCGCGCATATTGTTAAGCAACCTGAAAACAGTGCCCTTTACGAGCCCTTTACACGTATACCAAACACGTTTACAGCAGAGCAAAAAGCCACATACCAAAATAAAGCAAAGGCCTTAATCAGCTCAAAAGTAGTCCCTGCTTATCAGCACTTTTACGACTTTTTTGAAAACGATTACATGCCTAACTGTAGAGCCCAGCCGGGTATTGCAAGCGTTAAAGGCGGGCTTGAGTATTACAAATATGCAGTTAATTACTACACCACAACCAATGCCACACCAAAGAAAATTCATGAGCTTGGCTTAAAAGAAGTCGCGCGTATTAAAGCGCAGATGCAAAGCATTATTGATAAAGTAGGTTTTGATGGCACTTATGCTGAGTTTTTAGAATTTTTAGCAACCGATGAGCAATTTTACGCAACAGACGCACAAGACCTGCTTGAAAAAACAGCCTTTATTACGCAAAAAATGTATGGCAAATTACCAACCTACTTTAATCATTTACCGCGTAACACCTTTACAATAAAAGGCTCAGCGAGTCGTGGCGCGTTTTATATGCCACCGGCTGATAATCGCTCACCGGGTACTTACTTTTTAGCCTCAACACCTAAGCTACAGCCTTTGTATAATTTAGAAGCACTAAGTCTACACGAAGCAATACCAGGGCATCATTTACAAAACGCCATTGCAATGGAGTTAGACGTACCTAAGTTTAGACGCACACTTAGCCACTCAGCATTTGGCGAAGGTTGGGCACTATACACCGAACGCTTAGGTAAAGAAGCCGGCTTTTATCAAAGCCCGTACAGCGATTTTGGCCGTTTAGGCTACGAAATGTGGCGTGCAGTAAGACTTGTTGTTGATACTGGTATTCACGCATTCGGCTGGAGCCGCCAAAAGGCAATAGACTACTTAGCAGATCACACTGCATTGCCACAAAGCGCGGTGGAGGATCAAATAGATCGTTATATTTCATGGCCTGGCCAAGCGCTTTCGTACAAAATGGGTGAAATAAAAATACGCGAACTGCGTGCAAAAGCCGAAAAAGAGCTAGGTGCTAAGTTTGATATTCGCAGCTTTCACGACACCGTTATAGGCCAAGGCTCGCTGCCTATGGAAGTATTAGAGGACGTAATAAACGATTGGATAGAAAAACAAAAATCGGCTATTTAACATTCAAGGAGGCGGTATTATTTGCCGCCTCTTTTTAAAACCCTCTTAAACACCTCAAAACTAATCCCTACCCGCTTTTGCTTCGTAAAGTTAATGATTACAAAAACCTGAGTAAACCTATGAGCAAACGCATTTTATATTGGCTACAAAACGATTTACGAATAGACGACAACCCTATTTTAAGCGAACTTGCTACTGAGCAATGCGCGCTCGATATTGTATTTGTTATAAACCCGCACTGGTTTAAAAATAATAACTATCAACAAAAGCCGTATGGCGTGCATAAACAGCAGTTTTTAATGCAAAGCTTGTATGAACTCCAACAAGCACTTATTGAGCGCGGGCAAACACTGCATGTACTTGAAGGCGAACCTGTATCGCTTTTGAAAGCGCGTATTAATGAGCAAAATATTGATGAAGTTGTATACAGCGAGCAATTTGGCGTGTACGAGCAACGCCAAATAAACTTACTCAAAGCACATTGCCCTAATACTAAATTTGCAGGGTCGCAGCAAGACACGCTCTTTAAACAAAGTGACCTACCGTTTGATTTAAGCGAATTACCTAAACACTTTACCCCGTTTCGTAAAAAGGTAGAGGCCGCCACTAGCCCCATTTCACTTTCAACATTACCAAACGGTTTGCTCCCTCAGCCAATAACCTTGTGCGCTAAAAAACCTTTAGAGCGTATAGCAAATAATGGCGTAATGCATGGCGGGTTTAAAAGTGCGCAAACACATTTAAAGCAATACTTTTCAGGTTTACTACCAAGTACTTATAAAATAACTCGAAACGAGCTTGATGGCTTTAATAACACCACAAAATTTAGTACCTGGCTTGCTTTAGGTTGTGTAAGTGCGCGGCAAGTTTATAAAGCAGTTGAGGCGTACGAACATAGTCAAATAACAAACGAGTCTACTTACTGGATTAAATTTGAATTGCTATGGCGAGAGTATTTTAAATGGCATGCACTTAAGGCAGGTAAAAGCCTGTTTAGCTTTAAAGGCCAAAAGCAAACAAAACCCCTTACTACATTTATGCCAAACCGCTTTGCTACGTGGTGTAATGGCTCAACACCCTACCCATTAGTCAATGCCATTATGAATGAGCTTAATGCTACGGGTTATATATCAAATAGAGCAAGGCAAATTGCAGCAAGCTGCTTAGTAAACGAGCTTGGCCTTGATTGGCGCTATGGCGCAGCATATTTTGAACAACAATTGATTGATTACGATGTAGCCGCTAATTGGGGTAATTGGCAATATATAGCAGGTGTAGGCGTAGATCCGCGTGGTGGTAGGCACTTTAATATTGAAAAACAAACATTACAGTTTGACCCGCACACTGTTTACACTAATAAATGGCAAGGTAATAAAAATACACAACTCGATAACTTAAACGAAGTTGATTGGCCTATTTAAGCCACCAATCAACTTTTACCAAGTAACGTTTAAAACAGCTCAGCAATGCCTATATTAATAACGTAACCACCCAATGTTAAAAACAAAAATAAACACAGCGCCAGTAACAGTGGTTTAATACCTGCTTGGCGAATAGCACCAACATGTGTACGCAGCCCAAGTGCGACCATGGCAATGGTGAGCAATATATTATCAAACCAAACAACTGCGCTTGTAGCCACTTGAGGAATAACTGATAGCGAATGTACACCACTTGCCACAATAAATAACACCGCAAACCAAGGGATTGTAATACCCGCTTTTTGCTCGCCGCCAGGCGCGTTTATATTTGCATGCTTTTTACTTTGCCAAAACGATAAGCCCACTAAAAATGGTGCAAGCATCATCACCCTTAGCATTTTTTCTATAACGGCGGTATCTGCAGCATTGGCGCTTACAGCAGTGCCCGCTGCAACCACTTGCGCTACTTCATGAATAGTTGAGCCTACAAAAATACCGTAAGCGTGTTCACTCAGCCCCATGTAATCAAACATGATTGGGTAGGCAAACATGCTTAACGTGCCAAACACCACCACCGTTGCTACAGCTACCGATACTTTATGCGCCTGCGCTTTTATTACAGGCTCAGTTGCCATAACCGCAGCGGCACCACAAATAGAACTACCCGCGCCAATTAATATGGTTGTTTGTTCATCAAGCTTAAATACGCGCTTACCTAGCTGCACTGCCAAAATAAATGTGCCTAACAGCATTACAACATCGATTAATAAGCCTTCCCAGCCTACACCCGCTACTTGCGCAAAGGTAATTCTAAACCCAAACAACACAACCCCCGCTTTAAGCAATATACTTTTAGCGTAATCAACACCTATATCGGTTTGCGTAGCAATACGCGAAAACACACTGTTACCCACAATAATGCCAAGCACTATACCAATAGTTAAAGAGCTAAATTGCGCACTTTGCATTATGGGTAACTTACTTAATGCAACAGATGCTCCCGCCAAAACAACCACCAGCAGCATACCTAACCACCAGCGCGTATCGCCGTATTGCTTAGTATTAATACCCAAATTTTTAATAGCGCTAAGCATAATATTCTCTCAATTGAACAACTTTAAACTGTTGACTTCATTTTAAGAAAGCGCAAAATATAACTCCAATACATTAAAATCATGATTCGATAACTTAAGGTTATGTGATTTGAGAGGCACAATGAACTTGCACGCACTACGGGTGTTTTATACGGTAGCAAAGCTTGGTAGTTTTTCAGGCGCAGCCGGGGCGCTTTTTATAAGCCAACCGGCTGTATCTAAAGCGCTAAAAGAGCTTGAGCATCAATTAAATATTCAACTTATAGAGCGTGCATCTAAAGGCAAAAAACTTACCTTAAGCGAGGGCGGCCAAGCCTTGTATGATCACGCACGTAGCATTTTTGCCATTGAAAAAGCCGCCATTGAAGATATTAAATCACGCACAGGGCTTAAGCGTGGCACATTGGTTATAGGCACCAGCACCACCATTGCCAGTTATTGGCTACCGCCCTACTTAGCTAAGTTTTGCGCGCAGTACCCACATATTAAAGTAGAAGTACAAGTGGCTAATACCGCGCAAATTGAGCACGCATTGCTAGAGTGCACTATAGATTTAGCACTGGTTGAGGGCACACCTACCGAGCCGCATATAATAAGCAAACACTGGCAAAACGATTTAATGAGTGTTGTTATACCCAGTAACTTTAAGCCCGCTAAAAACTTAAAAGCATGGTTAAACAAACAGTTTTGGCTACTGCGCGAGCCGGGCTCGGGTACTTTAGAAATGTCGGTAAAGTTATTAGCCCAACATGGCGTAATAGCAGAGCGCAGTATGCAATTGGGCAGCAACGAAGCCATAGCAAGGGCTGTTGCTCAAGGTATGGGAGTCGCTTTATTGCCAAATGTAGTCACTGAGGATTTAGTGCAGCTAGGTAAATTAACACGCCTGAGCCAAAAAAATAACGAGCAACTCTCTCGGCCACTTTATCAACTGCATTATAAAGACAGACCGTCTTCACACGCTGCGCAAGCGTTCGAAAAAAGCTTGTTTAGTGAATAATGTTTATATGCGTAAATTTAATCGTTATATGTATGCTACGTATGTGCCAATTGCGAACGCTATTGACTTAAGATGTATTAAATCAGATTTGATATTCATATAGAAAGTTCCTCGAGTTTTTCGATACAAGTGTGTTGACCAAAGCTTACACCGTACCTCGAAGAACTTAGTATGAAACTATATGGTGAAATTGACTTGGGTTCAAACAATAGCGCGGTTAGCTAAACTTGAGCGAAGCACCAAACTAACCGCAGCGTAATTTTTAGCGCCCCAACGAGCCTGCGACCGACTTGACCCGCTTGTTATGAGTGATCATCCAATTCTAACCAATCTTCAATTATCCAATCTTTAAATTCACCACCCAAGATAGAATGGCAGCCATCGTCATGATCAAAATAACCGATGTCGCCACCATTACTAATCGTGAAGTAATTCCCGTTATCTGTACAGAACGAAAGAAAATCTTTAGGGACACCCGCCTCCCACCCATCGATAGCAATTACCCTTAAGTTTAGGTACGGCAGCATATCTGGGAGAACTAAACCAGGTTCACGGATCCCAAATACCACATTGCTAGCATTTAAAACGAAGTACCTGTACTGCTCAGGAAACTTAAAAGATAAATCTTGCTCAGCTAAGTTAACTTCTTGCTCAGTAGGTAGGCGAAGAGGTTTGGGAGTAGGCTCATGTTTATCTCTCAGTATTAAAACTACATCTTTTATATCCATACACTCCCCTGACTCGTAACGAGCTTGTAGATTAACTAATTCTTTATTTGTTTTGATTGATAAACAAACCATAGCTAAGTTCCTGTTTTGGTTCAATCGATTACTGTATTTTTACGCAGCATATAAAAAACTGTTTAATATTGTTTTAATTGGCATCTTAGAAGATATTACTGCTGTTTAAATGTCTTTATTGAGGGGATAAGGACTGATCTTTCTTAATGTATCGTGTTTTGCAGCTATTCTGTATTATGAAGGCATTCACTTTCACTTGGCTACACAAGATCAATTCATTCATGCCAATATTTACTGCAATATTCCGCTTTTTATTTAAAGAAAACTAAGCTCAATAAAGCCGAGTCGTTTACCATACTTTAATAAAAATTATTATGCTGCGTGATTCATGATTAACAAACTGCACGAACGATTTATATAGCGGTTAGAATGAGTGCCACCCTAACTACCTTAATTTATTATATATAAGCCAACTAGTTGAACCCATTGAAAGTACTAATAAATGAAGAACCAATGTTTCACGATTAAATTCACTAAATAGACTGAGTAAAAAAACTGGAAGTATGCTTAAGATTAAAACTACCGGTAATTTAAATAAATTTAACTTTTGGAGTAATAAGCTAATAGGTAATCCGTAAATGAACATTAATGGATAAAAATAAAATAAACTTCCCACCCCTATTGATACACCAAAACCAACACCTGAAATTAATGAACTCACAGAAGTATAGTTTTCGATACCCGCATAAAAATAACAAAAACCAAGTACTGGTAATGCAATTAAAGGACTAAGAATCGCAGCAATCAAATTTTTACGTAGCTCCTTAGACATATTAAGACATACCACAACGAGCTTGTAGATTAATTCGTTTTTTATTTGTTTTAATTGATATACAAACCATAGCTGAATTCCTATTTTGGCTCAGCCAAAGGGGTAGGGGTAAATTTTGGCCTTACACATTAAAGTACCAGGAGACTAGTTATATGAGTCCAGCAGCTACCTCATAAACCTATTAGTTAAATCGGTAAACCAAATACGAGCAAGTTGAACTTACAAACCCTGAGTTAAGTCTTGCGCTAACGTACTCGTTGGCTTTTCAATTACGCGTACTAACTCTTTGCCATTTTGCTTAACAATAAACGTTGGCGTGTATTGTAAGTCGTGAGCCTGTGCAATGCCTGCATCGTCTTGCTTGTTGTAACCTACTGCCACATAGTCAATGCTTGCAAGTGTAACTTTAGATTCATCTAGCAACTTAATGAGCTTTGGCACTTCGCGTTCGCTGTCGTGGCACCACGTACCAAATAATACAATAAGCTCTTTGCCTTCTAGCTTTTGCATTAACGCAATGTCTTGTAGTGTTGGCGTAAACGCTTTGTATTGCTCGTTAAACTTGTCGTAGTCGCTTAGCAGTGCTTGCGTACTTATCTCGCCCGAAAATGGCGCTGTAGCAGCGCAGCTTACAAGCGGCATGCTTAAAGCGCACAATAAAATTAATTGTTTAAACATGAGGTACTCTTTAATTGGGTATTTAATTAAGTATTAAATTAGGTATTAAACGACTATACCCAATATTGAGTGTGGAGTGAACAACTCAAAACCGTTACTTTTTATCCATAAAAAAGTTAACTTGCGATAAGTTAGTTAAATATTCTCGCCTTACGTCTTTATTCTCAGCTAGCTTGTCTAAATCACCAATTAAGGTAGCAAGCTTAGTATACGAGTGGCGGTTCGTTTCTATAAAATCGTCTTGCTTGTCATCACTCTCATCGCGCTCTTTTTTATTCATGTTGTAGCTGTTTTCGTTTTCTTCAAGCCAAATATCGTCAATTAAGCGAATGTCGCTTTTACTAACGGTTTGTTCTTGCATCGCCATTTGCAGCTCGTATTGATTGGTTTGCGGATTAAACTCAAACATTTTTGTATCAACATCAACCGCGTGAGACTGATCAAGCCCCACAAGTTCTTTATTCTTAACTGCGGTGTTTACGTTATAACTCTCTTCTTTGTCGTAGTAGTCGGGGCGACTGTATTGATAATCAAAGTGACTACTTACGTTTTTACTTTGTGTTACACCGCTAAGATCCCCTAATTGGCTTTGTTCAGTTACTTGGCTTAGCTCAATAGTACTTTTAGGCTGATAGTCGCCGTTATCCAGCGCATATGAAAAAGTGGCATCAAAATCAGCGAGCTTAGAAATACCCGCCCCTAAAGTATTGGGTGCTTTATTACCGAGTCCTTGGTAACGGGGATCGTCTGTAATCATGTTATCAACCAAATCAGCAACCATAGCGCGTCCGTCATTAAAGTGCTTATCTGCAAGCGACTCAATATTGCTATAACGCTCTGCCGCTGACGACATACTTGCAAAAGCGCCTTTAAACAATGCAAAACCTTGCTGCATTGCCTCATCGCCTTTGCGCCCAAATGCCGACTCTTTATCGTCCTGGGTACTGTTTACTCGGCTATCTTCTAGGCTTTGATCTAGCGACGCTAAATACTGCTGCATTTGCTGCGTGTCTTTAGCGCCAATGGTTGACATATCGAGTGCAAAATCAATGTCGTTTTGCCCACCTAAGGCTTTAAACACAAGTGCTTGCTGGTTTGATGCTTCATCAATGGAGTAACTTAAATCAAGTGTGTTCTCTCCTGTATCAAGCGCATCATTTTGCGTTGTTGAAAACGACACATTAAAACCGGCTAACTGTTCACTATTAAAGCCCGCTAAAAAATCTAAGCTCATGTCTGTTTGGTTTGGCACTATAATAGGGTTAAATGAGTTCTCACTCACTTTAAAAAACTCATCGGCCATTTCGCCAACACCCGCCATAACCTGCGTTAAAGCGCCATGTTCAGCCTCAGATAAATTGCCATTAACTTCGTAACTTATGCCAAAGCCATCTATCGCTTCACCGGTTTCTTCGTCATAACCTTGTGATGAGTTAAAGGTAATGTTTATAACATCACCCTCTTTAGTTTTTACCGAGAGCTCAAACAGGTAGTTATCGTCATCCTCGTATTTTGCGCGATTAAGGCTTTCCATGTATGGATTAAGTGAACGCTCAACACGTTGCTGGCTTGAGGCTAAAAACGTTTTTTGCTCATGCCCAAGCTGACCTAAACTCGATAAAATATCGCTGGTATTAGCATAAGCACCCTGAATATTTTTAACCGACGTATTTAATCGCTCAATTAATTGGGTGCTATTTTCGTTTTTTAATAACCCCTCATGCTGAGAGCTTATTACGGTGCGCAGGGCGAGTTCTTCATCGGAGAGTTTATAGTTAAGCGTGCTCGGCGTGCTTGAAATTGTAAATAACGAGGTAAGTTGCTGCTTTAAAACGTCCTCTACTTTTTGATTACTGGCTAGTGCTTCGTCAATAGTTTCGTTATTTAGCTGGCTTAATAATTCATCGGATATTTTGGGGGCGTTAGTTTGTAAATCATTAATAGCTTGAAGGTCGCTACCGGTTAGTAGCGAAGGACTCACAGAGGTTTGATTAGCGTTATTAACTGATTGGGCAAGTAAAGTGCTTAAATTAGACTGGCTGCCAAGTGCATTATTAACCATGATTATCCTTAATCGCTAAACCCTGTTAAGTAATTTATCGGTCACAGCATTAAAAGCTTTAGCTTAAGGAAATGTTTTTTACCTATTATTTATACAAACAACCCATTAATAAATTAAATAAGCATAAATCTAAATCGAATAAGCGTAGGTCGGATAAGCGCAGCGCCATGCGACAATTCACTATTCTATTCGCTTAACACTTCCATCTGTTTCTTTAATTCTTTTTACTAAAAAGTCGACCGCCGCTTTTACCTTTGGTACTAAATAGCGCTGCTTTTGATACAACAAATAAACCGCCATAGTCGCATTTTGGCTTATAGCTAATTCATGCTCAAACTTAAGCTCTTGCAACTGGCCAGACTCAAGGTATGAGTCGAGCGCCCATCGAGTTGACATTAAAATGCCCTCGCCATTACACGCTTTTTTAGCCAGCCACGATCCGTTATTTGAAATAGCGACCGCAGGCCCAGAAACGTCGTGCCATTGATCATCTACTTTACATAACCAAGGCGTTGGCCCCGCTGGCGTTTTAAAATAAAGGCCACTGTGGCCCTTTAATTCCATAACATTAGTGGGCATACCGTATTTTTGTAAATAGCAGGGTGACGCAACAGGAATAAAGCCGTTATCCATTAGTTTTATTGCTAGCACGCGTTCATTTGGCGCATACCCTCCACGAATGGCTATATCAACGTCGTCACGCCCGAGTGTCGACAGCTCATCACTTAAGCTAACATCTAATATAATTTCGGGGTATAGCGCGCTAAATTCATCTAGCAGTGGCAGTAATATTTTGTCACCAAAACTTACCATTGAGCTTATACATAATCGCCCCATTGGTGTTGTTTGATAACTGCGTACAGTTTCGTGGCTTTGCTCTAGCTGATTTAATATTTGCTGAACATCGTTATAGTAAATTTGCCCAACTTCGGTCAATTTAACTATGCGGGTCGAACGCTTTAAAAGCGTCGCACCTAGGCTTTTTTCTAAATCAGCAACTCGCCGTGACAACGACGAAGGCGGCACATCAAAAGCTTTGGCGGCTTTGGTAAAACTGCCCGTTTCAACCACTTTGATAAAATACCGTATGGCTTTTAGTTGATCCAAGTTGCCTCTCCATTAAATAAAATGCTTTATTGTCTTAAAGACAAAAGTGATTCGCATTTTCCCCTATATATAAGCAAATTAAAACAAGTAATAATGATCTTAACTTATCTACACGCTTTAATTTATTTAACGCCAATAGTTAAAGCTTAAAACCAAAGGCTACATTATGATTACTTTGCACGGCTTCGCAGCTAGTAACTATTACAACTTGGTTAAGCATGTACTTTTACACAAAGAGCTGCCATTTAATGAGCACCTTATATACAACAACGACGAGCAGTTTTTAGCTATAAACCCTATGGGAAAAGTACCGGCTATTACCACCGCTGATGGGCTAAATATTGCAGAATCGAGCGTTATTTGCGACTATCTTGAAGAAACCTACCCAAGCAACACGCTATACCCTGAAGATTCAGCCGAACGTGCTTTTGTTCGCCAAATTATGAAAATAAGTGAGCTTTACTTTGAGTTGCCAAGCAGACGCTTAATCCCGTATGTATTTACAGGCTCCCCTGCACCTGAACACGTAAAAGACGACATTCGCAAGCTATTAACGCGCGGTGTAAACGCCCTTTGTGAATTAACGCATTTTTCGCCGTGGATAGCAGGCGAACAATTTAGCATGGCAGATATTTACGTTTACTACGTAAATACAGTGGTTAACGCATTCACTCCAAAAGAGCTTAATTGGGATGTATTGGCCGAAATCCCAGGTATGAAAGAATGGCAAGTAAAAATGAGCCAATCGACTATTGCACAGCAAATAGAGGCAGATCGCCAAGCAAATATGCCTGAGTTTATGCAAAAGGTAACAGCACAAATACAGGCAGCTCAAAGCAAGTAATTACGCTATACGCTACCCATTCTCAATTTATAGGAACAGTATTATGACAGATAAAAATATCCAACTTACTTCAACTATCAGCGAAGACAATAAACTCACACTTGCCTTAAAAAACATCGAGATGCCAGAGCCAAATGCCGATGAAGTGGTTATTCGTATTGAAGCTGCACCATTAAATCCATCAGACTTAGGCGTTTTATTCAGCGCAGCTGATATGTCTACTGCAAAGCAATCAGGTACTGATGAAAACCCAGTAATTACTGCTGATGTTCCAGCTCAATTTATGCCATCACTTAAAACACGTGTTGGTAAAGCAACACCTGTAGGTAATGAAGGTGCTGGCACCGTAGTAGCAGCTGGCTCATCACCAGCCGCACAAGCATTAATGGGTAAAACCGTTGCAGTAATTGGCGGCGGTACGTATCGTCAATTTATATGTGCCAATGTACAAAGTTGCCTAGAGCTAAAAGAAGGGACTACCGCTAAAGAAGGTGCATCATCTTTTGTTAACCCACTTACCGCACTAGCAATGGTAGAAACCATGCGCGCTGAAGGTCATAAAGCTATTATTCACGCGGCTGCAGCTTCTAACCTTGGCCAAATGCTAAACCGTATTTGTATTGCTGATGGCGTTGATTTAATAAATATTGTTCGTAAACCAGAACAAGAAAAATTACTGCGCGATATGGGTGCAAAATATATTGTTAACTCAAGCAGCGACACTTTTCTTGCTGACCTAACAGCTGCAATAATCGAAACCGGTGCAACTATAGCGTTTGACCCTATTGGTGGCGGCCAACTAACAAGTGATATTCTTAACTGTATGGAAGTTGCAGCTGCGCGCGATATAAAAGAGCACACAATTTATGGCTCTGATACATTTAAACAAGTGTACATTTATGGCGCACTAGACCGCGGCCCTATTACACTTAACCGTAACTTTGGCTTTGCTTGGGCTGTAAGCGGGTTCTTGTTATTTAATGCTTTAGGTAAATTAGGCACAGATACAGTAATGAAAATGCGCAAACGCGTTGCTGATGAAATCACCACTACATTTGCGAGCAACTACACGCACGAAGTGTCATTAGCTGAGGTATTACACTTACAGTCAATTGCCGCTTATTCTAAACAAGCAACAGGCGAAAAGTACTTAATTAAACCTCAAGCTTAATTAAATATTCCTCGTTAAAAATTAAAGACCACAGCGCTTAGCACTGTGTTTTTTAAATATAAAAGCAGATGCTAATTAGGTAACTGCTTTTTTGTCATAATAAAAACTTAAAAATATAATGAATGCGCAATAGGCTCACTAATTGTTATTGAATTTATAATTTTTAATACATTCAAGCCATCAATGAAATTTTGGTGTAAATGAATATCTAAATTACTTAACGCATTTAAGAACGTACCTTTAGAAATATCACCTGGAATCACCTTCTAGCATTATAAAATTTCAACAAAAATCCTCTTTGATCAAACTACTCAATAATTGTACTAAATAATGCAATTAGTCATAAATCTGTAACTTTGATCCGCGATAATCTCTATCCGATAAATGAATAGACTCAAGAAGATTAAGTAAGATGAGTACACCCTTAGTGCAACTAACATTTGCACTGCAATCATTTGATGATTCTATGTCTGCGGCGATGAGCCACGCTATGGAATATGAAAAGCTATCGCTAAAAGCCAATGCTGCGCATAACATCACGCTGCAATGTGTGTTGCCTGATGGCGCAAATGAGAGCGATGTTATTTCACTAAGTGCAACGCAGCCCAGTGCGCGTGGGGCGCAGTATTTTACTGAAAAAACGCTGAGCAATGCAGACCTTGAATCTGGTACTGTAAACCTAACTTTAAGTAACATTACACAAAGCCAGTGTTTTGTAGTGCAAATGATGCTGCACGGAAAAAATACGACCTTAAAAGAAAGCCAGCAACTCGATGTGTACATTAAAGCGTTTGAGCAAGGCTATATTCCTGAGCAAATAAAAACTGAACATACCAAGTCACAGGGCGTTCGTAGCTACTTTGCGAGTATGGGTTCTACGTTTTTATCGCTGTTTTAGTGCTGACTGCACTTAAATTACGCGATGCGACAAGTTATTAGTCTGCAAAACTTACTTTACCCATAGTAACTCCCGCAATACCTTGTGCGGTGTTACTTAGGTGTTGCTGCTCTCCTGCTAGGCATTCGTTTGCTAAAATAGCAAATAACACAGCCTCTTTTGCATCGGGATTTATACCTAAATCGTCGGTATTTTTAAAAGCCTTAATACGTGGGCAAAGCGCTGTAAGTTGCGCCATTAGTAATGGATTATGAATACCCCCACCACTTGCATACACCACACAATTTTGTTCGCGCTCTGCACACTCGTTTAATGCATTTGCTATAGCTGTTGCAGTAAAGGTATTTAAGGTGGCCATTACATCTTCATGACTTAAATGGTGTGTATTTGTAAGCTGCTGTGCGGCGTTTAAATACGCTAAGTTAAATACCTCTGGCCCTGTAGTTTTAGGCATTGGGAGTTTAAAAAATGCGTTATTACATAATGCATTTAATAATGGTGTATTTACCTTGCCTGCTTTTGCTATTTTTGCGCCATCGTCATAATGCATATCTTTAAAATGTTGCTGTACGTAGGCATCCATAATGGTATTACCGGGGCCAATGTCGGAGCTAAACACACCGTTTGCATCACCATTTTTGGGTAAAAACGTTAAGTTAGCTATGCCGCCCATATTTAGCAAAACCCGACTCTCAGCAGCGCTCGAAAAATACAAATAATCGCCATACACAGCAAGCGGTGCGCCCTCGCCTCCTGCGGCTATGTGTTTTTGCCTAAAATCACCAATGGTAGTAATACCCGTAGTAACGGCTATCTGGTCACTATCGCCAATTTGTAAGGTGCCATTAGTAAAGCTTTTGTGGTTATGCTGCGAATGCGGGCAGTGGTAAATGGTTTGCCCGTGACTTGCTATTACATCAATACTTGCCGGGTTTATTTGCCAAGTATGTAAGCACTGATTAACCATATCGCCATGGAGTTTACCTACCCACGGGTGCAATAAAGTAACAAGCTCTAAATCGCACTCTCGTTTGGCAAATACCTGCTTTATTTTAGTTTTATAATCGTCGTTGTAGTCAACGGTGGTAAAATTTAAAACCTCAATGTGAGTATTTAAGCCCGCGCCCGTTACTTTACACAGTGCAACATCAAGCCCGTCCAACGAGGTACCGCTCATTAAACCAATAATTAAACGGCTTGGTTTTTGGGCGCTGTTATAAAGCGCTTTAATGTGAGGGTGCATAATGGCATCTAAAATAGGTGTAATATTTTGCTTATATTAGAGGACTTTAAAACAAAGTAATAGCCGTAAACCGTTTAATTTAGGTTCTGATTGTTTAACTCTTAAATGATTGTTAAGTTAGTGTGCATACTAAAAATTTATGAAAAAATATGATCACCCTCAGAGAGTTTAAAGCCCAAGACGCGCCTTTTATTATTAATACCTTAAATGATGAACAGGTAACGCGTTATTTATCGTCAAAAATTCCGTTTCCGTATACGCAAGCCGATGCTGATTGGTGGATAAACCAAGGCTCAAAAAACGGCGTAATTGATGCAACAGTTAAAGCCATTGAGGTAAATGGGCAATTTGCGGGCTGTATTGGTGTAACTCCCGGCGAATTTGAATACAACCACAGTGGCGAAATTGGTTATTGGCTTAATAAAGCCTATTGGGGGCAAGGTATTATTACTCGCGCTATTGAACTTATATGCAATGAAGCGTTTGCAAGCTCACACTTAAACAGAATTTTTGGTGCCGTGTTTGCTGGTAATACCGGCTCAATGAAAGCACTTATTAAAAGTGGTTTTGAGCAAGAGGCTGTGCTTAAACAGGCCATTTATAAAAACGGGGTGTTTTACAATAGCCATATTTTTAGCAAGCTAAAATAAACCATTTAGAATAAATACTCTGCAAAGCTTGAATTACCAGTACCTCGCCCAAAGCTAATGTATTGAGGTAAAAATATATATTTACACTGCTTAGCGCGCATTATTGTTTAGGTTAGATATTAATTTAACGCATAAACATTCGCTAAGTACATTCACTTTAAGAGGAGATTTTTATGTCTGCAACTAGTCGTCAACTTACTTTAGCATCACGCCCTAATGGCGCCCCGAACGAAAAAAACTTTGAACTTAAAACGGTAGAGCTTCCTGCATTAAAAGATGGCGAAGTTTTACTACGCACTATTTACCTATCATTAGACCCGTATATGCGTGGTCGTATGAGTGATGCTAAGTCGTACGCTGATCCTGTTAATATTGGCGATGTAATGGTTGGCGCAACTGTGTGCCAAGTAGAAGAGTCTAAAAACGATAAGTTTAACGAAGGCGAATGGGTACTTGCCTACACAGGTTGGCAAGATTACGCCATTACCGACGGCGAAGGCTTAATGCAGTTAGGTAAAGAGCCTGCAAACCCTTCATACGCATTAGGTATTATGGGTATGCCTGGCTTTACTGCTTACATGGGTTTACTTGATATTGGCCAGCCTAAAGAAGGCGAAACCGTAGTTGTTGCAGCAGCAACAGGCCCAGTAGGTGCAACGGTTGGTCAAATAGCTAAAATTAAAGGCTGTAAAGTAGTGGGTGTTGCTGGTGGTAGCGAAAAATGTGCACACGCCGTTGAAAAACTAGGGTTTGATGCCTGTATTGACCACAAAGCTGATGACTTTGCAGACCAACTAGAAAAAGCGTGTGATAACGGCATAGATGTTTATTACGAAAATGTGGGCGGTAAAGTATTCGACGCCGTATTACCATTACTAAATACAGCAGCGCGCGTACCATTGTGTGGTTTAGTATCGCAATATAACGCAACTAGCTTACCAGAAGGCCCAGACCGTTTAGGTATGCTAATGGGTCAATTGCTTACTAAGCGTATTAAAATGCAAGGCTTTATCATTTTTGATGATTACGGCGACCGTTACGACGAGTTTGCACAAGACATGCAAAAATGGCTACAAGACGGAAAAATTCAATACCGGGAGCACATGGTAGAAGGCATCGAAAATACAGTAGACGCGTTCAACGATATGATATCCGGTAAAAACTTTGGTAAAACTGTGGTTAAAATTAATAACCCACTTTAATTTTATACGGCTTGTAAGGCAAAGCCCTTACAAGCCACAAAAGGACTGACATGATTAAACTACACCATTTAAATAAATCCCGCTCTAAACGTATAATTTGGCTTTTAGAAGAGCTAGATGTTGACTACGAAATTGTGGCTTACCAGCGCAATAAAGACACATTCCTAGCACCTGACGAACTAAAGCATATTCATCAACTTGGCAAGTCACCGGTAATTGAAGATGGCGGTTTAATTATTGCTGAATCAGGCGCTATTACCGACTACCTTATTTCTAAATACGGTAACGGCAAATTTGCTCCAAAAGTAGATACCGCTGAATATGTTGACTACCAGCAATGGCTGCACTTTGCAGAAAGCTCAGCAATTTTACCGCTTTTACTTAAAATGTTTGTACTAAAAGACGGCGCTAAAACGCAGTTTTTAGAAGGCTATGCCGACGCTGAAACAGCTAAAGTAATTAGCTACTTTAACGACCGCCTAGAAGGTAAACGTTATTTAGTGGGCGATACCCTAACGGGCGCTGACTTTATGATGTCGTTTATTGTTGAAATAGTTAAAAACTCAGGTCAATTAGCGCACTTTAAAAACCTCGTTAAATACGACGAGCAATTACAAAGCCATGAGAAGTTTCATACAGCTAATGAGCTAGAAGCAAAGTACGACTAAACCTTTATATAATATTTTATATAACACTAGGGGCATTTAGCCCCTTTTTTAATGCCTGTAAAATATGCCCCGCCAAAGTTACGCTTGTAAACTAAATTAACAATCACCTACCTTATTGCTAATAAAACTTTAATTAATAAGGCATAATGCTGCTATTGTTTAAGTATTTTCACTAATAATACAAGCTGCTCTTGCGCGTATTGACTCACCCTTGGGATCAACCATGACCATAAACATGCGTTTAACGACCGGCTTTGGCGTAATTTTATCAATGATGATTATTTTAACCATTATTGGAATTTCGCGCGTTAGCCTTATTAATAATAATATTACCCACATGACCGACGTAAATTCGGTAAAGCAACGTTACGCAATTAACTTCAGAGGCAGCGTACACGACAGAGCAATAGCCGTGCGCGACGTAGTGCTAATTACCGAGCAAAGCAGTTTAAGTACCGTGTTAAATAACATACAAGAACTAAACGCATTTTACCAAACGTCAAGCCGTGCTATGGCTAAGCTAATGGGTGATATGAATAGTGAAGAGCGCGCTTTAATTAATAAAATAAATCAAATAGAGCAGCGTACTCAGCCTTTCATTCAAGGTGTAATAAACGCTAAAAATTCAGGAAACCTAAACGAAGCTAAACGTATTTTATTAACCGATGCGCGCCCTGCGTTTACCCAGTGGCTAAGTGTTATAAACCAATTTATAAACCTGCAAGAGCAAGCAAATCAAACCACCACTATTGATACTCTCGATATTGCCAGTTCATTTGAAATTTGGATGATTTCGCTCACCGCGCTTGCAATTTTAATAGGTGCAAGCGTTGCGTATGTTATTAGCCAACTGATCAGAAAGTCAGTAGGTGGCGAACCACAAGAAGCCGCCGAAGTAATTGCCCTTATTGCCCAAGGAGACTTAAGAGGTGATGTACAGTCGTGTTGCCCAAATAGCATGATGGCTTCTGTAGGGGTTATGCAATCTAAATTAAAAACCATTGTAGATAGCATTATTAACTCATCTGAAGAGCTTTCTACGCACTCTGCAAGCGTAGCGTCTGGCTCGCAGCAAGCTCTTAGTGCCGCTGACGCACAAGTAACCTATACAAACTCGGCAGTAAGCAGCTTAGAAGAAATGAGCCGCAGTATTAATGCTGTTGCAGGCTCTGTTAAACAAACAGAAGATAACTCAAAAATAACCGCGCAATTATCGCAGCAAGGTAGTATTGCAGTGCAAAAAGTAGCGGCGGAAATTGAGCAAATTTCTGTAACCGTAAAAGCCACCGTTACCCAAGTAAATGTTTTGCAAGAACATGTAAAACACATTGGCGATATTTTAAGTGTGATCCGCAGTATTTCTGATCAAACAAACTTGCTTGCACTAAATGCGGCAATAGAAGCTGCAAGAGCAGGCGAAACCGGCCGAGGTTTTGCTGTTGTAGCTGACGAGGTAAGACAGCTTGCCCAGCGTACTGGTGATGCAACAGGCGACATTGAAAAGATGATTTTGCAAGTACAAGAAAACACGCAAGCGTCGGTAACAGCTATGGAAACCACAGTACCGCAAGTAGAAAATGGCCTAACGCTTACCCATGAGGCAAACGAGTTACTGCATCAAATACAGCAACAAGCTAACGACTCATTAAGTAACGTGCTTGAAATTGTTGAATCAACATCAAACCAAGTAGCCACCGTGGCGCAAATTAGTACCGGCGTTGAAGAAATTGCCAGTATGTCTAAAGAAACCAGCATGTCGCTTAACAGTAACGCACAAGAAGCTGTTGCATTAGCTGACCTTTCAAACACGCTTAAAAAGTATATTAGCTACTTTAAAGTTTAATTTTTATAGTAAGTAATAAACAAAGGGGCTTTTAAGCCCCTTTGTTGTTTATGTACTTTAATAATAGCGGACTATATACCCGCTAAATCGCGCTCGGTAATACACTCGTCTGAGGCCATTTCAAACTCGCGGCAAACTAATGGGCGGTTTTCGTAAATAGAGCACATAAGTGTATTGCGGTCGAGTGCTTGGCACCAACCGTCGTCAGCGCGTTTCATTACTTCGCTGCCCCATTTATCGTATTCAATGTAGTTAAAAGGCACGCCGGTGTCGGTTACTATGCGCACTTCTAATTGGCAACAACAGGCTTGGCAGTTAGCACACGTAACAGGCTCTGGGGTAGTAGAAATATTTTCAACGGGAATAACAATATGAGGCATAGTGGCTTACTTTTTTGAATAAGCCACTAGGATACAGTAACTAATTTAACGCGCTAGTAGTTTTGCTTTAATATAGCTGTAACGCATTTGCTCGCACAGTGCAAAACCACTCAATTGGCGCACTTTATTACGCGCAAATAATGGCACACTCATCCCCGCTAAAAAGCGGCATTGGGTTTCAATACCCACATTATGATTACCTTTGTCTGCCATATGCGCTAAAAACTCATCTACCTTTTGATAAATAAGCTGCTCCTCAATATAGGCAGGCTCTATAGAGTATTCAAGCTTAACCGCATGGCCTCTACACACACTACAATGCCCACATTGCTGTGGTGCATTTTGATCGTCAAAATAGCGCGCTAAGTTATAGCTTAAGCAACTTTGTAGCTCAAAAAAGCGTACCAGTGCAGCAATACGTTTAATTTCGGCTTGTTCTTTATCACTAAAGTAGTCGTGGAGTTGCTGGGCAAGTTCTGGGTTATTTATAACCTCGCTATGCACTTTGTATACTTGGGTAATACGTTTGGTTTCGAGCGTTATTAGGTTTTTTTCGGCTAGGTAATCAAGGGCTGCCACTACGCGTTTTCGATCAACCTGCGCAGCTTGCGTAAGGGAGTCAAAATTTAGCGTGCCCCATATTTTTTTAAAATCGGTATGGCTAAATATTTGCGTTAAAAACGCTTGGCGTTGCTCGTCAAATTGGCTTAGTAGCTCATTTTTATCAACCAAAAATTTATATTTAAAATCGGCGTAGTAAGCATATTGCGGCGTTATAGCGCCTTGCATTTCAAGCTGTACGAGTAAGGTTTTAAGTGCCAGTTGCCTAATATTACTTTCACTCGATAAGCTGTATTCTTGCATTTCCCATTGCTGGTGGCTTTGGCGAATATCGTTAATTACGTATTCAATACCGCTAAGCTCTGGGGTGTCGCCATATACAAAGTTTTCTACCGTATTGAGCCCGTCTAAATTAGCAAGCGTGTAGCAGTTTGATGGATTACCATCGCGCCCTGCTCGGCCAATTTCTTGGCTATAGTTTTCAATCGATTTGGGTAAATCGTAATGTATAACAAAGCGAATATCCGATTTATCAACGCCCATACCAAAGGCAATGGTTGCCACCACTACGTTAATTTTACCCGCCATAAAATCATCTTGAATTTGCCAGCGTAGCGTATCTTCAAGCCCCGCATGATACGCCACCGCGTGCACACCTTGTGCACTTAGCACATTAGCAACTTGCTCGGCGCTTTGCTGTAGCGTTACATACACAATACCAGGGCCATCTTGCGCGCGCACAATGTTGGTAAGCTCGGTATTTTTATCGGCGGTTTTAACGCTCAACACACTTAAATCTAAATTGGCGCGATAAAAGCCCGTTTGCACAATACACTCAGGCGATATAGCAAATCGCTCTGCCATATCGCGTTTAACTTTTTTAGTCGCCGTTGCCGTAAGCAGCAATACTAAAGGAATATTAAGCTCTTCGCGGTAACGCGGTAGTTTAAGGTAGTCGGGTCTAAAGTTATGGCCCCATTCAGATATACAGTGCGCTTCGTCTACCACTAACATCGAAAGCGCCACCTGGCTTATAAACTCTCTAAAACGCTCGTTTTTAAAGCGCTCAACCGACACCATTAGTACTTTAATTTTACCATTTCGCACATCATTCATTACGGTGCTGCTTTGCATTTGATCTTGGCTCGAATCAAGGCTTGCCGCGTAAATACCTTTGCTATTTAAAAAGCTAATTTGATCTTTCATCAATGCTAGTAAAGGCGAAACCACTAACGTTAAATTTGGTAAATGCAACGCAGTTAATTGATAGCACAACGATTTACCCGAACCGGTCGGAAATATAGCCAACGACGATTGACCATTTAAAAGCTGCTCTATAGTTTGTTGTTGCCCTGTTCTAAATTGGCTAAAACCAAAGTGCTGCTCAAGTGATTGAATTAGTGGCGTGGTCATAAATGTCCTTTTGATGGCTAAACAATAGTCATGCTTATAAAAATGCGGTGTAGATGAAATATTTGCAACTCAGTATACAACAAATAACATTATTTATTGCTGACATCACCTTTATTTAAGCGCAAACTAGAGCACTATAAAATGAGTAGTAACTGCTTGTTGCCAAAATAATTTATTGATACCCAAGTCATCTTAAAAAACTAATAAAAATACAGATCACTTGGGTATATTATTTTTGAGGGCAACGTTATGAATATTACTACACCTAAAATCGTCGTTATTGGCGGTGGTGCTGGCGGATTAGAACTCGCAACGCAATTAGGTCATAAATTAGGAAAGAAAAAACAAGCTGAAATTCTACTAATAGACAAAAACCGTACCCACATATGGAAGCCGTTACTGCACGAAGTAGCGACAGGCTCTATTGACCCCGATTTAGATGGCGTTGTGTATTCAGCCCATGCTGCAAAACACCACTATAACTTTCAACTTGGTACTTTTTGCAATATAGATCAAAGCAATAAAACAGTTACCCTTGCACCACTTTTAGATGAGCTAGGCCACACAATTTTACCCGAGCGCACCGTGCGCTACGACCACCTAGTAATTGCCATTGGCAGCGTAAGTAACGACTTTAATACCCCAGGTATAAAAGATCACTGCTACTTTTTAGACTCAAACCAACAAGCAGAGCGCTTTCAGCATTCATTACTCGACAGCTTTACACGCCTTCACCAAGACGACAACCAACAGCAATCACTTAATATTGCCATTGTAGGCGGCGGTGCTACCGGTGTTGAACTCTCAGCTGAGCTTTATCATGTGTCTGAACTATTAAAGCTGTATGGCTTAACAAATATGTCGTCTAAGCGTTTGCATATTCATTTAATAGAAGCCGGACCACGTATTTTACCAGCATTACCAGAGCGTATTGCCGTAAGTGCCAAACGCGAGCTATTAAAGCTTGGCGTAAACGTGCGCGAGCAAACACAAGTAAAAGAAGGCACCGCACAAGGCTTTATCACCAAAGACGAAGAACACATTGATGCCGATATTATGGTGTGGGCAGCAGGCGTAAAAGCACCAGATTTTATTAAAGACTTAGGTATTTTTGAGCTGACACGTAGCAACCAAATTCAAGTAAACGAGTTTTTACAAAGCACCGTTGACGAAAGCATTTTTGTATTAGGCGATTGCTGCGCATTTACCCAAGCCGACGGTAAGCAAGTACCACCTCGTGCACAATCGGCACATCAAATGGCGCAGTGCGTCGAAAAAAATCTAATCGCAACGCTAAAGCAGCAACCACTACGCGGCTTTAAATACAGCGACCATGGCTCACTTGTTAATTTATCAAGCTACAGCACTGTGGGTAACTTAATGGGCAACCTAACCAGCAATACCTTTTTTATTGAAGGTAAAATTGCCCGCTTTATGTATATATCTTTATACCGTATGCACCAACGCGCCATACACGGTAGCGCAAAAACCTTTGCATTATGGATAAGCGAAAAAGTGCTGCGTGTAGTGCGCCCTAAAATGAAGTTGCACTAATAAATTAAGTACGCTCAGCAAACCACTAAAAAGCTTCAAGAGTTAATAAGTATTATCTCTTAAGGCTTTTTGCACTTTGCGTACCTAAAGTAGTACGATGTGAGAATATTTTAATAACATCAAAGGATTGGCGGTTATGAAAAAGCGACTTCTCGGACTTATAATTATAGCGGCTTTGGCAGTATATCTATTTAAAACCCAGCCTAACACAGCCGCTGTAGAGCAGACCAACGTGGCTGCACCAAATGCCACTGAGCCTAATTTAGTTAATAAAAAGCAGCCCGTAGAAGGCACACCGCTAAGAATAGTCACAGATCTAAAAAAAGATATTCGCCTTTGTAGAGATCAATCACAGCAACAACATATAAAAATAAATAATTTAAACCAATCGCTTGTTTCATTTTTTGTGAGTGAGCTTAAAAAAGGTACGTCGGTCCCCACGCTTTTAAAGTATGCAACCCTATCAGGAATCTATAAGCGTCAATATATTGCCTTTTTAAGAGATGCCATAGTTGCTGAGCAAAAGCAGCAGCTTAGTATTACTAGCTCTTTAGACGAATTAGCTAATTGGCAAGGCATTGAGGCAATTAAAGGCTTCACCAATGAAAAAGTAAAAGAAATGATTCAACAGCTTGGAGATAATAAACATAGCCCTTCAGGACTAACTCTGAGTGTACCCCTTGATGAAAATGTACAAAAAGAAACCCTTTATGCTTTATTAAACAACACTGATACATTTACCACTTACTCTAAAACGTTTATTAAACTTGAGGGCAGTGAAGTTATTTCCCCGGCGACATTGTTTGTGCTTAATGCAAATAAATTTACGCCAAAAGAGTTTGAGCAGGCAATTTCAACTAACCAATTTACAGTTAATGAGTTAGCTACTGCAATTAAAAACAACATTCCTAATGAGTATATTTTTGCGCTTATGAAGCAGGTGCCGGCACTGGATGCTATGCCGCTGTACGAAGAAAATTCTGTTTTATATAACTTGGCTGATATTGCCGTAAGCCAGTTTAATTTACCGCTTGTAAAAGCACTACAACAACTAGGCGTAACACCAACCAATCGGCCTGGCTTATTTACTGGTTTAGATGTTGCAATAGTAAACCTGCCTAGAAGTGGTAACTTAACGCCAGCCCCTTTAGATGCAAAGCATACTCAAATGTTGGACTACCTCACAGAGCAGGGCTATAAAGCACATAGCGGCAATGCTAATGACGACCTAAATGGCAAAGGCGTTTCTTTTGTAAGTGATTTTATTTACCAGCAAGGCGCCTATATTAATGGGCAGGAAAACTCTGAGCAATATGCTTACTTTAGCCCTATTGGTAAAATAGACAACGCCACATTGCCACAAGTAACTGAGCCAGATAGTTCTGAAATATCTCAATTTTTACAAGAAATACAACTTAAAAAAGAAGAACTAGATTCATACTCAAGCAATTGTAGTCAACTACCAAAGGAGCTATTTGCAGCCCAAAAGCTCATACAAGATAGAGACGCTTACGCAAAAGTTCGCGAAATTGAAAAAGAATATGGCAGCAACTTTGAAGACGTATTACAAGATATAGACCCTGTTTTAGTGAATTATTGGTGGAACACTCTTGCCGGTCGTACCTCTTCAGATAGAAGCGATATTGTATTTCGTGAGTATTTAGCTAAAAAAGAATTTAAAAAAGCACTTGAATACAGCCAAACAACTCCACTAAACCAAACAGAAACAAACGTGCTATTTATTAGGTTACTTGAAAATCCATATGACTTAGTTCCTATTTGGAATAGCCGAACACTACCCGTCCCTCCAAAGGATTTGGTTAGACTAAGCTGGTTTCCACTAAAAAAATGGCAAGAACTTGCACAACTTGGTTTTGATTTTTCGATTACCGATATACGTGGACGCGACGTTTATATACAAGCTGCATCATCTTCTGTCGAAGTAGTCCAATTTCTAATTGATAATAAAATACCGACTGTTCCCAGTAAACTTGGCGTAGATATACTCGACTTAGCGCTAGAACAAAGCTACACCCAAGGTGAGTTGAGCCCAATGGTCCCTTTAGCGTTGCAGCTTGTAGAAAAATTTGAACCAAACCACTTTTCTCGCGTTGCCCGATTAAAAACATTTTACCCTGAAGTTTATCAGCAGTTAGTACAACTTAACCCTGCACTAAAACCCGCTGAGGGCACAGAGCTAAATCACTATATTTTTAATAATCACTGATCTACATAACAGGCGAGCCATTACTTGATGAATATTGTCTTTAATTTTTAACATTGTCTGTGTAGAGTATTTAAAACAACTAAGGAAATTGGGTTATGACGGGTAAAACGCTAATTTTTAACTTTGACGGCACAGGAAACGAGCCCCGTGATGCAGAGCAATTTAGCTCAGAGCATTTTAAAGAAGACTCTAATATTACCAACATTCTAAAATTGCATTTACTGCTTGGCGGTAAATTAGAAGACTCCCCCATTACTCCTTTGGCTAACCAACTCAGTTTTTATTATCAAGGTATTGGCACTAAAGGCAGCCGCCTTAAACGCATTTTAAACCAAACCCTTGCACCTCGTGGTGACGACGTAGCCAGTATTTTAAATCAAGCATTAAGCGACTTTAAAGCTCACTACCTAATAGGCGATACCATACTGCTAACGGGTTTTAGCCGAGGCGGTGCACTTGCTAGGCGTTTTGCCAAAATCCTAGAGCCTTTAATTGCTGATAATGTTTACGTATGTGTGTTTGATACCGTCGCCTCTATTGGCTTATCAAAAGTAAGTAAAGCTACACGCGGCGCAGAGCACGTTATTTTTGAAAACCACACCATTGCCAACAACATTACTCACGCGCTGCACTGCGTAGCCCTTGATGAAAAACGCCGCGCCTTTGAACCCACACTCATGAACCATCAAAGCAATATTACCGAGCTATGGTTTGCAGGAGCGCATTCAGACATTGGCGGCGGTTACTACCGCGATGGCCTAGCCGATATTTGCTTGCGCTACGCACTTGAGTGGTTAATAGAACAACCGCTTAATATATCGTTACTCACTAGCCACGATATAGATTACGAAACCCTACTCCCCGATAGCAACTTAGTAGCACAAGATGACGTAACCGTAACGCCCGATCCGCTCGCATTAAGTCATCAACAAAATTACTTTTGGTTTAACCCATTTTTTAAATTAGTAGATAGGCAGTGCTATGTATTAATTGATGACGAAGCCAGCAACCTTGAGCCCTTAGTGCACTTCAGCGTAGCCGAACGCATTAATAAGCTAACCAGTTACCGCCCAGAATCGCTAAAAAAACTGCATTACAAAATTAGCTATAACGACAACACCACACTTAGCTATATTGGTTTAAGCCAACATATAGAACTGGCTAATCAAAACATGAATGTGCTGAGCATTAACCAAAGCCAAGATGTAATGGTATTTGCCTCAGAGCAATACAACGCAACCGGCCTTATGCTAGAGCAAGGCGCTACGTACCGTTTTACCCCATACCCAAATCAATACTGGTTTGACGATGGCATAAAGTGCACGCCATTAGGCTGGAACCGCGATAACGTACAACTTGGCGTAAAAGAAATCCCCATGGCCGTGCTTGAACCATTTAGACGATTTCCTCGTGCACAATGGTTTTCACTTATTGGTGCTATAAATAAAAACGACGACCACCTTTTTGAAATAGCCAACGGCGCCGACATTAAAATGGATAAATCTGGCGAGTTTTGCCCATTTGCAAACGACTTAAGCCGCTTTTATGGCGCTAATGCCGGTAAAATAAAAGTGAAAGTAACGCGGTTGGGATAAGAGGTAACCGAAGCTTTTAAATTGTAGGCGGGAATTTACATCGCGCTTTGGCATTATAAAAAACACCATGCGAGGTATAAAACCTCACCTACAACAACTCAAACACCACACTCAACAAACCCGTAGGTGCGATTTTACATCGCGCTTTGGCTTTATAAAAACACCATGCGAGGTATAAAACCTCACCTACAACAACTCAAACACCACACTCAACAAACCCGTAGGTGCGATTTTACATCGCGCTTTGGCATTATAAAAAACACCATGCGAGGTATAAAACCTCACCTACAATAATTCAAACACCACAATCAACACTACAAAGCCCGCCTAAACACCTGTAGATACAAGGCGCACAGCTTGCTCGCGCGAAAAGCGAAGCTTTTCAATTAAATAAAACAAATATCAGTTTTAATGTTCACTATAAAACTGATAGGTTATTATTACTGTTTTTATCAATGGTTACTTTTTCGTGGCAAATGAAGTTATACAAAAAATAATTGAGTATTTACATCAAAACACCGACATTGATGTAGTTTGGCTATATGGCTCCCATGCAAAAGGGACAGCTCAGCCTCATAGTGACATTGACTTAGCCATAGCATTTAAAAACTTTGATCTGGAATCGTTCGATAAGCGCCTTAGGCCAAAAGAGCTTGAGCTTGAAATAAGTAATGCACTTAATCTTAACGAACAACTTATTTCGATTGTTGATATAAATATTATTCCAAGTTATTTAGCTTTCAACGTTATTGAATATGGAAAAATAATTATAAGCAATAATAGTGTTAGAGCGATGAAAGAGCAGCAGCGTATATATAGCCAGTTCGAATTTGAAACCATAGCGAGTAAACATGACTGATACCGGAATTACACTTTATTTAAGTGAAGTAACACGCCATATTGACGAATATATGCAAGAACTCGACGAACTCAGTCAAATCGATTCACTTAATAGTAGAGACTACCGAGCTGCAGAGCGATTACTACAGTTAATGACCGAGGTGTGTATTGGTTTATCAAAGCATTGGCTAAAGCAGCACAAAAGTAGTACCAGTAGCAACGCCTATCAAACATTTAGCGAACTTACTAATTTGGGCTTTTTGAGCGAGGCAGAACTACTGTCATGGCGTAAAATTATAGGCTTACGAAATGCTCTTGTTCACGATTACTTAAATATTGACCAAAGTATCGTTAAAACAATCATTAAAAAGCAACACTACACAACTATGCACGCATTTAGTATTAAAGCGATTACAGAGCTAAACAAAGATTCATAGATAAAACCTCACCTACAATAATTAAACCACTGCACTGAACAAAACCGTAGGTGCGATTTTACATCGCGCTTTGTTCTTATAAAAACACCCGCGAGGTATAAAACCTCCCCTACAACAATTCAAACACCTATTCGCCTCACATAATGAGGCGAATAATATGTGTAATTGCCTCATTAGGCAATTTTGTAACGTGTACTACGCCCACCTGCGGCGGTTTTTGTTAAAAATCCAAGCGTTTGCAAGTCCGATAAATGGCGTGTTGCGGTTGCACGGCTAACCTTAGCTACCTTTTGGTACTGACTCGCACTAATACCCTGTTCAAATTGGCCATCAAGTAACTTATTAAGCACTTTTACTTGCTGCTCACCTAACTTTGTTTGATCTTTACTTGCCCAGTAATTGGTTTTAAAAATTGTTTGCTCAATATTATTAAGCGTGTGGTGTATCGCATTATTAAGCGTACGTAAAAACCATTTAACCCACTTTGTAATACAAAGATCTCCACGTTGAGTGGCTTCAAGCACCTCGTCGTAGCTTTTTCTGTCTTCTAAAATAGCCACCGACATAGCGTAAAATCGAATTGACTCAGCATGTTCTTGCGCTAATGCCAGGTCGGTTATAAGGCGTGTAATACGCCCATTACCATCCTCAAGTGGATGTATTGTTACAAACCATAAGTGTGCGATAGCTGCCCGAATAAAAGGATCGATTTGAGGTTCGTTTTGCGTTTTGTTAAACCAGTTAAAAAATAACGAAAGCTCTTTATTTATTCGCTCTTTAGAAGGCGCCGTAAAATGTAATACCGGTTTATCTAAGCGCCCCGATACCACTTGCATTGGCTCGTCACCACGCAATTGCCCGCCCTCAATTTTAGTAAATAAGCTTTGCTCACCTGCAAACAATAAGCGATGCCAATTAAGCACTCGCTCTAAATTAAGCGGTGAGTCTGTGTTATTTATTGCATCAAGCATAATCTCTGCAAGATTATCGCTTTGCACTGTTGTTGGGTAAGGTTGCTCATTAATATTGAGCTTTTTAGCAAGAGAAGAGCGAACCGAAAATGCATTAAGCTTTTCACCCTCAATCGCACTGGAGTGAATAATATTTGCAAGTAAGGTATCAAGGGCTTGCTGCTTTTGTTGAGCACTTTGCACGCCCATACGCCCTACTAATAAACCTTGATTATATGAAAGCTCCCTTAGTAAAGGAGCAAGCGCTGCAGCATCCCACGTAAAGTTTGGCCAGCTTTGCTGTTGCCATATCCACATAGTCTTTAGTCCTAAAGGTAATTAGCCTCAGTCTATGTTATTTATTTGCCTCACGCAATGAGGCGAATAACAGGGTTAATTGCCTCATTACTTTTAAGCGCTACATTGAACAGTAATTCACTTTCCTGTGGTAAAAAGTGTATTTTAAGCGAGGTATAAAACTTCACCTACATCATTGCAAACACCGCTCTTAACAAAAGCATAGGTGCGATTTTATATCGCGCTTTGGCTTTTAAATAAGGCCAAGCGCAACACCTGTAGGCGCGAAGCTTGCTCGCGCGAAAAGCGTAGCTTTTAAATTGTAAGCCGGAATTTATCTCGCGCTTTTAATTTTAATTTGTAAATATCGCGTTGATGCTGACAACCAAAATATGAATGACTTACTCAAAATACGTGTATTTATTTTCTAATATTTAAATAAATGCATCCATACTTGGTAGTTGTATTATTTGCTCACTCAGCTTATTTGCAGCTTTATTAATTATTTTTATGCACAAATCAATGTGTGCTAATTCAGCAGAAGATAAGTTATTTTTAACAGCAGAAACTTTAGCAGTATCAATTGCGGCTAATACAGAGTCAACGGTTTGACTCATAAGTAGTTGCATCCGTGGTAGTGAAATAGCAAATTCATCAGCAAAATCAGCTAACATGTAAGCTGTAATCTCATTAGTAAAATTGCCCGCACTTTGCGAATTATGCTCACCCACTGACATAGCATAACACCTTGATATTTTGGGCTGTAAATAGCCCATATCACGGTCAATGCTTCCCTGCTCAATAATAGCCTCTATATTTACCAAGTCGTAAAACGGCGTAAGTTCTAAACCATTTTTACCAACAAAAAAACTAATGTTTTTGCCATGAGCATCGTAATTACGTACTAAAATATTAAATGTCATCCAACGAATAAGTTGAGCCTCATACGCCTGCACATTCGTTGTTTTAACATTAAAGAGTTTTGCAAAAGAAACGCCATCTCGAATATAAATACCATCATCACCATCATCACCATCATCACCATCATCACCATGCTGACGCTCATATTTATAAGAAGGAGGTAAATTAGTGGCTTGGCAACCATCAATAATATGACGACGTAATACACGGTTTTGATCTTGTGTAACGCGCCTATCAAAGCGATCTATTACAAATACTCTTACATCTGCATAAGTGCGCAACTCAACATGGGGAACATTGAGCCCCGACTCTTTTGCCAAAAGCATGGTAAAAAGTTCATTTACTGCAATGAAGGGCGCGGTACCTGTTTCGAATTTAAAAATTTTATTAGAACATAGCTCCCCTTCACCAAATCCTAATTTATTATTGATTTCGAGTAGGTTTAGTTTGTCTTGAACGCCAGCAACAGAGAGCCGAGTTCGGCCATCCCAATGAGTAATTGGCTCTCCAACTTGTACAAAGCGTTTAAGTTTTTGGCTTAGCTCATCATTAGTTACTTCACGAAAAGATGTTTGCTTTAAAGTACTGTTACTTGCTCTAAACGACAAAGCGCCTGACGTTTCCTCGCCAATTACTTTAATCAAACCAAACGTATTATTTTTAGAGATAGTAGTACTACTTATAATTTCATCAAGACCTTTGCCCTCGGGTAATAAGTTTTGTAAATAATTACGCACATCACGTGAGTCAAAATCACCATTGAGCGGTAAGTGTGGTGAAATAGCAAAACCCTTATTAATCCACTCAGGCTCATAGGTAAATGTAATTTCATTTTCAGAGCCTATATCAAGAGTTATCGCACCTATCTTCTGCGTATGCCCAATAAATACATCTAAGCTATTTTTTTTAATACCACTGCTCATCGCTCACCTCATCCTTGTTATTGTGGTGCGACTCATCATCACTGACAAGGCTAAACGACAGCCCCAAGTATTCCATCACTTTGAGTACATTAAAAAACTGCACATTCACATCACCTTTTTCTATTTTTATCAGCGTAGGCTTTGAAATATTAAGTGCTTGCGATACATCAACCAGCGTAAGCTTCATGCCAGTTCGCTTTGAAGTAATCGCTTTAGCGAGCCACACCGACGAAAACGGCTTTGATAGATCAGGCATTTCAGTGCGTTTAACAACTCTTCCAAGTGTTTTTTTTGCTGGTAATTCACTCATGAAAGGTCAACTATAGTTTACTTATACAATTTATTTTAGGGTAGCCAACCCAAAAGTCAAATATAACTTACTTTTAAGTTTGAACATATGTTTACTGCCTATAAGTAAACCTTACCTTACTTATAGGAAGTAAAATAAAACACAACCCCATAAGTAAAGCATAAGTTACTTATGGAGAGTTAATGACATTTTGAGCTTAATAGCCAAGCTAAACACCTGTAGGCGCGAAGCTTGCTGGCGCGAAAAGCGAAGCTTTTAAATTTTTACCTTATTTAAAATATATGCGCTTTTAAAGGCTTTTTTAACCTCTGAGAATATTCACGATTAAGATTAGGAAATTGCTTATACATCATCGTTTTTAATTGCCTTTCAGATAGCTTATTACAGAGGAATTCTTGCTCAGCAAGCATTATATTCTTAAGTAACGCTCTCCCTGCTTGAGTATCCATTAAAAAGTAAATTGCAGCCCAACTGCTTGCATACAACTTACTGATGTCACCTTTTTTCCATGAGTCATCCAAACCCACTAACGAATCAATCGAAAATACACTTTTAGTAATATTGTTATTTTTCGTCCATGAACTATTCGGCTCAACAATAGCTGTTTGCATATTATTTTTAGTAAGCTCAAAGTATTCAGCAAACCCCTCATTAAACCATCTCGGGGTGTAACCTAAAACTGCTTTATTAATGGCGTGCACTGCTTCATGTACCGCAGTTCGCATTGCACTGTGTGCATTATCATAATGAATAAAAGCAGAATTACTCGCGTGAAAATACATACCCGCAGTGTTTGTAGGGTCGCCACCGCGTTGCTTAATTGCGGCCTCATAAGCGCGGCGCGTAGGCAATACCGTTAAATTAAGCTTTACCTTTTTAAGTGCATGCACGCCAATAATCTGTCCGTATACTTTAAATACAGTATTGAGTTTTATGCGTAACTCTTGGTTAAATGATGAAGGTAAATTAGGCGTATTTAAAGTGAGGTCAAAGTAATCTAACGGTTCAATAAAACCTGTATCGTAAGTTGCTACTGCAAAATCCGGTTTTTTATCACTAAAATGCGGCACACCGTCACTGTCTGTCCACGTAAATATATCGCCATTACGTTTATATTTAACCTTACCCAACGACACATCCACGCAGCGCGTATTATTAGCTTGCGATAAATGATTATCGGCAGGTACTGATGCATTTTGTAAAGTAGTTGTGCTTACATTTTTAAGCTGTTTAGTTGCTAACGGTTCAGTAGTTACCTGCGACGATAAACTATTATAAATTCGTTTAACCTCGCCTATAGGATCGTAATAATTAAATACCCGCCCAGTAAAATGATTAGCAATGAGCGCCGATGCTATTAGCAGCACAAAAAATACAAACACCACGCGCAATTTTGTTTTAAACATCTTTATGGGCGCCCTTGCCACTGTGCTTCAAACAACTCTTTTTGCTTACCCCGATACTCGCTACACCATACAAAGTCGGCCGACTCCATACCTTTCTTACGGCAACGTTTGGGCAATTTATAAAATTTTGACCAAGCATCAAGCTTAGCGGCATCTTTATAGCTATCGCTGTGCAAAGACATGTTTGATACTTTTTGATTGAGTAACCAATTGCTATTAGGCGTACGAGTTGGGGTAGAAGAAGTAGCCTGATAAGCGCTACCACTCTTTTTAGGCTTACTGCAGTGATTAGCAAGTAAGGTAAATAGCGCTTTATCGCGTGCAGTTAAACGCTCACCTTCTTTATTACTGTAGCCACTTCTAAATTGAGAGCGAATAGCTTCGCGCTGCTTCTTAATGCTATCGCATTGGGCTTGTGTGTAAGCCTCACCAGCATATGAGTACGCTGAAATAAAACTAAACAAAACTAAAATCCATTTAATCATTAACTATTTCCAAAACTAAAATATCAAGGAGCAAATTTTCAAAGTAATAGCCCCTTTTAAATCCCTTTAATTACATATTTCAATCTTATGTACGCTTGGGCATTTGAGCCCTTGGGAAACTACTCCATTGCTTTTAATTGGGTAAAAAGAAACTTTACTTGTCTCTTTGTATTCTTCAATATTACCTAATAGCTCATCAACTCTAAAATGAAAATCACCGTGTTCTGACGTTATAAAACCAAATTTCTTACCCTTATCTAGTTTACGAATAACTCCAACCATACACTCTGTACTATCCAGGGTAGACTGTTTAATCATCGAAATGAAGCAACGATCGTGGCCTTCTTCTATTATTTCAAACAGGCCGCACTTATTTTTAATGAGAACTTTTAGACTGTTTACACCGTAATTTCTGTAATCAAAAGATGAATCCAACATTTTTAGTGTACTTCCTAAATCACCTAAGTAAACAGGTTCATTACTTTGCGCACAGCGTATGTATGCATTTACAAGCAATGAATTTACATCTTTATAAACCTTTGATATGGCAGGTTCTGTTAAGTTTTTAGTAAAAACAAAGTTATGGCATGCCTTAATAAAACGCTCTGGGGTATTTTCATTCCCTACTGCCATAACATGCAGCCCCTTTTCTCTTATACGTTGCGCTAAGCTATAAAATCCACCATCGCTAGATACTATACATACCCCATTTATCCGTTGATTATTATTAATTAATTCAATAGCATCCATAACGAGTGCGTGATCAGCTGAATCTTTCCCATACTGAAACTGCTGTTTTGGACTAGAAGCGGTTTTATGTAAAATTTGTTGCCAGTTACCATGACGTACAGACGTCCAATCAGCGTAAACCCATTTGATTGCCACTGTGCCATACTTTTCAACCTCTTCAAGTAAAGACCCGTAGTCAGTATAAGATGCGTTCTCACCATCAACTAAAACTGCAAAAGTTAAATTCATTTTTATCCCTTAAATACATGTAAAGAGCTGCTCTCAAGCAGCTCTTTATTAATTACTTGCAAGCTCCTGGTACACGACATGCGCATGAGGTAGGAGCATGGCAAGCATGATCTTCACAACGAGCCATTTGTGCTGATTCATCTGAATACAACTCAGCAGTAGGAAATGGACCAAAGTGCTTCTCATATACCGCTACCGTTTCATCAAATGAGTTTTGTAGTTTAGATTGGTCTTTGTCTCCATAAATTCCAAAATAAGGATAATGATGCAAGTAAAACCCAAATAAAGCATCGCAATCATTACTATAACTTTGCGTATCTAAAATATGCTCATGCCAAAACTTATCAACTAACTTACTCGGAACGAGCGACAGCTTTGGATACCACTTTTTAAGTGATAAAAACTTACGATATTCAAGTTCAGCAAAGTCACACAGCTCTGAACTCCATGTTGCTTCAGCTGATTGCGTTAACTTCCATTTTAATTTTTCAAAATTCAATGCAGAAACGTGAGAATTTAACTCTTCGCGAAAATTGTCACTTACCTGAAAATTAAATAACTGCTCAACTTCAACTAGTTGTTCCATTATTTTTTTCCTCCATTTTTATTTAATTGCTTACCGCGATTACCTTGTACTTTAGCGTACTGCTGATTAACGCCATCAGTCCCTTTATTTGGATTTTGTTGATTCGCTTGATTATTAGCTGGGCTTATTTTTTTAGTCATATTTACTGCCTTAATTAAGTTTAAGTGAACAATATTATTCACCTTCGCTTTAAATAAGATTCAAGGTTTTTGCGAGCAAGAAGCGCTTTAGGGTGAAAATTTCCATTTATGAATATAAAAATTAAGCGGTAATTGCCTAATTTAAAACGAACCAGGTTAGGAGCGATAGTGAGCTTGCGGCCGCCAATATCTCTATAGTTGCGACCTTGTAAAAGATGGTTATATATTTTTTTAGCTTCTGACATATAGCGGTCAGATTTGCATTTTGGGAAGGTTTTAAATAAACAGTTCATTGATTCCATTATTGTTCTCCAGTTGGTTAACTAAGATCAATAATGACGTTGTGCGGAGCACTGCAAAATCTAATTTAAAATATTTTGTAAATACTCCCATGCTTCATTATTTTCATTTATTTGAGAGTCAATATTAGCGCTTAACTCCTTAAACAGTGGGAGTTTGAGTAGTCGTTTATCAGCAACTTTTTGAAGTATATTTTGCGCTTCAATATATTCTTTGGATTTAAATTTTTTGTCCGATTTAGTATAAGTTTCAATAACACTTTGCCAATTAATACCTCTATCATAAAGTAAGCTCAAAGGAGACAAATCTACATCGTCCGCTTTTAAACGCTGAAAAGGCGAAGGTAACTGATTAGTAAAGAGATCGAAATTCTTATCAAGTAACTTACTTTTTATATTATCAAAAGATGATTGTGACACACCAAAAAACAACATTTCTGTGCTTAGCTCTTTTTTAGCAAACTCATCTAATAGTTTAAACTCACGTTTATCGGTAAATGATTTAGCGATGTAGTAATCTTGAAAAACCTTTTTTGTACCCGCTGTTCCTATTAATGAATATAGGCACAGTGCGTTATATACAGTAGCTCTTCTTCCTCTAATAACTCTATGCTCCACTCGCTTGCTAAATTGAACCTCTTTGGTTGAAATGACAGCCTTTCGATATTCAAGTGTTGAGCTATTCGAAACATGCGTATCTTCAGATTTTTTATGCCCTTTTGTAAAAATATTATTTAGCGCGTCATGTAGTTCTTTTGGTAACGTATCTGAGTAACTTTGCTTAATATATAAATTAGCAATTTGGGTGATAGATTCAACTTCAGTATCAACAGGCTCTATCATCTTAATAAACTCTCCGACACAAAATATCTCTAAGCTCAGAGCGTTCGTAGTATTCGTCATCAGCACTAGATATGAGTTTACTTACCCCTTCCATACCTTTTTTGCAACTATAGTATCGCTTAGGTCTTCGGTAACTATCTGTAGCAGTTACAACCTCTCTGTCGTAGCGGTTATAAACTGCATTAATAGCTCCTAAGCAAACCCCCATTTTAATTGCTTCAAGCTTTGATAAGCTAAATATACCTAACAAGCTATTTTTATCTTCCACAACTTCTGAGCATGCATCTGCAATATTATAAACTTTTTTTGCTTTAACTAATGCTTCACCAGCGCACTCCCCAAGCTCGATAAATTGTTTTTTATTAAACAATACGAAACTCTTTTCTTCTACTTTTGAATACTCGTCACAACCATAAGGTAACTCACTTTTAGCAAAGCTAGGCAGTGAAAATAAAAGTAGTATGAAAGTAAAAATAATAGAAAATCTCATTGCTTAAGCCCCTTTCTGCAAAATCTAAAGGCATACCAAATGATCCCTGCAGATATAAAAGTATCAATAATTAAAAATATTTCGTAATTTGCACTCTCCTCAAATATTTCGAATGCACTAAATAAATCCATCCCTTGAGCAGCCCCAACAAAAGCAATACAAAGTATTGAAAAAAGAAAATAATAAATATTTAAAAGAACAGCATGAAATAGCGAATTAGATGCCATAGCAAACCAATAGCGCTTAATAGGGTAAGCCTTTATATTGACCTTCAAAGAATTTAAATTAAATAAAATTAAGCCAATTAATAGCACTCTCGAAAAACGTTCTAATGGAGTTATATTGCTGTAACTGCCGATCCCATTAATAAGCTCTTTATCGTGGGGTAAGTAAAGATAAAAAATGAAAAGAAGTGCACATACTAAAAAAGTAGCTATATGCAACATGCAGCTAAAAATACCTATTGGTTGATCCCTAAAAGTATACAAACCTCTGGGATTTGCTAGCTTCCAACTTTTACGTTTTTTATTTAAAAATGACGATTCATCTTTAGTGAGTGAAACAAACTGGTATTTGTTTTCATCTGTATACGAAGAGTTATTTGCTGGCTCTTGAGCTGAAGAAGGGTTAGCAGTATATTTTTTATCTGTAGTAGCGGATTGCATCTACTGTCCTTGTAAATAATTTTTACTAATTATGCCAATATACTTCTGAAACACAATCACTTACAAATGATTTAGATAATATTCCAAAATTTTACTTTTTTGCAGTAGCTATGATTTTATATCACGTGTTAGTTTTTAACTTTAAGTAACCGGAGTGCCCCCTAGAACTTCACTGCACCCAGCTTGCTCGCGCGAAAAGCGAAGCTTTTAAATTGCCTTACTATCGTTTAAGGCTCGCTGCACCACTTGATAGCAAATAGCACGCTGCTGCTCTTGATTTAAGCTAACTTGCCGCATTGAAAGGATAGTTTTAACTATTTGTTTATGAGAAACGATTGGAAAGGTTGGTCTCTGCTTTAGTTCCACAAACCAACCAGGAAAACATAAAACAGGTAAAACCGGAGTATTAAAACCGGTAGATTCATAAAGCCATTTATTCACCCAATTAGCTTGGTTTTGAGCTTGCTCTAATGGCTTGCTTTCAAACCAAGAAGGAAATGCTAAATGGTTATTCTCAAATTTAACTTTGTAATTTGTATCGTCTTTTATTCGTTTATGTCTGCCTTTGGTTTCAATAGCAAATATCCCATTTGGCCCAACAACTAAATGGTCAATATTAAAACCATCTGCTTGTATATCATGAAATACCTGATAACCGTGTGACTGTAATTCTATAAGCTCTGACGCAACTGCTAATTCTGCATCACGTCCTAGTTTTAGCTTTATTAAGTCGTTAGATTTAACCCAAAGCTTTCGTGCCACATACGTTAGTCCCAATGCAATCACGATAATTAAAAAGTAATTGAGCTTGCCGCTGGCAAACATTTCAGCAATTCCTTTCAAAGCAAAAGGCATGGTGACTATCAAAGCAGACAAAAAGACTAAGCCTATTACATCTAAAACTTTATCATTAACTTGTTCATTAAGTGTCTGCGCTGCAACACGTTTAAGCTTTTTACGATCTACAGGTAGTTTTGCATTTTTCTGATGAAGCCATATTTTGATAAACAAAACACCTAATAGTGAATAAACACTGCCAATAACAAATAAAAGGCTTAAACCTTGGTTTAATAAATCATCCATGATGAGTTCCTATAATCACAATGTTTACTTTATACCTTAAAAACAGGTACATGTCGCATCATTCAAACCCACACTACAAAGCCCACCTAAACACCTGTAGGCGCTCAGCTTGCTCGCGTGAAAAGCGTAGCTTTTAAAATAATTTACAAATATCGCATTGGCGATGGCAACCAAAGAAAGACAAGCGCCGGTCTCTCTTTGGAATCACACGGCGCCCCTCAATTTCACTTATCTTTAAACACTAAATTAATATGAACGTAAACGCGATGAACGCACATCCATGTGCAAGCATCCCTTTCCTCGAATCCATGCGAGGTAATTACTCATTAATTATGTGTTTGTAGGTGAAGTTGAAGGGGGAAATGTCTGAGCAGCAGCCTTAAAATTGGCTGTAAGCGCTCAGCTTGCTCGCGCGAAAAGCGAAGCTTTTAAAATAATTTACAAATATCGCGTTGGCGATGGCAACCAGAGAGAAGTAACCGCCGACTTCTCTTTGGAATCTCTCGGCGCCCCGAGGATCACATTATTTCCTCAATTTAAATTAATGATATGAACGTAACCAGCGTAGATAGGCCATCCATGGCCAAGCTACGCTTTTAAAAGCATCCATGCTGTTAATTACTCATCATTAATTAAATTTCGGATGTGATCACGGGGGGATGTCTTAGCTGTAGCGTTTAAGCTAAGTTTGTCGATGGACTTAGAGTTAGGTATATTAAATCTATACATAATTTGAGTAACTTAAATGGCTTACGAGTGAAGGAGTTGTAGGATAGCCGAAGTTATCAAAAGATACTCACCCTGTCAGGTAAGATTTCTTTAACTAATTTCTCAGCACTATCAACCTTAGTTGATTTATTTAAACAATAAAATGCTACAACTAAAGAGATAACTGCTATCACTAAGGAAAAAAACAAATAAGAAATAAATAACGTAGAATTAGAATTAGAATTAGAATAAAAATAAAGATTACTAATTGAAACACTAAGCGCTAAAAATGAAAAAAGTAAATATAATCCAAAGTATTTCAATCTTTCTACGAATCTAGGTTTTTTCTCTCGGTATGCTACTTTTAATTTAATCACTTTTGATTTTTCACACACCATCAAGTACTTTCTACATGATGAGTACTGTCTAAGTAACTTAAATGCCCCTGGAGTCCTAATAAACCATAATATCTCATACTGATTTAGCTCGCATTTTGTGTAGCCATATAAAGCAACTAATATCGTTGAATAATTTTTTTCAAAATCCTCTTCTATTAGTGTTTTCAACTTCATATAAAAATCTAAACTCAAAACTTGATGCTTAAGAGTTGTTACCCTAAGTCGAGAAACTAACAAAGGTAGACCAACAATAAATATCAGCAATGTTACCAATATTGATATAAGCTTGAAGTTTGTAATAAGATCAAATGATTGCAATATTTTCTACCCACCCAACTATATTTACCTATTTATACTACAAGAATTATTGAATTGTCACTCTTTGCTCAGAATTAAACTGAGCAGGTTAAATAAAAATATTTTAAGAATCATGTAATTTCATGTGTTATCACGAGAGAGCTGACTTGGCATTAACCTTCAATTCAATAATGAGTTAATGCTTGTTTACAATGCACTTTTTAGTAAACTAACTACTCGCAAACAGGGAGTGGTTTTAATGCAGCAAATTGGTATTTACGAGCAGTTAATTACGCAAGTAATTAAGCAAAACTTAAATCGTGATCAATTTTATGTTGGTGAACGCCAACTTGAAACGGCCGAAGCCGCAACATGGCTTTCACGTTTTTTAGGTAAGCTTGTTGAGCATGCCATAAATGCCATTCCTAACTCGAACGAGCGCCTACAAGAACAAATTAGCCTAGCTAATAGCCTTGTACTTTGGCTTAAAGATCATATTCGCGATGACGAGCTAATTAACGAAAACCTTATCGACAGCCAAGGCCGAATACTTACCGCGCTGTTTAATACCCAAAACCCTATTGCGGCCAATCTTAAAGATTACTCAAGCGATATTTTTCCGCTAACAGGGCTTACCCAAAGCGAGTTATTTAGCGGTGCTAATGCAGGTATATCGCTCGAAACCGAGCTAAAGCGCGAGATTAAATCGTCCGATACTATTTACTGGCTTGTCTCATTTATAAAGTGGACAGGCCTGCGCATTTTTAAAAATGAACTTGAAGCGTTTACTAAAAGCGGCAATAAGCTCAAAGTTATTACTACTTCTTACATGGGCGCAACGGATGCTAAAGCCGTTGAGTTTTTAGCAAACCTACCAAATACCGAAGTAAAGCTAAGTTATAACAATCAGCAAGAACGCCTACATGCTAAATCCTACTTATTTATGCGCAATACGGGTTTTCATACAGGGTATATTGGCTCGTCTAACTTATCGCACTCGGCGCTTACCAGCGGCCTTGAATGGAACTTAAAAATTACCGCACAAGAAATCCCGCATATAATAGCTAAAACCAAAAGCACCTTTGAAACCTACTGGGAATCAAAAGACTTCGAGCTATTTACAGGCGCTGTTGAGTGTAAAGAAAAGCTCATTAATTCACTTAACGAGCAACGCGGTGTTGGGCAATCAAGCAGCCAGTTTTATTTTGATATAACACCAAAAACGCATCAGCTCGCTATTTTAGAAAAGCTAAGTGCTGAGCGCAGCGTACATAATCGTTTTAAAAACTTAGTAGTTGCTGCAACCGGCACAGGTAAAACCATAATATCGGCGTTCGACTTTAAAACTGTTTACGATAAAAACCCAAACGCACACTTTTTGTTTGTAGCCCACCGCGAAGAAATACTAAAACAAGCGCAAAGCGCTTACCGTGGTGTGCTTAAAAATAACGACTTTGGTGAGCTGTGGGTAGGTAACTACAAACCACAGCGCTACAATCAATTATTTGCATCAATCCAAACGCTGAACAGCCAAATTGAATCGCTCAATTTAACTCACGATTACTACGACTACATAGTGATAGACGAAGTACATCACGTAAGCGCGGCGAGTTATCGCGCTATATTAAACCACTTTACGCCCACAATATTACTTGGCTTAACCGCTACACCAGAGCGACAAGATGGCGCAAATATACTCGATGATTTTTGCGGAGTAATAGCCGCTGAAATTCGCTTACCAGAGGCAATAAATCAACGCCACTTATGCCCGTTTCAATACTTTGGACTAGATGACGACACCGACCTAAGCCAAATAACATGGCGAGGCGGCCGTTACGATATAAGCGAGCTAAGTAACCTTTATACAGGGGAGAACAGCCGCGCAAACAAAATTATATCGGGTCTTGCTGATATCGTAACCAATGTTCACGCTATTAAAGCACTCGCGTTTTGTGTAAGCCAAAAACACGCAGAATTTATGGCTAAAAAGTTTAACTTAGCAGGCATAAACGCCGATGTACTGACCAGCAAAAACACCAATGAGCGTGCAGCCAAACAACAAGCACTGCGCCAAGGTGAAATACAAATACTTTGCGTGGTTGATATTTTTAACGAAGGTGTCGATATTCCAGAGGTCGATACTCTGTTATTTTTACGCCCGACTGAAAGCCTAACGCTGTTTTTGCAGCAACTAGGCCGTGGTTTGCGCTTGCCCGACAACAGTCAAAAGCAATGCTGCACCGTGCTCGACTTTGTAGGTAATGCTCGCCCAGAATACGACTTTGCCAGTAAGTTTCGCGCTCTCATTGGTAAAAGTAACCAGCCTATAAAAACCGAGATTGAAAACAACTTCCCGCATTTACCGCTGGGCTGCCGTATAGAGCTACAAAAGCGCACACAACAAACAATATTAAAAAATATTCAGCAAGCTATAAACTCTAAACGCCGTTTGCAGCAGCTGATAAATAGCTATTCGCAACACACTAATGACGCGCTAACGCTAAGTAGCTTTTTACGCATAAACCCACAAGTCACGCTTGAAGATATCTACAAACCAAAAGATAAAAAGCTCGGCGGTTGGCACTGGCTAAAAGGTGATGAAGTACCAGTAGAACAAACCGATGTTTATGCCGCATATTACCGCGCCATAAACACCCAATTACTCGGCTGCGACTCAATCAGTTACTTATGCTTTTTACGTGATTTATGTAATAACAACTTTAGCTTTACCCAAACACCACAAAACCAACAGTACGCGCTTATGGTGCATTACAACTTTTGGGATAACACAGGCACAAGTTTAGGCTTTAAAACGCTCGAACAAAGCTTACAAGCACTTAAACACAAAGAGCTACAGCAGGAACTTGCTCAAGTAATTACGCTATTAATAAACCGCATTCACCAGCAAGAAAGTGATTTAGCGTGCCTACCAAACCACGCAATAAAATTACACAGCCGCTACACACGCCAACAAATACTCGCAGCATTTGGGGCGCACACTTTTGATAAAAAATCGACCGCCCGCGAAGGCGTTTTAGAATTTAAAAACCAAAACCTAGAGCTGTTATTTGTAACGCTCAACAAGTGTGAAAAAACCTACTCGCCCACCACGCTATATCACGACTACGCAATCAGCCCTACTCTGTTCCATTGGCAAACGCAAAACAGCGCCCGCCCAGAACACGGCCGAGGCCTTAGTTATATTCAGCACCAAAAAACAGGCAAAACCATCCTATTATTTGTGCGCGAACAAGGTAAAGACGAAAACGGCCGAACTATGGGGTTTGTAAACTACGGCGAGGTTAAATACCAAAGCCACAACGGCAGTCAGCCAATGAATATAACGTGGGAATTGACCAACCCCATGCCAAGTGAAATGTGGCATGAGGCTGGGAAATTAGCGGTTGGATAAGTCGTCATATTATTGCTCAGGTGACATAATACTATAAACATAGCCACTAATTTTTTTTATAGGCCAGCCCAATAACCATTCAGGAACTTTCCAAAAAGTAAATAGCATGACAAACCAAGGTAATATTTCTGCTAATCCAGGTTTTATCTTTATATATTTATTTTCTGCACCATTAGCCAAAACAACTTCCGTAAGGTTAAATAGTAAAAAACAAAACATGACAGAAAATAATAGGATTAAAGTGTTCTCGGTAATTTTTTTACACTTTTCTGCGGTAGCAACCATTGCTTTATACTTAGAGCTGATTTGCTTATTTCCCTCTACATTACTTATTTGTTGCTTATTAGAAGCTTCGGCCTTTAATAAATCCAGTTCGTCCTGTTTTTTTTGCAATTCAATTTCTAGTTTATTCTCAATGTTAGCTTTTTGTTTAATAGTATTAATGGCTCTATCAAACTTTGATTCCAGAATTTCAAAACTACCTTTTTGTTGAGCAAAATCAGATTGAATTGCCTGTATTTTATCTGTTGCCTCTTCTTTTACCTCTTCTATCAACTTACTTAAGGACGATTCAGCTATTGAGCTTATATTTTCTTTCGTTACCTGATTAATATCACCTGCCACCTCATCCATAAAACAGTTTAATGCTCTATCATTATTAATTATATCCTCGAATATTTTTTCTTGTTCTTCTGTAAGGTCATTCAAAAAGCTAGAAATACGAATGAAAACATCTCTATGCATTTCCATAACTTTGGAGCAGTTGCTCAAGAGACTATTCGAAGCTATGTCTTTCCCTTTTCCACCTGTAAGTACCCATAAAAAAACAGCAAAGTTTTTTTCACTTAAGATAGTCGTTATATCAGGCTTTACAAAAATATTATGGCTATATAAGTAGTCATTGACGGTATTAACTTGTTTGCAGTTATGTGTGATATAAAATGATTTAGATTCAACTATTTGCTCAACAGACTTATAGCCATGATCAGAAACTACATAAGCAACAGTTTCAGCATCATGTAAAGCTGCTTCTTCATGTTTATACCAAGATGATAATTTTGAAAGTATATTATCTCTTAAAGTAGTCGCTCTTATTGAGCTTATCTTATTGGATATATTTGTGAGCTTTGGTGATATATCAATTCCGCTGTCTTCCAAAAGACTTTTAACCCTAGTCTGAGAATGTCTTACGTCTATTACTTTATTAGGGTTTTTTGACATATATAAACTTATGCTACTCGTTCTTTCTCCCTTTTCATCGTGATTTTTTATTGCACGCCTAATAGAGTTATTAACTTCTGCAATATAAGATTCAGTGGTCGTTGCAATACCCTTGAGGTCCTTGATTTGTTTCAATATATCCCTAGAACATTCGACAGAGTAGCTGTCATTAAAACCTAAAATATTAATTAGAATTGATGTATCAAGATAGAACTTCTTCCCTTCTATGCAATCTTTTTCAAAATTAGGCTCTTTCAAACTTAAAATAACTTCAGCCAATAAAGCACCTGAGTATGCAGCCTCCAACACTTCTAAAGATTTACCTCCTTTTTCAATTAGTAAGCCTACTAACCTGTAGAACGCATAATCGAGTGTTGATTCATAACTTTTTGCTATTGTTCCGAATGAAGTCTCATTACCAGTGAAACCAGCTTCATTGTTATAATCAGCTCTTGCTAAGCGTTTTGAAAACTCTTGACCATAATCAAAGACTTTTGGCTGTAAATTAACTCGCTTTACATACTCGGTACATAACTTTTCGTAATTTTCAAATATAGACTTAATCTTACTTTCCAACTCCTTGTCTACAGCAGGCTCAATTTTTCCTATTATAAAACTCTTTTCATACTTGCTAGAGGGAGCTTCAAATAGTAAACCAGCTTGGACCATCTTTGGCACAAACTGCTCGGCAACATAAGGGTGCAATTTTAATCCATAACTTGTTTCTAAATCATGAATAAACATTTTTGGCTCAAACTTTTGGCCATATTTACCAGTTAGTATTGGAGAAAATAATGGTATAAGTCCTTTAAATAAATCTCCACTATTACCATATTCATTGTGAACCATTGCAAAATGAAATAAATGCTTACTAAGCATACTGCTTCCTTATTAATTTATTATTTTTCTAATTAAAAAATACATAGTTACCTTATTTAGATTGCAAGCTACTGAATAATGAAAATCTTGCCAAATATAAGCTAATCAAACTGAAGTTTGGCCATGAAAAACGAATACACGGCGCTTACGTTTACATCAATTTTAACTTGAGGACACATTGTGATCCTCGGGTGCGCCGTGGGATTCCAAAGGGTGGTCGGCGCTTTACCTTGGTAAAAAGCATTATTTGGTTGCCATCGTCAACGCGATAAAACCTCGAATAGAGGTTTTAAACTCTCCACAATCCCTAATATTATCAATCACATTGACGCGCTAAAGCACGACCTACAATTTAAGCGCGAGGTAAACTCCCGCTTACATATTTAAAAGCTTCGCTTTTCGCGCGAGCAAGCTCAGCGCCTTGTATCTACAAGTTAAAGCGCGATATAAAATCGCGACTACAACTACTCCATAACCACTTGTTTAAACCGTGCGAACGTTCGCATGTTTTCATCAGCAATCATTACTTCATAATCTGGGTTTTGAGCGATTAGCTCATATTGCCCGTTTGGTAATTTATTAATTTTTCGCAGTAAATATTGCCCTTCTCCAGTTATATCATCTCGCTCTATCGCGACAATTTGGCCGCGTAGCGATCCGGCTTTATCAGAGGTTATAAGCTCAAGTAGCAGTAAGTCGCCATCGTAAATTGGGGCTTTACCGCCGTTCATAGAGTTACCCGATGCACGTGCTAAAAAATGTACGTTTGGATCAAGCTTGCCTGCCCCAAAAGGTGCGTCCATTAATTCCATATCGCTTTCATCCCCTGTTTTAAAATGCCCGCAGGCAATTTTAATATTAGGGAAGTACGGCAGTTTTAATGCGTTATCTTGCGCGTTCGCTGTATCGGCAAGATCTTTAAACGCTAGCTGGGTTACATTGTCAGCTTTTTGCTGTGTATTTTGTTCCGTGGTTGGCGTTTTTACTTTTAGTCGCTGGCTGTATTTAGCTAAGGTGTATTCAACCAGTTCTAACACGGCGCCGTTTAGTAATTCGCATTTTTCTGCGGGTACGTCAAACGTGGCTTTTACGGTGTTGTTTTGTAAGGTAAACCATTGTGTGCCGTCTTTATTTTTATTGGTGTAGGCTTTAATTGGATTTTTATGCCAGTAGCTTTGCCATGTTTGCGAATCTGCAGCTGCTTGCTGTTCTTTAATAGGTAAATCGTGTTGCTTTAAATTTGGATGGCGCGCGAGTACCTTTGCACTCATTACAGCAAGTTCTGCAACTGTTGGGGGGTTAGCAAAGCCATTTAAAGCAACATAAGCCTCAAGCAAAATAGCTTTGAAGCATTTGGTCATACTGGTTGTTTGTATGCCTTTATGTAAAAAGTCGTAAAACGGTGCTAATTGCTTGGCACTTTGCTGTGCTTCGTCATCGATATTTTGTGTTTTAGCAATTAGATCAAACCAACTAGTGTAGTTGCTGTTTACCTTTCTTATATTGCCGTAGTGGTAGTAAAACTCACTTAATGTAGGTAAATGCCCTAGTTGCTCGGCAAGTTGTGTTATATCTTCTAACGCTGTGGTGCGCTGTATTTTGGCTAGCTGCTGCCAAAAGTTGGTAACTTTTAAGTCAATATTTATAAAGCAGCCATCAGCAAGGTTTGGTTTTTTAAGCTTTTTAACTACACCAGTTGGCGTGGTTTCATGAAGTAACGCATAAGGTTTATTTAAAAAGCTGTGGTGGTTACCAATAAAATCGAGCACCACTAAATGTGTTTTACCTTCGAGGGTGCGTAAACCCCGCCCTAATTGCTGTAAAAAGAGTATTTTAGAGTCGCTTGGGCGCAACATTAATATGGTATCAATGCTTGGTAAATCAGTCCCCTCGTTAAACAAATCAACGGTAAATAATACTTCAACTTGACGCTGTTCTAATTGTTTTAGTGCATCATTACGGCGTACTTTTGACTGGCTATGTACAGATAGCGCTTTTACACCCGCGTTATTAAATGCAGCCGCCATATAATCAGCATGTTTAGTAGATATACAAAAACCTAAAGTGCGCTGCTGTTTGTATTGCTGCCACTGTAAAAGTGCGTGGTCTGCCCGTTTTTGGGTTGCAAATTTGTTTTCAAGTGCTGTTGGATCAAATCGGCCATTACGCCACGGAATAGCTTGGTAGTTTACGTTTTCATCCCAAATACCGTAGTAATGAAATGGCACTAACGTTTTTTGGTCTATCCCCTGCGTTAAGTTACGCTCAAATACTAGGTTGTTGTCGCATAACCCTAGAATATCAGCTTGGTCGGTACGCTCTGGTGTAGCTGTTAAACCCAGTAAAAACTTGGGTTCAAAGTAGTTTAAAAGCTGGCGATATACGCGCGCACTTGCATGATGAAATTCGTCAACAATAATGTAATCAAATGCTGTTGGTGCGAACTGCTTTAAGTGATTACTTCGGCCAATGGTTTGAATAGAGGCAAATAAACACTCAGCGTTTTTGTCTCGCTGTTTACCGTTATAAAACCCAGTAGATAGAGTAAGTAATTCAGAAAAAGTACGCTGTGCTTGCAAAAGTATTTCTTCACGATGCGCTACAAATAAAACACGTTTTGCTTTGAATTGTTTTACATCAAATGCACTTAACCATGTTTTACCCATACCCGTTGCTAAAACCACTAAGCCACGCTTAAAGCCCTCAGTACGTGTTTGCGCTAAGGCATTAAGCGCTTCAATTTGAGCTGGCCTTGGTGTTTTAGCTTCATTCTTTTCAATAACTTGCTCAGCTGTATCAGCGTGGTTTACCGATACAAACTGCTGTGTTTTACGCCGAGTAATGTAGCTATTTATCCATTCATGGCTTAAATGGGTAACAAATTCGTGATTAAAAATATTTTCAAAAGCTGTGCGAATACTTAAAAACTGCTTTGCTGCTTGGCTTGTTTTTGGTTGTGTATAATCGTGTCTAAAATTCCACTCATGCCCTTTGGTTAATGCGCTGGCACTAATATTACTTGAGCCAATAAAGGCACAGCCATCAGTGATCTCTTTTTGGTCGTTTGTTTTTATAAAAATATACGACTTCATATGAAAACTTTGATTACTGTGCGTTTGGTAAATACGCACATCGGCTCCACGATCTACTAATGCCATAAGTTCTCTCAACGCATTAGGGTGAGTAATATCAAGGTAGTCTGAGGTAAGTAGTTTGAGTGTTGCGCCGCTTTGTAAAGCTTCGCTTAGGGGATCGAACAACAGTTCTAAGCCACTTGGCTGAATAAATGAAACTGTAATTTCAATCTCAGTGGCATTGTTTATGGCATGTACAAGGTTGGGTAATAACGGATCATTATCACCCGTAATAAGCTGTCGGTTATTACTTTGCAGGTGTTGATGTTCGCTAAAACTATTCACTTATAATTTCGCTTTGCTATGTGTTAACAAGGCATTTAACCATACTTCGCTTTCGCGCCCTGGACGCTGATCAACACTTTGCCAGTGTTTCATTATGCTCAATTGCGTGTGCTGATTGATTAAATCACTTAATAATTGCTCGGTTAAATCGGTAAATTCACGACCATTATGCACACGCTCTGTATCGCCATATTTGAACGACACATACAAAACGCCATTCGGTTTAAGCGCATTTTGTAGGTTTAAAAACACCTGCGGTAACTCAGCTTTTGGAACGTGTAATAAACTAGCGCAGCACCAAATCCCGTCGTATTGATTTACACAATTTAGCTCTTGGAATGTTTTAACCGCTACAGGTTGTTGTAAGTAACTGCTTGCCAACTCTGCCAGCTCTTGGCTTGCATCAAACGCACTTACAGTAAAACCCTGCGCTTTAAAAAATGCGGCATCGCGCGCACTGCCACAACCGGCATCTAAAATACTCCCATGTTGTGCAACGTGCGGTAAAAACTCAGCATAAAGCGCCGACATATCAACGTTAAGTGTTGAGTCGCTAAAGGCTTTGGCATTTAGGTTGTAATAAGTAAGTGTGGTGTTTGACACGAGACTCACCGCTCCTTGGCTAATCGTTTAACAGCTAAGACACTGTTAATACTGCATTCATTATTTGTTTAATCTACAGGAACAAGCGCATTAAATATAGGCTTAATAAGTAGAAATTTTTAAATTAATACGCCATTGTTATTAAGCACTGATGTTGAGTGATACATACGCAGTATAAAATTTAAAATGCAATACAAGCGCCCTTCTATAAACACCTGCATACTAGGCATTCTCATCATTACGGATGGTTTTTACATATTCACACAAACCCGCGCCGCTAAAATACAAAAGCTGGTTTATACTATTGTAATAATGAGCAAAATAATAATTATGAGGCGTAATGAATAAATTAATTACCGTATTTTTATGTTTGCTGTTTACGGCTCCATTTAATGTATTTGCTTGTGAAAGAACCTTTAGCGTGGCATCGCACGATGCTTTTTGGCCGCCTTATGTAATGGGCATTAACGGTAAGCTGCAAGGCTCTGAGGTTGATGCACTTAACATTATATTTGCTGACTCCCCTTTTTGTTTTGAAGTTAAGTTACTACCAAATTCTAAGCGGGCTTTTATTGAGCTTAAATACGGCCGTATTGATTTAGAGTGGGCTGCAAGTTATACAAATGAGCGCGCTAAATATGTGCACTTTAGTGATAACTACCGAACTGAAGTTATGCGTTTATACGAAAACAAAAATAATCAGCATAGCGTTAAAAACCTCGAAGACATTTTTAAACAAGGCTTTATTGTTGGCGCTAACTTTGGAAGCTATTACGGTGAGGAGTTTGAGCAATATAAAACTAAATATAAAAAGCAGATTGAATACACCAGTGCAACCAGTAAACGCTTTGAAATGCTTAATAAACAACGTATTGATTTTGCTATTGAAGACGAGTTAGTGGGTGCTTATTTTGGCCAAAAGGGCTCAAATATAAAATTAGTAACCAACATTGAGCATGTAAATAAAGACGATATTTATTTAATGTTTAGCAAAAAACGGTGTCGGTTACTGAGCTTGCAATAATTAATGAGCATATAAACAAAAACAAAACAGCACTAAAAGCGCTGTTTAAATACTAGGAGCGTAATGAAAACTTTATTTTTAACATTTACTACACTGCTATTTACTCACTTTAATGCCCTTGCGTGTTCAAAAACATTGGTAATGGGCACTAACGAAACTAATTGGCCGCCTTACCTTGTTAAGCAAGGTGATACATTTTTAGGCACAGAAGTGGATGCTGTAAACGCTATTTTTAAAGATTCAAAATTTTGTATTAAATGGACTTATTTCCCGAGTTTTTCGCGTGTTCAAGCTGAGCTTAAAAATGGCCGAGTAGATATAACCTACGCGGCAAGTTACACAAAAAAACGTGCTCAATATGCGCACTTTAGTTTGCCATACCGCGAAGAAGTTATGCATCTTTATAAACATAAAGACTCGGCTGATGTAACCAGCTTGGCTGATCTTTTTAGTCAAGATTTTACAGCAGGTATTAACCGAGGAAGCTTTTTTGGTGATGAGCTTGAACAACTCAAAACCAAATATTCAAAACAGGTCGTGCTTACTGCTCAAGCAAATAATCGATTTAGCATGTTAGATAAAAAACGAATCGACTATGTTATTGAAGACTCGGTGGTTGCGCAGTACTTTGTAAAAAAACACTCCTCAATTTCGCAGGTAAAAACTATTATACCGATTAACGTTAACAATGTGCACTTTATGCTAAGCAAGGAGTCGCTAACACTCGATGACGTGGCGACTGTTAATCAGTTAATTACCAAAAATGAGGCGGCTATAAAGTCAATTTACCAACCTATGCATTAAAACATAGCTAATAACTTAGCTATTTGGCGCCCCCTCTTTAGTATTGCTTGGCATTAGTAATTATTTACATTGTGGCTGTAAGCACATTCAACACTACATACGCTAAAAATAATGACTTAAAACCGAGAATTGCCGTTATTTTTACTTGGTTATAAATTAGCTGCCTTTTATCTTTCATTCGTTGTGGCTGATCTGTATAATTCGCCAGCTAATTTACCCTATTGTCTGGTTCTTGTTTGTGGCGTTTTGCTGCAGCGTACTCCTGTCAGTACTAATCTAGGATTACCTTTTTTGATCTCCACCGCAAATATTACGATGCAGTTTGGCGCAGAGCCGTTGTTTGAAAACATTTCAGCTAAATTTGGTAACGGTAACCGTTACGGTTTAATTGGCGCTAACGGCTGCGGCAAGTCGACTTTCATGAAAATTTTAAGCGGTGCGCTTGTTCCAAGTGCGGGTAATGTATCTATTACTCCGGGGTTAAAAGTAGGTAACCTAAGCCAAGACCAGTTTGCTTTTGAGCAATACAGCGTTGTAGACGCGGTAATTATGGGCGACGTGGAGCTTTGGAAAGTAAAGCAAGAACGCGAACGTATTTACTCGTTACCAGAAATGAGCGAAGAAGACGGTATGAAAGTTGCCGATCTTGAAAGTGTATTTGCTGAAATGGACGGTTACACAGCTGAAAGCCGCGCTGAAGAAATTTTGCTTGAAGCAGGTATCGATAAAGAATTTCATTACGGTTTAATGGCAAACGTTGCCCCAGGTTGGAAACTACGTGTGCTTTTAGCACAGGCGTTATTTGCAAACCCTGACATTTTGCTACTTGATGAGCCTACCAATAACTTGGATATTCATACAATTACGTGGCTTGCTAACGAGCTTAACAAACGTAAATGTACGATGATTATTATTTCGCATGACCGTCACTTTTTAAACTCGGTATGTACACACATGGCCGATATTGATTACGGTGAGCTGCGTATTTACCCTGGTAACTATGAGAAATTTTTAGAAGCTGCGGGCTTACAACGCGAGCAACTTTTAGCTGAAAACGCTAAAAAGAGCGCTGAAATTGACGAGCTACAAGACTTTGTTAACCGTTTTGGTGCTAACGCTTCAAAAGCTAAGCAAGCAAGTTCGCGCGCTAAAAAAATGGATAAAATTAAGCTTGATGAAGTTAAATCTTCAAGCCGTATGAGCCCATCGCTTTCGTTTGACGAAGGTAAAAAAATGTATCGTCAAGCGCTTGAAGTTAATAAGCTTGGCCATGGTTTTGATGGCGAAACGTTATTTAGCGGCGGCGACTTTTTACTTGAAGCAGGCGCTAAGCTTGCCGTAATTGGCGAAAATGGTGTGGGTAAAACTACATTTTTACGCTGTTTAGTAGACGAGCTTAAAAGTAATGAAGGCGAAATTAAATGGTCTGAAAATGCGAGCTTTGGTTATTGCCCGCAAGACAGCACTAAAGATTTTGATAACGATTTAACGTTGTTTGATTGGATGTCGCAATGGCGTACAGCTAAGCACAACGATTTAATGGTTCGTGGCATGTTAGGCCGTTTGTTGTTTACAGCAGACGATTCAAACAAAAAAGCGCGTAACTGTTCTGGTGGTGAAAAAAACCGCCTGTTATTTGGTAAGTTAATGATGCAAGACGTTAACGTGCTTGTTATGGACGAACCAACTAACCACATGGATATGGAAGCCATTGAAGCGCTTAATAATGCGTTGAAAGATTTCCAAGGTACGCTTATTTTTGTAAGCCATGACCGTGAGTTTGTTTCGTCATTAGCTACACGTATCATTGATATTAAAGATAAAAAAGTAATCGACTTCCAAGGTACGTTTGACGAATACCTAGCAAGTTGTGAAGAGAAAAAAGCGTAAACTTTTTCTTATTACTTATAAAAACGGTGCTAAATTTAGCGCCGTTTTTTTATGTGTGGAATTTGAGTTTAACTATAAAATTAATTAATAAAGGCTTAAATAAATAATTCACTAAGAGGTTAAGAGACGCTACGCTTTTAGAGTCAGTGATAAAATACTCGTTTTCTGGCTTGGCTCTTCTCATTTGCTCCTCTTTGGCTTCTCCTAGTGCAATAGTTTTTCAAGTAAATAATTCACTAATGGTGATATAAGACGCAGCGCTTTTAAAGTAAGTGATAAAATAAAAAACACTGTTTTTTGACTTAATTTTTCTTAGTTACTGCAGCATCGCTTTCTCTTATGCAATTAATGACTCTTATCGCAAAGCTAATTATTCACATTATTTTATTGGTAAATTCTGCATACCTCACTGCTTTAAATCTAGTCATATTCTCCTGTAAGTCTTTGTCACTTAATGCTAATGTTGATGGAGTGAATTATTTAAAACTTTAATAGCTAAACCAAGAGGTAACTATGTCTAATTGGGTTGAAGCAACAGTAAAAAATGTCACGTGGTGGAGCGATACACTCTTTAGCTTAACCGTTAATGCAAACGTAGAGCCGTTTAAAGCTGGTCAATTTACAAAGCTTTCAATAATGGATGGCGACAAACGCATTGCTCGGGCTTATTCATATGTGAATGCCCCTGAAAACCCCGATCTCGAATTTTATCTTATTAACGTAATTGACGGTTTGCTCTCTCCTCGTTTAGCTACATTACAACCTGGCGACACCGTATTAATAGAACAACATGCAACCGGCTTTTTTACCCTTGATGAAATACCACAAAGTGATCAGCTTTGGATGTTAGGGACTGGCACTGCCATAGGCCCTTTTTTATCGATTTTACAACAGCCCGATGTATGGAAAAAATACAAAACTATAAATTTAGTGCATGGCGTACGTTTTAATAACGACTTAAGCTATCAGGCACTTATTAACGAGCTATTAAGAGTGTACCCAGCACAACTCAACTATATTCCTGTTGTAAGTAGAGAGGAGCCATTACAAGGCTTAAGTGGGCGAATTACTAACGCAATTGAGAGCAACCGCTTGTTTGAATATGTAAAATTAAACCCTGAGCCTAGTAACGCGCAATTTATGATTTGCGGAAATCCACAAATGGTAAAAGACACAACCGCGCTACTTCTCGATAAAAACTTTACGCGTAACCGCCGTAAAAACCCCGGCAATATTACGGTAGAGCAGTACTGGTAAGCTTCAGTAGTGGTATTAACTACCCGATAACGTTAAAATTTGCTATGTTGCACCCTTATACTAATTTTATCAAAAATATGATCATTCTATTGCATTAAGTAACTCACTAACTGCGTTAAAAATTATTCATATAGAACAACTATATGTCACAATTTTTGCGTTGTTATTGCGCTATTTTTTAACGCTATAATAGATCGCCTATTTAATGTAATTGGTATTACACGTATTTAGTGTTCATTTTAGGAAAGTTATGAAACCGTTATCTATTATTTTAGCCTCATTAGTCACTACCGTTGCGCTAATTACTTATGCTGCAGAGCAAAAAGAGCCGCAAGTTGAAGCTCAAGCAAGCGTTGAAAAGCCAAAAGTTGAAAATGAGCAATCAGTAACTCAAACCAACACTGACGACAAAGTAAATACGCTTGAATACAAAGCGCCAGAGCTTAAAAAGCCAACAATTGATGCGACTAAACCAGACGATTCAAAAGTATTAGGTGACGAGCAAATTAAACCTGCTGAAAAGCCTAAAAATAAAATAGAAAAAGCAGTGGCTGTAGCGGAAGCTGAAAAAGCAGTAACGCAAGCAAAAGAAGCACTTACAGTTAAGCAGCAGACTAAAGCTAAACAATCGCGCGAATCACTTGCTGTGGTAGAGCAGCTAGTTAAAGCATATAACGCACGTAACATTGAAGAGTTTCTTCGTGTATATGCCGAAGATGTTGAGTTTTATATTTTCCCTAATGAGCTATTATTTAAAGGTAAAGAAAAACTAATAGAACGTTACGGGCTAATGTTTAAAAAGTTAAAGTGTATTCACTCATCACCAATTAAGCGCATAGTGCACGGTGATATAGTGATTGATCACGAACTTTCAGAAACCTGTTCAACTGACGAAAACGTAGTTGATAAACGCTCAGAACTTATTTCGAGTTATCAAATTAAAGATGGGAAAATAGTACGCGTACTGTTTTTTAGATAAAGGCTTTAAATGCAAATAAATGACGACAAAAAAATTCGCTTAATGTATCGCATTGAGCCAGGTTGCCTTGGACCTAAGGGTGCTGAGCATATTGAAGATTTTTGTCGTTTTGCAAACAAGCATATTAAATCCCCCTTTTATGGCCAATTTGTATTTTTACCACGTTACGATAAAACCATAGACGAGCGACAATACAGCGTTAACAGCCGCAATTTATCACTTGCTCAAGCTCGGGCTTACTTAAAGCACTTTGATATTAATATTGAAGAATTTGAAGAACAACTCGACGAGCTCCTCACAAAAGCGATTGATTTATACTTTAAGCGATAGCGTTTAATTGCTGTTGCTTAGTTATTGCCTCCCCTCAAACGTACATTTTTATTTATTTTAATTACTATTAAAAATATAAATAATTTCTTTCACAAAGATAAGGTAATCAGTAATAACTGAGAAAAACCAGATCAGCCAATATGTATCATTTACTCTAAAAGCGCAGCGCCTCTTAACCTCTTTGTGAATAATTCGCCCTTTAAAAGCTTTTATTTGCACAATGAGAAGTAAATGAGAAAAGCCAAAACCAGTATTTTTATGTTTTATCACTACTCTAAAAGCACATCGCCTCTTAACCTCTTTGTGAATAATTAGCCCTTTAAAAGCTTTTATTTGCACAATGAGAAGTAAAAGAGAAGTAAATGAAAAAGCCAAAACCAGTATTTTTATGTTTTATCACTACTCTAAAAGCACATCGCCTCTTAACCTCTTTGTGAATTAATTAACTAAATATTTTAAAAGCATTAAAAACAAAAAAGCGGTGTTAATTTTAACACCGCTTAATGCGTAATATATTTAGCTTTAGTAAGCTTGGGTTACAACATAGGTTTTATAACATCAAACACAGCTTCTATATGGTCGTCTCTGTCGTTTAGTGCCGCTATGTAACGGTATTTTTCGCCGCCTGCGTTTTCGAATATTTCACGGTTTTCACCTTCTAGCTCTTCAAGTGTTTCTAGGCAGTCGGCGCTAAAAGCAGGACTTATAATAGCTACATCAGTAATACCTTCATCAGGTAAGGCTGCAAGAGTTGCGTCGGTATAAGGCTTTAACCACTCTGCTTTACCAAATCGACTTTGAAAAGTACTAATTACTTTGTCTTTATCAAGGCCTAGTTTTTCGACAACTAAACGCGTGGTTTGTAAACATAGGCAATGGTACGGATCGCCGCGATCTAAAAACAATTTAGGCATACCGTGATACGAAAAAACAATTTTTTGTGGCATACCATTCGCTTCTAAATCCTCACTAATACTATTAGCAAGCGACTCAATATAACGGGTGTTTTTATGATAGCCATTTATAAAATGTAGTTCTGGCACCCAGCGCCATTTACGCAGTACGCTCGATACAGCATCAAACGTAGAACCCGTAGTTGGGCTAGAATATTGCGGGTACATTGGTAAAATAATTATACGCGTTAAGCCTTTATTACGAAGCTCTTCAAGGCCTGCCTCTATTGAAGGGTTGCCATAACGCATTGCCATTACGACTTCAGTATTGGTATAACCTTGCTCTTTTAATAAGGTATTTAACTTTACACTTTGCTGGCGAGTAATGTGGGTCAGTGGTGAGCCGTTTTCGGTCCATATACTCTCGTATAATTTAGCCGAACGTTTAGGGCGTACGCGTAAAATAATGCCATGTAAAATTATCATCCATACCAAGCGTGGTATTTCTACAATGCGTGGATCTGATAAAAATTCGCGTAAATATGTACGAAGCGCAGCCGCTGTTGGTGCATCAGGGCTGCCTAGGTTAGTTAGCAGTATTCCCGTTTTTTGGTTAAAACGCCCATCATGGGGGTTGTCAGTAACCGCAGAAAATCGCGACACAGAGTGCTCCTTCAAGCAAATTCAATAATCTATTTTATGCACATTGTAACGAAAAAAACTGCGGTTTAGATCAATCATTTAGCAGTTTTCACCATTATTCTGAACGGAGTTGGTTTTTTCGATTCTAGCTGTTGGAGTTTTTCTATCGATTTACTGCCAAATACATGACCTTTGGGCAGCAACATTATGCCCGTATGGCTGTGTAGAGCATGGCCTAGTACCATTTGATCTTTGAGTTCATGGGCGTTACAAATTAGCACTGATCCTGCTGAACTTTTTTGTTCGTGTAGTTTTGCATGGCTTGCTTCAAGTGCACGTACAATTTTAGGATGATAAAACGATCCACTATAAAGTGTTACACTTTCGAGTGCGTCATCGTGGCGCTGCTTTTCATCACTTGCATTGCTCTGCTCAAACGCATCCCAATAGTCGCGCGCTAAACCTAGCACCATAGCGCCTATTGGTATGTCGTTTCCGGCAAGGCCTTTGGGCATTCCGTTTCCGTTAAAGCGCTCAAACTGATAATAAATAGCATCCGACAAGTCATGTAAATGTATTGCTGGCATTAACATTAATTGTGCAGTACTTGGGTGAGTATAAAAGGTTTTGCGTTGTTGCTCGTTTAAGCGGTTAACTGGTTTTTTATATAGATCAGGATCCATAGCAAGCAAGCCTATTTGCGCCAAGTAACCAGCCATAGGGGCAAGATCAATGCTTTTTTGCGACAAGTTTAAGTAAAGTGCTATTTGTGTGCAGGTATTAGCAATATTTTGTGCTTTGTTGCCATCTAGGTAAGGGTTTGCGTTAACAAAATTATATAGCAGCTCTACGGTCGATTTATGCTCTTGTTTTTCGCGCTCGTTGGCGTCTTCAAGCTTTTTTAAAACCTGTTTGATTTGTAAGGTGCGTTTTTCTACCCGTTGTTCAAGCGAATTATTAAGCTCTAGCAACTCTTGGTTTTGCGCTTTAACTTGTGCCTCTAATTTTTGATTTTGTTTTTTTAGTGCAAATTTTTCTAGGCTATCTCTAATGCTACGAAGTAATAATTCGTTTTGCCAAGGCTTTTGAATATAACCATTTATTTGGCCCTGATTAACAGCCGCTAAGGTGGTTTGTATGTCGGCGTAACCGGTTAATAAAATGCGTTGGGTGTCGGGTGCCAGCGCACGCGCTTTTTCTAAAAACTCGGCACCGTTCATTACCGGCATACGCATATCGCTAATAATTAAACCAAACTCATGATTTTTAAAAAGTGTTAATGCGTTTTGCGGATTATCGCAAACAATAACCGTTAAGCCATTTACTTCAAGTAGTCGTGTTAACGTACGTAGTACTATTTCATCATCATCAATGCAAAGTACATCAACCTGATTTATTGGTGTGCTTGGTGTTACTTGAGTCATTGAGTCGCCTTTAAATTACTTCTGGTTAAATAATAGCTTAAAAAAATATTCTATGGTGTGTTTGTGACTACCTTTTATATTAAGTGGTATTTATATAATGGAGTTATTAGCAATAAGTGGATAATTACTCATGCATAAAATTAGGACTTGGCTGCACTAAATTTGCAAATTTGCATACAGACGACTAAACGTTAAGTATAAAGTTATCTATATGGATGAAAGGAATGAATGGATCAGATGGTAATTTTGAACGTGCTTTTTTAAACGAACAAAAGCTGCGCTTGGCCGCAGAACAATTACTCAAAGATAAAAGCACCGTTTTAGTTGCCATAAATAATGAACTACAAAAAAAAGTAGCCGATTTAGAACACCAGCAAATGCTGTTTGTGCAAACCGAAAAAATGGCAACCTTAGGAACGCTTTGTGCAGGCGTAGCCCACGAAATAAATACCCCGCTTGCCTATGCAATGAGTAATATAGAAAGCTTACAAAATTCTACCCCTTTGCTTATCACGTTGCTAAAACTTAACGAGCAATACTTAAACAATGAAATTAAAGAGAGCCGTTTTAAACACGAAATAGACATACTCAATTTACAGTATCCGTATGCGTGGCTTTATAACAATTTGCAGGGACAAGTTAACGACAGCGTTGAAGGACTCAAACGAATAAAACAAATTGTGCATGACTTATTAAACTTTGCCCACCCATCCTCCTCGCAAGATAAGCAACTAACCGATGTAACAACGGGTGCTAATAATGCTTTAAGATTATTAAGTAACAAACTCAAACTATGCGAGATAAAAACGCGGTTTGAACCACTACCACTTATTTGGTGCAATTTATCGTCAATTAATCAAATTTTTGTAAATCTATTAATGAATGCTTGGCAAGCATGCGAGCTTGATTTAGAAAAAGGCTGCATTATTGAAGTCAATATTTTTGAACTAGACACAAATATCTGTATTGAAATAAAAGATAACGGTTGTGGCATGAGTGAAGACACAATAGCGCATATGTTTGACCCTTTTTACACAACAAAAGAAGTCGGAAAAGGCACCGGTATGGGTATGACACTTGTATACGCTATGGTGAGCGATCACGGTGGAAAAATAGAAGTTAACAGTATATTAGGCACAGGTACGACCATTCGCTGCCTATTACCTTTAAAAGTGTAAAATAACGAACAAAACCACATTGTAAATAAAGTGTTAAACATTCTATTTTATGACGTTTAATCCTTTACCCGCGTGTATTTTAACCAATTTGATGTGGTTTTTTCTTATCTTGAAGTTTATTTGCATACTTAGACCAAATATTTAGTTTTTTTCATTTCTTTTTGTTTGCATATGTTGCTAGGATGTTTGCAACAGGTTATGAGCATCATAACCACACACATATTATTAAGAATACAAAAAAACAGGGTCGTCACTATGTCAACATACCGTTTAAACACACTTGCTGTAGCCGTTGCTTTCGCGTTTAGCGCACCAAGCATTGTTAACGCTGAAGAAGCACCAGTGCAAGCTGCTAAAAACATAGAGCAAATATCTGTATTAGGATCGCGTGTATCTAACCGCACCTCTACAGAGTCTTCTTCTCCTATTGATTTAATTGACGCGGATGATTTAACTAAAGGTGGTTTTACCGAATTAGGCCAAAGCCTTCAAGCGACAGCGCCTTCATTTAACTTTTCGCGTACACAAGTATCAGACGGTTCTGATTTATTTAGACCCGCAACACTTCGTGGCTTACAACCAGATCAAACCCTTGTATTAGTAAATGGTAAACGTCGTCATAACCAATCAATTTTTGGCCTTAACGGTACAGTAGGCGCAGGTGCTGCGGGTACTGATATGAATGCCATTCCGCTAACAGCGCTTAAAGGCGTTGAAGTATTACGCGACGGCGCTGCAGCGCAGTATGGCTCTGATGCTATTGCAGGTGTTATTAACTTATCTCTTAATAACTCAACCGGTATTACAACGGGTTTTGTACAATACGGCGGCACAAGTGAAGGTGACGGCGACACTATTTCAGCAGGTTTAAACCGTGGTTTTGAATTAGGTAACGAAGGCGGCTTCATTAACCTATCGCTTGAATACCGTGATGCCGACGGCACTAACCGTGCAGAGCGCGATACGGGTGGTTCGCTTAATGTTGAACCAGGTACACTAAGTGAAGATGTACGCTGGGGCCAAGGTAACTCAGAAAGTGAATTTACGTCGTTATTTTACAACATGGCATTACCAATGGGCGACGGCGAGCTTTACTCGTTTGGTGGCTACTCTGAGCGCACGGCGCTGGGTAATGGTTTTTACCGTAACTTTAACGAAGCCTCTAAAAACGTAACCCAAGTATACAGCGATGGTTTTTTACCGCGCATATATAACGAAGCACAAGATATTTCAGTCGCGCTTGGGTTTAAAGGCGATATAAACACAGACTGGACTTACGATGTATCGGCCGTTTATGGTGAAAACCAATACGATTTTACATCACGCAATACATTAAATGCTTCTTACGCGGCTGAGTATTTATTTAATAACCCAGATGCAAGCGATGCCGACATTGCAGCAAACGCAGGCCCTACTGGCGGTTACTCAGGTGGTTTTAGATTCGATCAAACAACGGTTAACCTTGATGTAAACGGTATTGTAAATATTGGCCGTAGTGAGCCTTTATATGTAACAGTAGGCGCCGAATACCGTAAAGAAAACTACGAAATAGTGCCTGGCGATGAAGCATCATACGCGTGTGGGTTAGCAAATATGGATACTTCGTACCCATCAGTAAACGATCCGGATCAATTTGCACAGTGTGGTTTTCAAGCTTATAACGGCCTTCGCCCTGAAGCGGCTAACGACAGCGACCGTAACAGCTACGCAGTTTATGTAGACGTAGAAACTATGATCACCGATGCATGGAACGTAAGTGGTGCGCTACGTTATGAAGATTTCTCAGATGCTGGGGATGATTTAATTGGTAAATTAGCAACACGTTATGAATTTTCAGATGACTTTGCAGTACGTGGTGCACTGTCTACTGGTTTTAGAGCGCCATCACTTCAACAAAGTGGTTATACAGCTTTTACAACTAACTTAGGCTCAGACGGCACATTAACGCAGTCGTTCACGGCAAACACAGGGACCGCTTTCCCAAGTGCGTTAGGCGTAGATAGCTTAGAGCTTGAAACATCAACAAACTACAGCGCAGGTTTTGTTTACGATGTAACAAGCGAGCTTTCGTTAACGGTTGATTTTTACCGTGTTGAAATTGAAGACCGTATTACACTTGGCAGCTTACTTACCGCTGACGACGTATCGTTTAGCTCTGAAGCGGTTGCAGCGCTACAAGCAACTGGTGCAGTGCAAGCTAACTACTTCTCAAACTCGGTTGATTCTACTACGCAAGGTGTTGATATTATTGCATCGTACCGCACTGAAGTTGAAGGCGGTAATTTAGGAGTAACCTTTGCAGGTAACCTAAACGATACTAAAATTGACAGCGTAAATGCAGAAGACGGTATTCCTGAAACGGTTGCTTTTGATGATTTACAACGTAGCTTTTTTACCGACGGACAACCGAGCGAACGTGCAACGTTTACGTTTGACTACGAGCGCGATGCCTACACATCAACCATTCGCTTTAACTACTTTGGCGAAACAGACGTAAAATACTTTGGTAACGACCATATTTCATTACCAGGTGAGCTTTCGCCAACAGGGTCGTTTAAACCAACAAGTACGGTTGAATCTGCTGTGTTAGTTGATTTAAATGTTAGCTACCAAATTAACGACATGTTTGCGCTTTCGGTAGGTGCCGATAACGTATTTGACGAAACGCCAGACGAGCTAGGCGACGACGAAGTACTTAACTTTATCACCAACGGTGCATTTAAATATCCAGTACGTGCATTACCATACGGCTTTGACGGCAGAACGTACTACGCAAAAGTAAGCTTTAGTTTTTAATTATCTTATAAAAAAGTAAAGCAAACTAAGTAATATTAAGCGCAGTTATTAACTGCGCTTTTTTTATACTTTTTTATTATTAAAAAAGTACCTGTTGGGCATTAAAAATACTTGCGCGGTTGAAAATTAAGCCTACAATCGCCACCTCTTAAGTAGGCTAATATAAAAGCGTCTTTATTATTTAACTTAAAATAACCATTAGTTTATAGGAAATATATGACTAAAAAATCTAAAGCAAAAACCGCAAATACCAGCGCGGTAGACACAGGGCGAGGCGTTATAAACCACAATGCACTAGCGGCAATGGTCACCTCTAAATTATTTAAACCACAAGTAGTTAAAGCTAAAAAAGGCAAAGGCTCGTTTAAACGTAGCAACAAACATTCAGGACAAGAGTCCTATTTAATCGCGGCTTAAATAGCACCGATCAAATAGGGCTTTTGAATATAGTAAGCGAGGTTTTATACCTCGCTTTTACTTTTAGTTCTTTATTATTTTCACTTCCAAGCTGTCCTCTAAAAGCGCAGCGCCTCTAAACCTCTTTGTGAATAACAGCCCTTAAAATATGAATGCACAAAGAGAAGAAAAAGAGGAGTAAATGAGCAGACAAAGTCCATTTTTTTAAGCTATATGATATTTCACCATCGAGGCGCTGTGCGTTACACAAAGAAAACACGAGTAATGTTAGTCACTGCTCCTTGTTTTCTCCTTCACTTCTCGGTGGTGGTTAAGTTACTTGTTTACTAATGCATCCGACTAAATGCAAAAGCGGTGCTTTTAAACGCCAGCAAGCTGCACGTCTACAGGTGCTTATACTCAAGTTAGAAGTGTCATTTTTAACCTTTAAAACTATTATTTTTAACTGTTTGTGATGGGTTTTCACCAAATAGTTGCGTGTAATCTTTAGCAAATTGTCCCGCGTGCCAAAATCCCCAATTGGCTGCTATTACTGAAATGGGCTTATCTTGGTTTGGTTTTTTTAGCTCTCGCCTTACATTATTTAAGCGTGTTAAACGTAAAAACCGCAAAGGGTTAATTCCTAAAATACTCTCAAAGCTATACTGAAGTGTGCGCCTACTTACAAAGGAAAGCTCGCACAGCTCGGTTATTGTTATTGGTTTTTGTGGATTTGTGGCCACGTAATCTTTTACTTTATCTACTACGGCTTTTCGGTGTTTATAACTTGGCGCAATATTTTGTTGTGGATTATCTGCTTGTAATAAGTGTAGTGCCAACATGTTTAGCATATCTTGCTGTGATTCGGTTCTAAGTCCGAAGCCCTTGCCTACAACCATGCTATTAATTATTTGTCTTGCCGTTTGCAAAGATGAGTTGCTCACTGATAAACGAGCTGATTGTGCAGATGCCAGGTTTTTCAATGTTACGCCTTGGAGCTGCGCCATATATTCAATTGAGTTCCAATCGATTACCAAACCATAAATATTAAATTGCTCAGAGGTTATCAGCTCAAAGTCGTTATCACTTGTACGGCACATATATTGATTACTTGCCACACTTAAACCATTAATTTTACTTTGCTGTGACTGACAAGGAATGCCAAGCCAAACCGAATTAGGGGCTATGTTACATTGCTGACGAAGCGCTCGCTCAGTGTATTCTTTAAACACATGAATATTGGCGTAATCCGTTTCTTCAATATAACCATAAAAGCTGCCGTCGCTCATTTGATCGTATTTTTGCTGCCATTGAGTAAGGCTATGCGCTTGCTCGTCTATATCGTGTGTTTGCACCTTGCTCTTTAGTGGTGCGTTAAAGCTACTTTGCTGCGCCATATCGGGGATGCTCTTTTTCGTTACACTTTCATTATGCTTAAGTTAACACCGCTTTGCCTGTGTAACCAATTGAATTGGATTAATAAATAATCTTTTGCCGAAATTCGATAGTTACTTGGTACAAAATAAGCTGTCTTGTAACTATTCAATATTGATTTATAGCTAAAGATGCAGCAAAACCTATACCAAGGTTGATCATATTAGTTATGTGGAGTAAATCATGGGGCAAGCGTACAGTTACACTTTAGGTACACATACTTATAAATTCAAGAACTTAGCCCAGTTAATGGCTAAAGCTACACCGCAGCGTTCGGGTGATCGCTTAGCGGGCGTAATTGCACAATCAGCACAAGAACGTGCTGTGGCACAAATGACATTGGCCGATATTCCTCTTAAAACATTTTTAAATGAGGTACTTATTCCCTACGAAGATGATGAAATTACACGCTTAATTATTGACGAGCACGATGCAAATGCCTTTATGGCTATTGCACATTTAACCGTAGGCGATTTTCGTAATTGGCTTTTAAGTGACTTTGCAACACCTGCTGTACTTGCAAGTATAAGGCAAGGTATTACGCCGGAAATGGCTGCTGCAGTTAGCAAAATAATGCGCAATCAAGATCTTATATTAATTGCTAAAAAGTGCCATGTTACGAGTGCTTTTAGAAATACTATTGGCATCCCCGGGCATTTATCTACACGTTTACAACCAAATCACCCAACTGACGATATTAATGGTATTGCTGCATGCATGCTTGATGGTTTGCTATACGGGAATGGCGATGCAGTAATAGGTATAAACCCTGCAACCGATAACGTTGCCCAAGCCATTAAGTTAATGACGTTAATGGATGATGTTATTCAAAAGTACGCCATACCGACCCAAAGCTGCGTGCTCACCCATGTTACTAACACCATTGAATGTATAGAAGCTGGCGCACCGGTTGATTTGGTATTTCAGTCGATTGGTGGCACAGAGGCTACTAATTCAAGTTTTGGTTTTAATTTAAATACCTTGGCTGAAGCGCAAGATGCCGCTTTGAGTTTAAAGCGTGGCACTGTTGGCAATAATGTAATGTATTTTGAAACTGGGCAAGGCAGTTCGCTTTCAGCAAATGCGCATCATGAGCTTGATCAGCAAACGTGCGAAGCTCGCGCTTATGCCGTTGCTCGTAAGTTTAACCCGTTACTGGTTAATACCGTGGTGGGGTTTATTGGCCCTGAATATTTGTTTGATGGTAAAGAAATTACCCGAGCAGGACTTGAGGATCACTTTTGCGCTAAGTTACTAGGCATACCGATGGGGTGCGACGTGTGTTACACCAATCATGCAGAGGCTGATCAAAACGATATGGATAACTTGCTAACGCTATTAGGCGTTGCTGGTTGCTCGTTTGTAATGGGAATACCTGGCTCTGACGATATTATGCTTAATTACCAAACGACATCGTTTCATGATGCATTATATGTTCGCCGTGTACTTGGCTCTAGACCCGCCCCCGAGTTTGAAGCATGGCTAAGCAAAATGAAAATAATGCAAAACACTTCCGATATTACACTTTCAGATACCTTGCCTCCCGCTTTTGCTAAACCTCTGGGTGCAATTACTGGAGGTAGCTCATGAAATCACGTTCAAAACAGAGCACTCCTTTAGATAACTCAGTAAACGAGCATAAAAATAACGGTAATGTAGTGCACAATCCTTGGAGTGATTTACGCCGTTTTACCGACGCCCGTATTGGGCTTGGGCGTGCGGGTATAAGTTTACCCACCTCAGAAATGCTGGCTTTTCAGCTATCTCATGCACAAGCGCGCGATGCAGTGAGTTTTCCGCTTGATATTAACAAAATGGCTGAGCAACTAGGCAGTATTAGCGCTCTAAAAGAGGTTGCCCCTCCCCTGCATTTACACAGCCAAGCCGTTGACAGGGTTACTTACCTTCAGCGACCCGATTTAGGCCGCAAGCTTGATGAAAATGGTAGGCAAATACTTCTCAGCTATATGAATAAACAAAAGCACACTACACAGGCTAAATACGATTTAGCGATTGTAGTGGTTGATGGACTCTCCTCGTTAGCGGTACAAAAAAATGCATGCCCATTTATAACAGAGCTATTAGCGCACCTTACAACAGACAAGCAATTTAAAATTGCCCCCATTACTTTGGTTGAACAAGGTCGAGTAGCAATTGGCGACGATATAGGTGAGTTGCTAAATGCGCAGGTGGTTATGGTGTTAATAGGAGAGCGCCCAGGACTTAGTTCGCCAGATAGCCTTGGCTTGTATTTAACATGGGAGCCTAAAACAGGACTTAACGATGCATGTCGTAATTGCATATCGAATATTCGCCCAGCAGGCCTACCTTATACAGAAGCGGCTAGGCGTGCGCTGTACTTATTACGTGAAGCTAAAAAACTAAAACTAACTGGGGTTAATTTAAAAGACCGTACACAAGACGATGTAATTGAGCATCAGGTTTCAACCACTAACTTTTTAATTGCTGAGTAATTCTAATTAAAAATACGTGAAATAAAACAATAAAAACTAAACATCAACGGAGAAGGGTTATGTCTACTAATAATACAGAGTACCTTGCTAAAAGACAGTTAAAACGAGGTACTGCGGGGTGGTTATTACTCGCAGGTTTGGGTGTGTCGTATGTAATATCGGGTGACTTTGCAGGTTGGAACTTTGGTATTGCCGAAGCGGGTTGGGGTGGCTTTGCCATTGCTGCAGTGTTAATGGCAGTTATGTATTTAGCGCTGGTATTGTCGCTTGCTGAAATGTCAGCTGCAATACCTGCAGCAGGCGGTGGTTATAGTTTTGCGCGCCAAGCTATGGGGCCTGCGGGAGGCTATTTAACCGGGCTTGCGGTATTAATTGAATACGCTTTAGCGCCCGCTGCTATTGTTATTTTTATAGGCTCTGCAGTTGAAGCCCTCACTGGGTTTAATGGACCATGGGTATATGCATTATTTTACTTACTATTTGTGGGAATTCATTTAGCAGGCGTAGGTGAAGCACTTAAAGTAATGATGGTAATAAGTGGTTTAGCAGTATTAGCTATTATTGCAACGGCTTTTGTTTTAATTACAAATTTTGATGCATCACGCTTATTTGACGTCCCCGTAACCGATGCAGTGGGAGCCAGTGAGTTTTTACCTTTAGGTTGGTACGGGGTTTGGGCTGCATTACCGTTTGCCATGTGGTTATTTTTAGCGGTGGAAGGTGTACCGCTTGCTGCAGAAGAGGCAAAAGATCCCGCTAAAGATGTGCCAAAAGGCATTATTGGTGCAATGATCTTTTTGTTATTTACTGCTTTTTTAGTTGTTGTTTTAGTGCCTGGCGCTGGCGGTGCTGCTGCAATGGGCGCAAGTGCTGTACCTTTGGTTGATGCATTAAATGCATCGGGTAGTGAGGGCTTAGCAACTGTAGTAAATATATTAGGGCTTGCGGGTTTAGTTGCTTCGTTTTTCTCTATTATTTATGGTTATAGTCGCTTAGTGTTTGCTTTATCTAGAGCCGGATATTTATCGCGTTCGTTGTCGATTACAACTAATCGCAAAGTGCCAGCACGTGCGTTGATTGTACCTGCCGTATTTGGTTTTTTAGTATCACTTAGTGGCGAGGGTGATTTAATACTTGCAATGGCTGTAGTAGGTGCAACGGTATCGTATGCATTAATGGCGCTGAGCCATATTTTACTACGCGTTAAACAACCTGACTTACCTCGCCCTTATAAAACCCCTGGTGGTGTAGTAACTTCAAGTATTGCTTTAGTGCTTTCGCTTATAGCATTAACCGGAGTGTATGCGTTCGACCCTCGTGCATTTTTATACACTATGATGCTGTTTATTGTGGGCGCCGTATATTACTTTGGCTACAGCTCAAAACACTTAGTTGCTAAAAGCGCTGATGAAGAATTTGCAATGTTGGCAGATGCAGAATCTGATTTAGAGATGGCTAAGTAAATATTAATAGTTATTATAAGTGAGGCTAGCCCTCACTTATATTTTTATACAAGCAATACGGTGTAAAAATAGTGCCTGCATGTAAACATCAAGCCCCTTATCTACTTTATTAATATCATTTAAAGCTAAAACTTTATGCTGCCGCGTAGCGCTTTGTTTTGCCCATGCTTGGTTTTTTTGTCCATGCGCTTTCGCTGTGAATTACGGCTGGGCTTGGTGGCTCGACGCGCTTTATTAACTACCGTAGCACTAAGAATTAAATCCTTTAAACGCTTAAGGGCATCTTCTCTGTTTAGCTCTTGGGTGCGGTGGCTTTGCGCTTTAATGATTAAGACGCCGTCTTTGGTAATTCTTGTATCATTTAATGCAAGTAAGCGTTCTTTGTAGAAGTCAGGTAGTTTAGAGCGGTTAATGTCAAAACGTAAATGAATTGCACTTGCTACTTTATTAACATTTTGACCACCGGCACCTTGCGAACGAATAGCTGTGAGCTCTAGTTCCCATTCATCGATAGTGACAGTATTTGAAATTGTTAACATTGTGTTCAGCTCTATTTGTCAAAAATACATTATATCATCAGTACATTAGCTTGTGGTGAATCGACTAAATTCTTAGAACTTAAATAAATTCTCATAAATTGTACTATAAATCAGCCAATATTTTATTTTGTATTGGCAAGTGTTGCTTATTAGTTTCTAATTGGCACTACTTTAATACTAGGAAATGCTCAATGAAAAAAATACTTGTATCACTTAGCTTATTAGCGATGAGTTTCTCAAGCCTTGCAGAGGATATTAACGAAGGTCAACTTCAAAGCTATATGAAAGCACTGCCAGCTGTGACTAGCTGGGCAAGCAGCCAAGAGTCGTTAAAAGACTTAGATTTAGCAAGTATGCTAGGTGGTTCTGCAGATCAAAGTGTTGGCAAACAAAGCTCTTTAGCTAACAGTGCATTAAGCATGATTAAAGAACAAGACCTATACAAAAGCTTTGCGAGTGTTACAAACCGTTACGGTTTTACGCCAGAGCAGCTAGTAACTGTAGGTTCTGAAGTATCAATGGCTTATATCGAAAATCTTAAGTCGGGCCTTTCTGCTGATAATCAAGAAACTGCTAATAAAGTAATGGGCGGTTTTCAAAGTATGAAAAGTGCTAAAGATAAAGGCGCTAGCTCATTAATGAGTTCGTTTGGTAAATCATCAAGCGCAGCTGAGGAGTCTACAGAATCTTTAGTAAGCGAAAACAACCTTGAACTTGTGAGCGAATATATGCCACAACTACAAAAGCTTTTTGCACTTTTATAAGTTTTATTGCTTTAAAAAAAGCGGGCTTATCTAGCCGTGAAATTAAAACGCATAAAAAACGGGGGAGTATTCAATACTCCCCCGTTTTTATTTAGCGTACAGATTATTTAAGATCGAACCTGTCTGCGTTCATTACTTTTACCCATGCATTTACAAAGTCATGTACAAAACGTTCTTTATTATCGTCTTGTGCATAAAACTCACTTAGGGCACGTAAAATAGAGTTTGAACCAAACACTAAATCTACGCGTGTGGCAGTCCATTTAATGGTGCCTGTTTTGCGCTCAACAATATTGTATATACCTGGCTCTAGTGGCTTCCAGTTGTTAGCCATGTCGGTTAGGTTTACAAAAAAGTCGGTAGATAGCGTGCCTACATTATCAGTAAATACACCATGTTTAGTGCCTGCGTAGTTTGTGCCTAGTACACGCATGCCGCCCATAAGTGCAGTCATTTCTGGTGCTGTTAAGCCCATTAATTGGCTGCGCTCTAACAATAGCTCTTCTGAGGATACGCTAAAGTCATTTTTAAGGTAGTTTCTAAATCCATCATGAACAGGCTCAAGCGGATCGAACGATTCTGCATCAGTCATTTCGTCTGTTGCGTCCCCTCGTCCTGGTGCAAATGGTACTGTTACATTAACACCGGCTTGTTTTGCAGCTTGCTCTACAGCCGCTGTGCCACCTAATACGATTAAATCAGCCATGCTTACTGGCTTAGATAAACCCGCTTGTACTTTTTCAAGGGCACTAAGTACACTTGCTAAACGCGCAGGTTCGTTACCTTGCCAATCTTTTTGTGGTGCTAAACGAATACGTGCGCCATTTGCGCCACCGCGTTTATCAGAACCACGATACGTACGCGCACTATCCCACGCTGTATTTATTAAATCACTTGCGCTTACACCGCAATCAAGTAGCTGTGTTTTTAAGCTTGTGATTTCATCGTCTGATAATGTGTAATCAACTGCTGGAATAGGATCTTGCCAAATTAGGTCTTCGCTTGGTACATCTTTACCTAAGTAACATGCTTTAGGGCCTAAATCGCGGTGAGTTAGCTTAAACCATGCGCGTGCAAATACATCAGAGAAGTATTCAAAGTCGTTATAAAAACGCTCAATAATTTTACGGTACGCAGGGTCCACTTTCATGGCCATATCGGCATCGGTCATCATTGGGTTTAAACGAATTGATGGGTCTTCTACGTCTACTGGTTTGTCTTCTTCTTTAATATTTACAGGCTCCCACTGATGAGCGCCAGCTGGGCTTTTAGTAAGTTCCCATTCGTAATTTAAAAGTAAGTGGCAGTATCCGTTATCCCATGTAGTTGGGTGTGTGGTCCATGCACCTTCAAGGCCAGAAGTTACAGTATGACGACCAAAGCCGCCTTCTTTGGTGCTGTTCCAACCTAAACCTTGCTCGTGTACATCAGCTGCTTCTGGCTCTGGGCCTAAATGCTCTGCTTTACCATTACCGTGAGTTTTACCTACTGTATGGCCGCCCACTGTTAGCGCTGCGGTTTCTTCGTCATCCATTGCCATGCGAGCAAATGTTTCACGTACGTGATCTGCCGTTTTTTGTGGATCGGGTATACCATTAACACCTTCAGGGTTAACGTAAATTAGGCCCATTTGTACTGCGGCTAATGGGTTTTCCATGGTGTCTGGTTTTTCTACATTGTCGTAGCGTTCATCACTTGGTGCTAACCATTCTTTTTCTGCACCCCAGTAAATATCTTTTTCTGGATGCCAAATGTCTTCACGGCCGCCCGCAAAACCATAAATTTTAAGACCCATTGATTCGTATGCCATATTACCAGCAAGAATAAATAAATCGGCCCATGAGAGTTTGTTACCGTATTTTTTCTTAAGTGGCCATAAAAGTCTGCGTGCTTTATCTAAGCTTGCGTTATCTGGCCATGAATTTAAAGGCGAGAAACGTTGGTTACCGGTACTTGCGCCACCACGACCATCAGATAAACGGTACGTACCCGCTGAGTGCCATGCCATACGAATCATTAAACCACCGTAATGGCCCCAATCGGCAGGCCACCAATCTTGGCTGTCGGTCATAAAGGTTTTTAAGTCGGCTTTTACTTCGTCTAAATCTAGAGATTTAAATGCTTCTGCGTAGTTAAAATTAGTGCCGTATGGATTTGATTTAGTATCGTGTTGATGAAGAATGTCTAAGTTGAGTGTGTTTGGCCACCAATCGGTGTTTACTTTAGAAACAACTGAATTACTACCGTGCATAACAGGGCATTTACCCGCTGTTGGCTTGCTCATTGTGAAATCCTTATAATAGAAAGGTAAAATACTTAATCAATCAGTATTATTGCTTATGTGTTTATAACTTTTTAAAAAGTAACGGTTATATTTATTTAATAGGCTTACTTTTTACTCAGCGTGCCTACCTAAGTGCTTAAGTATCCTTAATATAGGCGTATAAATTATGCTACGCCAGCCTCAACATACTATTTAAAACGATTGCTCCAATTCATATTTTTGATTGCCCTTACGTTAATGATGTATTTAACAATAAGCTTAAAGTGGCGTTTAAAATAATAGTGAAAAGTCAGATGGCGCTCATATAAAGCATTACGCAAAATAAAATATAAAATCGGTGAATTAACCTTAATCTTTTTACTAGACCTGTGATCGAATTGAAAAATTTCGGCGTAATAGTATGTGAAGGGTTTGAAAGTGGCTTTAGTTTACTAAAGCGCACATTGGAATACCCCCCTTCACCATGAAATTGTAGTTAGATAGTTATAATGATAAAGGTGCATTACTTAAGCCCAATGCACCTTTACTTTATAAACCGAATACTTTGAGTATTCTTATATTTTTAACTAGTTGAATTGAATTAAGTATTTGTTCATAAATATTCAGTTAGTATGAAGTTGTTCTCCTGTGAATCCCTACGACATATTGTTGTTTTAAGCAGTTTTTGCCAGCTCACCTTGAGCTGGTTTTTTTTGCCTATTTTTACTCAAATTACCTGAGCATGGGTAATATGCTCACGTTTTACCCTATTATTGCTAAGCTCACTAGGCTAAAAAATTCTCACAACTATTGCTCCTATCTAAATTAGGTCAATTTTAATCCACAAAGAACAACACGCCCTAGTGCCATTAAGCCCTGCATGTTAAAGTTATTACAGTAATTAATTTAATTAGGCGTACCAATGCGTTATTACCTATCTGTACTTTTTGTTTGTTTAACTTTGTTTTCGGGCATAGTGAACTCTGCTGAAAAGCAACCAGCTTCACCTACAGCACAACAAGAGCAACAAGCTCTTCAACAACTCAAAGAGCCTATGTATAAGCCGCTAATGGAACGTTACATATTAGATGAGCTAAAAGCAGTTAGGCAAGATCAGCAAAAGCTTCGTGAAGATGTAACTAAGCAGGTTACTCATGCGCAGCTTGATACTGCCGATCGCGCATTAACGTACACTACAGATACCATTAATAATGTGTTTTTTATAATTACCGCTACGGCGTCGATTTTAGTTTTAGTGGGTTGGAACTCGTTGCGCGATGTTAAAAACAAAGTAGAAGATATTGTAAATACGCGTGTGAGTGTAATTACAGACGAGTATGAAGACCGATTAAAAATTCTTGAAGAAAAACTACGCGTTCGCTCAGAAGAAATACTCAGCAACCAAGAACGCATATCGGTGACTAACGAAGTTCATTCGTTGTGGATGCGCGCAAACCTAGAAAGTGATTTTGCAAATAAAATTGAAATTTTTGATGAAATACTCAATCGCAAACCTGAAGATGTGGAAGCCATTGCTTATAAAGCCGATGCACTACTAGAAATTAATGAAACAGCACAAGCCATTGAGCTGTGTAATCAAGCTATTGATATAGATAGTGACTATGGTTATGCCTATTGGCAACGAGCCTGTGCTTATGCACTAACACATAAGCATGCTGATGCATTAGCCGATATTAAAATGGCACTTGAATACTCCCCAAACTTACGTAATGAATTATTACACGAGAGCGCATTTGCAAGCCTGCATGACAACGACAGCTTTAATACGATAGTGGCTGGTGAAGTTGTTTAAGCACTCAGAATTTGGCCTGTATGATTAGGCGCAACACCATAAAAAAGGGCCTTGGCCCTTTTTTTGTTTTTAAAGGTAAAGTTTGTTGTGTAATTAGAAGCTTAACTGCGCTCTACAAACTCAGCTCTAGCGTAGAGCTAAGATCAAAAGTGATTAATTCACAAAGAGGTTTAGAGACGCTGCGCTTTTAGAGAAGAGCTTAGAAGTTAAAATAATAAAAACAATCAGAAACTGTGCTTCTAACATGAGCAACAAGTCATACTCTAAACTTGGTATAAACACAACTATTCGCGCAGGTTAGAAGCTTTTAAAGCAACGCTTGTACTTTTATAATGCCGAGTCAGCATTGGTTTTGCTCTTCTCGTTTGCTCCTCCTTTTCTTCTCTGCGTGCATATTGTTTTTTAGGGCTGTTATACACAAATAGGTTTAGAGATGCTGCGCTTTTAGAGTAGTTAGCTTAAGTGCTTCTCGCGCGAGCAAGCTTAGCGCCTACCTGAGAAACTTACACTCAGCAGTTTAATTTACCTGTAGACGCGCTGCTTACAGGCGTTTAAAAACGAAGTTTTTAGGATGGTTGAATTAATACCAACCCGCAATAATACTTAATCATTTTTAGGGGCTAAACGTGTCGCTACCTGCGTAAAAAAATTCTCATTTAGAACAACTAAATAGCGAATTTTTTGCCTAGCTATCAACACGTTTTTCCATCCTCAAAATAGATCACTTAATTAAGCGAATTGGTATAAGTAATTAGAAGCTGCTACCCATTTTCTTCAGGCATAAAAAAAGCCGCATAAAATGCGGCTTTGGAGGTTAGTCTCACTTCACTTTGGGCGTGTCTCCAAAACTTAGTGAATACGTTACCAAGGAACTGTTATATATTATTTAAGCTATTGACTCTAATGCAATTTTAACCATTTCGTTAAACGTGCTTTGACGCTCATCAGCAGGTGTTGCTTCACCGGTGATTACGTGGTCACTTACTGTAAATAATGCCATTGCGTTTGCGCCGTATTCAGCTGCAACGCCGTATAAACCAGCTGTTTCCATATCTACTGCTAGCATGCCTAACTTGTCTAAGTCTTTATAGAACGAGTCGTCTGCTTGGTAGAAAGTGTCGGTTGTAAATACGTTACCTACTTTTGCTTCTATTCCTAGCTCTTTAGCGGCGTTTACACCGTTTAAAAGTAGATCAAAGTTAGCAATAGCAGCAAAATCGTAGCCACGAACACGTGCTCGGTTTACGTTTGAATCTGTGCTTGCACCTTGTGCAAAAATTACGTCACGGATTTTGATATCTGTGCCAATACCGCCACACGTACCAATACGTATAATATTTTTAACGCCAAAGCTTACAATTAGCTCACGTGCATAAATAGACATTGATGGAATGCCCATGCCTGAACCCATGATGCTTACTGGCTTGCCTTTGTAAGTACCAGTGAAACCGTACATATTACGAACACCTGTAACTTGTACTGCATCATCTAAAAAGTTTTCAGCAATATATTGCGCACGTAGCGGATCGCCTGGCATTAATACTGTTTCGGCGAAATCACCAACGTTCGCACTGATATGCGGAGTACTCATTAATTGTTTTCCTTTTTATTTGGCGTTGTTAGCTCATTTAAAAAGCTGTCGCCGTAATCAAGCGCAGATAAGTTAAACCACTGTGCCAGTGTTTGACCGATATCTGCAAAGCTGTTGCGTTCACCTAGAGGTGTGTTACTCATACCTGGTTTATATGCAATAACCGGTACGTATTCGCGAGTGTGCTCAGAACCTGGAAAGGTTGGGTCACAACCGTGATCTGCAGTGATCATTAATATGTCATCTGCGTTTAACTGCTTTAGTATAGTTGGTAAATAGTCATCAAATTCTTTTAATGCTTTTGCATAACCTACTGGGTTACGGCGATGACCAAATTTTTCATCAAAATCAACTAGGTTAGTAAATATTAAGCTGTGATCTGGTGCGCTTTTCATTACTTCGCTGGTTTTTTCTAGCAAGTTCATAAGCCCAGGTGCTTTATGCTTTTGGGTTATGCCCTGATGCGCGTAAATATCTGAAATTTTACCAATACTAATTACTTCGCCGCCGTCTTTTGCTAACACATCTAGCAATGTTGGTGCTGGCGGAAGCACTGAATAGTCGCGACGATTACCCGTTCGAGCAAAGTCTTGGCTATTTGAACCCAAAAATGGCCGCGCAATCACTCGTCCTATATTCATTTCATCAAGTAGCGCCCGTGCGATTTCGCAAACTTGATAAAGCTTCTCTAGGCCGAATGACTCTTCATGCGCGGCTATTTGAAACACGCTATCAGCTGAGGTGTAACAGATTGGTTTACCTGTTTTTACGTGCTCTTCACCTAGCTGCTCTAAAATGGTTGTTCCCGATGCATGGCAGTTGCCTAAAATGCCAGGAATACCAGTACGAGCTATAAACTCGTCTATAAATTCTTGTGGGAAACTTGGCTGTGTTTTTGGGAAATATCCCCAATCAAATAACACAGGTACTCCTGCCATTTCCCAATGACCTGATGGCGTGTCTTTTCCGCTAGATAATTCTTTAGCGTAACCCCATGCTCCTTGAGAAGCTTGGCGGTCTGAAATTAAACACGGTTCTCCACCGGCAGCTTCACATGCATCCACTAACCCAAGTTTTGATAGGTTAGGAAGCGATAATGCAGCGCCTGTTTCGTCGTAATATGCTTTTAGTAAGTGAGCGAATGTATTAGCCCCAAGATCGCCGAATTTATCTGCATCTGGTGCTGCACCGATTCCTAGGCTATCTGCCATTAAGATAATTGCTCTTGCCATTTTGACCTCACTTTGATTCTAGGTGGTTACTTTATCCGCTGATCGATTTTTCCGTACAGGACAAAAGTCCTGTTTCATAAAACCTAAACATTATAAATTTGCATTCTTAAGCGAAGCAAAAGAGATTAATCGTGTCTTTTTTGCTATTGTGATCTACCAACAATATATCCTTCTGTGTGGGTGAGAACTTTAGTGACACGAACTACTATTATAGCTATTGCAGGCGCGTCTGCGTCGGGCAAATCTCTTTTTAGCCAAACTATATACAATGAATTGGTTAATGAGCTTGAACCAGGCGCTATCGCCATTATTGAAGAAGATGCTTACTACAAGGATCAGTCGCATTTACCGATGGCGCATCGTACGCAAACGAATTACGACCATCCTGATGCATTTGAACATGCGTTAATGCTTGAGCATTTAACACAGCTTCGTAGTGGAAATTCAGTTGAAGTACCAACGTATGATTATGCACAGCATACACGTAGCGAGAAAACTCGCCGAGTGCCTGCTGCTAAAATACTCATTGTTGAAGGTATTTTATTATTGAGTGACAAAGCGCTTAATAAAGAATTTGATATTAAGGTGTTTATAGATACGCCTTTAGATATTTGCTTAATGCGTCGTATGCAACGTGATATGGAGCAACGAGGCAGAACATTACAATCTGTTGTTGAGCAGTATCAAGCAACTGTTAGACCGATGTTTTATCAATTTATTGAGCCTTCTAAGCATAACGCAGATTTAGTTGTGACTCGAGGCGGTATGAACCGCGTTGCGATTGATATAATAAAAAGTAAGATAAAATATTTACTACAAGAATAACAACGGGAAACATTTGTATGACAACATTTATGAGCTTAGTGGGCATGTGTGTGCTACTAAGCATTGCCTTTGCGGCATCAACTAATCGCAAGGCAATTAATTTAAGAACCGTTGGTATAGCATTTGCTATGCAAGTAGTTATCGGCGGTTTTGTCCTGTTTTTTGAAGCAGGAAAAAATGTGTTAACGAGCATGTCAGCATCCGTATCGTCGGTTATTGGTTATGCAAACGACGGTATTGGGTTTTTGTTTGGCCCACTTGCCTCACAAGACACATTAGGTTTTATTTTTGCGATTCAAGTTTTGCCTGTTATCGTGTTTTTCTCAGCACTTGTTGCTGTGTTATATCACCTTGGCATTATGGATTGGATAATTAGGATTTTAGGCGGCGGTTTACAAAAATTATTGAAAACCTCTCGCACAGAATCGCTTTCAGCAACGGCAAATATTTTTGTTGGTCAAACTGAAGCACCGCTGATAGTTAAGCCATTTATAGCAACAATGACTAAATCGGAATTGTTTGCAGTGATGGTAGGTGGCTTAGCCACTGTGGCAGGCTCTGTAATGGCCGGTTACGTTATTATTGGCGTAGATCTTAAGTACTTAATAGCAGCGAGCTTTATGGCTGCTCCAGGTGGTTTTTTAATGGCCAAGATGATTGTGCCAGAAACTGAAACGCCTAAAGATAACTTAGCTGATTTAGATTTAGATGACGAAGATAAGCCTGTAAATGTAATTGATGCAGCTGCATCAGGTGCAGCAAACGGTATGCATTTAGCACTTAATGTAGGTGCAATGTTACTTGCTTTTGTAGCGCTAATTGCACTACTAAACGGTTTATTAGGTGGTATTGGCGGGTGGTTTGATTACCCAACATTAACGCTTCAAGAAATATTAGGTTATGTATTTGCTCCTGTTGCATGGTTACTAGGTGTGCCATGGGATGAAGCAATTATAGCCGGCAGCTTTATTGGTCAAAAGATAGTAGTGAACGAGTTTGTTGCTTACTTAGACTTTATAAATTATCGCGATACGTTAAGCGCGCACACACAAGCAATTGTTACTTTTGCTCTATGTGGCTTTGCTAACTTATCATCGATAGCCATTTTACTAGGTGGGTTAGGCGGTATGGCGCCTAGTCGGCGGAAGGATATCGCACGCTTAGGGCTCAGAGCAGTGTTAGCAGGATCTATGGCTAACCTTATGAGCGCAGCAATTGCTGGGTTTTTCCTCTCGCTAGCTTAGAAACTTATTGAGATGAACACCGGTGTTGCAAAACAAGAGGATAGCGCTTTAAGGGGTTAAAGCTCTATCTGACTTGAACGATACTTCACCAAGGGCCGCAAGGCCCTTTTATCGTTTTAGGCCTTCCAGATTTATACACTTCCAACCTTCAAGCTATTTAACCTTATTTATGGTTATATATAACTCAAATAAACCAATATCTTAGTAACAAATTCACATAAATATTTTTTGTGTTTTTCGTATTTTCAGCCACACTTATATTACTTAAGCTAACCGACTAACGATCCGCTATTGTGAAATATATTCTTTATTCTCTTTTTTTAATTTGTTCTGTGTATGTTCAAGCAAAAGAACCCATCCTTGTTGTTACAGAGTTAGCACCGCCAAACCAAGTGTTGATTGATGGTGAGGTAGCAGGTGAAGGCACTCAATTTATTAGAGATATATTTGCTGAGGCTGATCTAACACCTAACATTCAAATGTACCCTTGGGCACGTGCTTATAAAATTGCAGATGAGCTTAAAAATACCTTTATATACAGCCTTGCACGCACTGTAGAGCGAGAAGACAAATTTTATTGGATAGGACCTGTCGGACGTTTTGAACTAGGCTTTATTGGCCTATCAGAGCGAGATGATCTTATTATAAACACTACTGAACAAGCCAAAGTGTACAAAATTGCTATGCAGCGCAATGACTTTTCAACACAAACCCTCGCAAAACTGGGGTTTGAAGTTGTTTTAACCTCTGATATTCAAAAGTCATACTCTTTACTACTAGCTAAAAAAGTAGATTTAATTGTAGATGATCCTTTGTTCATGCAGCAGATGAGTGATTATCTAAAGCTCAAACCAGCACACTTAAAGTTTATTTATAAAATAGATGAGCTAACAATTGATGCTTATTTAGCTGCAAATAAAAAAACAGATATGCATTTAATAGAAGCACTGCAAGCTGCATTTTTAAAAATAAAGCAAAAGAAAGAGCTGCCTTACAGGCACTAACATTAGCGCTTATAACGTTTTTTATAAGCCGAAAAGTTATCCTTCTTTTTAAGCTTTTCAAACTCCCTATTAAAACGCTCTACAATGTAATTGGGTACTGATTTATTAAACGCGATGTAGTTACCTGCTATCTCAGGTAATGGTAATTCCTGCAGCCTAACGACATCGTCTTCACTATACCCAAAAGGCGAAAGTTGATAACCAATGGTGTATTCAGAGCCTAAAATCAAATCTATTTTACTATTTAAAAACAAGTGCATATATTGCTTTTCATCACCTATGGACAAAAGGTTTTTACCTGCTTCAAACCCTACTTTTTTAATTATGGATTCGTAAATATCCCCTCTTACGATAGCAAGTGAAAACTGCTTTGCTTCATTTAAGCTATTCATTTTTAACTGAGTATTTTTTTTAAGTTTATAAAAAAATGTTTCACTGGATGCCAAAGGCCCTACCCAATTAAAAATAGGCGTTCTTTGAGATGTCTTAGCGATAGAGATAATACCTGAATGCTTTTCTTTTTGGACTAGGCTGTAAGCACGTTTCCAAGGAAGTATTTTAAATTCACAGGTAATGTCTGACGCAATGCATACATCTTTTACAATATCGAGATTTATGCCAATAAGTTGACCCGCTTTGTTTTCAAAATTGTATGGCGAAAAGTGCTCAGTGTAGACCGTGAGCTTGAAATCTTCAGCCTGTGCGTAATGACTAATAAATATAAAAACAAGTATAAGGAAGGATTTAATGATAACGATACCTACTGATGAACTTACATTAATAATAGGTGCAGCTTAGGTTGTGTCAAATTTCAGACACAAAAAAAGCGCCTTAAGCGCTTTTTTTCATTTTACTTAAAAAGTAAAATTATACAGCTGTGATGTTATCAGCTTGTGGACCTTTTTGACCTTGTGAAAGAGTGAACTCTACACGTTGGCCTTCAGCTAAAGTTTTGAAACCTTCGCTTTTGATTGCTGAGAAATGTGCGAAAACGTCTGGGCCATTTTCTTGCTCGATGAAACCAAAACCTTTAGACTCGTTGAACCACTTAACTGTACCTGATACGATGTTAGACATTGTAATATCCTGATATAAAATAAAAAATATGCTCATAAGAGCGGGTGTAGCAAAAAATGAGATGGTACTTTAAAAACTTCAGGACGGTACTACAAGTATTACTTATACAACATCGAAATGGAGATTTATAGCTTACATGCTTTCTTTCTAGCTGCAACCCACTATATAGATTTTTTAAAATATGTCAAGTACCTATCTATAATCAGAGTGATAAACAACCAAAACCGCTTTCCTTGGTTATTAAAATTCAAATTCTAATGCGAGCCTAAAACTATGATTTTTTTCTGATTGGCTTATCTCAGTGATAAAACCCGCTTCCCATTTTAACTGCTTTTGTCCATCAAAACGCTGCAAACCTATAAACCCAGGCCCTATACCAATAAAGTCTTCACCTACGTACACCTCAATAGATGGCTGAAAAGCAGAACGGTAGCGATAGCGATATTGCGCTCTAAACTCGCTTTCCCATTCATTTTGAATATCCTGCCCCCACTCGTAAACCAAAAAAGCATTCATAGTTAAGCTTGTTTTGCCAAACTCTTTTTCGATCACAAAACCCGAAGTTGCTTCATACACATCTTCATTATGTTTTTTTTCAAGCTCAAATAATGCCCCCCAATCAGCCCATAATTTACCTTGCTCAATTAATTGCCAGCGTAGTTCAAGCTCATAAGCTTCTAAACCAAAGTCGCCGTTGTCATCTCGCTCACCAACTATGTAACCTTCTAGTGCCATTGTATCGTTAATAGCTCCACCACCACCCAAACGCTGCGCTAGTATGTTGCCACTACCTGTTTGGTGCGACACTAACCGCCATTCAAACTCTCGCTCAAAAGTTAAAACATAGGGGTGATATACCTTATCAACAACAATTCCATCGGCCTTTGCTGGGATTGAAAGTACCAACAAACAAAAAACGGTAAAGCTAAGCGCTAAATATAGGTTGAGTGCTTTCATACACGTTCCTTAGATATTGAAGCCGAAATAACATAACAAAGTGATAAAAATATCACGCTACTAGTACTATATATAAGTACACTCATTAGATCAGGGGTAGCCTCGTAACCAACAAGAGCACGCAGTACGCGCCCGAACTCAGAGTTTTCGCTTAATACATCGCGTAAATCCCACACGGTTGCGGTGTTGGTAATTAAGTCTATTTGGCTTGCCAAATCCAGTGCAACTAATAACTTAGCCGCGCTGTTAAAAGCAAGCAAAGTAAAAAGCGGATACATACCAAAGCGGTGCTTAATTGCATTCATTAAAAAGTACAGCAATACGCTAAAACTTAAACAAATTCCAACACCTAATAAAGTGCCAATAAATAAGCTTTGCCCTGCATCATTACTTTGCCAAAAACTGGTGAGGTAAATAATATAGTGGCTTAAATACAATGTTATTGTGCTTATAACAGCAATATAAAAAGCCGCTGATTTTTGCTTTATTGCAAATACTAATACGGCTATAAATATAGTAATACATAGCCCTATTTGTGAGTACTCTAGCCCTTGGTGTTCAAACCACTGGCTCACCCATGATGCACTTTGCATGTACAAAAACGACATGAGCGCGCCAATTAATAAAGCAGACCCTATTTTTAAAGCGCTTTGTTTTTTAACTACTTGTAGTAGCACTAATAAAATAGCCACAGGTAGTAATTGATTAAGGCTCATGACTAAACTAGTTATTAGCATGCTGCGCCTCCTCATCACCAACTATTACAACGCCCCTTGCTGTATTGGGCGAAAACTCACCAAAAAATTCGTAATACCCTTTACTAAGCGGTCCTATATAAATAATGCTTTTACGGTTTGGGTAGAGTACTTTTTCTCTGTTTAGATCAAAGCTATCAAACTCTTCTGGTGTGCTATCTTGGTTTTCTATCAATAGTTTTACTTTTTTATTCGCGGGAATGGTAATTTGCGAGGGATAAAACAAATGATCTTTTAAAATAATAAGGTACTCTTTACTCGCCGCGTTAAACGACAAAAATAGCAAACAACAAAGGCACTGATTAAATAGACGTTTAGTCACTTATCACTCCTGAAAAAGTAACCTTAACGGTTAGTCCACCTAAAGGGCTATTCGCTAAATGAATAGTTGCGCCATAAATAGCAATTATGTGTTGAACAATCGCCATACCTAAACCGGCACCTTGCTCGCCTGATGGATGCTGATCACCACCTACGCGATAAAAGCGATTGAATATTCGCTCTTTTTGCTCTTCAGTCATACCCGCACCAGAATCATCAATTTGCCAACTAAAGCCGTTATTACTTGATACTAATTTAATTATAATTTGACCATTATTGGGTGTGTACTTTATGGCATTGCTAAGTAAATTAGCGATGAGTGTGGTTAATGTAAATTCATCACCATTAATTACAAAATCATCGCCTTCAAGACTAATGGTTTGGTTTTTTTCATCTATTTTGTCGTATTGATCCGATACGACTTGCTGAGTAATCGTTAGCAATGATTGTTCGCTAAATTGCCTCTGCCATTGTTCAGGCTGAGTGCGCCCTAAAATTAGCATTTGCTCGACAATATTACTTAAGCGATTAATGCCCTGCGACATAGCTTGTAATTCTTGATGGTCTTGCAGATTACTTTGTTTATTAGCCAAATTGTGTACATTAATTTTTAAGCTACTGAGCGGGGTACGTAATTCGTGAGCTGCATCTGAGGCAAAAAAGCGCTCCCGCAAGTAGGCTGTTTCTACGCGTTTAAATAAGTCATTTAAACGATTAATAACCGGTTTAATTTCTTCGTCAGTTACTTGCCAGTTAATTGGCGTAAAGTCGTTCGCTTGGCGAGACGCCAGCTGCTTAGATAATCGGGTAAGAGGGGCTAATGCGTATTTAACAAAAAAACTTATAAAAATAGCAAGCAGAGGGACAGCCCATAACATAGGTAACATTGCAGATAAAATAACGGCTTCAGCTAATTCAAACCGCTTTGACATAGGCTCAGCAACGATGACTTTACGGGTGTTTTTACTCATCACAAACACTCGCATGCGCTGCCCTGCTACATTGGCAGTTTGAAAGCCCTCGCTAAAACTAATTTGGTTATTCGTTAAACTCGATGAGCCACTAAGTAAACTATTATTTTGCCAAATTTGATACAACAACTGAGCACTATTATTGCTTACTTGTACTGCATTTGTGCTTAGTGCTAATGGTTGTTCAATTAAAACGCCAGTCACTATTTTAAGTTCATTATCAAGCAAGTTTTCGCCGTGGAGCATGCTTTTTTGATAGCCTTTTACTAATGCTAAAAAGCAAGTAAGCACCATCATTGAAAGTAAAATTAACGTCAGACGTTTACGAATAGACATTTTCAACCTCGAAAAATAAACACACCCTAACGCTTACCAACCACGTAGCCAATGCCACGTAAGGTTTTAATAAAATCACTAGGGAATTTTTTACGAAGATGATGAATATGCACCTCTATGGCATTAGAGCCAACTTCTTCACCCCATTGGTAAAGTTTGTTTTCGAGTTGTTGTTTTGATTGTACCCTTCCCTGATTTTCCATCAGCGCTTTTAAAAGCATATATTCTTTTCGCGGTAGTGTAAGTGACTGCCCACTTAGTTTAACTGTATGAGCAGAAGTATCCATTACTACATCACCACAGCGCAATAAGCATGATTGCGTTTGGTTAATGCGCCGGCTTGCTACACGTAAACGGGCAAATAGCTCAGCGGGGTCAAACGGCTTTGCAAGGTAATCATCTGCCCCCATATCGAGCCCTTGGACTTTGTCGTCAATACTGCCGCGAGCAGTTAAAATAACCACCGGTATTACTTTTTTTTGCGCTTTAATATGCTTTAAAACTTGCGAGCCATCGCCATCAGGCAATCCTAAATCGAGAATAACAAGCTCAATCTCACCACTAGAAAGGCACTCTAAGGCGTGCTTTACTGTGCCACTGTGCTCTACGCTGTAGCTCTCTTGGCGCAAAGAGCGAATAAGCCCTTGCGCCACTAAATGATCGTCCTCAACGAGTAATAAATGCATTATGTGTTTATCTTTTTAATTTTTTATCTACTTTTGCCAATAGCTGACTTATTGCTTGTTGACGATATTTATCTGCTTTTGCCCGAGTATCACGAATCCCAGCAGCTTGTGCTACGAGTAGTCGTGCTTTAGCTTGTTTATAATCGCCTTCGTCATACAAGTATTCACCGTATAAGTAATTAGTATCAATGCCTTCGAGATTAAAAGCGAGCGCTTGTTTAAATAATTTTTCAGCTTTGTCGTCATCACCAAAACCAATTGGCCAACCAGGTACTTTGCTATAAAGCGTTGCAAGGCTTGCGTAAGCGGAGCCATTTAATGCAGTGCCATCTATTGAAAGTGCATTTTCGAGTGACGCTTTTGCTTCTTTTGCTAAACCAAGTGCGCCCAAGCCCCCTTTTGCGCCAGCAAAACTAGCTAACACAATGCCATTCCAAATATGTGTTTGCGCTGAGCTTGGATAGTTTTTAACAAATAATGCGCTTTGCTCACTTAGTTGTGTAAACGCGTCTATTTGCGCATCGTCTTCAAGTTCGTAATTAGCAATTGCCCACTTTTGTTGAATATCGGTTAAGTCTTGCGCTTCATCTGCGTGTACTGCAGTTGCAAATACAGCCGTTAATATTAAATAAAATGCGAGTGTAAATTTATACATAATTTTGCCTTTGTGTGTTTGTTAACTTAAAAAACGTTTAATTTTAGGAAGTTGCTTTGCAATAGCGTTATCAACAACGTTTGGGAATACGCCATTTATGCGTGCAAATAATTTTTCAGGAAAACCAATAAAGCGCCTTGTTTGGTTTGAACTTATAAGTGCTAATAACTCTTGAGCAACTAGTTCTGGCGAGTCCATTTTATTACCGAGTTCTTTATTCAGCGCACGGGTTTTGCTGTTATTAATGGTGGTGTCAGTGGCTCTTGGTGCTAGGTAAGCGACTTTAACACCCGAACCGTTTAGTTCGCGCGAAAGCGCCTCTGTAAAACCACGTAAACCAAATTTACTGGCGCAATAAAGCGTTTGAAACGGGTAGCCAATACTGCCAAACGATGATCCCACGTTAACAATGGTGCCTTTGGTATACGCTAACTGCCCTAAAAATAGCTGGCATAATTTAATAGGCACCGACAAATTAGTAACGAGTATATTATCTATTTGATCATTACTTGTGTGCTCTAAGCTTTGCATTGTATTTATACCGGCATTGTTAATAAGTAACTTAACGCCGCCGAGTTGCTTGGCTTTTATTGCTAAGTTAATCCGTGTTGTATCGTCGGTTAAATCGCCAGTAAATATTTCACTGTCTGGGCATACACTACTGAGCTCTTCAAGGGCTTGGGTATTTCGCCCTACAAGCAGTAACTTCCACCCTTTTGCATATAGGGCTTTAGCAATCGCTTGCCCTATTCCGCCTGTTGCGCCAGTGAGCACACATAAAGAGCTACTCATGCCAATTTGCCTTGTGCACTTGCTTTAAAAAACGGTTCGTCATCGAGTCCACGAAATATATCGCCGTATAAACGATAAAAGCGCTTTGCACCATGAAGTATGGCTTGCTGATCCGCCTCGTCTGTTATTTGGTTCATTAGGTTTTCAAAAAACTTTACATGCTCTATATCAAGCGCGCCGTGAGAGGTTAAATAACTAAATGCTTTTTTAGGTAAGCCCACAGCATTTGCAATGTTTGAAGCCGCGCCATCAGCAAGCGCTATAGAAGTGCCTTCAAGCACATGCACCATGCCAAAAAAGCTCAACGGATTTTTACGTGCAATGGAGTCGTACGCATACGACACCATCATTTCGGTAGCCAATTGCGGCTGACTACACCGTACTGTTTCTTTGTCAAAACCACAGGCTGCAATGTCATTAAGTACCCACTCTTGATGACCAATCTCTTCTTCAATATATTCTGCGACTGCTTCGCGCAGCCATTCTTGATCGTCGGTTAATCGTGCACCAACCGACATCATTAATGGCACAGTGTGCTTAACATGGTGATACGCTTGCGCTAAAAACGAGGCGTATTCTTCAAGTGATGCTTCGCCTTTAAAAACACGCTGGATAATCGGCGCTGCAAGCAGGTAGTTTTGCTCTTGTTTAGTTTGCTCTTTAAGGGTGTTAAAAAAATCACTCATTAATTACTTCTCCAAGTCGGTAAAATTGATCAAATACGGCATGGTACTGCTTACTTATGGCATCTCGTTTTGGGCGATTATTTGTGGTTAATAATCCTTGTTGCACACTTAATGGGGCAGTTAAACGATGCCATTTTTGAATTCGTGCATAGTCGGGTAGTTGTTTATTAATAGCGTTAATGTATTGCTCTAACACCGGGTTACTTAGCTTTGAATCGGCATAAATAATGGCGGTTAAAAAAGGTCGACCTTCACCAAACACAACCGCTTGTAAAATACCGCTTTGACTTAGTAATAGTGATTCAGGCCACTCGGCACTGATGTTGCGACCCATGCTGGTAATAATTAGGTTTTTTAGGCGGCCTTTAATAAATAAGGTATTTTGATGCTGCTCGACTAGATCGCCAGTTGCATACCACTGGTTTTTGTCGTGAGGTTGATGATTTAAGTAACCTAAAAACAAATCGCCTTTTATAAAAAGCTGGCCATTTTCAATTTTGGTTTGAATATGAGGTAACACAGAGCCGGCACTGTGGATGTTATCGTTTGTGGGCGTATTTAAACTAACTACAGATGCCGCCTCAGAAAGACCATAACCTTGGTATACCGGTAAATTTAAGCTACGCGCTTTGGTTAATAGCATTTCGCTGACAAGCGCACCACCTACGGCAATAAACTGTAACGAACTAGGCGGTTGCCACCCATCTTCTGCAAAAGTAACTAAGCATGCTAATAGTTCAGGCACTAAAATAAGCGTATTTGGCTTAACTTTATCAATCGCAGCAATAAACTGTGCGGGCTGTTTTAATGCAGTACCAACAAAGCCTAATTCATTTAACGGCATTAAATGCACTGTACCGCCACTTTTTAAAGGGGCATACACACCGGCTATATTTTCAAGCAATACAGCAAGCGGCAATAAACATAAATGCACAGGCTTTTTAATATTAATTTTATCGCACAGAGATTGAGCTACCTGCATTTGACTCTTTGCAGATAAACACACGCCTTTTGGTTGCCCAGTCGATCCTGATGTAAATGTTACTTTTTGAGTATCTGGAAAATAACTGACGGGTTTAACTACAACAATTTCGTAAATATTTAACGTGTAAAACTCAAACATAGTAATCGATGCAGTCGGCTCCCCAAGTAAAGGGTTTGCCGTGTCGCAAATAAGTAAATTAGCGCCGCATTGAGCTAGTACATATTGAGTTTGTTGTTCACTAAAAAAGTGAGCAATTGGCACAGCCACTTTACTAGAAACTGCAGTAGCGGCATCAATAACAAGCCAAGCTGGCGTATTATCGAGCTTATAAGCGATACATTTGCCGTTAAAACTTTGTAGTATTTTTACTACTTTTTGTATTTGCTGATTAAACTCGTCCACGTTAATTTCAAGTGTTTGCTCTTTATTATGGGCAATAATTAATGGCGATATTGCATGGGTATTATAGTAATTCATACATTCACCAATGCATTTACCAAAGAATTAATACTTGAGTGGTTTTGCTGCATCAAACTATAAAGCATTGGGGTATTTAATACTTGTTGGTGAGCTTGCTCTAGGCTCACAATGCATACTGTTGGTTGGTTGGCGTAATAGCTGCCCCACTTTAATGGGTTCTCAACTACAAAACTGCTCGCAAGTGCAATTTCGGTACACGTAACACCAAGTAAGCGCAATAAAGCACGCACTTTGTTGGTTGCACAAAACACTAAATGTTTTGCCCCCACACTTTGCAGAGCTTCGTTAACAATAATAAAATGTGCAAGTGTTGCTCTTCGGTTTGTAGAGCAGAGATTACCAAGTTCAAAAATCTTATTGCGAGAAATGCTCTCATCTAAAAAATCTTCAACGGGTGATGCTAAATATTGCTCAATAAACAATGGCGAAGTTGCTTGCCTTAGCCCTAACGTGCACTTTCCTTGCTCGGTAACGTATTGGCAAAGTAGTGGCATAAAAGAAGTAAGCTTAGCGTTATACGCAACTAAAAACCCTTCTTTAACTGTGTTTTCTAACGCACTTCTATGCTCATCATTAACGCGAGCACTAACAAAGCGTGAGTTATTTTGAATATAAACGGGTGAAGAAGGTAGGTGTGCTAATTGCATAAACATCGCTCATATAAAGTGTATGTTTGTAACTTAGCGAGCGAAACTTAAAGAAAACTTAAGAAACCTTAATTTAAATAAAAAAGCGCCTTAATTATTAAATTAAGGCGCTTCAGGATGAAAACTGTTTAAAAGCTTAATAAGCTAAGCTATTAAAAATTATAAGCTATCGACATTTTAAATTGCGTAGGCGCCCCCGGATAAACCCACAAAGCGTTGTAACTACTTTGAGCGTAGTCTTCATTAAAAATGTTATTAATGCTCACATTCAGCTCTGTTTTATCTGTTAAATTTAATTGACCAAACAGGCCGACCAATTGGTAACTTGGTAGTCTAAAGCTCAAATCTGCGGCATCACCTAGGCGGCTGCTGGTATATTGGTAACTTGCACCAAATTCAAGCTCTTTACCCATTAATGCTGTTTGATGGCTAAGTGTAAGGTTTAGATTGTTTTTTGGTACATTTACCAGTGGGCTGCCTTTTTCTATTGGCACGCCCCAATCGGCATTAATAATGTCGTTTGCTGTGGTGGCATCTATATAGGCGTACGATAAGTTAAATGCTGTTGCATCGGTAATATAGGTATTTAAATCAAGCTCAAACCCTTTGCTATCAGCTTTACCAATGGGAGCCGAAAAACCAACGTTTACAGGGTCTGCTACTAACATATTACTTTTAGAAGCATCAAAAAATGCCACAGTACCGTTTACACCTAAGTATTCAAACTTAGCACCAACTTCAAACGAGTCGCTGTACTCAAAGCCAAACGGGTCGCCGTTTGCATCAGTACCGCTCAGTGGTAAAAAGCCTTCAGAGTAACTGCTGTAAAAGGTTATAGTATTATTTAGTTCATACACTACGCCAACGCGTGGGCTTATTTGGCTTTCAGAGCTGGTCGAAAACACACCGCTGTTTGTTTCTAAAATATCTTGGTCTACGTTGTCAAACCTTAGGCCCACTAATAGCTTAAATCTGTCGGTAATATCCATTTGGTCTTGAACATACATACCGTACGCCTTTTGCTCTTCGTCGTTTTCGTAAAGCAAGCTTACTGCTGGGCGTTCAACATCGTAGTTTGGCTCAAAAATATCAACAGTATAAGTGCCGTTACCGCCTCGATAGCGAGAAAGCGCCGTGCGTAAATCGTACTTGTATGCATCAGCACCTATTAACATATGGTGCGTAATACCGGCTGTGTCTACACTGCCGCTTAGCTCAAACTTTACACTTAAATCTTCTACTTCGTAGTCGCGATAGCGCTGCTGGCGGGTAAGTGTGCGGCCATCGTCAAATAACGATTGGCGTGACGGTGCAAGTTCTGCATCTGACGAAAAACCCGTTAAGCTAGAGTCTCGATAATTTGCACCTACAACGAGTGACCATTCGTCGTTAATATCGTGGTTAAGCGTAATTTGGTGGCCTCGAGAGTAAACCTGCGTGTCTCCATCGTTTGGGTTACCTAAATAGCGCGAGCTTGGTACGGTGTCAAAATCGTTATCGAGTACGACAACACCGCGGTCGAATAGCTGAGCTAAATCTACGTATTCAAACTCATAAGTTACACTGGTCGATGCGTTTATTTGATGATATATAGACGGCGTAATCACCTTTTTATTGGTGTATACCTCATCGCGGTAGCTGTCACTATCTTGCCATGCGCCATTTATTCTAAACGCGGTGGTATCGTTAATGCCGCTGGTGTAATCGCCTTCAACGCGATTAAAACTGTCGCTGCCTAAGCTTAGTTTTATCTCGCCTTGTGAATCAAACTGTGGCTTTTTAGTTACAATATTTACAGTACCGCCTGGCTCTGAACGCCCATAAAGTGCTGAACCAGGGCCCTTTAGTACTTCAATGTAATCAATGTTAGATACATCACGCGGGCCGCTAAAACCACGCCCACCGCTAAAGCCATTAACTAAATAGCCCGATGGCATATTTTCGTTACCCGAAAGGCCACGAATAGAAAAGCTATCCCACAATGCACCGCTATTGTTTTTACGTGAAATACTAGCTGAAAAATCAAGCGCATCTTGTAGTTGAGTAATTCCTTTTTTATTAAGCTCAGCACTATTAATACTAACTATAGATTGTGGCATTTGCTTTTGAGGAATATCACCGCGATAAGCTTGTTTATAAGTGACAGATATTTTTTCGATTTCTTCTTTTTGATCTTGCGCAATACTGGGCGCACTAATTCCTAGGCAGGCTAAATAAATTAAAGAGTACTTCATGTGATTGATTAACTAAGCAAGTGTTATAGTATAACAAAATTGTAGCATGTGTTACTTTATAACAAAACTTCTTTTTAAAAAATCACTGAGCGATTAATTAATGCACTAGCGACTGCCGTGTCATCACGTTAGTATAGTGTTCTACTTAAGTTACATAACGATAATTACATGAGCATAAAAACAAACGCGTTAATTTACTTTTTAGCTTTTTGCAGCGGTTTTTGCATTATGGGGATTGAACTTTTAGGAGGGAGAATTCTCGCCCCTTTTTTTGGTAGTAGCGTACATATTTGGGGCAGTATAATTACAGTATTTATGCTTAGTTTATCTTTTGGGTATTTACTTGGCGGTAAACTCAGCACTAAAAATGCATCACTTACCAAATATGGTTTAATATTTTTAATAGCCAGCATTATGGTGGTGCCTATTACATTATTTTCGCAGCCAATAATGGAATTTATATTTACCCATATTGAAGATAGCCGCTACGGCTCACTCTTAGCTTCAACTGCTTTATTTTTTATACCTACCGTTATTTTAGGCATGATCTCGCCCTACTCTGTGCGCTTACTGGTAACAGATAGCGATAAAAGCGGCCAAGTCGCTGGGCGTTTATACTTTGTAAGTACGCTTGGCAGTGCACTGGGTACTATAATTACCTCGTTTTACTTTGTACTCGCGTTTGACGTAAATACTATTATTAGCGCCTTTGCTCTAACGCTTGGGTCACTGGGTATAGTCGCGATTGTAATTAACACCTTGGCTAGTAATAAGGAGCTTGCTCATGCTTAAATATTTACTACTGCCGTTAATTGCATTTTCCGGTTTTGCGTGCAGTAAAGTTATCCACGAAGAACGCTCGCTTTATCGCAATATTATTGTTGAAGAAACGAGCGACTTACGTTGCCTTAAATTTAATACTAAAAGTAGCCAAACAAGCCAAAGCTGTATGTATAAGAGCAATCCCGACAAACTTGTTTTTAATTACACAAAATTGACTTTTGCGAGCCTTTTAGTAGCCGATAACCCTAAAAATGTACTTATTATAGGGCTAGGTGGCGGTACGCTTTCTAACGTTATTCATGAGCTATACCCCACTGCAAAAATTCATAATGTTGAAATAGATCCCGCAGTAACTAAAGTTGCACGCGATTACTTTTACTTTATAGAAAACGATTTAGTGACATCAAGCGTGCAAGATGGCCGTATTTTTATAAAACGTGCCGCAATTAAAAAACAAAAGTACGATTGGATTATTTTGGATGCATTTAACGGCGACTATATTCCGGAGCATTTGCTTACTAAAGAGTTTTTTGAAGAAGTACAAAGCGTATTAGCCGAAGGCGGCGTTATAGCTGCAAATACGTTTTCAAGTAGTAAACTTTATGAACATGAGTCGGCAACTTACCACGCTGTATTTGGCGACTTTATAAATATAAGTCGCGAAAATCGTAGTAATCGTATTATTTTAGCGGGACTTAAATCAATGCCGAGCGAAGCGCAAATTAACACGCGTGTAAATGCTCTCGCCCCTAAATTAGTAAAATACGGTATAGACATAAAAGCGATTAGCCAATTTATGCAATTTACTAAAAACGATCAAGATTGGCCCGCAGATACAAAAGTACTTACCGATCAATACTCCCCAGCTAATTTACTTAACTTTTAAACTCCTGCTAAACCTCACCATTTTTACAAGTGAGGTTTAGCAAATATTTTGCCACTTCCCGCACTTACGCATATTTACTTAGCAAGCTAAGTAATGATAAAATAGTTAGCTTGCTAACTATGTTGGGATGGCTATGCCTACACACAAACCTTTTCACGAAACACTCGATTTAACTGTTATCGGTAATATGGGCCGAGTTCATCGCTTATGCCGCGAAGCGGTAACCATTGCGGTTGAGCCTTTAGGGCTTACTCAATCGCGCTGGACTGCACTAATGCATATTAGTATGCGTGGTGAGGGACTAACACAACTTGAGCTTGCTAATAGCTTAGGGATAGAAATGCCTTCATTGACTCGTACGCTTAAGCAATTAGAGGAGCAATCGTTAATTGTTCGCCGTGTAGACAAACATGATAAGCGCAGTAAAAGACTTTATTTTACTGAGCAAAGTGATGCCATTTTACATTCATTACAAGAGACTATTTCCGATATAAAAAATCAGTTATACAGCGGTTTATCTGTTGAGCAACTAGATGCGATTGCATTTGGTTTGATCAAAATGGAGCAAAACGCCCTTAAATGTATTCAAGTTAATAAGTAAGGCTAAAAATGACACCGGATCAAAAGTTTGCACGCTATGTAAGGTTTTCTCTCATAGGGTTTATCTTAGTATTTATTTACTATTTAGTGGCCGATATGGTTTTGCCTGTGACACCACAAGCACGTGTTTATCACCCTGTTGTGCAAATATCACCGCAAATTAGTGGCCGAGTCACTAGTGTGCAAGTTAGTAATAACCAATCAGTTAAAGCAGGCGATATATTATTTAGTATCGATGAAGGCCCATATAATTTAGCTAAAGAACAAGCTCAACTCGCCCTTGATGATGCCAAATTACAAAATAAACGCCTTGATACCAATGTTAAAGCGCTTGAGGCACAAATAAGTGCTGCAAACGCTAAACAGCATGAGCAAAAACTATTAAAAAGCAGAGGCGAAAAGCTTTATAAGCAAAAGTCTCTATCGGAGCAAGAACTTGAAAGCATTCGTGCTAATTATGAAGCGAGTAAAGCAAATGTTGCAGCCCTTGAAGCGCAGTTAGCTGAAGCAGTTTTAGCTAGAGGTGACTCAGGGGACAAAAACTTAGCCATGCGCCACGCTGCTAACCAGTTAGCACAGGCTGAGCTAAATTTATCCTACACAAAAGTGCGCGCATTAAGTGACGGCGTAGTTACTAACTTACAATTATTAAACGGCGCATACGCAGTTGCAGGCAGCCCGTTATTAGCTATTGTCGCTAAAAAGGCAGATTTAGTTGCCGACTTTAGAGAAAAGTCACTCTCAAATATGAAGCAAGGCACACAAGCGCGCGTAGTATTTGATAGCCGACCAGGTGAAGTTTACGACGCAATACTTGAAACATTTGAAGCAGGCGTTAGCAGTGGTCAACTTAGCGCTAATGGTTTACTAAGTACAACAGAAACCAGTAATCGTTGGGTGCGTGATGCACAGCGTCAACGCATTCACTTAAAGCTGATAAATCATCAAGACTTAATAGCAAACATGCCTAGTGGCTCACGTGCAACAGTACAATTATTACCAGAATCAACAATTGGGCAATGGTTTGGCTCTGCACAAATCAGGTTTATTAGCTGGTTACACTACATTTATTAATGGAGGCTTTATGACTCAAATTGTTAGCCAAGGCCCACAATTAGACTCCAATGGCCTTCGCCAAGCACTGCGCATTGCAGGTGGGTGTACCCTTGGCTTTACTATTAGTAAATTAATGAACTGGCCCAATGGTATATTTTTTACCGTTTATCCTATGTTGATATTGGGCATGGTACCTACGTTAAGTCGTGGGCTTATAAATCAATTTATAGCATCTGCTGCATTTAGCGCACTTATAGTGCTGATAATGCAGGGATTGTTTTCTCACTTGCCAGTCGTTATGACATTGTTAGTGTTTGGTGTTTTCTGCTTTTTATTTCATAAAATGAGTAGCGGTAGTGCCTTTTTATTTGGCGCTTTAGGCGTGATCAGTCTTTCTATTCAGCTACATTTTTCCAGCTATGTTGATCAAGGAAGCAGTATTTATCCGTTAATCTTAACTAATGGTTTGGCTATATTTTTAACCGTTATTATTGGAGCATTAATGCATGGCCTATTTCCTGATGTAACCGCAAGGCCCGGGCGAGTAATGCCAGCTAAAGCAAAAGAAAGTATTCGCCATGAGGTATTGTTATGCTCAACCGTGGCTACGCTCTCTTTTGTTGTTTTTCAGGTTCTTGATTTACAAGACTCAATATCTGCGCAGGCAGCTTCTGTGCTTATTTTATTTTCGTTGTGCTGGAAAGCCGCAGGTATGGCCGGTTGGCAGCGAGCAATTGGAACGCTTATAGGCTGTAATGCAGCGTTACTATCGCAACTATTTTTGTATAGTCACTCTGATTTTTTACTTTTTCCGATGGCTATTTTATGGATACTTTCGTTTGTTTTTGCGCGCTTTCATATTTTAGGCGGAGGCATACCTGGCATTGGTTTTGGTGTATTGACTACATTTGGTATTTTGTTTGGAAATTCACTCGGGCCAGGCCAAGATCTTGTTTATAGTGCAATGTACCGGTTTAGTTCGGTATCTGTGGCTATAATCTTAAGCTTATGTGTTGTGTATGTTATGCACCATATACTTAATCGGTTTAGCGTAACTCGCCATCATACTTATGATTAGATAAACCCTGTTTGTAAAACTAAAGGCTGCAATTGCAGCCTTTTTAATAAGCTTGGTTAAACTATTTTAATCATTTATATGAGCAATAATTTCGCTTTACATATTCACAGTTTTTAGTCTTTCCTGGTGATAATAAGCGTTAGCACACCGGCTATAATCCCCCAAAAAGCCGACCCTACTGAGAGCAATGTTAAGTTAGATGCAGTTACTAAAAAAGTGACTATTGCGGCCTCAGTATATTCAGTACTACTAAGGGCTTGCTGCAAACTATTAGCAATGGTGCCAAACAGCGCAATGCCCGCCAAAGCTAAAATAAGTGCCTGCGGTAAACTTGCTACCAAGCCAACTAATGTAGCTGCGCACATCGCCATTAAAATATAAAATACGCCAGCCGCTATACTCGCCCAATAACGTTTATCATGATTTTTATCCGCTTCATCACTCATACAAATAGCTGCGGTAATAGCGGCTAAATTAATAGAGTAGGCTCCAAAAGGAGCGCTAAGCATATTTACAAAGCCAGTAACATTAAGAGATGCAGATATAGGCGCTTTATATTTATGTGCTTTTAAAACCGCAATACCCGGTAAATTTTGCGAAGTCATGGTAACTATATAAAGTGGTAAACCTATACTAATACATGCTTGCAAGTGGAAAGCGGGTTCAATATAAGCAAATTCGCTCATTTTCCAGTGCAGTGCGCTGGTATCAATATGGCCCATTTGCCAAGCGAGTAATACACCTATAATAAGCACGCTTAACATAGCAAAGCGGGCAAAAAAGCGTTTACCAATAAAGTACATAACGACCATTAAGCCAATTACTAAAGGCATGTCGTTCATAAAATTAAACACATCGATACCAAAGGTAACAAGCACGCCGGCCAACATGGCGCATGCAAGCTCACTTGGAATACGGTTCATTATTTTTTCAAACCAGCCCGTCACCCCCGACAAAAACACGAGCAATGCACTGAGCATAAACGCGCCAATAGCCTCATTTAAGTTATACCCTTGGGCACTTGAAATAAGTAATGCAGCTCCTGTGGTAGACCACGCAATTAAAACAGGTACTTTGTAATAGTACGATAAACCAATTGACGTTGTGCCCATCACTAAACCAAGCATTAAAATCCAACTAGCTACTAAATCGGACGTACCACCAAGGGTTATCACTACCTGATAAATTAATGCAATTGAACTCGAAAAACCAATAATTACAGCCACAAGTCCTGCTGTAATTCGGTTAAGCAACTGATCAGACACCTTCATAAATTCCTCGTAATGCATTTATGCAGCACACAACATACGTGCCCAATAATTACATTGCAATTAGCGATTGGTTTACAAAAGGTGAAATAAATTCACTTTTTATTTTTCATTGTAATTAACGTCAAAAAGTCACTTTTAACCATTGTATTTAACTAAACAAACAAGTACCCGTAACTGCACCAAAGCCCGCGTGAACACTACTAAAAACCAATACTAAAAAGAGTAAAAAACAAACCCAAAATAAATATCCTTATATTTTATAAGGAATTAAAAAAATAAGAAATAATTCTTTTCGGTTACATTTATTATCTTGATCTAATCCATTTAATAATATAAAACGTAACAAATAGTTAACCAAAAACACTAAAAGAGAAACAAATGAAGAGATCTGTCGTCTTACTAATTGCTATACCATTATCGGCATTTGCAGTTTATGGGCTATTTTTTAATGCAGATGAAACGGGCGAACCTATCGCGCCTGTTGCTATTGATTTTGTTCCTATTGATTTACAAAAAACGCGCAATACACATCCCCCTGCACCTATTGATATGAATAAAGATCCAATTACCGTAAAACCCATTGTTGCCCCTGACAACAGCTTAGCGTTTGAAGAATTTGATGCCGTAAATCGCCTATCAGACAAAGCAAAGCAAGTGCTTATAAACGCAAAAGTTTTACCTACCGACTTACATAACGAAGCCTACATTGAGTTTGATTTAAATTCTTTACAGGCGTTAGAAACTGGCGAAAATTTTGATTTAGCTATTCCGCAAACAGCCGAAACATTCACCGCAGAAGTGACTAATGTGGTTGAGTCTGAAAATGGCGATAAGAGCATATTTGGTAAAATAGTGGGTGTTGACGGTCGCATGCATAATACCGTTTTAACGGTAGGTAAAGATGCCGTATATGGCCAATTTACTGCACCTTCTGGCAACTATGTATTCGAAAGTAAAGGTAAGTACGGATGGATTGCAGCAAAACGCGATTTATATAAAAGCCACATAGAGCATGAAGTAACCGCACCAAAACCCAAATCAGATAAAAGCATCGATATATTTGCACCAAAAATTGATGGCTAACCAAAAAATATAAAAAGCAATTAAAGCCGCACTATAAGGCAGCTTTAGTGTGTCTGCTTTTTATGATCTCAACCAAGTTAAAAACAAGTTCCAACCACAACAAGAGTAAGGAAATACAATAATGAAAAAAGTAATCACAACAACCGCACTGGCTGCGGCATTATGTGCAGCAAGTGTTGCGCAAGCAGAAACAATCGATATCGGTATTTTATATACCGACCAATCAGCTGCTGCAACTAGTAATATTGACACTAAAATAAATCAACTAATTGCTTTTAGTAATCAGGTATATAGCCAAAATGGCGTTGATATAACACTACGCTTAGTTGGCAAACAAAACTTAGGTGACTACGCAGTAACGCCGTCTGAGGATTGGTTAGATTCGGTTACAAATAGCAGCTACGTAGATGGCTTACGCAGCGATTGGAAGGCCGACATGATTGCCGTATTAGGTACTGGCCAAAGTGCTGGCAATGGGCTTATTTCATGTGGTTTAGCGTGGGTTGGCCAAGGCACTAATGGCAATCTATATAGCTCAATGAGCAGCCGTATGTACTCAATCACTGCAATTGATTGTGGTGCAACTACATTTGTACACGAACTTGGCCATAACCAAGGTTTAGCGCATTCACGCAAACAAGGTGACACGTCTGGCGGTGTATATGTAGATGGCATGGGTCATGGCGTACAAAATGAGTTTGCAAGTATTATGGCTTACCCGCACGTTTACGGTAGCGCTACTCAGTACGATTACTTCTCTAACCCTAACTGGAGCGTAAACGGTATTGCATTTGGTATTACAAACCAAGCGTATGCAATTCGCACGGTTACTGCTACAAAAACAAGTATTGCTAACTTTAAATAAGTAGCGCATTAAAAAGTGGGCTAAATAGCCCACTTTAAAGTTTTAACATGTTCTTCCCTGCAGAGCGCTTACGCGCTCTTATAGATTAAGCTAATGCACAACCACTTTTTGCTTAATTGCTGGCATTAATGTTTTACCATTGCCATCTACTTTATTTAACAATTTAAGCCCCATCACTTTTGCAAGTACTGGGTAAATATCAAGGTTACTCACTTCTTTAAGGCTTACACCTTGTTTAAATGCAGGGCCTACAGCAATAAATGATGCTGCCATATCCTCGGTATATGCATAACCGTGAGTCCCTAAATAGGTTGGTTTTTTACCATTGGTAAATACCGCTGGCGCTGTAGTTTGCACCACAATATCGCCTACGCGAGTGCCTTTATTGTAATGATACGCTGCTAACTGCTCGTCAGTTAATACTGTATAACGACCGTTTGACGCATCTCGTAAGCGTGCTTTGTAACCTTCAATATCAGCGTTTTTAGCATCAGGCTGAGTATAAATAAGTAAACGTGGGCCTGTATTTTTAACTAAAAAGTTTTCATCTTGAGGCAGTGTGGTTACATCAATGCTTTTATCTGGATCTATACTCGTCATGCCGTGATCCGAGACAATAACTAAGTTTACCTCTTGCTCTAATTTACTTAAGCGAGTTTGTAATTGCCCCATTAATTCATCAAGCTGTTTAACTGCATCTCGCGTTTGTGGTGCGTCTGGTCCAAACTCATGGCCCATGCTATCAACTAGCGAAAAGTAGCTCGCAATAAAACGTGGGCGCTGTGCTTTTGGTAAACTTAACCACTGAATAATTTGATCAACACGGCTTTGGTAATCGCTGTATTTAGAATAGTGATAAAAGTAATCTGGTGTCATGCCGTTAAATAATGCATCTGACTCAGGCCAAAAATAAGTAGCCGATTTAAGCCCCTGCATTTTTGCTAAATTCCAAAGCGGAATCCCCTTCACCCAAGTGCTATCGCCCAATGCTTTGCCCATGCTGTAACAGTCGTTTTTACGCGCTTTATCACAAAAGCTATTATCAACAATGCCATGGTTTACCGGCAGTAAGCCAGTAATAATAGAAATATGGTTAGGAAACGTTTTAGTTGGATAAACAGGTATTAGTTTTTGTGCGCGAACACCGCGCTCGGCCATTGCTTTTAAATTTGGCGCACCGTGTTTTTCAATATAATCCCAACGCAGGCCATCAATTGATACAAGCACCACAGTTTGCTCTTTTGCAGCAAATGCGCTGTTCATTCCTAACATTAGGCAAATTGATACCGCCTTTAAAATCCACTGTTTCATTATAAACACCTATAAATGCACAACAATTACTCAAAAAATTATTTTAAAGCAAGTTGTTACTTTATGATACAAACTGATAGATTAAACCCTGTATATTAAAGACAAATGACTATGTGCTAAAAACTATGCCAGTCATCAATTGTAAAAAGGACAAGTATAAAGATGACCATAGACTTTAGTAAAAAAATAACGCCAGCACGAATGTACCGCACAACCTCTAACTTACAGATGGCGCTAGAAAGCGACCGTGGCCGTATTATTAACAGTGCCGCTATTCGCAGGCTGCAGCAAAAAACACAAGTGTTTCCGCTTGAGCGCAACGCAGCTGTTCGTTCGCGCTTAACTCACTCGCTTGAGGTACAACAGGTTGGTCGTTTTATAGTGCAACGTATTTTTGCTAATTTAAGCTACCAACAACAAAAAGATTACGGCTTAACCGACCTAGAACGCCCCCTAGAAAGCTTAGTAGAAATGGCCTGCCTAATGCACGACATAGGCAACCCACCGTTTGGACATTTTGGCGAAGCGGCAATAAACCACTGGTTTAATAACAACCTAGCAAGCGTAACACCCGAGCGCTGCAAAGAGCCCAATACCGGTATAGGTGTTGTTTTTAAACACCTTGCGCTTGATATTTGTAACTTTGAAGGCAACGCTCAAGGCATACGTATAATTCATTCGTTGCAAACGCTTAATTTAACTTACAGCCAAAGTGCTGGTATTTTAAAATACACTCGCCCTGCTGGGCTTGATGTAAAAGACATACCCCAAAATAAAAACTACTTAATGAAAAAAGTGGGTTACTACTACAGCGAAAAAAACTTTGTTGAAGCGCTACAAAAAGAGCTCACTATTGAGCAATATTGCCGCCATCCAGCAAGTTATATAATGGAAGCCGCCGACGACATTTCGTATTGCCTAGCCGATATAGAGGATGCTGTTGAAAAAGGGATCATAAGTACCGAATTCTTATGTACACAGCTTAAAAGTCATTATAAAAAAGCACTCATAAACCTAACAATAGACGACACAGAGCAGCAAACTTTTGTAGATAAAGCAGTTGACTACGCACATGAGCGCGCCAAAGCACAACCGTATAACTTTAACAGCGAATTTTTTATATACCTGCGCGTAGCACTTTTACATCCGCTAGTTGGACATGCTGCAAAACGCTTTATTGAGAACATAGAACCTATTTATCATGGCGATTTTAACCAAGCACTTTTAGAAGATAGAAGTCATCTACACGCTGTAACCAAAATGCTAAAGCAAGTTGCACTTGAGCATGTTTTTTCAAATAAAGAAGTCGAAAAATTAGAGCTGCAAGGTTATAGAATAATTAATGGCTTACTCGATTGCTACAAACCGCTACTTCAATTGAACAGCGATGACTTTAGGCGCGCTCTAAATGGCGATTCACGTTTATTAATTGAGTCGCGACTTGTTAAAAAGCTCTCTAAAAAGCACTTAAATAGTTACCAACACGCAATAGATGCGATGCAAGAAGAGCCCGACCACTTTGCAGCGTACGAATTTTATTATCGCTGTAGATTAATTCAAGATTATATAAGCGGTATGACAGACCAATTTGCTTACGATGAATATCGCAGCCTTATGGTTATTGATTAGTCGTATTACTCTGGATAATTTTCAATTTTGCGCTTAAAATCAAACTATTAATATTTAAGCGCGCATAACTTTATGATATCAATACTAATTAGATTTACCCTTTACTTTGCCCTATTTTATAGTGCGCAAAGTGCTGCATACAACGAAGCTATGTGCATTTTAATTAAACAAGAAATGCAGCAAAATAGTAATAATAAAGCGAGTCAAAAATATCGTAAGGCAGCGCGTGATTACAAAAACAACTGTAATAAGCCAAAAGAAATTCAAGCACAACCAAAGCCACAGATAATAGAGCCAGAGCCTGCTATTATTACTCAGCCACAACCAAAAATTGTTGAACCTGCCCCTGTAATTGAACCCACTGAAGAAGCTGTTAAAGATAGCATCAACGAGCAAACACTTAATTTAACTGATGATCAAAAACAACAAATAAACGATCAGCTAAATACCAACAGTAACGAAATAGTAATTGATGCAGAGCCAACAACAGTAGCACCCGAGCAAGTAGTTACAGAGCAAAAAAACGAAGCTGTGATAGAGCAAGTACAACCGGCGACGCCAGAGCAAAGCGTTCAACCTACGCCTGAAAAGCCTGTACCTGTAAAACCAGCACCTGTGTTAACTAAACCAGCGCCAGTAATTGCGCCGCAACCTGTAGCGCAGAGCCCAAGCTCGTTACTTTTACCCACTTTAATACTTGTTATAGTGATACTTATTGGCGCTATGGTCGTCGTGCGCCTGCGCCGTGCAAAACAAAGTAAAGCGATGGCAGAACCTACTATGGCGGCTCCACCTGAAGTTGAATCAGAAAAAATTGCTACGCCAGCTAAACCTGAAACTACAAAAGAGCCAGAGATTGAGCCTGTTGTCATCAACGAAGTAACTCAAAATAATAAACCAGTTGAGAGCAGCGTAGAGGCAAATGAAGAGCCTTTAGAGCCTACGAACACTACACAAAATGCTGATATTGAACATACACCACCGCAAATTTCAGATGAGCAAAACAACTTAGCTACACAAGTGCAAACAAGCGAAATTGAGCCTACACCGCTTAACTCAATTGATACTTTAGAGCAAACAAGTACCGCTACGTTTAACGAAGTAAAGCAAAAACCTGAGCCTAATACAGCCGAGTTTGAAGCAGCAGCAAAAACAACCTTAGAGCGTATTAAAAATGCCAGCAGCTTTAATGAGCCAGAAGTACGCGACTTTGATCCAGATGCAAAGCCTGTAAAAAAACAACGTAAGCATCATACTGCTCATATAACGGAGCCTGCGCCAATAGAAGCCGAACACAACACTGTAGAGCCGGTTATTAGTACTCCTGAGCCAGTAACAGCGAGTGAGCCGGTTGTAGATTTACACGCACCAGAGCAAATAGCTGACGCTCAATCGACTACATATACAACAGAGCAAGACTTTAAAGAACCAGAGGTACGTACATTTAACCCAGATGCACCATTACCTGGTGAAAAGCCGATGCCTAAAAAACAAAGCGCAACACCTGAGCAAGCACAAACAACACCGTCAGTTGATGAGCCACAAAGTGAGCCTAAAAAAGCAGACAGTAACAATCCATTTGCTAACTTATCGTTAGACTCAAGCTGGGATCCTGACTCGACTGAAAAACCCAAAATAGAAGAGAAAAAACGCGCGCCTAAATCGCAAGCATTAATAGATGCAGAAGAACGCGCTAAAAACATGCAAACCAAATAGTAAATTTTAAAATAGCGCTTCATGTGCTGAGGCGCTATTTTGGTAACTAAATAATTAACTGCTTTTTTACCGTATTACTTACACTCTTATTTCATCCTAAAATGCGCCTTAGTAATTAGGAGCTTCGCTCCTTGCGCGAGCAAGCTCAGCGCCTGGCGTAATATTCAAGCTTAAGAGTGTTTATAAGCCTACAACTTGTTGGCGCGATGAGTGCAATGCATACATTTAACTGGTGGTATTTTTAGACTGGAGTTTACGTCTACGTTATCCGCAGCCATAAATTAAAGTAACTTGGTCAACATGCCCTAGGTAAGTTTATTTTTAAGCTTTAACCCGCCAATTAATAACAGTGGCCCTATAAACATAGCAAGTCCATACACGCCACCGGTAACCGCGTATTCTGGTTTATTCAAAAAGCTAATAGCAATTAAAATAGCTAACGATGCATTTTGAATTCCAACCTCAATTGAAAGCGTCAGCGAATCAGTTAAATTTAATTTTGAACACTTAGCAATTAACCAACCAACAACCATTGAACCAATATTAAGTGCTATGCACGCCCAAAATACATCGTTAAATGAGCTAACTAATAAATCGCGCTCTTTTATTACTAGTGCGGCAATCATCATAAGCATAAAAAACAACGAGAAGCGTCTAAAAAACGGCTCTGCTTTAATGGCAACATCACTTTTAAAGTGACGCAACCAAATGCCTATAGCAACTGGCACTAAGGTAATAAAAAATAGCCCTAATGAAGTAGTTAAAATAGAAAAAGTAGCATCGTCTGCTGGGGCAAACTGACTCACAGCAAAGCCAATAATAAACGGTGTGGTTATTATACTAATTGCAGTAGAGGCAGCTGTTAAACTTACCGAAAGTGCTAAATTAGCTTTAACAAGCTGACTTACTACATTTGACATAGTACCGCCGGGGCAAGCAGCTAATATCATTAATCCAATAGCGATAGGCGTTGGTAGGTTAAATAAATAACACAATCCTAATGCTAATAAAGGCATTGCTACAAGTTGGCCTATTAAACCAATAACAATGCCAAGCGGGTTTTTAAATAGACGAGTAAAATCGGTTGTTGTGAGCCCAAGACCCATACCAAACATAATAAGTGCAAGAGCGAGCGGAAGTATTACTTCGGTTAATATAGATGCATTCAAATTAGACAGCCTCGTTTGTTATTGTTTTTAATTGGAGTGTTAATTTTTAAGTTAACTGTATGCCAATTCGCTTAATTAAGTGATCTATTTTGAGGATGGAAAAACGTGTTGATAGCTAGGCAAAAAATTCGCGATTTAGTTGTTCTCGGCAATTGCTCCTGCATTGCTCTACCTTCTGCATCCATGCAGTCGTAAATGAGAATTTTTTAACACAGGTAGCGACACGTTTAGCCCCGCAAAATGATTAAGTATTATTGCGGATTGGTATAAAGCCCCTTTACAATAAATCCTAATGCTTGAAGTATTACTTATTTAAAATAGCAGCAACTTGCTTATCTAGTTCTGGAAGTACATCTTGTTCAAACCATGGGTTCTTTTTAAGCCATATATTATTACGCGGACTCGGATGTGGAAGCACTAAATAATTTGGCCAATACTCACGCCAAGATTTTACTAACTCCGTAAGTGGCATTTTTTTAGTCTCTGGTAAATGATACGACTGCGCGTATTTACCAAGCACTATTGTCAGCTCAATATTTGGTAGTGCAGCCAATAATTGCTCGCGCCATGCAGGGGCACATTCTTTTCTCGGTGGTAAATCACCCGACTTACCCCTACCCGGGTAGCAAAAGCCCATAGGTAAAATTGCTATATTATTAGCATCGTAAAATTCATCCCTTGTTAGCCCAAGCCATTCTCGTAGGCGGTTTCCGCTTGCATCATTAAACGGCACACCTGTTTCGTGAACTTTGATTCCAGGTGCTTGGCCTGCAATTAAAATGCGTGCGTTTGGGTTAAATTGTATAACAGGGCGAGCCCCTAAAGGTAAATGAGGTTCACAGATCACGCATTTACTAACTTGCTCTATTAATTGGTGACTATTCATGTTTATTTGGCCTTAAATGCTTAATATTTATCCTAAATGGCCATTTAGGATTAATGAGTTGGTAAAAAATCGGTTTATTTTAATTAAAACGAGCGTTAGTTAGTAAAATCGTGATCTTTAAGCTCATTCGCGCTACAAGCCTTGTAAAATCTAGTGTTGCTCTGCCCATACAGCAAATTCATTGCCGCTCGGCTCTGCAAAATGAAACCGGCAACCACCCGGAAATTCAAAAATAGGTTTTAATATTGTGCCACCATGGAGTTGTACTTTTTTATACGTAGCGTGAATGTCGTTACTATAAAAAACCAATAACGCAGCACCATTTTGAGTTAGCGATTTAAGCGGCGCATTAAAAAAGCCACCATCAAGCCCTTGGCCACTAAACGCCGTGTATTCTGGGCCGTAGTCAGTAAACTGCCAATTAAATACACGACTAAAAAAGGCCTTAGTTGCGGGTAAGTCGCATGCAGGAAACTCAACGTAATTTAGTTTTTCGTGATCGCTCATCGTTATTCACTCTTTATTTTTACTCAGTTTATTAACCTTAAGCTTTACATAGAGCCTGTGCAATATCATTAAATAATATCAGATCAGTATTTTACTAAGTACACATAACTTACTTGAAAATTAAACATCACAAATGAGAATAACTATCTTTTGTATTTGTAACATATATAATAGCGCCTTTGTTTTATCCTCAGCTTTAAATAAAGGGATTAATTAACTATGCAGGCACCTTTGCACAGTGCGCCATTCGATAAGGTTAACGTGATTGCGCTTGTAGTAAAAAGCGTAAGCAGTTATCGAGTTTTGGTATTTTTACGTTTTTTTATTGCCATAATTGGTGGCTATGCTTTTACCTCTGCAAGTACTGCGTTATTAAGCTTTGTGTTACCAATAGCTAAACAAGACGCTGTGCTTTTTAGTGTTTCAATTAGCATTTTAATTTATGCCGTCGTATTTATTTATGCCTTTAGCATTAAGTCATTAAAAACAGTGTGGATCAGTATTTTACTAAGTACAGGTACGTTCGCCGGGTTGCTTGCATTGCTAAAGGATTGGGTATGAAAGACAGCTTTTTCAGATCAATGACTTGGTTGCACACTTGGGTAGGGTTACTCGTTTGCTGGTTATTATATTTAATATTTTTTGCAGGGACTCTTAGCTTTTTTAGAGACGAAATAACGTTATGGAATCAACCTGCCATTCATAATGTGCAAGCCCAAACACAGCGTATAGAAGCGCAAAAACAACAAATAATTACCGGATTTGATTACTTAGCTAACCATGGAGCTAACTCATCAAGCTGGCGTATTACATTACCTGAGCCACGCATTCCTTATTTAATTTATGGTTATGCAAAACCAAAAGAGCCAGGTCAGCGCCGCAGTAAGTTTGAAAACACACAGCTAAACCCTAATACCATGCAAGAGCTTGAGCCCTTTGTAGATACTAAAGGCGGTAACTTTTTTTATCGGCTGCACTATGATTTACATTACATGGATGCAATAACCGCACGCTGGATTGTGTGTTTTGCTAGCTTTTTTATGCTGATTGCCATTATATCGGGGGTGGTTATTCATAAGCGTATTTTTAAAGATATGTTTAGCTTTAGGCGTAACAAAGGTAGCCGTACATGGTTAGATGCCCATAACTTAAGCTCTGTGCTTGCCCTTCCTTTTCATTTAATGATTACTTATACGGGTATAATTACACTTATATTTATGTTGTTTCCCTACCCTGCGCAAATCTCTTATGATAACGGCATGCGTGGCTTTTTTAACGATGTAACCCCTCGCAACACCATGACCGATAAAGCCCAAGGCGAATCATCAATGGTGCCGATTCAACGCATTTTGGATCAGGTTTATACTAAGTGGCCTCATGCAGATATTACTCGCGTACAAGTTAATCAACCAAATATGGCAGCTTCAACAATTGCCGTATTGGTAAGCGCAGGTAAAACACTACGTGACCAAGCACCACGCTTAATATTTAGTGGTGCTACAGGGCAAATGGTCGCTAAAACTGATGACGAGCTAACTAGCAGCAAAGCGCTTTACGAATCACTTAATTCAATGCATACAGGGCGTTTAGCTACGTGGTTGTTGCGCTGGTTATACGTATTAGGCGGTATTGCAGGCTGTGTAATGATTGGCTCTGGCTGTATTATGTGGGCTAAGCGAATTCGCGAGCGAACTAAAAATAACGTTAAACCTTCGTTTGGTTTAAAACTAGTTGAAGGGTTAAACCTAGCCACTATTATGGGACTACCACTGGCAACGTGTGCATTTTTTATTGCTAACAGACTACTTAGCCCAACTACCGCAGAGCGCGCCGATAAAGAAATACTCGCGTTCTTTTTAACATGGCTAGCGGTTGCTCTTTTAGCACTTATAAAGCGCGACACACTGCAATGGCGAGTTATGGCAGCTATAAATGCTGTTGCATGTTTAAGCGTACCGGTTATTAATGCACTTACAACTAACGGTAATCTAGTTAGCTATTTGATGCACAAACAGTGGGCTTTATTTACTTTTGATGCACTGTTTTTGTTATTTAGTATATTGTTTTTTATACAAACCGAAAAATTACGTACTGCTAAAAACAACTCAGAAATAACCAGCCCTAGTCAATCTAATAACCTTAAAAGGCAAAAACCATGATTGATTTACTTGGGTTTAGCCTATGCCTGCTCAGTTTTAACTGTTTTGCGCTGGCTAAGTATAATCATTTTAAAGATGTATTTAAAAAACGCCCTACAGAACCCCAACGTAAAAAGCTGCTATTAGCTGCTTGGATCAGTATTTTACTAAGCTTGGTGCTTTGTTTAGTTACTCAAGATGGATATGGTGCATTACTATTTTGCGGATTTATGAGCCTAAGTGTCTTAATTATAATGATTTTTTATAATTTTTTAGTAAGCTACGTAAAGTGGTTTAGTGTTTTAAATAGCGTGTTAATTGTACTAAGTGGGTTGTTTTTAGCATTAAACTAGCCTTAGTTAGTAAAAACGTGATCCGCTACTTTCCCATAGATTAGGCAAAAAAATGGCAAGCTATATAGCTTGCCAACAATAGGGGATATTCAGTGTTTCCAATACTTGCTGTCTCACGGCAAGTACACACAATATAACCATAATATATTTAAGTTACTTTACAGTTAGGTGACTCTTTTATTACTCCTGTAAAGGGGCTTTACATTGTTTATTGCTCAACCCAAATTATTTCATCGGTAGCAAAGCCCAACTCTTTAGCTTTAGTTAAAAAGTGTTCTTTAAGCTCTTTGCTAACTGTTGGTGTACGCGACAAAAACCACAAGTAATCTTTGTTGTAACTGGTTATAAATGCATATTGATAATCGGGTTGGTCAAGTTCAAAAATCACGTAAGCGCCATAAAATGGACCAAAAAACGAGACTTTAAAATGTCCGGTGTCGGTGCCCTCAACAAACTTGGCTAAGCCTTCGGCGTCATCCCATTTTTTATCATCCGTTAAATACCCTTTGTTAAGGACCTTTACTGTGCCGTCGTCGTTAATTGAATAAGTCGCGGTAACTTGCTCCATACCTTCTTCAAATGAGTGATTGAGCCGCGCTATTTCAAACCATTTGCCTTTATATTTTTGTATATCAAAGTTTTTAACGGGTGTTATTCCCTCTGGAGGGCTGGTGCAGGCACTAAGAAAAAACAACCCTGTAATAAGTAAACCGTATTTTATAGCCTTCATGTAAGCTCCTTTTTAAATTACATAAATAGTACGTATTATCTAAATATAGATGGATATAAAGTTTGCTAGCCGATTAAAAAAATTTGCTATAGGATCATATTAATTCTAAAGCAATAAAAATGACCATAGCATGAAAATTTGGGTAGATGCAGACGCGTGTCCTGTTGTTATAAAAGAAATACTTTTTAGAGCTGCAGAGCGTATGAAAATCGAGACTATTTTAGTGGCTAATCACGCAATGCGTATTCCGCCGTCAAAATACATAAGCCGCGTACAAGTATCGTCGGGATTTGATGTAGCCGACGACGAAATAGTGAAACGTGTTGAAAAAGGCGATTTAGTTATTACAGGCGATATTCCGCTAGCAAGTGAAGTAATTGATAACGGCGGGCAAGCGCTAAACCCACGTGGTGAGCTTTATACCACCGAGAATATCCGCTCAATACTTAACGTGCGCGACTTTATGGATACCATGCGCTCAAGTGGCGTAGAAATGAGTGGTGGGCCGCCGCCACTTAGCCAAACCGATCGCCAAAACTTTGCAAATAACCTCGACCGCATTTTAGCGCAAAATAAGGCAAAGTAAGTGACAGAGCAAGTTGTTGGTTTAGGTGAGTATAATTTTAATGTAGCCGTGTATGTCGCAAAAGCACCGCCTATGCCCTACTTTGAAACACTACAAAGTATAGAGCCGGTAATTAACGAGCAAATAAATACCATAAACCAGCACTGTGGTAATGGTTGGCGCAAAGTGTTTAACGTGTACGCAAAAGTGCTATTTGCCCTGCCAAGTGAGCATTATTCATTTGCCAAACAAGCCCCTACTTGGCAACAATATCGCGATGAGTTTTTACTGCAAAAAAACAGTAAAACCGCCCTGCTATTTAGCGCGCCCAACATTACTATTACGTGTGCAAATAAAGCTACTAGCAATAAAAACCAGCTACATATAATTGCTGGGCGTACGCACGCTAAAAACTTATTACAAAAAGGTAAGTTACATGCACAATTTGATTGGCTCGACGACGAGTTTGCAATAGACACAACCAACCACATTATTGTTTGCCCGTATTTTGATTACAGACAGTTAAGTAATATAAAAATTGCGAGATTAAGCGAGCTAGTCGCGCAGCTAAAAGCCACTAAATAACACATTATAAGGAACGACCATGGCCGGAATTTTAGAGTTAAACGAATTATTAAAATCAATGCAACCAGCGCTTAAGCAGGGCGAGTATATTTTTTGCTGTTTAGCAGGCTCTCTAGCCGATTATGTTCATTTAGAGCCACTTGCTACTTATGTTGAAGAAGAAGGGCTAACCCTTATTTTAAAAGCTGAAACCGCCGATAAAGCAGGTATTACTTACGAGGGTAAATATAATTTAATTACTCTTAATGTACATTCAAGCTTAGAGGCCGTTGGGCTAACAGCTGCGGTATCTGCAAAGCTAACTGAGCATGGCATTAGCGCTAACGTGGTAGCTTCGTTTTATCATGACCATATTTTTGTACAAACAGACAAAGCACAAGCCGCGATGAAAGCACTTGGAGAGATTGGTTAGGATTTGCTGGCACAGTAATGATTTGAGTGATGTGGGTATTATAGCGTCGGTGGCGATTCGCTTAACCGACCTATAAAAACTGATACTGCTATAGAGCAATATCAGTTTTTTTGTGCACATTTGAGCTATTTTCGCAGTATTGCTTATCAACAGGTTCAAGTTTTACTTTATCGCCTGCAGTTATGGCTACACATTGCGTATTTTTATCGAGTTTTTGCTTTTGAATTACAGTAAACTCACCTTCGTTGGCAGCGTATAAATTATATTGATAGGCGTCATTACCGCCTTCAAATAATGCCGTAAATAACCCTCCTATTAAGCCGCCAATTATGGCTCCGCCTACCATTTCTTCAGTGTTACCATCTAAGCTGTCTAAAAAGCCAAACCCAGCGCCTGCTGCTATGCCTGTGCCTACTTCTGATGAAAGTGTTACGTATTGCATAGATTCTACCGATGCATAGTAACGCTTAACTATTTTGTTTTGGTTGTTACGGTCAACCCCTTGTGACGCGCAACCTGAGAGTAGCAATACCGCTATAAGATACTTTTTCATGCTGATTTCCCTTTTAATCATTTAATAGGGAAATAATAAGCATCAGAGCATAAAAAATATGTGAGAGCTTTGTTTGTATCTGTCAGAAGTTGTAAGCGTGTGTAGTGAAATTAAACACATATTTTTTCACTCAACAACCAGCTTTGATACCACCCATTTATGCAGTGGATTTTTACTGTAACGCGGATGCCATGCGGCTATTACGTCAAACGGGGCTGGTAACTGTTGCAAATCAATTTTTACCAGCTCTGAGCTTACTGCGCGTGAGGGTAAAAATGCAATGGAGTCTGTAGTTTCTAGATACATCGGTACAATAGAAAAACACGGTGCCGACACAACAACATTGCGTGTTAAATCAAAGCTTTTAAACCAATCGTCAATAGAGCCTTTAAAATTTGGACGCGAAGGCGAGGCAATAATGCTTGGGTAGCTGGCTATTTGTGCAAGGGTTGGTTGTGTCCCTGCTATTGATGAGTTAGGTGAAGTAACGCAAATGTGTTGTTCTTCAAACAGTTTAATAATGGGGTAAGTACTTGGAATATAGTCGGGGAAAGCTATCGCTAAATCGACTTTACCGCTTTCCATTAAATCATGCAGACTATCGAGTTCAAAGTCTCTTATTATTAGCTTTAAATTAGGCGCTTGTTCTCTTAGCTCTTTTACAAGTGCAGGCAAAACAACTTGTTGTGCGTAGTCGGTAGCGGCTATTACAAACGCACCACTAACCGTTTTTGGGTCAAATATTTTAGGGGCTAATAGTGCCTGAAAGTCGTTTAGTAGCTTGTCTATGTCTACCGACAATTCCTCTGCATAAGGCGTTGGTACAAAACCGGTAGTTTTTCTTAAAAACAACTGGTCGTTAAACACATCACGCAACTTTTTAAGTTGCTCACTCACTGCTTGCTGGGTTAAGCCCAATTTACTCGCCGCTTTTGATGCGTTTTTTTCGCGAATCAGCGCTTGGAAAATACGTAGCTGTTTTATATCTAGCCTGTCTAACTTACTCATGCAAATGCCCTTGTTGTTTAAGCATGATGAACGTACCACATTACCAATTATTTTGGTATCACTTACATAAAAGGGTTGTTTTTCATTGTTTAACCACTCCCTTACTATGCTCCTACACACTAAAGTGAACAAATGATTGGAGCAAACAATGAAAACAGTAATTTTAATAGGCGCACTAGGAAAAATGGGTCAAGCGGCATTAACTGGCTTAACTAAGCACAAAGTAATTACGGCGGGTCGCTCGGGCGATGTAGATCATATTGTTGATATTACTAGTGAACAGTCAATTACTGAGCTGTATGAAAAAGTAGGTCATTTTGATGCGGTAGTTAATACCGTAGGTTTATGTGAATACGAAACGTTTGCAGATATGAGCGAAGCCCAGTGGATGAGCACTATTATAAGCAAAATGATGGGGCAAATTAACCTTGTACGCATTGGTCAAAAGTACATTGCCGATGGCGGCTCATTTACACTAATTAGCGGTATTTTAAACGTTAAGCCGATTCCTTTTGCAATTGCTGATGCAACAACCAGCGGCGCAATAGATACGTTTGCAAAATGCGTATCACTAGAAATGCCACGAGGCACACGTATTAATGTGGTAACCCCTACCGTACTTGAAGAAGCATGGGGCGTTTATGGCGAAATGATGCCAGGTTTTCAGCCAGTACCAGGCAAACTTGTAGGTAAAGCGTTTGAGCGTTCGGTTGATGGTTTTATTAATGGCGAAGTTATTTTTGTAGACGCTTAATTGGCTTAGTCTTTCAAACAGATAGGTGAGCTTTGCTTGCAGATTAATAAGCGCTTTGCATTAAAAGAAAGTGACAAAGCGCTTTAAAAACATATTCAAAACGGTGGTAAAATGAAAAAATTAATTCCAATATTTGCTATATTATTGGCTGCAGGTTGTGCCAATGTAACGCCTAGCTCGCAATATGTTAGCGAGCCAGGCGTAAATTCTAATAAAGAATGTAAAACAATACCGCGCCATAAGCACACGGTTCAGTGGTGTAAGCCACATTCTTCTAGATAAATTAAACTACATACCCACTAAAACCTAGGGCTTTAAAATACAGCTTCGGAATGCCAAATTTGCACTCATTTAGCAGTTCGCTAAAGCGCATTCTATCAAGCGGGTAAAACTCATTTTCTAAGTCATGCCCTGTTTGTGTTTTACCGGTTTCGGTTAAACCCAATTGCGCGCATGTTGTAAGCTGGGCTTCGCGCTCAAATGAAGTTTCGGGGCGCATTAAATCCGCAATATAAAGGTTTGCGCTTTTTTTAAGCCTTCCTTTAATTGCTTTTAATAACTCTTTTTTATCGCCGTTATCTTGTAAAAAATGCATTACTAATAAACATAAAACGGCATCGGCTTTAACCGATAACTTATCAACTGGGCCATTATGTACATCTACGCGGCTTGTTATGCCTTGCTCATCAAATTGCTGCTGTGCGATAGCAAGCATATCGGCTGATGTATCTTGCACGGTAAATTGCCATGTTGGATTTAGTGAAGCCAGTGCAAGTACTTCTTTGCCTGTGCCAGCTCCTACTACCAAAATATGTGCGTTGTCGCTTAGTGTTGCTTGTAGCTGCGTATTAGTGAGCTGATGTAATAATTCATAACCAGGAACTAAACGGGTTATACGGCTATCGTATTGTGTTGCTTGCTCGCCTGTAAACGTTGGCATTGTATCTCCTTGTTTTCAGTAATGTTGCTTATAAAACTTCAACTGTGGAATATCCACCTGGCTTTTTGGCTACATGCACTTGAGTGGCTACGCGCTCGCTCATTTGTGTTACGTGCGATATAACGCCTACTTTTCTGCCTTGTGCTTGCAAAGAATCCAAAGCGTCCATTGCAATGCTCAAGGTTTCGCTATCTAACGTACCAAATCCTTCGTCAATAAACAAAGAATTGATTTGTACTTTGTTAGACGAAAGCGATGCTAAACCAAGTGCAAGCGCAAGCGATACTAAAAATGACTCACCGCCCGAGAGCGTATTAACAGAGCGTTGCTCGTCGGCCATGTCGCGGTCGATAATCGCAATGTCGAGTGTTTGCGCTATGGCGGTTAATTCGTAGCGTTTGTTGAGTGTTTTTAAATGGCTGTTGGCATAGTGCAGTAATATTTTTAACGTTTGTGTTTGTGCTAAGTTACGCATGGTTTTACCCGTTGCATCGCCCAATACTTTATTAAGCAAGTGCCATTGCTCTACCTGTGTTTTAAGCGTAGTTAACTCAGCTTGTTTGCCTTCAAGCGCTTTTGCGTTTTGGTTGTGTTGCTCAATAGCGGTATTAGTTGCTAGTAATGAATTTTGCAGCTGCGTTTGTTGCTCGTTTAAGCTGCTTAGTTGCGTACTTAAAGCCTCTGCACTTTGCGTTGGTTTATCGCTACTGTTGTGTTTTTCAAGCGTAAGTTGCTGCTGTTTTAATGCGGCGTTTGCATCTGTTAGGGCTTGAGTTAACTGCTCGTGCTGAGTTAAATGCGCTTTAATAGTCTCGCTACTAAGCGTTAGTAAAATTTTGACCTGTTCGTGCGTTACATCGCTGTATTGCGCTTTAAAGTCAGTAAACCACTGGTTATAGCGTGCCTCAAGTGTTGCTAGTTCTTGGCTGTTTTCAAGTAAGCGTTGCTCCACATTTTTAAGCGTTATAGCGTGCTCATCTCGTTGTTTTATAGCGTCGTCATAGGCTTTTTGGCTCGCTTGAACCTGCGATTGTTTTTGCTCTTGCTCACTTGTGAGTTTTGCTTGGTAGTCGTCTGCGCTTATTTGCTCATTATTAAATAAAGCTAAGCGCTCACTTTGTACCGCGTTTAATAGCTCTTTAGCTTTTACAAACTCTTCATTAAGTACTTTTAACGATTGCTCGCTTTTACTAACAAGCGGGCTAAGCTGCTTTATTTGCTCACTAGCTGTGTCTTGGCGCTTTTGGCTTTGTTCAAGTTGCATTTGAGTTTGCTGATACTGTGTAACCTGCTTGTTCAGCTCGGTAAGTTCAAGCGTATTGGCTTGTAATTGCTGCCAAAAATCACTGTTTTCAAATTGATTATTGAGCGTTGTACCGAGCTCGTTAATTTGCGCACTTAGCTCGCTATGCTTACTCGTTAACTGGTTTTGCTGGTGTGTAAGCTCAAGGTGTTTATTGCTCAGTTGCTGCTGTACTTGCTGCTCTGCTTTAAGTGCTGCTTGTAGCTCGTTTACTTTGGTTTGCAGTGTACGTTGGCGTTTTTGCTGCTCAAAGTATTGCGCTTTTTGCTGCGTTAATTGCTTATAAGTTACTTCAAGCTGATCAGGCGTTAAGTCGTTAAGCTCACTACGTGCGCCTTGCATGGTATTTTTAATGTCGAGCTGTTTGGCTTTTGCTGTTTGTATTATTTGCTCAAGTTGTCCGTGTTCAGCAGTTAATACGGCATGTTGAGTTTGGTGCTTATGCAGCTCGCTTTGTGCATGGTCAAATTGCTTTTTAGCGGCATTAAAAGCATTATCAAAATCAGTAATTAAGTTATTTAATTGCTGATTTTGATTTACCGCATACGGGTGCTCAGTTGCGCCGCACACTAAACAAGGCTCATTAGGGCGAAGCTCAGTGCGTAAATGCTCTACGTTTTCGCTAGCTCTTAAACGCGCTTGGTTAAGTGCGTGCTCGCTGCCTTTAAGTGCTTGCTCGCTGGTTATTAAATGCTGATTAAGTAAAGCATGAGTTTGCTGGCTTTCATTTAGCTGCTGATTGAGCACTTGCTGGCGTTGAGTGCTTTGTTTTAGTTCTGCGTTAAATTGCTTATAGCGCTCTCGCTGCTCTTTTAAGTAATCAATACTTTTTAACTGCGCGTCGCAGTGCTCTGCATTAAACTCATTAAACTGAGTATTTAATGCCTGTAAAGTTGATTGCTCACCACTAAGTGCCACCTCGCACTGCTGCACTTTATTATTTTGCACATTTAAAAGATCGCTCTGACTTGCAATCTCCCTATTAAGAGTTTGGCTTTGCGCAGCGTTTGCGGTTAATTGCTGCTGTGCATTTAAGTAGGTATTAAAGCTTTGCTGATAGTAGCTCCAGTCTTTTGCTAAAACATGCAGCTGTGCATGCTCATTAAGCCATTGCTGGCTTTTAGTTGAGTCGGCTTTAACAATTTCTAGCTCGTTATTACTTTGTTTAAGCTGCAAATTAAGCTCATCAAACTGAGATTGCTCTTTGGTTATTTGCGACTCAGTACCTTTTACAGCTTGAGTTTGCAAGGCAATGTTACTATCGAGCTCTCTCGCTTTAGCTATAATAGGCGCTGCATTTTGTTTTTGCTCATTGGCGTTATTAAGTAGCTCGGTATGCTTAGCTAGCGCGGTATTACGCTCGTTAATTACCGCTAAATGATCAACACTTTTAAGTGATGTTATTTGCTGATCCAACGCCGTATTTTGATCGGTTAATTGAGCAAAACGGCTGCGGTTATCTTTTATTTCAAGCGCTTGTTTAGCTTGTTTTGCCTGCTCGCTTTGAACAACGATACTTTCAAGCGCTGAGCTTGCTTGTTGCTGAGTTTGCTGTGCTTGCAATAAATTTTGCTCAAGCACTGTAGCTTGCTGATACCAGTTAAGTGCTTTTTCGGTTTTGGTCAGCTCTTTTTTAGTGTGTTCGGTTTGCGCTTTTAAATTGGTTAACTTGGTTTGTTGTAACTCGAGTTCTTCTGGTGTTAATAAGGCATAGCTTTCAAGGCCTGCTTTGAGCGCTTCAAGCTTTGCCACTTGCTCTTTATGGCGCTCAAAAATACGCACGCCAATACGGCTAAATTTATCGGTGCCTGTTAAACACTCCAAAAGCTGCGCTCGCTCATCGCCAGTGGCTTTTAAAAATGCAGCAAACTCATGTTGCGCTAAAAGTACGGCACGGGAGAACTGCTCAAAGTTAAGCCCTATTTTGCTCTCAACTTCTTTTATTGTGTGGCTTTTGTCAGCTATAAGGGTTTCGTCTGGCAGGGTTACTAATGTGTGCTCTGCTACTTTAAGTTTGCCAGTTACCTTTTTATGAGTGCGTGAAACTGTATAACGCGCACGGTAAAGCTGTTTATCTTGCCCTAAAAAGTCAACCTCGGCGTAGCCTTCCCATGTACCTCGGCGTAGTAGGTTCCGCGCATCATTAAGCTTAATGCTGTCGCCATTAAACTCAATTAAGTTACCTTTATCGCCGCGTAGCCTCGCTGTTTTTGTATAAAGGGCTAAACATATCGCATCTAAAAAAGTACTTTTACCAGCGCCGGTATCGCCTGTTATCGCAAATAAGCCTGCATCTTTTAATGGGGCTTGAGTAAAGTCTATTTCAGCATCAACTATTGAAGCTAAATTATGAATACGAACTGCGGTTATTTTCATAGTTGCTCTTGCTCCGTAAGCTCGTTTATCACGTCACTTAAAAGTGCTTTTAGCTCATCGGGTACACTTTGCCCTGCCATGTCTTTATCGTTTGCAAATGCTTGTTCTAATAGGTTTAGTGGGTTGAGCATTTCAACTTCGCTTAAATCTTCAAATACGGTGTCATTGTCATTTCGCGCTGATTGTTCTCGTACACGTTCAATACCGCAAAATTTAATATGCTTACCTTCAAGTGCTTGTTCTATTTGTTCTCTATAGGTGGTGTCGGTATCGCTTGATTTAAGCTTTACCCGTAAATAAGGCGCTATTGTATTTTGTGCGGTGTCGAGCGCTTTAATTTGCTCGCATAGTTCGCTTAATGGCACACACTCCCCTTTTGGTAAAATAATTACATCGGCAGAGCGCGGAATGTAAAGGGGGTTTACAGTTGTACTAATATGTTGTTTTTCATCAATAATAAACTCAACAACATTTACTTGGTGCGTGTAGTTACGCTCTGAAAACGACATAGGGATAGGTGTGCCGCTGTAGCGAATAATATCGCTTTTAGCGACTTGTTGCGCTTTGTGTAAATGACCAAGGGCAACATAGTTGGCTTGTTTACCAAATACATTGGCTGAAATAGACTCCTCACCACCTATCACTAAGTTACGCTCAGAATCACTAGAAATATCCCCGCCTTTTGCGTGTAAATGCCCCATAACTATTAATGGTGAGTTTTGCTCGTTCATATTAGTAGCTTGTTCTAGTGCAAGCTCGTAAGCTTTTGCAACGCCTTGAGCGTAACTAGGGCCGTTTTCAGTTTGGCTAAGTAAACTTACATCACTTGCGCGTAAAAATGGCATAGCGACAATTACAGCGCGTTTACCATTGGTATTTATGGTAATAACAGTTTCATCGGGTGTTGCGACATCAAAGCGCCCTACTACGTGTGTATCAAATTGCGCTAGTAATGGCTGAGCTGCCAAAATACGATTTGCAGAGTCGTGATTACCCGCAATAATTACTACGTGTAATTGTGGGCATGCCTTTTTGGCGTCTTTAATAAATTGATAAAGCTGATTTTCAGCGCTAGCACTTGGAGTCGCTGTATGATAAATGTCGCCAGCAACTAAAAGTAGGTCTATTTGTTGTTCAACAAGAGTGGCTAATAACCATGTAAAAAAAGCTTGATGTTCAACACGGCGATCGTGTTCGTAAAATTGTTGGCCAAGGTGCCAATCTGAGGTGTGGAGGACTTTCATGTAGCGCTCTTAATAAAACCGTAAGAGCGCCAATATACCCAAGGCAGTTAAAGATGCAAGCCTAAGCCGTGCGTTACCTTAGGTTAAACTATACCAAGCTGAAAAAACAATCGGTAATGCTAAAAGGGCCATTAATAATGGAATTTTTAACGTTTTAGTTTGTTTTGCGTGTAGCGCCTTTAATGCATTAGTTTCGTTGCACGCTGCTACTTTATCGATATAAAAATAACCCGAATCGAGATACTGCTTACAGTTATTCTCACTTGCTGGAATCGCAATTAGTTCTTGTTGTTTTTTTAGGATGTAAAAATCCATAAGCCCACCGCATTTCTTGCTAGTAATCGATATTAATTTGAGGATAAATGTGACGAATTTATTTGCCTCAAATAAAAAGGTTGGCGATTTTAAATATAAACTGCACTAAAGATCAACCTAAAATTACACTATTTATCATTTATCGTAAAAATAGCGAATATTAAGGAACTTCGGCAATATTTGAGCCAATAATTCAGCTGTTTTCACTGTGTTTTTGTTCAGTAGAGTGGGCTTTTAGTCCATTTTTCTTGTTGGAAGTTTGAGACGCTTATACATAGGATTATTGGTTTACCTGATAATGCTAAAGCAATAATTTTTTAGCAAAGTAGGTAAAGTTAATGTGCTTTTTCCGAGCTCTAAAACTTGTATTTAACAGCTCAAAACCATTATTAAATCCCACTTTTGTAAACCCCCTTTACAGTTTTTATTTATTCGTATTTTGTTACAAAATAATTGTACTTTTCAATCTAATAAACTAAGTGAACATCACCCTAAAAATACGGTACTTGGTCGCTAATTTATTGAAGCTAACTGGTATATTTGTCAAAGTATGCTCACAAAATTATATTAGGACTAACAATGAAAAAAATAGGTCTTACGCTAAGTGCTTTTGTATTGCCTTTGGCAATATCTAGTGCGGCTATGGCGTCTTCAGTTGAGCAAACAAAAGGTACTTTTGTTGATAAATTTCGTCAATTAGACGAAGCGCTTCCTACACCCAATGTTTATCGTAGTGCCGCTGGCGAACCAGGTGAAAAATACTGGCAGCAACGTGTAAACTACGACATTGATGTAAAGCTAGATGAAAAAAAGCACCGTATTACCGGTAGCCAAAGCATTGAATATAAAAATAACTCTCCGCATACACTTAAATATTTATGGTTACAGTTAGATCAAAATATTTTTAAAAGTGATTCTATTGCCGAAACAACTAAAACGTTTAAAAGCACTTTAGAAAGCCTACCAGCTCAAAAGCCTGCTAAATTAAGTTTAGGTGACTTACGCCGTCAGCAATTTATGAGCGACAACGAACTGGGTTATACAATCAGTGGCGTAAAGGATGACGATGGTAAAGAGCTACGCGTAACTGTAGTTGATACTTTAATGCGTATTGATTTAAACGAGCCATTAAAACCAGGTAAAGAAGTAGAATTTAGCATGAACTTTGCCTTCAACATTGTTGAAGAAGATGCTGTAGGTGCACGTTCTGGTTACGAGCACTTTGAAGAAGATGGCAACGACATATTCTTAATTGCTCAGTGGTTCCCTCGCTTAGCGGCTTATACCGATTACGAAGCATGGACAAACAAGCCATTTTTAGGCTCTGGTGAGTTTACGCTTGAGTTTGGTGATTACGATGTTGAGATTACTGTTCCGGCAGATCACATTGTATCGGCAACAGGTAAACTTGATAACGCGAGTAAAGTACTTACAAGTACTCAGCGCAAACGTTTAAAGCAAGCTGAAACATCTAAGCGTCCTGTGTTTATTGTTAACGCAGAAGAAGCGCTAGAAAACGAAAAAGAAGGCACCGACAAAACTAAAACGTGGCACTTTAAAGCACAGAATGTTCGTGACTTTGCTTGGGCGTCGTCTCGTAAGTTTATGTGGGATGCAAAAGGTTATCAACAAGGTGGTGACGTTCAGCCTTTAGTTATGGCAATGTCGTTCTTCCCTAAAGAAGGTGGTGACTTATGGAAGAAGTACTCAACTGAAGCGGTAGTACACACAATGGAAGTGTACTCTAAGTATTCTTTTGATTACCCGTACCCAACTGCACAGTCGGTTAACGGCCCAGTTGGTGGTATGGAATACCCAATGATCACCTTTAACGGTCCGCGTACTAAGTTACAAGATGACGGTACTCGTACTTATTCTCAGGCTGAAAAGCGCTTTTTACTTGGCGTAGTTATTCATGAAGTGGGTCATATTTACTTTCCGATGATTGTGAACTCAGATGAGCGCCAATGGACGTGGATGGATGAAGGCTTAAACAGCTTTTTAGATGGTGTTGCTGGTCGTGAATGGGATCCTACTATTCCTTGGGGTGTTGAGCCTCGCGATATAGTGAGCTACATGAAGTCAGAAGTCCAAGTACCAATTATGACTCAGTCAGACAGCGTATTACGTTTAGGCCCAAATGCTTATACTAAGCCTGCCGCAGCACTTAATATTTTACGTGAAGTAATTTTAGGCCGTGACTTATTCGACTTTGCATTTAAAGAGTATGCTCAGCGCTGGAAATACAAGCGCCCTACCCCAGCTGATTTTTTCCGTACAATGGAAGAAGCCTCTGGTGTTGATTTAGATTGGTTTTGGCGTGGCTGGTTTTACACCACAGATCATGTTGATATCTCTTTAGATAAAGTGTATCAACTTCGTTTAGACACTAAAAACCCTGATATTGATTACAGCCGTTTACGTGATATTGAGGCAGACAAGCCTACGTCATTATTTGTTGAGCGTAACCGCGCCGAAGGTAAAAAAACATGGGTTGAGCAAAATCCTGATGTTACCGACTTTTATGACGAAAACGACCGCTTTACTGTAACCAATAAAGAACGTAACTCGTACAATAAGTTTTTAAAAGGTTTAGAGCCGTGGGAGCGCAAAACGCTTGAACGTGCTTTAGAAGAAGATAAAAACTACTACGTTATGGAATTTTCAAACCTTGGTGGTTTGGTAATGCCTATATTGCTTGAGCTAACATATGAAGATGGCACAACCGAAGAGCGTTATATCCCTGCTGAAATTTGGCGTCGTAATTATAAAAATGTTCAAAAGCTAATTGTGACCGATAAAAACAAACCGCTTGTATCAGTTACTGTAGATCCAGGCTGGGAAACAGCTGACGTAGATGTTGAAAACAATAACTACCCTCGTCGTATTATTCCTTCACGTATTGAAGTGTTTAAAAAGGAAAAGAGTAAAGCTAAAGTAAGTCGCGATATCATGCAAGATATTAAAACTGAGCTTAAAACTGATGAGAAGAAAGACGAAAAAGATGACGGTGGGGAGCCGCAATAATGCGCTTTTCGCTTATTATTGTTTGCCTTTTAGTTGCTGCGCCAAGTATGGCGCATCAACTAAAGTCGTCAGTTACAACCGTGCTTTTTAATAAACGAACGCATAATGTTGAATTAATGCATCGCTTTTATTTACATGATACCGAACACGCCGTAGGAACATTATTTGAAGGCAAAATCGATATTATTAGTAATAAAGCCGACCAACAGCGTTTTGCTAAATATGTTGAATCGCACGTTGCTCTACAAACGTTAAGTGGTGAGCCTTTACCACTTAGCTTTGTAGGGGCGCAAGTAGATGGTAAGTTTTTTTGGGTTTACCAAGAAGCACCAATTCCTGAAAACATTGAAGGAATCAAAATGAGCAATGGCGCGCTTCGTGATTTATGGCCATCTCAGGTAAATATGGTAAACGTTGAGGGCAAAGGTAAGATTAAAACCTTAAACTTTGCACAAGATGATACTTGGCTCGAAGCCCGCTTTGAGCCAAATTAGTAGTTAAAACTTCCCCAACCAACGCGCACTGCAGTTAATGTGCGCGTTTTCTTCAAACGTTTAAACTGCGTTCATTTTAGATCTGGTATATGTAAATTTACGTAAAAATTGGTAGTTCAATTTGTATATTTACCATTTTTTGCGCATGCTACAATTACCAATTATATTTACTGTATTATCAATAGATTGATAGCAGTGCAAATAAATAATTTAAATATAGTTAGTTTCATTTATCCCTTTAGCTGTAACTAGCTAGGGCATAAGCAGTAGAGAATTTTATGTTTAAATTTTATTTAGTAATAACTAAATTCAGGGAATGATATGACGACTCAGATTGAGGCTATTTTTGGAGTGATTTTTGATTTGGATGGAACATTGGTTTCATCAGAATTAGACTTTGCATTAATAAAGGCCCAAATAGGTTGCCCTTGTGAGCAAGACTTACTTGATTACATTGCTAAGTTGCCCTCACCGTATATGCGTGAAGAGGCAATGAATATAGTTCACCAACACGAATTAATAGACGCACAACATGCCAGTATATTACCTGGGGTGAGTGAAGCTATTAATGCTTTAAAGTCTAAAAATATACCGATGGCAATTGTTACTCGCAATTTTGATAAAGCGGCTGCAATTAAATTACAAAATAACCCACTTCCTATTAGTACAGTTTTAACGCGAAGCGATGCTCCTGCAAAACCAGATCCTAGTGCTTTGAATGCTATTGCTACACTTTGGAACATTAATGCTAGAAATTTACTTTATGTAGGCGATTACCTTTACGATATTCAAGCTGCGCATAATGCAAATATGCGCGCATGTTTATACGCTCCAGAGTTGACGCCAGCCTACGCCGATCAGGCCGATTACGTTTTACATGACTTTGCTGACTTAGTGACATTAGTTGAGAGTTATTCTGAAAAAATAGAGTTATGTTAAATAGCGTGCCATTTGATTTATTCTGACATAAGTTTGTAGTTATAAAAGTTTTTATTAATCAAGTTTTGCCCATTGCGGAGCTAGCCCAATACGTTTTGAATTGGTAAAATACCGCAAAACGTAACGTATTCATTAGGGGCACAAAATGGGCAGAGCATTTGTAGTTCGTCAAAGTTCTATGATCAAAACAGCCAATGCAAAAACAAAAGTAAACTCAAAGTACGGCAAAGAGATTTACGTTGCAGCAAAAAGTGGTGATCCCGATCCCGAAGTAAACCAAACACTTCGCCGTCTAATCGAAAAAGCTAAAAAAGACCAAGTACCCGCACACGTTATCGAAAAAGCAATTGAAAAAGCAGCCGGTGGCGCAGGAGAAGATTACTCTGTTGCCCGTTATGAAGGCTATGGCCCTGGTAACTGCATGGTTATTGTTGACTGTTTAACAGACAATCCAAACCGTACTATCAAAGATGTACGTTTGCCATTTACTAAAACAGACTCAAAAATTGGTACTCCTGGCTGTGTAGCGCATATGTTTGATCATTATGCGGTACTTGGCTTTGCAGGCGATGACGATGAAGTCGTATTAGAAGCACTAATGATGGCTGATGTTGATGTAAGCGATGTTGAAGCCGAGGACGGTAAAATATCAGTATTTGCACCGCCAACAGAATACTTTAAAGCTAAAACAGCCCTTGAAGACGCATTTGAAGGCATTAACTTTGAAGTTGACGAAATTACGTTTATCCCTCAAGTTAATATTGAAATTGAAGACGAAGAAGTTATTGCTAACTTTGATAAGTTTATAAATATGCTTGAAGATTGTGACGATGTACAAAATATTTATCACAATGCCATTGTAAAAAATTAAACGTAAATGGTTAAAAGCTTTAAAAAGCGTGTTTTGTGTATGCAAAACACGCTTTTTTACGTTTGAATAAATGTTAGATATTCATGTGTATTATGCTTATTTGAATATATATTTTTAAAATGCCATATAAGCGCTGTTTTTTAGTTTCAGGCGATAAAAAACCAGCTTAAAAGCTGGTTTAGTACTTAATTTTGATTAAGCAGTTAAAGCGTATTCGATTTTTGTGCTTTATATTTTATGCGGTAGCTATGTAGTAGTGGTTCAGTGTAACCACTAGGTTGGGTTACGCCCTCTAAAACCAGTGCAGTAGCGGCTTGAAACGCAATGCTGTTTTTAAGGGTTTCTTCGCTTGTTGCCATGGGTCTATACGCAGTGTCATGCTCGTTTTGTCCATCAACCACTTTGGCCATTTTAGCCATTATTGATTTTATTTGCGCCTGTGAGCAAACGCCATTTAGTAACCAATTAGCCATATGTTGGCTTGAAATACGCAGTGTTGCTCTGTCTTCCATTAGCCCAATATGGTTAATGTCGGGTACTTTTGAGCAGCCTACGCCTTGATCAATCCAACGTACAACGTAACCTAAAATACCTTGTGCGTTGTTTTCAAGCTCACTTTGAATATCTTCTTTTGAGAGCGTTTTAGGGTCTGCCATTAGCGGCGGTGTAAGCAGGTCATTAAGACTCGCAATAGTACGTTTAGCTATACTTTGCTGCTCAGTAAATACGTTTATATCGTGATAATGCATTGCATGCAGGGTAGCGGCTGTAGGGGAGGGCACCCATGCTGTATTAGCGCCTGATTTAGGATGAGCTTGTTTTTGCTCCATCATTAATGCCATTTTATCTGGCATTGGCCACATGCCTTTACCTATTTGTGCTTTATGACTTAAGCCACAAGCAAGGCCAATATCGACGTTGCGATCCTCATAAGCTTGTATCCATGGTTGCTGCTTAATTTTTGCTTTTGGAAGCACAATACCCGCTTGCATAGAGGTATGGATTTCATCGCCTGTGCGGTCTAAAAACCCAGTATTTATGAATACAACACGCTCTTTAGCTGCATAAATACAGGCTTTTAGGTTTACAGATGTACGGCGTTCTTCATCCATAATCCCCATTTTAAGCGTGTTTTTAGGTAAGCTTAACGCTTCCTCTACTAAACTAAACAAAGTATTAGTAAACGCCACCTCTTCAGGGCCATGCATCTTTGGTTTTACTATATTAATACTTTGCGCGCTTGAATTTTTGATACCTGTTTTTTTATTTAGGTCGTGCAGAGCAGCTGTGGCTGTAAACATTGCATCCATAATGCCTTCATATACCGGTTGCTTGTACACATCGGTAATAGCAGGATTCGTCATTAAATGACCTACGTTTCTAACAAACATCATGCTGCGGCCTTTTAAAGTAACGGTGCCACCATCAAGTGCGGTGTATGTTTTATCACTTTGCAGAGTGCGCTCTACTGTTTTATCGCCTTTTTTAAACGATTCAACTAAGTTACCTTGCATCAACCCAAGCCAATTTTTATAAACTTGTACTTTATCTTCTGCATCTACTGCAGCCACTGAATCTTCACAATCTATAATAGTGGTAAGAGCGGCCTCAAGCACTACATCTTTTAAGCCAGCTTTATCTGCTTGGCCAATAATGTGGTGGTGATCGATATGTAGCTCTATGTGTAAATCATTGTTTTTTAATAACACTACAGTTGGATTTTGTGCTTCACCTTGATAGCCAATAAGCTGAGATGGGTTAGCTAATGTGGTTTGAGAGCTATCACGCAACGTAATTAAAAGTGCGCCATCTACTACTGAATAATTAGTGCTTTCTATATGCGAGCCGTTAGTCAGCGGCAATGCTTTATCTAAAAACTGACGAGCGTAGGCCATTACCTTAAATCCACGAACAGGGTTGTAGGTATTGCCTTTTTCGGCTCCATCGTCTTCGCTTAACACATCAGTACCGTATAAAGCGTCGTATAACGAGCCCCAGCGAGCGTTAGCGGCATTAAGAGCAAAGCGTGCATTACTTACAGGCACAACCAACTGAGGGCCTGCTGTAAGGGCCACTTCGGGCTCTACATTTTGGGTTTCAATTTCAAAGTTGGCAGGCTCTTTAACTAAATAGCCAATATCTTGCAAAAAGGCTTGGTATTTAGCGCTATCCCAGGTTTTATTAGCAAGATGGTAGTCGTCTATTTGCTGTTGAAGCAGCTCTCGCTTTTCAAGCAGTGCCTTATTAATAGGGGTAAGTGTTTGAACGATATGTGCAAAACTTTGCCAAAATTGTGACTCACTTAAGTGAGTGCCAGGGAGTAATTGATTTTTAACGAAATCAGCGAGTTGTGTGTCTACGCTGAGTCCTGAATGTGTGAGAGTGTGGGACATAGTTGCCTTCCTTTAAACGGTCGCGATGTTGTTGTGTGCTTGTGCGTAAGGCAACAATAACTCAAAAAGGCAATGTTGAGTGCTTTTTAGCCATTCACAAAATGTATAGCCACAATAACAACTATAAATTTACTAAATCTAGAAAAGGAGCCTAATGTTGAATCAAGCGAAACGGAGCACACACTCCTAGCCACTCTCACAACATTAAAATAATTTACACACTCGTTCGAAGGATTTTATTATGACAACATATCAACGCGAAACAGACACACTTTCTACTCTTTGCCAAGCACAAGGCAGCGCATGGAAAGCTATTAACCCTGAATACGCAAGTCGCATGCGTTTACAAAACCGTTTTCGTACAGGGATTGAAATTGCGCAATACACAGCAGACGTAATGCGTGAAGATATGGCTGCATATGACGCCGACACAAGCCAGTACACGCAATCTTTAGGCTGTTGGCATGGCTTTACTGCCCAACAAATGATGATGGCTATTAAGCGCCATCAAAAAACAACTAAACGCAGCTATGTATACTTAAGTGGCTGGATGGTTGCAGCGCTTCGCTCTGCATTTGGTCCGCTGCCAGATCAAAGCATGCATGAAAAAACATCGGTACCTGCGCTAATTGAAGAAATTTACACGTTTTTAAAGCAAGCTGATGCACGTGAACTAGATCACTTGTTTAACGACCTAGATGAAGCAAAAGCGAACGGCGGCGATGTTCAAGCTGTTATTGATAAAATAGACAACTTTGAAACCCATGTTGTGCCAATTATTGCTGATATTGATGCCGGTTTTGGTAACGAAGAAGCAACTTACTTACTGGCTAAAAAAATGATTGAAGCCGGTGCATGTGCCATTCAAATAGAAAACCAAGTATCTGACGCCAAACAATGTGGTCACCAAGCGGGTAAAGTGACCGTTCCACACGAAGACTTTTTAGCAAAAATTAACGCAGTACGTTACGCCTTTTTAGAGCTAGGTATTGATAACGGCATTATTGTGGCGCGTACAGATTCATTAGGCGCCAGCCTTACTCAAAAAGTACCTGTGTCGCAAACACCAGGTGATTTAGCAAGCCAATACAATGCATTTTTAGAAACTACGCCAATTAACGGTGTTGATGATTTAAATGAAGGCGATACGGCAATGAAAATTAATGGCCAGTTATGTAAACCAACTCGCCTAGATAACGGTTTATACCAGTTCCGCGAAGGCACTGAAAAAGACCGCGTAGTATTAGATTGTATTACTAGCTTGCAGTCGGGCGCTGATTTACTGTGGATTGAAACAGAAAAACCACATGTTAAACAAATTGCAGAACTGGTGAATCGTGTAAAAGAACAGGTGCCAAATGCAAAACTGGTATACAACAACTCGCCTTCGTTTAACTGGACCCTTAAGTTTCGTGAGCAAGTGTATCAAGAGTGGGAAGAAGCTGGCCGTGACCTTAGTGCTTACCCAAGCCTTGGCGATAATAAAGGCCTTATGGCACCAGAAATGGATGCAACAGAGCTTGCACAAGCAGCCGATTTACTAGTGCAAAACTTCCAGCGCGATGGCGCACGTGAAGCAGGTATTTTCCATCACTTAATTACTCTGCCTACGTACCATACAGCTGCGCTAAGCACTGATATTTTATCAGAAGGTTACTTTGGCGATATGGGTATGCTGGCTTACGTGCGTGATGTACAACGCCAAGAAATTCGCCGCGAGCAAGCTTCTGTTAAGCATCAAGACCTAGCAGGGTCTAACATGGGCGATACACACAAAGAATACTTCTCTGGTGATAACGCGCTAAAAGCCGGTGGTGAAGACAACACCATGAACCAGTTTTAATTCCTAACTAGATAGTGTTACTCAAGGGCCAATAGGCCCTTTTTTATTGTTTTAATTTTTATTTAGATCAGATTTTAACTAACCTGAGCTCTGGTTAAGAGATTTACTAACGTATTAAATCATGGTGATATTTGAATTTTTTCTCTAGCCAGAGATTTTCAGTCAAAACAAGGCGAATTTACGCGTCAATAGCTAGCCTATTGCAAGTAAATTCAACGCAGTTAGGGCTGAAAATAGCTGCTCGAGATAGATTTATTATCCAGAGTTCAGGTTAACCAAATCATGTTGGATCACTATTTAACTACCTGAGTGAATTTACAGATCAGAGTTTAACTAACCTTTCATAAAAGGGCATATTTGGGGTGATTTTGCTGTAAAAAGCGTTTACAACAACTTTAAAAGGCAGGTAAGTGACTGATTTTTGCTTTAATAGACAAACTTAGCGAATTTATAAACCGATTTTTTACTAACTTCTCCGTACGATAAAACAAAATTTTACTAACTGATAGGCTATAAACAGTGACTCAAACCGATTTTTTACCAACTCAAGTTGCAAAAAATGCTATAAACCGAAATTTTACTAACTGAAGTTTTAGCTAAGTCCGATATTTAACTGTCACAGAAGTGTAAAGGGGGTTTACAGTTTGAATACTACGGCGATAAATACAAAAGCCACTTATTTAAAGTGGCTTTTATTTGAGCTATAAATATTATACTAATTTTAGGTTATTTAGTGTGTTTATCAAACCACCATTGAATATAAGCAACTTTGGTCATTAAGTTTGATGGGCGAGCTGTAATACCATGAGATGCATCAGGAATTCGCACCATTGCAGTATCAACGCCTTGTAGTTTTAATGCTTGATAAAACTGTTCAGTTTCTGAAATTGGTGTTCGGTAGTCAGATTCCCCAGTGAGCAACATAGTAGGAGTTTTGACGTTTCCAACATAGCTAATAGGCGAGCGTTTCATGTAATGCTCAATGTGATCCCATGGTTTACCTGGGAACCAATAATCAGCAAAAAACGGGTAAAAATCGGCAGTTAGTACAAAACTGATCCAATTAATAACCGGTTTGGCAACTACAGCCGCAGCAAAGCGATCTGTATGACCCACAATCCATGCAGTTAATACACCGCCACCAGAGCCACCGGTTACAAACAATTTAGACTCGTCAATAAAGCCTTTCGCTATTAGCGCATCAACACCTGTCATTAAGTCGTCAAAATCGTTACTTGGGTAATTGTGATGAATAGTTTGTGCAAACTCTTTACCGTATGAATCACTACCACGTGGGTTCATGTATAAAACGATATTGCCTTTGGCTGCAAAAAGTTGAATTTCAGCGCTAAAATGTGGGCCATAATTAGCGACAGGGCCGCCGTGTATTTCTAGTATTAGCGGATATTTTTTACTGCTATCAAATTCTGGTGGGTAAGCAACCCAACCTTGAATAGGTAACTCATCGTGACTTGATTTAACCCAAATTTCTTCCACTTTAGCCAAAGCTTTGTCGCCCAGTGCATCTGCATTAAGGGTAGTTAAACGCTGCGCTTTACCGCGTTTAATTGTTGCTATATCAGCAGGGCGCTGAGTATCGGCAAGGGTAAAGGCTACTTCGCCATCTTCGCTTACATCAAAGTCGCCACCAGAATAAGGGCGTCCAAAGGCAACGCTGCCAATTTGGGTTGTTATTATTTTACGCTTGCCACTGCGTGGTTGGTAGGCGAGGGCGGTTTGACCTTTATCGGCGTAACTAAAGTACACATCTTTTGAATTGGCACTCCATTTTATTTGCCCAACACTTCGATCAAAATTTGGCGTTAAGCTAGTTGTGTTACCTGTTTTTAAATCACGAATGTAAAGTTGAGCATTTTCGTAGTTAGTGCGTTTATCGTCATAACCTGTGTACGCTAAGTAACGACCATCGGGCGATACTTTTGGCTGCTCATCAGGACCATTTCGATCAGTAATTTCAGTTATATTTTGCGAGGCCAAATCGAGTTTATAAATTTCACTATTTGTGGGTTTTAGCTGGTTGTTTGTGTGCCTGTTCGCAGAAAAATAAAGTGATTTACCGTCTTTACTAAAACTTACATCGCCCGCGTTATCAAATTCATCATCAGTGAGTTGTTTAGCATTACCTCCGTTAGCATCTATGGAAAATAATTGGCTAAAACCTTTTTGTGTGTAACCGCCACCATCTGAACGGTAATACACATCATCAATAAATTTGGCGGGCTTTGCCCAGGTTGCGCCTTTTGGTTTACCTGGTAAGCTCACTGGCGCTGAATTAGCGCTTGGGACAAACATGCTAAATATTAATTGGTTAGAATCTGGGCTCCATGTAATCGAACGTGGACTACTCGTTAAGTTACTAATTTTTGCCATAGCACCTGTTTTAAGCCATTTAATATATATTTGGCTGCTGCCATCGCGGGTTGATATAAACGCAAGGCGTTGACCATCAGGAGAGAGTACTGGCGAATAATCCATATGTACGCCAGAGGTTAGCGGCTGCATTTGTTTGGTTTTGTAATCAACAGACCAAATATTACCAACTTTGCGATCTGTTTTTATATCCATTCGGTTACGCACAAAATAAACAGTTTTACCGTCTTCGGTTATATCTATTTGATTAGCATATTCTAAATTAAACACGTCTTGCAGTTGTAGTGTATTTGTTTCAGCGTAGGCTAAATTGCTACAGCCTAAAATGAGGCTAAGTGTTAAAAGCTTTTTCATTTTTATCCCTGTTGTTACTTTTTTAATTTGCTAAGTAGTTATATGTTAGGGATTATTAAATTAACAGTAGGATGCGATGAAGCTCTTATTTAAATCTATGAGTTAAAGCTGTAAAGGGGGTTTACAGCTTCTATTTGTGGTTGTGTAAAAGTGTTAGTTAGCTGAGTTACACAGGGCTTTTATGTCTTTTATAAGCGCTATGCCATCAGCGTTGTCGCCATGTACGCATAAGCTATGGGCGTTGAGCGTTAGTTTTTTTCCAGTTTGTGTTGTCACGCTGCCATCGGATAAAAGCTGAGTTACTTGTTTTAGTAATGCAGCTTTGTTGTGAACGCTACCCTCAAGTGTTCGTGACACTAAATGCCCGTCGTCGGTGTACTGCCTATCGGCAAATGCCTCAAGTATTAGATCAACTCCTGAATCTTTAGCTATTTGAATGTGCTTATTGGCATTTTTAGTCGCTAAAATCATTAGCTTTAAATCTATTGGGTAGCTGGCGATTGCATTTATAACGGTTTGTAATATTTGATCATTTGCCATCATGTCGTTATAAAGTGCGCCGTGGGGTTTTACATAGCTAAGTGTTAAACCTTGTACTTTTGCCATCCCCTCAATAGCGGCTATTTGATAGTGCAGGCAATTTGTAAGCTCTTTTTCGCTAAGTACCATTGAGCGTCTACCAAAGCCCTGCTTGTCTGGGTAGCTTGGGTGAGCACCAATTTGTACGTTATGTTGTTTGGCAAGTACAAGAGTGTTTGCCATTACGTCGGCGTCACCTGCATGAAACCCACACGCAATGTTAGCCATATCAATATGTGGCATAACGTCATCGTCTAGCCCCATTTTCCACGCGCCAAAGCTTTCGCCTAAGTCACAATTGAGCTTCATATTAGTGCACCTTTTGCGGTTTTATTGTGACAGGTAATACGCCGTTAGCCGGTGCTTCTCCTAGTAACACTTTTGCAAGTGCGGTAAAAGCAGGACCAGACACAATATCGTTTTTATCTACATCAATATTATATGCATACGATGCAAGTACGGCATTTGCATAATCGCCAAATTTAGCAATGTCATAAGGTGCTCTTAGGCTTATAAATACAGTGCTTTTATTACTCTGCTTTGCCACTTTTAATAATGACTCAAGTGCTTTTGGCTGCTCTGCATTATTAAGTGCAAAATTTGAAACATCTATTAAATCATCCATACCGCCAATTTCGACCGCACTTTGATTAGGCGTTGCATTACCGGCGATAACTACATCAGCAGCCTGTATTTGTGCTTTTGCATGTGCTGGATTAAACCCTTGTAAACTACTACAGCTATAGTTAAGTTTTTGCTGGCTGATAGCTTCAATTGCTTGCTGCATTGCCATACATTTACGCGTGTCGGGCATAATAATATGAATATTACTTCCTGCTTTTAAATTAAGCGGCAAAGTACTGTTATTATTTTTAACCTGCGTTATTGCCTCTACAGCAAGCTGCGCTTCTATTTCGCGATGTGCTGCACTGCCAATTGTTTGCTTTGCATTTATGAGCGCGGTAATAGGGTCAAAATTAGTGCTTAATCTAAATTTATTTTTAAGTGTAATTATACGCTGTGCCGATTGTGCTATTTCTTGCTCATCAAGTTGATTTGATTTAACCGCTGCAACAAGATCTTTAATAAGATCATCGAGTTTATTTAAATCATCTGGTGTTCTAATTTCAATAGGCATTAGGGCAATGTCAGCTCCAGCGGCAAATGTATTTATTACCGCTTGAGTTGGCGTGAAGAAGTTACTAATACCAGCCATATCAAGCGCATCAGTTACTACAACTCCTTGGTAATTAAGCTCGCCACGTAAAATGTCAGTAATGATTGCGCGCGACATTGTTGCCGGTTTTATCATCGTTTTGCCATTAACACTTATAAACGTTGTGCTATCAAGCGCTGGGTATTGAATATGCGCCGTCATTATCATACCTGGGTTTTGCTTGGCGATAATGTGTTTAAACGGTGCTAGGTCTTGCTCGTAAATAACTTCTTTTGCATGGTTTACTTTAGGCAAACCTGTATGGCTATCTACGTTTGTATCGCCGTGACCCGGAAAGTGCTTTAACGAGGTAATAACGCCATTGCTTTCAAATCCTGCAACCTGTGCGGCGCCCAATTTACTCACTAATGCAGGGTTTTCACCAAACGAGCGTACGTTAATAACTGGGTTGTCGGGATTCATGTTTACATCAACCGTGGGCGCGTAGTTTACATTTATACCCAGCGAATTTAGCTCTTTAGCGATAACAGTTGCTGTTTTTGTCGCAAAGCTTGTACCGTGTTTTTTGTAGGTTGCGCCAATCGACATATTACCGGTAAATGAGGTGGCAACATCGCGTGGTAAACGCGCTACACGTCCGCCTTCTTGATCTATTGATATAAATAGCGGCAGCTTACTACTAGACTTACTTGCTGCCGACTGCAATTGGCTATTAAGCGTAATTGTTTGCTCTATCGATTGAGTGTTTTCAGAAAATAAAATTACCCCACCAATATCGTATTTTGCAATAGCGGTAGCGAGTTCATTAGGTAACTCGGTCATTGGAGTTCGGCATTTATTACTTACTCCTTGCTGGCAGAAGTAACGAAAGTCGAGTATTAGCTTTTGCCCAAGTTGTTGTTCAAGAGAAAGCACGGGTTTAGCAAGCGAGGATTGTAATGGCATTAAGCACCCAGATAAAAAAACGATAGACGATACAATACACTTATTTAGCAAAACACACTCCAAAGCTAAAAAGTAGATAAGTGTAAGCAGCTTAACTACTTTTTGAGGTAACTGCAAAAGAAGGATTTTTTGCAGAGGAACCAATAACGTATTGTAAAAGTTAAAGAAAATTTATAATTTTGCTATTAGCGAAAAGTTATATTTAGTTATATTTTTTGTGGCTTTGTTAATATTAGATAATAAATTTTCAAGAGGGTATAATTGCGGGCTTTATATACAATTATAGGTTCGGGTACTGAATACCTGTACTTAGGATGGCATGCGTTTGCGAAAAAAATTATTAACGGCCTTAAATCTTCGATTTCTTATTTTGCTTTTAGCGATTACGGCTTCCATTAGTACTTTAGTAAGTAGCTTTTATTCTACCTACCAAGTACAAAAAGAGCAGTTAACAGCTTACACGCTAAAAAGTAACTATGCTTATGCCAATAAACTGGCATCAGCAACAGATAATTTTTTAGAATCCGCAATGCAACAACTGGCCTATTCAGCTAAAAAAATAGAGCAAAGAGTTGATGATGAAGATTTATTAAACCAAGAATCGGCCCGCTTACACTTACAAACGAATAGCTTTAACTCAGTTGTAATTAATAAGCATAGTGTTGTTGTCGCAACCTCTCCTAAATTTCCGCAACTTATTGGTGAATCAATCCACTCACCCGGCGCTGTACAAGCGCTACAAGAAAAAAGACCATTAATAAGCGCGCCTTATATGTCGGCTGCTGGGAACTTTATTGTTTTTATTTCTCATCCTTTGTTTGATCAAAGTGGAGATTACCTTGGTTATATTGGTGGCTCCCTTTATCTAAAGGAGCGTAATATTTTAAATAGCTTGTTAGAGCAGCATTATTATGAGGGTGGAACATATATTTATGTGGTCGATGCCAGTAGGCGAATTCTCTATCACCCAGATCAGGCACTAATAGGGACAGTCGTCACAAATAATTCAATCACTAATAATATGATTACAGGCCAAAGCGGTACTTCTATTGTTAAAAATAGCCAAGAGATAGAAATGCTAGCAGGCTTTTCCTCCGTGCCTAAAGCAAAATGGGTAATTGTCGCTCAGCGCCCTGTAAGAGCAACGCTTTCGTCACTTGATTTACTCATAACTGAAGTAATAAAACGTACATTACCGATGGCTGTTATTACGTTTCTTTTAATCGGTTTTTTTGCTCACTTTATTTCCAGGCCTTTAAAACAACTAGCAGACAAAGCAAATACACTTGACGATCCAACAAGTATTGAAGAGCTAAAAAGTGTTAAATCTTGGTACTTTGAAAGCCAAAGACTAAAAATTGCAATGCTCAATGGAGTTAATACTTTGCAAATGCAGATAGGTCAGCTTCGTCATGATGCGCAAACAGATCCCCTAACTGATACTCATAACCGTAGGAGTTTAAACGGTTTATTAAACCAATTGATGTTTAAGCAAACTCCATTTGCTATTTTAGAGATAGACATCGATTTCTTTAAGCGAGTTAACGATACCTTTGGCCATGATAAAGGAGATGAAGCTCTTAAATCGCTTACTGATATTATCAAAAAATTATCTCGAAAAGACGATATCGTAGCACGTATAGGTGGTGAAGAATTTGTACTTGTCTTGCCTAATGAAAACAGCCAAAGTGCGCTCAAAATAGCAGAGCGACTACGTAAAACTGTTGAGTCTACAAATATGGAAACTATCGGCTTTATAACAATTTCAATTGGGATTGCAACTTGGCCTGAGCACAGTAACGACATAGACCAAGTTTACAAGTGTGCTGACAAAGCACTTTACCATGCAAAAGAACATGGCCGTAATCAGTGCATTGTTGCTGATTAAAAGTGTGTTTCGATAGGTGAATAGTTAATTGCAATTTCTACATTGGTCACTGAGCTATAGCTGTTTAGAGCACTAGACAATTGTGCAATATCAACATCCTTTTCAACAAGTAATGTGTAATTGTGAGCTGTTGACTTGACTAACTCATAATTATTTTTTAACTCATCAGGCACAGAATCGGTATTTAATGTAATTGTAAGAGTACCTGTTACTACCCCTTTTTGTTTTAAGTTCTGATTATAAATAACGTCGCCTTTAAATAACTGCTCAGAGTTAAAGATAAGTTTATCACCCGATGAATTTATGCTTTTAGATGCATTTTTAATAACACCTTGACTACTTTCTTTTTTAGGGAAAATAGTGTCACTTTTCTGGTTCTTAGATAATTCTTTTATAATGATTTCTGCTGTTTTAGGTTGTGCCTGAGAGTTGTTAACCTCTGTTTTTTCACTGTTATTACATGCAGATAGTAATAAAACTGCAATTATTGGCACTGCACTTGTAAAAATTATTTTTTGCATTCGTTTACCTTTGTTTACTTTTCTTTAAATTTAAAGCTATTCAGCCTTATTCAAGTCTGTATATTAACAACTTAACTAGATGTTTACATAAAACAATCAATTTAAAAACATTAAGTGTTTAAACATAATAAATACAAACAGGTGGATACATGTCTCAATTCAAATTAACAACTATTGCCATGGTTGTAGCATCAACATTAGCAGCAGGTGAACTAACGGCCGCTGAACAAACTCGATTTTATGATGTAAGTGCAACAAATTCAGTTACTCAGGGCGCTTCTTTAGCTGCCGTTCAGCAGAAAACCTTAGCCGAACGCGCCACTGTATCGGGTCAAAAATCTATTTACGATGCACAAATGGGTAAAGCAACATTTTTATGGCAAGCAATAGGTCAGCGTAAGCCTGACATGGCTTTAATCGCAGCTGATAACCGTAATCAATATGCTGCTGACTTTTATATTGAAACTTTAACAGGTATTAGTAATCGTAAAGCAACAGCATCTTCTGCTGTTATGGTTGATTTATCAGAGCAAAAACGCGGTTCTATTAGTGCAAAATACAAACAACAAGTAAACGGTGTTGAAGTTTTTAACCGCGAATACAACTTGTTAATGGATAAAGAGTACAACCTAGTAGCAAGCTCGGGATATTTTGCTGATACATCGTCATCTAAAAATAAACTTGCTGCGTTAACTGGTTTTGTAAGCTCTGAGCAAAGTATAAAAAAAGCATTTAGTGAATTAGCAAATATTGATGTCTCACTTCGTAAAATTGGTAACGAAGGTGGATATGCAAAATATGAGGCTAAATCATTAGATGATTCTAAGATTGTTTTAGGTACACCACGTGCAAAAGAAGTGTTTTTTGAAGTTGCAGGCGAGCTTAAATCAGCTTACTACATTGAAGTAGAAGTAGCAGAAGCAGGCTCTTTAGAAAGTGACTACTTTAGCTACGTAGTAGATTCAAATAACAGCAAAGTATATTTTGCGAAAGATTTGAAATCTCATGCAGCTGACTTTAATTACCGTGTTTACGCTAACCAAGATGGCTACCCAATGGAAAGCCCGCACGGTGATGTAATTCCTGCAGATGGCCCAGGACAAGTAGACGAGACTGAGATTTTAGACGCGCCAATGGTATCTCTATCTTACTACAGCAAACTAAGCACAATGGACCCATGGTTAGCTGATGACGCAACAACAACATCAGGTAATAACGTATTTGCTTACGCAGATGTGGTTGCACCTCAAGACTTTAGTGAAGGTGACTTTACTGCTGAAACAACAGCAGATTTCACATTTGACTACCCTTATCGAGTAGATGAAGTCGCAAATAGCTACGCAAACCGTAAAGCGGCTATTGTTAACTTGTTTTACATGAATAACTTTTTACATGATTTTTTCTATGACCATGGCTTTGATGAAACGTCAAATGTAGCGCAGGTATCTAACTTTGGTCGTGGCGGCGTAGAAGGTGACCCGATTGAAGCACAGGCTCAAGATAACTCAGGTCGTAATAACGCAAATATGTCTACGCCAGCTGATGGTGCTAGTCCACGTATGCAAATGTACTTGTACAACAGTAAAGATGCCGTTGTTGGTGTAGATTTTGGTATTACAGTAACTTCACATGACTCTTTAGGCCTTTTAGCTTCAACAAAAGAATCTGGCTTTGGTAAATACCAATTCAGTGATGTGGCTGCAGAAGTTGTTCGTTTAGATGATGGAAATACAGTAGATTCAACAAGTATTAATGATGGTTGTGAGCCTGCTATAAATGCTGCTGAACTAGCAGGGAAAATTGCAATTGTAGACCGTGGTTCATGTGCTTTTACGATTAAAGTAAAAAATGCACAAGATGCAGGTGCAATAGCAACTATCGTTGTTAATAATGACCCAGATACGGCAGAACCGGCACCAATGGGCGGTGAAGACGATACCGTAACCATTCCAAATATGGGTTTAAATTACGCTGATGGTCATGCAATGTATGACCTAATTGATGCTGGTGAAGTTGTTACTGTAGACATGTTTACCAAAGCAACATTAAAAGATGGTACGTTTGATAATGGTATTATTGCTCATGAATGGGGTCACTACATTAGTAACCGCTTAGTCGGTAATTCATCAGGCCTTATTAACTTCCAAGGCCGCGCAATGGGCGAAGGCTGGGGCGATTTCCACTCATTAATGTTTATCGCTAAAGAAAGCGATATAAATATTACAGGTAACGATAAGTTCCAAAAAGCATATGGTAGCGGCACATTTGTAGAAGACTTCTACTTCGGTATTCGTCGTCTTCCTTATTCAACTGATACAGATGTAAATGCATTGTCGTTCCGCCATATTACTGAAAATGCTGGTGCTGATATTGGTATATCACCAACAAGCGTGGCTTCTCCTCATGCTGCCGGCGAAATTTGGGCAACTGTATTATGGGAAAACTACGTAGCGCTTATCAACGAGCATGGCTTTAATGAAGCACAAACTCGAATGGCAGATTACTTAGTTGCAGGTTACAAATTAACACCTATAGCACCAACCTACACTGAAGCACGTGATGCTATTTTAGCTGCTGCCTATGCAGTAGACCCTGCTGATTACAAGTTAATGGTAGGTGCATTTGCTAAACGTGGTATGGGTCTTGGCGCAGTATCGCCAGATCGTTTCAGTAATGACCTTACTGGTGTGGTTGAATCAGATAAAACACAGCTTTCTAGCTATGCATTTGCAAGTGCTGACTTAAACAACATGTACAATGGTACAGAGCTTGGTTTTTGTACTAACGACAATATTTTAGATAAAGGCGAAACGAGTACGGTTAGCGTAACAATTACTAACCGTGGTAGTGAAGTACTTAGTGGTACAACAGCGCAACTGACAGTTATAAGCGATCATGATGTAACATTTGAAAATGATGGTTTACTTACTTTTGGTGAAGTTCAACCGTACGAAGCAATAACTAGTAACGATATTAAAGTTACTTTGAACGAAGCGGGTACAGCTGAAACACTAGAAATTGAAGTCACATTCCCTGAAATTGAAACGGACGATGATATCGTTGAAGCACTTGATCAAACACTTACGTTTGAAGTAAATATGGGCTTTAAGTCAGAAATGCCTGTTGGAGCTGTAGTTTCAGATGATATGGAAGTAGCAAGTTCATCACTATTAGATTTAAAAGAAAACGTAATGTTTGGCGGTGACTTAGCTGTTGGCACTCAGGTTATGGATAATAGTGGTAATATTGCCTTCTTTGAACAAGGTGGGTTTGAGCTAGGCACACAGGCAATGCGCCTTGTAAATAATGGCTTCCAATCAGATGTAGCAATAGAGAGTAAGCCATTCGAAGTTGGTTACTCAGGCGACTTCGAAATCTCGTTTTGGCATTTCTATAGTATTGAGCAAAACTGGGATGGTGGTGTTGTAGAAGTTAGTGTTAATGGCGGTGACTGGGTTGATGCCACTGAAATTGGCGGCACATTTGATGTTGGCTATGACGCTGTTCTAATCGAAAACGATTCTCAAGAGCTTCAAGAACGTGAAACATACACAGGTAATAACGTACAAGATAATGGCGCGTATGGTAATTATGAAACTATCAATTTTGGTGATGCTCTAAACGGCAACTTAGTAAAAGTACGCTTTAGAATCTCATCAGATGGCGCAGTTGATGATTTAGGTTGGTGGATTGATAACCTAACTATGTCTAACGTTTTATCTCCTGTATTTTCTGAGCTTGTCGCGGGTGATTCACTAGCATGTGATAACGCAGCTCCACTTGTTTTAATCGAAAGTGTATCTGCGGAAATTACTGAATCGGCTACAGGAACAATTACAGCAACAGCGTCAGATCGCAATGGTCAAACACTAACTTATGCTTGGACTCAGGTTAGCGGTAGTGCTGCTACGCTCACAGGTACTGATACAGCAACTTTGAGCTTCACACCTGCAGCTATTACTGCAGATGAAGAGCTTGTTTTTGAAGTTGCCGTAAGTGATGGTGTAACAACTGTGACTCAACAAAGTACTGTAATGGTAAAAAATGAAGCGGTAGCAACTGTGCCTGTAACAGAATCAAAATCTAGCGGTGGTGGTAGTTTTGGCTTTATAGCTTTATTACTTACTCCATTAGTATGGTTTAATAGACGTCGCAAAAACGTTAGTAAATAAGTTTAAATAACATCCGTCAACTCTAAGCACATGACGGTTTTAATGAAAGGCCAGTAGCGTTCGCATCTGGCCTTTTTTATACACTTAGTTTGATGTTTTTAGTCCTGAGTGCAGTAAATACATAGACCAAGTTTAAAAATGTGCTGGTAAAGCACTTTACCATGCAAAAGAACATGGCCGTAATCAGTGCATTGTTGCTGATATTAGCTAAGCATAGCTTAGCTAAGTAATATTTTGCATTGAACTTAAATTGATAAATTCTCTATAAAGAGTGCATGAGTTTATTAAGCCAGCCATCAGCTTTTGATGGTTTGTAAATCATTACTATGTCTTCGCTGTAGTGACTGTTAACCCCCTTTACAGTAAATTTTTTAAGCCCTAAATCATCAATCACAAAGTTTGGTAAATATGCCAACGCCAAGCCACTTTGTATCACCTCTATTAATGTACTGTAATCACTACATCTAAATACAATATTGCGCGGGGCTATTTCATCTTGCCAGCCGTCGGAGCCAATACCTTGTTCAAGGCCGCACAGTGGTGAAAACAACGGGCATGCAAAAGACAGCTGTAGTAATTGGTTTTTATTGAGCGTTAAAGAGCCAGCTTTTACTAGCTGATGCCCAGCGGCCGCAGCTACACTAAACTCAGTATTAAATACGTCAACCGCTACTAAATTAGTATGTGAGCTGTTGTTTAATGCCTCGCGAGTAACTAGCGCAATATGCGCCGAACCCGATGCAACTTGGCTTATGGCTTCACCTTCAAATACATTATTAATACGCACAGAGCAAGGCAGGTTGCTAAGAGGTGTAAGCAGCTTTTTAACGCCACTTTTGAGTAAAATGGCAGGGCCTGCAATAACCGCATTAAATTTATGATTGTCGCTTTTAAAGCGGCTAGTAAGCTGCTTGTAATTATGAACTAAATCGCTACTGTGCTTAACAAACTCTTTGCCTTTATCATTAGTACTATGGTTTTACCTACACGGTTAAACAGCTTTGTGGCTAAGTTTGCCTCAACCTTTTTTAGCGTTTTAGACAGCGCACCTGGGGTAATATTAAAGTGCTTAGCGGTTGAATGCAGATTTTGCGAACCCGCCATATGAATTACTTTTTCAATGTCATCTAAATGCATAGCGCCAAACCGTATCAACCAAAAGGAAACAACTAATCACTTATTATCGATTATTTGTATATAAAAATCAGCTTATAGTGGCGCTATATATATTTTTTGAGCACTAACATGAAACACATACTGCTATTTTTTATTTTATTATCGAGTGCAGCGCACGCAAATACACCTCAACACAATTCACACAAAACCCACAGCTATAATGGCTTCCATGGTATGGCGCTTATTTTAGCCGGCGATAAAGTACTTGCCAGCCACATGCCTTTATACGCCCCTCCACACAACTACCAAATAGTGTATGAAGTAACTACGGATGACACCCATTTAAAAACAATCAAAAATATTTTAAATAAAGCAGCAGACGAGCAAGAACAGATCACTATTTTACCAACCAAATTTGACCTAAATTTATTAATAAACAAAAAGACACCCACCTTAAATGTAACTGTATTTAACGGCCATTTTGAACGCGGTGGCAACGCACTTTTTACTACAAAGCTAACCTTTAAAAACCCGCTATATGTTGAAAAATAACGACTAATCAAGCACAAAAAAATGTGTTTACATTAATAAAGCTAACAGAGCAGCAAGGTTTAGTAATTCATAAAATACAAAGCAAGCCAAGCTATGACTCGTTAAGCTTAGTACCGCTTACTATGAGTAAATATAACGGGAAATTGAAGTGTGATGCTTCGATAAGCACTGCGCTTAAAAGCAAACTAGAGGCATGTTTTAAAACCGTACCAAGCTATTTAGAAACAAAAGACTTTGCAGTTAATTAATTTATAAAACCAGTGATTTTGGCTTTAAATCGCTGGTTTTATAAAGTGTTGCTTTGTTTTTAGTAAATTTTAAGATGAAATTTTGAGATGACACCCACCGTTAATTTTGTACTTTAGCCATAATGAATTAGGTGGTGCACTTCCAATTAGAATCTAGGAATCAATAAATAAAAAATTAGGTTGGTGTCATCTTAAAAATAAACTCAACAAACGCTGCAGCTTCATGCAGCGTTTGTTGCTATTTAATTTTCTAGGAGCTAATTAAAACTCATAGCTTATTTTGGCTGAAAAGTTACGCCCAGGTTGGGTGTATTGGCTAAAATCAGCAGCTTGTGATTGACCTGCAATCAACTCAAAAGGTACATATTCTTTATCGAGCAAGTTAAGTACACCTACATTTAGCTGCCACGCTTGCCATTCGTAGTTTGCGTATAAATCAACAACGCCGTAGCCATGTCCTTGCGTAGTTTTATTACCGTTTGTATCAAGTACTACATCCGATTGCGATTTAGCCAAACGCAACGCGGCGGTCCAGTTAATATTACCCTGTTCTGTACTTAACAATACTGAGCCATTTAACGGGCTAATGCTGGTAAGTGGCTGATCGGTTTCTTTATTTTCACCATCAACGTAAGCCACGTTTGCCTCTAGTAGTATATTTTCAGCTACATACATGGCAATTCCTGCTTCAACACCGCTTATTTGTGTTTCGCTAATATTTTGATACTGATACAGCGTTTTGTTTACGCCAGGAATGTACGTTGGCTCAACACCTACTACGGCGGTTTCTATAAAGTCATCGTATGCTGCATAAAAAGCACTTAAATTTACGCTAATATCGCTGCTTGCGTATCTAAGCCCAAGCTCAAATGAGTCGCTGCTTTCAGGGTCTAAATCGGCGTTGGGGAGTATTTGATAAAACGGCTCTACGCCGTGGCTTTGATAGGCTTGGTCGTGTGGTGGTATTTTAAAGCCTCGTACGTATTGCCCGTACAACGACAAGTTATCATCCACTTGGTATATAGCACCTAGCTTAGGCGAAAAAGCAGATTCGGTAATATCACCAAGCTGCGCATCGGCGTATAGCTCATCATTTTTAGCCTCTAGGGTGTAGTAATCATATCGCACACCCGCAATAACCGACCACGCGCTATTATTAAACGAGATACTGTCTTGTACATAAGCGCCAATTAAAGAGGTATCAGCCCCCGGGAATGCTTTTTGTTTTTGGTCTGTAAAATCAACAGTGCCATCGGCTAAAATACGGGTTTTAAAACGTGGGCGGGTGGTGTCGTATAAGTCTATATCAATCCCGTATACCACTTCATGATCGGCACCCTCTGCGTTAAACCCTTTATTAAATACCGCTTTTAAACCTAAAATATTTTGCTCAAAACGATAGTCGTTATAATCGGTGTAGGTGCTTGCGCCACTAATTTGATCGCTTTGTTGCTCGTAACTACTATAAGACACTTGCCCGTACCATTTATCAAACGCAGCGGTTGCTACTTCTGAATGGTAATCGAGCGCCAGTGACCAACTCGTGTCATCTTCTTCGGTTTCTTGAACAGCGGGGGTTATTACTTGCTCAGTTGTTTGATTAAAGTAATCAAGGGTGTATTTAAGTGTGCGTTTTTCATCAAGCTGTTGCTCAAATTTAACTAATAAAGCATCCGACTTAGCATCATAACCGGGTAAGTTTTCGTCATAGTTTTGTACTTCTTCGCTATCGCGGTGGCTATACACGGCACTTACTGCAAAGTCGCCTAAGTCTTTTGCCGCAGTAATATCGGCGGCAACTTGATTACTTTGACCTTGATACCCAAGCGCCATTTTTACAAAGCTGCTGTTATTTTTTAAATAATCACTAGGATCTTTAGTGGTTATAACCACAATGCCACCAAGTGCATCAGAGCCATATAATGACGATGCAGCACCTTTGGCTACTTCTACTTGTTTTACACCTGCTACATCAAAATAATTACGGCCAACTAAATAGCCCCCTCCACCTGCATAACCATCGTTGGTGCGTCGGCCATCTTTTATAAATACAACCCGGTTACCACCAACACCACGTACTGTAAGTGTTTGCGCGCCTGCGCCACTGCCTGTCGTTGCAATGCTTGGGTCGTACTTAAACATGGTTTGTAAATCTACAGCTAGCTGACGCTCTATGTCTTGCTCGGTAATAACAGTGACTGAGCCTGTTACATCTTTAAGTTTTTGCTCAAAGCGCGAGCCACTTACAACAATATGATCGTCAATTATGTTTTCGGCAATGGCAGTGCCCGAGCCGAGTAGTAAGGTTGCTATAGCAGTAACTCTAAACGCAGAGGGATTCATTTTAACTCCAAATGATAATAGTTATTATTTATGGCGAAGATGTTACAACTAAGTCAAAACAAGATCAATTAATTATGATAATCATTTTCATTTAGATTTAACTAGTTATAATAGCCAAAAAATAAAACCGGAGTGTGTAATGAAATACCTATTTATATTGTTTGCTTTAATGGCCCAATCTGCACTTGCACAAGAGCGCGTTATTAGCGCTGGCGGCACCCTTACTGAAATAATTTATGCGCTAGGCAAACAAAATACCCTTGTAGCTGTTGATCAATCGAGCATGTACCCGCACCAAGCCACGCAATTACCGCAAGTGGGCTATTATCGCGATTTAGCTGCAGAAGGCGTACTTTCAATGCGTCCAACCAGCTTGTTAGCGCTTGAAGGCGCAGGGCGAAGCCAAGCACTTAAGCAAATTGAGGCAACAGGAGTTAAGCTAATTCATTATAAAAAGCCGACCTCAGTTAACGAGCTACTTGAGCTAATAAAACGCTTAGGTGACGATTTAAACGCTAAGCAAAAAGCACAAACACTTATTACGCACATTACAAAATCGTTACCTGAAAAAGCAAAAGCGCAAACACACAGCGCGCTATTTTTACTCTCAGCTAATGAGCGCGGGCTTGTTGCCGCAGGGCAAGAAACCGTCCCTAATTTATTATTTAGCTATGCAGGCATTACTAATATAGGCGCTACGCATTCAGGCTTTAAAGCAATAAATAGTGAAGTACTGGCTATAAATCAGCCCGACTTTTTAGTAGCCCCAGCCCACGTTGTACAAAGCCTTGGCGGTAAGCAGGCTTTTTGTGAGCAACCTACACTACACTTATTAAAAGCGGCGCAAACCTGTAACTTACTTGTAATGGATAGCCTACTTTCGCTTGGCATGTCGCCGCGTATAGCCACAGCAATTAATGAGCTTAACGAGTATAAAACCCGCTTATGAACACCCTAACATTGAGCCGTTTTAACCCTGTAACACTTAGCCAAACCCATAAATGGATGCTATTAGCCTCTGTGTGTATTTTTGCTTTGGCGCTACTTAGCATGGGGTACGGGCCAGCAGGGTGGGATTGGCGTTTAGCCATTGCTTGGCTTGCGCCCGAGCGATTTAATCAGTTTGATGCGCTGCAAATAAATGTCGTAATGCAAATACGTTTGCCACGCTTTGTCCTTGCAGTGCTTGTAGGGTTGGTGCTTGCCCAAACAGGCGCGTCAACGCAAGCGCTGTGCCGCAACCCATTGGCCGACCCATCTATTATTGGCATTAGTGCAGGTGCGGCTATGGTTGCTGTGGCGTTTATAGCACTTAGCGCGCAGTTTAATTTTAACGCGCAGTTGTATTTACCTTATGCGTCGTTTTTAGGGGCGCTTGGTGTTACCTCGCTGGTATATTTTATTGCCAAGCAGCAAGGGCAAATTAATATCACCACACTTATATTGGTGGGGGTTGCTATTAACGCATTAGCATTTGCGGTTATTGGGCTACTGAGCTTTTTTGCCGATGACAGTGCATTACGATTAATAAATTACTGGACCATGGGCTCATTAGGCGGAGCAAGCTGGAGCACGATTATTCAAGCTGGGCCGTTACTGTTTATCAGCCTAATTGGCCTGTGGCGGTTAAAAGAGCCCATGAACTTACTCCTTATTGGCGAATCACAAGCTCAGTACCTAGGAGTAGACACTAATAAGCTTAAATTGTATGTCATTATACTCGTTGCACTAGGAGTAGGGGCGGTTGTGGCACTTACCGGCTTAATAGGGTTTGTTGGTTTAGTAGTCCCGCATATTGCCCGCTTAATGGTGGGGCCGCATTTACGTAATATGCTGCCGCTTTGTATGCTAATTGGCGTAGTGGTATTGCTACTTTCTGACTGGCTAGCACGCATTGTGATCATGCCATCAGAGCTACCCATTGGCATTATTACTGCATTATTGGGTGCGCCATTGTTTATTTATTTAATAGTGAAAAATAAGCGAGGTTGGTCATGATCACGTTTAACAATCTAAGCGTTGGCTTTGATAATCACAGCGTTTTAAACGCTATTAATGGCAGCGCTAAACAAGGGCAACTTGTAGCACTACTTGGTGAAAATGGCGCAGGTAAATCTACCTTGCTGCATACCTTAGCTGGTATGCATGCCTTTACAGGCAGTGTACTTTTTAATGCTAAGCCGCTGGCTGCTCACGCTAAAAAAAGCCTAGCCACACAGCGCGCAGTTATGATGCAAGCTAACCACGTAGGGTTTGATTTTACTGTATTTGAGCTTATTGCAATGGGCCGTTACCCGTATGTAGAGTCATTAAAAATGCAAAGCGAAAAAGTACATAAATACGCCGCTATTATGGATTTAAACCAGTATTTAAATCGCCGCGTAAGTGCGCTTTCGGGCGGGGAGCAACAACGCGTACATATGGCGCGTACTTTAGCGCAGCTAAACGCTTTTACACAATCGGCCGAGCCAAAACTAATGCTGCTCGACGAGCCTACATCAGCACTTGATATGCGCCATCAACATGCTTTGCTCAGCTGCGTTAAAGCGTTTGTAGAGCAAGGTAACAGCGCCATTATTGCAATACACGATCTAAATTTGGCCAGCCTTTATGCAACCGACGCTATTTTACTGCACAACAAAAAAGTGCTGCAAAGTGGGCCTATAAACACCGTATTAACTGAACAAAATTTACAACAAATGTACGCCATGAAACTGCACGTAAATCCTCATCCTTATAACGATGCACCCATGGTTTTTTCTCAACGTCAGGAGTTTTTATGAGAGAGCAAGCATTAAACGATGCACGCACCTTGGTTTACAAAACCAATGCCGGTGTTATGTCGACCATTTCTAATAATTTACGCGGCTACCCGTTTGGCTCAGTAACCCCCTATATGTGCGACGAACAAGGCCGAGTTTACTTTTTTATTAGCGATATAGCCCAGCACACTAAAAATCTAAAGCACGACTCTCGTATGAGCCTTACTGTGTTTGATGCCGCCGACTACGGCGATCAAAATGAGCACGGGCGAGTAACGCTTGTAGGCGATGGTTCTGTTGTGCCAAGTGAGCAAGCACACACTTTACTTAATAACTATATTGCCCTATACCCCGAAGCCGCAAGCTATCGCAACGCGCACGACTTTCAATTATGGCAACTAGACGTAGTACGCGTGCGCTACATTGGCGGCTTTGGAAAAATATTTTGGCTTGAACAAAACGAATGGCAAGGCGAGGCAAAAAACTGGGACGAAGGCCAGCAGCAAAGCATGATTAAACACATGAACGAAGATCATCAAGATGCTATGTCGCTCATATTAATGCAGCACTGCGGCGTAGCCGATAACACCCCAATAATGAGCGGCCTATTACCCACTGGTTTTTATATACAAAGCCAAAAGCGTAATTACTTTATTAATTTTAAAACCCAGTGCAACAGCCCGTTAGAGGTACGTAAAGCGCTGGTTGAGCTAACCAACCAAGCCCGAAATAACTAAACTAAATACATGACGACATAGTTAACCTGAGCCCTGATTAAGAGATTCACTAACTATGTCGTTATTTTATAAGCAAGCTGTTTGCTCGCCTCGCTCGCCTCGCTTGCCTAACGCTTTAAAAGCCGCTTGTTGATGCTGTTTTTGCACATAACGGGGTGGCAAAGGGTTAACCTGCAACTGATATCCATTTTGATTAGCTTGCACACTTGTTACCGGCGATATCCACACAACATTTAGCTCTGGCGCTAAACGCTTAATAACGCGCGCTATACCTTCGCCATTTTTCACATGAAAATCGCCCGCTATATGCATTACCTGCGCATCTTTATGATTATTTAAATAGTTAACGATAGACTCCCCCATGGTTTCATCCCAGGTAACTTGCGCTGCATAATAGTTTTCGTTTTGACTTGGCGTACCATGGTGCATCGAGGTCATAAAACGTTGCTTGTAATCACTGGGGGACGTATCAATAGTGGCTGCAATATAGCTTTGCTGTGTTTCATCAAGTTCATTTAGGTAACTTATGCCTTGCCTGCCAATACAGGTGACTATATTTTTAGGGGCATTGGCAGCTATTACATCGCTATTGTTCGCTTTTGCCAGCTCTACCAGCGCACGGTAATCACTTTTGTAGTTAGGCCACGCCTGGGTGTTATCAATTAAGTATTGCTCACCAATTTCACCCTTAACATACTGGTTTAAAATAGGCTGATCCGCGCGGCTAAATTGTTCAAGCGACAGGGCAGTGCGTTTATTACTTTTGCTTAATTGCTCAAATAACTCAGCCTGAAATAAATGCACACCCGGGTGCGTATGCCATTCACCCACTAAAACCACATCGGCATTTAGATAGCGTGGGCTCTAATAATACAGAGCTAACAGGCTTTGCTTGTGCATTATAAAGCGCAGTATAATAAAGCGATGAGCTATTATCAGGCGGCACAGTTGTTGTGCTACAACCACTCAAACCCGTAACTAACGCCAGAGTTAAGATAGACTTTTTCATACACACCTTCAAAACCTTTTAATGCAAATAATTATCAATATCATATATTTATAAAACCTATTAAGCCAGCCAAAAACAGTAAAAAATAAATAAGCAAAGAAGATCAAATAAGACATTGTAGAGTGCAATTGATAGGCAGTTATGAGCGAAAACCAGTCATTCAGCTGAGTCGTAATTAACTTTGTAAGAATAAAAGAACACATTCCTCTTTTTTACATGTTTATATAAGCCACAGAAACTATAATATTTATAGCTGGCAATAGCTTACACTATTTGCTATTAATAAAAGCTCATAAAATAAGGACTTTTCGCGCTAAAATAGGGAAAGTGTCCTCTGATAAAACTGTTAGGCATTACAAATATGGATTATCTATGAAGTTAGAAATGTACCTCAAGAAATATGGAGCCGAATTAGAAGATTGGTGCATTGCTGGAACAGGGTCCCTGAACTACGAGATGCCTAATAAGTCAGATATTTTTCTTGATTACGCTGAAAATGATCTAGCCAGCAATACTGAAGCAGGGAATGTAAATGCACTTACCAATGCGAAGAGAGCTATTGATTGTCAGATAGAGCAACTAATAAAGTCTCTTGGCTTAAAAAAGGCCAAACAATTTCCCAAAAAGATTGAACAAATTAAAGAGATCGGCCTTTTGGCTCCAAGAATTTTAGTAAAAGTAAATCAAACAAGAAATCTATTAGAGCATGAGTTTGTTAACCCGGAGCGTCACCAAGCGGAAGACGCTGTTGATGTAGCAACATTATTCGTAAAATTGAGTAATACGGTTTTCTATCATTTCTCACATGACTTCCAAGCATCAGAACCAATTCAAAGTTTTTCAGGCAGCCATTATGAGCTTGGAAGTACAGCTTCAGGGCTGCACATTGTATTTGAAGAAGAGACGCACCCATATTTCCAAGTTGATGGTTATGTTAAGAACAATAAAATAATGAGCTATCGACTCAGTAAAGACCATCATGAATATAATTCTGTAATGAAGATGTTCGTATCTCATATAATTACTGACAATCATCCTATGGACTTATTTGAAACAATGGTCAATGAAATACTGCCTAACAAGCCAAGCGAGAAGGACGCTAAAAATAGCGCCCCTTCTTGAGACGTTAAGTTTCTCGGAGGTTATTGTCCAACATGGATGAATTTTTTAAAACTAAGGTCGGTTTTACAATTGGTTTATTAGCTGCTGTATTTGCGATCAAGCCAATTATTGAAGCAAATGCATCTTCGGGTTTTGAAATTTTCAATTTTAAAATCACAATTGAATATGCATATCTATTTTTGACATTTTGTTTGAGTCTTGCTGTCTACTTTATCTCGCTGCAATTTGCTTCAGAGAAACATGTAGTAGTTTTGGATAAAATAAGTAACTTTTGCTATTCACTTGCACTTGCTACTCCTCCCGTTTATTTTTCACTTTGGTTAATAACTGAAACGCTTCGTGTTGTGAGTGGATATTTAGTCCAAATTCCTGATTTGTGGGTTAACACTATTTCAGGTGTTATTTCAGGTGTCTTTGCTACCGCAATCTACGAGTTTTTCAGCAAAACAATAAAGAACAAATTTTTATCTGCTGAGAAAGTTGAAGAGCGGAGACTTGACTTTGAACTACTCAAAAGAGCCCATGAGCTTTTTAAAAGTGGCATGTACGATATGTCAGTTCTTGAATCGAGTAAAGTTGTTGAATCAGTAATAAGGAGGCTTTTAGAAAGTAGAAATATCTCAATTAAAAATGGCAATTTACTAGAACTTGTCCGGCTTTCTGAAAGTAATGGAATATTGAATAAGCATGATGCATCACTATTTCACGAAATTAGAAAGAAAAGAAACGAGTCGGTACATAGTTTTGATGCAATAGATAAAGAAACGGCAGAAAGAATACTTTTTCTCTCAAGAGACTTGATCTCGAAACTAGATTTAAGTTCTAGCTCTTCATCTTACGAATGGCTTGGACAGAACAGAGCTAAGGTTCTTGAATTATTCAAAATTGGCGATTCAAAAAAATGTCAGGCAGCAGTTAGGAAGTTAGTGGATGCATGGGTTAATCGAGATGGGGCTATATGGCTCGAAATTTCTGATTTTTTTGAGGTTGCATTAATACATAACCCACATCTAATTGTTGAGGCATTTTCGCATGATGAACGCCTACTTGAATCATGGCTTGAGCGCATCGATGGTCAGTTGTTTACTGACTTTTTAGGCGGGCAAGTAGCTAAACTAGAACGAAACAAAAGTTTGATGATTATAAGTCTGACTGAATATATAAATCGTGATGATAAGTCAGCAAAGAATAAAGCCACTGGGCAGAGAATTTTAAATAAAATTCAAGAGTCTGAAATTAGAGAAGTTGATTAATCGAAACTTAACAAGAGTCTGCGGTTGCGACTGTCTGCTTATGGCACTCTCCAGCCACTCGACAACATAAAATACTGATAATAATTGGCAAGGTACTTTACTGTGTCGGATGGCGCTTCGCTTATCCGACCTACACAAGCACATACACGGCTGGAAAATTTAATCTTACAACTATTATTCCTTAAAATTAACGGCCTACTTATGAATGAGTTAACTACTAATTTTAATAACCGCTAACATATCGTCGTCATCCTCATCGAGGCCAACTTCTTCAAACCCAAAACTTGAATAAAAGTCTTTAGCAACAGGGTTTAGCGGGTTGTAACAAATCTCGATTTGTTCAAGCTTAGAAGTTGTTTTAATCTCTTCAATAGCCATATTGAGGGCTTTGCGCCCAATGCCTTTATTTTGATGAGTTTGATCTACCATAAAGCGCCAAATAGAAACCTTTGCAGGGGTTTCTTGTACCCACATAAAAAAGCCTACTGGTACACCATTTAAGTAAATAGCTTTACAGTTATACCCGCTATTATAGTGCGCCTCAACTAACGACCACATATTACACGCTACGTATTCTTCTTGCGTTTTAGTAACATCCAATTCGCATATGGCTTCGTAGTTATCGGCGGTGATATCTTCCAATGACAGCTTCATATTTTTCCTTCAGTACAACTTTGTGTAATTAGTAAGCTATCAGTATATGTACCTATAATCAAACAAATGAAGAGATTGATTTTTATACACCCTATATTAGCCAATATTAATAATCTACAAATCTATTTAACACAAAAAGGCCGCAGTAAATAAATACTGCGGCCTTTGCTTTTAGCTAAGTGCTTTAAACTAGGTACGTTTAGTAAGCGCCTGCGCTATATATAAGTTCGTAGCTGTGGCTGTAAATCTCAAGGATGTTACCAAACGGGTCTTCCATGTAGATCATGCGGTACGGCTTTTCACCCGGGTAGTAATAACGAGGGGCTTCCATACGTTTTTTACCGCCAGCTTCTACAATACGCTCAGCTAAACCTTCTACATCAGGGTCTTGAACACAAAAATGAAATATACCTGTTTTCCAGTATTCAAAATTGTCTTTTGGGTTTTCTTGGTTTTTAAATTCGAAAATTTCGACACCAATACGATCCCCTGTAGATAGGTGCGCTATTTTGAATTTTTCCCACTTTTCGCCAAATACTTCTGTGCACATTTCGCCAATTGGGCTTTTGTCTTCGGTAATTAAAGTGGGTTCCATTATGGTGTACCAGCCCATCACCTTAGTGTAAAACTCGACTGCTTTTTCAACGTCGGGAACCGAAATACCAATGTGCGAAAAACTACGTGGATATGTATGACTCATAATGCTTCCTCTTTAACTTGTGACTTATCTTGTGGCTAGTTGATGGAGTTAGTTTACGAATTGAACAATATTAAGTAAAATTATCATTAATCATCATTTTGAGTACGTTTTGTAATGATAAATCCAACATGGTTAAACACGTTTTGTACTTTGGTTGAGGTAAATCATTTTACCCAAACCGCCGAGCGTCTTTTTATGACCCAATCGGGCGTAAGTCAGCACATTAAAAAGCTAGAGCAACAAGTTAACTGCGCTTTACTTGAGCGCCATGGCAAACAATTTACCCTTACCGTACATGGGCAAAATTTGTATCAACAAGGCAGCTTGTTATTAAAGGAATGGCAATTTTTAGAACAACAATTAAAAGATGACTCGCCTTACAGCGGCTTGGTAAAAATACAATCGCCTGGTAGTTGTGGGCTACAATTTTATAGCCAATTATTAGCGCTGCAGGCAAAGCATACCGAGCTTAATATTGATTATCGCTTTGCACCCAATACAAGTGTAGAGCAAGCTGTGGCAAACCACAGTGCCGACATAGGCTTTTTAACTCAAGCTCCGACGCTTAGCGAAGTTACCAGCCACAAAATTGGTAAAGAAGCCTTATTACTTGTCACCCCCGCACATATTAAAAACCCAACGTGGGAGGTCTTATGTGAGCTTGGCTTTATTGGCCACCCTGATGCAAAACACCACGCACAGCTCTTACTAAGCGAAAACTACAGTGAGTTTGAACATGTTGATCAAATTAAACGCACGGGGTTTTCTAACCAGATAAGTTTAATACTGGAGCCAGTAAGTTTAGGGCTAGGTTTTACCGTTTTACCTGCGTATGCCGTTAGCGCATTTAATAAACCTGCGCTTATTAAAACGCACCACTTAGCTAATCCGATTAGCGAAAATATTTATGTGTGCCATCACCGAAATAGGCCAATGGCAAAGCGCATGAATACAGTAATTGAAGCAATAAAGGCAGGCTAGGGCGCGTGTAACTGCGCCCGTAAAGCCCCTTTACAGTTTATGCTGCACGTTTAGGTTTTTGCTTAAAACCAAGTAGGGTTAGCTTTATTTGCAAATACATTTTGTGTACTGCAAAAGTGAGTAAACTCATAAGCACCATTAAGCACAGTGTTGGCCATAGTGACAGTGTATGATAACCAAACACGCCCATAAGCCAGCAAATTAGCACCCATTGAATAATGTAAAGGGCCGTTACATGTTTGCTCGCATACAAAAGAGCCCGTGTAATAGGGCCGTTGAATTTATTAGCAAATACATACTCTATGGCCGCTAACGCGCATAAATTTAAGCCAATTAAATAAATAATACCGCCGCCATTTAAATGGAAAAAATTGCCAAACTGTCCCTTAAAATCAGTAATAAGCCACGCTGTACCTATAATTAATAATGCAGCACCTAACTTTGCGCACACACTAAATAAGTATGCTGCATTATGCTTGCTATTTATGTATAAACGCCCAAGCACGTAGCCGGTTAATATAGCGCTTATCCACGGAAATACCGGAAAATAAACTTGGTAGCTATTAGCAAAAAACAAATCACTAATATAAGGCGAAAGCGCAAACTGTTGCCCCCTTACAAACTGGCTTATAAGTGCAATAGCAATGGCTAAGCATGCAATCCATACGGTTTTCCAACGGGCAATATTAAGCGCCCCAAATAGCAATAAGCTAACCCCGGCAAGTTGTAAAATATCACCCGTTAGCACCATAAATTGTAATTGCCCTGCACTGAGCGGGCTTAGCCAGCCATAGGCATTTATAAATGCCTCGGGCATGGTATTAAATACCTCAATGGGTAGCCAAAACTTTGCCGCATTCATTAAATAGGCAAGTAGTAAAAGCTGTATGCCGCGCTTAATTAATAACATGGGCGTTTGCCTACGCGAAAGTGCCATAGATAGCCCCATTGCCACCAAAAACGAGGCTGTGCCTTTACCAAGTATATGAATAACAGCGCCAAATAGGCTCTCACTTTGAAGCGTTGTGCTCGAGTACATCCATAACGTGTGGACTAAAATCATAATAAAAACGCTCGCACCTCGGGCAAGGTCAATCGTTTTAAGACGTGTGTTCATTGGTTTTAATATCCTTTTTTGGGCAGGTTTGGCATTTGTTATAACCTGCTAAATAATAACGACAGCACGTTAAGCGCTTAGGCGTTAATTTAAATGGGGTGTTTAAATTAAAGTGATTACTGATTAAGTTACGTAACTGTTGATGGCAATGTGTAATGTGCTCAGCACTTGCTAAATTTAAGCTATGGGCGCGCTCAAATGCGCTGTTAATCGTGTCGATTAACAACCGGCCTTGCTCTTTTGTACCCAGCGCATAATCGTTATTTATCCACTTACCTACACTGCATACAAATTCAATTAGTGCATTATTTTGCTCAGCTTGACTTAATAAAGGCGCGCCTGTGAGGCTAAACCCTCGGCTATACGCGCCGCTAATTTTGAGCTGTAACTGCATTGGATTGTGCGCGTTGTGTTTGCACGTATGCCAATAACAATAGGCATAAATAGTTTGCCAACAAAGCTGCAAATATAAATGCCGGCTAATAAATTGCGTAGGCGCATGGGGGTAATGCGCCTTGCAATGATAAGCCAATACATACACCAAATTTAAGCTTGGATGAGCCGCAGCAACCGGCTCATTTGGGCAAAACAAAAAGTGCGCAAGGGTTACTGGCTTAGCCATACAGCTTTGCCGATACCGGGTTATCTAAACTTCCAGCAAACTGTAAACTGCCTGCAGGGTCGGTTAAATCAACCATTTGTTTATTATTGCCAAGCTGCAAGCGGTTTAAGCAAGAGTGTGCAAATTCATCACTAAAAAAGTCATACTCTTTAAAACGCTCATTTAAGGCCGGGTTTGCTTGTTGATACGCGTTTACACTTTGCGCAACGCCTTGCCAAAAATCGTGTTCGGTAATGCGCGCTTCTCTTACTAAAATAGCGACTAGGTATCTAAAAAAGCAGTCGAATACATCGGTAAATATACTTAGTAATTCAAGCTCTTTAGGCATAGCAATATGAATACGCGACACTTCCTCAGGCAAAGACTCAGTGCTATTAAGCAGCGCGACTTCTTCGCCTATGTCTTTCATGTAAGCGCCTACGGGTACTGAATTTTTAAGTTTTAAAATGAGGTTTTCGCCGTGGGGCATAAACACTAATTTATGGGCATAAAAACAATGCACTAACGGGATAAGATAGGCGTTAAAATAGCTTTGCAGCCAAGCATGTGTGCTTAAACCGCTTTGATCTATTAATGCACCTGCCATACTTTTACCTTTGTTATCTAGGTGCAGCAATGCGGCCATGGTGGTGAGCTGCTCATTATTTTGTAAATTGTGGTTTGGGTTTTCGCGCCATAAACACGCAAACATTTTACGATACGGCGTATCACCGAGTGCGCTTTGCTCAAAGGTGTGATGCGCATACCCTAACGTGGCGTACTCTCTAAGTGCAGTAAAATTGCACGCGCTAAGTGTTGGGTCGTGGTTTACTTTATTAAACACCCAATCATTTATGGCCGGGGTTACCGCCATATAAGCGCGCGAAAGCCCACGCATAAAGCCCATATTTAAAATAGACAGCGCCACTTTTAAATACGGTTTATGCGGGTGCGAGCAGTTATATAATGTACGAATAGATTGCTGCGCTTGATATAAATCGTCGCCTTCACCTAAATACACTAAGCGGTTATTGGCAAACTCATTGGCAAATACCACACTTAATTTATGTTGGTACTGCCAAGGGTGGGCCGGCATAAATAGGTAGTCGTCAGGGTTTAGGTTTTGCGCTTTTAGCGCTTTGTTAAACGCATCACGGGTGGTTAAATCAAGCTCGCCACTAATATGGCTTGAGTAGTCACTAAAGTATTCACTGTGAGCAAAATCACATACTGTTTTGTGCGCCGCTAACCACAGCACTTTAAACGGTTTACCCACTTCTGGCGCATAGCGTAAAAAGTCGTTTTTGCTAAAGCCAATTCGACCATTATTAGCCACAAACGCAGGGTGGCCTTCGCTCATTGCAGCTTCTATTTGTTGCAGCCTTAATTTCGCAAGTTCGGCTGCGCTAAGCGTGTTGTTTTCGCGTTTATAACAGGCACTGGCAAGGGTGGCGTTAAGCTCTTCGAGGTAGGTGGCTAAACGCTCGCCAGTTAAACCCAGTGCAGGGCCTTGCACACTAAAAAAGTGCAGTACATCAAGCGCTACTTGCTCGTTGTTAAGGTTATAAAAGCATAAGCTTGGCTCGTCTATATCTATGTGGTTAAGCGCCATAGCGCGGCCATTGAATATAAAGTAACCCCCTTCAATATTAACTTTAAAACCTTGTGGGGTTTGCTCTGCAACCAATAAGCGCTCGTGTACCAGTTCGCTAATGGCTTTACTTTGTAAGTGCCTGTTTGCCCATTGCCAGTGGTCAAACTTTATATAGTCGGTGTTTATTGGCGTTTGCGCTTTGTGATGTAAATCAACATGCGTTTCAAATGCGGCTTTATTACAAAACCCAAGGTATGCGTTTTTATCACCAAGGGTAATTTGCTGGGTATGCACAAAACCTAAACGCTTATTTAAGGCATGAATTTTACTATTGGCAGTATCGGGCTCTACCACTACGCGTGCATCGGCATTATGAGTAAAAATACTGTGCAATACGCACTGCATTATTTCAAAGCTAAAATGGCGTTTTGGCTGTGTATTTGGGGCAAGTAAAATATGCATGCCGGTATCGTTTGGCAGTACCTCATAGGCGGCCGCAAGTAGCTTATCGTGCTTTGGGCTGTAAAGCTCAACAAGGGCAAGCAGCTCATTATTTTGTTCAATAACATACGCATGATGATGCGGGTTGTTTATTATATCTTGGTAGGCGCTGCACATTTGCTCGGGTGTGTGTTTACTCATACCCCAAAAATGCGCATAAGGCAGAGTAAGCCACTGGCAAATAATAGGCATGTCGCTTTGCTGCAGTAACCGCATAGTTACATTACCTGTGTGCTGTAGTGTGGTTACAAAAGATGAAAAATTCATAAAAACTCCTAAAACGTTTAATTATTAAGTGGCTGTGTGTACAGTGTGGCCAACAAATTTAACGCGCCATAACAAAATAGCGCCAAGGCTTGCAAAGCCAATGGCTGCAAAGTAAAAAGGCACGGTGGTATTAAAATATTCCACACTCATACCCACCAATAACGACGCTAAAATAACGCCAATATTTTGCGCAATATGCACTTTGGCAAAGTCACTGCCGTAGTGAGCAGGCTCACTTTTAGCAAATAGCATCACTTCTAATAAAACCATGACTTGAAACAGCGCTATACCGTATAAAACGCGAGAGCTTACAACTAACCACACCGACTCTTGCGCCTGTAAATAAAGTCCAATAGCGCCAAAAATAAGCGCGCACGCAAACGTACTAGTGCGGCTAAGCGTAGGAAGGGGTAAGTGCTGCCTAAAGTGGTTAAACAAAAGCATTAGTAGGGCTGAAAAAGCAGGAATAGCGTATACAAGTCCACTTACAAACGCACTGCTTTGCGCGCTCATTCCTTGCCAATGGGTCGTAAAAAATGGCCTAATTAAAAAGGCGCTAAAGTAAACAACCACGCTTATAAAGCAAAATTGCCATATAAAGTACGGTGTGCGAGTGCGCGGTTTTTCGCTTTCAATCGCTTGCTGATAAATACCTAGCTTTAAGCTCACCATTAAATAGGCACATAGCAACACTTGTATTACATCGCCCGCAGCACTTAATAACAGTGCATAACGCGGTTCGTTTAGGCTAAAAAAGTAACCACCCACTAACGCGCCACCAATAGCCCCAAAGTGCATAAGTACCGAAAACAAGCCAATAATAGAAAGGTGCTTACTTTGCTGCTCTAAACGCAGTGCAAACGGGTAAATAAGCAAGTAACTGGCTTTAAGCACCAACATAAGCTGGTAATAAAACCAAAATTCCCACACATTAGTTGCAAAATAACAAAGCAAACCAAAGCAGGCGGCAATCACTTGCGTTACAAGCCAAAGAGCCAGTTCATGATATTTTTTGGCAACCTTTGCCCACAGAGGCAGCGCGAGCATAACGGTAATACAACAGTTAGCTACAAACACACCAATTAGTGTGGGGTTACTTACAGAAAATTCGCTGGCAAAAAATTGCGGATAAAACGGCAGTAATAAGGTGTCGCACACCACCGAAATAACCGTAAGCAAAATAAGTGCTAAACGTAAACTCATGCGGCGTTACTCTTTTGCTGTGAATGGGTCTCTACATCACTTAAATCAAAACACTGAAAAGCAATTTTTTGCTCAACCTGATACGGCGCATAACCGAGTATTTCGCGCAAAATTATACTGTTGCGATAACACGCCATGCCTAAATCGGGGGTTACAAAACCATGGGTGTGCTGCTCTGCATTTTGTACAAATATACGTTTTTGGTTGCTATCTACCGCATACTCGCGGCTAACTAAATAGCGGCCTTGTTCATCTTCTGGGAGCTGCTGCGCAATAGGGTTTAAAAAAGCGGGGCGCTTGTATTTAAAGCCCGTGGCACAAATTAAGTAATCGGTTTTTATTTCAAAGGCTTCATTAAGCTCCTGATGATAAAACTCAGTAACTAAGCGACCAGCACTTTTACGTGTATTAGTAAGCTTGCTGTTCGTTTTAAATGTGGTAGAAATGGGCCCATCTAGGCTTTGCGCGTAAAGGGTGTCAAAAATGTCATTAATCAAATCGCCATTAATGCCTTTAAATAAGTTTTTTTGATTTTGATTAAGCCAATCTCGTTGCTCGGTTTTTAAATTATAAAAGTAATCAACATATTCAGGTGAGGTCATCTCAAGGGTGAGTTTAGTGTATTCCAGCGGAAAATAACGCGGTGAGCGAGCAATCCAATCTAGTTGCAAACCTTGTGGCACGGCTTGTTGTAATAAGGTGTGATAAATTTCAGCAGCACTTTGCCCAGCTCCCACAACCGTAACGCGTTTAGCAGCTTTTAGCTCATCAAGGCGGTGGCAAAAGTCGCTACTGTGCATTACGTTATTAGAATTACTTTGCACTGCACAATCAGGAATATATGGGGCAGGGCCAGTGCCAAGCACTATGTGGCGCGTAACATAGTGTTGCTCCCCATTTGGGGTATTACAGGTAACGGTATAGCACTGAGTTTGCTGGCAAAATTCAACCTTAGTTACACTTTGCTCAAAGCTTACGTTACTAAGCTGCGAGCACACCCACTGGCAATATAGGTTGTATTCTTTACGTAGTAAAAAAAAGCTCTCGCGAATATAAAATGGGTATAAGCGGTTATTAAGCTTGGCATAATTTAAAAAACTGTACTGGCTAGTAGGATCTGCAAGGGTCACCAAGTCAGACATAAACGGCGTTTGCAAAGTAACACCTTCTAGCATCATGCCTGGGTGCCAATCAAATTGGCTACGCTGCTCTAAAAATAAGCTTTTAACGCCCTTCAGTGGTTCACTTAAACACGCTAACGATAAATTAAACGGGCCAAGGCCAATGGCTATAAAATCATAAGGTTGGTTACTCATTATTTTTGCTCCTTATACATTTGCCACGCAATAGTGCTAATTTGTTCAAGCACGGCGCGCACATCGCTCAATTGGCACTGCGCATTGAGTAACGTAAATTTAAGGTAGTGACGGCCGTTAATTTTGGTGCGCGCAATCATGGCTTCACCGGTATTTAAAAATGTTTGGCGAACATGTAGGTTTAGGGAGTCCAGTAGATAGGGGTTATTTCTTAACCCCTCTGGTGCAAAGCGAAATACCAGCGCGCTAAGCTCTGGGTAATTTATAACTTCAAAATCAGGGTGGTCGTTAAGCACAATATGGGTTTGACGAGCAAGCCCAATTACTTTATCAAACGCTCGGCCAAGAGGCGCCTCGCCCATAGTACGCAGTGTTAACCAAAGTTTTAAGGCATCAAAACGGCGTGTGGTTTGTAAGCTTTTATCAACTAAATTTGGCGTGCCATTGCCGGCTTCAGCTAATGGGTTTAGATAGTCGGCGTAAAGGGTAATATGGCTAAAGTGGCGTTTTTCACTTAATAAAAAAGCACTACAGCTAACCGGCTGCATAAATGATTTATGGTAATCAATGGTAATTGAATCTACTTGTTCTATACCGTTTAAGGCACTACGGTGATGCTCGCTTACTAGTAACCCGCCGCCGTATGCGCCATCAACATGGCACCAAAGCTGCTCTTTTTTAGCAAGTTTTGCTATTTCTTCAATCGGGTCAATTGAGCCGAAATCGGTTGTTCCTGCGGTAATTACCACAGCGATAGGTAAATCGCCCTTAGCTTTAGAATCTGCAATTGCGTGGTTAAGTGCGTCCATATCCATTTGCATTTTATTGTTTGTAGCCACGGGCACTACCGCGTTATAACCAAGGCCCAGTAATGCCGCTGCCTTTTGAATACTAAAATGCGCCACCTCAGAGCAATAAATACGAAATCGCGAGGCTACATCCGGCAAACCTTGCAGTTTTACTTCGTGATTTGGTGCATAACGGCTCACTGCGACTTCGCGTGCAACTAGCATTGCCATTAAGTTCGATTGCGTACCGCCGCTAGTAAAAACGCCATCAGCAGTGCTAGGTAATTTTGCCTTTTCACAGCTCCAATCAATTAGTTTTTGTTCAATAAGGGTCGCGCCAGCGCTTTGATCCCAAGTATCTACCGAGGTATTAATTGCGCCAATGATGTGCTCTGCTACAACTGCAGGGTATGTAACAGGGCAATTTAAATGCGCCATATAACGCGGGTGATGAAAATATACAGCGTGATCTAAATACACACTTTTAAGCTCGTTTAATACCGCAGGAAAATCAGCAAGAGGTTTGGCTAAATCTACATTATTAACAGTGGCGGCAAGCGTATTAACCGACACACCAGAAAACGGCTTTTGCGCTTTAGCCATGGCTTGTTGTACAGCCGAAAGCCCCTGCAGCGACGCTATTTGATAATTAATAAACTGATCGAGATTAAATTGCGGCGGTAGGCCATTTTGCTCAAATAAAGATTGGTTTTGGATAGGGCTGAGCTGTGCAGTTTGTAATTGTGACATATTTCGCTCCTTGGTGCTTATTTGGGTTCAAGGATCTTAATGGTAATAATTTGCATTATCAATAATGATTAAGGACTAAATATAGGATTATTATCGTACTTAAGGGAAAGTAATTAGTTATAAGGGATTACTTTTAAAACTACCGATGTATATAAAATGAGTTATGCAAATATTTAAAGCGCATACTATTTAATTAGGTTTTTAATAATGTGATATTTTAAAAAAGTGAGGAGAGGTAAGTTACAACAGGCATATTATAAGTGGCTAACAAATTTAAAAAGTGGACCCCATTTACAGCTAGGTTTACACCTAAAACTGTAAATTGGGTATAAAAGTACGGCTTAGTTAACGCTTTCTAATTTTGCTTTTAAATCGAGTAAATCGGTTGCGATTCTATTTGGCTGTATTTCCCACGGATCAAAAATAGATTCTTTAGATCGTTGAATCCACGCCGCGCGCATACCGTGCGATATAGCACCGGTTACATCAAACGGGTTACTTGATACAAGCCACGTGTTTGCTCCTGTTGAATTAGTTTCGCGTAAAAAGTGGCTATAAACGCCTGGGTTTGGTTTAAAGGTTTTAACGTCGTCAGCACTTACTACCCCTTCAAAAAGCTCACTAATGCCAGCGGTTTCTAATAAAGTATGAACTGCGTCGGCAGCGCCGTTTGAAAATGCAAACAAACGGTAATCCTTCGCTTTTAATTGCTCAAGGCCTGCTTTTACATCATCGAACGCAGGAAGCGTTTTATAAAGCTCTAGCAGTTGCTCCTTTTGCTCTTCACTTAGCTCGGTTTTGTACGCTAAGCAGGCGTAATCGAGTGCGTGTTTTGTACATAGCGAGAAAGGAATATAATTTTGCATTAATCCACGTCTAAATGAATACTCTAATTGCTTTTCGCGCCATGTATTTGAAAATGCTTGGGCGTTATCGCCAATCATGTCGTCGAGTAAGGACAGTACGCCGTGAGTATTTATTAGCGTACCGTATACGTCAAATGCAAGTGTAGTTGCCATGTTTGCTCCGCAATAAAATAAATTAAGTTGGTTTTACAGTACTTGCTTACAGCTTAACTTGATTTGAACGAACGCTCAAATTAATAAAACTTGTCTGTTTTAAAAGTTAGATCTTTAAAATCATAATAATAGAAAGAGTTTTATCTTTGTCGGTGATTACTTTAATAGCTGCCCATAATTAATTTTGGAAAAGGGGAAAACGAGTGAAGGTTGGTCTAACTTAATCAAAGAGCTAAAAACTAGTACCTTTTCGAATCTAAAATTCGCAGTTGTTGTGAATTTAGTGGTGGAAATAAAAGTCACAATACAATCATCAGAGTTATTAGAAAAATTAATAAGCATGAATTAGGGGTTTAAAGTTTAACAAACGCTTGGTACTCCAAAATTATAACTATAAGATAGTTACGAAAATGCTGACCTTCAATAAGTTGAAGCAACTAGCTTTTCTATAAATACAAATGCCAACATTTAAAACACAAGGAGTCTCAAATGGATGCTGTTGAGTATGGTTTAATATGCGACCGTAGTGATGAAAAAAATTTAGTTAAAAACATTAATGCTTATTTGGCTGAAAAGGGCTACAGAACATTATACAAATGGAAGGATAAAGGTGGGATAAAAAATATTGATGATCCATCGAGCGATCCGCAACTCGAGTATACGTATGGGCAATTTATAAAAGAGTCTCCTAGGTGGTATTTTGATATATTGCCTAATAAAGATCTCAGAGGGATTTATAGGTTCGCTGGGCAGCAAGATTGTGCGTGGACTCTATTTTTTTCAAAGACAAACCCAGAATCATGTACAGAATCTGACAATATATATTTGGATAACTTTCTAAAAGGCCTTCTCACAGGAACTGGTTATAAAAGTAAATTACTCTACAAATACTCAGATGGCGACTATCGAAGATAGGTACTACATACCTAACTCCCCTATTGTATAGCCAAATAAAGCTCCTAAAGCCGTGGTAAAAATTAGTTGACCACTACACAACGACAGAAATTTTAAACTTATGTGGAATCACAACTTAAGTAAAAGTAGATTGTTTAAAACCACATCTAACAACCATTCAGAGTACCCATAATGAACAAACAAGAGTTAACCGAAACCTTTAGGAAGTTTGGTGCTTCTAACCCTGAACAGTGGGCTGAGAGCGAAATAGAGGAAGATATCCTTCAGCTGGCTAGGTTTTTATTTTTAAAGGGTGCTTGGAGTAATGTCGTTCCAGACAACGACGATTGGATTCAGCATATCTTAAAAAATTATGATCCAACTGATAATGGCCCATACAGTGGGATGATGCATTCCATTAAAGAAATGATTGATGCAGGTGTTAGTAAAAATGCTATTACAGAGTTCGCTCGATGCATTGGGGCAGAAATGATATTTAACATTACTTACCTCATGGATGACCCAGAAACGGTTGAAGATAACGAATATGTAAGTTGGGGCTTATTTATAACCGATGCTGAAAGTAGGCCAGTTAAAGAATTAAGTGGACTTTATGAAAGCGTTTTAAACACAGATCCAACAGGAAGAGAAATGTGCCCAAAAAAATAAAATTTATCTAAGTAATAATGCTATAAAAATTAAAGAACTAAGTAACATAGTATGAAAATATATTTTTTAATTTATGACAAAGTTGAAGAACTGGATTTAGTTGGTTCTTGGGAGCTAATAGGCCTGCTGGCAGAAAAAGGGTTATGTGAAAACCCAAATTATTCTATGACTCCCTCAGATGAGCACGGGTTGCGTTTTAGTGCCGATTATCATTTTACTGACCCAGTATTATTTGTACCTGGCGGTAGTGGTGAACGTATAGCAATAGAAGACCAGACGTTATTAATTATCTTAAAAAACAGCTGAAAACTACCACAGTGTTTTATCTATTTGCATTAGCATGTATTTAATGCAATAAGCGGGGCTATTTAAGCATAAAAAAGCAACCATCCACTGGACTTTTCTAGGTTACTTAAAAAAGATAACACTGTAACCGTAGTTGAAGAGCGCTTTGAAAAGATGGAAATATTTGGTCTTGTTCGGGTGTTTCAGCGGGTATGGATGTGTGCCTTGCTTTTATTGCCGATTAATTTGGTGATAATGTTGCCTTCACTATACAGTTAGACGCAGAATACTACCCTTCAGCCACTATTTATGGTGAAGCACATAAAAATAGCGCCACATCTAGTTACATTAAAAAGCTGCGTTAAGGCCTATTTTATAAATTAATGTTGGGCATTTCAACGCTTAGCCCAACACCTCTTCGTAAACCCCCATTACACTTTGATTAAATCAACCACTAAGTACTTGCATCGTACTGATGAAAATTAATAAAACTTGTATGCATCAAGCGCTAAAATATCCATTTCTATACCTTCATGTATTTTTTCGGCTTTACCGTCACCACTACCAAGCGCTGCAAAAAGAGGTAAAAAGTGCTCCTGGGTAGGGTGATTAAATAAAGCATGGGGTGCTTCATCTAAATAGTTAAGTAACGCTTGGGTGTTTTGCGCTATTAATTTTTGCTCAACCCAATGGGTAAACTCATTAACCATTTGAACACGGTTAGGTGTAGCAGGGCTTTTAAATATTTCACGTAGATTGTGACTAATACCGCCTGAGCCAATAATTAATACGTTATCGCTGCGCAATGGTGCAAGTAACTGCCCGTACTTATACATCGCCTGCGCGCCCAAACGCGTGTTAATAGACACCTGAACAATGGGAATATTAGCTGCTGGATACATTAAGCGCAGCGGGATCCACACACCATGATCCCACCCTTGATCTGCACTTTGCACCGTTTTAATACCCGCTTTGTAAAAGTACTCACTAATAGTATTAGCTAGCTTAGGGTCTCCTGGTGCTGGGTATTGAATTTCATACAGGGGCTTGGGGAAGTTATAAAAGTCGTGAATAGTATGCGGCGCATCTCCTGATGTAATAACTATATCGTGCGCTTCATCAAAGTGGGCAGAAAACACCACAATAGCTCGTGGTTTACTAAGCGTTTGACCTATTGATGCAAGAAAATCTGACGTAGCCGATTGCTGTACAGCCATCATTGGCGAACCGTGAGATATAAATAAAGCAGGCTGAGTCATACTAAAACCTTAAACAAATAGACGTGTTATAAACACTATATAAGTTTCTAATTTGACGATAAATATGATACTTATTTATACATTATCAACAAAGTATTGTTAAAGATGGATAAACTCACCACCATGAAGACCTTTTTAGCCGTCGTGCAAGAAGGATCATTTTCAAAAGCGGCCGATAAACTCGATATTTCGCCGCAGTTAGTCAGCAAATATATTTCTGCGCTGGAAGATAATCTACGCACGCGTTTATTACACCGTACAACGCGAAAAGTAAGTGTTACAGAGGCTGGAAATCAATATTATCAGCGTTGTCAGCAAGTGATTATTGATATTGAAGACATGGAAAACTCACTAAACAACTTAAGCGAAAGTGTATCGGGTGTGCTTAGTATTAGTGCGCCTATGTCGTTTGGTACTAAGCATTTAGCAGGTTTGTTGGTTGATTTTCAAAAGCAGTATCCAAATTTAAAGTTAGATTTAAGGCTCACCGACCAATATGTAGATATAGTAGAGCAGGGTATTGATATTGCTCTACGTATTGGCGTATTAAAAAACTCAACGCTCATAGCTAAAAAAATTGCCCCTATACGTTTAGCTGTATTTGCGTCACCCGACTATTTAGAACGCCATGGCACGCCACAAACGCTTTTAGATTTACAGTCACATAATTATTTACGCTATTCCCACAGCGAACCCACAAAGCGATTATTTGGGGTTAATGAGTTAAAAAGCGAGCTAAAGCTTGAAAGTAACTTTGTGGCTAACAATGGTGATTTGCTACTAAATACAGCCATTGCGGGTGGTGGTATTGCTATGCAGCCCACATTTATAGCAGGGGAAGCACTGGCTCAAAGTAAAGTAGTGCGCATTTTAAATGACTACGAACCCGAGCCAATGGGGCTTTACATGGTGTATGCAAACAGACAGTTTTTACCCAGTAAAGTACGTGCGTTTGTTGATTTTGCAAGTGGCTATTATGGCGATACACCTTACTGGGATTTAGCGTAATAAAAAGTAAACCGCCTAACAGGCATTATATAAAAAGCTAAATTTTTAAAAAATTCCGTAGTAAATTTCTTAGTACTTTAAACACCTCTTGATTACTGTGTTGCTGATGCTGTAATACATCAACATTAGCCAACCAACCCATTTCTTCAAACTCAAGAGGAAGTTTAACCAGCTCACCACTTTGTACTGCATCTACAGCTACATGGTTTGGTAATAAGCACCACCCGTTACCTTGTATTGCTAGCTCGAGTAATACAAAGTAATTATCGGCATACCAAATCTCTGGGCTAATTTTTAGCTGAAAGCTACTTGTTAGCGTATTGCGCGAACGAAGAAGAAGTTGTCGATGTAGCCGAAGGCCATCCATATTTTCACATCTGATCCCCGCTAAAGGGTGCGATTTAGCAACATATAAATCAAATTTTACTGATCCAATACATTCATAGTCCAAGTAGCTCGGTATATTTAATTCACTAAAAATAATACCCGTTATAGGCTTTTCGCTGTTTAGCATGTCAATTATGTCATGGCTGGATGCACTTAAAAACTCAAGCGATACGTAAGGATACTTACTTTGCAGCTTGCTAATAATACTTGCGATAGTTTTAAACGGGATCCCTTCGTCAAGTGCGATAGTGATTTCGGTTGGTGTTTTTTCGTTTAGTGCTAATGCAGAGTTTGTTAATCGCTGGTGTTGATTAAGCACGGCCTTAGCCTGGGGTAGTAACTGTTTACCGGCTTCGGTTAATTGTGGATAGCGCCCTGTGCGCTCAAATAATGTCGCATTACAGTCTATTTCTAAATTAATAATATGCTGGCTTATTACCGACTGCGCTTTACTTAAACCGCGCGCAGCAGCTGAAAACGATCCAGCTTCAACGGTAGCCACAAATGCTTGAAGCTGCTCAATACTAAACATATCGCTTTTCCCGATACTAAGTAACTAACACATATCTTTATAATGAATGAAAATACAGCCATCGTCATCAACTTAAGAAGTTATTTATATATGAACACAGCAGAACGTATTTTTCAGGCGCTAATATTTGAGATGATAGCATTATCTTTTGTTGTACCTGCATCATCTTATTTTGGTGGGTTTGCAACAGGAAAAATGGCAATAGTAGGTGTTGGTTTATCAATCTTCGCCATGCTTTGGAATTACATTTACAACATAGTGTTTGATAAAATAGTTGGGCATAACCGAATAGAGCGAGGTTTGGTAACCCGCATTACGCATGCATGTGGCTTTGAGCTGGGTATGTTAGTAATAACGCTGCCAATACTTGCTTGGTATTTAAATATTACATGGCTAGCCGCTACAGCATTAGAAGCTGGCTTTTTAGTGTTTATACTCATATACACGTATATTTTTAATGTGTTGTACGATAAGTACCAACCTTACAAAAAATGGGTTAATAAATCATAATGTGCTTGATGTTTTTAAGTTTATAAAAGCGAAGTTGTGAGGTATTGAGATCGTTTTGACAAAAGCGCAATGGCAATAAATAACGGTAAATGTGGCTTTTAATTAAACCAATTAGCACTGCTCAATTGACTAAGTAGTGCTAATTTACTATTTGCACAATTTACCGGCTAACTGTAATGGGGGTTTACAGTAACTTTTTGCTTTATATATTTAGCCCTTTCAATATATTCCACACGCTCTCACCTCTAGGATGAAGTGCAGCATGATACCGATATGTGTTATATGTAATAGGCACATAATAATGCTTTTGGCCAACCACAACTAAACAATCCTCTTTTAGCATACTCACTGTGATGTTCATTTGATTTATAAGGTTACGAGCTGTTATATAAAATATTTTACTGCTTGAGGTAGTGTAATCGGTAGATTTTTCCTGCCTATTAGCTCTGCGCCTTGTGTCTATTATTTATCGAGACACAAGATGTATAGCTTGCTCACGCGAGAAGCGTTGCTTAAAAATAAACCATATATTAGCTATGAATAAGTGTGCCAAGCAAATGGCACACCTATTGTGTTATGCCGGTATGGGGGCGTTTTGGGCAATAAGCTGTTTAGATTTCAACTCACTCCAAAATTCGCTTGGTATGGTAACTTTCATTGAGGCTACATTAGCTTTTATTTGCTCCTCCGTGCGTGCCCCAGGAATAATTGAGGATACCGTTGAAGGCGCTTCTGCAAACTGCAGTGCAGCTGTTTTAATATCAATCCCATGTTTAGATGCAATGTCGCTTATTGCATTAAACTTTTGCTGCATAGGCCCTGGAATTTTAGGCGAGTAATTAAAGCGGTTACGACCGGCTAAAAAACCACCATTAAGCGGCGCACCAATGACTGCTGAAATACCTCGTTTATCAAGCATAGGAAAGGTTTTATCAAGTGCCTGCTTGTGATCTAAAATTGAATATTGCAGCGCTAGTAAGCAAATATCTGGGTCTGACATATCAAGCGCTTTATAAACAGCATGAGGTGTATTTACTCCAAAACCCCAGCCTTTAATTATTCCTTCATCACGCATTTTAGTCAGCTCAGGAATAGCACCTTTAGCCGCTTGATCAAAATACTTAAGCCAGTCATCTCCCATATCGCTGTTTTGTGGTGATAAATCGTGAATATAGACAATATCGAGTGAGGCGACACCAATACGATGCAAAGTATCTTCTATTGAACGGCGCGTGCCTGAGGCTGAATAATCATACTTATAATGAAACGGTGAGTGATCAGCCCAATGCCAACTATTTTCTAAAGGCTCTGCTGAAGGGGTAAGAAGGCGACCTACTTTTGAGGATAAAACATAATCTTCACGCTTTTTGTTTCGAAGTAAATCACCGAAGCGCCTTTCGCTTAAACTCAAACCGTAAAAAGGTGATGTATCAAAATGACGAATACCAGAATCCCATGCTGCATTTAGCATTGTTAAAATTTCTGTATCGCTTGATATAGTATTAAAGCCATTCCCGGCGGCAAGGCCGCCCAAGCCCATTCTTGATTCCGGCCGGTAATGCTTAGCGTTAGTAACATCGTTTGTGGGTAGAGCAGCGCTTTTATCTATTGATCCTTTAGTTTGCATAACACTGCCGTTAGACATTTTTACCTTTAGTTGCTCAGCCAAAGCTGAAGCACTAAAAATAGAGCCTAAACTTAAAGCAGCCCCTGCTTTAATAAAATTTCTGCGAGATACCATGTGACTATTCTCCTTGAGTAGGTTAAATATCTACGCTCTAAGCTAGTATAAATAACAACCAAACTCAAGCAAGGAGAATACAATAAATGACAATACTATCAATAAGATATATAAATTAACAAACACTGAACAGACGTTTGAATTAACATTTAAAACTGATTATTTTCTTTACTCGTATGGTCCTTTTAAATGCACAAAACAGTGCACTTTAATAGCTTGATAAAAAAGCATACTTCCAAATTGGTGCACGCTTTAATACTCATTTATACAACATAAAATGGTTACATTTATTAGATATGTACAAATTAGTAGACAAAACCGTAATAAATTTAAGATGCACAAATAATCTCACTAGCAAAGCGATTGCAGCAACACTTAGCTAATTTAACCGAGCGTAGTTGAAATAATTGGGGTAAATATTACAAAAACGTTTATTATTAAAGGCTTGCCTTGCAATACACGGCGTATTTTACTCTTTCACAATGCAATTGCTGGCAAGCCCTGTAAGAGTTTTATCTTGCCAAGTAACACTGTGCAGTGCAGCCTATTACAACTAAATTCAACGTAGTTAGCGCTGAAAATAGCTGCTTAAATAGATCAATTATTCAAGTTCAGGTTACTTGAGCTTTTTAATACCAATTAACACACAGATGGCACCGCCAATAATACCCGCCCATGCTTCTATTGGTGTGTCGCCACTAAATGCACGGCTAAGCTGCGAAGCCGCCGCATCATACACGTCGTATCCCCACATAATTAAAGCGATACCTATAACGATTAAAACAATTCCTACAATCTTATTATTCATAAATATCCTTAAGGTTTAACTTACATAAACTAAATAAAAATAAATCAGGGTTAATCTAATTCTAATTGAGCACGTTCTACGCTCTCACTAGGTAACTCTTTTTGTACCGATACACCTAGCTCTTTAAACTCTGATGCTTGTTTAATTAAATTACCTTTACCGCGGTATAGCTGCGAGAACGCTTTGTCGTAACTTTCTTTCGCTTTATCAAGCTGCTTACCTACGCCTTCCATACTCAATAAAAAACCATTGAGCTTGTTATAAAAACGCTCCGCTCGACTTGCCAGCTCTTTTGAGTATTTGGTTTGCTCTTCAAAACGCCAAAGCTGTTTAACAATATTTAAACTAGTAAGCAGGGTGGTGGGTGTAGCTACCAGTATATTTTTTTCGATTGCTTGTTGGTAAATATCGCTTTGATATTTAAGTGCTTCTACAAAAGCTGATTCTATTGGTACAAACATAACCACCACTTCTGGCGAGTTAATACCTGGTAAGCGGTCGTACGATTTACTCGCAAGTTCATTAATACGCGCTGTAACGGCGTTTACATGCTCTTTAATTGCTTGATTAGCATCTAGATCATTTTCAGCATTCACGTAGCGTGTATAGGCATTTAATGATGTTTTAGCATCAATAACTAAGTGGCGACCCTGTGGTAAGTACACAACTACATCAGGGCGCAAGCGGCCATCTTCAGTGTTAAACGACACTTCGCGCTTATAATCAACGCCTGCACGTAAGCCAGCACTATCTAATACATTTTCGAGCATAAGCTCGCCCCAATTACCTTGGGTTTTCTTTTGCCCTTGTAGGGCGTTGCTGAGCTTGTCGGCTTGATCTGTTATAGCTTGGCTTTTAGCTTGCAAATGCAGTAGCTCGGTTTTAAGTGCAGTCCGTTGTTTTATGTCTTCAACGTGCATTGATTCCATTTTTTCTCTAAAGCCTTTTAGCTCGCCTTGAACTGGTTTTAATAATTGCTCAATGCTTTCTTGATTTAAGGTTTTAAAGCTTTGTGATTTTTCTTCTAGAATTTTATTGGCTAGGTTTTCAAACTCTTTTTTAAGCGTATTTTTACTTTGCTCAATTTGCGCGAGTTGCTCGCTAAAGTTTTGCTGTTTTTGCTCAAGGGTAGTGCGCATATTATTATATTCAACATCGCGCTGATTATATTGCTCACGAAGCGCTGCCAGCTCGCCTTCGGCTTTACGCCAAAAGTGATTGTATTGAATGCTTTGTTTTTCTTGTTCGCTAAAACGCGTTTTAAAATGCTGGGCTTCATCGCGCTGCTCTTGGTGAGTATGTTCTAGCAGTTCATGATCTTCTAGCAAGGCGCTGTATTGCAGCTCTTTATTATCAAATTGGTTTTGTAACAGGGAAAGCTGTTGCTGCTGTTCGCTTATTTGTAGATGTAGCTTTTTGCGAAGCCGTGTTGATACAGCGCCGTAAAATAGGGCGCCTAACGCAACACCAGCACCGGCGCTTAGCCAATCAATATTAGTGAGTACTTGAGTGAGCATAAAATAAACTTATAAAATTTAGAGACATGTCATCATAACCAATAACCAACAACAGAAGTAGGGGAGTTAAGAAATTACAGACATAAAAAAACCAGCTTAAAATAAGCTGGTCAAATATTACTAAGTTAAGTAATCAAAGGGATAATCAACATGTGCCCGAGCAAGCAGCAACTTAAATACATAATCACCAAAATAACTAATATTATTAGGTGAGGCTATATAACAACAGACATTAGAATAGACCAGATAACAAAATAATTAATTCAAATTAATTTGCGGAAGATCATTTATTTTATTCGGGTTGATTTAAACAAATCAAATTATGGGCATAAAAAAAGCCAGTTCAAAATGAACTGGCTCAATCATTACTAAAGTTAGTAACTAAATAGGGGGAATCAACATGAAAACTTGTATTAACTGCAATTAATCAACAAGCATAATAGTAGACGCGTCTTTTTTAATTAAGTTCAAAAAAAATAAAAAACTTTTAAAATAAGTGCTGAACGCTAAATTTTAGATATAAAAAAAGCCAACTCAAAATGGGCTGGCTCAATCATTACTAAAATTAGTAACTAAATAGGGAATCAACATGAAAACTTGTATTAACTGCAATTAATCAACAAGCATAATAGTAGACGCGTCTTTTTGAATTAAGTTCATAAAAAAATAAAAACTTTTAAAATAAGTGCTGCACGCTAAATTTTAGACATAAAAAAAGCCAACTCAAAATGGGCTGGCTCAATCATTACTAAAATTAGTAACTAAATGGGAAATCAACATGATGCTTGTGTTAACTGCAATTAATCAACAAGCATAATGATAGACGTCCGCTTTTTAATTAAGTTCATAAAAAGATCAAAACTTTTTAGATCTTTTTTAGTTTTTAATTAATGACAACATTTGCTGCTCATCAAACTTTGTAAAGCTCATTGATTTATCGGTAAATAATGCATCAACAAGGGCTTGCTTGTCTTGCTGCATTTTAAATACTTTTTGCTCTATTGAGTTACTCATTATGAGCTTATAAACAAATACAGGATTAGTTTGACCAATACGGTAGGCTCTATCAGTCGCTTGCTTTTCTACTGCGGGATTCCACCATGGATCAAAATGAATAACAGTATCTGCTTGTGTTAAGTTAAGGCCTGTTCCACCGGCTTTTAAACTAATTAAAAACACGGATGTTTTACCACTGGTAAACTCGTCGATTACTTTATCTCGTTGACGCGTTTGCCCTGTAAGCATACTAAAGTTAATGTTTATTTCTTCAAGGCGTTGGGCTATTAAATCGAGTGCCGATGTAAACTGACTAAATATAATAATCTTACGACCTAGGCTTAGCATAAGCGGTAAGTGTGTTGTTAACCATTCAAGCTTAGCGGAGCCTGCTTGAGTATCTGGATCTATTAATTTAGGGTGGCAACAAATTTGCCTTAACTTTAAAAGCGCCTCTAAAAATGCAAGCTTACTTTTTTGTGCGCCTTGTTCGGCAAATAAGTCTATTAGCTTCTCTTCTAATGAACGTGTAATGCCTTGGTACATTTCTTTTTGCTTAGGCTCAAACTCAAACTCTTTTGTTAGCTCTGTTTTTTCAGGTAACTCTTGCGCTACTTGTGCTTTAGTGCGGCGCATTATAAAGGGCATAATTAACGCTTTTAACTGCTCAGCCCTCTGCATATCAGCTTCACGCTCAATAGGTGTTTGAAAGTGCTGCTTAAAGTGGGCTTGAGACCCAAGTAACGATGGCATAGCAAAATCGAGTAACGATTTAAGCTCAAGTAAATTATTCTCGATTGGAGTACCACTTAAACAAAGTTTAAAGTCGGCATTTAAGCGTTTAACTAATCGTGAGACCTGTGCGGTATCGTTTTTAATGTATTGTGCTTCATCGAGGATAATATTTTCAAAATATAATGGCGAATAATATGCAATATCACGCTTTAAAAGCGGGTATGTAGTAAGAATGCATTGCGCTTGTGCTAAGTGTTGTAAAGGATCGTTACGGTTTGATCCAAAAATAGTGGTTACTTTTAAACTTTTAGCAAACTTAGTGATTTCGTTTTTCCAATTACTCACCAAGCTAGTTGGGCACACTATAAGTGTAGGGCCTGCTTGAGGGCGGTTAAATGTACTCGCTAAAAATGCAATAACTTGGAGTGTTTTACCCAACCCCATGTCGTCAGCTAAAATACCACCTAATTGATGACGTTTTAAAAAGCTAAGCCAATCAACGCCTTGCTGTTGGTACTCACGAAGTGTTACAGAGTCATTTAAGCCATGTAATGAAACCTTAGGCATTGCCTTATCGGTATTATTTAACTCTTGTAAATATAGCTCAAGTGAATCGTCGTGAATCTCTACGTTAATAGCTGTGTGCTTTACTAGTTCAGGTAAATACGAAAGCGGAATATTAAATTCGTCACGTGTTTTTACAAATTCAAAGCGTTCTTTAAATTCGTTTAATAAGTTAATGGCAGACTTATTAATAACCCCAAATTGACGACCAAGCGGGTAGTAATAAAACAGTTCACTTTGGCGATTCAATGACTGATAAAGCGAATCAGCATTAGTAAACAACAGCGCTGCTTTTGCGTCACACAACAATACTTTGCAGTGCATTTGATGCCCTGCTGCACGGTGTACATGTAAACTCACTTCACATTGTGGATTAGGGCTTGTTACTTTACTTACACTGACTTGCCAACCACGCTGCTTAAAGCCAGGGAATACTTCGTATATTAGCCAATGCAAATGGATAGGAGATTGCTTTGTAAATACAAGCTCACTTTGTAAACCCCCTTTACAAAATTCAAACCCTAGATTGATTAGCTCGTTAGTTACGGTGTTTTCAAATGCGCTATTTATAGTACTTGCTGGGGCAGAACCAGCTAAATAGTTTTTATTTTTATACTTAAATAACAGCGAAAGTGATAAACCTTGCTCGCCCATTGTTACTTTTAAAACAGCATTACTAGATAGCTTAGGTAACGTTGGCTGCAAGTTAGTAGGATGCGGTATAACACCTGCACCAAAGTTATCTGCAAGTTGTTTGTATATTCTGTCAAAATTAGCGTCATGCAAAGCAGGCATAGTTTGTAAATGCGCTATTTCGTCTGCACTCAATGGTGTACGAAGACGACCCGCTTTTAAATGATCTAAATCGAGGTAAGTAGGCGGTGTTGTTTTTAATAAAGCCCAGTTTTGGGTTTGCTCGAGCTTAATAACTAATTGTGATAGATCTTTATCTTGCTCCCAACTAAAACTCAATGCTTGGCCAGATTGCGCTTTAATTGGCACGCGAGAGCGCTGAAAAAACAAGCGCTCAGTAGCTATCAATTGTTGTAGGGCACTAAAGCCCCATTGGCCTTTTAGCTCAATACTTCCTACTGCATTTTGTGAACGTATCCAACTAAATAATCTAAAATCACTTTCGAGTAAATCATTTGGCGTTACGAAACTATTTAACTGTTGCTCTGTGAGATTTCGGCCTAACGTGTAATTCTTTTTAGTCTCAACATTCGCTATTTTAGGTGTTAAAAATACTTTGTTATTTTCAATATCTAATACAAATAATAATACTTGCGACGGTGTATGTTGATCACCACTTTTAAGAGCGCTTAATTCACTAAACCAATCATTAATGAAGTAATCTTCACCGTATTCACCAGAGTGCTCTATTTTAAGCTTAAACAAAATAGCAGCTAAATGTCGGCATTTGGTTTTTGAATTACACGTACAGTGTGTATCAACAGAATAACCAGTTGGTACTTTACTGATCTCAATACGTTGGTTAAATGATGATCCATTATCCACTTGCACGGTAGAGTCTACAACAGAAAAATTAGGGGTATGCTCTAGCCAGGTGATTTGACCTTTCTTGTAGTACTCTTTGCCTTTATCTAAGACATTTTCGCGAAAAAGTTTTTTAATAAAGCGTTCAGAAAGAGGAAACTGGGTAGCCTGCTCATTTTTAATTTCTTCAAAAATAGCCATTAAATCATTTTTTGATAAGTTAGCAGACATGTCACTCTAAGCATTAAATTTTAAAAATAATTCTGCCAGTATATGCCTTATGTGCTCTGAGCTAAAGCACTATTAACAAGATATAAACTGGTTGGAGCTGATAGCTTAGTAAAAAATCGGTTTATAGGTAAAAATGAGTATAAAATTTCGCAAAATATTAGGCACTACACACAAATATAAAGATTAAACGACACGTTATAGATCACAATTTTACTAACAATAATAATAAACCAAGAGCAAATAGCTAAAAGGGGGCGATTAGTTAGTAAAAAAGTGATCTTGAAGAGGAAATATGATTATTTAAGGTAGGATTAGGCTAGTAAAGATCAGATTTTTACTAACAAAACAATCTGTCAGATCAGTATTTAACTAAGTAGGCACGTCTGACAGATCATTATTTAACTAACTAATTAAAAGCACTTAATAGCTTAGTTAATTGTTCTAAGCGTTTCTCTGTCATCACTTTATTGTCGATTTTGATAGACACATCACCACTTTTTAAATTGCGTTGCACCGATACAAACTTATTTTCAAGCACAGCTTCACGTTTAACAGCAACTTGAGGCTCAGCAGTTAGGCATTTGGTGATTGCCATTGCACGCTTGTCGTCACTTGTAATGGCGTTTAGCTCTTCATCACTAGCTAGGTCACTAACAATTTGATTAAACGCGTCTTGGTCTCTCTCCTTTGCGCTCATGAGCTTTTTAGCCACTTCGCGACCCACGTGATTCGCAGTAGGGTAGAGTGCAATAACTTCAGCAGGTATTTGTTCATACGCTTTAACAGCATCTGCAATGGCGGTGTGTGATACACCTTCAATTGCAGCAATCTCTCTGTAAGATCCTTTTTTACCTTGTTCAATAAGCTCATTTTTAGTTTGCTGGTAAGCTTGTCCCAGCTCCCATAAACTTGGAGCGATATATTGATCTGAAGATACAGCTAAAATTTTAGCGTCTTGCTCAGTAAAGTCACTTGAACTAAGTACTAAATAATCAGCGTTACCTAAAATACAGGCCATACGACGGCGAGAACCCGCTAAGACTAAGCTTTTATCACCCTGATCCCAAAGCAGTGCAGGGTGCTGATTACGGCCATCCTCTGCAATGGCAGGTAAAATATCCGATACTGACTTTTCGTTAAGAAGTGCTTGTACACGGCGGTTTTTACCGTATACACCAGTTGTAGATTCAATGTCAGCGTGTGCGATCACTTTGCAAATAAGTGTAATTTGGCGCTCAGGATCGCTCGGTGCTGGCATGCGAATTACATCACCAGCATTTGCTTGTTCAAGTAATGCGTCAAGGCTACTACTTCCTACAGCTGTTGCAAAAGGATCTAAGCGGGTGTCATTTTTACGTTTTTTAGCCATTTTTATTTAACATCCTTACTTAGGGGTATTGAGTGTTGATTGAGTTGACTGCCAATTTGAACGAATAAGCATTTCTAGCTCATCGACCACATCTTTAATATTTTCTTGAGCGCGCATTAGTGATTCACGGCTTGCTAAGCTGTCTGACGCTTTTTGATCAAAAATAGTATTAAAAGACGAAGAGCTAGCAGTAATCGCCGAGCTGTGGTTGATTGGGTAACTCATAACTTGGCGACCGAATGCACTACGAACATCTTTAACAATATCGCGCTGTGAGTGATTACCTTTTACATAGTTGGTAACTAAAAACTGCATAAAGTCCCATCCCTCATGGCCAAGTGCCGCAACGGTATGGTAAATCTCACCTAGTCGTTTTAAATATTTATTATTAGCATCAAAGTCTACAGCTTCTGGATGAACAGGGATAAGCATCGCAGTAGAAGCCATTAATGCATTATAAAACATAAAGTTAAGAGTTGGAGCTGTATCTATTAATATAATATCAAACTCGTCTTTAACAGGGTTAATTACTTTTTCAAGTAACTTATGGTAATGACGAGTTTGCTCATAATTTGAGGTGTCTTTGAGTAATGTTGCAGTTTCGTGCTCAAAATAAAAATCGTCCATACCTGATGGCAGTACACGAATATTTGGGATATGCGTTGGTAAAAATGAGTTTGAAACAAATTCAGGCCATGTTTCGCCCTCATCTAAATCTATACAATCACGCATTAAATCACCAACAGTAATTGGGTCATGCTCGCTTGAAGGAAAAAAGCTTGAAGAAGAACCTTGAGGATCTAAATCAATTATACCAATGCGATAGCGCTTAATATTTGTAGTTGCCAGGGCTGCTGCAATATTAACCATGCTGGTTGTTTTGCCACAGCCACCTTTGAGAGAATTAATGACAATAACTTGCAGTTTGTCATCATCAGTACGATGATCTGGTTTAATATCCATAATATCAGCCATAGCAAAAATGTTTACTAATGTGTAAGCATAATGACCATTGGCGCCGCGTTTTATGTTTAAATCATCAAAGTCACCGTTGTCATGACGTCTTTTTAAAGTACGATTATTACAACCTAATAAATCGGCAGCTGCTTTTTGCGTATAAGTTCTTAATTCTTTTTCTTCTGATTTAAGATGAGCACGATAGTGCTGAATACGACCTTCTAATGATTTTTCAGCTACTTCGGCGGTTGCTTTTAAAAGCCGGTAGGTACTTAACGCGTTATTATTGATAGACATACTTTCTTCCTCAAAGTTAGGCAGTTAGTATAATGTCCATTCAAATTGCTGTAAACAACTATTTAAGACGACATGCATTTTAAAAAGAAGACATTTAAAAATACTTTTACACTTTTAATATTGCTTAGTATAAATAAAGAAGTTTAAAGGTGGTTAAATATATAAGGTAGTAAAGGTTAAGGACCTTAAATTAACACATAACATTATGATTAATATAAACAATATAAAAAAAAGCAGATCAGCGTTATACTTGGTTAAGATCAGATCTTTATCTACCTGCAGATCACCTTTTTACTAAGCCTTATTTTTTAAATCAAGTTATGCACAGGTTGCGCATAAGGTTATGAACAAAAAGAGCCCTTGAGATCAATTTTTTACTAAGTAAATTATAAAGTTATGCACTAACCTTAGCGTCAATAGGTTCGTTTAATTAGTATAGATCTGATCTGTACTTAGTACAGATCAGATCTATGCTAACTCGATAAGCCTTTATCCACAGGGATATTAATTTTCGTATGAATTTGTCGTGCTAAATTTTAAAATAAAGCCATTGTGATGGACAAAATAACAGCTGAGTTAGTAAAAAACAGATTTGTGATGACCCAGTTAGTAAAAATATGATCTGAAATCGCAAGTTATATACATTACTTAGTATAATAGTGATCTAAACGTTTTATTTAAAGTCAGATCACTTTTATACTAACTTAAACATTTAACTTTTGTTGTTTAATGTGTTGTTATTAGATGTCGCAATAAAAATGGAAATAAGAACAATGAGCCGAAAGGTCAACATCTCGGTAGATAATTTGCCCGATACACTCAGGGGCCAAATCCACGGGGTGGAAAGTGCAATAGATAACGAAAGTTTAGCACTATTTACAGACAACAAAGACGTGCGAATTTCTATTGAAAATGCAGCTCATGGTTTACGCGCATATTCAAACACGTTTAATCATTATGATTTGTGGGGCCGTTTTGTTCGCTCTGGCTATAAAAAATTGCCACTTGAAGAAGCGCCTAAAAAAACAATCATTACGCGTAAAATATCAGAGAAAGTAGATGGTATTTTATACGACGGTGAGATAAAAATTACCCCTGCTGTTGTCAGTACTCGTAAAGATGGCGAAGATATTGAGTATCTTGTTTGGCCATCGGACAGAGAAGAAAAAGTAGAACGAGCACTTATTCGTTTAGCTTCTAAAGGCAAAATAGTTAAAATTAATTTTAAGTCCGGTATTCAATACGCAGTTGTTTTTTCTATGAACGAATTAGCGCAAGAGCTCAAAGCGGTAGGGCAGTCAATGCCATATCCAGCAATTAAAGAGTCACTTGAAGCATTGCAAGGTTCTAAACTTTCATTTAAATATTCAGCAACCGATACTAAAAACTCCGATATAGATGATTCGTTTTACGAGTCAAATATGAACTTTTTATCGTCACTTCACTTTAGTGGCAAAAAAGGTCAAGGTGGTAATGTAAAGTGTGTGGCCTGTTTAAATGCGTTCGTTCATAACATGATTGATAACCTTGAATACAAAGGATATTACTTTAATAGTGCACAAGAATTAAAACGGGGATTGTCGCGTTGGATGATGCTTCGTTTGTATCACCTTTGGCGTTATGCAGCTCCAGGTAAAACGTATCATTTTAGATTACTTTCTATTATGGAAAAATACGGATCTATTTATTCAACTGATGATATTACGGAAAATAAATTAAAAGCGCTTCGTCGTGATATGACCACCACAATGAAAGATTTGATTGAAAAAGGTGCTATATCAGAATACAGCATTACAAACGTCAAAGATGACAAAACTGGTAACATTATTGATTACACATACGAAATGCACCCCTCTGATCAGTTTTGCGATGAAATACTTACATTGAACAAACACAACAAACGCATTGAGATTCAAGGCGGTAAACGTATTGTTGAAAATGCAGTGTTAATTGATGAAGATAAAATAGAAGAGATAGTAGAAAAATAATAAACGTTATTTTAAATACTGTACATATTTACTAAAAAGGCCACATATTGTGGCCTTTTAACATAATAGCTATCGGTCAACTTGTTCTAAATATAGCCTATCAACTAGAAAATCATACTCACGTTTTCGAGGATGAGCTTCGGGTTTTTTATAATCAGGTAAGATACCTAGTTTAACGTCTGGTTCTGGATTAATCAGAATAAATGGTAATGCAGCGCTCACATGATAGCGGTTTTGTGCTGTGTATCTCACATTAACTTGAGGGCTTACGCGAGTAGGGCGACGAATTCTTAATTTTTCCTTTTCACCTAAACTAGCAACCCGTAATTGTTCTTGAGCTACAAGTGATTGCCATTTTTGTTGATCTATCATTCTTGGATTTCGATAACTGGCCGATTTGTCGAGCATTTCGAGGGCCATTTTTTTAGTCAACGTTTTAGTTGCGTGCTTGTGCATCCAAGTAAACCTAACGGAAAATGGTGATTCGCTCTCACTGTGAATCTTACGATAAGCAGCAAGTGTTATTAAATTTGGTATTGCATTATGAACAGCCTCAAATCGGGCATCGTTATTATCAATTGCCAATATACACTCTTTGAAACTAGCTTTAGCTTTGTTAACTTGTGCTATACGATTATTTAAAGCTTGTTTATCTGCATTTTTAATAACAAGTAAACCAGGGTGCCTTTTTAACACGCGACTGCTTAAACCCGATTTTTTATAAATGTCAGAAAAGGAGTTTAAAATTGCCTTTTGAGCCGGCGCTCCACTTATTTTAGAGACAGGTATGGACTCAGGAACCTTATTTTCATCTAAATTACTTACATCAGGTAACTGATAGTACTCTGCTCTGGAAAACTCACATTCGTTTAATTCCTCAATTAACCTCAAAGTTAATTCGTTCATTAAATCAAACTGACTCCTAATTTGAACTTTAGTAACCACGGCACATCTCAAAGAACACATCTTACCAATTCGATATTATTGCATGCACTTTGCATCGAGTAAATATTTAATAAAATTATGCTCGGTGTCCAGATAATATATAAAGCATATAAGTATGATGTGTTCTTATTGGGTGAGTGGTTCTACCTATTCCTGTAATTTAGTACTGTTTTATTGATTAAAGAGTTAGTTCGCTAAGAGCTTAGTTTCTCATATGGTGTAATAAACGAGAGATGTATAAATAAACTTGGTGCGGTTAAGTTCTAAATAATAGTGTTGAGTTTGGTTGTTTCTATAATTAGTGGTTAACATTATGACATATTTTAACTATGGGGTTATCATCGATAACCTTAGAATGTCACACATGCTTTTTACTTGAGAACCATTTAAGGCATCTCTGGCAGTTAGTTTTTAGTTATGACAACTTGCTAAATAACGCTGGCGGCAGGGTGGGAAGGTAAGCGGTGAATCAGCAGATTAACCTTGTGTCAGTTGTAATTATATTCTGGCATTAGAATCAGCAAGGTTATGCTACTAGCTTTAAAGTACATATAAATGAGCATTACAAAACCCCTTATCATATATTTGGATTTGTACATAGCCCTTGATAGCTAATAATTAATTTAGCGCGTAAAGTTAAGATTACATTCAATGCAATTTAAGTATGATGTGTTCTCTCCTAAAATACATATAATATACCCTTGTGCCTTATTTATTCTCAATGTGTTAAAATTGAACCTATTAAACTCTAATTGTATGTTTTTAATCACTTTAGTTTATTTAAAATATAACTAAAGTGATTGTTATATAACCACCTAAGTTAAGTAAAATTACTTTTATACTTAACTCATAACTAAATAATTGGAAAATAGTGAATTTAGTCCTTGAACATAGGGGTCTGCATACGTTAATTTCTTCTTATCAGGTAATGTAGGAATGAGGAAAAATTATGTCATCGTGGAACCCAAATAGCTGGAGAGAGCTGCCAATACTGCAGCAGCCACAGTACCCAGATCAAGAAATACTAAAATCAGTAGAAGGCCAATTAAAGACGGCTCCGCCTCTAGTGTTTGCAGAAGAAACAAGAAGCCTATTCAAACAACTTGAAGACGTGTGCGAAGGGCGTGCATTCTTGCTTCAAGGTGGTGACTGTGCCGAGTCGTTTAGCGATTTTAATGCCGCTAATATTCGCGACACGTTCAAAACTATCTTACAAATGGCTGTTGTATTAACTTATGGCGGTAAATGCCCTGTAGTTAAAATCGCACGTATGGCAGGTCAATATGCTAAACCTCGTTCAGCAGACTTAGAAACAATTAATGGCGTGTCCTTACCATCTTACCGTGGCGACATCATTAATAATATTGAGTTTACAGAAGAAGCGCGTGTACCGGATCCACAACGTTTAATGACGGCTTATCATCACAGTGCCGCAACGTTAAACTTATTACGTGCATTTGCACAAGGTGGCCTAGCCGATCTTCACCAAGTTAACCGCTGGAACATGGGCTTTGTTGCTGCAAATCCACTTAAAGAAAAATACCAACAACTTGCAGATAAAATTCAAGACGCACTAGAGTTTATGGAAGTGTGCGGAATTAACTCTACAATTGCGCCAAGCTTAAAAGAAACCGACTTATACACTTCTCACGAAGCTTTACTACTTGGTTACGAAGAGGCACTAACACGTCGCGACCATTTATCGGGTGATTGGTACGATTGTTCTGCTCACTTTGTTTGGATAGGTGAACGTACTCGTCAACTAGACCATGCACATATTGAATTCTTTAAAGGCATTAAAAACCCAATTGGTGTTAAAGTTGGCCCAGGTATGGACCCAGACGACCTAATTCGTTTAATTGACGCATTAAACCCAGATAATATTCCTGGTCGTTTAACGCTAATTACGCGTATGGGTGCAGACGTACTGCCAGAAAAACTCCCAGCACTAGTAAGAAGAGTTCAACAAGAAGGCCGTAAAGTAATTTGGAGTTCTGATCCAATGCACGGTAATACTGAAAAAGCGACTTCAGGTTACAAAACGCGTAACTTCGATAATATCATGCGCGAGATCAGTCAGTTCTTCGCTGTACACAAAGCTGAAGGTTCATACGCAGGTGGTGTTCACCTAGAAATGACAGGTCAGCACGTAACAGAATGTACAGGCGGTGCTTACGGTTTATCTGACGATGACTTAGCACAGCGTTACAAAACGCAGTGTGATCCACGCCTTAACGCCGACCAAGTATTAGAGTTAGGCTTTTTAGTCGCTGATTTACTAAAAGACGCACGTAAATAATATTTATCGATACAAAAAAACCGCTTAGTTGCGGTTTTTTTTATTTCAAATTTGATGATTAAGTTAGTACTTACGTCGCTCCAAGTCTGTTTCTATCAGTATTTTTGCAGAAATTTCTTCAACAGAATGATGCGTAGAATTAAAGTAAGCTATTTTGTGACGCTTATACAACATTTCTACTTCGCGCACCTCAATACGACACTGTTTAATTGAAGCATACTTAGAGTTAGCCATACGTCGATGCCTTATAGCCGCAAGCCTCTCAGGGTCAATCGTGAGCCCAAATAACTTATGTTTATAAGGGACTAAACATTTAGGCAAACCTTCATTATCTAAATCTTCTTCTGTAATAGGGTAGTTAGCCGCTTTAATGCCGTACTGCAGTGCTAAGTATAAGCTTGTCGGGGTTTTACCACTTCTGCTAACGCCAATTAGAATGATGTCTGCCTCGGAAAAGTTTTTAATATTTCCGCCATCATCATTCATAAGCGCATAGTTAACCGCATCAATTCTAAAATCATAACTTTTTTCGTGGATAGAATGCGTACGATGCATTTTTGGAACAGGGGCTACATTGAGTTCTTTTTCTATTTTTTCGCTATACGTAGTTAAAAAATCATACGTAACTGCATCAGCCGATTTTATAATTTCACTTAAATTGTGATTCACAAAAGTAAAAAACACGAAAGGCTTTTCACCTGTTTTTGCAGCGGTTGCATTAATTAAAGCTTTAATTTCGTGCGCTTTTTCTTCAGTTTCTACAAATGGAATTGTTTTATGATTAAAATCGATAGGAAACAACGACAAAGTCGCATGCCCAAATACCTCTGAAGTAATTGCTGTTCCATCTGATATATAAAAAGCAGTTCTCATAATTAACCTTTTTATTGCGTTTAAATCCCTAAAATGGGTTTCCCACGGTTTACGTGAGGACTGTTGCCAGTGTAGAATGTTGACGACCTTTATAAAAGGTTTTCTTTCTTAACTCTCACAGTTAGACCTACAATTTGTTTTTTTTGGAGAAAGATCCGTGCAAGAATACGTTCTCTGGTATCAAGAGCTTGGTATGCAAGATGTTCCTCGAGTTGGCGGTAAAAACGCGTCACTTGGCGAAATGATTTCAAACCTCGCAAACGCAGGTGTACAAGTACCGGGTGGTTTTGCAACTACCGCAGATGCTTTTAATGAGTTTCTAGACCAATCAGGACTCACCGCCAAAATTCATGACATCCTAGATACACTTGATGTTGATGATGTAAATACACTCGCTAAAGTCGGTGCCGATATCCGCCAATGGATAATCGACACACCATTCCAACCAAACCTAGATCAAGCCATTCGCGACGCATATAGCCAACTCCATGGCGATACTGCAGCAGATGTTTCATTTGCAGTACGTTCATCAGCTACCGCTGAAGATATGCCAGATGCATCATTCGCAGGCCAACAAGAAACTTTCCTTAACGTTGTCGGTATCGATTCAGTCATGGTCGCTATTAAACACGTATTTGCTTCATTATTTAACGACCGCGCAATCTCATATCGTGTTCACCAAGGTTACGATCACCGTGGTGTCGCGTTATCAGCAGGTATACAGCGCATGGTACGTTCAGATATGTCAGCATCTGGCGTAATGTTTAGTATTGATACAGAGTCTGGTTTTGAAGACGTTGTATTTATTACATCAAGCTATGGCTTAGGTGAAATGGTTGTACAGGGCGCGGTTAACCCTGATGAATTTTATGTTCATAAACCAACACTCCTTAAAAACAAACCTTCAGTAGTACGTCGTAATATTGGTTCTAAAGCCATACAAATGATTTACTCAGAAGACAAAGCACATGGTAAGCAAGTAGACATCGTTGATGTTGAACCTGAGCTTTCTAATAAATTTTCGATTACAGATGAAGAAGTGCAAGAACTTGCCAAGCAAGCTGTAATCATTGAAAAACATTACGGTCGTCCTATGGACATCGAATGGGCAAAAGACGGAAACGACGGCAAACTATATATAGTTCAAGCACGTCCAGAAACTGTCCGCTCAAACGAAGACTCAAACGTAATGGAACGTTTTCAATTAAATGGCACAAGTAATGTACTTGTTGAAGGCCGTGCAATTGGTCACAAAATTGGTAGCGGTGTTGTACGTGTTCTTGATTCAATCAAAGAAATGGACCAGGTACAAGTAGGCGACATTTTAGTTACCGATATGACCGACCCTGATTGGGAACCAATCATGAAACGTGCAGCAGCGATTGTTACAAATCGTGGTGGCCGTACGTGTCACGCGGCAATCATCGCACGCGAACTTGGTATTCCGGCAGTTGTTGGTTGTGGTAATGCAACTGATTTAATTAAAGCGGGACAAGAAGTAACAGTATCGTGCGCCGAAGGCGATACTGGCTTTATTTACGAAGGTATTTTAGATTTTGAAATACTAACGTCACGCGTTGATAAAATGCCAGAACTACCAATGAAAGTCATGATGAACGTGGGTAACCCCGATCGCGCCTTTGACTTTGCACGCCTACCGCATGCAGGTGTTGGCCTTGCGCGAGTTGAATTTATTATCAACCGTATGATTGGCGTTCACCCTAAAGCGTTATTAAATTTTGATGCGCAAACAGATGCATTAAAAGCAGAAATTACTGACATGATTGCCGGTTACGAATCACCAGTAGAGTTTTACATAACAAAACTGGTTGAAGGTATTTCAACGCTTGGTTGTGCTTTTGCACCGGAGCGTGTAATTGTGCGTATGTCTGATTTTAAATCAAACGAATACGCAAACCTAGTTGGTGGCCAGCAATACGAGCCAGAAGAAGAAAACCCAATGATTGGTTTTCGTGGCGCCGCACGTTATATATCTGAAGATTTCCGCGATTGTTTTGCATTAGAATGTGAAGCTATAAAACGCGTAAGAAACGACATGGATATGGCAAACATAGAAATCATGATCCCATTCGTACGTACCCTTGAAGAAGGTAAACGCGTAATTGAACTACTAGAAGAGCATGGCCTTAAACGTGGTGAAAATGGTCTTAAAGTAATCATGATGTGTGAGCTGCCTTCAAATGCATTACTTGCTGATGAATTTTTAGAAATGTTTGATGGTTTTTCTATCGGCTCTAACGATTTAACACAGTTAACGCTTGGTCTTGACCGTGATTCTGGTTTAATCGCACATTTATTTGATGAGCGTAACCCAGCAATTAAAAAACTACTTTCTATGGCAATTAAAACAGCTAAAGAAAAAGGCAAGTACGTAGGTATTTGTGGTCAAGGTCCTTCAGATCACGAAGACTTTGCAGCATGGTTAGTAGAGCAGGGCATTGACTCTGTTTCACTCAATCCAGACACAGTAATAGAAACATGGTTATACCTAGCTAAAAAATTAGCAAAGTGATAAATAGGTAAGCTATAAAAAATGCCAGCAATGTATTGCTGGCATTTTTTTATAACCAATTAAAAGTTAAATTAACGGGCTAATTTTTTATCTAAATAAGCACATGATTTAGTTAACGCCTTTTGACAAAGTGATAAGTAATGTCGCGCTTTAGGGTAGTAAAACGAAAAACACAATAAACCCGCCATAAAAAATATAAGTGATGGGCCAGGTACAACCACAAAAAATAGACCTAGCAAAATAAATAGCACGCCACTGATCTGTAATAGTAATTTTTTCATATAACACACCTCAATACTCGTTAACTTGAGTATAATTTAAGCTGCATTAAAATCGACTAAAAGAGTGTTACAAACTGTAAAATCTTCAATTTCTATTCGCCATCACCATGATATAATTAGTCAAATACCCTAAAATATCGCCGTCATGATAGCAACAATTACACAGCAAGATGCCGCGACAGAACTTGTCGCAAGTTACCTAAATACCATTGCAAGCCAAGGTTTTAGTGGAGATACCGATGCCAGTTATGCAACGCGTATTACTGCTTCAACCGATAACAGTGTGTATCAGGAAATACCCCAAGGTGTTATTTTTCCAAAAAATGAAAAAGATATTCAACTCGCACTGCAAACTGCATCTCGCGACCCATTTTTATCATTAACTTTTGGCCCTCGTGGTGGCGGAACAGGTACTAACGGTCAATCGTTAACACCAGGTATTGTTGTAGATTTGTCTCGCTATATGCGCGAAATCCTCGAAATAAATGTAGAAGAAGGCTGGGTACGCGTTCAAACTGGCGTAATAAAAGATCAACTTAATGACTTTTTAAAACCTTATGGTTTTTTCTTCTCACCCGATTTATCTACTAGTAACAGGGCAACTATTGGTGGCATGATAAGTACTGACGCATCTGGGCAAGGTTCGTTAGTTTACGGAAAAACAAGCGATCATGTTTTAGGGCTTACAACTTATTTAGTCGATGGTACACCTATGTGTACCTCACCAATAAACATCGACAAAGCAAAAATTATAGCCGAGCAAGACTCTTTAATTGGTAGTTTATATAAAACAGTTTTAGATATTTCAGTTAATGAACGCGCAGCTATTTTAGCAAAGTTTCCACGGTTAAATAGGTTTTTAACCGGTTACGACCTAGAGCATGTGCTAAGTGATGACTTACTTACTTTTGACATAAGCCGACTAATAACAGGTTCAGAAGGCTCATTGGGTATAGTAACTGAAGCTAAATTAAACCTAACACCGATTGCTGAATTTAAAACCCTTATAAATATCAAGTACGATAGCTTTGATTCAGCACTTCGTCATTCACCGTTTTTAGTTGATGCACGCGCAACATCGGTAGAAACCGTAGATAGCAAAGTTTTAAACTTAGCGCGTGAAGATATCATTTGGAATTTAGTATCGGACTTAATAACCGACGTACCAAATAAAGATATGCAAGGCCTTAACATGGTCGAGTTTAATGCAGTATCAAACGATGATATAAAAGACAAAGTAGACACGCTTTGTAAACTTCTAGACGAATGCGTAGCAAATCAAACTAATGGCGTTATTGGTTATCAGTTAACCAGTGATAAAAGCGATATACTAAAAATTTACGCAATGCGTAAAAAATCAGTCGGTTTATTAGGTAATGTAAAAGGCAGTCAAAAACCACTCGCCTTTGCAGAAGACACCGCAGTACCGCCTGAAAATTTAGCTGATTATATTGTCGAATTTAGAGCATTACTCGACAGCCATGATTTACAGTATGGTATGTTTGGCCATGTTGACGCAGGCGTTTTACACGTACGCCCAGCACTTGATATGTGCGACCCAGAACAAGAAAAACTACTGCGAACTATTTCAGATCAGGTAGTAAAACTAACCGCTAAGTATGGCGGTTTAATGTGGGGCGAGCACGGTAAAGGTTACCGAAGTGAATATAGTCCTGAATTTTTTGGTGAGCATTTATATACGCAACTTCGTAAAATAAAAACAGCTTTCGATCCTAATAATCGTATTAACCCTGGTAAAATATGTACTCCTATCGATAGTGAAGACTCACTAGTTAGTGTGGATGGACAAAAGAGATCACACTTCGATAAGCAAATATCAATAGAAGTTAAAACCAGTTTTAACAATGCAATGACCTGTAATGGTAATGGCATATGCTTTAATTACGATGAAAATTCACCTATGTGTCCATCGTATAAAGTAACTGGCGATCGTCGTAATTCACCAAAAGGACGCGCAAGTTTAATGCGCGAATGGCTTCGTTTACAAGAGTCAAAAAATGTAGATTTACTCGAAGTAGAAAAGCAGCTTAACAAAGGTGAAGTAATCACCTGGTGGGAACGTTTTGTTCACAGCCGCGAAAAACGAAAAGGTATTTACGATTTTTCTCACGAAGTAAAAGCGTCAATGGATGAATGTTTAGCATGTAAAGCATGTACAACTGCTTGCCCTATTAAAGTAGATGTTCCCACTTTTCGTTCGCGCTTTTTAAATTATTATCATAGTTATTATGCGCGTCCGCTAAAAGATTACCTTGTTGGTAACATAGAAAACAGCGCGCCATTAATGGCAAAGTTTGCAAAAGTTATAAACCCAATTGTTAAAACATCATTAGTAAGCAATGTTATTAAAAAAACAGTTGGCTATGTTGATACACCACAGTTAAGTATTCCTGCACTTTCAAAGCGTATTACTAAAACACAAAAATTTGATTTTGATTTATTAAATAAATTAAATGCAGAGCAACAAAGTGAATATGTATTAATAGTACAAGACCCATTTACGAGCTTTTACGAAGCAGAACTAGTAGAAAGTTTTATTACTTTAATAACCCAACTTGGCAAAAAACCAATGCTATTACCTTTTAAACCAAATGGTAAACCGCAACACGTAAAAGGTTTTTTGCATGAATTTAAAGTTACAGCTAAAAATGCAGCTGAGTTTTTAAATAAATTAAATGATATTAATGCACCGCTAGTCGGTTTAGATGCGTCACTCGTTATGTGTTACCGCGATGAATATAATACAATTTTAGAAAATAACCGTGGTGAATTTAATGTGCAACTTGCTCATGAGTGGTTAGAAACACAATCGTTTAAATCACTAAGCGCAAAGCAAGATACAGATACCGAATTTACATTATTGAGTCACTGTACTGAAACAACTGCACTGCCGAAAGCAGCAAATGTTTGGCAAACAATTTTCAGTGATATTGGTTTAACATTAAAAACAACAAATACAGGTTGTTGTGGAATGGCGGGAACTTATGGCCACGAAGCACAAAATCAAGATAACTCACGTGCACTTTACGAAATGAGTTGGAAACCAATTGTAGATAAAAATAAACCAGAGCAACTTTTATCTACGGGCTTTTCTTGTCGTAGCCAAGTTAAACGTTTTGAGAAATTTAAACCAAAACATCCAATTGAATTACTCGCACAGGTACTTAGCTAATAAAAGTTAAAAAAGGCGTAACTTAAAAATAAGTTACGCCTTTTTTTATTAATACCCATTCGCTTAATTAAATGATCGTTTTTGAGGCTGGAAAAATGCCTTGATACCTCGGCAAAAAATTCACTAATTTTTATAAAAGCTATTTAGATTTTTTAGCGAAACTGTCTGCAATTGGCTTTGTACTTATACCGTGAATAAATACACTAAACAAAATAGTCGTCATTGCTATTGTCGCAATTTGATATTTGTTTTCTATTTGCGTATCAATCACCATCAATGTAAAAACAATCGATGCTAAACCTCTTGGTCCAAACCACGCAAATGTAAAACGCTCTTTAATATTCAATGCCGTAAACTGCAGAGACAACATAACTGGAATTATTCTAATTAATGTTGTACTCAATAAAGCGTAAATTATAATTTCGGTATTTAATTTCGGAATAACTAAGTACGCACAAACAAACCCAAACAAGCACCAAATCATTAGCGATGTAAAATCTGCGATGTGTTCTGAGTCTTCAATTAATTCTGTTCTAACTTCTTCAGTCGAAAATTTATCAAATAATAAACCTGCAATAAACACCGCAATAAATCCACTGCCATGAAAATACTGAGTGACAGAAAACACAGCCATAGCAAAACCAAGTAATAAAAATGGACTGGTATTTTGTGCAAAGTAATGACGTTTCATTGCAAAGTTTAAACTCGGTATAAAAACAGCGATACTTGTAATAGCTACTAATAGTGCCAGGCCAATCTCTCGGCCAAACACACTTAATGTTTGTGTTGCAGTAATAGCTGAGTCAGGATTTTCAGCGAGTAATATAAATATTAAAAATATAGGTACGCATAATCCATCGTTCAAACCACTTTCAGTATTTATTCCTTCGCGTATTTTTTCAGGCACTTGTGTACTTGCTAGTAACCCTTTACTTAATGCCGCATCAGTAGGTGTTAAAATAATAGCGAGCAACGCCGCTTGAATAAGTGAAAGCTCAGCAAAGAAAAATAAAGCAACAGCAATACCGAGTAATAAAGTTAAGGGTAGGGCAACAAACAACAGTAAACTAGGATACTGAAAACTATGCCTTAATACACTTAACTTTGATTTAGCTGCATCAGAAAATAAAAATATACTTAGCGTAAGCTCTATAAATGGTAATAAAAGATCAACGCCTTCTTTTATTTTATCCCCTTCGTTGGGTAGCATTAAAGCTAAACATATTCCTCCAACAACAAAAAACATTGGGCCTGTTACTTCTGTTTTTTCTAACTGGCGAAGTGTTAAAGAATAAATTAAAAATAGTCCGCCTATAAATGATATTACTAAATACTCCATTAAATTTTCCTTTTAAGTCCTGATTTTGCTCGCTCTTTAATATTTGTTTGAATATAAATTTGATCGGTAGTCGCAATTTTAGAATGGCCTAAATCTTCTGATAAATGTTTGAGCGGTCTGGTTTGCGCATCATGTGTAGCACCAGTATGACGAAGCCAATGTGCAGTTGCAGCGCCAAGTTGTTCAGCGTCATCTTTAAAACCATCATCAAGTAATGATTGCTGAGCATAATCAAAACTTTGTTGAACTAAACGCCTAATTTGCCTTACGGTCATACCACCTTGACCGCGAATTTTATGAACTAACGGCTCAGATTCATCAACCCGAGGAAGGGCAGGTAGACCTCGATATAATCTGTATCGTTTTAAATATTCAACAAAATCATCACTTAAGGTTACATCTCGTAATTTATTACCTTTACCCATTATACGTAAAAACCAAAATCCATCATTATCTTGCCAAAAATGAGACATCACCGGCGACCATTGTGGGCGCTCAGATAATTCTGAAATTCGTAAATAAAGACCTTTTAAGCAGGCAAGCGTAAACAAATTTCGCTCTAAATCAGGGTTATGTTCGCATAAATCACGCGTTACACCAAAAACGTATTCCCATTGAATATCACTTAATGTATCAGGAATTTGAATTTGTGATTGAACAACTAAATACGGGCTATTTTTTTTAACAACAGGGACAAAGTTCGCGAATGTTTTTTCTTCGAGTAGGGCAAACTTATAAAATACATTTAAGGCAGTAAACATGGCCGATAAAGTTTGTTGGCTGGCAGTCGATTCTTTTAGCATAAAAGGGCGCCAATTTTGATTTAATCTACGAATTCCTTGCTCATCTTTATAACGCCATTGCACTGAAGTTGCAGCCCATTCTTTATCAGGTTCAACCATAAAATCAACGTAAGCTTCAATATCTTCACGTTTTAAATCGAATACTGATTTTTCTGCTATTAACCATGACCATAAATAAAAGCGTTCAAGCTCATTTCGAAAACGGCTATAAGTGGCTTCCGATTTTCGGCCATAAACATATAAAAACTGATATAAGAATGTCAGATCGGCTTTTGATTCAGTTACAGTCAAGCCAACTTCCTGTATAAAGGATGCAAGTTCTGGGTATTCTGAATTTAGAGTACCGTCATCTAGATGGGCAATTTGATATCTTAATTGTTTTAACGTATCAACCAAAGCAACAAGCATAATGTATAAATATTCAATTAAATAATAGGCTTACAGAATAACGTTAAAGTCCGATACTGTCTAGTATTGGACATAGCAAAGCTCTAATTATTTTAATACTGTGATTATTCTATGGTTGTTGGTTGCTATATCTTATTAAGGAAAAAATTATGAAAAAACTAATTATACTAAGCGTACTGGCTTTAACTGTTGCGTTAACTGGGTGTGCTACTACAGGTAGTGCATCACCAAGCGAAAAACGTTCACTTGTACAAAGTATGAAAACATACACATTAGATAAATTATACGCTGAAAAACCTGACGTAAAAAAACAAATTGCTAATTCGGCTGGTTACGCTGTTTTTGATAACGCGAACGTAAATGTTGTTTTAGCCAGTTTTGGTGGCGGTTACGGCGTGGTTAAAAATAACCTTACTGGTAAATCGACTTACATGAATATGGGTGAAGCAGGTTTAGGGCTTGGTTTAGGTGTAAAAGATTTTAACGTTGTAATGGTTTTTCATAATCAAGCTGCACTAAATAGATTTATTGAACATGGTTGGGCGTTTGGCGGAAACGCTGATGCAGCAGCTAAATATGAAGATAAAGGCGGTGCATTGGTTGCCGAAGCAATTGCAGATCAAGTAACTGTATATTCTGTAACCGAAAATGGCCTTGCACTACAAGCTGTATTAAAAGGAACTAAGTTTTGGGTTGATTCAGAGCTTAATTAACCACCAAATTACACTCCTAAAAGCGAGCTGGTTTGTATAATCACGCTCGCTTTATTAAAACCTAATCAATTTAACATAACGTAATTTATGAGTAATAGCTACCTTTGGGGAAAGGTAAAACCCTCTGATGTTCATGTTCAGTTAGTACAACGCTAGAAATGGTCTGCTAGAAAATCCAATCTATGTACAAAACTCTTAAGTAAAAACCATAAAACCCAAGATTTATAGTTTCTTTCTGGGATTTTTCCGTAAGGTAAGCTTACTATAAATTCTTTTGATGGAGTGATCATTACCACATTATCGTAATTAAGTGGTGATACTTTACGTTTTAAATTTTTATCGAACCACCCTGCTTTTGGCTCACTATTAAAATGCGGATATAAAATAAGTCCTGGGTTATTAATTTTTAAGTCAAAGTGGTAATCGATAATTCCGCCGTCGCGATATATAAATTTTTTATACTTTTTTATTTATATTTTTGTATTGGTAATAGCCTTAGCTTTAAATAAAAAAGGGCTACACGCCCTTTTTTATTTAACTATATTGCTTATATAAATTATATTTTTCTTTTGTGTGTTCAGAAAAGTAGTCTGTGTATAATCATTTTTTAGTAAAATTAAATAACTATATTTCAATTATTTAACTAACATATATAATAAAGCTGCTAAAACACTCCCTATTATTGGACCAACTACCGGGATCCATGAGTAACCCCAGTTACTATCAATTTTACCTTTTATTGGTAATAAAGAATGTACAATTCGCGGGCCTAAATCTCGAGCTGGATTTATTGCATATCCAGTAGTCCCACCCAGAGAAAGTCCAATACCCCAAACAACAAAAGCTACAGGTATAGCGCCTATTGAACCTAAGCCTATTTTTACGCCAGAGCCATCGTCAATTTCAGCTGAAGAGAAGTAAAAAACACAAATTAATAAAACGAAGGTCCCTATTATTTCACTAAGTATATTTCTAAACGTATTTGGTATAGCTGGAGATGTACAGAAAACAGCTCGTTTTAAGGTGGGATCGTCAGTGGCATCGAAATGATCTTTATAAACTGCATAAACTAACGAAGCGCCAACCATCGCGCCAATAAATTCCGCTAAAATATAACTTGGAACTTCGGACCATGGAAATGATCCAGCTACGGCTAAGCCTATTGTTACTGCAGGGTTAAGGTGTGCACCACTATAGGGACCGGCAACAACCACGCCGATAAAAACACCAAGTCCCCAAGCAGTGGTAATCGTCATCCAACCGCCGCCATGGCCTAGTGTTTTCTTTAGTATGTCATTGGCTACAACCCCGCCCCCAATTAAAATAAGCAGTGCGGTTCCTAGTATTTCAGCTAAGAAAGGTGACATTTTAGTATTCCTTATTAATTATAAACATAAAACCACCCTCAATAATGATATCTATTGCATAAGTATAAACCATGAATATTTTGAAACTTTTTTACAGCTGAAAATTACCATAAGATAAGTATCAACTTATTTATTTTTACGCTTGGAGTATGTAGTGGTATCATAAAAATAGTCTCCACTAATAAACCTTAATAGATATGTTGCTATGGTTTTATAGTTAAGCGGCTTATTATTCGCTTTGTACTTTTTTTACCGCATTACACCATCCGGCATATAATTCATCACGTTTTGATTTAGTCATGTTAGGAACAAATCGTTTATCGCAATTCCAGTTAGTCGCTAATGATTCAAGTGATGGGAATACACCCGCTTTTAAACCTGCTAAGTAAGCTACACCCAAAGCAGTAGTTTCACTTATGGTCGAACGGTCAACTTCGGCTCCTAAAACATCAGACAAAAATTGCATAAGCCAGCCATTTATTACCATACCGCCATCAACTCTTAGTACCTGTGGTCTTACGCCATCAGCTTCCATTGACTTTTGAAGGTCTTTAGTTTGAAAACAAACTGATTGTAATCCAGCTGTTACGATCTCTTTTATACCCGTATCTCGGGTTAAGCCAAAAATTGCACCTCGCGCATTAGAATCCCAATAAGGAGCACCTAATCCTGTAAAAGCGGGTACCATATATATACCGTGATCTAGTGAGGTATTGCATGCAAGTGACTCTGTTTCTTCAGCTTTTTGGATTAATTGTAGACCGTCTCTAAGCCATTGAATTGCAGCACCTGCAATAAAAATACTCCCCTCTAGCGCATAAGTTGGTTTCCCATTTAATCTATAAGCTACTGTACTGAGAAGTCTATTTTCAGATTCAAGTACTTTATCGCCAGTGTTAACCATCATAAAGCATCCTGTACCATAGGTACTTTTAGCCATTCCTGGTTGAAAACAAGTTTGCCCAAATAACGCTGCCTGTTGGTCTCCTGCCATTGCAAGAATAGGTACTTCGTAACCTAAATAGCGTTCATCTGTTACACCAAAATCATCTGATGAATCCATTACTTCTGGTAACATCTCTATTGGCACATTCAGAAGTTCAAGTAATTCCACGTCCCATTCTTGGGTATTAATATTAAAGAGCATAGTTCGCGAAGCATTCGTTGCATCTGTGCGGTGCTCTTTTCCGCCTGTCAATTTCCACAATAAATAAGTGTCGACAGTACCGAAGATTAAATCGCCTTTTTCTGCTTTTTCTCTAGCATCGGGACAATTTTCTAAAATCCAATTTATTTTAGTTGCAGAAAAATATGGGTCTATTAAAAGGCCGGTTTTTTTTCTAATTAACTCTTCTTTTTCTGCGGCCCTTAAATCATTACATAACTCTGACGTACGTCTATCTTGCCATACAATCGCGTTATAAACGGGCTCACCAGTAATTTTATCCCATACTATTGTCGTTTCACGTTGGTTAGTAATACCAATGGCAATAACCTTATCGTGTTGAGGGTCTAGGTGTTTCATTACAGCTGTCATTGTTTGCTGTACAGAAGCCCAAATATCTTCTGGTTTATGTTCTACATAACCATCTTTTGGAAAGTGCTGGTCAAATTCTTGTTGTTCTAGGTATGCAATATTACCATTTAAATCAAATAGCACACTTCTAGAACTAGTCGTACCTTGATCAATTGAAAGGATATAGTTATTCATTATTTTTTCACTTTTACTTTCGGTTATTTTCGTTTTTGTACTATTACATGGATTAATTACTACATACAACAAAAATACAACTTTAATATATAATTATTTATATGTGATTTTCATTTGTTAGCTCTTAACCTATAATTTACTATTAACTAAATTTAAAATGCGAAAAAAATGACTCAAGACCAAAGACACGAATCCATACTAAAATTATTAAAAGAAAGAGATTCAATTTCTATTGAAGTACTAGTAAGTCATTATGAAGTTACACCACAAACAATAAGACGAGATCTGGCTTATCTTGCTAATTTAAATAAATTGAGACGTCATCATGGCGGCGCTAGTGCCATTTCAAGCATTCAGAATACAGCATATCAAACTAGAAAAATCATGGACTTAGAAGCTAAACAAAAAATAGCACAGCATGTAGTTAGTATGATACCTAATGGCTCTTCCTTATTTATAAACATAGGCACTACAACAGAAACAATCGCGAAAGCACTTCTTGGTCATGAAAATTTGAAAGTTGTAACTAATAATCTTAATGTTGCGGCTATATTAGGTGTTAAGAAAGATTTTTCTGTACTTATCGCAGGTGGAGAAGTTAGGCACAGAGATGGCGGGATTATTGGTGAGACCACAGAGGATTTTATTAAACAATTTCGTATGGATTTTGGCATTATAGGTATTAGTGGCATAGAAGAAAATGGTGCGTTACTTGATTTTGACTATCGTGAAGTGCGCGTAGCCCAGGCAATCATTGAAAATTCACGTAAAGTTTTACTTGCTGCAGATCACTCTAAATTCGGTCGGTATGCGATGGTAAAATTAGGTAATATCTCACAGGCAGATAACTTTATTACCGATGCTCAGCCACCCGAAAGTATACTTACTTTACTCAATGAGCACGATGTCGAACTGCATATCGCTCGGTAAAAGCTTAACATAACAGTTAAATAGATTTTCCCTCATCATGGGGAAATCATGAGCTTTCCATTTTAGCTACAGCATGATCGAATAGGTTTCTTATAAATAGAAGTCCTATACAATTAATTTTTGATGAACATTTTTCAATAATATCCGACGAACAACTGCAATCTAAAGTCGAATATAAGCTTCATGCTATCTTATTCATTCTCGTTGTAGGTGTGATCTGCACCGAAGATGGATGAAAAACATTGAATACGTTGCTAATAATGAGATTGATTTGCTTGAAAAATATGTCTCATTTGAAAGTAGTCTTCCAGTTCACAACACTATACATGGTACTATTCACCTATATCATCTGAAAAGTCATACCTATTGTATTAAATTAGTGATCTATTATAGCGCTGAGGAAATAGCGCGATAACAAAGAAAAATTATGACATAGAGTTGTTATCTCCAATTGCTCTCTGCATTTTCCTGTATTGCTCCCCCTCCTGCCCCTATTCTGTCAGCTATTAATAATTTTTAACGTAGAGAGTTATTTAAGAAGATAAAATGATCATGCTTTTAATAGGATAGATATTACAACAAAATTTTATACGTTGGACACAGGCTGCACATATAGCAACAAACGTTGGCGTTATAGCCATAGATGGTAAAACTATTTGTGGCTTTAATGATAAGAAACCAAAGAGACATACAATCGATATAACAAACGCTTTTCAGCCGGTAATAGCTGTTGTATCAAGAAAAATAAAGATAGCTAACAATATACCTCCAACTGGCCCAGCCTTGCTTGATTTATCGGATATCAAAACGCCGTAGTAACTATTGATTTAATGGGGTGTCAAAAAACTATAGCGGAAAAAATTAAACTCCTAGGTTTTTATTGCTTTACGGTGGGTTTGATATAGCTAGACTAATTTTCATTTATGTACTTTAATGTTTGCAAATGTTCGTTATTAAATGTTATTTTTAATAAAAAGAAAACCGAAGTAAATAATAACTTCGTACTGTTATAGCTATTCAGAGTCTTAAAATACAATAGTTATCTGCAGTAGCTTGGTCATCCTTGTTAATCAGATCAATTAATTTTTGATTTCGTTTGAAGGTTTACTTGTATCAAGTACTTAAATGTTGGGTAACAAATCTTGAGTTAAATAATAAAAATATCGAAAGTATTTTTATTATTACTCGTATACTAACTTACCTGCATGCCTAGTATAAGTTTTGATAGCACGATAAATACCGTTTAGGACATTAATACTTTAAATTTAATTGAGCTGGTCTAAATAGCTTGATATTAAAATAGGTAATTCAACAAATGAGTCAACTTAGAGACAACAATATTAAAAAACTTCCCCAAGATATTTATGATGTTTTGATTATTGGAGGGGGTATTAACGGTGCTGTATCTGCTGCCGCTTTAGCCGCTAAGGGCGCTAGAGTTGCCTTGATAGACAAAGGTGATTTTGCCGGTTTCACTAGTTCAAACTCATCAAATTTAGCTTGGGGTGGCATAAAATATTTAGAAAGTCATGAATATAATTTGGTTAATAAACTTTGTAAAAGTAGAAACCATTTAATGCGTAGCTATCCTTCTACTGTTAAAGAAATTCGCTTTTTTACAAGTATCCAAAAAGGCTTTAGATTTCCGGCATTCTTTGTTTATTTAGGTACTATTCTCTATTGGTTTATGGGACGTTTTTTTACTAAATCTCCTAGATACCTCAATGCAAAAAAAATAAAATCATCAGAGCCAGTCATTAACACAAAAAATGTAGAGGCTGGATTTGAATATTCAGACAGCTTTTTATTGGATAACGATGCTCGTTTTGTTTTCAATTTTATTCGCTCTAGTATGAGCCATGGGTGTATTGCCGCTAACTACGTAAGTTCGCAGGGCTCTACTCGCTCTAATGATATTTGGACTACAAATGCAGTAGACGAGATGTCTAAAGAGAAGTTTACTATCCGCTCTAAAGTTATTATTAACGCAGCAGGCCCATTTGTTGATCCTATTAACAATACAAATAGTCAAACCACAGCACATCACCATGTATTTTCAAAAGGTATTCACCTTATTGTTGATAAGGTAACTAACAGTAACAAAGTACTGACGTTTTTCGCAGATGATGGTCGGTTGTTTTTTGTGATCCCCATGGGCCCAAAAACGTGTATTGGTACAACCGATACACAAGTTCATAGTCCGCACTCACAAGTGACTGATGAGGATCGAAACTTTGTGCTTGATAATGCTAACAAATTATTAGAGTTAGAAAAGCCAATTACAAAAAGTGATATTATAGCCGAGCGCTGTGGAGTTAGACCATTAGCAATTAAAAAAGACGGTAATGGTAAGGCTGACTGGGTGCAATTATCGCGCAAGCACGCTATAGATACAAATAGTGATCAAAAATATCTTTCTATCTTTGGCGGAAAACTAACAGATTGTATTAATGTAGGCGATGAAGTGGCTGATTTAGTCACTGGATTAGGTATTAAGTTACCTTATGAAGATTACAAATGGTACGGTGAACCTGACGACACCGTTAAAAATGAGTTCATGCATCGTGCAAAATTAATGAATTTGGATGGTTTAACACCTAAAACATCTACAGAGGTACTTAGTAAGCGGTTTTGGAGACGTTACGGCAGAAATGCGATTAACATGCTAGAAAAAATTCGTGAAGCACCTGAAAAAGGCGAACTCCTTATTAAGAATTCGGAGTACTTACGTGTGGAAATTGAACACGCTGCTGAGCGGGAAATGATAACTAAACTCAGTGATTTTTTACGTCGACGTTCTAAAATTTCACTGGTTGTAAGAAAAGAAGATATTCTTTCAGATCCTGGTTTACATGAAGTCTGCCAAATTCTATTTGGTAAGGATAATGCTGAAAATAAACTTCAGGAGTACATTGAAGAGATATCTAAATAACCATTTACATCTATTCTTACGACTTTAAAAGCTTGGGTTAAATGTTATAGAAGAAGTCTGTTAACACGATTAAAATTAATTATGTTAACTGACTTCTTATAGCAACTAATAATACTATATTTTATTTTTAAAAATTAATAACATTTTTAACTTTTTATCAAACGCTTCAGCTAGCCTTTCTGTTTCACTAAAAACTATATTCCAATATTTAATACGCGTGTCTGCATCAAGATCGGTAAAATCGTTTCTATCTGGAATTTTTCCGTACGGCAAGCTTGCTACAAAATTTTTGGATGGCGCTAGCATTACCACGTTGTCGTAATTAAGTGGCGATACTTTACGCTTTAGGTTTTTATCAAACCACCCTGCTTTTGGCTCTGAATTAAAATGCGGATACAAAATGAGTCCTGGATTATTAATTTTTAAATCAAAGTGGTAATCAATAATTCCACCATCGCGATACATGCCAACAGGTGAGCCTGCAATATTTTTTATGCCTTGCATAACAAGTGGTATTGAACCCGATGCAAGTAACGCATCTTTCAAATTATTTTGAGTAAGCGCTATGTTTTGCGTTTTAAAATTGTAGCTGTCGGTAATTGATAAGTCACTTGTTGCTGGGCCAAATATAAAGCGCTCATACTGTGATCCTAATAATTTTCGGTTAACGCGGTTGAGCATATAACTTTTTGATAAACCCATTAACTGTATTAATTTATTTTCGCTGGCAATAAAGCCATTCGATTTTGCTACTATAAAGTGCGCTTTAAATATTGGGTTATTAATAATTTCGGTTACGCCGTTATCGCCAAAAACATCTTCAAGTAATGCGCGCGCTTTTATTGTAATTTCATTTGGTGTTGGTTTATTACTTGAGTATCGGGTTTGCGAATACGATTTTGCTAAGCGCTCAATGGCTGCAACGGGATCGTTTTGTGCAAAACACGCAGAGCGAAAAGCGCCAGCAGATGAGCCGATTAAATTAAGTGGTTGGGTACGGTTTTTAAAAAATTCACCAAAAATATATTTATCTAAGCCAAATAATGTAAACCATTTAGGACCGCCGCTTGCACCTAAAAAAGAGGTGAAAAGTTCAGGTTTAAAGTGTACTAGCTCAGACTTGATCTGACAGTTACCCGTTTTTTAATCGGTGACTGTCAGTCTAGATTTGAGCTAAATTTTTCTCAGCCCAGATCAATTTTCCATCTAATAAAGTTTCTAATGGCGTTCTGCCACAGCATATTTTTCCTTGATGAGTTCGGTCATTATTGTAATAAATCATCCATTCGTCCAGATCCTTTTGCAATT